>Ga0209518_1000065_pt1 | contig 146729 bp, 121 predicted proteins | sample RifGroB1_FD_183993 | JGI IMG/M metagenome (GOLD analysis project Ga0209518, IMG submission 183993) | Groundwater microbial communities from Rifle, Colorado, USA - Groundwater B1 (SPAdes) (version 2) | ecosystem: Environmental > Aquatic > Deep subsurface > Groundwater | place: Rifle, Colorado...
AATTACTTTTATCCCCTTCACATTAGCCTTATGTGCAAGATGTTCTGGAGTAAGTTCACTACTTGTCGCAAGAGAATAATGAGAATGTATATGAAAATCAGCAATAAATTTCATTTTTTTAGCCTTATAACACATATTAACCCAGATTATCACAGAAAAACACGTATTTATGGGTGTATTTTTAACAAATCAATAAATTATTTTAAAATTCAGTATAATATTATAACTAAATTTTAATTCGATATTTGGTTATTAACTAAATGATACTTAAAAGCTTATAAATCGTCAATGTTTTTTGGAAGAATTGAATATTTAGTAAATAAGAATTAATAAAATTTCTTGATAAAAGTAATTTTGTGTGTTAGGATTGATTAGACTAAAAAATTGTTATTGGGGTTAAGATGGGTCAATTAATTGCATATAAATTGAATTCAATTTCATCACTTATTCCTCTTTTTTTATCTTATTTTCTTTCTTCTAAAAATACAATTTTAAATGAATTTATTTTATTATCTGGTTTGATTATAACTATCTTACTTTTAATACTTATTATTTTTATAATTATCAGACATAAAATTTTATTAAAAAAAAGAAAAAATGCAAATAATCTTCCACCAACTACCGAACAAGATTTTGCTAAAATAATACAAAACGACTTTATTTATGTGGATAAAACAGAATATTTATATAAACTAATCGATAGTAATATAACTTACTTTTTTCTTGCAAGACCAAGGAGATTTGGTAAATCATTGCTCATTTCGGCACTAAAAGAAATATTTAGAGGAAATCAAGAATTATTTACTGGTTTATATATTTATAATAAAATTAAATGGAATTCTTACCCAATAATACATATTGATTTTTTATCTTTTTATTCAGAAGAAGCTAGTTTAAATCAATTATTAATAAAGAAAATTAAAGATATTGCAAAAAAATTTGATATAATACTAGATAGTGAAATAGAAAACCAACTTTTTGAAGAATTAATAATAAAAATAAACAAAAAATATAAGAAAAAAGTTGTTGTTCTTATAGATGAATATGATTATCCAATAATTAATAATATTGACAATATCGATGTCGTTTTGAGAAATAGAAATGTATTAAAAGCATTTTATTCCATCTTAAAATCTTGTGATCAATATTTAAGGTTTGTTTTTATTACAGGAATATCAAAATTTAGCCAAACATCTATATTTTCTGGCTTAAATAACCTTAATGATATATCTTTTGACAAAAATTATTATGGAATTACAGGGCTTACAGAAGACGAATTACAAAAATATTTTCCTTCTTATATTGATAAACTTTCAATAGAAGAGCAAAAGACTAAAGAAGAAATTCTCTCTAAAATAAAATACTGGTATAATGGATATTCATGGAATGGTGTTAATAAAGTTTATAATATTTTTTCAATATTAAATTTATTTGATAAACTTTCTTTTATGCCTTATTGGTTTGAAACTGCAATTCCTTCTGTGCTTGTGAAATTTATAAAAAAACAAAAAGACTTTAACATAGATTTTACAGATATAACTATTGACCCACTCATGCTAACAACTTCTGATGTGGAAAGCATCCAATTAATACCACTATTATTTCAGACTGGTTATCTTACAATTTCACAAGTTATTAAAACCGAAAACGATATGTTATATATTCTAAATTATCCAAATTACGAAGTAAGAAAAAATTTTATAAATTATATTTTTAGGGATTTTAACTCAAATAATGTTAATTTAATTAGAAATATAATAGATTCTCTTAAAAATAACGATATTGATAAGGTTATGTTGTATTTGCATAGTATAATTGCTTCTATTCCTAATTATATTTTTGATTATCAGAATGAAAGTTATTACCATTCGATTATACATGCGGTTTTTACACTTTTGTTTGATTATAGTTACGCTGAGGTATCGACAAATATTGGTAGAATTGATGAAGTGGTTGAGTTAAACAATGGAGTTTTTATTTTTGAATTTAAACTTACTTCAAAAGAAGAAGCGATGAGACAAATTAAACAAAAGCGATATTTTGATAAGTATAAAATAAAAAATAAACCAATATTCTTAATAGCTGTTGGCATTTCAAAAGAAGATAGAAATATAAAAGATTGGGTAATTGAGAGGATTGATGGGTAAAATTTTCTTGACTAAAATAATAAATATGCGTATTATTCCTTATTATTTAAGGAAATCCCATGAAAAAAACGTTATTTTTTGTTATTTTTAGCATTTTATCTTTCAGTATATTTGCTCAAAAGATAAATATTAGCGATATTGATATTGACCAGTTTGTAGAAAACTTAAAGCAAAAAAAAGAAGTCAATTTACGATCTTATTATTTGTGGTCTGGGCTTATTTCTGATATAGACGAAGCTAAAAACGAAGTAGTGGTACTAAAAGCAAAATGGATTTCAAAGTCGGAGTTGGCTTCTTACAAAGTTATTTTAAAAATTACTAATCCAATGATGAAAGAAAAAATCAAGAAATTAGGTAAAGATAAAAAAATTCTTTTTATCGCAGAAATAATAGAGGTAAAGGATATAATCCCAATTTGTAATCCAATTTTTATTAGAGAAAATTAAGAAAAAAAGACATTTATGGAAAACACATTCGACCTTATTCAAAAGCGAATTAATGAGATTGTAATGTATAGTAGTATTCTTAAAAAGTCAATAAATAATCTTGACAAATATAAATATTGGTATTACATTAAGTAATACAGGAGATGTATTATGACAACTATAAGATTACCAAATAATATTGAAACAACTCTTAATATAATTGCACACGATGAGAATAAAACAAAATCAGAAATAATTAAAATTGCATTACAAAAATATTTTGAAACCTATTATAATGACCTTTCACCTTATGAATTAGGTAAAGATGTTTTTGGAAAATATGGAAGTGGACAAAGTGATAATTCAAAAAATTATAAACTTAAAATGAAGGAAAAAATCAATGCAAAATTCTCTCATTGATGCAGGACCAATCATTGCATTATTTGATAAAGATGATAATTATCATAAAAATGTTTTAAACTTTTTTAAAAATTTTAAAGGTAAGTTATTTACGACATTGCCAGTAATAACAGAAGTTTCATATTTTCTAAATTACAATATACAAGTCCAAATAGATTTTTACAAATGGCTACAAAAAAACGCTATCCAAATAGTTACAATAAATCAAGAACAAATTAATAGAATCATAGAACTCACTGAAAAATATTCTGATATACCAATGGATTTGGCTGATTGTTCGCTAATAATGGCTTCAGAAATGTTATCGATAAAAAATATTATTACAATTGATTCTGATTATTACGCATATAGAACAAAAGATAAAGAAATGTTGGTTAATTTACTGGAAGTGTGATGTAAGTCTCGTACGAGGGTATGAAGACACTGAGTTAGGATGTTTTTTTCTTCTTACCTCTGTAAGACCCATATAAATACTATCTTGATAAAAAATTCTCCCAATAAATATCAAATTTTCCTTTTTGACAAATTTTAGAATTTGGGGTATAAATAAATATATTTTATCACTTTAAAGGTTAATACAAAATGATACAATCAGTAGAAATAAAAAATTATAGAAATTTAGACAAATTGAAAATTAACTCATTCTCAACTGTAAATTTAATTACTGGCAAAAATAATACTGGTAAATCAAGTCTACTGGAAGCAATTGCAATTTATGTAAGTAATGGAAATATGCGTTTAATTTATGATATTCTCAAGGAAAGAGGAGAATATTATAGAATTTATGAAAATACTAAAGATAATAGAATACAAACATATATTAATTCTTTATCATCATTATTTACTGATAGAAATTTTAGTTTTGATAAAAAAAATACTATTTTAATAAATACAACAGAAAATAATGAAGAAAAATTTATTTCTTTAAGATTTGTAAAATATTATAAAGAAATTATACAAAAAGAAGATTCTCGTATATTTCAAACAAAAATTATCGAAAATGAAGAAGAAAAAGAAATTATTGATTATAATATTGGATTTGAAGTTAAAATAGATGAAAATTCGACTTTAATAAAACAATTAGATTTATATCGACCTTATAATTTTGATTATACTAACTCTAACTTTCAATTTATAAAAACAAAAAATGTAGATAGGGAAAATAATGGAGAACTCTGGGATAAAATAGCCTTAACTGATAAAGAAAATTTTGTAATAGAAGGTCTAAAAATAATAGAGCCAGATATTGAAAGGCTTACATTTGTTAGTGAAGATAGGATAAGAAAAGCGGTAATTAAACTTAAAGATAAAAAAGATATTCTACCATTAAAAAGTATGGGGGATGGGATTAATAGGATATTGACTATTATACTTGCCCTTGTTAATTGTGAGAATGGTTTTTTATTTATAGATGAGTTTGAAAATGGGCTACATTATTCTGTGCAAGAAAATTTATGGAAAGTAATATTTAGTCTTTCTAAAAAATTAAATATTCAAATATTTGCAACAACTCATAGTAATGATTCGATTTATAGTTTCCAAAAAGTGATTAATATAGAAGAAAATTTAGCAAATGGTAAGCTAATTAGGCTTGATTATAAGGATAATCAGGTTAAAGAGGTAGAATTTGACGCAAATGAATTAAAAATAGCAACTGAAGAAGGAATTGAGATTAGATAATGGGAAAAGAAAACTATAATAAAAAATTATTAGTCGAAGGCAATGACGATAAACATGTAATATTTGCTTTATGCGAAAAATTTTCTATTACAGAGAATTTTGATGTTATAGATTGTAAATCAAAAGAATCAGTTATTGAAAAAATGCCTATTTATCTAAAAACCTCTGATATTGAAATAATTGGCTTAATAATTGATGCAGATTGTGATATTTTTGATAGTTATAAGAGTATTTGTTCTAAACTTTCTAATATAGGGTATAAATTACCTAATATTCTACCAAAAGAAGGATTGATATTATCAGAGCCAGATAAAGTTAAAATTGCTATTTGGATAATGCCAAACAACAAAATAAATGGAATGCTTGAGGATTTTATTGCCTTTTTGATACCACAAGACGATAAATTACCTCCTTTAATTGATGATTTTCTTAATACAATTGAAGAAAAAAAATTAAACAAATACAAACCTATTCATAGAGCAAAAACATTTATTCATTCGTACCTTGCTGTACAAGAAGACCCCGGTACACCAATGGGGCTTGCTATTACAAAAAGATATTTGACAACGGATGAAAAAAATTGTTTAAATTTGATAAATTGGTTAAAAAAAACCTTTAGGGATTAGAGTCAAAAATACCAGAAATAAGCAACTTTATTACCGAAAAGATATTATATTTTTAAAAAGAAACTATCAATTTTAACCCTAAAGATAAGCCTTCTTCTCAATACCTTGATGATATGTTTGTGGAGTTACTGAAATTGTAATATTGATATTTTTTGAAAAATTGAGTATAATAACATAAAATTCTAGTTAACAGATTATATAAAAGGAGAATAAATGATATTTAAAAACATTAATTTTAAAAAAGAAGAAATTACTAATATTGAAGATTTAATTCTTATATTAAGAGACATTAAAGAAAGCCTAATAAAAGAAAATCAGCATTATAAAAATGAAAATGGGTCTTTTGATGGAATATTTTTTAGAGGACAATCAGGAACTTGGGATTTATTACCTGGTTTATTTAGAGAAGGAGAGTATATAAAAAATGAGATAAGATTATATGAAGAAATACTTATGAATAATCCAGATAAATTTAAAGATAGTTTAACAACTTTTGAAAAAATAACAATTATGCAACATTATGGATTACCAACAAGATTATTAGATTGGACAACAAATGCTTTAGTTGCTTTATTTTTTGCTGTTAATAAAGATGATGATGAAGATGCAGAGTATTTTTTATTAGATGCTAAATCATTAAATGAAAATGCTAGCGTAGGACCAAAATCAGATAAAAATTTATTTGCTGATATTAATATTAAAATCAGACTTGAATGTGTATTAAATCAAAAATCTTTATATGATATACTTTTCGATCCATATTATAATTTTGTAAATGGATTAGAAAATAAAACAAAAAATATGTTAGAAGAAACTCAAAAACTTAAAACACCAATCGCTGCATATTCAAAAAAAACAAATGAGAGATTAAAATTACAATCTGGAGCATTTACAATTCATGGAAGTGAAATAGAAATAGAAAAAGAATCAATAAAACCAAAACCATATTCTTATTATAATTTAAAAAATACTGAGTTTGTTAAAATATTCAAAATTAAAAAGGAAAATAAAAAAAGCATTAAAGAAGAGTTAACAAATATTGGTATTTCTAATTCTAGTTTATTTCACGAATTAGAATATCAGTGTAGAGGTTTGATAGAAAAAATATATTCTCCAAAATAAATTATCAAAATTTTAAATAAATTACACGAAAAATAACTCTATTTCAAAAATTATCCAAATTTCTTTCTTTGTAAGAACTAATAATACTATCTTGATAAAAAATTCTCCCAATAAATATCAAATTTTCCTTTTTGACAAATTTTGAAATTTGGGGTATAAATAAATATCTCTTATAACTTTAAAGGTTAATACAAATCAGGAGTTAAAAAGTGAATGATATTAACTGTGAAAATATTGAGCAGGTTAGGTCAAATATTGATAGAATTGATAACGAAATTGTAAAACTCATATCAGAACGAAGTAAATATGTCAAACAGGCGGCAAAATTTAAAAAAGATGATAATGCTGTGAAAGATACTAAAAGAGTTGAACAAGTTATAGAAAAAGTTAAAAAATTGGGCGAAGAATATGGCTTAGCACCAGATATTGTTGAATCTGTTTATAGGGTAATGATATCCTCTTTTATAGATTACGAACTTAAAGAACATAAAAAAACAAAGGAATAAAGATGTATTTAATCGCAGGTCTTGGCAATCCTGGCATGCAGTATCGCAATAATAGACATAATGTTGGTTTTTTGTTTTGTGATTTTTTGTTAAAAGAGTATGATTTTGAAGACTTTAAAAAAAAGGACAATTATTACTGCTCAAAAAGTATTTATAGTGATGCTCACACTGTTTTTATAAAACCGCTAACTTATATGAACCTAAGCGGTAGTGCTGTGGTTAATGCTCTCAATTTTTTTAAGATTCCTAAGGAGAATCTTATTGTGATTTATGATGATATGGCTTTGCCTTTTGGTAAGATACGTGTTAGAGAAAATGGGTCTGCTGGCGGGCATAATGGGCTTAAAAGCATTCAGGGAGCGTTGGGGACAGACGAATATAAAAGGATTAGAGTTGGCATTTCTGCTCCACACCACGAAGGGGATGTGATAAATCATGTTTTGGGTGATTTTGGTAGAGATGATTTGGAAGTGTTGAATGCTCAAATATTTGTGGCTGTTGACAATGCTTTAAAATTAATAGTACGTGATAATATAAAAGATGCGATGAATAAATACAATGGAACAACAATTATTTAGGCTCAAAAAAAACTTACAAAAACTAATCAAAAAAAACTCACACATTTTAGTTGCCTTTTCTGGTGGCAAAGATAGCGTGTGCCTTTTAAATCTTTTACTTAATATAAAAAAAGAATTCAACTTAAAAATATCGGTAGCCTACATAAACCATAATCTACGAGGTGCTGAGTCGGACGAAGAGGAAGAGTTTGTTACAAATTATATTAATAGTTTAAACATTTCGTTATATAAGAAAGTTATTCAAAAAGAATATTGGGCAAGTCTCAAAAAAAAATCAGTTGAAATGGAAGCCCGCAAAATTAGGTATGATTTTTTTTATAAAATTGCAAACCAAAATTATATCGATTATATCGCAACAGCACATCATTTAAATGATAAAATCGAAACTTTTTTTATCCAGATTTTACGAGCAGGTGGAATAGAGACTCTAACATCAATTCCTACAAAAAATGACAAAATAATTAGACCAATAATTAACTTCTCAAAAAAAGAAATAGAGAGTTATATAGAAGAAAATAAGTTGAAATATATAGAAGATTCTACAAATAATGAAAATTTATATAAAAGGAATATAATTAGGAATAAAATAGTTCCATTATTGAAAGAAATTAACCCTAACTTTGAAAAAACATTTTTAAAACTATTTTCAAATTTGGATGAAGAAGTTTATTTTTATAAAAAAATAATAAATAAGTTTTACAAAGGAATACTAATATCAAAAAATAATGGCTTTATTGTAATTGACAAAGAAAGATACGATGGATTTGATGTTGCATTAAAAAAGAATATTATTAAACTTATTTTAAAAAAACTTGATTTTCCGACAAAGCCAGATAAAGTCTTATTTGGAGAAACTTGTAGTCAAAAGTCAAAATATCTATATAAAAAAGGTGATTTTTTGGTAAAATCAATTGGTAATATGCTTTGGTTAATAAATTTATCAAAAATTAAATCTTTTGACAAAAATATAACAATAGAGTCTTTCCCATTCCATTCGCAATACTTAGACATTCAAATAAAAAATACAAATGAAGTAAACCCAAAGAATAATTTTTGCATTAAATTTGATGAAAATGATTTGCCTATAAAAGTACGACAAATTAAAAACGCCGATACTTTTGAATTTGATAAAAACAAAAATAAGAGTTTAGTTAAACTTATAAAAGAAATGAGAATCCATACTTGTTTATTTAACCAAATATTCGTTTTTGAGAATAGTATTGGTAAAATAATTGGTTTTTGGTTAAATAACAAGTTTTTTAGGGTTTCTAAAATATTCTATATAGAAAAAAACAAAAATTGTCTAATTTTTGATTTTAAATCTCCTTTTAATGATAAAACCAATAAATAACAACAAAACTAAACTCATAATTAAAATTGGTGGCTCACTCATATTTGTATCGATTTCTTCTCCAGCGTCAAAATACTTTTTATTAGCCAATATTTTTTTCTGTTTTTCTAAGAGTAAATTTTCTTGAGCCTCGTTTTCGAGTACTATAAAAGTTGTCAATTTTGACAAAATGCGATTTTTTATACTGGCAAGATAAATATCATTAAAATATTTTTTTTGCAAATCTGGATTGTAAGAATATTTTAGATAATTTGCAGTTATATTAACACATTGATTTAGTAAGTTTTCATCTATATTTTTATTATCATTTTTAGAATCTGTTATTATAATTGAGTCATTAATATCATTTTTTAAGTAATATTTATTGTTTTCATAATTATATTCTACAATTTCATTGGAAATAATATCATTTATCTGTTTATTATCATTAAAATCATCGATTTTATAAGAATATATTTTATTATCGTCAGTTAGATGATAAATATAGTCACTATAAGGATAAATCAATTTAAAGTCTGATATATCAGTATTTATGATGACATTATTAAAATTATTAGTAATTACAACAAAAACATCAGCGTAATTTGAGTTAGAATAATTTTTTAAAATTAAGCCTTTTAGGACTCTATCAACCCAAAAACCTGATTTAGGTTCATTTTTTGATAAATAACTCCTTAATTCGTTGGTATTGTTTAATTTCTGATAGTTTGAATCAATTACATAAATATCATAATTAGATTGAATATTTTTTTCTTTTATAAAATTTTCTAAATTTTTAATATAATTAGGATCAATTCTTGAGTTTATAGAATGATCTAATAAAAAATGATAAAAAATTGGTTTATTTATTATTGGTAATTTTTTCTTATATATAGAACTTGCTATTATAAAATCTTTATTTTCATCAGTAATAAACTCATTCTTATAATTATCTCCACAATTAACTATTTTTTTATCAATTTCTAACTTTATTGGGTTTATATGCACTATTTCAAATCCAGTATATCTTATTTCATCTCGACTAAAAGGAAAAACTTTTAGAGACATAGTATTTAAATCCTCGTAATAAATTAATCCAGGGTCTCGGCTCTGATTTTTTATTTCATTATAAATCCACAGAGCAGATTTTTTTTCTACGAGTAAAGCTTTTTTCTTTTTATCTCCAACGACCAAATAATAATCTCCAACCCAACTCGATAAAGGTAGTTTTATTTTGGTAGAATATTCACTATTAAAAGAATCGTTATTTTTAAGAACTAAATCTATTTTTGTATGATAAAGTTTTTCTTTTTCGTTGTAAATTGTTGTATAATTTAAGTCTTTAATTTTAACTTTTTCTTCTTGAATATTTTTTGTTTCCTTAAAAAGTGTTGTACCTGCAAAAATAGCTTCTAAATAATTAATTTTTTTATCATTCAAAATTAAATTACTAAAAACAACGCTCTTGTAAATTGGAGTTATAAATGGGAGTCTATAACTATTTTCTTTTGTCTTTTTGAGATTCTCAATACTATCTATAAATAGTTTTTCGTTAAAATTTCGTTTTTTATCCAAGATATAACTTGTTTCATAGATATAATCTAGTGTTTTAGTCAAATTTGACTTTTCTACATAAAAAATTATTATGATAATAGATGGTATTATAAGAAAAATAGGTATTGCAACACTTAAAATTTTTGCTAAATTAAATTTTTCTTTCAAATAAATAATATCTTTTTTGAGTTCGTTAAAATGTATCATAAATAAAACAACTGGTGTCAATATCAAAAATCCAAGCCCAAAAGCGATTATTCCAATTATGGCAAAAGGTAAAAACACAAAAAATGCAAGAAAAAAATAAACAGTATATGAGAAAGTTAAAGATTTTAATAAAAACAAGAAGAATCTTAATTTAAAATTATTAAAATTAGGTATTAATAGGAATATTCCATTTAATACGGCTAAAATATAAAATAATCGGTGTGAAAAATCTCCAAAAATTGATACTATTTCACTAAGACCAAAAAGTTTATCTCCTAAATTATTTAGTAATAATCCAAGTATAGGAAAAACTAAAGCAAAGAAAACTTTTAAAATATTATATAAAATTGGCGAAAACTTAGATTTTGAAATAAAAAAGATCACTATTGCTCTTATAATAAAAAAATAGAATAAAACAGTTGAAATAATAAATAAAATAATCACAAAATGGACAAAAAAATCACTATCAGGAAAATGTACAAATCTGCTGAAAAGAAGAGACGATAAATACCAAGTCGTAGGTATAAGGATAGCAATTAAAAAATTAATCCATAAATTATTCTTTTTGTCTTTATTCACAAAAAAATCTATACCAATTAGTAAACCATAAATAACTGAAGGTAAAAAGAATGTTCCCATATAAAATAAAAAATCATCAGTTCTAAACATCCAAAAAGGAATAGAACGAGGTAAATTGCTTGTAATCAACACAATAACATAAACTAATGCTATATTTGAGACAATTAAAATCACTGAAAAAATATGATGTAATTTCTTTTTTAAAATTTTAAGAACCAAAGCAAAAATTGTATAAAATAAAATCGACGAAATTGTTATTAAACCAATAATTATCAAATTTGTTAATGTTTTTTGCTCTATTTGGGATTTTACGATATTAATCATAAAAAAAGAAATCAGCAAAAAAATTGTTTGTGGAATTGTTACAGAAAGTAAAATCCATAAAGGGTTTTGTACTGTTAATTTTTGTTTGTTTTGATTATCCATTTTTTATACCTTTCTAAAATTAAATAATATCCAATCAAAAAAGATAAAAATACTACTATCCCTAAAGCATAATGAAACCAATGAGTTTGTGAAAACCAATTAATTTCAAATCTGATTATTTTAACTTTAATTGATAATATAATTCTAACTAAATTTGATAAAATTGCCACAAAATAAGCAGAAACAGTTGAAAATAACACTATATAAAAGAATCTCAATATTTTTATCTTTGAATTTACAAGTATTACAAAACTAAAGATCAATGTCAATAAAAAAAAATTAATACCAGCACAACTTTTGTCAACAATTATATTTAAATCATAATTAACAAAACCTGTACCATTGATAAAAGTAAAATCTAAATTTGCAATCATTGACACCAAAAAAGTAATTGGTGTTAAAAAGATATAATTTATCACAAAATCATAATTTATTATAATTCTGATTAAAATTGTGTAAAAAAAACAGAAAATAACATAAAATAAAATATTATTCTTTTTTTCCATAATAAATCTTACTATTAAATTAAAAAATTTCAATTAACATAATCCGTCTTATAGATTTTAACACATTTTTTTTTGAATATCCAATATTATATATAGATATTTTTTTTAATCAATGATAATTAGGGACAGAGCAATTGGATTATTATTCTTCAAAAAGTAAAATTTGCACCCATTTTAGAGAGAAATTAATTTTTTTTCTTTTAGATTTAAAAAATATCTGCTATACTTCCGATATTTCTAAACATGGATTTATAACCTTGGAGAATTTATGATTTTCGATATTAATAATTGCTCTGTTAAAATTTTACTTGTTACAAGTGATTTTCATCTTGCTAATTCGATAAGTAACCATTTAAAACTTATCAAAAACCTTCAATTTGAAATAAAAATTGCTAATAATTCGATAACAATGCTAAATACTATTGTAAAAACACCAATAGACCTAATTATATTAGATATAAACAAATCTCAGGAAAATTGGAATAATATTGCAATAAATTCATCAGAATTAAACATTCCTGTAATAATACTTGTGGATAAAGATGATGAATATAACGCTTTGTTACTTACAAAATCTGATGTGGATGGATATATAATAAAAGAAGAAATAAGTCCTACAATTATCGGTATAACAATTAGATTTACAATTGAACGATTTAGTTTGAAAAAAACTTTTAAAGAAATGGCTCTAATTGATGAAATCACTGGTTTCTATACAAGAAAGATTTTAATAAAAATAGCAGAGCATCAATTGGAACTCGCTAAAAGAAATAAAAAAGGTTTGCTTTTTTTTAATATAAATCTTGATTGGAAAATTAAACTTGATAATAGTAAATCTCAAGTAAAAAATAAAATAAACCAAAATATTTCAACTATTTTAAAAAATACATTTAGAAAAACAGATATATTAGGAGTATTTGACGATGATAATCTTGTTGCAATAGCAGTAGAAGCAATGGATTCATCATCTGGTAACATTCTAAACCGTTTACGAGATAATCTAAAATTACCACAGCAAGAATATAAAGAAGTTTGTCAAATAAGTACAGGCGTTGCAATATTCGACCCAGAATTCCCTTGCTCTATATTTGATTTAGCACAGATTGCGATGTCTTATAGGCTGTGAAATATTGGTAACTAAGAATAATTGAAGATGAATATTAATTTTTATAAAATTGTGGTAAGTGAGACCTGTTAGGTTTTTGAAACCTGACAGGTCTTGAAAAAATTTAAGGAATAAAAATGAGTAAAGCTGATAAAATATTTGTTGATATGTGTAATGATATAATTAATAATGGATTTTCTTCCGAAGGACAAAAAGTTCGTCCAAAATGGAGTGATGGGACACCTGCCCACACTATAAAAAAATTTGGGGTTGTCAATAGGTATGATTTGCAAGAAGAATTTCCTATTTTGACATTGCGACCTACAAATCTAAAAGCCTCAATTGATGAAATATTATGGATATGGCAAAAAAAGTCAAATAACATAAAAGATTTAAATAGCCATATTTGGGACGAATGGGCTGACGAAAACGGATCAATTGGTAAAGCCTACGGTTATCAACTTGGGGTAAAACATAAATATAAAGAAGGTAATCTAGATCAAGTTGATAGGGTTTTATATGATCTTAAACATGATCCATACAGTAGAAGAATTATCACTAACATTTATATACACCAAGATTTACATGAGATGCGTTTATATCCTTGTGCTTATAGTATGACTTTTAATGTGACTGGTAATAAATTAAACGCTGTGTTGAATCAAAGATCACAAGACGTATTAGTTGCCAACAATTGGAATGTTACTCAATATGCAATCTTACTCCATATTTTTGCCCAAGTTTCTAACTTAGAAGCAGGCGAATTGGTACATGTAATCGCTGATGCTCATATTTACGATAGGCATATTCCATTAGTAAAAGAATTAATAGAAAGAGAACAGTTTCCTGCACCAAAATTAATTATAAATAAAAATATCAAAGATTTTTATGGTTTCACAGTTGATGATTTTCTGTTAGAAAATTATAAAGCAGGGCAACAAATAAAAAATATACCAGTTGCAGTCTAATGGAGAAAAAATGAATTTAATAGTTGCAGTTGATCAAGAGTGGGGAATTGGATATAAGGGTAATCTTTTAGAAAAAATCAGTGAAGATATGAAATTTTTTAAAGAAAAAACTGTTGGAAAAACAGTGATTATGGGACGAGTTACTTTTGAAACCCTTCCAAACAAAAAACCTCTTAAAGATAGAAATAATATTGTGTTATCTACTAAAAATGACATTCTAATTGATGGTGTTAAAATTTGTAAAGATTTGGATGAATTATTTAATCAACTAAAAAATATAGATACTAGCGATATTTTTGTAATAGGTGGTGAAAGAATATATAAATTGCTCCTTTCTTACTGCAAAAAAGCCTATATAACAAAAATATATCAAAAATACGACTCAGACGCAAAAATGACAAACTTAGACAAACTCACTAATTGGAAAATAACAGAAAATAGTGAAATTCTAACAAACAATAAAGGCATATCTTTCCAGTTTTTTACTTATGAAAATGATGATAGTAAAACCTTTTAACATAAATAAATTTTAATAAGAATGTTCTTATTCTAAAGCATTATATAATTAACATAAAGTTTTTTTTGTTAAAATTTTATTCCATTCCTCGTGAACTTCGTGTTTTATCTAAGATTTATTTTATTAGATTGAAGTTCGCATTAATAACTATTTTATCCAGTCCAATACCTTATTTTTACTATCTGCAAACAAAATATCATCTAAAGCATTATCAAGTTTTTCTCCATCAAAACACTTTTCGACTAATTGTTTCTCAGCATCAACTGCCCCAAATCTCTTTGATAATAAACGGATTAAGGTTTGTTGTTTTCCTTCGATCTTCCCCTCGATCTTCCCCTCGATCTTCCCCTCGATCTTCCCCTCGATCTTCCCCTCGATCTTCCCCTCGATCTTCCCTTCAATCTTTCCGTCGAGTCTTCCTTCAAACCTTGCAGTTTCAAATACTGATTTCTGATAACTTAGATTTTCAAGGTAACTTTCGTATTCTGCTCTTTCTTTATCATTCATTTTTAGTACATCAAGTTTTTCTTTGGCTTTGTTTATATTTTTTGCTTTAAAATCTTCTTTAATCATCCCATTCTTAAAAAAATAAATCCATTCATCAATGTGATTTTTTACTTCGTTATTAAAAGTTCCAATTCTTATCAAATAAGTTTGAGGAAAAATATCAGATATTTTTTCTATATTAAATAATTTTTTCTGGCTTTCATTCAATTTTAACAAATCATTATCATTAATTCCCACAAATTGTGTTGTCCCTTTATACAAATAATCGCTTCCACTTCCCAAATCGAAATAAACCAAATGAACAGTTATTACTTTTTTTAACTCACTATATTTTTCACTTTTTTGAAAATATTGTGTGGTGAGTTTTGAGATTCCATAAAGTATTCTATGAAAATAATCAAGTTCTTTATCATATTGAACTTCAATTAATATAAGTGTGTTATTTGAGTCTTTTGCAAGCACATCAACTCTGTTAAATTTATCCTTATCATTTTCCTGATTACTCTCACTTTCTAATAACTCCAAAATTTTTATGTCAGTGTAAAGTAATTCACTCAAAAACCCTTCAAGAATATCAAAGTTTTCTTTATTTCGTAATATTTTCTTTATCGCCCAGTCAAATGTTACAAGTTCTCTTTCCATCAAATTTTCCTACAATGAAGTTATACCTAAAATATAATGGTTTTATGACAAATAATCAAGATATTTTTTGTAAGAAAAATTGAAAATCTCCCAATTTAATTGACGGTTTTAGAGTAATAAATTATACTTTTATCTCAATTTAGGGTAGGGAGAATATTATGGCTGATATTTTAACATTAGTAATATCTTTTTCGCAGTTTGTTATAGGGCTTGTTGCTGATAAAGTAGGCGATATGATTGTCAATAAAATCGAGGGTAATAAAGAGGAATTAGATAATAAATTTAAAAATGCAGTAAAATCTGTAATAAAAAGGATAAAAAAGGATAAAAAAGAAGATATTGGCTATATAAATGAGTTTTTTAGTGACAAAAAGAATATTGAAGAGCTAATTAAACTCTTATTTATCAATGAAAATATAAATTTAGAATGTCTTACAAATAGGTTTGATACTGTTTTTTTAAATGATGATTTTATACCACAATTTATAAATGAACTCAAAGCTGAATTAAAAAAAGATAAAGATTTTGTTGATATATTGAGTGATAAAGAGATATATAATAAAATAATAGAAAATAACGACTATCTTAAAGATATAAACGAAAATCTTGGGAAAATAAAAGATTATATTGTAGATAATTTTGATTTTGATAAATTTTATAATGATTATAAAACTTGTGCATTAAATAATCTATCTGATGTAAATTTTTTGGGGTTAGATGTTAGGTCTAATATCAAAAAGAATCAAAAAAGAAAGGTAAAAGATATTTTTGTTAAGCCTTATTTTGAAAAATATAAATATGAAGAATATCGCAAAAATAGAACATTCTCACCTATTAACTATTATAAATTACTAAATAAAGACGAAAATTTGGTAATTTTAGGTAAACCAGGCTCTGGCAAATCAGTTTTGGTTAAATCATTAATTTGTGATATTTTAGAAAATGAGCAATCAGATTTTGGCGATAAATATATTTTTGAATATATACCATTTCGTATCGAATTAAGAGAATATCTTGCAAAAAAATCAACATCTTGTAAAAATATTGTAGAATATCTTACTTTTTTACTAGGAAATGAATATTGTATAATAAATTTATCTGAAAATAATATAAAACATATATTAGAAACAAAAAAAGTTATAATTTTTTTTGATGGATATGATGAAATATTTAGTATAAAAGACAAAATAAGTATTAAAAATGATATAGAAAATATCCTAAATGTATATAAAAATTTACAAATTGTAGTTACATCAAGGGTAGAAGGCTATAATGAAAATGTGAAATTTAGCCAAAAATTTAGTGAAGTTATAATTAGGGATTTTAATGATAATCAAATCGAAGAATATGTAAATAAATGGTATAAACATGAAGAAAACGACAAAAATCAAAGAGAAAAAGAAATTGAAATATTTTTAAAAGAAAAAAATACTATTAATAAAGAATTAATTACAAATCCATTGTTATTAGCATTGATAGTACTCATTTATAGAAATAATCTAAAAATACCAGAGTCAAAACTTGATATATATAAAAGTTGTACCAAAACATTGGTTGATAAATGGGATACAGAAAAAGGATTAAAATTTAATCTACCTTCAAGTATTGCAAATAAAAAAGAGTCTTTATTTGGAGATATAGCATTTTGGCAATATGAGATATTGAGTCTTAAAAAAGATAAAAATATAACAAATGAAATGGTTATATCTATGTTATCTAAAAAAATAATAGAAAATCATAAAATAACAGAAAATTTTGAAGAAGCAACAAACCTTGCAACTCAATTTATGGATTATGCAGAAAAACGCTCTATTTATATTGAAAATAATTTTACACATAAAACTTTTCTTGAGTATTTTACAGCTTATTGGATTTATGCTTGTTATGAAAAAAAACATAAGACAAAAGAAAGAGATAAATTATTAGAAAAATATATAAATAATCCTTTTTGGTTTATTGTATTTGAATTATTTTTTAAATTTATTGATGAAGACTCTTATGATACAGATATTATTGATGGTTTAATAGAAACTCAATTGTCAAATAAATCCAGTTATAATTTTTTAGTTTACGTAATCCCTACTCTTAAAAATATAAGCAATAACACAATAAAAACTGTAATAAAAAATTCTTTAATTTATGTAATGCAAGATATAAAATTTGGTAGTTCTATATTTTATAATTTTAAAACTTTTATATCAAAAGAACATATTTTTAGTCTATATAAAGAGATTTATGAAGAAATATTTATAGAATATATAGAAAAAGATGAATTTTTAGAAAAATTGATTATATTTGGATTAGAATTAGAGTTAAATAAATCAGATAGTAAATATATTAAAGACTTAATATCTAAAAATAAAAATTTTAGCGACAAGATTGATGAATTATCTAATAAAAATATTAATATTTTTGTTTATATTAGAATTAAAGATGATTTTAATACTTATATTGATTTTATAAATAAATTTGGAGTTGATAATTTTTTTAAAGAAATTCAATTTTTATTTTCAATGGATATTTTTTTTGATTCTTTTTCAATTATTAATAATTTTTTTGACTATCAACTCAATAACAATAATTTTCATGATTTTGAAAAAAATCTAAATATATTAGAGTCTCATAATTTATTAAAAAAAGATATTATAAAATTTTTAATAAATAGAGGAATTCATTTAGATAAAGAAAATATAATAAATGCAATAAAACTAACAAATACTATAAACGATAAAAAAATTTTATGTATTTTATTTTTGACTTTACATAATATTTATAATAATCAATTTATAATTTCAAATGACTCTTTAGAAAAAAAATATTCTACTGGTTTAGTATTAGCAATCTCCCAAAGCAAACATAAAGATTTAATAAAAAAAATTATAAATAAACAAATTAAAATAGAACAAATATTTCAATTATTAGACTTAAATATCTATGATTATAAATAAAAACCAACAAAACCAAAGGAAAATCAATGATTTTAGAGATAATTAAAAAAATAAAAAATATAATGGCTTATAAAGAGCAAATTGTTGAAAAAATATTATTTATACCAAAAAGTTTTTGATTTGTCACAAATTTTAGGTATATAATTACACGATTTAATTTTTGTTAATTCGTATCAATCCGATTAATCTGTGTTATAAATATACAAAAATAACATTTGATTTTAACTTTAAATTTGAGTAAAATATATAACACGGATTTATTAGATTACACAGATTAAAATTATGTAATTAATTGATATTAACTAATGAGGTTTTGTGAATTCTAGCAAACTAAAAACTTTTGGGTATAGTATTATGGAGGGAAAATATGATTTTGAGTCATATTGATATACAAAATGATAAAGTTATTATTCCAATAGAAGAGTGGGATAAAATAATTGTAAGTTTAAATAAAATCGAAAAAGTTGAAATAGAAAAAAATAGTAAATCTTGGAAAAGAAAAATTAAAAAAATAAAAATAAAAGGTAATTCTTTATCAGATACAATTATTGAGGAAAGAAATGAAAATATTTATTGATACTTCATCCTTAGTAAAAAGATATTTAGTTGAAATTGGTAGCGAAAAACTTGATTTGTTATTTGACGAATCCGATGATATATTTGTTTCATTTATTACAGAAATAGAATTTAATTCGTCTTTAAAAAGAAGATTGTTTGATTATAGTATAAATGAAATGGATTATCAATATATTTTAAACGAATTCTATCAAGATTTAAAAGATTTTAGTGTTATTGAGTATTCTTTAACTATTAAAAATCGAGCAATTGATTTAATAAAAAAACATCAAATTAAAACATTAGATTCTATTCAATTGAGTTGTGTAAATACGAATATCATAGACAAATTTATAACTTCAGATGAAAAATTATATAATGCTTCATTAAAAGAATTTAAAAATAAGTCGATTTTAATAAAATAAAATCAATAAATCGAGTTACACCATGAAAAATAATTTTTTGTTTCTAAATAACAATAATCAGGTTGAATTTATTAAAATTTTAAAAACAATAGACTCTGATTTTTTTTCTTACAATTTCTCAAAAGAAACTTTTAATATGTTTAGAAAATATCTTGATATTAAGGACGAGATTTCTTTTATTCTTTTTGTGGATGATATACCTGCTGGGGTTTTTCTTGGGTCTATGAGAGGAAAAAGGGGTTACATATCCAGTATGATTGTTATAAAAGAGTTTAGGGGTCGTGGGCTTGGGAGACTCATTCTACAAAAAGGCTTGTCTTTGTTCAAAGAAAAACATTGCTCTGAGGTTGAACTTGAGGTTTTGCAGGATAATCTTTGTGCAATAAATTTGTATAAATCTCAAGGTTTTACTATTTCAAACGATATTTTAAATTATAAAAACGAAAAAAATAGCTTTTTTGTGGATAATTTTTTTGATTATAAGGTAGAACAGGCAAATACATTCACATTCCAACCCCTTTATAGAATGTTTTGTAAAGAAAAAAGAATTTGGTTTAAAAATCTAAAATCTTTAGTGAGCCTCTTAGATGACTACGCTAAACAATTGTATTTACTCAAAAAAGATAATCAAATTTTGGGATTTGCTATAATATCAAGAGAGTACAATGTATTAAGATTTTATGACATTTTTCTAAAAAATAAATATTTACAAACCTTTCCTATATTTTTATCATTACTATTAAAAAACGAAAAAATAGTAAATCTAAGAGGTTTTTATAAGAATGATGAGATTTGCAACATAATCGAACAAAACGGATTTTTTTGTGATATGAAACAGTTTGAAATGGTAAAAACTTGTTAGTAATAAAGATAAATTCCCACAAGTATATATTTAACTAATTGACTATTTTTATTCATCCTATGTAATAAAAAAGAATCAGTGAACTTATTAGCTTACATTAAACAAATTCAGATTAATTTGGTATAACAAAAAAGGCTATCTTAAAACCTTAGTTCTAAGATAGCCAAATTACGGAGTAATATTTATGGTAATTAAAAGATTATGGTTTTAAGTAAAGACCATCATCTCCAATTTTACCAGGTCCATTTAATACATAGACTCTTGCATTACCTTGACCACCGCAACCAGCGTATAAACTTCCGTTTGTTACATTGATTACATTGCCAGTAATTGCATCTTTATAAGTTCCATTTGGGATACCACTAAATGTTGCATCACCAGAAACTGTAACGAGTACAAAGCTATCTATGCCTTTGCTTGAGTCAGTAAATCTTCTTTTGAATGCCATTCCACCACCAGAAATACCTTCTGTTGTATATTGCCCTTTTTGTAAAGCAGGTACGAGTCTTCTGATTTGGTTTAATCTTTGTATATGTTTTGCAAGTGGATGTGCTAATGTTGTTGCCATGTTTCCAGTAGCACTTGAGTATTCACCAAAACTTGTAACATTAACTGTACCAGTGATGTTATCACCAAAGTATGCTCTACCTGTATTTGAAAGTTTATCGTTTGGACCAACATCAATCATTTTTCCTTTTTGGAATTCGATTTCACTACCATAGAATAAACAAGGTATTCCTCTAAATGTGAATATTAAAGCTAAGTCTTCTGCCCATTGTCCTTGGCTACCAGCAAATCTTTGGTTTTCTGGAGCTCCGTCTGGTGCATAGTCGTGTGAGTCAACATAAGTAACATTCCATGTAGCATCGTTATATACATAGTCATTTCCAACTGCAACACCAAAAGCGTCTCTTGCATTGTTAAAATTCCAGTGCATTGTGAAATCTATTACATCAAGACCTGATTTTTTTGACACATCTGGAGTTCTATAAGTATTGTTTTTTAACAAATAGTTATCACTTGATGGTTGATTTGCTGTTGTGCTATTATCTGTCCAGTTTTGAGCAACAGAATTTTGATTTGTAACTCTATCACCCCAAGCATAAGTTTGTGATTCTTTCCATGTAAAGAATGGAGAAGAGATTGCAGGGATACCATTATTCCATACTTGTCTATATCTTGAACAAACTTCACCAAAGATGTAGAATAAATCTGTACCTCTTGTTTTCCATGTAGGAATATAGTATTTATTGAAAGATAATCTTGAAACATGTTTTACAGTATCAACTCTAAATGAATCAACACCCATATCAATATATTTGTTGTAAGCATCTTGTAAGTATTGAGCAACTGTTGGATTTTCTGTATTTAAATCAACACAGTCGCCAGCAATTTGTCCAGTTTGAACAGTGTAGCTTTCCCATGACATGCTTTTTTCATGATGGTAAACAAATTGTGTATCTTTTGTATCTTCTTTCATTGCTGCAATTCTTGCACTGTATTGTTGTGCAGGAGTTAATGTACTGTAATTTGCTGGTAATAAACCATTTGGATCAGTTTTAACAACTGAAGCAATTGTGTCATTTAAACCAGTTGGGGCATTTCTTTTAAATAATGGGAATATGTTTTCTTCACCAAAATTACCACTATGGTTTATAACAATATCTTGAATTACTTTTATTCCTTTTGCGTGTGCAGCTGTTATAAATTTTTGGTAAGCATCTTCTGCTGAAGTATCGTAAGATGTTTTGTATCTTGGATCAATTTCTTTAAAGTTAATAGCATGATAACCATGATAGTCGTAACCTGAGCTATTTTTTACTGGAGGTGTAACCCAAATTGCTGAAAAACCTAATGCTTTAATATAATCAAGTTTTTCTGTTAAACCTTTAAAATCACCTCTCCATGCTGGGTCACTATCTGGGTTACCAGCTTGAGCATCATCCCAACAGTGAACGTTTGTAGAAGGATCACCATCATAGAATCTTGGTGTAATTACAAAGTAAATTGTTTCTTCTCTAAAATCTTTTTTGCTAATTGTACCAATTCCATAATAGTAAGTTGCTGATGTTTCGTTACCAGCATTATCTCTAACTAAAAAGTTGAAAGTTGTATTTTTTGATACATTGATTGTTGCACCTGTTAAACCTGCACTTGCATTACCGCTTATATATACAGGAGAAGATGTTGTTGCATTAGAACCATCTGTTGTATAGTAAGCACTTGTTGTTGCGGTTTTGTTATCTGTAATTTTGAATGAAACATTAACAGCAGATGTATATTGTCCAGGTGTTTTTAATGCTTGGATTGTTGGTGCCTGTAAATCAAGATTTGCATCTATTGTATATGGGAATGAATAAACATTCCCAGCTTCATTATTAACAGTAACGCCAAAAGCTTTGATTGTTTTTGATGTTGATATTGTAATAGCACCTGTATATTTTGTTGAACTTTTTGTAGGTGTTGTTCCATCAAGAGTATAATAAATAGAATCTGTTGTATAAGTACTTGTTAAAACAACCGATTTTGCTGCACTATATACGCCAGAAGGTGGATTTGCAGTAATTACTGGTAAATCTGGATTTGTATCATACCAAGTACCATCTTTGTACCAACCTTCTTTATTTCTTGTTAGGTCAACAGTTTGTGGACTCCCTTGATTGTTAAATATTACTGAAGAACTTGTTACGCCAGCAATTGTATATGTGTACCAACTATTGCCTTCGCTTGTCATAGCAACACCAGGCCATGTTGTTGGTGTTTTTGTTGGAACTGTATTCCAGTAATGTAAGTATGCTTTTGTCCAACCAGAAGGTAATTTAAAATGTACTTGTAAGCCAGTATTTGAAACAACATTCATAGAAACGTTGATTGTTTTTGGAGAACCTGTAACACCAGCTGATGTTACTGTAATAACTGCTGAGTAACTACCCACAGCTAACCCTGTTGTAGATACAGTTGCTGTAATAGTAGCTGGTGCATTACCAGAAGTTGGAGATAAAGTAAGCCATGTTTGATTGTCTGTTATAGAATAAGTTAGCGTACCACCTCCACCATTTGAGATATTAAATGTTTTAGATGATGTTTGGCTAACAAGCATATCACCAAAATTTAATGAACTTACATCAACATTCAAAATTGGAGTTGTTACATCTGGATTTGAAGCATACCATGTACAATTCCATTTTCCATCAGCAGCTTGAGTAGAAGGTTTTGCCCAGCCTTCGCCAGTTCTTGATAAATCTACTGTTTGGCCGCTTCCGCCACCTGTACCGTTGTTAAATACAATAGAAGAACTATTTGTATTTGCAATTGTATAAGTGTACCAGCCACTACCATCATCTGTCATTGTTACACCAGGCCAAGTTGTTGCTGCTACTGCTGGATTTGTATTCCAATAGTGCATTTTTACAGTTGTCCATGCTGTTGGTTTTTTAAAGTGAACTTTTAACCCTGATCCAGCGGCTTCTGGGTTTGAATTATACCATACGCCGTCTTTGTACCAACCTTCACCAGTTCTTGATAAATCCGCTGTTTGAGGTTGACCTTTGCTGTTAAAAATTAATGATGCAGAAGTAACATTTGGTATTGTGTACATAAACCAATCATTACCTTCGCTTACCATTTCAACACCTGGCCATGTTGTTTGTGGAATTACTGGAGTTGTAGCCCAATAATGCACATAAGCATAAGTCCATGTTGAAGGTTTTTTAAAATGAATAACAAGTCCGTTTACACTGCCAGATGTGCCCACATCTGTAGTTACTGATTTTTCTTCTTGTTTGTTATCCTGTAAAATACTAGGATTAGAACATGAGAAAAGAAACACGAGGGAAAGCATGAGAAAAAGTTTAAACAAAAACTTTTTTGTCATAAGAAACTCCTTTTTTAATTACTTTAATACTTTATTACAACCCATAAATCCCTCCAATTATAAATCTAAAAAAAAAAAAAATCAACAAAAATTTCAAAAATTTTATTTTTTATTTATATTTGAAATATTTTAATAAATCAAATAAGTTTAATATCTATTAAAAGTAGCTTTTCTTCCTTAATAATACTTTTAGAAATGCAAAATCTAAATAAATTTAAAAAAAATATATAAATTTTTTACAACCTATTGACATTAAAATAAATTCAATTAGAATTATAATAGAATTTATTTATAAATTAATTTTTAATAGGAGGATATAAAATGAAACAAGTGAATTGGACTGTCTGTTTAATTTTGGCTATTTTACTTGGAACTTTAGGCGTTGACAAATTCTATATGGGTAAAATAGGTCTTGGTATTGCTAAGTTACTAACATGCGGTGGTATGGGTATTTGGGCAATCATCGATATTATTCTTATTGCTACAAAATACAAATATAAAGATGTTGAATGGGTTGATAAATAATTTAACTTATTAAATTACATTTTTTGTTTTTGAAGAATACCTCCAATTTGTAAAATTTGGGGGTATTTTTATTACATGGATTAGAACAGATTAATTTTTTTTTCTATAAACAGAAAAAATTTTATGTAGAACAAAAACTTTTTACTATACTATTGACTTAATATATTAAAAATTATATAGTTATAACACAGATTTTTTAGATTGTCACAAATTACACAGATTAAAGCTTGTAATTATTTTTTTAGTTTTGACAGACACAAAAATTCTGGATACAGTTAATAAATACAACATAAAGGAAACACAATTAATGTCAGAAATATCTGTAACAGTTAGTAATGTATCAAAATGTTACAAATTGTATGATAAACCTATTGATAGATTAAAAGAATCTCTTAACCCATTCAGAAAAAAATACCACAAAGACTTTTATGCTCTAAAAGATCTTAATTTAGAAGTAAAAAAAGGTCAAACTCTTGGTATAATAGGACAAAATGGTTCAGGTAAATCTACTCTATTAAAAATTTTAACAGGAGTTTTAACTCCAAGTTCTGGACAATTTAACGTAAATGGAAAAGTATCAGCTTTGTTAGAATTAGGTACTGGTTTTAATCCAGAATTTACAGGTATTGAAAATGTATATTTTAATGGAACAATTCTTGGATATTCTCGTAAAGAAATGGAAAGAAAATTTGATGATATAGTTGCATTTGCAGAAATAGGAGATTTTATCAATCAACCTGTACGAACTTATTCAAGTGGTATGTTTGTAAGACTTGCTTTTTCTGTTGCAGTAAATGTAGACCCTGATATTTTAATTGTTGATGAGGCATTATCAGTTGGTGATGCTTATTTTGCTGTAAAATGTATGAATAAAATGAGAAAATTTAAAGAAGATGGCAAGACAATAATTTTTGTTTCTCATGATCCAGGAGCAGTTAGAACTTTATGTGAAAGAGCAATTTTACTCGAAAAAGGCAAAATTGTTGATGAAGGCGATCCTGATAAAGTTTTTAACTATTATAATACTTTAATTTCTCTCAAAAGGGAAAGAGAAGAAGAAAAAACTTATACTCAAGAGCAAAGAGATTTATTAAGGAAAAGAACTGGAAATAAAAGGGTTGAAATTACAAATATAAAAATATTTAATCAAAATGATATTGACACAGATACTTTTATTTCTGGCGAAAAAATCACTCTAAAAATGGAAGTAAAAATAAACGAACGAATAGAAAATCCAACTTTTGGCATTGCTATTAGAGATAGGCTCGGAAATGATATTTTTGGTGTAAATAATTATGTTATGAATGTTCAATCTGGAATTTTTGAGGAAGGCATTTACAATATCTGCTATGAGATGAATCTAAATCTTGGTGTAAATATTTATAATCTTACAGTTGCCGCACATACAGACGAGACACATTTAGCAGAATGTTTTGATTGGATAAATCAAGCCTATGTTTTTAAAGTTATTCCTTCAACAGATATTAAATTTAATGGATATTGTAGATTACAACCGACTTTTAAGGTTGAACAAATTAAATCATAGAAAGAATTATCTTTATGGGAAAACTAAACACTGAAATTTGTATTGATGATATTCTAAAAAAAATAAAAATAGAAGTTAATAAAAGACAACTAAATTATGAAGACAGAGACGATTTTTTGGAAGTAGAATTTCCTAATTACAAAAATTTTCACAAGAAAAACTTATTAGAAAAAAAAGATTCTTATACAGCAGGGGAGCTTGTAAGTTTTAATGATGAGGATTTTATTACAGTGGTTTATAATGTCTTACTAAAAAGAGACCCAGATTCGGTTGGTTTTAATAATTGTTTGGCAAGTCTAAGAAATTTTAGTAAAAATAAAATAGAAATTCTATGGGAAACAAAAAATTCCACAGAAGGCAAAAAATATAATGTCTGGGTTAAAAACCTAAAAAAAGAATATTACAAAAATAAAATAAAAAGAATATTAATGGATAAAATCCCAGTATTAAGGTATTTTGTAAGACTTTTTATTGCTTTTATAAAACTCCCTACAATTGCAAAAAATATTCATATAGTAGAATATAATCTTTATAAAAAAGTATCTGATAACGAAAATAAAATTTCTTCTTATTTTGAAAATACAAGGATAAATTTTTCTGATAAATTAAATGTAATGAGAACTAAAATTAACGAAGATAGTAAAAAAATTAAACAATTTGAAGAAGAGTTATCAAAACTCTCAAAAAAATTAGAAAATTTAAATAAATAAATAAAATTACAAGGATTCTTCTATGAGCTTAAAAATAGCAATAGTTCTTTCTTGGTTTGGTAAGAATGTAAAAGGTGGAGCAGAACAACAAGCTTGGCAATTTGCATCTCGTCTTGCTGCAAGAGGTGTTGAAGTTACTGCAATTACAACCTGTTCAAAGGATTATTTTGCTGATTGGTCAACAAATCACTATGAAAAAGGCGAATATACCGAAGATAATGTCAAAATACTAAGATTCCCTGTTAGACAAAGGAATAGAGACTTATTTGAGAAATATGTAGTAAAACTTCAATCAATAGGTCAATATTCAAATCAATATTCTCCTATTAAAAGAATAGAAGAAATGGTTTATCTAACTGAGAATATTAGTTCGTTTGAATTACTCGAATATTTGTCGGATAATGTAGATAAATACGATGCTTTTATTTTTATACCTTATCTTTTCCCTGTTGCAGTTAAAGGTGTGCCTCGAATAAAAGAAAAGGCAATTTTACAACCTTGTCTACACGACGAATGCTATGCCTATTTAAATCCTGTTAAAGATATGTTTTACGATGCTAAAATCTTATTATTTAATTCTCAAGGTGAGTTTGAACTTGCTAAAATGCTTTACGGTGAAGAAATTTCTCAAAAATCGATGGTAATTGGTGAAGGTGTAGAAATAGACCTAAAAAAAATGGAAGAATATCTAAATCCACCAGTAATCGATGGAGAATACATTTTATACCTTGGTAGAAGAGAAACTGGTAAAAACACACATTTATTAATAGAATCTTTTGATGAATATGTAGAAAGAACTGGCGGTAAGCTAAAATTAGTATTAGCAGGACCTGCTGATTTACCAGTAAAGCCAAAATCAGACCAAATTATTGATAAAGGGCTTGTTTCTGAAGAAGAAAAAATAAATTTACTCAAATACTGCAAGGCTTTGGTAAATCCAAGCGTAAATGAGAGTTTTTCGCGTGTTATTTTTGAAGCATGGTTTTCTAAAAAACCAATAATCGTACATAAAGAATGCCTTGCAACATATAAGGCTTTAGAGGCTGCGGGTTTTGCTGGCTGGTATGCAGAAGATAAAGAAAGTTTTACCGAACTTTTTACTGATGTTGAGAATGCAGGAACTGATATTTTGTCAGAAATGGCAGAAAAAGGGCTTGATTATGCAAAGAATCTTGCAGATTGGGATATTGTAGTTGATAAATATATAAAAACAGTTGAAAATCTAAAATTAGAACTTTCTCAAAAAGAACCTATTCCTCATTATGAGACTTTACTAAATAAAAATATAAAGATCGTTCTTACTTATTTTACAATACACCCATGGGATGCTGTTGGCATTGATAATATAATAATTTGTGATCTTTTACGCGAACAAGGTTTTGATGCGAGTCTTTATGCAGAAAATTTTACAGATGAGCTAAAAAAATATATGATTACTAAAGAACAATTGTTAGAAATAATGAAAGATGAAAACAACATAATCATATATCAACAGGCAAATAACTGGAAAGAAGGCGAAGAATTAATAGAAAACTGTAAAGCAAAACTTTTTATGAAGTATCACAATGTCACTCCAAAAGAATTTTTTGAACCATATTCTTCAAAAAGTGCCTATGCTTGTCTTTTAGGTAAAGAACAAACTGAAAGACTTGTAAAAAGTGGCAAATTCTATCATTATCTAGCATGTTCCCCATATAATGCTAAAGAATTAGAAAAATTTGGTGCTAATTCAGAAGATATTAGTGTTTCTCCACCTTTTAATAGAATACACAATTTTGATAGAATAAATGTAAACCCAGACTTATTTGGAAACTTCTTAAATGATAAGATAAATTTATTATTTGTAGGACGACTTGCACCAAATAAAGGTCATAAATATTTTATTGAAATAATGAAGTCTTATGTTAAACTTTTTGATAGAAATATTGTTTTTCATATAGTTGGTGGACTTGATCCTTCAGTTAATGCTTATTACGAAGAATTACAAGCTTTAATACATAAATATGGTTTGCAAGATGTTATTTCTTTTAAAATGCACATAAATCCTGTTGATTTAAATACTTATTATAAAGCCTGCGATATTTTTGTTTTAATGTCAGAACATGAGGGTTTTTGTGTACCGATTTTAGAGGCTCAATATCATAAAATACCTATTATTGCCTTAGATAGATGTGCTGTTAAATATACACTTGGTGAAAACCAAATCATTTTTCACGAACTTGACTATGACATGATAGCAGGTGCAATTAATGTAATTTATAATAACAAAAAGATTTATCAATATTTAATTGATGAAGGATATAAAAATTTCTTAAAGTACGAAAAAGAAGTTATATTTGGAGATTTATTAAAATTTTTACAAATAGAAAAAGATAGAGCCCAAAAAGTTGAAAAGAAAAAAATAGCATGGGTTTCACCTATGCCTCCACAAAAAAGTGGTATTTCTAATTATAGTTATGTAATAATTAAAGAATTAAAGAAATACTATGATATTGAGTTATTTTATGATATAGAACCAGAAGATGAAGTTAGAAACGAATTTTGGTGTTTTCCATTAGATAAACTGAGAAATTTACATAAAAAATATCACCAAATCATCTATCACATCGGTAATAGTGTAGAATTTCATAAAAATCTATATAAAGTTGCTTGGGATGTTCCAGGAATTACTGTTTTACATGATTATAACATACATGGCTTTATTACAGAGGCATTCTTAAAAGAAGACGGCGGTAGATTGTTTAAAGAGACTATTATTGAAGGATATGGGGCTAAAGGTGAGTATGTATGGAATATTATGCAAATTGGACAAGAATATGACCCTGCACAATTTCCAATGGCTCATGGGATAGTTAATAAAAGTAAAAAAACAATTGTTCATAGTGAGTGGTTAAAGACTCAATTTGAAAATAAAAATGTTTTTGTTATACCTCATTTTGCAAAGTTAAATCATATTCCAAAAGAAAATGATGTAAAAAAATTTAGAGAATCTTACAATATTAAACCTACTGATTTTGTTATATCATGTCTAGGGTTTATTAATTTTAACAAATTACCAGATGTTCAAGCACAGGCTATAAAAAAACTTGTTAAAGAAGGTTATCAAATTAAATTTATCTTTGCTGGTGAAAGTGGTTGGGAAGTTAAATCTTTAGAAAACGAGATTAAAGATAGTGAATACAAGGATAATTTTATTTTTACAGGCTATCTAAATGACTCTGATTATCACAAAGTTATTTTTGCATCAGATTTAATTATAAATTTAAGATTTCCTTCTATGGGTGAGTCTTCGGGTACTTTATTACATAGTCTTGCAGCTGGTAAACCCGTAATCGTTAGTGACTACAATCAATATAAAGAATTTCCTGATGATGTTTGTCCAAAGATTCCACTAAAAAACCCTATTGAGCATCTTTACAAAGAGATAAAAAATTTTATTGATAATAGAGAACTCTTAAAAACTTATAGTGAAAAAGCAAAAGAGTATAGTGAGACTCTATCAATCGAAAAAATTTGTGAAGAATATAAGAAGGTAATAGAATGAGGATAGCAATTGCAATAGTTCAAGTTCCATTTATGAGTGGTGGAGCAGAAATTCATGCTAATTTACTAAGAAATGAGTTAAAAAAAAGAGGTCATCAAGCAGAAATTGTTTGGTTTCCTTTTAAATGGTATCCAACAGAAAGCCTTGTTAATAGTATGATTATGGCAAGAATGTTTGATTTATCTGAGTCAAATGGTGAAAAAATTGATATGGTAATTGGTATGAAATTCCCTGCATTCTATGTTAAGCACGAAAATAAAGTTTTGTGGATACTCCATCAATATAGACAAGTTTATGATTTTTGGGGAACTATGTATGGTGACCAAAATAGCCCTGACGGTGAGTTTATTAAGAATACTGTAATTAAAAATGATAATTTATATATACCTGAAGCAAAACGAATTTTTACAAACTCAAAAAACACAGCAAATAGACTAAAAAAATATAATGATATAGATGGTATCGCTTTGTATCACCCTCCACAAAATTATGAAAAATTATGTTGTAGAGGTTATGAAAACTTTGTATTCTATCCAAGTAGGATCGAAGAAGTAAAAAGACAACGAATTTTAGTTGAAAGTGCAAAATACATAAAAAACGACATTAAAGTCTATATCGCAGGTATTGGTCCAGAAAAAGAGATGAATTACCTAAAGAATATGATTAAAGAAAATAACTTAGAGGATAAAGTTAAACTACTTGGTTTTATTTCAGAAGAAGAAAAAATTGATTATTATGCAAGAAGTTTGGCTATTTATTTTGGTGCTTATGATGAGGACTACGGTTACATTACTTTAGAATCCTTTTTTTCTAAAAAACCTATTATTGTTCATACTGACGCAGGTGGTCCACTCGAATTTGTGGAAGATGGTAAGAATGGTTTTGTTACTCCACCAGATGCAAAACTTGTAGCTCAAAAAATAGATTGGTTTTATGAAAATAAAGACACTGCTATTAAAATGGGTGAAGAAGGTTATAAACTTATGATTGATAAAAATATCAACTGGGATTTTGTTATTGATAGTTTATTGGGTAAAACATAATAACACTGATGAGCCAGATTATTCTTAATGGTATAAAAAAAATGTAATCTGTGTTAATTTAATAAAATCAGTGCTAATCCGTGTTATGAGGAGATTTAATGTTCAAAAAAGAAATCGATGATAAAATCAAAAAAAATATTTCAAACCCAAATAACAAAATAGAAATTGATAAGAATTGCGATATTGATAATAATTTTGAAATTAAAATTAATGGCGAAAACAATGAAATAATCATAAAAAAACATACAAAAATATTGAATTTTAGAATAAACATTGAAGGAAATAATAATAAGATATTTATAGACGAAAATTGTTTTCTAAAAACAAATGATTATGTAAAAATAGAAATATTTGGTAATGCTAATAATGTACAGATAGATAAAAATTTTAAAGTTAATAGACATCTATTAATTTATATATTAAGTACAGAATCAAATGTGCATATTGGAGAAGAATCTTTTTTAACATCAAATTGCTATCTGAATGGTTTTAGTCAAACATTAACGATAGGTAAAAAAACAACAATTGAAGGAAGTACTTTTTTTCTAAGTGAGCCTTTTTCTCGTATTGAAATTGGCGATGATTGTATGTTTTCATTTAACATAGATGTTCGTAATGGGGATTCGCATTCAATTATTGATCTTGCGACAAACAAAAGAATTAATTATCATAAAAATGTTAAAATAGGTAATCATGTTTGGATTGGTTATAATTCTATTATACTAAAGGGTGTTGAGATTGAAGATGGGAGTATTGTAGCTGCTGGTTCTGTTGTTACAAAAAGTATTCCAACAAATTGTGTTGCTGGTGGAAATCCTGCCAAAATTATTAAAAAAAATGTCACTTGGAATAGAGATTTAATATATGATAACGAATCTTTGGGTGAAATTAGGATTAATCCTAAAGATGTTAATTTTATTTTAAGAAATTTTTATGAAGATAAAATATGGACAAATGGTAATGCGTTAATAGAAAATATTAGCATTAAAAATGAAAAAAAATTAAAATATTTTCAATTAAGAACAAAAGGATGGCATCCTCATAAATTTCAATATGAAAAAATAGATTTAAAGATTTTTATAAATGATAAACAATTAATTTTTTTTAAAAATATAAGTTTAGATTATTTTTTTCTTATGGATAACTCAATAGATGAAATAAAAAAGATAAAAATACTTTCAAATACTTTTATACCTAAAGAAATGGAGCATAATGAGGACACAAGAATTTTGGGTATAGATGTTGACTACATGGTTTTGAGGGAAGATTTTTAAAAACTTGTGATTAACTATTAACAGGTTTTAGCAATACGACAATTCTCTAAATTTGCTATTAATAAATAAATTGATAAAATTGACACACTATGATATATCGCTAAAATTGGCTAATAGTTGGTATAAGTAGGATTACGGATTACTTAAAAAACTCTAAAAACATTGACATTTTTAATATTTTTCTATATTATTATTTTTCTAAAATAAGGTAGATTTATTTTATAAACAATGATTTTTTATATTTCTATTTACAATTAACCTAGTAATAATTTTTAAGGAGTAAAAATAAAATGGATTTTATGCAACTATTAAATTTTAATTTTAAAAAACCAACTTTAAATGAACAGGAACAAAAATTATATGATAAGCAATGTGACTTAAAGAAAAACTTAGAAAAATTATATTCTCGTCTTGACGCTTTAAATCTTTTAGGAAGAAATCAAAAATTTGATTATTTTACAACTCTTGTAAAACCATTTTTTGTTGATTTAACAAATTCATTGGCAACAATTTATAATTTATCTTCTATAAAAAATATTTCTGAAATAAAATCTTTTTTATTACAAATAAAGGATAAAGATTTTACTAAGAAATTTGAAGATAAAAAGATTTTTGATATTTTAGTTAAAGAAGAATTTAACGAAAAAGAAGTTGATTTAATATTAAACTTTTTGGATGAATATTTTTCTGATATTGTAAGTATAATTAAAAATTATATAAAAACAAATCTTAATACATCTCTTAACACTTTTTTTCAAAGATTGTATATTCAAGTAGGATCCGCTATTGCTATTTTAATAGTACTCATGTTTTTAGTTTTTTATATTGCTACTGGCAACTCAAGGCTTAATGAAGAATTTATTACTGCCGTTGAACAAGGCAATAAACCAAAAGTAGAAAAAATGATTTCTGAAAAGAAAATAGATATAAATTATCCTGGTAAAAGATTTAAAGCAACGGCTTTATTGTGGGCGAGTTTAAAAGGTCATAAAGAAATTGTCGAATTTTTATTAAAAAACGGAGCTAATCCTAATATCAAAAACTATACAGGCGATACAGCATTTACTTTTGCAAAAGATAAGCCTGAAATAATAAATATGTTATATGTTTATCAAAATGTTAAAAATGAAGAATTTATAAAAGCTGCTGAACTCGGAAATTTAGAATTAATAAAAAAAATAATTAAATCTAATACAGTACCCATAAATTATCTTGATAATGGCTATAAAGCAAGCGCCTTATCTTGGGCTGCTTTCAAAGGACATAAAGATGTTATTGAATATCTTATACAAAATGGTGCTGATCCACATATAAAGAATAATTTAGGACTAAATGCAATTGATCTTGCAAATTCTTCAAATTTTAAAGAAGTAGCAGATTATTTAACCAATTTAATTGTTAAAGGCGAAGAATTTATTAGTTTTTGTGAAAATGGTGATATTGTTAAAGTAAAAGAATATATAGAAAATAAAATAGTTCCAATTAATTATGTAGGAATTAGAGCTAAGGCAACTGGCTTAATGTGGGGAACTTTTAAAAAACATAAAGATATAGTTAAATATTTAGTTCAAAAAGGTGCTGATGTTAATTTAAAAAATGAATCTAATGCCACTGCTTTACAGATAGCACAATTACCAGAAATTAATGATAAAGAAATTATTGAAATGTTAAAAAAATCTGGTGGAAAATAATAGTATTATAATTTTTATTAATTCATAAAATCATAATATTACAAAGAGACAAATATATCTTTAATAAGTTGTTAATAACACTTGCATTTCTTGTAATATTTTTTAGTAAAGCGTTAGTATTTACGGAGGCGTTATAAAATGAAATTTTTAATTACTGGTGGTGCAGGATTTTTAGGAATTAACTTAGTGAGACATTTATTTAGCAAGGGTTACAAAGATATTGTATCATTAGATTTTGCCGAATTTGATTATCCAGAAAAAGATAAGATAAAAATAATCAAAGGTGATATTAGAGACAAAGACATTGTAAAAAAAGCAATGGAAGGAGTCAACGTAGTAATTCATACTGCAGCGGCTTTACCTTTGTACAAAAAAGAAGATATTTTTTCTACTGATATTGATGGTACAAGAAATCTTTTGGAAGAAGCAGAAAGACAAAAAGTAGAAAGATTTGTTCATATATCATCAACAGCTGTTTATGGAATACCTGACCATCATCCACTTATTGAAGACGATAAACTTGATGGGGTTGGACCTTATGGCAAGGCAAAAATTGCAGCAGAAGAAGTTTGTCTTGAGTTTAGAAAAAAAGGTATGTGTGTACCAATTATTAGACCAAAGTCTTTTATTGGACCAGAACGACTTGGGGTTTTTGCATTGTTTTATGACTGGGCTAAGGATGCAAGAGGATTTCCGATGATTGGCAATGGTAAAAATAGATACCAACTTTTGGATGTTGAAGACCTCTGCGAAGCAGCTTATTTGTGTATAACAAAAGACAAAAAAGTAGCAAATGACACATTCAACATAGGAGCAAAAGAGTTTACAACAATGAAAGAAGATTATCAAGCTGTTCTTGATTATGCTGGATTTGGTAAAAAGATTTCTACCTACCCAGCTTGGCCTATGATATGGACTTTAAGAGTACTTGAATTTTTTCATCTTTCACCACTTTATAAATGGGTTTATGAAACTGCAAGTAAAGATTCGTTTGTAAGTATAGAAAAAGCAGAAAAAACTATTGGGTATAAGCCAAAACATTCTAATAAAGATGCTTTGATAAGAAATTACAAATGGTATTTAGAACATTTAAAAGATTTTGAAAATAGAAGCGGTGTTTCTCATAGAGTGCCATGGAAACAAGGAATATTAAGGTTTTTTAAAATTTTCTTTTAATTGAAGGTATTAATGATAAAAGATTATATAAAATTAATTAGACCAAAACATTGGATAAAAAACTTCTTCGTATTCGCAGGGCTTATATTTTCGCTTAATTTATTACATCTTGGTTATATAATAAAGAGTTTGGAAGCATTTGCTGCATTTTGTCTTGCTTCTTCTGCTGTTTATATCTTAAATGATATATTTGATAAAGAAAAAGATAGAAATCACCCTATAAAAAATAAAAGACCTATTGCAAGTGGAAGAATATCTGTTCCAATTGCTCTTGTATTGTTTGTAATTTTTCTTGGTGGATCAATTAGTTTAACATTGATGTTAAATATACCAACGCTGATTATTTTAGTGTTATATATATTAATGAATTTTTTTTATACTATTTACCTAAAACATATAGTAATACTTGATGTAATGATAATTGCTTTAGGTTTTGTGTTTAGAGTTATGGCTGGTAATTTTGCGATAGGGGTACCTTCGACGAATTGGATACTCTTAACAACTCTGGCTATATCTTTGTTTATTGGTTTTGGTAAAAGAAGGCACGAGATATTACTAATTGATAAAGACCCTCATACTCACAGACCTGTATTAGGGCATTATAATGTTCAATTGTTGGATTATATGATGATAATCTCAGTAACTCTAACGATAATTACTTATGCTTTGTATTCTATTGATGTTGAGGTAATAAAAAAATTTGGTACAAATAAGTTAATTTACTCTGTCCCACTTGTTATATTTGGCGTATTTAGATATATGTATATTATATTTAAAAAAGGCGGTGGCGGAGACCCAGCTGATATAGTAGCAAGAGATAAGTATATAATAATAGATGTTATTTTATATGTATTAGTTATAGTTGGAATATTATATCTTAAAATATAAATTAATACTTTTAAATATAAATCTTTTTTAGAAATATACCTAATTTAATGACAATTAAACGATTATCGTTATAAAAGCGACATTAGCCAATGTCGCTTTTTTAAATTTTGAATAAAATTGTTCACTTCTTGACTTTTTATAAGAATTTTTGTATTATCCTAATTATACTATGATTATCCAAATTGTTAGTACATACTTAAAATTAATGAAATAAAACTAATAAAAGTGATATTAGCGAATGTCGTTTTTATCATTAATTATATATAAGGTGATTTTATTAAAAAATATATGAGAATTGTATATATTTGTGTTGTTTTAGTTTTTTTTATTTCCTCTTGTTACACTAATGAAGAAAAAATTATTTTACGAGTTAAAAAAGAATTGTCTAATGTTACGCCAAAAGACTTTAAGACTATTTTCAAAGAGGAGAATATTTTTACTCCTTATGGTATTAGATTTTCAAATCCAAATTATTATTATATTTTTGCAAAACTTTGTTATAATACTTATGGTTATGATATATGGTCTTCTTATTTATTGGATAGAGCATCAAATACACAAAATATTTTTAGAAAAGAATCTTTAAATTTTTATATAGAATCTCTTATAACTTCGGATAATTTCGGATTACTAAAAAAAGTTATTAAAAAAAATAATAATTTTATAGACAGCAATTACAAAGACTTTTTGAATGATTTTGTTGATAATAAAGATTTAAGTGAAATAGAAAACATTCCACCCAAAAAAGAATTTTTTATATTAATCAATAAAATAGCAAAAAGAAAAAAAGATGTAGTAAAAGAAAAAGAAAACATCGAAAAAATAGTTGATTTCATATTAAAAACAGGCAAAGAGATAGAATTTTACAAAAAAAATAGAGAAAAATTAAGAGAATTAGTTGAAATTACAAATTTTAATCCATTTATAAATTTATATTATTGCTATGTAATATCAGATTATCCATCATTTAAAAAGAATTTATTTGCTGGTCTAAGATATGTTGAAAATGAAAAAGAGTTAGAATTCGTAAAAAATATTTGTTATAAAATGAGTGAAAGAAAAGAATTTTATAAATCACTTGAAATGCTTTATAAATATAAGCAACCTTTCTTTTCTTATTATTATGCCTCTGAATTAGAGCATTTTTTGGGAAATGGCAAAACAATTTCTTTTTATCAAAGTATTCTACCTAAATTAAGCGAAAATAGCGATATAAATTATCAAATTAGAGCAAAATTACTCTATGCAAAATATAATTTTAATGAGACATGGATTAAAGATGTTGTTGATTTTGTTAATGATTATCCAAAGTCTTACCATTCAAAAGCTTTACTTAATTGGATGCTTAGAAGTGCTTTATATCAAAAAAAAACTTTGGTTGCAACTCCTTATTTAAAACAAATTGCTGTCGAAAAGATGGACGTTTTGGAGCAGGGAATATTCTACTATTTATTTTATCTTGTTGACTCAAAAAATGATGAGTGGAAACAAATTTTAATCAAAACAAATCCATTGTCTTATGGAGCATTATCTTTGACAGATGGAAAAATTGATGTTCAATATAAATTTCCTATTTTAAATAAAGATTTTTCTTTGGAAGGGCAAGCAGAAATTGATAAAGTTAAATATCTACTTGAGTTTAATCTTTTTGACGAAGCAAAGAATATTAAAATTGAAGGGTTGCAAAAGAATGAACAAATTGAAATATTAAATTTGATTTACAATCAGTATCTTTTGGAAGATGATTATTATAATGCTGTAAAAATCGCTGGTGAATATGCAAGTTTGCTTTATGGAGAAAACCTTGTTGGGATTGACATTGCTACATTGCAAATGCTTTTTCCTCTTCATTACAAAGATTTTTTTATAAAATATTCGGCTGAATATAACATTGATCCATCGCTAAGTTATGCAGTTATGAGAGAAGAGAGTCGTTACAATAAAAATATAGTTTCTTTTGCGAATGCAGTAGGACTTATGCAAATAATGCCTTCAACAGCAAAGTTTATTTCTGGAAAAACTGGAATAAAAAATTATGATCTAACTAATCCAGAAGATAATATTAGAATGGGGACTTATTATCTTCAATTTTTGACAAGATATTTTACAGAAAGTGAATTAATATTATCTTGTTATAATGCAGGTCCAGGACGAACTATTCGCTGGCATAATATTTATAGAAATTATCCAAATAAAATTATGTATGAACTCATCCCAATTGAAGAAACAAGACATTATATCCGTAAAGTTACAAGAAGTTACTATATTTATAAATTTCTAATAAAAAACGAAGAAAATATTAATAAAACAATAGCAAGTTTGAAAAAATAAGATATTTTTATTTATAATAGAATTTTTATTAACCAAAATTATCAAATAATGTAGAAAAATCCTCTTTTTTTTCAACTACTCTATTATTTGAAGATTTTTTTAGATTATTATCAATTTTGCCATCTAATCTATCTTTTATAAGATTATAATAAGTCTCTGATATATCCATTGTTATATAGTTTCTTTTTAATTTTTTAGATACAGCCGATGTAGTTCCAGTACCTCCAAATGGGTCTAATACAATATCATTTTCGTTTGAACTCGCCTTAATGATAATTTCTAATAATTCTTCTGGCATTTGACAAGGATGATCGCCAAGCCTTTCTTTAAAAGTGCCACAAACCCTCGATATTTGCCAAACATCATCAGGTATTTTGCCATTAGGATTTGCTCTTTTATCATTATAAATTAATTGTCTTGCAGATGGAACCCTAATATTATTATCATTAAAAGTAAAATTATCTTTATCTTTAGTAAAATACAAAATATGGGTATGAGAACGACTAAATTTTTTCCTCTGATTTTGTCCAAAAGTGTAATACCAAATTATCCAATTTCTAAAATAAAAACCATTCCTTTTAAGAATTATATTTATTTCTGCTGCAAACTCATCACCAATAGCGATATAAATAGAACCTTCCTTTTTCAAAATCCTATAACATTCGCTTATCCAATTTTCTGACCAGTTATAATAATCATCATAAGAAAGATTATCATTATATTTATCATATTTTATCCCAATATTAAAAGGAGGATCAGCAAAAATCAAATCTATACTGTTTTGTGGAATATTTTGCATTATTTTTAAACAATCTTCATTATATACTTTATTTATTTCCATTAAATCTCCGTTTTTTTGTCAATGGTATTTGTATTTTTTATATTAGTATATAATATCTTACAAAATGTAATAAAATAAGTCAAATTAATACTGTTTAGAATTTTGATTTAATAGAAATATATTATACTTTAAATTAAATTTTTTTGTTGATTGTTTAATAATTTATTATAAAAATCTGCATCAATAGAGTTAGAAAAATTTTTTTCTATATAAATAATACCATATTTAGATTCATCAACTCCTTCAAACCCATTTTCTAAATAAAAACCTAAAAAATCAGATTCTTTTTCTATTATTATTTTTTTATTAAATTTAATTCTTGTTGTTATATATTCAATAAATTTTTCTGGTTCGTGAATATAATTTAATACAAGCTCTAAGTCAGGAATAGTTATACAAAAGGGTATTTGTTTATATTCATCAGAAAGAAATTTAATTTGAGAATTTAATGAGGTATAATCATCTAAATCATAAAAAGAACCAGAAAAATCATTATAAGAAATAATAGCTATAACATATTTATAATTTTCATAAGAAGTTAATTCATTTAATTCGTCTAATATCTTTCTATCCATAGTTATTTCCTAACTTATCATTTTACTATCCAATCCCCTTCAATATTTCTAATATCATGCTCACTCGATAAAAAGGGGTTATTATATAAAGACCGTCAACGCAATTTTTAATTTTGTTAATTATCGTTTTTGAGATCTCAATACCAGTTGATGAGGCTTTTTCTTTGGACATATCTTCTGTAAACATATTTAGATATTTTTCTGGGATACTAATGCCAGGAAATTCGTTATTTAAAAATAAAGCATTCTTTAGAGAAACAATAGGTAGAATACCTCCAATTATTTTAATATTAAACTGTTTTTTAACTTCTGCAAAGAAATCCACTATGTTTTCGTCAAAAATTGGCTGGGTAAGCAAAAATGAACACCCTGAGTCAATTTTTTTCTTAATTCGATTCATTACAACATCTGGATTTTTAAATGTAACACTTAATGCTCCACCTATTAAAACAGGATCATTGATAAACTCATTTTTATTTAATTCTGTAATTAGACTCATCAGGGTAAAAGAATTACAATTAAACACACTTTTTATCTCATTTTTTTCTTCTTTTGGTATAGGGTCGCCTGTAATTGCAAGAATATTCCTTATATTTTCCAGATAACCAGCCATTATATCTGATTTTAGGCTAATTATATTGCGATCTCTACAACAAATATGAGGCATTGTGTCAATACCGCACTCTCTTTTAATTTTTGATGCTATTATCATAGAGTTAAGTCTAACACGCCCAGATGGGGAGTCTGCAACTGTTACAATATCAACATTAGAATTATTAGCAAGTTGTTTAGCTCCTTTTTCTATGCTCAAGAAATCCGCTTTTGTTGGTGGGTCTAATTCTACTGCAATTGCAAATTGATTGAGTTTTAGTTTTTGATAAAATTTATTTTCAACAATTTTTGTTTCTTGTTTTAAAATTATTTCTTCAGTAGCTTTAATTATTGTTTGGAATTTTTTTTCCTCTGTGTCTAATTTTTTTGTAATTTTTTTTATATGCTCTGGATTTGTACCGCAACAACCACCAATTATTTTTACACCAATATTTCTTATTTCTATAATTTTTTCTGCAAAATATGACTCATTATGTCTATATATAGTTCTTTCATTTATTACTTCTGGATACCCTGCGTTTGGTAATGCAGATATTATTTTTTTTGAAGTATCAAGCTTTTTTAGAATATTATATAAATGTGTCGGTCCTATTCCACAATTTAAACCAAAAACATCTATTGTATTAATATTACAAATAGTATTAAAAATATTCTCAATTGTTATACCCTTTCGAGTTTCTCCATCAATATTAAAAGTAAAACTTGTTATTATAAAAATATCTGGATTTTTTTGTTTTATGTAAGATGAAATTTCTTTTAGATGATTTGTGTCACTAAATGTCTCAAAATTAAAAATAGTTGCTCCATTTTCGATAAAACAATCTATTATAAAATAGTATTCATCTAAAATATCCAAAAATTCGGTTGGATTATAGTTTTCTGGTATTGGACCCATATTTGCTGCAATAAAAGCATTATTTTGACTTGCTTTTTTAGCAATAGAATAGGCACTATCAATAATTTGTTTTAGTTTTTGCTTTGTTATTTCTAAAGTCTGAGTATTTGCCGAAAAAGTATTCGTCCTAACAAGTTTAGCACCAGCTTTTATATAATCACTGTGAATCTTTTCTATTATTTGAGGATTGGTTAGGTTGGCAAGTTCAATTATATCGTTGTCATTTCCAGTAAGTTCATAGTAATAAGTCCCCATTCCACCATCAGTAATTAGAATGTTGTTTTTTAGATAATCAAAAAGCATAAATCTCTCCAGTAATATTGAATTTATTTCCCTTTTAATTGTTGGAGGATGATTAATTATGGTAAAAATCCTATTTTTTATATCAAAAACGGGAAAAATTTTTATTTTTTAGTTACAAAATCAATTGCTTTAATTATATTATCTGTAACATATTCAATTGTTAAAAAATCAATTGTTTTTCTTGCTTTATCTCTCATTTCTTTAAGTTTTTGTTGATCCACAGATAAAGCCTTATCCAACGCATAATAAATTTCATCTTTTTTATCAGGATGGAATGTAAACCCATTAATTCCATCTTGTATAAGTTCTTCAACAGATTGGCTATAAAGACTTCCCAAAACGGGTAAGCCAGATGCTAATGCCTCATTAACAACAAGTCCCCATTCATCCAAAAGACTCGGAAAAACAAAAATCCCCGCCCTTTTGTAAACTTCAGGGAGTTTCTTGAAATCTATGTTACCCAAAAACTCGAGTTTTATATTTTGTGGTAAACTATAATTTTCTAACGTATTTTTTTCCCGACCATCTCCACCAATTATAAAATTTACTTTTTTATCTGGATTTGCATCACCCCATGTTTTTAAAACATCAAAAAACTGTAATAAACCCTTTCTTTCAACTATTTGACCAACAAAAAGCAGTGTATTCGCTGTTTTTTCATCTTTTTCTTGTGGAATATCCAAAAATTCTTTAATATCAGTAGTGTAAGGTGCAAAAAAAATTTTTTTGTCATCTATACCAAATTTATTTATATATCTTTTACCACTTTGACCATTTGCTAAAAAAGCATCGGCAGAAGGTAAAAGTTTTTTTCTTATAATGCCTCTCAGTTTTCCTCTTCCAAGTTCGCTATATTCAGAAAGGGTTGCCCATATAATTAGTTTACATTTTGGATTGAATATTTTGTAAAGTGAGGCTTGTATTGTCCTTGCACCCATTTCTGAGCTAATAATTACATCTGGTTTATATTTTTTTAACAAAAATAAAGTATCGTAAGGTATATGAATATAAAGATTATCTTTAAAACCGTGAGAATGTTTCCAATTTTTTTTAATTGTTATATTTTTTTGGACTGTAACATCCAAATCGTCCCATTCTGGTTTCCAATTTCTATTATCTTCCATCGGAGTAGAAAGAAAAATTTTAAGTTTTTCTACCCTTTTTGAAATTTCTTTGTACAGAGGAAGTCTATAAGGTGTAATAAAATTCGTTAATAGTGCAATTTTCATAGTTTTTTAATATAAACAAAATTTATTGGTTTGTCAAAGTTTTGAGAAAAAAAATAAAATTTCTTGTAATATTTAAGAAATGTTTTAGAATATAATTTATCAATTAAAGCATTTAAATTATTTAAGACTTTAATCTTTGTAGAATAATTAATATATGGTAAAAATCTAAGTTTTTATTAAAAAACGTGTTACTTTTTTGAAAAAAAATTTAAAAAAAGTAAGATTAATTTTTGACAAAATTAAATTTTTTTGTTATACTTCTAAATTATTAAAACAAAAAGTGAATTTGGGGTATTAATGAAAAGTGTAATTTTTTATTTTTCTGGTACTGGAAATTCTTTAAAGATAGCAAAAGATATTTCTATTGGTTTAAAAAATGCTAAATTAATTAAAATTAATAGTACTACAAACGAAATTGTTGGAAATTTAAATGATTTTGATATAATTGGCTTTGTTTACCCAGTTTATTTTTTAGATATACCAAAAATTGTTTATGATTTTGTATTGAATTTAAATATAAAAAATAATACCTATATTTTTTCTGTAGCAAATTGTGGTGATGATGAAGGTATTGCTATTCACACAATGGATAAAATATTAAAAAATAAAGATTCTAAACTCAATGCTAATTTTGTATTAAAAATGCCAGACAATAGTATCGTGTATTCCACAACAGATGAACAAAAAAAAGCAATGTTTGAGAACCAAAAACAGATGATTCCTTACATAATAGAAACAATTAACAATAAAAAAGACATTACACTTGTTAAAAAAAATAATTTTAAAATTAGTATGACAAAAAAAATTATGATTTTGGTTATGAAATTATACTTTAGATACCATAAAAAATCAGTATCAGAAAATTTATGCAATAAATGTACCATTTGTGTAAACTTTTGTCCTACAAAAAATATAACTTTTACAGACGAAAAAATAAAATTTAATTCTAAATGTGCCGATTGTTTTGGATGTATTCATTGGTGTCCAAAAAATGCAATATTATTTGGTAAAATAAAAATTCTAAATAATCAATATCATCATCCCGATATAAAATTATCAGATTTAATAAAAACAGGAGAACTATGAGTAACTTAAATAATGCTTGTTCGATTGATAATGACATTCTTTCAAATAAGAAACAACTTGAGATTGTTTTTAATAATCTATACAATTGGGTTGAGTCAGATAAAAATTGGTTAAATATTCTTCCACTCGTCGAAAAAACGAATTTTTATCATCCACAATTTGGTAGAATTTGTTATTCTCTCAATCTCGATAAGAAATTTAATGCTGATTTTCATAAAGAACTTGCTGTTTTAACTCTAAAAGTTGAATCTAACAAGACTATAAGCGAAAAACAGATTTGTATAGGTGAATATTATAAAGTTAAATCAGATATTAAGAATTTTTGTGAAGATATAGACTTAATAGAAGATAAATTACAACACGCTTTAATTTAACTATTTAAAAAAAATATTAATCAAATCTCTCATGAAAAAATTGATGACAACAGAAACGAAAATATTAATAAGAAACATTTTATAACCATTAATAGATTTTGGCGATAACTAAGATTAGTAAAACCACGAAAGAAATACAAAAAAAATAGAGAATCTTAATGAAAACTATTAATAAATTTCAAAACATTCTTGTTTTATTTAAATTCTCTCCAAATTTTTGTGTTCTTTGTGGTAACAGGTTTTAATATCTATCACTAAAATTATTAATTGTTTGTATAGAATTATTTATAAACCACTAGATTACTCCGCATAACTATCCTTTATAGGATACCACAATCTTTTTGCAGTAGTTAAGTAATCTTCTTTATTATAATAAGCACTAAAAACCATACTGGCAATAGGAGCTGCAAATCTTAGGAAACTTCCATTTTCGTATTCACAAAGCACAACAACTGCGATTTGTTGATCTAAAGGTGTATCAACAGGTCCAAAGCCTGCAAACCATGAGTGAGTTTGCTTTTTTTGCCCCATACCAACTTCGGCTGTACCTGTTTTTCCTGCGAATTTTAATTTATTACTTGCAAAATTACTTGCAAACGCCCTTCCAGCCGTACCCTCACTGGTTACCCTTCTTAATGAATAATGAATGTAATCAAAAACATTCTCATCAAACTCTAAATTAATTATTTTTTCTGGTATTGCTTCTTTCATAACCGTTCCATCTACAGAAGACCTAATCTGTTTAACTAAATGCGGTCTAAAAGCATAGCCTTTATTGCAAATAGCAGCCATAAAATTAGCAACCTGTAAAACAGTAACTTTAACATCTCCCTGACCAATTACAGAGTTTAGCGTATCTCCATCGTACCAGATTTGCCCAATACTTTTTTTCCATTGTTTGGAAGGGATTAATCCTGTTGACTCAAAAGAAATATCCAGACCGAGTGCCTTACCAAAGCCATAAAGATTTGCATATTTACTTATTCTATCTATGCCTACTATTAAACCTGTATTATAAAAATAAACATCACACGAGTTCATTATTGCTTCAGAAAGATTTTGCCAACCGTGTTGACCAGGTCTAACCCAACAACCAAAAGTTTCGTTATTAATCCTATAAAGACCCGCACAAAAATATTCTTTTTCAGTAGAAACAATATTTTCCTGAAGTATTGCAGAACCAGTAACTAATTTAAAAACAGAACCCGGAGGATAAACTGATTGAATAGCCCTATTTATAAGAGGAGTTCCTCTTGTATCCAAAGCGATTTGTCTTTTCATTTCATCATTCTCATCGGACTGAAGAATATAGATATTTGGATCATAATTTGGGAAACTCGCCATTGCAAGAATTTCACCAGTCTGTGGTTTTAACACAACAATGGAGCCAATTCTATTTGCAAGAATATCTTCAACCGTTTTTTGTAATTTTAAATCTATTGTTAACACAAGTTCATTACCAGGTTGTGGCTTAACTTCTTTTTCAGAAATTTCTTTTTGAACTTTCATTCTCGCATCTATTTCATAGACTTTTCTACCTTCAATGCCTCTCAACTCTTTTTCATAACCTTTTTCTATACCATTTTTTCCAATCAAATCAGTATTTTGATACCCTTCTTTTTTTAATATTGAGAATTCATTTGAATCAATAGGTGCGATATAACCAAGAACATGTGATAAAGTCTTTTTATTTGGATAATCTCTTATTAATATCTCTTTTACCATTATTCCAGCCATATTCTCAAGATTTTCTTTAATTTTTATAAATGTTATAAATGGAATATTTTCAGCAAGAAGTATGTCCCTACCTGATTTTAGATTATTTTTTATTAGTTTTTCTAAATCAAGATAATCGTAATTTAATACTTTGCCAAGATATAATAAAGCAGATTGTCTTATTTCAGGGTCTTTTGCTAATTCTTTTGGGCTAATATAAAGATTATACGAAATGTTATTTGAAGCTAACACTTGTTCATCTGCTGAGAATATTTTACCTCTAATTGGTGGGATTCTGATAATGCGTTCTCTATAAGTTTCTGATTGTTGTTTAAAAACTGGATTTTTTATTATTTGAATATATCCGATTTTGAGAAACAAAGCCAACAATATAAAGATTATAATAGCAAAGAAAATATATACTCTTATTTTAAACCCTTTTTGTTGTCCAGGCTTTACAATTGAAGAATCACTCATCTTTTTTCTGTCTTTCTATTAATACTGGCTATTTTTTTGTATATTAAAAAAATGGGAAAAGATAATCCAATAGTATATAAAAGTTGGATCACAAAAACGTCTTTAAAATAATAGTAAATTTCTTGAGGTTTCAGAAAAATAGAGCCAATAACCAAGAAAAGTAAGGCTTTTAATATAAAAAATATAAAAAGTAAAACCACCGTCACAAAAAAATGTTCTATATCAATTTTTTTTTCTGGAACAGAAGTAGAAACTCCTATTATTAAATATATCAGTGCATAAAAACCAATTAGTGGGTATGTCGAAAAATCATAAGCAAGTCCTGCACAAAACCCAAAAACCATTCCAAACATAGAACCAAAAAACAACCCATTAAAAACTACCAAAATTAAAAGAATATCTGGAATTACATTGTATATTCCAATAAAATTTATCAATTTCGTATAACTTAGAGCAATAATAGCGGCTATAATTAAAAAATTAATAATTACTTTCTTTATCAATTTGGCAACTCCAAAATCTTATAATTATCTTTTTGTACATCTACTTTTAAAACTAAAACATATTCGAGTTTTGATAGGTCAACAGATATTTGAACTAACCCCTCGTTAAAAACTTCATACCTTGCAGAAGGATTTATTTTGATGATTTTACCTATTTCAAGTCCTTGTGGAAAAATTACAGAATCCCCAGAAGTATAAACAAAATCCATCCCCTGATCAGAAATCACATATTGTTTTGGAATATACAAAAGTTTAACAACGCCGGGAGTTTCATTATTACCTTGAACTATACAATGCACCCTATTTCTAACAATTAATGCACCGCAAGAAAAATTTATATTATTTATCGATAAAACTTTTGAAGCAAAAGGAGTAACTTCTACAATTTTTCCAACTAATATTTTTTTTCCAGTAGAATAACTAATAACAGGCATATTTTCTTTTATCCCAGAAGTACTGCCTCTATTTATTATTAGTACATCGCAAAGCCTTTGAGGGTCTCGTCCTATTATCTCTGCTGCAGTTGAGTCATAAACAACACTTTGTTTTAATTCAAGTAATTTCTTTAAATTATTATTTTCATTATTAAGTTCATTAAAATCAATTATTATCTTTCTAAACTGTTCTAATTCTTTTTGTGACCTATTAAGTTCTTCCTTCAGCTTTTTTAGCTCGGAGATTGAATTAAAAGTGTTTTTAACAAAATCTCCAGTCGCACTAAAAGTAAATTGAAATGGATAAATAATAGAAAAAACAACTTTACGAGCTGTAAATGATGCTGTTTTATTAGTAATTACCATTAAAAAAAACGAAATAACTGATAATGAAATAAAAACTACTAATTTTTTGTGTTTAGCTAAAAAATTTTTAAATGAAAACATCTATATTTAACTTTTTAATTGTTCTAAAAATTTTCCAGCACCCAAAGCAACACAAAGCAATGGATTTTCTGCAATAATTACAGGAACACCTGTTTGTTGACAGATCAATTTGCTAAGACCTGTAAGTAAAGCACCACCGCCAGATAAAACTATTCCTCTTTCAACAATATCAGCTGCAAGTTCTGGAGGAGTCTGATCGAGTGTCTTTTTAATTTCTTCTATAATAATGTTAATAGGTTCTTGTAAAGCCTCTCTAATTTCAACAGAGTCCATCTCCAATACTTTTGGAAGACCACTTATCGCATCTCTACCTTTGATCTCTATTTTTTTTACATCACGTTCTGGATAAGCATTGCCAATTTTAATCTTGACTTCTTCTGCTGTTGACTCACCAATTATTAAGTTATGAACTAATTTTACATGTTTAATAATAGCTTCGTCAAACTCATCGCCACCAATTCTAATAGCGTTTGATATAACCATACCACCAAGTGAAATAACAGAAATTTCTGTTGTACCACCACCGATGTCACATATCATATTACCAGCAGGTTCGTTTATTGGAATATTAGCACCAATAGCAGCAGCCATAGATTCTTCAATTAAATAAATTTCTTTTGCCCCAGCTTGCTCTGCTGATTCTCTAACCGCTCTTTTTTCTACTTCTGTAATACAAGAAGGAACACCAATTACAACGCGTGGTTTTGCCTTAAAAATTCCTTTTGGTGTAACCTTTTCTATAAAATGTTTAATCATTTTTTCTGTTGTTTCAAAATCCGCAATAACACCATCTCTAAGAGGTCTAATTGCAATAATATCGCCAGGAGTTCTTCCTAACATTCTTTTTGCTTCTTGCCCTACTGCTATAACTCTTTTTGTGCCTCTTTCAACGGCTACAACAGAAGGCTCTGATAAAACTATGCCTTTACCTTTTACATGAACTAAAGTATTTGCAGTACCAAGATCTATTCCGAGATCTAAAGAAAACATTTCTGATAATTTACCCATTGAAAATCCTTTCATTTCTAATCAGTATATTCTTTTTAATGCCCTAATGTGGCTAGGATCAATTTCTAAAGTCTTTCTCCATTCTGCCCTTGCTTTTACAGGATTATTTGTTATAAAATATACTTCTCCTCTATAAAAATACGCAGATGAATTATTTTCATTAATTTCTATTACTTTATCAAAATAATCTTTTGCTTGATCATATATTTTTTGCTCAAAAAGGATTTCACCCATTAAAAGCAAACTTTTTTCTTTTATTTTCGGCTCATTTGAAATTTTTATCACTTTTTCTAAGAAAATTTTTGCATTTTCAAAGTCTCCTTTTTTAAAATGAGAGACTCCTATGGCAAGTAAAGTCAAATCACTTTCTTCTATATTTAAAGCCTCAGTAAAAGTTTTTATTGCTTCACTATAATTTCCTATATAAGAATAATTTAACCCAAGTATATAGTACAAATCTTTTCTTTTATTTCCAGCTTTTAATGAATTATTTAAATATTCTATACTCAAATTGTAATAAGATTCACCAAAATAGTAATAAATTTTACCTATACAAAAAAACAAATTGGGTTTATTTTTTGTAGGAACTCCAATAGCCATAGCCTTTCTCAAATCAGAAATAGATATAGAGAAAAAAAATTTTCTTTTATCAATATTCTTTTCATCTTCGCCCAGAAAAAAGTAAGAATATCCTCTATAAACAAGATATTCAACATCAAAAGGTGAAATTTTTAATTCCTTATCCATTTTTTCGATTAATTCAATATAATTTTTCTGAAAAAACATTTTTTTATAAGATGTTTGAATTTCTTTTTCTTTATGGATAGTTCCAATATTATTTTTAATTAAAATTATAGTAAATGTAGAAATACTCAGAAATAAAAAAACAATTAAACAAATAATTACTATTTTTTTTATATTTATATTTACATTTGATTTTTTCTTTTCATTATAATTTGTGTATCTGTAACTCAAGCGATTATACCTTAGTTTGAAATATATTTTTAATCAAATTATTATAAAAATGTTTATTTGTCAATAAATTATGATATTTTTTACAGTATAAACGTATTTAAAATTTTATTTTTAAAAAATTTACAAAAAATCATATATTCATTGCAAAAACTAATCAACAATAAAATCTATGAGTTCTAATTAGATATTAAATTTTGACAAGATTAAAACTTTTTGTTATAATCATCTCTCTTAAGGAAACGAGGGGTAGACACCCCATGTTTCCCCATATATAAAATGAATTATCAATATTTAAGAAAGAGAAATAATGTTTAGATTTAATAGAGTTTTTTTTATAGTATCTAATTTTATAATTGCATTTTTTAGTTTTGTTTTAATTTTTTTGATTAGATATAAATTTTTTAATTTTAGTGGTGTTGAAAAAAGAAGTTTAGATTTAGGCACGATAATATTATTTTTATTTTACTCGTTTGTAATTGTTATTTTGAATATGTCTTTCAAAATCTATGAAGTAAATAAAATTGCTAAGATCAAAGATGCCCTTTTGGCAAATCTAATAATTTCTGTTGCTTCTATCGGTGTAATTGGTGGTTTTTTTTATTTTACACAGACTAACTTTGCAAGATATGTTTTCTTTCTGGGTTTTTTGATTATTCCTGTAATTATGTCTATTTATAACAAAATTTTATATTTTATAATAATAAAAAGCAAAAAACCAATAAGAATGTTATATTTTGGCAATTATTCAAACTTTTCTCTGTTTGAAAGACTTATGTCAGAGTATAAAAAGTGGTTTCCTATGGAAATTTACAAAGTTTTAATCGATGAAAAAGACATTAATATTTTGGAAGAAAGATTAAAATTGTGTGACCTTGTTGTAGTAGACTCTGAAGAACGATATTTAAAAGAACAATTTATTGTTTTAAATAATTTTGAAGTTTCTGGCGGCAGAATTTATTCTCTAATTGATATTTTCAATTACTTTGATCAGAGTATTCCAGCAGAAATAGTCAGTTATCAACATTTTGATTTGTTTTCTGCTTATAAATTAGATTCTATTTATAATAATTTGATAAAAAGAATAGGAGACATCATAATATCACTTTCTTTATTAATTTTAACATCTCCTATAATGATTATTTCTGGTATTTTAATTAAACTCAGCTCAAAAGGGAATATTTTTTATATACAAAAAAGGGTTGGACTTAAAGGCAAAGAATTTGATATGCTTAAATTTAGAAGTATGGTATTTAATGCAGAAAAAGGAAAGGCTTTACTCACAAAAGAAAATGATGCGAGGGTTACTCTTATTGGTAAAATAATGAGACCTTTTAGGATAGACGAACTTCCACAGTTAATAAACATTCTAAAAGGTGATATGTCTTTTATAGGTCCAAGACCAGAAAGAAAAGAACTAATTGATCAGATCGTAAAAGATGTTCCACTTTTTAAAAAAAGGCTTTTGGTTAAACCAGGACTTACTGGTTGGGCACAGGTTAAATTTAGTTATGTTAATAGAATAGACCAAATGAATAAAAAGTTGAGTTACGATCTTTTTTACATAAACAATTTGAACTTTTTACTTGATTTTAAAATTTTACTCTATACAATTGAGACGATAATTTTTAGGAGAGGAGCGATTTAGTCTTTGAAAAAAGTATTTATTTTAACAGAATATTTTCCGCCCTCATTCGCATCAACAGGGCAATTACTTGAAGAACTCGCTTTTACTTTGGGAAAGCACTTTGAAATTGAAATTGTAACGCCAATAAAAAAAGGATACTTTCAAGAAGAATCAAAACCTTATAAAGTAAAAAGATTTTCTCTACCGAGGTTTAACAAAAATAATAAAATCGGCAGAGCTTTAAATGGAATACTTTTTTTTATCCGTACTTTTTTTTATATATTATTCAAACCTAAAAACTCTACGCTGTTTATCGTTTCAAATCCGCCGTTTATGGCTTTTTTAGGCTATATTTTTAATAAATTAAGAAATCAAGAGTTTATTTACCTAATTCATGATCAATATCCTGAAATTGCAGTAAATTTAGGTTACTTAAAAAAAGATTCTATTATCACAAAAGTTTGGAAGTATATAAATAATAAAATTTTTACTACATCGGCTTACACTGTTTTTCTTGGTAATGCAATGGCTAAAGAAATTTACTCTATATACCCTGTAACTCAAAAAAGAAATAATTTTATAATTATATCTAATTGGTGCATAAAAGAAAAAATTTTCCCTTTAGAAAAATACTCTTTAAAGGAGGAAATTGGGCTTGAAGATAAATTTATTGTTCAGTATTCTGGGAATATAGGACTTTTCCATAACCTTGAAGTTTTGATTGAAACTGCAGAAATTTTAAAAGAACACGAGGATATTGTTTTTCAGATAATCGGTGATGGTGGCAAAAAAAATGATCTAATCAATTTGGTAGAAGAAAAAAAATTAGATAATGTAAAATTTTTTGACTATGTAGATAAAGAAGAATTAAATAAATCCCTAAATTGTGCTGATATTGCAATAATTTCTTTAGATAAGAAAGCCTCAAACCTCGCTGTTCCTTCAAAATTCTACGGGATAATTGCAGCTGGGCTTCCTATAATAGGCATACTTCAAGAAAATACTGATATAGGTAGAGATATTACAAAAAATTCTTTAGGATATGTTATTTCAAATAATAATGCCAGAGATATTGCCAATAAAATACTATTTTTAAATAAAAATCAAAATATATTAAAATATTTTTCTCAAAATTCGCTAAATTTATTCTTAAAAAATTATGATTTATCAATTATTGCAGAGAAATACAAAAAAATTCTAAAAGAGATGGAAATAAAAATGATTGATTTACATTGCCATTCCACAGCATCAGATGGACTTTTGACTCCAAGAAATCTTATTGTACGAGCAAAAGAAAGAAACCTTGACTACATAGCATTAACGGATCATGACACAATCGATGGCATAAAAGAAGCAAAAGAAGCAGCAGAAGAGTCTGATATAAACCTAATTACAGGCACTGAAATTACTTGTGACTTTAAAGAAGGCGAATTACACATTCTAGGACTTTTCATTGACCAAAAAAGCAATGAGTTAAATGATTTCTTACAAAAACTAAAAACTTATAGATACGAACGAAATGTTGCCCTAATTAACAAAATGAAAGAATCTGGATTACAATTTGATGTAAATGAACTTGTTTCAAAAGAAAATCAAAGTTTATATAGTATAGGAAAGCCTAATTTTGCAAGGTTTCTTGTGTCAAAAGGCATTGCAAAAAATGAAAAAGAAGCGTTTAAAAAATTATTAAATAAAGGTGGAGTTTATTCTATCGAAAAACAAAAAGTCTTGCCAGAAGAAGCAATTGAGGCTATACATAAAGCCTCTGGTATCGCAATCTTAGCACATCCAGATCAAATAAAAATACACGATTTCCATGAGTTTAACGATTTTGCTAAAGACTTAAAAAACAAAGGGCTTGATGGTATCGAAGTATATTATGCAAACTACAAGAAAAAACAAGTTAAATTTTTTAAAAGAATTGCTATTAATAATGGGCTTGTAATGTCAGGTGGCTCTGACTTCCACGATGACAGAAGAAACAGAAGGGTAAAACTTGGTTTCTATGGAGAGAAAAAGATAATACCTCCAGAAATTATCAGAAATATTAGTAATTATATGGAAAATAACAGGAGAGATAGCTAAAAAAATAAAATTTAACAAATTAAAAAATATTTAATCTATCAATAACCAATGAAGACTATATCATTGGCAGACAACAATTATTTTATACCTGACTGGTTTTCAAAACTACTAAAGCCCCAAATAAATTTAATTTGACTTTATAAATATTTTAAATTATACTATTGTAGCATTAATTATAACAATAAGCATAATCCGTCTTAATTGGTGTTATAATTAGTGCTAATCCGTGTGTGTTATAGGATAAATAAAATGATTCCATTAGTAGACCTTGGTAAACAGTATCAAAATATAAAAAAAGAGATTCTACAAAAAATTGAAGAAGTTTTAGAATCAAAAGCATTTATACTTGGAGAATATGTTGCTGAATTTGAGAATAAATTTGCAAAGCTCCATAATGTAAAATACTGCTCTGGCTGCAGTAATGGTACATCTGCATTATTTTTGGCTCTCTCGGCTTTGGGGATAAAATCAGGCGATGAGATAATCACAACAACCCACACTTTTATAGCAACAGCTGAGGCGATTTGTCATGTTGGGGCAAAACCAGTATTTGTTGATATAGACCCAAAGACTTACAATATCGATATTTCACAGATAGAAAAAGCAATAACAGAAAAAACAAAGGCTATAATCCCTGTCCATATCTATGGAAATCCAGTTGATATGATAAAAATCAATGAAATTGCAAAAAAATATAATTTATTTGTTATAGAAGATGCAGCACAGGCTCATTTAGCAGAATTTGATGGCCAAAAGGTTGGGACTTTTGGAAATGCGGCTACTTTTAGCTTTTTTCCTGGTAAAAATCTTGGAGCTTATGGTGATGCAGGGGCTGTTGTTAGTAATTCGACAGATGTTATTGATGTAGTTAGAAAGTTACTTGACCACGGAAGAAGTCAAAAATACCTCCATGAGTTAGTTGGTTATAATGAAAGAATGGATGGAATACAGGCTGGTATTCTACTTGTAAAAATGAAATATATAGAAGAATGGACAAAAAAAAGGATAGAAAACGCAAAAATATATAATGATTTACTAAAAGATAACCCTGCTATAATCATTCCTTTTTCGGAAGATAAGGCAAGACATGTTTATCATTTGTATGTAATTCAAGTTAATAATAGGCAAGCTGTTATGGATTACCTAAAAAATAAGGGGATAACAACTTCGATTCATTACCCTGTGCCTCTTCATTTGCAGCAGGCTTTTAGTAAGTTTGGATATAAAAAAGGAGACTTCCCAGTAGCAGAAGAAGTTTCACAAAAGATTTTAAGTTTACCAATGTACCCAGAACTTAACACTGAGCAGATCGAATTTATCTGTGACGAAATAACAAAGGTGGTAAGATAGCAGAATGAAGTTTATACACACATCAGACTGGCATATTGGTAATAATTTTTTTAATTTTAGTAAAGAAGATAATTTAAAACTTGAAAAAGCTAGATTTGATGTAATTGATTCTATTTTTCAATATGCAAGACAAAATAGCATTGAGCTAATTATTTCTGCTGGTGACCAATTTGATAAAGGCGAATATAGAAGCTCGATTCTATTAAAAAAATTATTTTCTATATTTAATAATTATCCAGAAATAAAAATTGTTATGATTACTGGCAATCACGATTTCATCTCACAAAAAACGATTTACAATCAAATCGACAAAAAAGAATATCCTGCAAACCTTATTTTTATCGACGACAAACAAATTTTAGAGTTTAAAGAATATAATTGTAAAATTTATGCAACTTCTCTAAAAGAAAAAAATAGCAGACAAAATCCGCTCGACTGGATACCAGACGATAAAGAGCAAAACCTAAAAATAGTAGTAGGTCATGGGAGTTTAAAAATTGAAGGCAAATATAGTCCTGATGATTTCCCGATTGATCTTGATTTGGCGACTAAAAAAAATTTAGATTACCTCGCATTGGGACACTGGCATTCTTTTTATAAACAGGATGATAGGACTTATTATTGTGGGGTTATGGAAAACCTCCAGTTTAAAGAAGAAGGGTTTATACTCGTAGTTGATTTACAAAAAGATCAACTCCCAGAGGTAGAAAAAGTTAAAATTTCTTTTTATAACTGGGATGAGAAAAAATACGAATTAAATGATAATAATTTAGAAAATTTTATATTAGAAACCAAAAATGATGCTAATGAGCAAAAAATAAAGTCTTTAGTGATTTATGGGTTCTTATCATTCTCTAATTTAGAAAAATTAAATAATTTTTTGATAGAATGTCAATCTTTATTTTTTAAGTGTTTTATCAAAAATGAAGTTTTTTTAAAACCAGAAGAAGATGAGATATTAAAAGTAGTTGACCAAAGTTATATCAAAGATATTGTGAAAAAATTAATTAGCATGAAACAAACAAAAGACTTACCATTCCAAACTGACGAAAAAGTACCTAAAGAAAGCATAGTTGATAAAGCGTTACTCTCAATTTATGATTTTTACAAAGAGGAACGAAAATGATTATAAAAGAAGTTGCACTTTCAAACTGGCGTAAAATAGATAATTTAAAACTCGACTTTTCTCAAGGTATAAACCTTATTTATGGAAGAAATGAAATCGGCAAATCAACTATAATCGAGGCACTAAACTATGGTTTCACAAAAGAACCTTCCTCAGCAAGTGAGGATTTGGAGCTAATCGTTTCGTGGGGAAAAAAACTCAAAGCATCTGTAAGAATAAAATTTGAAAATAAAGACGGTAAAAATTATATAGTAGAAAAAAGTTTCCCAAAAGGTGAAGGAAAAATCTATTTTGTTAATGATAAAAATGAAGAAACAAAAATTTTTGAAGGCAAAAAAATTCAAAATGAATTGCTAAATATAATAGACATTAAGGAAGAAACTCTGGGATTATTTAATCTTTTGTGGATTGATCAAGGAAAAACTCTATCGATTTTTGATAAGAAAGACAAAAATTTAAATAGTGATATTCAAAATTTAATTAAAGATATAATTAAAAAAAATATTATCTCTCAAAAAACAGAGGCTTTTTATAATGAAATTATTACAAATTATGAAAAAATATTTGATTCTAAGGATAAACCACGTAAAAACACAGAAATTAACATTTTAATAGAAAAACAGACTAATTTAAAGAATGATATTTTCATAATCGATGAAAAACTTAAAGATTATGAGACAAAAATTAAATTATTACAAAAAATATCAGAAGAAACTTCAAGTTATGATATGAAAATAGCAGAAAAAAAAGAGTTTATTCTTAAATTAGAACAAAAAAAGCAAGAAATCGAAAAAATTAACAAAAAAGAATTTGATCTTAAGTTAATAAAAGACAAATACATCGAAATCTTAAAACTAAACGAGGAAGAAGATAAGATAAAATCTGATTACCCAAGACTTTTACAAAAAAAATCATTCCTCTTAGAAGAAAAATTATTAAAAATTAACTCAGAAATAGAAAGAATAACAGTTGCAAAAGAAAAAATTGAAGAAATTAAGAAAAAACTGTCAAATTACAAAGTTAATAGCGAAGAAATTATAAAAGAAATAGAAAAAATCTCAATTGAGATGGAAAAATTAAATATAAAATTATCTTCATCAAAACTAAAAATAACAATTAATCCATACAAAAAGATAAATTTTGATATACAAATTGATAATAAAGATAAAAGGAGCATTGAAACATCTGAAGAAAAAGAATTTTTTGTAAATAAAAATTTTTCGATAGATTATGAAAACAATTTTAATTTAACAGTTACTGGTCCTCTATCTCAAAAAGAGTTTGAAAAAATAAATTTATCCATCGAAGAAGATAATAGCAAATTGCAAAATATTTTTAATAAAGTAGAATGTACCGATGTTGATAAAATAAAACTTCAATACGAAGAATACAAAAATTTGTTAAAAGAAAAAGAAAACATAGAAAATTCACTAAAATATTATCAAAATACGGATTTTATAAACGAAAAAGAAAAAATTGTTTCTGATATAAAGACAATCGAAGAAAAACTAAAGAATACTGAAAACAATTTTAATTTTGAAAAACCCGCTGGCAATTTAGATACTTTACTAAATCAGGTAGAAAAAGAGATTGTTTTTCTTGAGTCTCGTATCTCTCCACTTGTAAATAGAAAGAAAGTAGTTTTAAATGATACTAATTTTGAAAAAGTTCAGGAAGAATATTTAAGTTTAAAAAGTGAGTTTGAGAATTTTCAAAAAAAAATTTTGCAATTAGAGCCAATTGAAATTAAAATGATAGATGATGATTTTATAAAAAGAGCAAGAAACGAAGTAGAAAGGCTAATTTCTGATAAAAACAGCAAAGAAAGGCAAAAAATTGAATTTGAAGTCGAATTAAAGCAAATAGGAGATATTTTAAACCAAAAATCGGCTTTAGATTATGAATTGAAAGAAATTGAAAATAAAATTATCGAAGAAAAAACAAAACTTTATTCTTTAAAACTTTTAAAAGAAATGATTGAGACCGAAAAAAAAGAATTGGATACTACAATTGTTTTACCATTACAACAAAAACTCGCAAAAGCATTTGAAACTGTTACAAAAAGTAATTATAATAACATTTCTTTATTGAATGACTTTTCTATTAAAGACCTTGGGGTATCTTTGTTTGATGATTCACAAAAAAACATTGATATACAAGATATTTCTTTTGGAACTAAAGAGCAGTTGTCATTTTTATTTAGATTTGTTGTTGCTCAATATCTTTCTCAAAAAGAGACCCAAATTATGATCCTTGATGATAGTTTTGTAAACACTGACAAAGATAGGCTTGATATTCTTGTTAATATGCTAAATGATTTTTCAGATAAAATTCAATTTATGATTTTTACTTGTAAGAGTGATTTTAATCACTATGATTTTAATGTTATTGATTTAACTCAAATTTTGAATTAAAATTTATTCACCACTAAGATTTACCATTTATTAAAATTAAATATATACTAAAAATTATCTAAATTTAGTTAATTTTTAGTATATATGTTATAAGAAACTCGTTTAATTATATTTAATGGTAAGTAACAATTCTTTATGTTTTTTTTGAACCACTTAATATGAATGTTATTTTTTTAATTCATCAATTGTATCTTCTATTATTTTTCTTGTACCAGAAAAAAACGATTGTTTTAATTTTATTCTTGCTCTAATAAACATAATAATACCAAAGAATAAATTAAGTCCTGCATCGATTAAGATACAAAATGATAGTTTTAAAGAAACAAATTCATACAATCCAACTATTAGTAAGACATTTATTAACATCCAAAAAAACACTACAAATAAACATCCTGTTACTAAAGAGGCTAAACCCACCAAAAGTCTTTCCGTATCGCTTTTTATTTCTAATAAGGCGAGTTTTAGGTGCATTTCAATTAAAAGTTTAATCGGTTTAATGAATTCATAAAGAAAACTAAAGTCGAAAAAAGATTTTTCTTTACTATTCTTTTCGTTAGGGTTTTCTTCTGAGTTGTATTTAATATCTTCGGTTTCAATATTTTTTTTGTTTTTTTTATCTTTTTTTGCCACGAGCTATCCCAAAAAGTGTAATTATTATTCCAATTAATAAGCCAATCCCAAAACTAATCAAAACAGATTTAAAAACATTCTTTTTTAGTTTTTCCTCTGCTTCAGGGATGATATTTTCTTTAATCTGTTCTCCCAAATCGCTGGCTCTATTTTTGATCTTTAGAATAAAATCTTCAAAAAGCTCTTTTGTGCTTTCACTAAGCCTTTCATCTCTATTAAATCTATTTTCTCTATCACTCATTAAAGTCCCCCTTAGTTTTAGAATATATAATTATTTTTTGCAAGTCAACAAAAATTAAGTTATACTGCTAATTATTTTTTTAATAAGCGGGTCTTCTACCCTATAACAAACTTCAAGACCTTTTTTTTCACATTTTACAATGCCCGCTCTTCTTAAAAGTGCAAGATGTTGTGAAATCGTTGATTGAGAAATCCCAAGATTTGTAACCATTTTATTCACATTGCATTCATTACTATTTATCAGTCCAATAACAATAGAAAGTCTTGTTGGATGCCCCAATGCCTTAAAAATTTCAGAAAAATCATTAACATCGTTTTCTTCCATAATTACACACCATTATTTAATATTAAAAATTTCAGTCTCTTTTAAAAAATTTTTTATAATTTTTACATCTTCTTCTAAAGGTCTATCTTCAAACACAAAGTCAGTCAATTGCCTAACTTCATTATAAACATTCTTAGTAAAACTCGAAAAATGATTAAGCCCAATCAAATCAATAGCCTGACAGACTGCAAGTAAATGAATCGAAAACTGAAAATACAAAAGGTCTATGAGTTCACTTAATTTTCTTGAAGAAATTGTACCAAGAGAAACTTTATCCTGATTTAAAGCCTCTGTTGGTCTTGAATGAATACTTACTGGACCTGACAAAAAATTAATTTCACTGCATAAAGCAGAAATTGAAATCTGTGCTGCTTTAAAACCATGGTATAACCCACTATTTTCAGAATTTTCTTCTACATAAGGAATAAGATTTTCTGTAAGGTTATTAAATTTTCCATCAATAATTAACTCAGCCTGTTTATCAGAAAGATCAGCTATATTTGCTAAAGATATTCTTAAATAATCACAGCTAGCACAAATATGTCCGCCATAAAAATTACCACTATTATAAATTACATCATTTTCATAATCAACTAAAGGATTGTCATTTGAAGAATTTATCTCATTTTCAATCCAAATTTTTGTAAAATTGAGTGTATCTCTTAAAACTCCGTTTATTTGGGGCGAACATCTCAATGAATATCTATCTTGTATCTTAATATTATGTTTTTTATGATGTTCCTTATCTATCGTACCAATTTCATCGAGAAGTTTTTCATATTTAACAACTCGTTTTGAGTCTTTAATAACCTCTGATATATATTTAGCACTTTGTATCTGCCCAATATGGTTTTTAATTTCAGAGACCTTATTTCTATATGGAATCTCATTTCCTTTCAATATCTCAACAGTTGCAGCAGTTATAAAATCAGAAATATTTGCAAGTTTATTTGCATTGTACCAACAAAGACTTGCAACCGCTGTCATAACAGAAGTCCCATTCATTAAAGCAAGCCCTTCTTTTGCCTGCAATTTAATTGGTGTAAGATTTTCTTCTTTTAAAGCAAAACTTGCATCTACAATTTCTCCTTTATAATAAACTTTTCTTTCACCCATAAGAGTTGCTGCTACATAACTTAGTGGAGTCAAGTCTCCAGATGCCCCAACAGACCCAATTTGTGGAATCGCAGGAGTTATCCCTCTATTAACAAATTCTTTCATTAATTTTGCTAATTCTAATCTAATTGCTGAGTAACCTTTTATATTAGAATTTAACCTAATCAAAATAGCAGCCTTACCATCTTCTTCAGAAAAATATTGTCCCACACCAATTCCATGAAAATTAATAAGTGAGTGTTGTAATTTTTCACTTTTTTGAGGGCTTATTTGATTATGGCACGAGTCACCAAAACCAGTTGTAACTCCATAAATTGGATAACCTTTTTCTATATAATCCTCTAAAAACTTACGGCTATTTTCAAGTTTTTCCCAAAAATTAGAATCATTTGGAAAATCTATTTTGGAATTTTTTAATGCAATATTGTAAACATCGTTTATAGTAAGGGAATTTCCATCAATTATTACTAAATCATTCATACAACAAACCTTCTATTAATTTAATTTTATGTATATCAAAACTCTTTTAAACAATAGGCAGATTCTCATTGTTTTCAAGGGTTAGAGAAAAAATTGACCTTTTACTTGTAATCATTTATGGGTAAAATATTTTAAGTATATATTATAGTATAAACAAAATATTGTTTATTTTCAAGATTTTAACATTTCTTTTAGACATTCGCCTATTATTTTAATACCTTTTTCAATTTCTTCGTTTGAAGAACTAGAAAATGACATTCTTAAATGCCTATCTTTTTCTTCCTCGATTGTATGAAAAGGTTCTCCTGTTACAAAGGCAACTTCTTTTTCTATTGTCTTTTTAAAAAGTAATTCAGAACTTATATTTTGTGGTAAATCAACATAGATAAAAAAACCACCTGTTGGGTTTGTACATTTAACTTCTTGTGGAAAATATTGTTTAATACATTTTATCATCAATTCTTTTTTAGCTTTGTAAACTTCTCTCATCTTAATAAGATATTTATCAATAAATTCTAACTCAAGGTAATCATAAGCAACGACTTGACCAAAAGAAGACGAGCAAGCATCTATTGATTGCTTTGCTAATCCAGCCTTCTCTATAATTTTTTTATCTGCAACAATCCATGCGAGCCTAAAACCAGGACAAAATATTTTAGAAAAAGTTCCAAGATAAATAATTGGGGCATCGTTTCCAATAGCTTTTATTGGTAAATAGTCATTATCTGTCCCTTCAAAATATAAATCAGAATATGGGTCATCTTCAAGTATAATTAAGTCATATTTTTTTGAAATTTCATAGATTTTTTTTCTTTTTTCTTGAGAAAGAGTAATACCTGCTGGATTTTGAAAAGTAGGTATTGTATAAAAAAATTTTATTTTCTCACCTTCATTTTTTAGTTTAATTATGAGACTCTCTAAAGCATCAACATCTACCCCATCTTTTAATAAAGGTACGCTGACAATTTTTGCTCCATTTGAGAGGAATGAAGCAGTTGCACCTACAAAAGAAGGCTCTTCCACTATAACAACATCATTTGGGTCTACAAATATCTTACTGATTAAATAAAGACCTTGTTGTCCACCAGTTGTTACAATAATATCTTGATTATCCGTATTTATATGTTTTTTGACTTTCATTCTTTCTTTTAGTTTATTTATTAACGGAAGATAACCTGCTGTATTACCATATTGCATAGCAGCCTCAACTTTTTTTGCATCCCAATTATTAATTATGTCTTCCACATCATTAAAAGGAAAATTTTCTGGATCAGGCTTTCCTCCTCCAAAAGAAACCACGTTAGGCATTGAAGCATATTTCATTAATTCTCTAATTTTTGAAGACTTCATTCTATTTACAGCAGATGAAAAAAAGTTTTGATAATCCATTGGTATTACCTCCTAAAAATATAACACTGATTAAACTAATTTTATACCAAAAAACATAATTTGTGTAATCCAATTTAATCTGTACTAATCCCTATTATACCAAAATATTATTGTTTTGTCACTTTTTTATTTTAGTAAACAATGACTTTTTAAAAGAAAAAATAACATTATCTATAAAAACAAGAGATAAGTCTTCTCAGTTATTACTCTGTCTTAATAAAAGAGAATTTTTTAACATAAATAATACTAAAATTTGAATAAAAAAAGTGTTTTACTTATATTTTTTTGATATTCTTCGTACTTCTTGGGAAATTTTTTATCAAAATTAAAAACGAGTAATTTATCAGAGCAGATACCCATTGTTTCCAAAAAACTTGAAATTAATTATTTACCTCTAAATAGAATGAATGTTTTAATAAATAGATACATGCAATATAAAATTAGAAAAAACATATTTAAAATTAACCAAAGAGTAATATTTGTATTTTCAATTTCAGAATATATTATAGGGATAACTTTTATATTTTGTAAAAAACATATTGCTAAATACAAAGATATAGCAATTACAAAAAATATTGTTTGATTTTTTAAACTAATATCCAAATTTACAAAATGTAACATTATTGATAATACTAAAAGAAATACAGCTATTAAATAAAAACAAGAAGTTATTAGGGCAGATATTAAAGAATAAGATAAAAGTGATATACTAATTATTTGACAACCTATCTTCCAATTATGAAGTAATAGATTAATTATTAATGACAAGATTAACAAGAAGATACATATTATTCCACTAAATAGTGAAATCCAGTCATACAATGTTTTAATATTTGTTAAATTACTAAAAATTGAAAGCCCAAATATCGCACAAAACCAAATAATAATCGCAGTGTAGAAATATTCTACACTGCGAAAAAAGAATACCTTTTCTTTTGATAGCCTTATTTTGAAAGCCAATGATATTCTCCTGGAACAACTGATTTAATTTTTTTTGAAATTAACTTTAATAACATATCCTTTTCCTCCTTATAACAATATATAAATTCTGTTTAAAAGATTTTTTATTATTCGTTAATATCTTCCTCTTCTTTTACGACAAAATGTTTATCGTAAAATCTTTTTTCTTCCATCAAATATTTCTTTAAATTATCTGCTTCTTTAATAATTTCTTTTAAATAATTGTTAAAATCATCCTGATTTAATTTTCTTACATCACATAGGGTGAAATTTTCTGTTTTTCTTCTTATTTTAAAGAATATATTCCATATTGATAGTCTTATATTAGAAACCTCATTTTTAACCTTTTGGATATATGACATAATATGCTCCTGAAATTTATATAAAAATAAAAAAATATATTTACAAAAATCATATTATTTTATACAATAATATCTAATTTGAGTAAAATTATAAAGAGTATTTATATTACGCATTCTGTAATATTATATATCACTTTTTGTAATATGTCAAATATAATTTATAACTTTTTGTATAAATTTATTATTTTTTTTGAAAGAGGTAATTATGACAATTAACGAACGGTTTAAAAGTCTAAGAGATCATTTCGGCTATAATCAAATTCAATTTGCTAAAGTTTTAAATTTAACTTCAGGCATGATTAGTAGTATAGAAAGTGGGGATAGAGAACCATCGAAGAATGTAATAATTCTATTATATCGACAATTTAACATTGATATTACTTGGCTTCTTACAGGTACAGGAGAAATGTTTACCCAATCTGATAAGGATAGAGAAATCGAAAAAGTAATTATTTCTAAAATAAATACAATGATTTACGAAAGAAAACTAAACTATGCAGATATAGCTAAAACTTTAAACTTACCGGAAGAGAATCTAAAATTAATATTAGATTATAAACAAAAATTGACTATAAGATTACTCGTTGATTTTTGTTATATTCTTGATATTGATGCTAATTATTTTATTCTTGATAGAAAAGAAAACTTAGAAAAATTAAAAAGTAAAACCGAAGGTGTGGCTCCTGACGAATTAGCTGATTTATTAAGAAGATATGCTCCTCCACAACTAATGAGTGAAATCAAAGAAAAATTATTAAAAATTAAAAATCTTACCTAATCATTTTATGAAATCAAACTAATTACAATAGAAAAAAGAGGCTGTCTGGTCTAAAAAATCAGGCAGAGCTCTGTCCCTCTTCTTTTGCTAAATATTAATTTGATATTTACTACAACATTCCCAGTTTTTATTTTTATCAATTTACTGAGAAAATATAGTCACTTTGTGGTAAAAAACTTATTTATTAAAAGCTATAACTGGAATAAATGAGTGACATTCGATTTATTTATTAATTACAAATTTTTTAAACTAAAAATGTAAAATTTAGATAAAAAAGGTTGATTATTTTTGTTTTTTTATTTAGATTTTATCTACGAGGTTTATTAATGGGTAAAATATTAGGTTTTATTTTGGGCTTTGCTATGGGTGGTCCAGTTGGAGCTTTGGGTGGACTTGTATTAGGTTTTATATTTGATAGTAATGTCAAAGTTTTTACAAACTACAATTTTAACGAAGATCAAGCGGATAGCGATAAACTTATTATCGAGTCATTTCCTTTATTGGCAGCCGAAATTATTAGTTCTTATGGTATTGATAAAGTTTCAGTTTTAACAGTTAAAAACATATCATTACAACTTTTTGGTTCGCAAAGAGCAAAAGAAGTAATGACTAAATTCAAAAACTATATAGAAAATGGATATTCTTCCTACCAACTTGAAGATGTGCTTCATAATATAAATGCTACTTTTCCTTCAAGTACAAAAATAAATTTAATAAATATTTTATTTTCTATAATAAAGTCAAGAGGATTCTATTCTCAAGAAGAAATTTCGGCACTAAAAAGAATAGCAGAAGCCATTGGGCTTAGACTCAATCAATCCAATAATGAAGATAAATTCTATGGATACCACACAAATTATGACTATAACTCTGGCTATCAAAACAATTATGCAAAACCGCCAAAAGATTATTACGCAATACTTGAAATATCAGAAAATGCCTCAGATGAAGAAATAAAAAAACAATACAGAACTCTTTGTAAAACATATCATCCTGATAGATTTGAACATCTTCCTGCAAAAGAAAAAAAAGAATATGAAGAAAAAATGAAAGAAATTATAGATGCTTATGATGAAATAAAAAAACAAAGAGGCATAAAATAATACCATTGTGTTTAAATTTTACAATGATATAACACAGATCAATCAGATCTTCGCAGATTAAAATCTAATTACTTGATATTAAAGTAATTAGATTTTATACCAACTATTAACCATTTTTAACGATACATATTAATTTTTTTAACACGAAGTTTACAAAGAATTGGAAAAAATTTCGATAAAATAGGTGTTTTTTTAAAAAAATTTATTGGAGTTTTTAATCATAATTCTCTTTTTTATTGTATTTTCTTCGTGATCTTAGTTTACTTCGTGGTTTTAACTAATTTTAGTTATCACCAAAATATGTTAATAGTTAGTATATCTATAAATATTCTAATTACATCAAAGGAAATTTTTTCAAACCAATATGAAAATTCTTGCTTTTTTTCGTAAAATGAGTTAATTTCGACAAAACATCTTTTATTTTAAGGTAGGTTTATGAAACAAAAAATTGGCGTTATTTTTGGTGGTAAATCTGTTGAACACGAAGTTTCTATTATTACTGGTTTACAAGTTGTAGAAAATATAGATAAATCAAAATATGAAGCTATTCCAATTTATATCGATAAGGATGGCAACTGGTATTATGGTGAGAATCTAAAAGATGTAAAAATATTTACTTTATGGGAAAAGAATAAGAAAAAAGCAAAACAATTTTTTCCTTCTTTTGATAAAAAAGATGGTAAAAATATTTTAAATAAAATAGATGCTCTTGTAATTGCAATGCACGGTAATTATGGTGAAGACGGTAAATTACAGGGTTTATTAGAATTCGTTGATGTTCCATATACAAGTAGTGGCGTTGTTGGCTCAGGGGCTGGCATGGATAAAATTGTTATGAAAAGTATCTTTGAGGGAATGGATTTGCCAGTTTTACCTTATTTATGGTTTAATAGGGATGATTGGACTAAAAACCAAAAAGAATTGATAAATAAAATCCATTATACTCTTAATTATCCAATTTTTGTTAAACCTGCAAATCTTGGCTCATCAATTGGTATAAGCATGGCAAAAAATGAAGAAGAATTAATTAATGCGATAGAAATTGCAATAAGCTATGATAAAAGAATTTTAGTAGAACGAGGCGTTGAGAAAGCAGTCGAGGTAAATTGTTCTGCCTTATGTAAAGATGGTGAAATTTTGGTTTCTACTATGGAAGAGCCAGTTAAATGGGAAAAATTTTTGAGTTTTGAGGACAAATATATAAAGAGTAACTCAAAGTCAAAAGGTGGAATGTCAAGTATGTCTCGAAAAATTCCTGCTGAAATAAGTAACGAAATAAAATCTCACATAGAAAAATACACAAAAGAAATTTACCGTACAATGGACTGTAAAGGCGTTGTTAGGATTGATTATATTCTTGATGACGATAGAACGAAAGTTTATGTAAATGAAATAAATACTATACCTGGTTCGCTTAGTTTCTACCTTTGGGAGCCATCTGGGATTAAATTTGCCGATTTAATTGATATTTTGATAAAAGAAGCAATAACTACTAACAAAGACAAAGAAAGAAACATTGTTAGATATGATTCCGAACTTTTAAAGAAACTCGGTGGGGCAAAGGGTTCTAAAAGATAACAACACTAAGAACTTGAATTACTTGCAATTTGTTTTATAAATATAACTAATGGTACTTACCCAACGTATTCTCAAATAACAAGTTGTGATAAAAAATTAATGAATGATCATCTCAACAGATCAAATAAGAATATCTTGGGAAGAACATAAGGAATTAGAGTAAAAGAGATAGAAGTCAAGTATAATATTCTATAAAAGATAATCTAAATTAAAATATATTTTCAAAATGGAAAAATGTAATTATTTCAAAATATTTTTTTATTTTTGAGTATCCAATAGATGTCGTTAGCTCGCTCTGGTGTGGTTTGTGAGTTGCTTTTTGTTTGAATAAGAAGCAAGTCAAAAACCAGACCTAATTGATCGTAATTTATTGAATGATTTGTGTTTTTATGCGGTCAACTGTACATAATCCTATTTGAGTTTTACTTTTCTTTAATATAAAAATAAATTTTTTAGATTTTATTGTTATTTTATTCATCAGAGTAATAATCATAAAAAATAAAATTTTTCTTAAAATCAGTAATATTGTTATAAACTTCCTTATTTATGTTATTTACTATTAATAAATCCTGTAGTAATATTATTAATAATTTGAAATAAAAAGGATTAAATATGAATAATATTGTCAGAATTGATTCAATTAATGCTGTGCATGAGTGGGCTGGTTATGGAAAACCAGAACATCCATTGATTACGGTGATTGATTTTACAAAAGTTAAAAATACCAATAAATTGAAAGGTCAAACTTTTACTTTAGAATTATATCTGATCAGTATGAAAAAAATGCCGGATAAAGAGGCATTATTTCATGGAAGAAAATACTGTGATTTCAAAGATGGAACTTTATGTTTTATGTCACCAGGTCATATTATTACAATCGATGAGGAAGAAAACACACCAGAAGAGGGATGGGGACTCTATTTTCATCCTAATTTGATTCAAAGAACCAATCTCAACAAACAAATAACAAATTATTCATTTTTTTCATACAATATTTATGAGGCATTGCATGTATCTGATAAAGAAAAGAGTATCCTTAATTCCATTGTTGAAAAAATAAAAGATGAATATAGCAGTCATATAGATCAGCATAGTCAGACTTTAATTATATCAAATTTAGAACTCTTATTAAACTATTGTGATCGTTTTTATACAAGACAATTTTTAACCCGTTTCAATTCAAATCATGATGTCGTAAAAAAATTTAATCAGTTTCTTAATGAGTATTTTAATTCTGATAAAATAAAAACTCAAGGTTTACCATCTGTAAAAGAGTGTGCATACTATATGAATTATTCTACAAACTATCTGAGTGATTTATTAAAAAAGGAAACTGGTAAGACAACATTAGAACATATTCATTACTATGTCATTGACATTGCAAAAAGCATGCTTCTTTCATCTAATAAAACTGTACAAGAAATTTCTTATGATCTTGGTTTTGAATACACCAACCAATTTTCCAGACTTTTTAAAAAAGAAACAAGAATGTCTCCTATAAAATACAGAAATACTTCCTAATATAAGATTAATCCCTATATGCTATTGGAAAGATATGTTTAGTACGAAACTAAAGATTTTTAACCTATAGCAATTGAAATATTTTACTGTAAATCATACTTATTTTGACAAACTATAAACAAATAAAATGAAAAAAAATTATCTTAAAATAAAGGAATAATAAATGAGAAAAAAAATAAATTTAATATTTTTATATGTAATAAATATAATTTTTCTTATGATCTTTCAGTCATGTAGTACATACTCACTGAATATTAACAAACAACATATAGAAAAAAATGGTTATTTGATAAAAAATGTAAATGTATTTACTGCAATACATGGAAAGGAACTTCTTGAAAATGTAAATGTGTATATTAAAAATAAAATTATTGTTAAAATCTCTGCTGATCCTATAGAAATTATAGGTGTTAAAATAATTGATGGACAGGGTAAAACTTTAATTCCAGGTCTCATTGATTTTCATACTCATATTTCATCTGGTACTTTTATACCATGGAAACCTGTAATGTTACCGACAATGGATTTCAATTTTAAAGCATGTCTTTATAGTGGTATAACATCTGTTGTTGACATGGGAGGTAAAATGCCAGAAGATATGTATTCTATTGTTAAAGATATTGACGAAGGGAAAAAACTTGCACCACATTTATTTTTCCCAGGTATAGGTTTTACTGCTCTGAATTCACACCCTATTCCATTTGTTCAACGTATTAAAGAAATTGTTCCTTCTTCCCTATCTTCATTTGTTCCTGATCTTGCATACCAAATTACTTCAGAAACTGATATGGATAAACTTGATAAACATTTAAACTCACATCCTGATTTTACAAAAGTATTTCTTGATGATATTCCTCTTAATACTCCAAAAATGACACTCCCAGTATTAAAAGAAATAGTACGCAGATCTCATGCTAAAAATATTCCTATAATTATACATATAGGAAGAAACGAAGATCTTAAAATGGTAATCGAAAGCGGAGCAGACGGAGTTGCTCATAATGTATATAAAGAAAAGCTTGATCCTAAAATTGCCGAAGAGCTGGCACTAAAAAAAATATTCGTAGTTCCTACAATTTATGTCTGGCACAGTTATGACCTTTTTGCTAATAAACATAGTACAAAGCATTATACAAAATTGGAACTGGAAACTATCCATCCATTAAGGTTAAAAGAACTAATGAATCCTTTCCCATCTTCTTATAAAGAAAAATCAATTTGGAATGCCTGGAACAATGCCATAGGAGAATATACCAAAAATCTCTATCCTAATCTAGCAATATTAAAAGAAGCCGGAGTAATAATACTTTCAGGCACAGATACCCCATGTGAAGGATTGTCGCCTGGAGGGTCTTTACATGTTGAGCTTGAACATTTTGTAAATGCAGGATTAACTCCAACTGAAGCATTAATAGCCAGTACATCGGCACCTTCAAAAATTTTACGCAATGTATTTCATAAAAATATAAATTTTGGTACAATAGAAGAGGGAAAAGATGCTGATTTAGTATTAGTGAATGGAGACCCAACTAAAAACATTAAAGATACTCAAAATATAATTGCGGTTTTTCTACAAGGGAGACTTTTAGAAAGAAATACCCCTAAAATGTAACACTCCGATCAATTAGTTTATATATTTTCGATTTAACATTCTACCACAGAATTTCAGTGAATTAGGAGAGGATTTTTAACCAATCTATGAAATTCTATGTAATTCTGTGGATAAAATCTCTAAAAATTTTAATTCGACATTTGGGTTATTAGGATATTCTTTTACAAGTTGATACTCTAATAGAATAAATAATATATGATAATCATTAGACATTTCTTTCAAATATATATTACTTTATTTGAAATTGTTTAAGTTTGAAATAAGATAGAAAATATAAAACAACAGGAATTAAGATCATTAAAATTGTTTTAATAGCTATGGATAAAGTATCTGAATTGCTATTTATAAATTCAAAAATTTTATAAAAATTTTGAACTATACCTTGATGTGTATTGTAAATATTAGAAATAATTGAAACAACTAATATAGTTATAACAAAAAAGAAAACTATAAAAATCAATATAAAAAAGAAAAATGTTTTAAAAAAATTGTTATTTCTAAAAATAATGCTTCCAAGTAAAAAAATTGAATGAAAAAAAATATATATACCAAAATATGTTAGCACCTCAGCTTTAATTGGATTAAAAATATTAAATGGTGCATGAAAAAGAACAAACCTAAAAAATTCGGAAATTAAAGAAGCTAATAAAATTGTAATAATTGAAATGATAAAATAGAGAATCCCAGTAAACAAAAATTTAACCAAAAATTTTTCTTCAATAGAAGTTGGGATTAAAAAATACTGCATAGATTTATCTTGAGTATGAATATCGATAAAAATTGTGCTTGTAAAAATTATACCAATAATCAAATTTAAAAAAAGGAACCCTTTTGGATCAGAACTACCCATAAATAAACCAGTAAAGACACTAAAACAAATAAAAAGAGTCCCAACAATTATATTTGTTAATAAATAAATTCTCCAATTTGTAAATAACTCCATCTTTGAAAGATGAAAGATTCTTTTTGTATTAAACATTGAAGATAAATTTAAACTTTTATTTACCATTTTTTTCCCTTAGATTATATACTGAAATGTTTCAGGTATATAATTACAATATGTACAATTATCATTATAAAAGCGACATTCAAAAATGTTGTCTTTCTTTACTTACCAAGAATTCTTGCTGCGAATAAAGCGGCATTAATTACACCTTGTTTACCGATACCCATTGTGGCAAGAGGGACACCTTTTGGCATTTGCAAAATGGACATCAAAGCGTCTATTCCTTTTAGTTCACCAACAGCTAAAGGGATACCAATTACTGGCTCTTTTACTTGAGATGCAACTACACCAGGTAGAGCTGCTGCAAGTCCTGCTGCTGTAATATAAATCTTAGTCTTATTTGTTTTTAAGAATGCTATTAATTCTTCCAAATTTCTATGTGCAGAATAAACATGGATAGCGTAATCAATTTTTAATTCTTTTAATTTTTCTTCCATTGGCTCTAATAGAGGTTTGTCGTTTTCACTACCAATTATGACTGTAACTTCTTTCATAAAAAATCCTTCAAAAAAAATTATGCTTACTTATACATAAAAAAATTCATTTTGTCAAAAACAAAACGCTTTTTTTAGAATACTTTTAAGCCAATAAAATAATCAACTAATTCAAGTTCATCCATTTCAGTATAATTTTTATTTGTTAAATTTTTATTCCAGAAAAATAAAAGATAATCAACTACTTTTTCTTGTTCTTGTTGAGAAAAAGCCCCTGCATTCTCGCAATATTCTCTTAAACTATAATATTCGTTTAATTTTATTTGAATAAAAAGCTGACAAAAATCGGTTTGTTGTTTATAAAGTAAAGACAATGAAAGATATGAATGTCGGTTATAATTATCAAAAGACAAAGATTTTTGCCATAATGCGTAGGATTTTTCGCTTTCTCCTATTTTCCATAGGATAGATGCTGCAAGGTCATAGTATTCGCTTAAAATACAAAAAGAAGGAATCTCTATTGACTGCAAAGATTTTTCTAATAAACAAAGTGCTTTTTCATAATTTTTTCTTTTGTACATTTCAAAAGATTGCGAAAAAACATCAATCGATGAAATAAAATTAGTATTTATTCTACATTCTCTATTTGTTACCATAAAATATCTTATATTTTTTCAGATTTTTCTTTGATTTTTAATATTAAGTATATATTGACAATTTTAATAATTGTCAATATAATAGCAAATCAAAAAAATAATATATGTAAAGTTAAATATTATTTTATTAATAGTCAATCTTTTTCTTGACAAACTTTTATAGTATTATTAAATTAGTCTCGTAAAAAATAACCCAAAAAAAAAATTAAAATATGCAAAGAGGAGATGAACATGGGAGTTAAACCAGTTGGAGAAAGAGTATTAATCGAAATTAAGATGGCAGAAGAAAAAACTTCTGGCGGATTAGTTATTCCACAAACAGCTCAAGAAAAGACTCAAGAAGGTAAAGTTGTTGCTGTTGGTACTTCTGATAGTATCAAAGTTAAAGTTGGGGACAAAGTAATTTTTGACAAATATGCAGGTACCCAATTTAAAATTGGTGATAAAGATCACCTTATCATTAAAGCAGAGGAAATTCTTGCTATACTCGACTAATTTAGTCATATACAACAAGGGATATTTTCCCTTGTTGTATAGTTAATTTATCTATTAAAAAAATATATTATGTATTAAAAATGAGGAAATTTTGAGATACGCAATAATATCTGACATTCATTCTAATTATGAATCTTTTAAAACTTTTTTGAATATATTACCCTCGATTTCAGTGGAAAAAATAATATGTCTTGGAGATATAGTTGGTTATAATCCAAATCCTAATGAATGTATCGAAGTTCTTTCAAAATTAAAATATTTTGATGGGATTAGAGGTAATCATGACAGGGCGTTAGTTGAGAAAAATTATAATGATTTTTCTTATGAGGCAAATTTTGCAATAAAATGGGCTATAAAGAATATAAAACCAGATAATTTGATTTTTTTAAAGAATCTTGGGAAAGGTCCTAAATTAATCGATAATAAATTTATGATTTGTCATGGCTCTATAAATGATGAAGATCAGTATATAACTTCGATTTTTCAAACACATGAAGAATTTAGATGGCTTTTCAAAAATAACATTCACTTATGTTTTTTTGGACATACACACTATCAAAAAATATATCAACTCAATACAAAAAAAGAAGCCATTTTTGAGATAGGTGATAAAGAAATACAAATTGAAAAAAATAATTTTTATTTAATAAATCCCGGTTCTCTTGGTCAACCACGAGATGGAGACAGACGGGCAAGTTTTGCTATTTTTGACTCAGACCTTATGAGCATAAAAATTATAAGATATGATTATCCTTATGAAATAACAAAACAAAAAATCACAGACCTTAACTTCCCAAAATTTCTTGCTGAGAGGCTCGAATCTGGAATATAAAAACAATATAGTCCATAATAATCAGTGTTAAATAATATCTTCTTCCAATAAATTATTAAATAAATAGCAGAAAAGAAAATTTGAACAAAAACCAGCGTAATATGTAACAATATGTGTTACGCTACTCTGACAAATTAAAAACAAACTTTTTCTTTTCCATATAGTTTATTTTTAAATCATACTCTTTGTTAAATCCAGTTTCTTCAATAGAAATGTCTAATTTTATGTCATCTGGATAGGTAAGGATAAAATCAACTCCAGTTTTTTTTATAGTCATCTCATTTTTGTTGCCTTTATTACTATTTACTTTAATCGTATATTTTGAATTATTTTCGATAATTAAAGTAGACGGTTCTGCAAAGCTACACGAAAAAGTTAAGAATAAAATTACAGATAAAAGAATCACAATATGATTTTTTATAAAAAATTCTTTTATTTTAGAAATATAAATTTTAATAGTTGCTAAATCTAACTCTTTTAATTTTTGGTTCACATATTCTCCTTAGGTTAATATTATTTTTTAATGAAATCGTTTTTCAAAGATAAATCCTTTGAATATTTTTAATAATTTTTTATCTCTCATATTAATTAAATAAAAAAAGTGTAATAATCCATTACAGAAATCAAAAAAATCTTGTCTTTAGACAAAAAAAATTATATCTTACATATAAAACAGTAATTTCTTTTTCGAGGAGTCTAAACTTGAAAGTTTTAATTAAAACTTTTTTTATTTTATTATTATTAATTTTTTCAGTTGGTGCATCTGTTATATTTTTTATGAATAAACAAACTGGCAATATTCCTGTAACAGGAGTTGAATTTGAAATAAAAAGAGGGGATAGTTCACATTCTATTGCTAAAAAACTATATCAAAATGGTTATATAAACTCAGAGATATTTTTTGTTATATTGACAAAAGTACTTAGACTAGACTCAAAAATAAAAAGTGGTTGGCTTTTACTCGAATCAGATAGCTCAACAATGGATATTCTAAAAAAAATAGTCTCTGGTAAATTTATTACTGTTTCTTTTACAATCCCAGAAGGTTCAACAGTCGCTCAAATTAAAAACATTCTAATTAAAAATAAAGTTGTTCCTAAAGAAGATATAGAAGAATTTTTATCACTCCCAAATTATCCAGTGCTAATAGGGCTACCATCGGGGTATAAGACTGCAGAAGGATTTTTATTCCCAGAAACATACAAAGTATTTAAAGGTAGTTCGGTAGAATCTGTATTTAAAACAATGGTAAACTTATTTTATAATAAAGTGGAAAGCATCTATCCTGATTACAAGAATTTGAGTAAAAAAGATTTTTATAGAAAAATAGTTTTGGCTTCTATAATAGAAAGAGAAGTCAAAAATCCAGAAGAAGCTGCTATTGTTGCAGGCGTTTTTGAAAATCGGATAAAAAAGAATATGAAACTCCAAAGTTGTGCAACAGTTCAATACATTCTTGATAAACCAAAAGAAAGACTTTTAGAAAATGATCTTTTAATCGACAATCCTTATAATACTTATCTTTATCTGGGACTACCTCCGACACCAATTTCGGCTGCTGGATTAAATTCACTAAGAGCGAGTTTTTATCCAGAAAGCCATAATTATTTATTTTTTGTTGTAAAAGACCCAGAAAGAGGGACACATCATTTTTCACAAACTTATGAAGAACATCTTTTGGCACAAAAAAAATACAAGGCGATAAAGGGTTTTTATTGATGAACAAACCAGAATTATTAGCTCCTGCAGGAGATTTTGAAAAATTAAAAGTTGCTTTTCATTTTGGAGCAGATGCAGTTTATACTGGGCTTAAAGAATTTTCTCTTAGGGCAAACACAAAAAATTTTGACAATAAAGAAATTGAAGATGCAATAAATTATACTCATAATCTCGGTAAAAAAATTTACCTCGCCCTAAATATTTATTTCACACCAGACGAAGCAGATACTTTTGCAGAAAAATTAAAATTCATTGAGACTCTTAAACCTGATGGAATAATTATTTCTGATCTTGGGGCGTTGTATCTTGCGAAAAAATATTCTCCTTCAATACCAATACATATAAGCACACAGGCAAATACGACAAATCAATATGCTGTAAAAATGTACAAAGAACTTGGAGCATCACGAGTAATATTAGCAAGAGAACTAAGTCTTAGCCAGATTGAACTTATTAGTAACGAAGTGCCAGACATTGAACTTGAAACTTTTATACACGGTGCTATGTGCATTTCGTATTCTGGAAGATGTTTGATTTCTTCTTATATGACTAAAGATGGGCTTGGTAAGCGACTTAAAGAAGAAGCCGAAGAAATTAGGTCTGCAAATAAAGGAGATTGTTCGCACTCTTGCAGGTGGGAATATATTCTAAAGGAAAAAACACGAGCCGAACAAAACTACACAATAGAAGAAGACGATAAAGGTACATATATTTTGTCATCAAAAGATATGTGTATGATTGACAATATAGGCGATTTGGTCAAATCTGGCATTAAAAGCTTTAAAATTGAGGGTAGAATGAAGTCTATTCTTTATATTTCAAGCATTGTTAGAGCATATCGTCAGGCTATCGATAATTATTTTGATAAGAATATTCCATACAATAGACAAACTATTGAAGATGAATTAAATATTGTGTCGCATCGAGAGTTTTCTACTGGTTTTTTTTATTACTCACCAATGAAGGATGCAAATATCACAGTAACCCCAGCTTACAAAAGAGAAAAACGACTTGCTGCGATGGTAGAAGATGTAAAAAATGATAGAGCAGTATTAAAAATTTACAATACCATAAACCCCACAAGTCAGATAGAATATGTTGGTAAGAATATGCTTACTATAAAGGTTGGTAAAATTAGCCTTTATGATAAAGATGGAAATGTTGTAGAAAAAGCAAATCATAGCCAATACATCGAAGCTGATATTTTTACAACTGACGGCGAAAAAATTAATTATCAACAGTTTGATATTTTGAGAATGGAGTCGGATTTTTGATATTGATTAAATCTTATTTCTCAAAATATAAAAAATTCTATTATTAAGTGGTAATAAACTGTTTTTTTGTAACTTTTAGGCAATTATGCTACTTTTCTTTTATTCTTTATTGACCTTTTAATAAATTCTAACTATAATTAAACGAGTTGAGTTTATCAAAATTTTTATCATACAATTAATTATTAATAATAAGTTATCCGAGTTTGATTATATACTATAAATTAAATATAAAATCTTTAGAGCTAAATGAGGCACAATATGGACAATGGAATAATTAATATAAAACAAGAAATAAATAATATTCCTCAATTTAAAGAAATAACAGTAATAGGGGATCCTGGGTGCGATGGACTCGGTGCAGGAACAATGAGTATTTTTGCAAAGGCATTAACTTGTTTGCATTCAGATTTTACAATTATTGTTGGGGATATTGTTCATAAAGGAATAAAACCTCTATATAAAAGTGTCGTTGATTTTGCCAACGCTGTTTCATTAAATAATGTTTATATGCTTTGTGGAAATCATGATACTGCGTATTACGAAGATTATTTTGGTTTAAGAAACTACATTTTGTATAATGAAAATACACTTTTAATTTTTTTGGATGATTCTAAAAGAAGTTTTGAGGAACAAACAATTGATTTTTTGTCTAAAGTTCTAAAAGATTATGATAGAGAAAATATTGTTTTGTTTTTTCATATACCACCGCCAAATACTATTGGAACAAATACTATAAATCAAACAGAATGGGAAAAAGTAGTCAAAGTAATTGAAAATTATAAAGTTCATATAAAATATATTATTTGTGGTCATGTACATTCTTATTATGAAGATTCTGTTGATGGAATAAAACTAATTGTAACTGGTGGAGGTGGTGCAAGAATAGAATATGTAAATGAAAAAATTGATAAACTGAAAGCACATCACCATATTGTAAAATTATATTATAATTCTGATAACATTCTATTACACGAACATATATCTTTACAGGATGTAATGTTTAAAAAAGAATTATTAGACAACAAATTAAAAGAATATCTCGAAAAAGCATTAACAAACGAAGCAATTGCTCATGTAAAATATAAATTATTCGCATCTGATGCAGAAGAAAAAGGATTTATTGGTTTGGCAAAAATGTTTAGAGCATTTGCAGACGCAGAGTTTTATCATGCAAGAAACCATTTTTATGTGCTAAATAAAATGGAGTCTATTGAAAAAAACCTTAAAAATTCAAATGAAAATGAAACTTACGAAATAGATGTAATGTATAAAGATTTTCTTGAATATAGCCTATCTCAAAAACATGGATTGGCATCTTATACTTTTTTTGATGCACTTGAAGCAGAAAAAATACATCAAAAATTAGTATGTGAAGCAATCGAATCTTTTAACAATAATAAAGATGTTGCTGATGACACATACTATACTTGTTCGTCTTGTGGACAAACATTTAAAGGAATAAAACCACAAAATTGTCATATATGTGGGGCACCTTCTGATAAAATATTTGAAGTTAAATAATTTGTAGAAAAATTTTCTCATAAAAGTACAAAGAACAGATATAATATATAAAATTCAAATAAAAACACCAAAATTTGGTTTTTTATTCAATTATCACTGCAAATCGCAATTTTAATTCTCTTATCTTTTGAAACTGGCGATATTGTTGATCTTGTAATGTTTTCTGAGAAAAAAACAAATGATGAAAAATTATCAAGATAGAAAAACTTGTTTTCTCTCACTCAATCATTACATGATTTTTCTGATATAAGCGAAGATGATATTAAAAAAGAAACTGAGGATTATATAACACAGATTAATCAGATTGTCACGGATTGGCACAGATTAAAATTGTGTAATTACTTGAAATTAAAGTAATTAGATTTTACGATATATGACAAACCTAAAACAGTTCCGTATATATAAAAATTATAAAAATATTAGAGTTTGTATCAAGGAATATTTTAACTTTCCAATAAAGCTTTTATTACTGGTGGTATATATGTTATTAATCCAGTAGCAATTAAACTCCCTGTTGCCCCTTCTAAAATATTTCTTATTGTATTAAGAGATTGCATTAAGAAAATCTTTTTTGGTTTTTTAGTGTCTAATAATGCTTTTATTGTCTCAATTTCATCTTTAACTATTTCTTTATTCGACTCATTAATTTCTTGAATTTCATTTATTTTTGATTCTAATTCGCTAATAAATTCATACAATGAATTAAAGTTTTCTTTATTATAATTTATTGTTTGTGTAGAATTAGATGTCGCTTGTTGTATTTGGGAGTTTTTTAAATCTCCAAAAACATTAATAGTAGCGTTTGTTTTATTGTTATTAGATAATTCTTTTGATAATTTAGTAAGCATATTTCTGCCATCAGGAGTCAATCCTCTATACTCCATAATTTCCCATGATTGATTAAGTGAAACTATAATAAACTTATTTTTATCAAAATCATAGAATTTTTTTCTTAAATTATTTATATCATCGTTTGATATATCAAAATAATCTCTTAATTTATCAATTAATTGTTTTTCATAAAAACTAAAATATTTTTTTTCTCCATCTTCAATTTTATTAAGAGCATCTAATAACTTATAATCAAAATTATCATCATTAATACTAGATTTCATCTATCCCTCCACTATTCTTTTAAAATAAATTTTATTTCATGTATTTTTCAGATTTAAGCCTATTTTCGTTTATTTCTTTTTTCGTTCGATAATCTCCTGGTAATAATAGGTGTGTAGGTAACACAGGTAATTTAAGGGATAAGGTAACAGTTTCATCATAACTGTATCTCGAAAAATGTGTAATTTCAACTAATCTCTCGTCAGGTGCTTGTGAATTAAAAGTCATTGAATATCCAAAAGGAGGAAAATTTATTTCAGTACCAAATATGCTTTGATTTGTTTCAATATTAAATATTCCATAAGAAGGAGAATTTCTAATATATCCTTCAATGTTATAATAAATAAAAAATCTATATTTTGGAGGTAAATATTTCTTTTCTTTATTCAGTACAAAAAAAACTAAATCTTTGTATAATTGTCTAAATTTATTAGAATTAATTGAAAAAAACATAGTAATAATTTGTTTTAATATAGGTAATGGATTTATTTTATATAAATAAATCAAATTAGGGTTATTGTTACTCAATTCTAAAATTTTTTTTCCATTATCACAGAAATATTTAAAATAATCACCATACCACTTACCTGTATTATTGTTACATTTTTCACAAAGAGTATATCCCCCTGCACCTCTTTGTTGAATTTTCGATTTTTTTAAATCATTTTTATCTATATCAAATTTTACCTTATCCAATTTTATTATATTTACAGGTTTATCATTAAATGCACTTTTGGGTGGGATATGTTCAAATGATAATTTACCTTCAAAACCGCAAATATGACATATACCATATTTTTCATCTTCTAACATAAGACTCCTCTTAGTAAGAATAATAGAACTAATTTCTAAAATTTTTTTACCATATTATTTAAGAATACAAATTTATAATATTCTTTTCAGTTTTAGAAATTAAGTAAATCTTTCCCAATAGTCAACAAAAATTTAATATTTTTTTCTCCCCCAATCTTATAGTAAATTTAACGCTTTCTTCTCTTTTCGATTATATCTCACTCAATCATTTACACGACTTTTTCACAGTCTCTCTCAAACAGATTTTCACAACTCATTTATTTCATTCTAACAACTATCATAGTTATATCATCATCTGGTTTTTCTCCACACCAATCTAGTGCATTCTTTAATACTGTATTTTTTACTCCTTCTATCCCATTTGAGGCTGAACTTTCTATACTCTTACAAAAATTATCCATTCCCCATAGATTACTCCTATTCCCAGGTTGTCTTGCCTCTATTATTCCATCTGTATATAACACCATTATATCTCCACTTTCTAATGTTAACTCAAAATTCTTTGTTATTTCTCTAATATCTTCTTTTATTGACAAAAATAAACCTTCTGTCTTGTATAACTCACACTTCCCATTCTTTGCTCTCCATACCACAATATCAAGGTGAGCACCTGCATAACTAAACTTTCCACCACCCATATATTTCAAAAAACTCATTGTCATAAAATGACCTTCTTTTAACCTATTCCTTACATTTTCTGTTAGAATACTATTTACTTCTATTATAGCATCCTTTGGATTACTCACAACCCCACTCTTTACTACTGTATTAAATGATGTTTCTGCCATCATCATTATTAAACCAGGTGTTACCCCATGCCCAGACACATCTCCTATTGCAAACCATATATTCCCTTTTTTATCAGACACAATATCATAGTAATCACCACCAACCTCTTCTGCTGGTCTCATTATTGCAGTGATTTCCAAATCTTTATGTGTAGGAATTGGTGGAACTAGACATGTTTGTATCTTTTGGGCTATTTCCATTTCTTTTTTCAATCTCTCTTGATCTTTTAAGTTCTCTATGAGTCTTGCATTCTCTATTGATATTGCGATTTGAGTAGAAAGTACCTTTAGTAACTCTACCTTATCCTCTTTAAATGCTCCTATTGTTAGATTATTCTCAAGATAAATTATACCTACAAGATTTGCTTGCTTAATTATTGGTAAACATAGAATAGATTTTGAGTTATTCTTTGATATATATTCATCCTTTATAAATAGCCCCTCATTTGAAGCATCGTTTAAAACAATTGGTTTTTGAGTCTTTGCTACATATCTAACTATTGCTGCTGACAAATCCTTAGACTCATCAATTGGGATAGAACGTAATACCTTGATTTCTTCTTTGTCTACATCTCCTTCTGCTTCAATTAGATATTTATCATTATAGTATAGAGTTAAATAACCTTTTTGAGCACCTGCATTTTCTATTACTACCATGATTAGTTTCTCAAGTAGTTTCTTCATTTCTATTTCGCCAGTTAATGCTTGAGTTGATTTCATTACTGTATTTATATCCAAAAAAGATGTTGAGGTACTACCATCTGTGGAAGTTGGAGTTTTAATTGTTTCTTTTCTTGTTGTTGAGGTTGAAATAGTTGTACTTAAATCATAAGTTTCTTTTGCAGAAAGTTTTGTAAAGAAATCTGGATATTTTTCTTCGAGTTGTTTAACTTTGGCTATTGCCCCCCATTTTTGGTAGCAATAGCGAGCTTCGATCATGTAGGTTTGAGCAATTTTGATTAAACCTTTGGAGAGGTAGTATTTGGCTGCACATTCGTTGGTTATGGCTTCTTCGTGGGTGAAGCCGTTTTTCTTGGCAAGTTCTATTGATTTATCATACAATAATATCATAGATTCTCTATTTTTATTATTTATTCTTGCAAGTTCGGCTTTTAAAAGAAAAATTTTATTATCATATTCATTACTAAAAAAATCATTCAAAGGTTTATAATGTTTAAGTGTTTTATTTACATATTTAATTATATATTTTCTATCTTTTTCAGTAGATGTTTCATATTTAAATATTAGAAATAGTGAAGCGTAAAATTTGTAAATATCTAATACGGATGTTCCTGGTATACCGTTATTTATAATTTTATCAATTTTAACAAATTCCATTAATTCTAGAACTGTAGCATTATCCATAAAAATAATATTATAAAGATAAATATTGTAAATGCAAGCTAGAGATGAATAATCATTTTGTAATATTATTCCTTCAAGATTAAATTTTTTATTAAAAAAGTCAAGATCATATCTTTTATCGATACTCTCAACCAAAGATAAAACAAAGTAGCGAATATTTTCAACCCATTTAACGCCATTCTCGTATTTACTTTTCTGTACAATCTCATATTGATTATTAATAACTTTTATTAAATCATTCAAATTATATGACAATGATAATTTATAAAAATACTGAAGGAAAAATGCATAACAGATAAATAGCCCATCTCCACTTAATACTGTTAATTCACATGACTTTTCTATATATTTTAATGCTTCTTTAAGTGGAAAAAACCAACTACCAAACATATAGGCTTTGCCAGAATAAAAAGGAATATTTAATTTATCCGCTATTATAAATGCGTTTTCTGCAAGATACTTTGATATTTTATAATCTTTTTTTAATATCTTAAATAATAATGCACCTGCAACAATTGAATGAGAATCGACCTCACAATATCCATCCTTTATAGCGAGAAAAGGTCTTTGAACATTCGTATAAGCAGACAATAAAGAACCTGTAAAATAATAAATCATATTAGCTCTATATAATAATCGATGTAAATGAGCCATTTTATCGTTATCTTTTAATATTATCATTTTATCCAAATTTTTAAAAGGCTTCTTTTTTAACTCTTTATCCAACCTCATAAGCCCTTTTATTATAAAAAATAAAACAAAATTCTCATTTGGTATAAAAAAACCAATCTCTTTCAAAAGGTTTTCAAGTAACTTTCTTTCTGTCTTAAAATCAGATCGAATATGAAGTAAATCTAATTGTATATTATAAGTATTTAATTTATCATAAAAATTAGATGCATTTTTATATATTACTTCCGATATTATATCAAACTCATCATAGTTTTTTGAAAGAAATTCTATCTCTGCCCAACAATTATAATACTCAAGAGCTTTCTTATAATCTATTTTCCAAATATTCTCAGGTAATATTGCAATACCTTTCCTTATAAAGTCAACACCAGCATCATATGCAAGAGATTTTGTTGCCTTCTTCCCCGCCATCATATTAAGTTCAATAAGCCTCTTCTTCTCATCCTCATTCAAAAGTTCTTTTGCCTCATTTAGTTGGTTTACAATAATAAATACTTTCTCATCAAGTTCTTTGTCATCTTTTACTGACTTTAGTATCTCCATACCTATCTGGTAATGGTAATTTACTCTTTCTTTATCCTCTACTAGTTTATATGCAGCTTCTCTTACCCTGTCATGTACAAATTGATAGTTTTCTTCTACTTTTAGTACCATCCCCTCATTTACAGCTTTTATCATAAACTCTTCTATCTCTTCTCTTTTCTTACCAACCATTCTTGATAATACACCATTATCAAACTTATTACCCACACATGATGCTATCTTTAATAATGTTAATAATCCAATATCCAACTTCTGAAGCTTATTACTTATTAACTCTACTACATTCCCTGTTATCTTTGCTCCCTGTATCTTTCCTATATCCCATTTCCACCCATTATCAAAATCAATTAGATCTTCATCATACAAAGTCTTCAAAAACTCTTGAATAAAGAAAGGATTTCCACCAGTCTTAGAACTTACTACATTAACTAGTTCTTTCACTCTTACCTTTTCTGTATAAAGTGACTCACAAAGCAATGTTGATATACTATCCTCTCCAAGTGGTGTTACATTTATTGTCTCCCAGATAAATCCTTCCTTCTTCATCTTCTCAAATGTTCCTGATAACATATGACCTGCATCAACTTCATTGTCTCTATATGCCACAAGAAATAATAAATAATTTAATTCATTATCTGATAATATTACCTCAAATAATTTCAAACTCGCACTATCAGCCCACTGTAAATCATCTATAAATATAACAACTGGATGGTCTTTTGTTGTAAATACACGCACAAAGTTTTGAAATACCATATTAAATCTATTTTGTGACTCCTGAGGAGGCAATACTTGAACTTCTACCTGTTTACCAATCACAAGTTCTAACTCTGGGATAACTTCTACTAATACTTGTCCATTTGTTCCTACCACCTTTAAAATAGATTCTTTCCATTTTGCTATTTTTTCCTCTGACTCTGTTATCAATTGCTTCACAAGTCCCTGAAATGCTTGTATCACTGCTGTATATGGAATATTCCTCTTAAATTGGTCATATTTTCCACTGATAAAATATCCACGTTTCTCTACTATTGGTTTATGTATTTCATTTATCAATGCTGACTTCCCTATCCCTGACCCACCTGTAAACATTATTATCTCTTTACTGCCATCAGCTACCTTTCCAAACATCTCCATCAAATGAGTGATCTCTTTCTCTCTTCCATACAACTTTTCGGGTATCTGAAATCTATCTGATATATCTTTTATACCTATTTCAAACTCTTCTATCTTCCCACTCTCTTTTAATTGATTGTAACAAGTTGTTAGGTCTTCTATTAGTCCATACGCTCCTTTGTATCTGTCCTCTGCATTCTTTGATAATAACTTCATTATGATTTGTGATAATACTTTTGGTATTTCTTGCTTTATCTCACTAGGGGATGTAGGTATTTTGGCTATATGAGAATGCACTAACTCCATTGGGTCTCTATTTTCAAATGGACGTTTACCTGTAGCCATTTCATATAAGGTTACACCAAATGAATAAAAATCTGTCCTGTAATCAATTGACCTATTCATCCTACCAGTTTGTTCTGGTGAAATATATGCAAGAGTGCCTTCTAAATGGTCGGGGTTTACTATTTCTTGAACTTCTTTTGTTAACCTCGTTGATATTGAAAAGTCAATTAATCTAACATCATTTGTATCCATATTTATTAGAATATTATGAGGTTTTATATCTTTATGTATTATATGATTTTTATGTAATTCTCCTATTACTTTGGCACACTTTATGCCAATAGATAATACTGATTGTAAACTAAGACTAGTTTTTGTCATAATATAATCGTGACTCACCTCCAAAATCTTCCATAATAATCGCTTTGGAGTTCCTGTAGTCTACTATCTCGTAGTTTTTTACAACCCCTTCTATTTTCAAATCATTTAGAATATCAAACTCATACTGAAAACTTTTTAAATCTTCTGGCGTTGGGTATTCTTTATTAAGGATTTTAATGACAACTGATTTACCGTCTTTTTCATCAAGTCCTTTGTAAATAACAGAGTTTGATGATTTGTAAATCTCTGAAATTGTTTTGTAGTTGTTGATTTTAATCATACTCACCATCCTTTTCATAAAATTTATTTTATTATAAAACTCATTTATCATATATTTATATTACAGACTATTATATCTAATCATATTAGAATAACAAAGAAAGATAAAAATAACTATTTTTTCCTATATTCATCCAAAAGCCCCCCAAATTGCTCGTTAAAATAAGAAATTTGGGAAATAATCGCCCCAAAAGGGTCTTTATCGTCTTTTTTGCCAAGGATTTTGTTTTTGTTGAATGTTTTTCGGATTGAATCAAGGCGGGTTTTTTCTTCTGGGGTTGCGAAATTTGATAGTTCTTTAAATCGCAAAAAGTTAAACTCTGCACCAGTTGTTAAAAGTTGGGCTTCGTATCTGTAATGGTCTTCTATGATTTGTTTTAGCTCAGTATCGTTTATTATTGGTAATATTTTTTCTGCGATTTTATTCATATTCCTATATGAGCCTTGTAAAAGGAATTGCGGTTCTTCTCTATATTGTGGGTCTTGACCTGCTGAGTAGATATATAGTTTATTTACTTCAAGTATAATTTGTTGTACAAGTAGTAATTTTTTTAAGATTGCAACGCATTCATTTAACTCTTCCATAGAATATTTTGACGAAAGGCTAACATTCTCATTAACCCCAGTCTTTGCGATTTTTAGGAGTTCGTAAAAATCTGACTGACTGCGAGATACAAGTTTATTTAGCACAGGATTAGAAGTTAGCGAGTTTTCTATGTAGGATAGGTTAAAGTCATCAATATTGCTACCTATAATATCGCCAAGGTTATACACATCAGAGCGGTTTGCAAGCATATCTGGGATTCTAAACTTTTCGCCACTTTCTGTATAGGGGTTACCAGCCATAACAACGCAAAACTTTTTGCCCCTAAAATCATATCGTTTAGTTTTACTTTTATAAACTCCTTCTATCATCCTTTGAGCATCACATAATGATATAAATTTTTGCAAAAACTCAGGGTTACTGTGTTGAATATCATCAACATAAAGCATAACATTATTTCCCATTTCTAAAGCAAAATTAAGTTTTTCGATTTCTTTTTTTGCAGTAATATTTGGGGCTTCGGCAGGGTCAAGGGAGGTCACGCGATTACCAAGTGCAGGTGCGTTTATTTTTACAAAAATCAGCCCAAGTCGTTCTGCGATGTACTCCATGAGGGTCGTTTTACCGTAACCTGGTGGCGAGATGAGGAGGAGCATTCCCATAAGGTCAGTGCGTTTTTGTTCGCCGTAAGCACCAATTTGTTTTGCGAGGTTTGCACCAATGATATTTAGATAAACTTTGTCGATTAATCGATTGCGGACAAACGAGGTTAGGATTTTTGGGATAAATTCGTCCAAAGCCATCTCATCTTTTTTTTGTAGAATCAATGACTGCTTAATAGACTGATATTTTTTATATCGAGGGACAATGTTATTATGGAAGAAAAAATTATCAAGCCAAAAATCGCTTATATCAAAAATCATCTTATTTTCGATAATAGTTGAGTGAATGCTTGCTAAATTTTCTACTTTACAAATTGTATTAAAATCCAGCACTTTTATTTTTTTGTCAAAGTTAGCTTGGTGTATAGAATTTATTAACAAAGTAAAAACGATTTCATCTATAAATTCTTTCGCATTGTGACTTTTAACTTCCACATCAAAATAATTTGTTACCCAGATTCTAATTATATCGATTTTGCCAGTAAAATCATTTTTTAGATTGTCTATTAGACTGTAAAATTTATCGTAATATTTTTGAAGTTTTAGATATTTTGTGAAACTATTAAATATATCATAAGAAATTTTATTAACACTAAATTTTATATCATCAAAAGGTGTCTCAAAATCAACAGTGCTAAGTTCTTCAAACAAATAATTTGGCGATAGAGCAAAATATTTTTGGTCAATCTTAATTTTAGACTCACTGTAAAAAAGACTCATTTTTTCTTTAATTTCTTCTATTATAATGTCTGGATTTGCATCTTTTTTTAAGAGTTTTGCCAGTGTAGAATGTGATTTAATTTTATTTAACAATAGATTTTTTTCGTCTATATTGTGATAAAAAAGGATAAAAATCACAGCATAAAACCTTGTCAATGGGTGGTATTTCAAAATCCCAGAGTTTTTATAAGTTGGATACACTGATTTTAGAATTTTGATTGTATCCTCATCATGTATTCCTTTTTCGCAACCCTCAAACCCAATTTGATTTATATAATCACGGATAATTTTTAGAGCATCATCTTTTTTATCAATTATTTTTTCAAACTCATTTTTTGTCACAATCTTATTTGTGTCTTTTACAATATCATTCAAAAAAAGATACGAAAGGTAATAGGCTCGATAAATCTCTTGATTTTGATTACCACTTTCATAAACCCAAAACTCTTTTGTGTCCTCAAAATCTTTGTCATCTACTCTCTCAAAAAAATCAGTTGCCGAAAGGTGATAAAACATTTCATCTTCTTTTTCTACCATTGCAAGACCAAACTGTTCTTTATTCACAGTAAACTGATAATTACCAAATTTAATCAAATCTCCATTATAAAGTTCAGTTTTATCTTTTAATTGCCTAATTCCATCCTGTTTTAACGATTTTAGCTTTGAAGCAATATCTTCTGACTTAACAGTGTCGCCAAGTTCAAACAAATCTTTAATAATTTCATTGACTTTTAAAACCATAAGGTCTGAGGCAAAATAACTATTTATCTCATCAATTGTTAAAAAGGATTTTAATTTAAGAATAATTGTTTCAAAAATACGATTTGCATTCTTTTGTAGATTGATAGTCTTTTTATTTTTAGCCTCATTGAGTTGAATCCTCTTGTTATTAAAACTTGAGTATATTTCTTCCCGTTTTAGGTTTAATTTCTCTGTATATTCATCAAAATCGCTAAATTTTGACAATAATTCGTCTATTTTAATTAAAATTTTTGTGAGTAACTCATCGCATTTTTGAGTTGTATTTGCTTGTTCCAAAAAGTTTGTTACATTTTGGCTAAGTAATTTAAACTGTGAGCTAAACTCTACTGTCATTTCTTTAGAATTTAATTCAATTTTATACTTTTTGAATGCTATTTTTAACTGATTTAAGTTTGCATAGATATTTGAAATCCTATCTATAATTAATGAAGTTTTTGTTGCATCTTCAATCTTTAAATTTGTAACAATTTCATTTAGTAAATCAAGACTCGCATTTAGTTTATCAATCTCTGTTTCAACTTCTTTTAAGTCAGTAACTTTTTTTATAGTACCAAGTATATCGTTGTATTTTTTTAATTGTTCAAGTAAAGGATTAAAAGAATCAGGTAATAATAAAAAATCTATACATTTTATAGAAAGTTCATCATATTTTGAGTTAATTTGGCTTTCTAAACCATTAATCTTTTCAATATCAGAATATCTTAAATCTTTTAGCGTAATTATAGTCCCTTTTTTATTCTGTAAAACCGCTAAAAAATCAATAAATTTTTGGATTGTATCAAAACTCGTTGTTTCATATTCTTCTACGAGTTTTTTTGTGTCATTTTCTGCACTAAAAATTCTATTTTGTGTGTCTTTTTTTATGTTTATTACTTTTTCGTACTCATTTATAGCAGAGTTTGCATTATTACGGATTTCTACTAAAACCTCTTTTGGGTCGAATGCTTCTTCTTTATCAAGCCAATAATACAAATCGAGAGTATTTGTCACACTTTTTGAGATGTCATTATAAAGTGATAGATAAATTTTTTCTCTCTGAATCAAACTATAAATTTGTCGTAGTTCAGATATTCCTTTTACCAAAGAACTATTGCCGATTTTACAAAGTAGAGAATTATTATCCTTAAATGTAAAATTTATATCAGAAACAAAAGGAGTCTGCCAAATTTGTATCAGATGACTCTTTTTTGGCTCATTATCAGCTTTAAAAAAAATCATTCTACCATCATCAAAAATTAGATAGCCATTGCACTTAATCGGTGTCTCAACTTTTTTACCAATTAAATTGTACTGCAATAAATTATACTCTCCAGTTTCTTCATTGTAGAATGAGTACAAAAAATCCTCGCCATTAGGTGACCCAAGCATTGCAAAAAATTTCATATCAGTTGTATCAATATCAAACTTTTTGTAACCCTCACTCGGCAAATAATACCCACCGGGAAAAATTAACCCATGGTCTTCTGGAAGTTTTATTCCACACAAAGCAAGATCATCAACTCTTGTTGCAATCTCTTTTTTTTCGTCGTATATTATATATCTATAACTATCCTCTTGATACGGCAATATTTTTAGTAAAATAATACCACCCATCAGAGAATAATAAATTTCAGCATCATTTAAAGTCTGTTCTTTATTTATAACTGGTTCGCTATAAATCCCCTCCCCCGTTTCTGTATTATTTTCTATTTTAATGGTGAGGTCGCCACCGATTGTTTCGACAAAAATTCTATCTTCAATATTGATATGTGGGTGCTTGCCTCTAACATGGTCTTCCCTAGTGGTTTTTATCCAGTCAAAACTATGCTGGTCTGGAAGGCTGTATTCTCTTTCTGACCTATTATCGATATATTTTAAAGAATTTCTTTCAATTTCCCACTTAAACGCCTTTATATCAGTAGTTTTTTTACCAATTTGGAATATCATTAAAAGAATATTGCCCTTTTTATAAAACATCGCAAAACGAGTTTCCTTATAATACTGGTATAAATCAGAAAAATCTTTTAGAAATCGTGGATCATTAAAAAAATCCATCTCAATTGGCTCAAAAATATCGTTTTTTATGACATAACAAGAAAAAACATCATTAATCTTAACTTCTTTTCTAAGTCCGATAAAAACATTATATCCAAAAAGAATATATTCTCCAACATTAATTATATCCCTTGGGATACAATTATTGGCAGTGATAATTCTATCAGTTTTAAGAATATGGCTTTCTAATGCACCAAATATTTCTTTTCGCTTTTTATTTAAATTTTCAATCCGTGTTAGTAAATCAGTCGATAAGTTTTTTAATCTGGTGGCAATAATCTCATAAGAGCCACCTTCCAAATCAGTAGTGATATTTTCTTTATCATTAGCCATCTTGTCTATCCTGTTTTATCGAGCCCTGTCATGTTTTTGAAACCTGACAGGGCTTTTAATTATTTCTCTTCATTATTGGTTAAATTTAATATCATATCACCAATTCCGAGTTTATTTACCATTTCTTTAATGTTATTGATTTGTTTTAATAAATTATCATCTTTTGCATTACCAGATAATTTATGTAAAAGTGATGCAATGCTTAGATTTTTAATTGTGTTTGAAGAAATTCCAAGTTTATCAATGATATTTTTTATTTTAACAACAACATTTTCATCTCCCGTTTTTAGAAGAGCATCTTTAAATTCTTTCAAAATATTGTTATTTTCAATCATAGCCGAGTTAGTTTTACCAGAAATTATTGAATTTGATAGTTTTTCAAAGAATTGTGACTCACCACCAACAATTTGGATATTTGCACTCTTCAATGCTTCTGCCAAAACTTGAGCCTGAGCCATAGCAATATCTTTTTTAATTTTAATTTCTTCGATCGAAAGTTTTTCTTCCATAGATAATTTAAGTTTAAACTCTTCGTGGTCTCTGCCAACAGCATCGAGTAGTTTCATGCTTTCTGCTTTTTCTTTTATACCATTAGCCTCTGCTTCATATTTTAACCTTAATGACAAAGCCTCAGCCTCGTTTTTGAGTGTTAAGGATTTTGCTTCTGCTTCACCCATTTGTAATGTAGCAAAAGCATTCGCCTCGCCCATTTGTTTTTTTGCATCAGCCTCTGATTTACCTTTTTTCAAAATAACATTAGCCATTGCCTCTTCAACTTTAGCTTCGGCAAGTCCAGTTGCTGATTGTTCTGCTATAATACCATTTGCAAGTATTTCTTTTGATTCTGCTATTCTTAAAGCAGTTGTTTTTTCAACTTCTGCCATAATTTCTCTTTCTTTTGCAATGTGAGTTGCTGCTATTTCTTTTGCCTCAGCTGATTTTATATCTATGATTAGATTTTTTTGTGCTTCTTCTTCTGCCATAGTTAGAGTTACTTTTTTGTTTCTATCTGCTTCTGCAAAAATTCTTATATCTTTTGTCTTTTCTTCTTCCTCTGCAACCGCTCTCTCAAGCACAACCCTTTGTCGAATAATGTCTTGAATTTTTTTCTTTTCTTCTTCCAATACCCTATCTTTTTCGTAAGTTGCGAGTGAGACTATTTTTTCTCGTTCTGTTATTTCTAGTTGCTTTTCTTTCTCAATTTTTTCGGTTTCGATAATTATTGCTCGTTCTTTGTTTTTCATAGCAATTTCTATCTCGCGATCTTTATTTTGCTCAGAAATTGATAATTGTTCATCACTATTGATTTTTGCTGACTCAGATTTTAATCTCTCTTGTTGAATAACAATTTGCTTTTCGGATTCTTCTTTTGCCTTAATAATTTCTATTTCTGCAAGTTGTTTTGCCTCAGCCTCTGCTCTTTGCTTTTCTAGCTCAAGTATTCTTTCTGTTGCTTCAACATTTCTTTTCGTAATAGTTTCTTCTTTTTGTTTTGTAATTTCGTTTGTTTGTATAGATTGAATCGCTGTTAATTCTGTAATTTTTTTGATACCCTGCGAATCCATAATATCATTAGGATCAAGATGTTCCATCGGAGTCTGAGAAAGGTAATCTATTGCTGTATCTTCTAATTTATAACCATTTAAGTCTCTTCCAATTGATTTAATAATTTCTTCTTTAAATTTTGTTCTTTCCTGAAACAACTCTTCAAAATCCATCTGTTTACCAACTGTTTTTAACGCCTCAGAAAATTTAGCCTGAAAAAGTTCGTTTAGTGTTTCAGGAGTGGAAGACCTTTTACAACCGATAGAAGTTGCAACTTGTCTAACATCGTCTTCATTCATATTCACTCTAAGGTAAAAATGTACAGTAAGGTCTGCTCTAATATTGTCTTTACAAATTAAACCGTCTGTCCCATTTCTTGTAACTGTCATTACTTTTGTAGATATATCCATAATTTCTGCTTTATGAATAATAGGAAAAATCATAGAGCCAGTAAAAGTCACTTTTGGACCTTTTTTACCAAAAGCACTCGTTATAATCAAAGCCTTGCCTGGTTCTACCATTATTAAAAACTTACTCATAAATGCTAAAAAGAAAATTACAAATAGTAAAAATCCCCCAGCTATAACGCCAATTAAAATTAACAAATTCATCTTATCCTCCAAAATTATTTTTTAACAAATTTAAAAATCAATTTTTGTTACATAAAAAATATCATTATTATCATCATATTGATAAATTAAAACTCTATCACCTTTTTTAATTTCTTCTTTATTTTTTGTACGAATATCCACAAGTTGCATCTGTCCTTCGATACTTAATTCTGCTATACCAAATTCGTTAGTTACAGTAGAAGATGTAACCACACATTCTTTAGATATAAAATCACTTTTTTTTATTGTTTCAAAATCGAAAAACCGTCTTAATGGATTTGTTAATAATTTTGTTATAAAAATAGATGTCGGTAACAAAAGGATAAAACCAGCTATAAATCTAAATATCGAATTATTATCAATCAGTTTAAAATTATCAAATAAGCTATTATAAGAAAGAGATAAAACCCAAATTATAAAAGAAAACACAGTAAACCATATAGAAAATGGTATTTTACCAAGATTTAGAAATGTAAAAAGACTATCAATACTCAAATCGATATTTAAATCAATGGATTCTACATCAAGTAAACCAACTATAACTATAATCCAATAAACTAGAACTATGATTAAAATAACCGAATAAACAAAATTTTCTGGTCTAAAAATTTGTGATAAAAACATATTCTTTATCATCCAAAACTAATTAATTTTCTTATTGTTTCGTAAAAACAAATTTGATTTTTAGTCTATAATTATTATAGTAAAATTTTTTCTTTTGTCAAATAAATAGAATTTTATAAAAATATTTTATAAAAATGTGTCTTGTTAAAAAATTTCAAAAATTTTCAACTCAAATAGATCATCTTATACTCCCTTTTTTATACAACATCTATTTGACAAAGCAGCCTAAAAATTTTACAAATAAAAATCTCTGTTATGAAAAGATTAAATTGACCATTTGAGAAATATTAGATATATTATATTTATAATGTATAAAAAAATTATATTTTGGGTTGTTTTATGTTTAAAGATAAATTAAAAAAAATACAAATAAAAGATTTTACAAAATTTAAAGATCTTTTTCATTCTTTAATTATAATTACACCAAATGAAAAATTAAGTCTTGCTGTAAAACTTATGCAAATTCATAAAATTTCACAAATTCCAGTTTTTGAGAATAATGAGAATATTGGAACTATTGATGAGTCACTTCTGATTGAGATTTTAGGACAACAAATTAATTTTGATCAATCTTATGTAAAAGATTATATGAGTTTGCCATTACCTTCATTAGCTCTTAATTCTAATGCTTATGAGGCTTATAAAATATTTTTGGATGGAAACTCTGGTATAATCATAACTAGTGACAATAAACCAAGCAATATTATTACAAAAATCGACTTTATTAATTTTTTTGTTATAGATTCATCAGACTTTGAGTATGTAAAATTTGATATTGGCTCTCATATATAAGAATATGATTTAATACCTGACAGGTCTAATTCGTGAAATTATCTAAATTTTAATTCTGATTTATTCTGTTTTTTCTTTAAATTCGTTCTCAAGTTGTCTTAATCTCAAAGTTTCACCACTTTTTACCCCGTCATAAGTATATTGAAGCCATAAAACATTTACTATTTTCTGAGTAAAATTTGGATTTTGAAACATTTTAACACCAAAAAATTGAAATAAAAGAAAAAACATTATTATTATAGAATAAATTATTTTTGGTTTAGAATTTATTCTAAAATTAAAAATCAAGAATATGAAAAGTTGTGTCAAAATTGCCGCAAGGTGAACAAAATTTCCATTATGAACAAATAACTGAAATAAAAAAGCAGGTATAAAACAAAAAATCAAAATTATCAAAATATTCTTTGGTATATAAAATTGTTTTTTATAAATAGAATAAATGAAAAAAGGCAAGACAAATAGCAAAGAATTAAACATATAAACAAAAACCCTAGAAATATTCAAAATTGGGCTCAAACTCACCCCAGAGAATATTAAACTGGAGTCATAAACTGCTTTTTGGTTTTTTATTACCATAATATAAGAATAAAATCCGCCATATTCTAAAACAAGAGGAATAAACCAAGTTACACAAACTACCCCAAAAATTAATAATGACAAAATAATTAATTTAAAATCTTTAATCACAAAAAATAAAAATATATACAAAGGAATAAACATAAAAGAAATATCTTGCCTAAAACCCATAAAAAATGCGATAATAAGCCCAAACAACAATATTAGATTCTTTTTATCGTGAATAATAATTTTAATAGATAAATATATAGTTAAAATTGTACATAAAGTAAGAAAAAGCCTATTTCCACCAGTAATACTTCCCAATAACAAAACATCATTTAATGAAAAAATTATTGTAAAAAGACTCGCTTCATAAAATAAAAACCCGAATAACATGAGTAATTCAAAAAAAGCAAATGAAATTAAAGCAACTAAAAACATATTGATAATATGTTGAATAATCACTGGATTTTCAATAAAAATATGCAAAAATCTGCCTAAATAAATAAAACTAACATATCCTGGTGGTTGCACATCATAATTACCACCAAAAAAAGGTTTTTTCATATTTTCGGAATAAGTTGGCGCATCATTGTTAAAATCTATGTTTGGCACTAAAAAAGGTAATCTAATTAATAATGTCACCAACACACAAAGTAAAATAAAAAAATGTTTTGTTTTAAAAAAATATTTAATATTGTTCATTGATTACCTCTAAAATAAATTTTGGGTTGAATTTATACAATTTTGATTAGCATGTCAAACAAAAAATAAATATATGGGAAAAGTTAAGAAATAATAAGTATTTTTGAATAACCTAAAACAGGATAAAAAAACAAACGGAGTAATAACAAGTACTCATTTCAAAAGTAATAAAAACATGTCTCAAAAAGGAGGAGAAAATAAATGAAAAAACTAATAAATCAGCACTTGCTACACTCCGTTTTAATATTCAGAGGTGTTATTTCTATAGATAATATAATAACAAATTAAGATTAAAACAACCTTAAAATAAGATTAATTTGTCTTAATATTTATATTTTTCTAAAAAATAAAAATTAAAAAACAAATTTATACTTGCCATTTAAATAATTATTACTATTCCATATACAATCAAAAGAATAAAAAGTTTTTGATGCAGTACAAATTAACTTAGCAACAGATAAAGATTTCACACTACTGTGGAATATCATATCTAAGTAAATATTGATATTCATTTTCTTCTTCAGAAAATGTCTTAATTAATATTTTAAAATTAAACTTTAAATATAGTTTCAATAATTTATCTGCACAAACTCCATAAATAGCAGTTTTTCCAAGTTTTTTAAGGTCTTCCATATAAAATTTTTTTAAAGAAATATCTAGATCAAAAGGATTTTCCTTACAATCTTTTACAATGTACAAAGAAAGTCCTTCACAAAAATTAATATTTTTTTGTTCTTCTGTTAGCGTAAAACCCATCTCTTCAATTTTCAAGCGTATTTTATTATTCATATTTAATGCAGCTGCCATTATAATTTTACCATCTTTTTTAACTGCATAAATTTTTTGATACTCATAAGGTATTGTAGATTTTAATCGACATCCATCTATATGTTCATAATTTTTGACAATCCAGCTATTAGGTTCTTTTTCAACAAACTCTTCGTATAACCCTTTTTCAAATTCAATAAGTTCTTCTTCTGTTTGTAAAATACAAAGTTCTAAATTACCCATTTACTACCTCACCAAAGATTTATAAATAAAATATACTTAAAAGGTGATAACAGGTCAATCTTTTTTATAAGAAATAGTTTTGAAAAAAGATTTTTATTGATTAGATTTTTCAAAAATTTATAAAAATATATAATAAAAATAAAAAATATATTTTTTTGTTGAATTTATTAATTTTAAAGTTATAATATAAATAAAGGTACTACCTTGTAATTTAATTTGTCTAATTATCAATAGAGAAATAGTAGGAATTTTTTATGAATATAAGAAAAATTTTATCAATATCTATTTTATTTTTAGTTTTATTTCTTGTTTCTTGCCCTCCAATCATTGAAAAAAAAATAAAAACTATAATTGTTATGCCAAAAGAAGATGTTACAAACAACAATTCAAATAATAATACTGTTGCGGAATTTTGGGCGTTACCAGGCATTACTTTTGTAAATTGGAGACCTAATATTCATATTAAAGGAACTACAGATAATGGGACTCTAACAGGTAGAAAATGGGATGGTACTCCTGATATAAATCCAGACTTATGGAGTCTTTTTGAGTATTCTCAAGTTTTATACTATGATTCTGATTATACAGGTTTTAATATCCCAGCAGATAAAGATGTTACTATTGATAACACTGTAATTATGCCTTTAGCATTTGAACAAAAACTTTATAAAAGAACGATCCAAGCAGGAGAAAGCCCAAAATATGATGTAACTTATGATATTGCAAATAAAGCAGTTGTAATAACATTAAATACAGAAAATTCTAACTATTTAACTTTAAAAACTGGTACAAGAATAGCCGTTTTTGCAACTCAAAGACCAACTCAATGGGGTGCTCAAAATGATTATACTATAATAGATAGCTTTCCATCAGGAAACTCCCTCCAAAAAACAACAGATAGCACTATAAAAGATAATACAAGTGACAGGTCTGTAACCAGAAAAATAAGTTATATTACTTACAATGGCGGTGTTCAAGATATAAGCTCTGATAATAGCACAAACCATTGGTTTAAAGGGCTAAAATTAGAGCAGGCAAAGATTACTATATATATGCCACACCTTGCCACAGGTGATGATGCAAAAAAATACTGGGACACAATTGACAAAACCCCACTTGCACCATTTATGTTATTCTGGATTGCGATTCAACAGTAAAGTAGAATAAAAATCAATCAATAATCTTTGTTTGTTATAAATCCAAAAATAACTATAACCATAAAAAATTTGAAACGATTCTTTAATTCGATATTTATGAATTTATAAGAATTTTATTGAATTTTTCTATTTTTTTTAATATAATTATAAAAAAGAAACAATATAGTACATAAAATATAAGGAATAACAACTTGTCAAACCAAATAAATAAATTTAAGAAAAAATATTTTATTTTAATCTTTGCTATCAGTTTTATAGTTATTTTACAAATCTTTATTTCATTATTTATAGAAAATAGGATTCTAAAAAAATTAACGGATACAAGAAAAAAAGAGTTAAACAAAATCTGGGATAAATATTTAGAACAAAAATTTGGAGAATTGGGAAATTACGTTGATGGTTACAGTTGCTGGAAAGATTTAGCAAACGCAATAATTTCTGCAAACGAAACAAAAGAACTTGATAGTGAGTCTAAGGATACATGGCTTGCTGGTAATGCAAACAAAAACGATATAGTTGGCATCATATCTTTTGATAATATACTTGTAAAAGATGGAATTGAGATTGAAAAACTTGACTCTTTATTTTCCTCTCCCATACTAAAAGAAATATACAAAACTACAAATTTAAATCAAGAAGCAAGAAACAACAATTATATCATTAATATCAAAGGAAATACTCTACTTTTAGTCGCATCTCCTATTTGTGATGATGACGGCAACCCAATGGTAGATGGAATTGAAATTTTTGGTAGGATATTAAAAGAAAAAGACATCGATGACATAAAAACTTTTTTAAACTCTAATGTTTCTCTTACAAACGCTACTGATACAAAATCATATCTAACAATTTCAGTAATCGATTCTTTTGATAATGAGAATACAAAATATTTAAATATAGATCCATTGGTAAAAATAAATGATTTAGTCTTTAATCCTCTATTAACAAACTTATTTTTACAAGTAATCATTACAATTGGAATAATTTTAACATTTTTGTTTTTATTAAATGGAATATCCAAACTATTTGATGAAACTGAGAAAAAATCAAACACAATTTCTAAGCTAAGTTCTGATTTTATAAGTATAAACAACTCTTTTAAATCAGTTAGCTCATTTTATAATAAATTTCATTCTACCATCAATAAATCAGAAACCCAAATAAAAGAAATGCAAACAAGTCTCAATACTGTACAAAACCAAAGCAAAGAACAGGCTACTCAAATAGAAAATACAAATAAAGAAATGTCTAAAGTTTTATCTAATATTAATAACATAACAAATCACCTTGAGCATAATTTTATAAAAATGAAAGAAGATAGCCAATTAATAGAAGAAATGCAAAATAATATGAGTGAAATAAAAAAAGTTTCTTCTAATAGTAAAGAAATTTCTATACAACTAAATAATTATTCTCTAATTGGGGAAGAATCTATAAAATTAGTAATAGATGCTATTGCAGAAATTTCTGACTCTTCAAATAAAATTGAAGAAATTATAACTATTATAAATAACATTTCTGAAAAAACTAATTTACTTTCTATAAACGCCTCGATTGAAGCTGCACATTCAGGGGAACATGGAAGAGGATTTTTTATTGTTGCTAATGAAATAAGAAAACTTTCACAAAACACTCATAAAAATACAGCAAACATTTCGGCTGTTATAAAAAAAATCGTCGAACAGATAAACCAAACTTCTTTAAAAACAAAAGAAGCAATGGATACACTGACAAACATAATGAGTTCATCGACTAATAATCAAAGACTTTCAAATGAGATAAATTTTTCTGTTGAAGAACAATACCATTCTCTACAAGAAATAGTACAATCAACAGTATTAATGGTACAAATTACAGAAGAAATCAAAGATTCAATGCTTAACCAAAAAAATCTCATTGAAACTCTGGCTAACACTATGACAAATTTGGAAGAATTTTCTTTAGAAACCAAAGATAAAATTATTTCTCATATTGATTATCTAAATTCTGTTTTACAAACATTAGTTGACATAAAAAGACTATCCGATGAAGGTAGCTCTATTATGGGTACTTTTAGCAATTTTATCGATAAATTTAAAACTCATTACGAAAATAGTCAAAATTAAAAATCCATCCCATTAATTTATTTATATCCATTTTTTTAGATAAATTAATCCCACTCTTCATCGTTCTCAAAGAGAAGTGGATAAAACTAAAGATGAATATAATCATAAAATATTTTAGGTAAGTTCTTATACTTTTTTTAACTATTTCAGAAAATATTTGGCTTTAGTTAAAATATATGATATAAATATCCGAGAATTCTAAAAAAAGGATTTAAAATGCTTTTAAAATATAATAAACCGATAATAATGTATAATCCAAAAGCTGGCGGTGGTAAGGCAAGAGAAAAATTTGAAATTTATTATAAAAAATTAAAAGAATCTAATATTTTTACTGAAAATATAGATTTTTGTGAAACAGAATCAAGAGATGATGCAATCTCAAAAGCTATCAATATAAGCGAGCAAAATAATAATGATGTAATAATTACTATTGGTGGTGATGGTACAATTTCTACAATAGTAAATGCTTTAATGACACTACCAAAAGAAAAAAGACTTCCATTATTACCTCTTCCTTCTGGAACTGGAGATTCTTTATTGAGAGACTTTAATGTTACAGATATAGATTTGGCAATAGCAAACTTAAAAAAAATTGATTCACCAAAATTTTTTGATTTGTTATTTTTAGAAGAATTGGAAGGCAATTATAAATATTACTGTATAAATGTATTGGGAATGGGTTTTATATCAGATGCAGCAAATTATGCTGTTAAAGGTATGAAAAAATTTGGTGCTATGGGTTATGTATATGCAATTTTTGCAGCACTTGGCAACTTTAAACCATATAAGACAACTATAAAATATAATGATGGTAAAAACACATACCAATCAGATAAAGTATTTTTTTTGACTATCTCAAATACAAAATATAGTGGTGGTGCTGTAAAAATTGCACCAGATGCTATTTATAATGATAATCTTATGGATATTGTTATACTTCATGATATAAATAGATTTCAATTTTTAAATGGTTTTAGAAAAGCCTTTAAAGGAAAACATTTAGGCAAAAAAGGATGTACTCATTTTCAAACTAATTCTATTGAAATTCATTCAGAACCAAAATTCCAATTAATGCCAGATGGCGAACTCGAGGGAACGAGTCCTTTAAGAGTAAGTATTCTTCCAAAAGAAATTGCGTTGGTAGTGTAATATGATAAAAAATATTTTTAAAATTATTCTATCAATGATACTTTGGGCTATTTTTTGGAATGTGTTAATAATTTCAGTTATTTTAATGCTTATAATAAGTTTATTTATTCCAAAAAAATTTTACAACCCATTAGTTATACTCGTTTGTAAAATCGTAATGTATTCTTTGTTACTTTTCCCACGAAACAAGGGATTAAAAAAAGAAGAAGTTCCTTTTCCTGTAATTTATGTTGCAAATCATGTAAGTTTTTTTGATATTTTTATTTGTGGAAGTATTTTACCTGGTAATCCAAGAGGTTTGGAACTTAAAAGTCATTTTAATAAACCAATTTATGGCTGGTTTATCTCAAGATTTGGCGAAATACCAATTGACACTTCGAGTAAATCGAGTATAAAACATTCTTTTTTACAAATAACAGAGATGCTAAAAAATAAAGTTAGAAGCATTTTAATAATGCCAGAAGGAACTAGAACTCGAAATGGTAAAATAGGTGCGTTTAAATCTGGTGCTTTTTATTTATCAAGACTATCAGGTATTCCGATAGTACCAGTTGTTTATAAAGGACTTTTTGAAAGAAACAACCCAACAAACATTATAGTAAATCCGGGGTTTTTTGATGTAATAATTTTGCCTCCTGTAAATCCTGCTGATTTTAGTTCAGATGACGAAATGGCAAATTTTGTAAGAAATTTGATGAGTAAAACACTGGAGGAAAAACAATGAGACTTGATAAATTTTTAAAAAATTCTCTAATTTTTAAAACAAGAAGCGGCGGAGAAAAATCAATTGAAGAAGGCAATGTTTTAATAAACGATAAAATTGCAAAACCTTCAGCAAGTGTAAAAGTAGGAGATATTCTTACAGTAATTAGCCCTTTAAAAAAATCAAAATATAAAATATTATTACTTTTAGAAAAAAACGTTTCAAAAAAAGAAGCTAAAGAAATGATAGAAATTGTATCTGAAGAGCAACTTGACTTGTGAGATGGTATTTGTTAAACCTTTAAAAAATAAGAAAATATATTTAACTTGAGTTCAATATAAGAATGTTTTTAATAAAAAATGATAAAAATTAAACAAAAGTATTGATAAAAACTATTTTCTTTATTAAATTTTCTTATATCGAACTCAAGTTATTTTATACTTTATCGTCTAAAAAAATGGAACATTATGGATTGATAGTTATAGTTTGATCTTTACCAGAATTTAATGTATTATCATATACTGGATTTGAACTATTTTGCTGATAAATTTTCAACCTAAAAGATGATGTTGCTGAAAAATCAATTAATAGCTTATCATTATAACTATTTCTTTCTTTTGTAACTAATGATATAACATTATTACCCATTTTTATATTTTGTATTCCATGCTTTTCTAAAAAATTGATTCTCCAAGTAATTGTGTTAGATGGTGCTTCCAAATCTAAACCAATTATATTTTCAATAAGAAGAGCAACTGGTCCAACACCAGACCATCCACAAAATTTCTGCCTTACAAGAAGAGTTGCATCCCATCTTGTTGCTGGAGCATAAAATTCTGGAGAATAAGCCTCCCAAATCTGATTTATTCCATCACCATTTCTTGGTATATTAGGTTCAGTTAAAGATGGCATAGAATAAGAATATGTTAATGGATTAAAATCATGGTATACTTTGCTCATGTTTTCTATATGATTTGTAGAAGCCTCAAAAGCAAAATTATTATCATACAAAGCCAATCCCTTTATTACAGCAAAATTTGTAGGTGCCCATACCCCACCTTGCCAATAATGCCCACTTTTATCATACAAAGGATCATTTGCTGCTAATGTAGGAAATAAATGAGGTCTATAAAATTCTAAAGTATTTTTTAGATGATTAGTAATCATTCCATTTGCTTGTGCAGAATCTGGAATTTCAGCAATCATAGACCAAAATGATGCTATTGTGTTTCGGATATGCCATGTCCCATCCTCTTTTTTATCATAATAGGTATTATATTGACTATTCCATAGATAAGAATTGATAATATTTTTAACTGTATTGTATTCATCTTTATATTTAGTCTCTAATGTTGTATTTCCAACAACATTTGCTAATTTTGATAAATAAAGTGCAGCAAGAGCTTGTTGTGATGACATATCAATCCAAGCACCTTTAGAAATATAACTTTCTCTAGGTGAATTGTCCATACCTGAACCAAAGTCTGTATTATAATATAATCCATTGCTATATGATGATCGTGCATTATTTTTCAACCATTGAAAGTATTTATCTAATACTAGGATTACTCTATTGATACGAGATGTATCACCTGATAATTTATAATACCTCCATTCCATCCATGCAAATAATGGAGGATTTACATCATTACTACCAGTTTGAACTCCAGTATTTTGATTGTAACAACGACAAATATATCCATCGCTAGATTGATGATTATAAAAATTATCTAATGTTGCCATTGTTGGAAAAATATCTCTTCCATATATTGCATAAGCAACCATAAAACATGAATCCCATTGATAAATATTTTCATTAAAACCTTCATCAATATAATTTGTTTCAAAACCTTTTTGTACATCACCATTCATAATTTTTTCATGCATAAATTTCCATGCCGCCCAATATAAATCAATCCAATTTGTATGCTTTTCCATAATTGGATTTGGAAGCATTTTAATTATATCATCACTTAAATCAGGTGTTTTCTCTGGCAATGATACAAATCTAATAACACATTGTGAATTACTAAAAGTGGGATGAGTGAGTGTATAGGTAACATCTTTGCTTGGAGTTCCAGAATAAAATAAAAGAATATCATTTGTAAAATTCATATAACGATTGGAAATATTTTGTCGATTTTCATAAGCAATTGCATCTGTAACTGTTAATCCATTATTAATTGAAAAACCACTATTCCCTTGACTTATGTCTAATCCATATTTACCAGATAATTTGACCCTAACACAATAATTAGCAGTACCATTTTCAAAAAGTTCAGCAGAAAGAATTCTAGGCCATTCATTTTCAACTGGATAAACAATTTCTTTACCAGAAAAAACCACAAATTTGTTATCAGTATCAATGTTGAATGATTGATCTATTCCGGGATCCTTTGCCCATGCGTTTGTTCTCACAATTAAATTTAAAGTACGAACTTTTGAATTAAAAAAAACCTCTTTTTTAGCTTTATAATAAGATACACTATTGGCAATACCTGTGAATTCATAGGCAGAGCCTCCTATTTCAGATGTCCATAACCAAAGATTCCATCCAGTATAATTATTATCAGCTCTATAATAAAATATTGCAAATTCATCACTATTCAATGTAATGCTATTTAAAGCCTCTATTACATTATCAATTTTTTCTGGTTTTGTATTTTCAACTGTTCCTGGTCCCACTTGACTAAGAATAGTAGTAGTTGTTGTTTTTGACGAAGTATTATTAACAGCCTGTTCTTGTGAACAATTATTTATCAAAATTAATAAAATAATCAATATAATTGTAAATAACCCAACTTTCATATAATTTCCTCCACTTTTAAATATTTTTCTTACTAATATCTTTAGAACTATAATTTTTTTAGTTAATCGTTTAACTAAAAAAATAAAAAAAAATCAATATTTTTTACATGATTCTCTTTCTATTACTTTTAAATCAATATTATAATCACCGTTATCATTAACTATAATTTTTACAGATTCTCTACCAACATTCAATAAATCTTGAGATATTGTTGTCAATGCTGGATTATAATAAGCAGATGTAGTAATATTATCAAATCCAATAACTGAAATATGATTGGGAACTTGTATGTTATTGTTTATTAAACCTTTTATTAGCCCAATAGCCATTATGTCAGCTGTAACAAATATAGATGTAATTTCTTTAAATTCCTGTAAATATTTTACAGAAGTTCTTAATCCTCCTTCATAAGATACCTCCTCATTAAATATATATTTATCGTTATATATAATATTATATTTTTCTAAAGCATTTTTATATCCTTTAAATCTATCAAAAAATACACCAAAATTATCTATATCACTATATAAAAACCCTATTTTCCTATGTCCAGATTTAATTAAATACTCTGTAGCTAAAAATCCACCCTTAACATTATCTATATTTAAATATCTAAAATTATTAAATTTTTTATGATTTCCAAAAATAACAGTTTTTATACCTAAAGAATCTATTTGCTGAAGAATTTTTTCATTCTGATTACCTAAAATTATGATTCCTGAATAATTTCTCTTTATAATCGAATCAATATATTTTTTTTCATCTCTTAAACAAGATAATGTTACATCATAATTTAATAGAGATGCTTCAAGTTCAACTCCAGAAATAAAATCTGAATAAAATCCATTACCAGTAAAAAATATTTTTTCTTCATTCTCTAGTGGTATGTAAATAACCCCAATTAAATTTGTTTTTTTTGTTACCAATGACTTTGCATTTTGATCTGGAAAAAAATTATATTTCTTTATTATTTCTTTAATTTTATAAGAAATTTCTTCAGAAACTTTATTAGTTTTATTATTTAAAACATAAGAAACAGTTGCGGTTGATACCCCTGCTTCCATTGCTATATCTTTAATTGTTATTTTTTTCATAAAAAACTCAAATATTATTAGTTAATCGTTTAACTGATAATATAATATTTTATCTTTTTTTGTCAATAAAAATTTTTTAAAATTATTAAAATTATATTAATCCCAGACTCTTTTGGAAAAGTATGTGAAACATACCTTAAACGCTTCTAAAAATTAAAAATCTTCCATACAAAAGCTTAAGAAATTACAATATTTTTAAAAAAATAAATAAAACCATTGATTTTTTTTTATATTTTTCGTATAGTTATGAAAACTTAGTAATTTTTTTCATTGTAAAGGAGTTTTAATAATGGACCAAAATAGAAAATATTTATTTACATCAGAATCTGTAAGCGAAGGGCATCCAGATAAAATTGCAGATCAAGTTTCTGACGCAGTATTGGATGCTTGTTTAAGAGAAGACCCAAAATCAAGAGTTGCTTGTGAAACTTTCACTACAACTGGTATGGTTTTAGTTGGTGGTGAAATCACAACAAAATCTTATGTTGACTTACAAAGCGTAGTTAGAGGTGTTGTTAAAAAAATAGGATATGATAGACCTGAATATGGTATTGATTTTGAATCAATGGCTGTTATTAGCACAATTCATTCTCAATCACCAGATATTTCACAAGGTGTAACAGAAGGTCAAGGATTATTCAAAGAACAAGGAGCAGGAGACCAAGGAATGATGTTTGGTTTCGCTTGTAAAGAAACTCCTGAATTAATGCCAGCACCTGTTAAATATGCTCATAAAATATTAGAATATGCAGCTGAATTAAGAAAAAATGGTGGAATTACATGGCTTAGACCAGATTCAAAAAGCCAAGTTACAATTGAATATGAAGGACATAAACCAATTAGAATTGATACAGTTGTTGTTTCTCATCAACACGATGAAAATATTGGTTATAATGATTTAAAAGAAGAAATCATTGAAAAAATTCTTAAACCAATTTTAGAACCAACTGGATTACTCGATAAATCAACAAGATTTTTTATTAACCCAACAGGTAGATTTGTTATCGGAGGACCTCATGGAGACTCTGGTTTAACAGGTAGAAAAATTATTGTTGATACTTATGGTGGTATGGGTAGACATGGTGGTGGTGCTTTCAGTGGTAAAGACCCATCAAAAGTTGACAGATCAGCAGCTTACATGGGTAGATATGTTGCAAAAAATGTTGTTGCAGCTGACCTTTGTGAAAGATGTGAAATTCAAGTTTCTTATGCTATTGGTGTTCCATTCCCAGTATCTGTAATGGTTGATACATTTGGCACAGCAAAAGTTCCAGAAGCAAAAATAGAAGAAGCTGTAAAAAAAGTTTTTGATCTTTCTCCTGGTGGTATCGTTAGAACACTTGATTTATTAAAACCAATTTATCAAGCAACAGCTGCTTATGGTCACTTCGGAAGAGAAATTTTCAGCTGGGAAAAAGCAGACAAAGTTCAAGAATTACTCAAAGAAATTGGCAAATAATTTATATACACTGACAGCTTAAACAATTGTTAGTAAAAACATTATGGGATTGGCTAGAAAGCACTTAACTTTTTAACTAATCCCATTTAATTTTACAATCTATCTTAATCATTACATTCAAATCAAAATCCTTATCTAAAGACTTGACAATAATTAAAAAAACTATTAAAAAATATATTCTAAGTATTGTTGGGTTGTCATTACAAGAAGACTGTTGAAACAATCTCATAATTATACAAACTATTAATGGATTTTAACAATATATATTAAAACAGGTTACTACGAAGAACACGAAAATTTTGAAACAATTTAAATAAAATAAAAATATTTTAACCACTATTGAAAGGTAAGGAGAAATTATGATTAAAATAAATAGAAATTATCTAAAATTGCAAGGAAGTTATTTATTTGCAGAGGTAGCAAGACATGTTAAAGAATTTCAAGAGTTAAATCAAGACAAAAGAATTATAAGACTCGGAATTGGTGATGTTACAGAACCTTTATCTCAAAATGTGATTAAAGGACTAAATGAAGGTGTTGCTCACATGGGTAAAAGAGAAACATTTCAAGGATACCCTCCCTACGAAGGTTTTGCTTTTTTAAGAGAAAAAATTGCAGAAATAGATTTTAAAAGCAAAGGCATAAATATTTGTGCTGACGAAATTTATGTTAGTACAGGTGCTAAAGAAGACACTGCTAATTTTCAAGAACTCTTTGATACAAGTGTAAAAATTGCTATAACAGACCCAGTGTACCCAGTTTACCTTGATAGTAATGTTATGGCAGGAAGAACGGCTTCTTTTAAAAATGGTAGATTTGATGGAGTGCATTATCTAAATTGTAATGAAGAAAATAATTTTACCCCAGATTTGCCAACAGAAAAGGTTGATTTAATTTATTTATGTTTTCCAAATAACCCAACTGGACAAGTTGCAACAAAAGAATATTTAAAAAAATGGGTTGATTATGCTAAAGCAAATAAAGCATTAATTTTATTTGATGCAGCTTACGAGGCTTTTGTTAGAGAAAAAGACATTCCAAAAAGTATATTTGAGATAGAAGGTGCTAAAGAAGTTGCAGTTGAGTTTAGGTCTTTATCAAAAACTGCTGGTTTTACTGGGACTAGATGTGCATATACGATTATTCCAAAAGATCTAAAAATCTATGATGATGATGGAAAAGAACATTCTTTAGGAAGTTTATGGCTTAGAAGACAAGCAACTAAATTTAATGGAGTTTCTTATATTATCCAAAAAGGTGCAGAACAAGTTTTTACAAAAGAAGGTCAAGAAGAAGTAAAAAAAACAATTGATTACTATCTTGATAATGCAAAAATAATAACTGAAGGACTAACAAAACTTGGCATAAAATATTCTGGTGGCAAGAATTCTCCTTATATATGGCTTAAAACTCCAAAAAAACTTTCTTCATGGGAATTTTTCCACAAATTATTGAATGACTGCTATGTAGTAGGAACTCCTGGCGTTGGCTTTGGCAGCTGCGGCGAAGGCTACTTTAGACTTACCGCTTTTGGCAAAAAAGACGATGTTATTGAAGCAATCGATAGACTTGGAAAGTTGAAGATATAATTAGATAAATTTATATATAAATGTGGATTTCTAATTACATTTTTAGTATAAATTCTAACACGAAGAAATTTTATTAAATAAAAAAAGAACAGGAACCCCTCCTGTTCTTTTTATTATACTACTCCAATATTATTTTGAAGGAATTACTCCTAAGTCTTTCATCAAGCCAAACATATTTGTAGTTTGCCATTCTGCTGTGACTTTGCCGTTTTTTACTTCTCTAATAAACATTCCAGTTGCTAATATTCGTTTGCCAGTTGCAGGGATACCCATAAAGCTTCCTGAATTTGTCATTTCATTTGTATAATCAACAGCAACAAGTTCGCCTTCTCCAATAACTCTCAAAAATTTCATATCCATTTCTGTCATAGAAGTACACAAAACATTTTTCATAAAACCAATGTATTGTTGTTTATTCATCGGAGGGTTGCCATCACCAATGTAAGTAAAATTATCATCAAGTAATTGATTTACTTTATCCCAATCCCCGCTCATTATAGATTTTGAAACTCCAAGTGCAATTTCTTTATTTTTTTCCATTTTATCTTCTCCTGTTTTTAAATTTGTTTTACATCCTGTAAAAGTTAAAATTAATATTATTGTTGAAAAAATTAATATTTTTAGATTCATAGTAATAAACCTTTCTTTTAGTTAAGAATATTATACAATAACAAATCATAATACAAATTCTAAATAAATATGCATGCCTAAATATTTATGAAGTTATCATAGGATTGTTATTTCATCGAATTGAATTTACTATATAAAGTGTTTTATGTAAACTTATATCAACTTATGTTTTGAGACAAAAAACTAATATTATAAGACATTTCTTTCACATATTCTACAGGAGAAACGCCATTGATATTTTTAAAAAACATGTTGAAATATTCGGGTGATTTGAACCCAAGATTGTAAGATATTTCTTTAATACTTTTGTTATTCTTCATTAAGATTTTTTTTGCTTCAAGATTTAATCTGTAATTTAGTGACTGTTTAGGAGTAATGCCAGTTGTATCTTTAAAAATTCTATTTAAAGTTCTTGTCGTTACGATTAATTTATTTGCGTAATAATTTATGTTGTGAGAAAAAGCGTATTCTTTATCAATTGCTTTTACAAATTCTTTAACAATAGGATGTTCAACCATTCGCTCCGAATTAGAATCATTTCTAAAAGATTCGATATATTTTATTACTAATAGAGAATGTAATAACAATATTTCAGGATTTGTTTCTTCCATCATCATAAAAAAAACTTTTTCTATTTTTAGAAACTGCTCTTCATTTAAGGATAATTGAAAAACACCAGTTATTGGACATAAAAACAAAAATGCTTGAGCAATTAAAATATCTTTAATATCTTTGTCGAATACAAAAATATATGCCTCTTCTATATCTACAAATATATTTTTTGTTTCATAAAAAGGAGAACTATTCATAACTGTAAAATTTGTGAATAAAAATTCTTTTCCTTTTAAATTTAGTTCTAATTTTCCTTTTTTAAAAAAAATCAATTTTTGCTTATCTTTGTAAAGATTAATAATGTCTTGATATTCATTTGAATTTACTACTTTTATAATTTTAACCATAATATACAATCCTTTTTTAACACTACGGTATTCTAACCCCAATGTCTTTTCTTTTATAATTATTGGATTTATCGATAGTTAGATACTTCGATTTGTATTCCAGAAAACTTGGAGATTTACCAAATTTTTGAGTTAGAATATATTCTATTCTTTTTAATTCTGTATTTTTGTACTTTCTTTTATAACATAAAGCTAACATCACTAAGTATGGAGCTTTTAGTTGATTCTTTTTTATTAAATGTAAAATTAGTTTTTCTGATTTTTCAGTCATTCCATAAGTATAATAACAACAGGATAACATAAATTTTATATAAGGATTATCTTTTTCTTTATTTTCAATCAAATATTTTTCGAGTCTATTTATTGCAAGATCAATTCTTCCTTTTTTGCAATAAATTATTGATTCGTAAATTAAAACTCTTTTAAAACTTGAGTTAGTATATTCTATAAGCTTACAAAGTCTAACTGATTGTAAAAAATTGTTATTTTTATAAAAATATATCAATGATTTAAATTGAGTAGGAAGGTACAAGGGATTTAGGTCAAATGTTTTTTTTAGGAAAAAAAAGCCTTTTTTGTTGTCTTTAATTTTAAAATATACTTCTGAAAGCAAATAATAGGATTTTTCTTTATCTTTCTCTATATTTTTCAAAATTTTTATCGCTTCATTAAAATTACTTCTCTTAATGAGATGATAAGAATAGTAGAATGCTATGTGTTCATTTGTAGGATTTAACTTGTGCATTTTTTCTAGATGAATCAGTACTTGATGAGTAAAATTTCGTAATTCAAAAAGGTCTATCAATTTTAAAAGTGTGTTTAAATCATTTGGCATTAATTGGTGAAGTCTATAAAAATAAAAAACAGACTTTTCGTATTGTTTATTCTTCAAAAAATAATTTGCCGTAGCCTCCAAAAACATACAATTATTACGAAAAATAATTTTTAATTCTCTAAAATAAAAATTAAAATCTATTGGTTTTCCAGCAAATATCGTTGAATAATAATAAAAAAGTAGTGTTTTATCATTAAAATATCTACTTTTTATAAATTTTTTAGACATTAGATGAGATTTTAAATAATTTTGTTGTTCAATTAATACAAGTAGATAAAAATTGTTTATCGAAACATTTGTTTGAGTTGTTTTAAATATTAAATTAAAAACATTTAACGCTCTTGTTATATCATTCGTTAAAAACCTTGATTTTGCAAGACAAAACAACAAATTTACATCATGTTGATTATTATTAACGAGTTGAATGATTAGAGGAATCGCCTCTTTATATTTTTTTCTTCTATATAATGTGTAAGCGAGGAGTTTTTTAAAGTTTATCAATGAAATATCTGGGAAAAAGTCTTTATCCTTTATTGATTTTAGCATATTTTCGAGTTTTTCTAAATCATTCGTCAAATTATAAAGATATGCTAATGTTAATTTGACAGACTCATTTTTTGGGAATGCGTCGTTTAGAAACTCAAAATATTCTTTTGATAAGTCATATCTTTCTTCAGACAAAAATATAAGCCCTATCTGAAAATATGATGGATAACAATTTTTATTTATTTGAATGGATTCTAAAAAAAGTTTTTTTGCCTCGTCTATTTGATTTTTTGTGTAATGAAAATTGGCAAGGTTAAATAATGATGCAGAAAATGATATGCAAAATAATTTTTTTTCAAATAAAATAGAAGGACATTTCTTAAAAAAAGAAACACTTTCCGCAAATCGATTTAGGTTATAATAAGCAAGGGCAAGATAAAAATTAGCTAAAGAATTAATTTTTGCAATTTTTGTTAGAAAGTCAATTGACCTCTCAAATTCTTTTAGTGCAAGTAAAGTTTTTCCAATATAGAGATTGTACGATAAGTTTGAAGAATCTTCTTCATAGCATATTTTAAAATATTTAAAAGCTTGAGAATAATTTCTTTTAAAAAAATAAATTTTACCGATAAAATAATATGATAATGTATGAAAAGGATTAATCTTAATTTGCTCTTTAAAATAAGACAAAGCATGATCAAAAGATTTTTGCTTAAATAAGTTTAAACCTTTAAAAAAAAATTGAAAGTTTTTCATAATATACCAAAAATTTTTAGGATTGTATAACACAGATTAATCAGATTGTCACAGATTAAAATAGCATAATTACCTAATATTAAAGTAATTAGATTTATAATCAAACTAGTTTCTTGTAGTCTATAATTTCTGACAGACCTGAAAATATACCCAGATTAGGCTGGCTACAATAATCTGATTAATTAGTGTTATCTAAACACTGATTTTCAGAGATTTTCTACGATTAACATAGATTTTACTTTTATATAGAAAAGCATAATCTGCTTTAATTAGTGCTAATCCGTGTTATAGTATAGAAAAAATAATAATTTATGTCAAATATTTTAGGAGGCAAAATGTTTGTTGGTATTGCAGTTGATTTTGTTACAGATGATTCTAAAATAAAAGTAGATCAGATTTTAAAAGAATATGGTTTAAAAAAAATCCAAATAAATTTATATGAAAGTTTTGAATTTCCATCCAAAAAACTCGGCAACCTCAAAAAAGATATAACAGAGTGTCTCGATATGGATGATAAATTAAGACTCTATCAATTTCCACTTGATGATACTTTTAAAATTAGCTATATAGAAAACAGAAAATGGAAAAGGCTTTCTATTACGCAATAAATTATATACCAAGCATTAACTGGTTTTAGCAATAACTAAAACTAGTTAAGATCATGAAAGACATCAAAAACACGAATAAAATACAATATAAAAGAGAATTATGATTAAGAAAAATCTCACTCCAATGGATTTTGACCAAATTCTCTTTCTATCTTTTGAGAGATTGCTTTTGTGAAAACTATTTCTGTTCCATAGATTATTGCCCTGTTTTTGGCTCTTGTAAGACCAGTGTAGACTATTTCTTTTGTTAAAAGCCTGTTTTCTTCGTTTTCTGGTAGAATCAATAAAATTTCATTATATTCTGAACCTTGACTCTTATGGACAGTGATAGCAAAAGCATCGTCTTTGGGAGGTAGAAAATCGTAATCAAAAAATCTAAATTTATCCATTGCTTTAAAAACTGCCACAACTCTATTGGTTTTATCTATTATTGTTACTCCAATATCACCATTATACAATTGCTTTAAATTGTCATTTTCTGTAATTAATATAGGTATTCCACTAAAATTACCGTTTTTTTCTTTATATCGCCTTTTAAGATAATTATTTATAAAATTACATCCAAAAATACTCTCTTTTACTAATGTTAGTATTTTACTATTCTCAATAAAGTCAAATATTTTATTTAGAATGCTATCAATTTCTTTATTTTCAGAGATTTCTTGGAGAGTATATTTTTTCAACTCATTTATCAAATATAAATAACCTTGTTTTTCTTTTTTAAAATAATATTCTTCAATATAAAAATCGAGTAGCTTGTAATAATCAGTATTATCTAAATGACTCATAAAAAAACAGTTAGTTTTATCGTTAAAAACTATTTTTTTGTTTTCAAATTTTAACTTTTCTATACTATTAAAAATTTCAACATTATTATCTTCATTATTTATTTTTTGTGAAATTTGCTCAATTTGTCCTTTTGAACGATAACTTTGGTTCAAAATAACTATTCTATCAGTTAATTTGTTTGAATTTTGGTTAATATTCTCAATTTTGATATTAAAATTTGCATTTAACAAATCAACATATTCTTTACTAAAGTTTTCGTTTTTGTCTTTTGGTATAAGTGAGGAAAAAACACAGCCAGCGTCAACTGATGGGAGTTGGTCTTTATCACCAATAAAAATAATTTTTGTATTATCTTCCAAAGAAGAGAGGAGTTTCACCATCAAAGATATATCAACCATCGAAACTTCGTCTACAATTAAAACTTTTATCGGGAGGTTATTTTTTTCATTATAAACAAAGTCATTTTTTATAGGATTGTATTTTAACAATCTATGAATCGTTGTACTTTCTATTGCTTGTAACATCTCTTTTTCTATTATTTTAGGATTTTTTGCTAAGTTTTCTTTTATTGAAAAACTAATCCGTTGTGATGCCCGTCCAGTTGGGGATGCAAGTTTAATTTCTTGTGGCAGTACTCCTAATTTAAAAAAAACTCTCAAAAGGTTTATTACAATCGAAGTTTTCCCAGTACCAGGTCCACCAGAAATTATCAAAAAATCTGAAAATACAGAAAGAATTATAGCAATCTTTTGTTTATCATTTAACCTTATTGTCTCAGTTTCTTCTACTATTTGTTTAATTAATAAAGATTTTGTTTGATCAAACATTGTTTTTTTGGATAGAATTTTATCTATATAATTTTTAAGTCTTTGTTCACCAAAATAATATTTCTGAAAATACAAATAATAAGCGTCATTTATTTTATCTATTACTAATGGCTTGTAATCATCATTATTTTTGGCTATTATTTTATTATAATCTGAGTTTTCTAAAGAATTCAAAAATTTATTTAAAATTTCATCAATTTCTATTTCTTTTAGAAAGAATATTTTTTTGTGCAAAGATTCATTTGTTAGTTTTAAACAAAGACTTCCTTCTTCCAAAGATAAAAACAAAGACACTAAAATTATATGAATAGAATAATCTTTTATGTTTAAAAATTTTAACAAATCTAAGATAGTGGAATAATCTATATTCAAAAGGTTGAAAATTTGCATAGATTTAGTATAAAAAAAATCAAGTGATTCTTTTTTGTCTTCCTCAACAAAAAACAACAAATCTTTCTTTGTTATTATTTTTTTCTCCTTGTCTTTATTCTCATATTACTATTAAAAGGAAACAAGGTATAGCCACCCCTTGTTTTTCTAACATAGAAATTATGTGTTATTTCAAATCAATTGATTTAATAAAAATATTTCCCTTATCATCATAGATTTCAAATTTTAATTTTTTGATTTTGGTTTTAAAATTATCAGTTTCTTCTACTTTAGCATGAATCTTATATTTATCATCTTTTTTTTCTACTATTATATTTATTGTAGAAAATTTTCCATCATTATAAGAATTCGAAATCCCATCATCATCATAATAACTAAAACTTGCTCTATCTGTAACAAAACCAATTACGCTTAATTCTTTTGTTTCTTTTTCACCAACATAATTGGAAGGTTTTCCCATCAATATAAGAGTATTTTCTTTTAGAAAAACTGGTATCTCATCCAATTTAGTATCGATAAAATAACTTCCTTTATTAAAAACTTTAAATTTTCGCTCATCATATTTAGAAACATTCCACTTTAACCACTTAACATCTGGTAAATAAACAAATCTGCCTCTTGTATTTGGCGTATAGATTGGGCAAACCATTAAAGATGAACCAAACATAAATTGATCTTCTATATTTTTTGAAGTATCATCGCTAAAATTGAAAGCCAAAGCACTAATAAAAGGAGATAACTCTATAACACTTCTCATAAACTCTGAGTAAATATAAGGAATTAACGCATATCTAAACTTAATAATATTCCTTATAATATCTTCTGTATCGCTATCAAAAGCATAAGGTTCTTGTTGTCTTGTTCCAAGTGCAGAATGATTTCTGTAAAGAGGAGTAAATGCCCCCAATTGCATCCATCTAATTACCATTTCAGGCGAACTATTCCCCCCAAAACCGCCGACATCAGCACCTGTATAAAAAAATCCACACATATTTAGAGAGATTAACATTTTTATGTGCCCTAACATGTGCTCCCACCAGCTTTGGTTGTCGCCCATCCATATAGCACAAAAACGATGAAGCCCCGCATAACTACTTCTTGAGAGCAAAAAATACCTCTTATTTGGTTGGAATGTTTTAAATCCTTCGGAAGTCGCAAGGCACATATTAAACCCATAGAGATTATGAAGGTCATAATGACATATTTTTTTACCATTTGCATTGTGATAAAAATTTTTGTAGTCCTCACCTCTATTTGAGATACCCAAAACTTTATCTTTTATCTTAAAAAAATCAAAACCAACATTTGGATTATCTTTAATTTTTTCATATTCTTCTTTAAAGCCAGAAAGCCCATCTGGAGTAAAAAATATTGCTGGCTCATTCATATCATTCCAAAAACCCTCGACACCACAATCAACTATCTTTTTGTAAAGATTTCCCCACCATTTACGAACTTCTGGATTAATAAAATCAGGAAAGTTTGTTTGTCCAGGCCAAACAGTTCCAATAAAATCAGTGCCGTCTTGTTTTTTACAAAAATAGCCCTTGTCTTTACCTTCTTCGTAAATATCATAGCCTTCTTCTACTTTAACGCCGGGGTCTATTATTGGTATTAATTTAAAGCCATCTTCTTTTAGTTGGGAAACAAGATTTGTGAAGTCTGGAAATTTTTTATCATCAACAGTAAAAACCTTATAACTGTCCATATAATCAATATCAAGATAAATCGCATCACAAGGAATATCTTTTTTTCTAAACGAGTTTGCAACTTCTTGTACTGCTTTTGAATCATAATAACTCCATCTACTCTGTTGAAAACCAAAAGCCCATTTTGGAGGAATGTAAGGAGTTCCTGTAAGTTGTAAGTATTCTTTTATAATATCTTTTTTATTTTCACTATCAAATATATATAAATCAAACTCAGCTTTAAGAATTGTTATTTTTAATGTGTCAAAATCCGTAAAACCAATGTCAAATAAAATTTCTGATGGATAATCAATAAAAAAACCAAAACTCTTTTTACCATCAATGATCAAAAAAGGATGACTTCCATATAATGCTTCTTTTTCTGGTGTGTGAAGCGGGTCATCATTTGCAAAAAGTCTATATTTTTTACCTCTTTTGTTTAATCCACCAAGATTTTCGCCTAACCCATAAACAATATCTTTTTTATTTAGTTTATATGTTAAAATTATTTCAGATTTGTCACCAATTTCAACATCAAAAAACTTGACGGTATTCGTTTTCATCAAATTTGACTCTTCTAACTTGATTAGAGTCGCATTTGTATGAAAAGGATAGCCAAACCTAAAGATAGAAGTAAAATTTAGAAGTTTTCCCTTTTTTATCATTTTTTCCTCACTAATTCTTTTGTCTAAAATTGTTAAACTCAAACTTTTCAAAAACAAAAATTAAAGTTAACGCTATTGCTATAAAAATATAATATTCTATAAAATTAAAAAATCTCAAATACCAATATATACCAAAAACTAAAAGACTTAGGCCAACAGTAAAAATTCCCCAACTTATTTTTGTTAAAAGAATTTTACTATTAATAAAATTTGGATAGCCAAAACCTACAATTAAAGACACAATAATTAAAACCGACAAAAAAGGTAAATATGAAAAAATATTCTCAAGATAGCTTTTTGAAAAAACTGATACTATATTTAAAACTATAAATATTCCACAAAGATAAGCAAAACTAAGAATCGAAGTAATCGAAAAATTAAAATCAGTATCTATATAACAAAAAATATCAAGTACAAAATAAAACGAAACTGCAAAAAGCAAAGAAAACAAAAGTCCATCAATCAAAAACGATTTGATAAAAATGGTAAAATAATTTGCTTTAAACATAAATATAGGATTGAAAAAAGATGTAACAAAATTTATTATAAGCCCAGCGATAATTCCAAAAGCAAACATCTTAAAAAACTCAAAAAAGTTTTCTTTTGAAAGAATATTCTGAATAAAAAGCGAAAACAAAAAAATAACAAGCGGTATAAAAATTATTTGAAAAAATTGCATGTATTTTATCTCCTATAACACAGATTATTTCGGATTAAGACAGATTAACACCGATTACACTGTTTTTTGTTCAATTAATATATAATTCTATCTTCTTAATATTTAAAATATATCAATATGACATAGATTAACATCTATTATCTCATATTGAAACATATACCTCTAACAAAACAAGGGATAGATGTCTCTTATTTCCATAGAAGAAGAAATACATAATACATAATTTTTTTTGTTTTGTCAAAAAACAAATTTTATAATTTTAAAATGTTTTTTATTGTAATTTTTTTACTGCGAGCCGATTAGGATAATAAAAATAGACGATTTATTTAAAAATTTAAAATTTATTGTAATATTTGGGAAATGTAAATCATTTATCGAAAACCATTGGTAAAAAGAATCAATGAATAATTTCTAAAACTATTGCAACAATTTTCTTATTTCTTCTTCTGTTAAACCAGTATATCGAGTTATTGACTCAATAGAAAAATTATCTTCAATCATTTTTTTAGCAGTTTCGATTTTGTTTTCAATCCTAATTTGTTCATCTCTTCTTTTTAGTGCCATTTCAAGCATAGTTTTTACCTCCATATAACACGGATTAACACAGATTTGGGAGAGATTACACAGATTACGCTGGTTTTAGTAAGAATGTTTTTGCTTCTATCATTTTTAACTGTTTTTAATTGAAAATTTTGTTTTATTAGTAAAAAACTATTGCAACAATTTTCTTATTTCTTCTTCTGTTAAACCAGTACATTTACTTATTAAATTTAGCGATAATCCTTCTTCAATCATTTTTTTAGCAGTCTCAATTTTAGTTTCCTTTTTAGTTTCAATAATTTTATTGTTCATATTATTGTTCATCTCTCTTAGAACATCTTGTCTAATTTGTTCATCTCTTCTTTTTAGTGCCATTTCAAGCATCGTTTTTACCTCCATTATATTATCAATTTCTTGGTTTACTTCTTCTATGTTATTATAGTTAGATGTTTTAAATAAATTGTTTATAAATAATCTAAACAATTTTATCAAATCGGGTCTTTCTTTTTCAATTAAGCTTATTATACTCATAATTTCGCTTTTTATCTGCTCTGGAGTAGAATTTTCTATATAAAAGATAGCAGATACAAAATTATGTATTTTTAAAAGCGTTTCTTTACTAATTTCATTTTCTATAAGCTTGTAATAACTAAAATTTGGTATGTATCTTTTGGGAATACTACCAATTATTATATCGCTAATATTTTCTTTTGCAGTCCATTTATCCTCTCCATTATACAATAAAATTGGAAAAACTGCTGGAAGTTTAACAAATTTGTCGTTTTGCGATAAAAAATCGTAAAATTCTAAGATATATCGCAAAATTCGCAATGACATAAACTTATCAACAGTTGATTGAAATTCAATCAATAGATAAATGTAAATTTCGTTGCCCTTGAAATTAACTTTGTAAATAATATCAGATTCTTTTTCTTGAAATTTTTCTGTAACAAAAGACTTATCAAGCCTTTCGAGGGTCGAAAAATCCAAATCTTTAACAAAATCCTCGTGTACAAAATACAAGAGTAATTCTTCCACAACTAAAGGATTAGAAAATATTTTTTTGTATCGTTTGTCGCTATCACTTGCCATAAATAAAATATATCAAAAAACTTGGAGAAAATCAAATAAAAAATTTAATCTAAGATATTAATTATTTTGAGAAAAAAAATTGAAATTTGTTGTAATTTGGAAAAAATGTTTTAGAATATATAACACGGATTAGCACGGATTAACGCAGATGGGCACGGATTTACTATGGAAACAAGGGGTAGCTACCCCTTGTTTCCATAGTAATTATAAAAGGAATAATTTATGATAAATATAGGAAATATTTTTAATGAAATAGAAAATTATCTTACATTTATTCAATTAAAATTAAAAAACCGAAATAGTTTAAATTTACAAGATATAAATATAATGGCAGAAGTTTTTTTTAAAGATTTGTTTAATTTGATATTTGGGTATAATCTAAATCCAGTAAAACAAAATGCACCTGCGATAGACCTTTATGATGATAGTAATAAAATTTCAATTCAAGTTACATCTGATAATTCAAAAGCTAAGATAAGTAAAACAATTGAGTCGTTTATTACTAATAAATTGTATCAAAAGTATAAATTGATCTTTATAATAATAAATGATAGGTTAAATTATCGTGAAAAATTTGATACAAAAGGATTATTTGAGTTTAATCCTAAAAATGATATTATTTTTATTAGTGATTTATTGAATATTATAAAAAATAAAGATATTGATAGTCAAAAAAATATTCTTGAGTTTTTGAAAAAACAAATATCAATGCCACAATTTGATAATAATCTAAAATTTTTCACCAAACCTCCCCCAAAACCAGTTGAATTATTTGGACGGGATGATGATTATAAAAACCTTGTAACTGCAATTAGCAAAAATAATAAGGTGTTATTGTTAAATGGAATTGGTGGGATTGGTAAAACAGAACTTGCTAAAAAATACTTTTGGGATAATTGTGATAAATTTAAATTTATTGGATGGATTGATTACCTTATGGGATTTAGAGAGTCGCTTGTAAACCAATTTAAGGATAATATTGCAAATATAACTCCAAATGATGATTATAATATCCGATATGATAAAATAAATGAGTTTTTAACGAATAACGATGATATTCTACTAATAATTGATAATATAGATAATGAACTAGAAAAAGATAGTGAGTTACAATTAATTAGATCATTGCCAAAAGTAACTATACTTGCAACATCGAGGATTAAATTAGAAGTAATTGAAAATAAAATTGACCTTGATTTTCTTAGCGATGAGGCATGTAAAGAATTGTTTTATAAATATTACAATATTGAGATAAATGACGAATTTGTTAGTAAAACAATAAAATTTGCCAATAATCACACTCTAACAGTCGAATTATTGGCTAAAACTGCTAAAGCGGTTAATTTGCCTGTTGAAAAGTTTTATAATAAGTTAAAAAATACTGGGTTAAGTGAAGTTGCAAAAGAAAAAATCTCAACTTTGTATCATAATGACCCTACAAAACGCCAAATATTCGAGCATATCTTGAAAGCATTTCAATTATCTGCTTTAAATGATAATGAGATATATATTTTAACAAATATCTCTATTTTACCATCAATATCTACAAATAAAAACTATATTAAAGAATGGCTTTTACTTGACTCAAACGATGATATAAACTCATTGGTTACAAAAGGCTGGATTAACGAACTTAGATTTGATATAAAAATACATCCAGTTATACAAGAAGCAATTAGGGGACAAACAAATCCAGATTTTGAGAAGTGTGAAAGTCTTATTAATTCTATTATTGGAAAATTATATAATGAATCTGGAGATAATCCATTACTAAAAAAAGAATATATCCCTTATGCAGAGTCAATTTTGGGGTATTTTGAGAGAATAAAAGAGGAAAACGAAGATATTGCAACTTTAGCGAATAATTTATCAATGATTTATAAAAATATGGGAGATTTAAAACAATCGCTTGATTTTCAATTAAAGGCTGTTAAAATATTTAAAAAAATACTTGATAAAAACCATCCATTAGTTGCGTCTTCTTATAATAATTTATCAATGATTTATAAAAATATGGGAGATTTACAAAAAGCATTGGATTTTGCTTTAAAATCTTTAGATATAAGAAAAAAAATATTAGATAAAAATCATCAAGATATTGGAACTTCTTATAATGATTTATCAACGATTTATTATAATATGGGAGATTTAAAACAATCGCTTGATTTTCAATTAAAGGCTTTGGAGATAAGAGAAAAAATACTTGATAGAAATCATCCTGACTTAGCCCAATCTTATAATAATTTATCAGCAATTTATCAAGATATGGGAGATTTAAAACAATCGCTTGATTTTCAATTAAAGGCTTTGGAGATAAGAAAAAAAATACTTGATAAAAATCATCCCTCTCTTGCGACTTCTTATAATAATTTATCAATGATTTATCAAGATATGGGAGATTTAAAACAATCGCTTGATTTTCAATTAAAGGCTTTGGAGATAAGAGAAAAAATACTTGATAAAAAACATCCTGACTTAGCCCAATCTTATAATAATTTATCAATGATTTATAAAGATATGGGAGATATAAAGCAATCGCTTGATTTTCAATTAAAGGCTGTTAAAATTGATGAGAAAAACTATGATAAAAACCATCCATCTCTTGCGACTTCTTATAATAATTTATCAGGGATTTATAAAGATATGGGAGACTTAAAACAATCGCTTGATTTTCAATTAAAGGCTTTGGAGATAAGAGAAAAAATACTTGATAAAAAACATCCTGACTTAGCCCAATCTTATAATAATTTATCAACGATTTATTATAATATGGGAGATTTTGATAAAGCAATAGATTATTGTCAAAAGGCGATTGGTATTATGAAATTTAATTTTCCTAATGGGCATCCAAATTTAACGACATCTATTAAAAATCTTGAGTTTATCAAAAAAATAAAAAATAAATCACCTCCCCCTATCTATGGAAACAATGGGTAATTACCCCTTGTTTCTAAATTTCGTGGCATCTATGTTAAAATTTAATATTTTCGTTGTATTTATGATAAATTAGTTGTTTTTTTTACTTTTAAGGTTTATTTTATTAAATCAAAATTTGGGTTAATATATAATTTTAAAATAAAAAACCTCCGACTTTTATTCGGAGGTTATCGTATCGATTTTATCTATATTACAATTTTATTCTATAAACTTTCTTTAAAGCAGTAACATTTTTAGCAATTTTTTCTAAAAGAGAGTTTGGAATTTCATCATCAATTTGAATGAAACTCATTGCTTCTTTATTTCCATTTCTACCAAGTTCCATATTAGCAATATTTAAATTAGCCTCACCGATTAAAGTACCAATAGAGCCAATAAAACCGGGTATATCATTGTTTATTGTTAATAAAAAATTTCCTTCTGGTGCTAAATCTACTTTAAAATCATCAATTCCTACTATTCTTTGCATTCCTTCTTTAAAAACTGCACCTGTAATCACTGTTTTTCCTTCTTTGTGATGTGCAGTCAATGTAATTTGAGATGCGTAGTCAAGTGATTCATTCTTTTTAGACTCAATAACTTTTATACCCATATCTTTTGCAATAGATGGAGCATTAACAAAATTTATTCCTTCAGTTACATCTTTTAAAAGCCCAATTAAAAAAGCATGTGTAATTGGATTTTCTGGAAGATTATAAACTTCACCTGCATATTCCAATTCTATTAAACTCAAGTTCATATTTGCAAATTGTCTATATAAATCACCAATTTTTTTACTTAAAGAAACATAAGGAGTAATAATCTCTCTTGTATTTGAATCAAGATTTGGAATATTAACAGCTGCTTTTATTTCACCTTTTGTTAAATAATCGCCAATTTGTTTTGCAATGGCAACAGCAACATTCACTTGAGCTTCAACAGTACTTGCTCCTAAGTGTGGTGTACAAATAACATTAGGATGTTTAACTAAAAAACTCTCTGGATCAACTGGTTCTTTCTCAAAAACATCAAGCCCAGCACCTTTTACTTTACCAGAATTTAGAGCGTCAAGTAAATCTTTTTCATTAACTATTCCACCTCTTGCACAGTTAATAACATAAACTCCGTCTTTCATTTTTGCAATACTATCTTTATTTACTAAATTAACGGTTTGTTCATTTTTTGGAAGGTGAAGTGTAACATAGTCAGCAACTTGAAAAACTTCTTCTACTGTTGCATATTTTTTTACACCAAGAATAGCTGCTCTTTCTTCTGTTAAAAATGGATCATAAGCAGCTATTTCCATTTTTAAACCCATTCCCATATTTGCAACAAGAGTACCTATATTACCAAGACCTAAAACGCCTAAAGTTTTTCCTGCAACTTCAACACTTGTTTTTTCAAATTTGCCCTTTTCCCATTTACCATCTTTCATACTCATTGTAGCAGCTACAATATTTCTTGATAAAGACATAATCATAGAAACAGCAAGTTCAGCTGCAGCTTCAGAGTTTCCACCAGGTGTATTCATTACAACTATTCCTTTTTTTGTAGCCAAAGGAACATCTATATTATCAACTCCAGCACCAGCACGACCAACAACTTTCATTTTTAAGGCTTTGTCAACAACTTCACCTTTAAATTGTGTTGCACTTCTTACAACAAGTCCGTCGTAATCGCCAATGATTTTTGACAATTCTTCTGGTGGTAAACCAGTCTTTACATCAACTGTAATATCTTTGTATGCTTTAAAGGCTTCAAGCCCTTCTTTTGCAACAGAATCAGCAACTAAAATCTTAAACATATAATTCACCTCCAATAAATTTGGTAATAAACTACCCGCAAAGCGAGTACAAGTCATTTTGTCAAAAGCTATAGCACAGATTCACACAGATTAGAATAAATTACACCGATTTTTTTAACTTCGTTTTTTCTTCTCTCTTTTTGCTCAATTTGTGTTAATTCGTGCCAATCCGTGAAAATCTGTGTTACAAAATATATCAAAAATAAATTATAGTGTCAATATTTTAAGTGCTAAAGAATAATTTTTTTGTGATTTTTTTCACATATTAATATATATTTGCACCATATTATGAGATTTTAGTTACATTATATTATTAGATTGAATTAAATGTTGAATATTTTTTATTTAATTAAATTTTTACTGATAATATTTTTTTACTTGACTTGTAGTTTTTAATTCATATAATTAAAATTATCTATAATAAAAGTATTCTTCATCGTCCCTAAAGAATAAACAGAAAGGAAATAAAATGAATACAAAAGAACATTATGAGCAACATCTCCATTCTTATTATTCATGGATTTATGGAGGTTTTGAAAATAAAATTGAAGAAAATAGAAAATTTTTTGATAATAACAAAATTAAACCTAAATCTACAAAAAACGCAATTGATTTAGGTGCAGGTTCTGGCTTTCAATCTATTCCATTAGCAGAACTTGGATTTGAAGTAAAAGCTATTGATTTTAGTAAAAAATTATTAGAAGAGTTAGAATCTAAAAAAAATAACTTAAATATCGAAATAATAGAAAACGACATCTTAAATTTTTCAATATATTCAAAATATAATCCAGAATTAATAATTTGCATGGGAGATACATTAACTCATCTCGAAAATCTAAAATCAGTAGAAGATTTAACAATAAATTCTTACAAAATATTAACCACTAATGGTAAATTAATTTATACTTTTAGAGATTTAACATACGAATTAAAAGATGAAAAAAGATTTATTCCTGTTAGAAGTGATGAAAACAAAATATTTACTTGTTTTTTAGAATATTATCCAGATTATATTAAAGTATTTGATATAGTTCATGATAAAGAAAACGGAAAATGGAATCAAAAAATAAGTTTCTACCAAAAAATAAAAATATCAGAAGAAAAAATTAAAAATATTTTTACATCATCTGGATTTGAAATTGAATTTTTTGATAATAAAAATGGATTGATAACAATAATTGGTAAAAAAGATTAAATTATATAGAACAAAAACTTTTAATTATACCAAAGAGTTTTTAGTTGTCAAAAATCATAAAATTAAATATATTAGTTATCTATAATTATAGGATTTAATCTGTGTCAATTCACGACAATCAGATTAATCTGTGTTATATATAAGGAAGAAATATGTTAAAAGCAAAAATTCATTATTTTACAGGTACAGGCAATTCTTACTTTGCCGCTAAATTTATTGGCGATAAATTAAAAGATGTTGATTATGAAGTAGAATACTTTGCAGTAACAAAAGATTCTATAAAAAATATTGGGACAAAAGATACAAATTGTGATTTGGCGATTTTTACATTTCCTGTTTATGCTTGCTCTGTCCCACAAATCATGCAAGACTATATGAAAAAATTAAAAAAAGTTAATGATACAAAAACAGTTGTAATTTCAACAAATGGTGAAACAGATTTTAAAAAAACAGTACCTGGATATGAAGGACAATGCTTGTTGCAAGCCAAACGGATTGTTGAAAAAAAAGGATATAAAGTTTTTTATACAAATACAATTGGATTACCAGAAAATATCACATATATTGTCAATACACCAAAAAAAGAAGATGTTGATGCTTTAATAGAAGATGCAAAATTAAAATTAGAAGAAGTATTTCAAAAAATCGTAAAAAACGAAAGATTTATCAAACCTTGCAATATTTTAAATCAAATTTGGTCGTGGCTTTTTGGTATTCTTTATAATGTTTTTGGAAGAAGAGTATTAGGCAAAATGTTAATTTCTACAAACAAATGCAACTCTTGTAAAATCTGCGAAAAAGCGTGTCCAAACAAGTCAATTAAATTAAAATTTGGTAAACCAAGATGGAATTGGGATTGTATGGGTTGCACAAGATGTATAAATATATGCCCAAAACAAGCAATTCAAACCTCATTTATAAGGTTTTTTATCGCTTTGGCTTTATTTCCATTGTTAGTATTTATTTTATCACTTTTTAATATTGTTAATATATATTTAAATATTTTAATCAATTCTTTTGCATTTTTTGTAATATTTTATTTTGTTGATAAAATTTTATTTTTGTTTGAATTCATACCAATCTTAAGAAATATTTTATGGATTTCACACACAAAAAAATTTAGGCGATATATGCTGCCAAAATTTAATCCTTTATCTAAAGAACTCTAAATGGTAAATAAATTTTATTAAAAAATAACAATTTAAAAGTCAAAATTTAGCACAAATGACACGAATATTTAGAAAGTATTCCACTAAAAAAAGATTACTTTTTAAATTTATTGGATTTTTTAATCAGAATTCTTTTTCCTATTGCATTTTTTCAGTGTTATTTGTATCATTTGTGGTTTTAACTAATTCTTGAGGCGATATTATCCTGATTGCCCTTGTGGAAAAGATTGAGGATATAATTGAATTATTAATAATTTATTAACCAATCTTTAAAAAATTTATTAAATTTTAAAGATTTATGGAGCATAATTAAATATTAATTGTTTCATTAGTACCTTTTCTTCTCCAAACCATTCTTTTGCTTTCTCAATAACTTCCTTACTTGGATTATGATAAAAAACAATCAGATTTTCTTTTGCTCTGGTACAACATACATAAAATATTTTTTGCGTTCTTGATAATACGCTTCCTTTATCTATTCTATTGGTAAAAAGATATTCAAAATTATAATTGTTCCATCCTCCATTATCAAGAACTACTAAAACATTATCAAATTCGTCTCCTTTAGTTTTATGTTGAGTTGAAAATGGAGTAAATCCCTCTAAATATCTATATAAATTATGAAATTCTTTGTATTCGACTTCTTTTACTCTACTATAAATATACTTATTCTCATTATTAATAAACTTATTAAATTTATCGTCCTTTTTACAAATACCTATTTTATCAGCAAAATCGATAATTTCACCTATAGTTTTATCTGCATAATTTTTAAAATCTTCAATAATCTTTTTAATTTCTCTTTTTTTTGCAATTGAAGTAATTTTATACTCTGTTTTTCTAATAAACTCATTATATCTTTTTTCATCATATAAATGTATTACATCCTGAATTTTAAACAGATGTTTTATTAAGTCGTCTCTTTTTGAACCTTTTTTATTTTCATTTTCTTCATCCTGTTTTTTATCATCAATAAGCGAATCTTTATTTAGATATATTTTTTTTACTTCAAAAAAAGGTAAATCTTTTAATTGTTTATAAAGAAAATTTGAGTCTGTATCTTGCATTATTAAATCAATTTTTCTTTGTCTCTGTCTATTTCTCACAGGAACAATATTAGAAACTTCTTCAAATGTTTTGCTATCATCAATTATTAAATTATCATCTTTTATTTTCTTTACAACTTCATTCCTAAAATTAATAATAGGGTCTTTATCATATATTTCCATTAATTTGGAAAAGCCAGCTTTAGTAGCTATCAAATTATTAGTAAGATTTAATTCTTTTGTCTGTTTTGCATTATCAAAATCCCAATTTTTAAAAATAGAATCTTTGTTTTCTTTTTTTATTTCATCTAAGTTATTATTTGTAGAATACAAAAATATAATATTACCATTTTTCACAACTCCATCAATCATATTTGGAGCTTTATTATCTTTTGAAGGTTCTTGCAATAAACCATCAGTTCTTAATTTATTTGCTAACTCAATTACTAATTGAGGATTTCTTCTGTTTTGTTTTTTCTGGACTTCTTTTATTTTTCCTAAATCAATATAAGATTTTAAATCGCCAATCCCATCTTCATATATAGATTGCATTGCATCGCCAAAAAATCCAATTATATTTTTTTTCTTACTGTTTTCAAAATGTTTTAAAAATATTTCTATGACTAACGAACTGGTATCCTGATATTCATCAATAAAAATAAATTTATATTTATCTTTTAAAATATCACAAAGTAATCGATAAGTTTTAAACATATAGTTTGCTAATTCTAATACTTCATCATGAGAAATAATCCCTTCTTTAATCCTAATATGTTCTTTATATTGAATCCCATCTTCAATTAAATCAAAATAAGAATCTTCTACTTTTTTATCATCATGACTTTTTATTTTAGAATTTTCATCATTAATAAGAGTAATTAATCCTTTTTTCAATTCTTTTTGAAAATTTTTAATATTATCCCATAAAAAATCGTGAATTGTAGAAACTACTAAATTATTATGATTAACTCTTTCTTTAATTTCTTTTACGCCTACATTTGTATAAGTTATACATGCAACCTTTGCTTTTGGGTTGTCTTCTATAACTTTTTTTATAACTTGAACGAGAGAATAAGTTTTACCACTTCCAGCTCCCCCACTTAAAAGAAAATTTTCTCCATTTTTTATATATTCAATAATTTGTAAAACCTCTGGTTCTAATTTATTTTCAACCATTTCAATCCCTCTTTTATATATGCTGGTATTTTCCAGTTAATAAATTCATTCTTATTAGTATCAGTTTTACTATTTAAAAGAATTTCTATTGCAAAAGATGGTTTTTTATCTATACATTTTTCAGCTAAATCATAAGAATCATTTTTATCATCATCAAAATATTTTATATTCTTTAAACTATTAAAATTATCTTTGTTATCAATTATAAATTGACGGTTTATATGAAAAAAAGAATCCTCAAAACTTCTTGCATGATATTCGGAGTTGACTGAATTTTTTTCTGATATTTGGTAAATTATAAGAACATAGCCATCGTCATTTTGAACCCATTTATTATTTTCTTTCTTTAAAACTTTATTTTCAAATTTAAGATTTTTTAAATCATTAAAATCTTTATTAATAAAAAACTTTAAAGAAGTATTGGTTGTCAAATGAGCCTCATTAACTCGACATTTTTCTTTTTCTTCTATAAGCTTTCCTTCTTTTTCTCTTGATACTTTTTTTGCCGAATCAATATCAGTTATAATTAATGATTTGATACCAATAAAATCAATAAATTTTTCAAAAATTTGTGAATATGCCCCAACTTCGACTATTGATATATTTTGAGAAACTAAAGGAATAATTCCATCTTCTTCATCTATTTTTTTATCTTCTTGGTCTATTTTCTTCATCATTGCTGGTAATAATATTCTTTCTGTATCACCTTCAATAAAAATTGCTTTATCCGCAAAAAATAATTCTGCACGATGTAATGTTAAATATTGTTTTAAAAATTTATAATTTTGTTCTTTTCCTTCTTTTTCGTATTCTTTTTCCAAATCTCTTAAATTCTTTGCAATTACTTCATTTTTGTTTTTATTATAAAAATATTTAATATCTTCAAAATCACTTTCAGCTGTAATATGCGACGAATGAGTAGTAATTATAGTTTGTAAGTCAAATTTTATTCCATCATCTCCATTACTCGCTTTTTGTAAAATATTTTTAATGTTTTTAATAAAAACATATTGCATTTGAGGATGTGTATGAGCCTCTGGTTCTTCTATAAATAATAAATTTATATCAGATGGCGTTTCATTTTCTTTACGAAATTCGCTTAATATTATTTCTATTTCAAAAATCATACTTATTAAGTTCATATAACCTAAACCATTATAATATTCTGGCAAGGAATGTTCATCTGTGTGGTCATACATAACAGTAGTATTACCTTTTAACAATTCTTTATGTTGAAGGCTAGAAATAATTTTTATATTTGTATCTCCTTTTTTAATACCTCCAAAATGTTTTACTTTTTTAATAACATTATCAAATAAGTCGTTATATACGGTGTCTAAATGTTCGTCAGTTTTACTAAGAGTTTCTTTAAACTTTTGTATTTCTTCTGAAGTATTATCTTTTTCCTCTTTTTTTTCATAATATTTTGATGAAAGAGTTGATAAGGATTTATCACTATCATTATTAGATACATTTCTATTTGCTTGAATTATCTTTAAATTTATAATTTTATCAAGAGATATATTTTCTTTTTTTAAATCAATATAATAGTCATAATTCTCTTTAAATGAATATGCTTCACATGAAGTAGATTTTTTTGATATAGTAAAATAATGCTTATGGTTTTTTTTCATAAAATTACAGAAAATATTCTTTTTATCATTATATACTTTTGTTTCACTTTCTTCTTTTTCTGAATTCTTATGTTTTTCTTGTTCTTTTTTTTCATATTCTTTAAAATCAATAATTAATTTTTTTAACTTATCTTCTAAAATTAAATATTCAAATACTAATAAAACTACATTATTAGAAGGGTCTAAATCTATCATTACTTTATCTATGCTAGATAAATCATCATCCTCATAATATTCAATAAATATTTTTAAAGAAATACCTAAAATAGTTGCTTTATCATTATATAAAGAATCAGTATTCCCAGAATCAACAATTTCTTTTAATTTTTTTTGAAAATTAATATTAAAATCATCATAAGAAAAAGGATTAGAACTTGCTTTACTTCCGATAAATTTATCAAGTATAGATAAAAATGATGTTTTTCCAGAATTATTTTTACCAATAATCAATGATAATTCTTTTTCTAAATCAATTTCAAAATTCTTTAAAAGTCTATAATTATTTATCTTAATCTTTTTTATTTTCATATACTTCTTTGTTTCCCCAGAATTATTATTAAGAAATTAATATTATAAAAGAAATCTATTAATTAGTAAAGTAAAATTATTATTTATTTTGCTCTAATTGGGAGTGAATTTTAAAGTTTAAAAAAAAATATAAGACATCTCTAAAATGTATGTAGAATCTTAAATTAAAAAATTGTCAAAAGGCATTTCCTTATTTAATAAAAACATATTTGATATTAAAAAATTTAAAAATCTAATCTACATAAAAACGCCCTCTTAGTCTTCAAGCATTTTTAAATGACATTTTAACAATTCGCCAGTTTTTTCATCTCTTAAATGGAGTCCATTGCCTTCACACCATTTAAAACAATCGCAGTCTGCACATATTCCTGTATGTGCCCATTTTCTGTCTCTCATTATATTGAATTTATTTTTCCACACATCTATAAAATTATCTTTATAAATATTTCCTTGAATATAATCCCCTCTTAAAGAAGGACAAGCAGATATACTGCCATCTGCTAAAACAGAACCTATGTTTATGCCAGCCCTACAAAAAAATATTCCATCCCTAACTTTAGCCTCATAGTTTCCTACAAAGCCTTCACAACTAAAAGAAGCTTTTATTACTTTTTCGTTACGAGTCTTTACAATAAAATCCATCAATTCTCTAAACTGTTCGTTTTTTAAATCAAGTAGTTGGTTATCAGCTGCTCTACCTTTTGGGAATATTGTAAAAAGCCGCCAATTTTTAACACCAAGCTTAATTAATTCTTCTTTTATATACGGAAGTTCATTAAAATTTTTTTGATTAACGCAAGTTACAACATCATAGACCAAATTTTTTGTATTTGAGGCAAAATAAATTGCTTCACTTGCTTTTTTATAAGAATTTGGATTATTTCTTAACCAATTATGACTTTCTTTTAAACCATCAAGACTTATTGTAATACTTCTTAAACCAGATTCCAAAAGTTTAACAAATCTTTTTTCTGTCATTGCAAGACCATTTGTTACCATACCCCAAGGAAATTCATTTTTATAAAATTCGGCTCCGCATTCTTCCAAATCATCCCTTAATAAAGGCTCGCCACCAGTCAAAACTATAATTGTCTTATGCGGGTTATATTCTTTTTTAACATCTAATAAGACATTTAAAAAGTCTTTTAGAGGCATGTCTTTTGTATTTGAGGTTTTTTTACAATCACTTCCACAATGAAGACAATTTAAATTACATCTTAAAGTACATTCCCAAAATAAATAAGAAAGTTCATGTAAATCTTTTTGAATGTTTTTGTATGAGTTAAATAAATTAAAAAATATTTTGTTCTTTAATGATACTTTCATAATTATTTTACAGGCTCAAGTTCTATGTCGATAGTTTTATCAACTTCTCCCTTAAATTCATTATCACCATTCTTATAGTCATCCTCATTAATATCAATAGTCAAGTCTTTGTCAATAAATAACCCATTTTCTGCACCATCAATATCTTTTGCTTTTATAAGTAGGTACGAGACTGGAAAACCATCTGTATTCAAACTATAAGAACCGTTTATATCAGTAGTTATATTAGATGGATAATCATAATTTGCCCTTGTTAAACTTAATTTGATGCCTCTTATTCCCTGTTTTGTAGTAGAATCTTTAACAATTCCAGATACTTTATACGAAGCATAAGAAACTCCATACATAGCAATAGTTGTAGGAGGTCCATAACAAGCAGCAAAGCCAGTTACTCCAAAAAATAATGCTATTAGCCAACTAACAAATTTAAATATATTATTTTTAGTTTTTTTTATCATATAAATTGCCTTTTCTTGATAATATTTTTATTTTACAGGATCAAGTTCTATATTGATAGTTTTATCAACTTCACCCTTATTCCATTTATTGTCACCATTTTTATAATCAGCCTCATTAATATCAATAGTCAAGTCTTTGTTATTAAACAAACCATTTTCTGCACCATCAAGGTCTTTTGCTTTTATAAGTAGGTAGGAGACTGGAAAACCGCCAGTATTTACAGTATAATAACCATTTATATCAGTAGTTACATCTGATGATTGGTAATCATAAGTTTTCATTAAACTTAATCTGATACCTCTTATTCCTTGTTTTGTAGTAGAATCTTTAACAACTCCAGATACTTTATACGAAGCATGAGGTGTTCCATATTCAGCCACAAAAATCCCATACATACAAGAAAAACCAGTTATTCCAAAAAATAATGCTATAATTCCACTAATAAGTTTAAGTATTCTTATTTTAGTTTTTTTTATCATATAAAACCTTTATTTTCATAACCTATATTAATTATAACACAAAGTTCTATTTTTTCAATTGTTTTGAGTGCAATTTTAATTATTTACTCGAATTTAGATTTAATAAAATAAATCTTAGATAAAACACATTATGTTAATTATATAATACTTTTAGAATAAAAACTCTTTTTTATTAAAATATCTTCAAAAACATCCAATACACTAATGAATTCGCAATAGTAACAGGAATTCCCACCTTGGCGAATTCAAAAAAAGTTATGGTCTGTCCTTGTTTTTCTGCGTTTTGTATTATTATGATATTGCTTGCAGCTCCTAATATTAGCAAATTTCCTGCTATTGTGCTTCCTACTGCTAAAGCGATCATTTCTTTTATACCACCACCGATATTATTTATTAATGGAATAAAAAGTGCAACAAATGGGACGTTTGATATAAATTGACTTAAAATTATACTTAAAGTAAAAATTGTTGATATAGATTTAATTTGTAAGTTAAATTTATTTATCAAATATTGAAAAAAATTAGAATTCCATACACTTTGCATTACAATAAACATCGATGCAAAAAAGATTAGAGTTTTCCAATCAATATGTTTTACAATTTCAAACCTTTTTTTAGAAAATAAAATTATAGGTAATGCTGCAATTAATGCTATATAAACTAAATTCAATTCAAAGTTTATTTTCAAGAAAACGATTATTATCTTTAGAAATATCAAAATTATAATAATAATTAATGATATTTTAGATAAATTTGCAAGATTTTTATCTATTATATCTTCTTTTGAGTGATCAAGTTCTGTTTTGTGAAATTCTTTCTTGTAGAATAATTTTAATATCAAATAGGTTACAAAAAAATTTATTATAGTTGGAATAAAAAGGTATTTAAAAAAACTTACAAATGGGTTTTTTATATTTCCATTAATTGCAATTAAAAGGTTTTGTGGATTACCAATAGGGCTTGTAACACTTCCAATAGTTACAGAAAATGCCAAAGTAATTAAAAGTAATTTTGGTGAAATCTTGTGAGTTTTAGCAAAATATAAAACTAAAGAAGTCCCAATTATAGCAAGTGTATCATTCATCAAAAAAGCAGAAAGTAAACCAGTAACAAAAAGAATCAATAAAACTAAAGTATCAACGCTTTTTGCCCTATTAAAAGCCATATAAGAAATGTGATATAAATACCCGCTTTTTTGTAATGCCTCTCCAACTATAAACATTCCAAATAAAAATAGGATAACATCGAGATTTATTGATTTAATTGCATCAAAAATAGAAATTTGACCTGTAATTAAAACTAAAACAGAGCCAATTAACATGATTAGCCATATTTCGAGTTTTATTCTACCAATCTGCCTTATACTAATTGCTATAAACACTAAAAATAATATTATGACAGGAAGTAATTTAAATTCCATAAGCCACCATATTTTATTACAAAACTACAAAATATTGATTGTTCAGAAAAAGTCTAAATAAGTAATAACCCAAATGTCGATTTACCGTCATTGCGAGGAGTACTCGACGAAGCAATCCCTTTTTAAATAAAATAAAATCGTTTTTTAACAGATTGCACTGAAAGAAAAGACCTGTCAGGTTTCAGAAACCTGACAGGTCTATATATGCTATTTAAATATTAAATCGAAATTCAGGCTATACTGAAAAAATATTTTTCTCGATAGATTCAAATTTTTTTGCCCATATTTCTATTTCTTTTTGTAGTACATCAAAGTCTTGTTTTGCTTCTTTCAAATATTTTTCAGTTTGTGTTGCTATTATTAAAAAATCACCTTCAAGGTCTTTTTTATCATAAGTTCCATTTCTTAATTTTTCTGCAATCATTCGATACGCTTTTCGATATGGCACGCCAGATTGACACAATCTATTTGCTTCATAAGTAGAATACAAATCAGGATACATACATTCTGCTAATCTATCTTTGTTTACTTGAAATCTTGAAATAACCAAATAAGCCATTCTAAACATCTCACCTAATTCATGACGAGTGCGAATTACTGGTTCTTTTGTATATTGATAATCACGGTTATAACTTGAAGGAAGTTTGGCAGTAATTAAAACTACCTCTAAAGCAGATGCTCGTATTTTTGCACCTCTTCCTCGCAATAACTCAACTATATCACAATTTTTCTTTTGTGGCATAATTGATGAGCCAGTAGTAAGTTCAGTTGGAAGGGAAAAAAAACCATATTCACGAGTTGTATAAAGCATTATATCACAAGCCATTTTTTCAAAAAGTCCTGCAATATTCGCTCCAAAATGTAACACTTTTTCTTCAAAACGACCTCGACTATTATTACAATCAATTGAACTTCTTTGAACACGAGAAAACTCTAAAAGATTAGTTGTATATTCACGATCCAAAGGAATATTTGAACTAAAACCAGCTGAAGCTCCAAGTGGATTAACATTGATAATTTTAAGTAACATCAAACCTTCTGAAATGAGTTCTAAAGAATTTTCTATAAAAGCATGAAGCCACATTCCAACACTGGAAGGCATAGCAGGCTGCATGTGAGTGAAACCTGGCATTAATACATCTTTTAACTCAGTATAACGAACAAAACAAATTTGTAAAAATCCAGAAAGAGATTGCAACCATTCTAAAAGCATATTTCTAAGATGGAGGCGAGTTGTAACTAAAATTTGATCGTTTCTAGAACGACCTGCATGGATTTTCATTCCAACTTCACCAACTTTTTCAACTAGCATTGTTTCAATAACATTATGTACATCTTCAAGGTTTGCAGGTATGTCAATTTTTTTATCTTTTCCAAGTGCATAAATATTTTTTAATTCGGAAAGAAGGGATTCTGTATCTGCTTTTGTTAATATCCCGATAGAGCATAACATACGAGCATGGGCTGCTGAACCTATACAGTCCCAGATAACCATTTCTTTATCAAGAATATGATCATTGCCAACAGTAAGTTCTTGCATTACCATATCAATTTTATCACCTTTTTCCCATAATACACTTTTCATATTTTAATCCATTCATTATAAGTTATTTATATTTAATAAATTTAAAGACTTAAAACATTTTAATATCTATATTAATCTATCTAAAAAATGTCAATATGGTTGAGAAAATATCATACATTAAAATTTTTGTCAATTAAAAAAAAAATAGAAAATTTAGGACAAACGCATAAATTTTTTTTATTAAAATTTACCTTTTTGATAATGATTTTAATCCAAACAATTTTCTATATATATATCTTTAATTTACATAAAATATTTTTTTTATAAAAATGTTATAAAATTATTAAATTCTTTCTATATTAAAATTTTCATACGTTTGTCCTAATAGAATGTTTGAAATTTATAATTAATTTTAATTATTTCATTTTCATTAAAATATTCTACATCTTCTATAAAAAACAAGAAAAAATATTTACTAATATTACTCCTCTGAATAATATTAATATAATTATCCAACTTTTTAACTTGATCTTTTTGAAATTTTATCATATTATTGAAACACAATAAATTTATTTATGGGGGAAACTTCTATGAAAGAAAGATTTTTGAATATTTTTCTTTTTTTAATTTCTCTTTGTTTTATCGCTTGTGGCATAATACTAATTTTTTTCAACACAGCAAAACTTCCGTACTTGGATTTAGTACATACAAGTTTTGACTCTTTTTTTGGAAACCCAGCATTATCTAGCTTTTTTATCGCTTTTTTGGGGACTTTTGTCTTTGCTTGGGGTATATTCTTCTTTTTAACGACAATTTTTATTGTTATGGAAATAAAAAATACTAACATGTATGGTTTTATGTTCTTTACATTCACATTATGGGCTATAATGGCTCAAATCGTTTCTTTTTTAAATAAATTCTATTTTTTAATGATAGTAATAGGCATTTTATATGGAATACTATTTATTCCGTATTTTATTTCTTTACCAATGAAGAGTAAAGATAAATAAATTCAAAACAAAGTATATTTTACTTTGAAATATATTCTTCATTTTGGAGATGTATTAATTTTAAGGAGAAAAAATGAGTAGCTTAAAAAATTTTGATTCCGAATTATACGAAGCAATTCAAAATGAATTTGAAAGAGAATCAGACAAGCTTGAGATGATTGCAAGTGAAAATATTGTAAGTAAAAATGTTTTAGAGGCTCAAGGCAGTGTTCTTACAAATAAATATGCAGAAGGTTATCCTGCTCATAGATATTATGGTGGTTGTGAATTCGTTGATGTTGCAGAAAACCTTGCAAGAGATAGAGCAAAAAAAATATTTGATTGTGAATATGTAAATGTTCAACCGCATTCTGGAAGTCAAGCTAACATGGGCGTTTGTTTTAGTGTTCTTAATCCTGGTGATACAGTTATGGGAATGAATCTTTCTCATGGTGGACACTTAACACATGGTTCGCCTGCTAATTTTTCTGGCAAATTGTATAAAATTATTAGCTATGGAGTAAAACAAGATACAGAAACTATTGATTATGACGCTTTAATTGACACTGCAAAAAAAGAAAAACCAAAATTAATTATTGCTGGTGCTTCTGCTTACCCAAGAACAATTGATTTTCAAAAATTTAGAGAGGCAGCTGATGCGTGTGGTGCTTATTTAATGACAGATATGGCTCATATCGCAGGTTTAGTGGCAACTGGACTTCATCCAACACCAGTTCCTTATTCTGACTTTGTGACTACTACAACTCATAAGACTTTAAGAGGTCCTCGAGGTGGAATGATTTTAATGGGTAAAGATTTTGAAAACAAAATGGGTATTGTTGCTCCAAAATCTGGTAGAGTTAAGATGATGAGTGAAATTATGGACGGGAATATATTTCCTGGTATCCAAGGTGGACCGCTAATGCATGTAATCGCAGCAAAGGCTGTTGCATTTAAAGAAGCTTTAGACCCATCATTTAAAGTTTATCAACAACAAATTTTAAATAACTGTAAGGCTTTAGCAAAAGCATTAATCGCTAAAGGTTTTAGATTAGTTTCTGGTGGCTCAGACAATCACTTGTTGTTAGTTGATTTAACAAGTAAAAATGTTACTGGTAAACAAGCAGAAATTGCTTTAGATAAAGCAGGCATTACTGTAAATAAAAATGGTATTCCATTTGATAAACAACCTCCAACAATTACAAGTGGCATAAGAGTTGGAACTCCTGCCTTAACAACAAGAGGAATGAAAGAATCTGAAATGGAAATAATAGCTGGCTGGATTGAAGAAGTTATCAAAAATGTTGATAATGACAATAAACTTAAAGATATATCAGTAGAAGTTAAAAAATTATGTGATAAATTTCCAATTTATAAAGATTAATAATAAATTTAAGTAATTATAACAAGAATATTAGCAAAATGGTACTAAATTTACCATTTTCTCTATCTATGAAAACAAGGTGTAGATACCCCTTGTTTTCATAGAGAAATTTTATATCCAAAACTTTTAGCAAAAAAAGTATTCCAATTTATCTCCTAATATTGTATAACACAGATTAAGACTGATGGTCACAGATTTATACTAACCAGCATATAATCTGTGTAATCTCTCCAAATTTAATCTGTGTAAATCCGTGTTATAAGGTGGGATATTTATGGAAAATTTTTTAAAAGTTACTTCAACCTTAAAAGAAGGTGTTTTAAAAAACAAGGCTTATACTCTAAAACCAATCGATTGCCCAATTAAACTCAATCAAAACGAATCTCCTTTTGATATTCCACTATATCTAAAAGAAAAAATTTTACAAAAACTCAAAAATACAAAGTGGAATATTTATCCAGAATTTGTTCCTGATGATTTATATACAAAAATTGCAAATTATTTCAATCTTTCTAAAACCAATATTTTAGTTGGCAATGGCTCAAATGAGATGATTTTTACGATCCTTGCAGCGAGTGCTGAAAAAACAAAAAAAGTTGTGATACCAACACCAACTTTCACAGTTTACAATTTAATTTCTTCAAATCTCAATGCAACTATTAAATATGTTCCATTAAATGAAGATTTTACATTCAATGTACCTGCAATTATCGAAGAATCAAAAACTTCTGGTAGTATTACCGTTTTATGTAGCCCAAATAACCCAACTGGGACTTATTTAACTTTCAATGAGATAGAAAAAATCATTTCTTCTTCTGGTGGAATAGTTATAGTTGATGAGGCTTACATTCACTTTGGAGGAGAAACTGTATTAGATTTGATACCTAAATACAATAATTTAATAATTTTAAGGACATTCTCAAAGGCTTTTGGGTTAGCGGGTTTAAGAATTGGTTTTATGATTTCAAACAAAGATTTGATTACTGAACTTTCTAAAGTAAAATTGCCTTACAATTTAAATATTTTTACACTAATTACTCTTTCTGAAATATTTGACAATCTTAGCCTTGTTGAAGAAAATATAAAGACCATTCTATCCGAAAAAAAATTTTTAGCAAGTGAATTATCAAAGTTTAAAGATTTAAAAGTGATCCCATCAGAGGCAAATTTTTTTCTTATAAAATTTTTTGACTCAAATTTTGTTTTTGCTAAACTTGTTGAAGACGGGATTTTAATTAGAGATTACAATTCGTATCCAATGCTTGAAAATTGCCTAAGAGTCTCTGTTGGCTCAAGAAAAGAAAACGAGGCATTCATAAATTCTTTAAAAAAAATATTTAAATATGGAGAAAAATTATGAGAGAAGTAGATTTTCAAAGAAAAACAAATGAAACAAACATAAATTTAAAATTAAACCTTGATGGAAGCGGAAAATGTAATATAAGCACAAAAATTCCATTTTTTGACCACATGCTTAACGCTTTTACAAAACATTCACAATTTGATTTACAATTAAGCGTTATTGGTGACATAGAAATCGATTATCACCACACAATCGAGGATACTGGCATTGCTTTAGGTGAGGCTTTTAGAATGGCATTGGGTGAGAAAAGAGGAATTTATAGATTTGGGGAGGCTACTCTTCCTCTTGATGAGGCTCTATCACGGGTTGTTTTAGATATTTCAGGCAGAAGTTATTTATTTTTTGGTGTAGTTTTTATGCGATGCGATGATGGAAGTAACATAAATCCTTATTTATTTGAAGAATTTTTTAGAGGATTTGCAAACGCATCTCAGATGACGCTACATATCGACTCAATTAGAGGAAATAATTCACATCATGTAATAGAATCCATTTTTAAAGCATTCGCAAAAGCAATCCAAAAAGCAATAAAGATAGACGGGAATGAAATCCCAAGTACAAAAGGCGTTTTATGATTGGTGTAATTGATTCTAAAATTTGTAATATATTTAGTCTTACAAATATATTAAAAAAACTTAACTCTGAGTTTAAAATTATCACAAAAAGAGTAAAAATTTACTAACATTGATAAAATTATTCCACCATGAGTTAGAAAATATCTTAAGGCTATATAAAATTTGTATAAATGTCAAAATGATTGAAAAACTAAACTATTTTGGTAAAAATCGAATACCTTTTTTATTTATTATTGATTTTGATAAGATTAATCCTCTCGTTATTCCTATTTCAGAAATTAATAATGGAGAAATTTTATTTAATATAAAAGGTTTTAAAAATTATGATTTTAACCAAAAACTCGATAAAGATATTATTCTAAAAAAATATCCAATGTCTTTTGATAACTATAAAATTGCTTTTGATAAAGTTAATAAAGAGTTTTATAAAGGAAATACTTTTTTACTTAATCTAACATTCCCAACAAAAATTGAGCTAAATTTAAACCTCAGAGAAATATTTTTTCATAGTGTTGCAAAATATAAATTGTTTTTTTATGATAAATTTGTTGTTTTTTCTCCAGAATGCTTTATTAATATAAAAGATGATAAAATTTATTCTTACCCTATGAAAGGAACAATCGACGCAACTATACCAGATGCAGAAAATATTATACTTAATGACGAAAAAGAATTTGCAGAACATATTACAATAGTAGACCTAATTAGAAATGATTTGGGAATAGTTTCTCAAAATGTTAGGGTAGAAAAATTCAGATATATCGATAAAATTGTAACTCATAATAAGGCTTTATTACAGGTAAGTTCAGAAATTATCGGTGATTTACAAGCTAATTGGAACGAAAATATAGGGGATATAATTTATTCTTTATTGCCAGCAGGTTCTATAAGTGGTGCACCTAAGAAAAAGACTGTTGAGATTATAAAAGAAGCAGAAAATTATGATAGAGGTTATTATACTGGAATTTTTGGTTTTTTTGACGGAAAAAGCCTCGATTCGGCTGTAATGATAAGATTTATTGAACAAATTGATAAAAATTTTTACTTTAAAAGTGGTGGTGGCATTACTATTTATAGTGATGTACAAAAAGAATATCTTGAATTAATAGAGAAGGTTTATGTACCGATTATTAGAGACAATCAAAATTGAAAACAACAATATTTTTAATATCGAATATCACAATTTAAGACTTAATAAAGCAAGAAAAGAGTTGTTTGGATTAGAAAACAGCATAAATTTACTTGATTTTATACAAATCCCGCAAAATATGGCAGGTATTATAAAATGCAGAGTATTATATTCACAAGAAATTGAAAAAGTGGAATATGAAAGTTATAAAAAGAGAAATATTCAATCTTTAAAAACTGTTTATTGCGATGATATTTCTTACAATTACAAATTTGAAGATAGAACACAGTTAAATGAATTGCTAAAACAAAAAGGAAACTGCGATGAAATTTTAATCATAAAACATAGACGGATTACAGACACTTCTTTTACTAACATAATTTTTTTTGATGGCAAGAAATGGTTTACCCCTGCATCTCCTTTATTAAAAGGAACAAAAAGAGAAAAATTAATTACAGAAAGTAAAGTTATTCCACAAGAGATTTATCTTGGTGACTTAAAATTCTTTAAAAAAGCGATGCTAATAAATGCAATGCTTGATATGGAAAATGGTACAGAGATTAAAATTGAAAATATATATTAATCCGATTTAGCAACAAAATTATTATCGATTCATCTATGGAAACAAGGAGTATCTGCACCTGCTTCCATAGATGATGTGGGTTACAATAAATTAGACGCTAATTCAGCCAGTTCTGACCTTTCGCCTTTTTCTAAATTTATACTAGCGTATATTTTTTGTCCTTTAAATTTTTCTATCAAATATGAAAGTCCGTTAGATTTTGAGTCCAAATAAGGAGTATCGATTTGGTAGGGATCTCCTGTAAAAACAATTTTTGTTTTCTCCCCTACCCTCGTAATTATAGTTTTTATTTCGTGAGGAGTTAGATTTTGAGCCTCATCAACTATAAAAAATATTCTTTCTAAAGAACGACCTCTAATATAAGCGAGTGGCTCTATGACAAGTTTTTTTTGGTCAAGCATCTCATTAACTTTTGTGAAATTGTGATCATTCTCATTAAACTGGTTTTTTATAACTTTTAGGTTATCCCAGAGAGGTTGCATATAAGGGTCTATTTTTGATTTAATATCACCTGGCAAATAACCAATATCTTTATTGCCAAGAGGAATTACAGGTCGAGCAAGATATATTTGTTTATAATCGCTTCTTCTTTCTAATGCACAAGATAATGCTAAAAGAGTCTTACCAGTTCCTGCTTTTCCAGATAAAGTTACGATTGGAATGTTATTATCCAATAATGCGTTCATTGCAAAAGTTTGTTCTGCATTTTTTGGTTTTATGCCATAAGCGATAGGTTTGTCTATTCTTATAATTTTTTTTGTAAATGGATCATATTTAACTAACACAGAGCTTTTGTCTGATTTTAAAACGAAGTATTCATTAGGGTAAACTTCATTCTCTGGTATAAGAAATTCATTTATATTTATTTCAAAGGGTGGGTTATAGAGTTTTTCTATCAAATTAATATTCACATTTTCTAAAAATCTTCTTCCTGTATATAATTCATCTATATTTTTTATTGTTCCAGTCTTATAATCTTCTGCTGGCACTCCAACAGCTTTTGCTTTCATCCTTAAATTTATATCTTTTGTAACTATAATCACATTTTCAAGTTTATCTTTATGTATTAAATTATAAGCATAAGCTAAAATCCTATGATCTATTATGTTTTCCATAAAATAACTTTTTACAATCTCAGAGTTGTCATTGCCAACTGCTATTTTTAAAATTCCTCTTCCTTCTCCAAGCCTTGCACCTTCAGTAAATGAAATATCAGAGTATAACTCATCAATTCTCCTAATAAACTCTCTTGCTTGGAAATTTTTTAAATCATCACCTTTTTTAAATTTATCTATTTCCTCCAAAACAACTATCGGGATTAACACATTATTATTTTCAAAATTATAAATACAATTAGAATCATGTAATATAACATTTGTATCAATGACAAAATTCTTAACAGCCATTCTTTCACCTCAAGATTAATATTAATTTAATTATATCAGATTTTATTAAAAATTGTATTAAATATTTTTTTTATTAATAAGAAAGAATATTTTCAATTTTTTTTATATTCTGCCAAGTATTTTTTTTATTTTTCTTTTTACTTTTATTTCTAATTTTTTGATAAATGGTTCGTCTGGGTATTCTTTATTAAAAATGTATTCATCGGCATCTTCGTTGCAAATCACAAAAGAAGGGTGAATTATTTTTGAAATCTCAAAAGTTTTTTTGTTCGCTGCGTTTTTATCAAAACCTTTTGTGTGCGTTGCATCTTCTCTAAAACCAATGTTTGATACCATATTAACATTTGGTAATATAACAAGCCCATTTTGACTTAAAACTGTATATTCCCACTGAAAATCCCATGTGTCAATTTTATTATCATAAACTTGTTGTAATTTACTCATCGTGTTTTCTTGCATTCTTTTGTTACGGAATATATTTGCAATCTGATTTTGTTCTCTAAATTTTGGGAATGTTTTTAAATTAACATCATAATTTTGCCATGCTCGTCTCCAACTCGCCCAACCCCAAATATGATTTTTTCTACTAAAAAAATAAGTACCATCAGAACGAGATATTCCATCCTGAAAGTTAACGCCTCCGATTTGCATTACCCTCGTATCATTTCTATAATACTCGAGTAAAACCTTACAAAAAGTAAAAAAAGATTGGTTTGGAACACAATCATCTTCAAGGATTATTCCTTCTGTTACATTCTCAAAAAACCAAGTTATTGCACCACTAACAGCGAGTTTACAGCCGAGATTTTTGTCTCTAAAAAGAGTTTTTATCTCACAATCCCAATCAACTTGTTTTACAATATCTCTTGTTTGATCACACTTTTCTTTTTCGCCCTCCTTATGAGAACGATGACCGTCGGCTGCCACATATAAATATTTAGGTTGAATCTTTTTTATTTCATTAAAAACTACTTGCGTTGTGTCTGGTCTGTTAAATATTAAAAATAAAATAGGAGTGTCAAATTGTTGCATAAATTTTCCTAAAAAATTAGTTTTTTGATTTTTTTCATTTCAAAATTAAATAGATTTTAACATATTTTTTAGTTATATCAAATTTATTTAGTAAAAAAAGTCAATAGTTTGAAAAAAAATGAATAAATCAATAGATTTTATAGATATGCCAACTATTAACTGGTTTTATCGTACCAAAACAAAAACCACATGTAGTTTTGAACCTACGGTTTAAATCCCATATTTAGAAATAAAAAAGACCGAGTCAGGTTTCAAAAACCAAACGAGTCTCAAGACTATATCAGCTGGATAGTATAATTTACTCTCGAATTTTTAATTTGTTTCTATGAAACAAGTTATGATATGCGAAAATTGGAACCTACCCCAAAATCACATAAAATTTGTCAAAAATAAGGTAGGTTCCGGACTTTTACAATTTACATTTTGTAAAATAGTACAAAGTTGTATCAAATCCTAATTTTATCAAGAGTTATCTAATTATATTATAAAGACAACTTCATTGTCAAGAGTTTTGGAAAAATAAAAAAAGTGTCAGTGTCTGTCTCTATAATTTATTAATATCTTCAATAGATAAACCAGTTAATTCACAAATTAAATTAATATCCAATCCTTTATCTTTCATATTCTTTGCTGTCTTCTCTATCCCAAGTTTTTCGCCTTTTTCAATTCCCAACTTTTCGCCTTTTTCTAATGCAGCCTCAATCATTCCTCGCTCATCTTGGATTAGCATTGACTCTATATCATAAGCTTCCCATTCTTCTTTACTCATATTTGATACTCTTGCTATTTCAAAAGCGTGTTTAAAAACATTGTTTTCTAATTCTTTGGGAATTGTGTTTAAATTTGAAGCTTCTTTTATGAAATATACCCATTTTTCAAGGTTTGTTGTCAATTCTTCTATTTTTTTAATAAATTTATTTAATTCTATAAAATAGTATTTAATTTCATCCAAATAGCAATTAC
>Ga0209518_1000066_pt1 | contig 145194 bp, 106 predicted proteins | sample RifGroB1_FD_183993 | JGI IMG/M metagenome (GOLD analysis project Ga0209518, IMG submission 183993) | Groundwater microbial communities from Rifle, Colorado, USA - Groundwater B1 (SPAdes) (version 2) | ecosystem: Environmental > Aquatic > Deep subsurface > Groundwater | place: Rifle, Colorado...
ATAAAAATCAAACTGATATAGAAGATATAAACGATGAAATTAATAATTTATTGGAGGAAAAAACTATGTTTGCTCAAGCCATGGAAAGATTGAAACAAGATGTTAAACTAGAAGGAAAAATCGAAGGAAAAATTGAGGGAAAGATTGAAGGAAAAATTGAAACTGCTAAAAAAATGATTGAAGATAATTTTTCTATTGAGTCAATAATTCGATATACAGGTCTATCAGAAGACGAAATAAGAAAATTATTGCATTAGTTTTTTACTAATAAAACGATATTTTTGATAAAAAACAATCAAATAGCACAATCCGTGCCAATCTTTTCAAATCTGTCCTAATCCGTGTTGATTTGTGTTATAAAAACATTAATAGATAAATTTTGTAATATCAATATTTAACCCCACCCTTAAAATACAAAAAAAATTCTTTACTTTTTACTAATATTCAATTAAAATAGCTCAAATTAAATTAATTTAAATCGATTTTTTCGGATATAATATGCTTGTAAGAGATTATGATATAATTGTTATTGGTGCAGGACATGCTGGCTGCGAGGCGGCTGCGATTTCTGCTAAAAAAGGCTTTAAAACTTTATTAATTACCCAAAACCTCGATAAAATAGCCAAGATGAGCTGTAATCCAGCGATTGGTGGCATTGCAAAGGGACATCTTGTTCGTGAGATAGATGCTCTTGGTGGACTTATGGGTAAGGTGATTGATAAAACAATGATTCAATTTAGAATGCTCAATACAAAAAAAGGACCAGCTGTCCATGCGATGAGGGCACAGGCAGACAAACTCGATTATCAAATATTTATGAAACTCACCCTTGAACGTATGAAAAATTTACACCTTTTTCAAGATACTGTTGTTAATTTTATTATAGAAAACAATAAAATAGTTGGAGTTATTACTGAAAGAGGAAATAAAATTAGTTGTAAAGCTTTGGTTTTGACAACAGGTACTTTTATGGAAGGTAAAATTCATATAGGAGAGTTTTCGACATCGTCTGGGAGGCTTGGAGAACCTGCTGCTACTGGGCTTTCTACAAACCTTACAAAACTTGGATTTAATGTTGGAAGGTTAAAAACAGGAACACCTCCACGAGTTGCAAAAAGAAGCATAGATTTTAGTAAGATTGAGGCTCAAATTGGTGATCCTGTTATGTTTAGTTTTTCTAATTTTACACACGATGAAGTTGAAAGACCAAACCAACCTTGTTATATAACTTATACAAATGAAAATACTCACAAACTTATTAGAGACAACTTTCATCGTTCTCCGCTTTTTAGTGGTAAGATAAAAGGTGTCGGTCCAAGGTATTGTCCTTCCATTGAGGATAAGGTGAAAAGATTTCCAGAAAAAGATAGGCATCAAATTTTTGTTGAGCCAGAAGGTTTGACGACTGATGAGATGTATTTAAATGGTGTTTCTTCATCTTTACCAGAAGATGTGCAGGAAGCATTCTTAAAAACAATTAGGGGTTTTGAAGAGATTGAAATTTTGCGACCTGCTTATGCTGTTGAGTATGATTATTTAAATCCAATTCAATTAAAGCCATCTTTGGAGACTAAGCTTATAGAAGGGCTTTTTATCGCAGGGCAGACAAATGGTACTTCGGGATATGAAGAGGCTGCGGCTCAAGGATTGATTGCTGGGATAAATGCAAGTCTTTATCTCGAAAAAGAAAAACCTTTGATCGTTGGTAGAGACGAAGGATATATAGGTGTTTTAATTGATGATTTGGTGACTGAAGGACCTACTGAGCCTTATAGAATGTTCACATCCCGTGCAGAATATAGACTTAGATTAAGACAAGATAATTGCGACCAAAGACTTTGTAAATATGCTATAAAGTATGGTCTACTTAGTCATGAAGAAACTAATTTTTATACTCATAAGATAGAAGCAATAGAAAACTTAAAACAACAATTTGAACAAACAAAATTAACTGATAGTGAAGTAGAAGAATCTGGTATTCATAGTTTAAAAAAAGGTAATGAGTGGACAAAATTTTTAAAAAATCCAAATGCTGATTTTTTGGCAGCTTACGAAATATTCAAAAAAACATTCCCAGACACTGAAAAAGAAATATTTTTAAGTGCTGCAATAGAGATAAAATATGAAGGTTATATTGTAAGACAAGAAAGAGACATTGCTAAATCTAAAAAACTTGAAGAAAGAGAAATTCCACAAGATATAAATTATGATGATATTTTTGGGCTATCAAGCGAAAGTAGAGAAAAATTAAAAAAAGTATTACCACGCACTTTAGCACAGGCAGGACGAATTAGTGGTGTAACACCTTCGGATATTTCTGTTTTATCAATGTATTTGTTTGTTAAAACTAAAAATTAATTTTTATCTAACAACAACTGTTAATCTTGTATTTTTTTCCATATGTATAGTTCTATTTATTTTTCCTGTAAGTCCAGTTCCAACTTTATACAATCTATTTGAACTCTTTGGTAGGTAACTCAAAACTTCAGAGCCAACGTTTGTCGTTGTAAAAATTTGAAGAGGTGAGTTATAATTATATAAATTGATAGAACCAAGATTGTAATTTATAGAATTTACAGTTGAAGAAAACCATCCATTATTATTATATTTATAACCATCAGGAATATTGTTTGTTAGATCAGAAAGTATTTCACTAACTCCCCATTTCCTTAATGAAGAAGTAAAATCTTCATTAAAAAATCCAGTTAGACTTAGACCTTCAGTTATTGCTTGATAATCAGTAAATTTATTTTGAACTATATTTCTAAGTAAGTTTACGCCACCAAAATTTCTTGCAATGTATGCTCCATAAGAATAATTTACTGCATAATTATTTGAATTATCAAACCAATCAGTTAGAGAAAGAAAATTGTAAGAATTAAATAGAGGCAATCTTCCTTTGTTATTGTCAGCACTACCCGCAGTTCCATCTGTTCCAATAACCCCTCTTGGTCCTGCTACGGATAGTTTTTCAGATACAAAATCCTCAGCGACTAAGGAACACATTTCATTAAGCCATGTATCCGAATTTTTAGAGCCAGTTCGTAAAATATATTTTTGATAAAAATGTATCATGTGTTGAAACTCATGAGCCAAAGTTGAAATTATAATAGCAGGCCACTCATCGGTTAGTTCCCAAGTTGTACCATCTTTTGAGGCAAGCATAACAGCATCCATATAAAACATAATTCTTTCATTAGAGTAGTCTAAATCACTTTTTTTAAAATTATCTTTTGCCCAAAAATAACCAATAACGCCTCCTTGAGAATTATTATTGTCTATATCTAACAAAAATATAGTTATTTCGTTATTTGGTTGAATTAGTTGTGTAGGATAATTGTGATCCCCCCATTCATCGCCAAAAATATTTGTAATCCAATCATAAATATCATTATTTGGACCAGCTTGTAAAAATTTATTAGCCATTTGGTCAACCATAGTCTGAGTAACTAAAGCAGCTTTTGTACCACCTTGATACCAACAATTATCAGCAACCCATATATTTAAAATTTTATTGCCATCAGATAATGCCTTTCGACACGTAGCAGATATTTTATTAGTTGGAGAATCATCAATAATAAAATAATTTGTATCCCCAATTGTATCATAAGAAGGAGTTGATGGTGAAATAATATTCCTTTGAGTCTGATTTTGAGTTTTATTTATATATAAGAATGGATTTTCGTTAAATTTGTCTATTTCTGGCTTACCACTACGCCATAAGCCTGTATTATTAGTTGAATTTCTTAACAATTGGTTAGTCGGATAATCAGTTTGATTTAGTGCATCACTTACAATTGGAGTTGATGAAGAATCATTTAGTTCTACATTTGTAAAAACGAAATAAACATCTTTTGTACTTGTACCCAAATCTAAAGAATAAGTTAAATTTGTGTTAGTAGATGTATCTATAAGATAAATTTGTGGAGAATTACCAGTATATATATTTTCTTTTGAGATAGGTATATAATTATTATTTATTGTGGTTGTCGTTGTAGTTGTCGTTGTAACAGGTGGACAAGCTGTTTGTATAAAAAGAATATCAATAAAAAATATAGATAGAGTTAAAATTGAAATAATAAGTTTTTTAAAGTTCATTTTTTTTCCTATAAGATACAAATATATTAAATTATACTATTTAAAGCAAATATTTTTCATGTTTTTCAAAAAAATTAAAAATCAATTTTATCTAACAACAACTGTTAATCTTGTGTTTTTTTCAATTTGTATAGTTCTATTTATTTTGCCTGTAAGTCCAGTTCCAACTTTATACAATCTATTTGAACTCTTTGGTAGGTAATTCAAAACTTCAGAGCCAACACTTGTCGTTGTAAAAATTTTAGGAGAAGAACTATAATTGTATAAATTGATAGAACCAAGATTGTAATTTATAGAATTTACAGTTGAAGAAAACCATCCATTATTATTATATTTATAACCATCAGGAATATTGTTTGTTAGATCAGAAAGTATTTCACTAACTCCCCATTTCCTTAATGAAGAAGCAAAATCTTCATTAAAAAATCCAGTTAGATTTAATCCTTCAGTTATTGCCTGATAATCAGTAAATTTATTTTGAACTATATTTCTAAGTAAGTTTACGCCATCAAAATTTCTTGCAAGGTATGCCCCATAAGCATAATTTAGTGCATAACTATTTAAATCACTAAACCAATCAGTTACGGAAAGAAAATTGTAAGAATTAAATAAAGGCAATCTTCCATTTGTATTACCAGCACTACCCGCAGTTCCATCTGTTCCTATGACTCCTCTTGGTCCTAGTACGTTTAGTTTTTCAGATATAAAATCTTCAGCGACTAAGGAACACATTTCATTAAGCCATGTATCCGAATTTTTAGAGCCAGTTTGTAAAATAGCCTTTTGATAAAAATGTATCATGTGTTGAAACTCATGAGCCAAAGTTGAAATTATAATAGCAGGCCACTTATCAGTTAATTCCCAAGTTAGACCATCTTTTGAGGCAAACATAACAGCATCCATATAAAACATAATTCTTTCATTAGAGTAGTCTACATTACTTTTTTTAAAATTATCTTTTGAGAAAAAATAACCTACTACACCTCCATTTGTCGAGTTGTCATTGTCTATATCGGTTAAAAGGATGGTAATTTCATTATCTGGTTGAATAAGCTCCTGTCTACTATGAGCGCCCCATTCATTGCCAAAAATATTTGTAATCCAATCATAAATATCATTATTTGTGCCAGCTTGTAAAAATTTATTAGCCATTTGATCAACCATAGTCTGAGTAACCAAAGCAGCTTTTGTGCCACTTTGATACCAACAATTATCTGCAACCCATATATTTAAAATTTTATTGCCATCTGATAACACCTTTCGACATGTAGAGGCTATTTTATTTGTTGTAGAATCATCCATAAAATAATTTGTATCCCCAATTATATCATAAGAAGGCTTTGATGGTGAAATAATATTCCTTTGAGCCTGATTTTGAGTTTTATTTATATATAAGAATGGGTTTTCATTAAATTTGTCTATTTCTGGCTTACCACTACGCCATAAACCTGTATTATCAGTTGTATTTCTTAACAATTGGTTAGTAGGATAATCAATTTGATTGAGTGCATTGCTTACAACAGGAGTTGATAAAGAATCATTTAGTTCTATATTTGTAAAAACGAAATAAACATCTTTTGTACTTGTACCCAAATCTAAAGAGTAAGTTAAATTTGTATCTGTTGATGTGTCGATTTGATAAATTTGAGGCGAAATCCCAGAATAAGTATTTTCTTTAGTTATAGAAATTGGAACAAAAATTCTTATAGTAGTTGTAGTGGTTGTTATTGTTGTTGTGGTAGTAGTAGTTGTTGTTATAGTTGTACTCACAGTTGTTGTTGGCATAACAGTTGGACAAGATGTTTGTATAAAAAGAATATCAATAAAAAATATAGATAGAGTTAAAATTGAAATAATAGTTTTTTTAAAGTTCATTTTTTTTCCTATAAAACATAAATATATTAGATTATACTATTAAAGTAAATATTTTTCAAAAAAATATATAAAAGATTTAAAAAAAGTGACAAAGTTAAATGATTTTGTTATAACATTTATTAGCATGAGATTAGTATAGATTGACACAGATTACAAACCAACCATAGTAATTCGTGTAATCTTTCCTACAAATCTGTGTAAATCAGTGTTATGAGGTTTTTATGGCTAATGAAGAATATAGACTCGCTGCTATTATGTTTACTGATATTCATGGTTTTAGTAGAATGATGGAATCTAATGAAAAGGCTACTTTACAACTATTGAAATATCATAACAATTTAGTTTCTGATCTTGTAAAAAAACATAATGGAAATGTTATTAAAACAATTGGTGATGCCTTTCTGGTAGTTTTTAATAATACTACTAATGCCGTGTTATGTTCTATTGATATTCAAAAAGAATTGTATGAATACAATAAAAATCTTGAAAAAGGAAAAGAAAATTTATTTATTAGAATAGGTGTTCATCTTGGTGATGTTTATTTTTTAGAAAATGATGTTTTAGGTGAAGGAATTAATATTGCTTCAAGGTTGCAATCCCTTTCTAAACCTGGACGTATTTGTATTTCTCAGGATGTTTACAATCAAGTTTTAAATAAAGTAAATGCAGAATTTATTAGTCTTGGTAAGGCAAAACTAAAAAATATTAGTAAAGAAATCATTGCTTACGAAATTATGACTGATTTTTCTGATGATTCTACAATGGAAAATAAATTTAGCCAACAAGAAAATATTTTTGAACAAAAAAGCCAAAATTTTAATAGAGAAAATGTTAATGAACAAACTAATCAAAAATTCGATCAAAAGAAAGCTGAAGAGGATATAGTAAACCATATAAGGTTTTTTGATAGAAGAATTTCTGTAAATGAGATAGAAAAATATGCTCCTGATGTAAAAGAATTCTTAAAACCTATTTTAGAGAAACTTACAGAAAAAGGAGTTCTTACAAAAATAGAAAAAGAAAATGGTGAAGCAGAATATGGTATTTCTGATATGAAAGACTTGAGCAAGTTAAGGGATTTACGGGAATTAAGAAAACTTAGGCGATTAAAAAGGGTTTTTGAGGATAAAAAAGAAATTGTTGTTGATGAAGAAGTTGACAAATTTGTTAAAACAACAAAAGAGATGGCTTTTGGTTTTATACCACATTCTATTAGTTTTATTTTTGTAAATTTACTTTTATATTTTATAAATATGGCTACTTCTCCTGGTCATCCATGGTTTTTATATCTTTTAGGTGGTTGGAGTATTGGTCTTGCGAATCATTTTGCTGTTATGATTCTTAATATTTTTCATTTACCAAAACTTTTAAATAACAAAGATGCAAGTTTAGAAAAATTTAAACTTTTACAAAAAGATCATAATATAAATACTGGCTTAGTAGGTAATATTGTTTCTTTTATTACTGTAAATGCTTATTTAATAATGATTTATTGCATTACGAGTGGTGTACCATTACAAAAACTTTTAGAACTAAATCCTACAAATATGTTTACTTTTTTTAGTGAATTTAAAATTTTTCCATGGTTTATTTTTCCTATTTTTGGTTGGGGAATAGGGTTTGTTAGTCATTTTTTCAAATTTATAGGTGATAAGATCAGTGTTAGTAAACAGTTAAGATTGATTAAAAAAACTCAAAAAGAAAATATTACCATTAATGAAAATGTACGAAAAGAAGAATATAAAACAGAAAAGAAAGAAGATAAAAAGATTGTGATTGATAAAGATAATTTTATAGGACAAGCATTAATGATAAAAGAGAGTTTAATTAAAAAACTAAAATCAGAAAATAAAATAAAAGATAAAATTGGACTTGAGATTATTCCTATGATAGAAAATTTCATAAATAAAATAAAAGAACTTGTTGAATTAAAAAGAGAAATTGCTGAAGTTATGGGTGATTTTTCAATAGAAGAGGTAGAAAATCATTTAAAAAATTTAAAGAATAAAATTTTAAATATTCAAGACGAAAATCTAAGAAATGAATATCAAAAATCAATAGATCAACACGAAAAACAAAGAAAATCAATTGAAGAACTAAAAAATCAAAAAGAAATAATTGATTTAAGGCTTATGTCATCTCTAACGTCTTTAAAACAACTCCAAATTGATTTTGCGAGAATTAAAGGTATTTATTCTCAAGAGGATAATTCTTCAATCCGAAGTTTTGAAGAAACATCAAAGGATTTATCAAATTATGTTGAAAACATCAAAAATAGTTATAGAAATCTGGAACGAGAATTAGAATATTGATTTTTTTGATATAAATTATTTAAAATAAGCTTGTTGAGTTGTATTTTGAGAAAAATATTAAATAATAGTCTAAAAGATAAGAAGTGTCATTTTTTCTTGCAAACTTTTTAAAAATTTATTATATTATAACACAGATAACACTGAGGAAACAAGGGGTAGATACTCCTTGTTTCCTCAGTGTTATAGAAGAAAAATTTAGAAATAACTTAAAATTTTATGATTACTTTAAAAAATATAATGGTATTGAGTTTAAATCGCCAGTGGATAGTTTTAAGATAGAAATAGATAAATATAAGTTGGGTTTTTATCTAAATGGGATATTATTGCAATAAAAAGAAGCAAATACAGTCACTGCATATAGTTACAGCATTTAATCTGTGTTAATCTTCTAAAATTTGTGTTAATCCGTGTTATGAGGAGAATATATGATAAAAATAACTATGAAAACACCTTTGGTTGAAATCGATGGTGATGAGATGACGAGGGTTTTGTGGCCCCTGATAAAAGAAAAATTAATAATGCCTTATGTGGATTTAAAAACAGAGTATTATGATCTTGGCATTAAAAAAAGGGACGAAACTGACGACAAAGTTACAGTGGATTCTGCAAATGCTATTATGAAGTATGGTGTTGGCGTTAAGAATGCTACGATTACACCAAACGAAGATAGAGTTAAAGAATACAGTTTAAAAAAACAATGGAAAAGTCCAAATGGTACAATTAGGGCTATGCTTGATGGTACTGTTTTTAGAAAACCTATTCTTGTTAATAATATTAAACCAACTGTATCAACATGGAAAAAACCTATTATCGTTGGTAGACATGCTTACGGTGATGTATATAAAAATGCAGAGATTTTTGCAGAAAATGGTGGTAAACTCGAAATTTGTGTTACCGATAAAAATGGTAATGTAAAAAGAGAGACTATTATGGAGCTTAACGAGGCTTCGATTGTTCAGGGAGTTCATAATACAGTTTCTTCTATTACAAGTTTTGCAAGAGCTTGTTTTGAATATGCTTTAGATCAAAAAGTTGATTGTTGGTTTGGTGCAAAAGATACTATTTCTAAAATATACGATCAAAAATTTAAAAATCTTTTTGATGAAGTGTTTAAAAAAGAATATAAAGATAAATTTGAAAAATCTGGCATTCAATATTTTTATACTCTAATTGATGACATAGTTGCAAGAATCATGAAATCAGAAGGTGGGGTTTTGTGGGCTTGTAAAAATTATGATGGCGATGTTATGAGTGATATGGTTGCATCTGCTTTTGGTAGTCTTGCTATGATGACATCTGTCCTTGTCTCACCAAAAGGTTATTTTGAATACGAGGCTGCTCACGGGACAGTTCAAAAGCATTACTATAAATATCTCAAGGGTGAAAAAACATCGACAAACCCAGTTGCATTAATTTTTGCATGGACTGGTGCTTTAAGAAAAAGAGGTGAACTTGATAATATTAAAGACCTTGTTGATTTTACTGTTAAGTTAGAAAATGCAGTAATCGATACAATTGAGGGTGGAATAATGACTGGGGACTTGGCAATATTATGTAACCCGAAAGCAAAAAAAGTTGTGTATTCCGAAGAGTTTATTGACGAAATAGCAAATACATTAAACAAAAAAATGTAGTCTTTACATATTAAGTACAAAAACAAAGTCCTAATAAATTAAAGGGCTTTGTTTTTTATACTTTAATTTAAAATTTTAGCTATTAGATTATTTTAGCTTTAATACCAATTCATTTAATGGTTGTGGATACTGACATTCTCCTGAAAATTTTTTTGTATATATAGCCTTTTGAGTACAATGATTATAGCATGCCCAGCATCCAAAACATTTTGAGTTATCAAAAACTGCTTTTGGCGATAATGATATTGCTTCATATGGGCATATATTTACACAAATACCACACTCGTTACAAAGAGAATTATTGACATATAGAATTCCAATATCCTTTTTAGCTTGAGTCCGAGCTAAATTAGGTAATAAGCTATTTAAAAATCCAATTTTAATTATTCCTTGTTTTATTGTTTTATTGCTTATTAATAAATCCAATTGATTATCAAGTTTCTTAATGAAATTATCAAATTTATTCATCTCTTTTTTTAATGGGTATTTATCAGTATTAATTCCAGATTTTCTTATTGGTGGATAATTCTCTGGCATATGTAATGAAAATCCTAATAATATTTTAAATTTTTTTTCTTTAACAAGATTCGCTAAAGTTTTTAATGTTTTGCCAGAGAGCATTCCATAAGTATTGAAAACAAAAGCATATTTATTAGATACTTGTTGAATTTTTTCAATAAAATTATAATAATATTGTGGTACACCCCAAAAATCTGTGAAAGTTGCAAAACCAAAAACATCATATAGACTAATATCTGGAATATCTGTTTTTACAATATCATATAGATCAAAATTAACGTTTTTTATATTTTTCTTAATATATTCACAAGCAAGTTTTGTATTACCAGAACCTGAATAATAAAAAATGATTCCTTTCATCTTAATCTCCAAAAATAAAAATATTTATTTAACCAATATTTGGCTAACCATAAAATACTACTAAGAAAACCCAATAAGGTATCAAAGATAATAGAGCAATTATAAAAGATTGTAATCTATTTAATTTATGCACTATTTTTATACCTAAAGGCAATAAGAATATCTGCCATACTAGAATAATTCCCATCGATATTTCAATTATCACTGGAACAATACTAGGAACATTAGGTGTTTGTATAAGATAAATTGCAATAATAAGTTCAAATAGCCAATAAAAAGCAAATGAAGCTGATAAAATATAAATACTCATAACTAGAGTATCATCGTAAGTTCCTTTACCATCAAATATTTTGATAAAAAATTGAATTGTCCCAGCAGTCATAATAAATAAGAAAAAATGAAGGGGATTCGACAAAACAAGAATCCAAAAATGATAATTTTCTGGAGTTACTTTCAAAAAAAGAATAGGAATGGTTGCATTAACTTTGAAAATAACAAGAAGAGTCATATTTATTGAAAAAAGACACATGATAAAAAACATTAAAAAAATTGAATATTTTATTTTTTTTGAGTCTTCAATCAGATTTATTAATGTTTTTTTGGGTACAAACAAAACTCCTATAAAGTATTTTAAAAATTTAAACATAAAACTTTTCTCCTTTTTAAATTAAATATTTAACAAAAATTTTATAATTGTAACTTTTAGTATAAATGAGTTTTATTGATAATCAAATTATCCATTAGGATTATTATCCTAACTTAATATATACTTAAATATCTATAAAATCAACTAAATACTAAAATTCTATATTACTTATAATTTGTTTTATATAAATTAATTTGTCACAAATTTAAAAAGTTAAATATAGTTATTGTATATATTTACGCTATTTAATTTGTGCCAATTAGCGAAAATCTTATAAATCAGATTAGAATAATAACTTTAACAATTATCATATCTAAAAAATTATAGAGTTTCAAATTTATTACATCTTGTTTCTTTTATTAACTTTGATAATCCCTTTCTCTATAAACCATTGAACAGTTTCTGATATACCAATCTCACGATTTGAATATTTGAATTTGTAATCCAGTTTTTTTAGTTTACTATTAGAGAATCGATAGTCAACTGTTGCATAAAGCATTGTTTCGCGTAGGTAAATTAAAAATTTACATCGGATTATCTTTGAAAATAGTTTAACAAAAAAGTGTATAGATTTGAAAAATATTGTGTATATTCTGTAATCAATAGGTAACTCCACATATTTTTTATTTAATAAAGGTGCAATGGTTTTAAAGAAATGGCGAGTGCTGTATTTTGGGTCATCAATAATATTATATACTTCACCATTCCGTTTTTCTTCTTCTGCAAGAAAAAGTGCAGCACCACAAACATCCGCAACATGCACATAGGGAAATCCTGAATCAAAATTATGTGGTAAAAATAATGCAGGAAATTTACTGTACGTCATCCACATATCCGCAAGTCCATACATTGCACGAGGTCCATAGATAGGAACACATCGAAGGATAGTAACAGGTAATTTATAATATTCAAGATACTCAAGGACAACTTGTTCTTGCATCATTTTTGATTTTCCATAATTATTACATGGATTTAAATGGTAGCCTTCACGAATTTCTTTATATTCTTTTCTGGGTAAACCATAAACACTACCTGAAGACCAATTGATAAACCGTTTTACATTTCCGTATTGCACTAATGCTTGACAAAGATTTCTGGTTCCATTCACATTTATATCGTAAAGTTTTTTCCAAGAACCTTCATAAGCAAAAAATGCTGCAGTATGAAATACAAATTCTACATCTTTACAAACATCTTTAAGAGTTTCTGGTTTAGTAAGATCAGAAGGAATTACTTCTATCCCCCTTTCTTTGAGAATTCCAAAATTAACGCCACGTTCAGAACCAATTAGATCAGTTGCTCTGACTTCATAACCATGATCTAGTAATAACTCAACCATATGAGACCCTACAAATCCACAAGCACCAGTAACCAAACATAATTTTTTCTTCATAATTGGCGATCTCCTTTTTTAATTAATATTGATAAATAACAGAAACTAATATTGATATAGAAATTATAATCCATAAGCTAAAAATTATCATCGCTTTTTTAGCGTAAAAAACTATCTAAATTAAAAAATTGTATCAATAATATAATCGCATGAAAAATAAAATCCTATGAAAAAATTATTAATTTTAAAAGATTTATCAACTATATTTTGTATAACGAGGTTAATTTTTAGAATTTAGCATTATTACAGCATTTTTTAGTTGAATAGAGGATTTTAAAAGTTAGAAAATAATTTATTTAGCATATAGAATTGGTTGAGTATATATACCTTAACATAGTACTTATAATTTGTTTTAATAAACAAATTATAAGTACTATTAATTCTAAGATATTGACTATTTAGAAGTATTTAAGTATAGTTTAAAAAAAAATAGAAAATTATAAATTCTAAAAAATTTGGGTAAAATTTTTTCCAAATAATTAGGTAAAGTTTACACGATAATTATGTAGCTAAATATCAAATCTGTATTCCAATTAATCTAATTAATCTCCTAATTTTTACTTGCAGGGATTGAGTAAACATAGATATTTTTGTCAAAACTTCCAACGACCATCTCATAATTTTCGTCTCCATTAAAATCTGTAAAAGATGGTTTTGTACTTCCTTTTAATGGAAAACCAGGTAGTAAAATACCTTTACTATCAAAAGCAAAAATATTATTTGTGCCTCCATAAACAATAATTTCATCTTTTTTATCTTTGTTCATATCAAAAAGTAAGATTTTGCTTTCTTTTGAGTCCAAATCTTTTATGTATTTTTCAAAAAGTATTCTACCATCGAGATATAATACAGATAATTTACCATCTTTATCGAGAATAGCGATTTCTTTAAGTTTATCACCTTCAATATTGCCAATTTGAGGTTGATTATAAAAAACACCATCAAATTTCATAGGAAAATTGTTAAATTTTGTACCATCAATCTTCCATAAGTTTAAAATACCAGACTGTGTTAAAAATATTATTTCGTTTTCTCCGTTATTATCTATATCTATAAATTTTGGTGATCCATAAGATATACCACTTCCTTCTTGTGGCCAGTTTTCAAAAACAGCTCCGTTTTCATCTGTTAAATAAACAGTGCCAGAAAAACTTTTTGGATATATTGCAAAATAGTCTCCTACAATCGAAGGAGGAGTAAGAAGGGGTGATTTAAATTCAAAATTAAATTCTTTTTTATTACCTTCAAAATCAATAAAATACATTTTTCTTTCTGAGTTGTTAAAAAGAACTAAATTATCTTTATAAATTATTGGATAGAAAGAATTATTAAAATTAGTTTCAATAGGGTAGGGGGCTTCCTCTTTGCCTTCATTATCAAATTTATGAAGAATTCCTTTATCTGTAAAACTAATTATATCAAGTTTACCATTCTTATTAAAATCAAAAATTAAAGGCGGATTTTCCGAACTTCCCTCAAGTCTTACAGGAAATCCAGTTATAGGAGTATTATTCATATCAGCGACAACGAGTTTATTATCTTTTCTTATATAAATTAGCTCTGGTAAGTCAGATTCTAAAATATCTTTTGTTAAAATTTGTGAGTTAATTCCTTCACTAACTAATTTTGGAAATCCAGAAAACATTCTTGCTTTTGCTTTATTTATTCCACTTGCAGCAAAATTTAACTTTATACTTGAATTTGTTAAATTTATTGCAAGATTACCCTTCTCATAAAGTTTTATTAAGTCGAAAATTAGTTCCTTTTTGTTGAAAAATGGCGGTTGAGATATGCCAAGATTGAAATATAAAAATATATTAGCCTTTTTCTCAATATTTGCAGTAATTTCTTTATAAATTTTATCATATACGAGTGTATGGCTAGAATTATATTTATTTACTAAATTTGACAGAGGGCTTGGCTCCATAGAAAAGAAAATAAAATCACCAACTACAACATAATAAGGCGTATCAAAACCTTTATAAAAACTATTTATAATAGTAAGAAAAAATTCTGGCATCTTAGTTTTATCGAGTTTAACTCCTTCAAAGACAACATTTTCGTCATTATCGAGTAGTATTGAATTAAACATTTTTTTCATAACCCCTTCAAGTTTATTTTTGTCTTTGATTTCAAAAAATATAACAGGTGAAGAAGAAACAGAAGAAGTAAAAAAACCAAGCTCATTACCAATCCAACTAAATACAAGCTCATTTATATCAGCTTGAAAAAATAATTTTGCAGCATCATTTATTTTTTTAATTGTGTCTTCATATTTTCCATTTTGTAGATAAACAAAAAGTTTATAAAATTCTTCAAAAGATTCAAAATTTATATCACCATAAATATTCGTATCTTCTGGTAGGTATTTTGCAACTTCCATTTCTTGAGATTTATGATTTAAGAATGCTTTTATTAATTCATCAGTTGTCGAACTATTTGTAAAAGTATCAAAAGATATATTTTCATTAGAAATATTAGTTGAAATCGCTGTATATTTTTCAAAATTTAGCTTATTTACTATATTATCTATATCAGAGAAGTTTTTTAAGAATGTTTTAGTTATTTCTTTAGTATTTATGTAAATTTCTGCTATTCCACCTTTTTTAATTTGATTTCTTATATAAAAAAAATCATCACTATTATAAATTCCTGCGTTATCTTTTTTTGTTTTATAAATGTATTCTATATCAGATTGTTTTAAGCCAAAAATTAAAATATTATTTTTAATACTAAAATAAAAAACTTGCATATTTGAAAAAAGAGTAAATTTATACAAATTATACCCTTCTTTTTTAATTTCTTCTATCGAAAAGTTGTCTGTTTTTGAAATAAATTTTGTTATAAATTTAGAACCTCGTAGTAAGAGAGATTTAAATCCAAGGTCAAACAAAAGAATTGGGCTATAATCTTTATTTAAAATAATATCAACTTTCATATTTATTAGAGAAATTAAAAGTTTATTTTTAGCATATTTTGAACGTCTTACTTCTTGTAGTGTCTTATATATCTTTTTAAAGTCTTCTGTTGCAATAATTGTATCAATTGCTCGTAAATCTATTAGATTATCATAAGCTTTTGAAAGAGACTCAATTTTTACATACCCAAGAAAATCTTTAGGGATATATTTTTTTATGTCTTCTTTTGTAAATAAGTAATATAAAATAGAAATACCTGTTATTAATAAGAGTATAAAAATTGAAATTAGTAAAAATTTGACTAAAGAGCCAAAAAATGATTTTTTCTTTTCCATAATAAATTTTCCTTATAACACATATTAACACAGATTTCGCTGATTTTATATCCAGCTAATCTGTGTTTATCTCTTTTAATCCGTGTCGATCCGTGTTATATTATATAATACTTAAAAAATCTACACAATAGAATTTATTGTAAATTAAAAAATAATAAAATATTTTTTTGAATATTTTTGTTTTTTGATATATATTTTAATATGTGTAAATAAATTTTGGAGAACTTCTATGAAAAAAATATTAATTTTTTGTTTACTTATTGTGTGCTTAATTAGTGCTTTTTCAAAAACAAAAAAATCAGATGAAAAAAGATTTCAGATAGGTTTTGGTGGAATGGTTAGTACAAGTAATTTAATGGGTATGATAGAGAATACTAAATTGTATCAGGCAATAGAAAATGGTAGTCAATACGATTATCCGGGATTGGATACTGAACAAAGTAAGGCTATAAATAATCTTGCGAAAAATATGGGACGTGCTATTCTTGTTGCAAATATTCTTGGTGGGCTTGAGTATGGTTTTGAAGCAAGGCTTTTATGGAATGCTTTGATGTTAGAATCAGACTTGATATTCTTGCCGTTTGATGCGTCTTATAATGGTAGAATGGATTTTGTTGTTACTACTAATATTGGTATTAGAGCTCCTTTTTGGATTATGCCTTATATTACTGCTGGTGCAAATTTTACATTTAGTTGGTATCCTGAGAATGTAACTAAAATAGATAAATGGAAATCATGGGGAGTTTTTAATAATTTTGTGTGGAGACCTGGCGTTAATTTGAGATGTGGATTGGATTTAAAATTTAGGCATTTTTCTATTGGTGCTTATTATCAGTACACTATTAAAGATTTTGACGAGTTTGTTGGATGGTGGCAAACTCTTTCTGATAATTTATATAATAAAGGTCTTAAAAATGCAGCAGAACAAGCAGCGGGTCTTATATTTGCATCTCAATCGCGATTTGGTATTAGCATGGTATTTTATTTTATGTAAAAAATCATTAAAGAATCATTAATAAAATATTAATAAATTTTACTTTTTCTATTGAATTTTAGGATTTTTTAAATTATTATTAAAACAAACATTTTAGCTTTTTACTAAGCTATAAAAAATAGAGGAGATATATTATGAGATTATTTGCATTAGTTTTATTTTTATTTTGCCTTCAAATTCCTGTCTTTTCGCAAGATATTGAAGACAGAGATTCGACTGAGGTAAGTGATGTAACAGAAGCTTATACTCCAGACCAATGGTTAGTGAGTGAAGATGAAGAAGAAAAAGGCGATCAACAAGTTAGTAATGCTCCTGAATGTGATATTAGAGCAGTTATGGGATGTTACGACAATGATAGATTAAGAATTGATATTCTTTTGTGGAATCCTGTTAGTTTCAAATGGTTGACTTATTTTGCTATCAAACTTGAATATGATGCAGGCGTTTCTGAATATTATGCTTATAATACAGACACAAAAAAAATTAGATACATTAAATACGATAATGGCGAAACAGTAGAAGATTATTATCTTGACGAAGATGGTGAAGGCTTAGATATGGGTTTTGTAACTTCAAGCTATGGTAAGAAAAATTGCTCTGTTGGTATTATTATTGATAAAGAAAAACATATTGGCGGTAAAAAAGGTAAAAGATATTATTTAACATGTGAATTTGAATCTGGATTTATCGACAAAAAAGGAAACTTAAAAGTTGCAGATAGTACAAGAAGTGTAAATATGTACTTTGTTAAATAAAAAAAATTTATAATTTTTATTAGACTAACTATAATGTCAAAGACTTTTTAGTTAGTCTTTTTTATTTTACTCATTCACCACTGGAAAAATCAATTTTTGATAGATGTTGTCTCTGTCAATTGTTGGATTTTGTTTTCCATCGCTTGATTTTGAGACTGCCGATAAAACGAAGCTTTTTAGTTCTTCCATCGTGATTTTACCGTCGCCGTTTGTGTCTGCCATATTTTTTTGGAAAGCGTTAATTATTTCTTCTGTAAATAAACCATTTTCTAGCCTACTATCTTCGTAAGAAAACTCGCCACCTTTTGATGACGAAAAAACTACAGCTCCACTTCTTCTTGCTAAGTCATTATAAATAAATCTATCCTTTTGCATAGAATAAAATTTTTTATTAGTAGTAGTTTTATTTTGGTTAGAAGAGATTCGTTTTAAGCTTCTTGCATTAAGAGTCGTGACTTTTTGTTCATTAGTTAAATTAATGTTTTCATCAGTGTCAAGTTCGCCAGATTCGCAAGTATCCATAAGGAAGAGTTTATTTCTTGCTTTTGCTTCTTGTAGAATATTTTCTATCAAATCAAAATCTGCTGCTGTTTTTGATAAATTTTTTATATCCGTATCATAGGTTACATAATAGTAAGTATTTTCTTTGTCATTATCATGAAGTCCATGTCCTGCTATAAATAAAATTAGAGTGTCATCAACTTTTGTATTTTGGACTAATTTTTTTGCATTTATAATGTTATCTTTTTTGACATCTTTATCTAAGTAAGCGTAAGTATAGATATTGTTATAAAAATCTTTTTGCTTTGAGAATAATTGTTTTAAATCAGTAACGTCTTTATTTGCATATTCTAGATCTGTAATATCATCTGATAAATAGTTTGATACTCCAAAACCAATAAAATATAGGTCTCCTTTGACTTCCTTTTTATAATTAATTTTTGTTAAGGCTCTAAAAGATTCTGCTCCTTTTTCGTTTGTGCATGTAATTTCAATTTTATTGTCGCCAGAGCCAAGCTCGATTATTTCTTTTATAGTTTGTGAGTTTCCAGAAGTTTCTTTGCCAAGTATTCCAAAGACAGGAACATCGTTTACAAAAATATTATATAATTTAAGATTAAAGTTATTATCCTTTAATTTGAATGTTATTTCGGCTAATTTATCGTTTTGTTTTGCTTCTATTATTTTAACCTCTGGAACTTCCAATTTTTCTGCTAAATTTTCTTCTTTTAAATTAAATTTCCTGAGTCTTTTCTTAAATTGGTTATAATAATGGTCAATTATATCATTATTTTCAAACCCTATTCTTTTTAAAATAATGTCTGGTCTATTGTATTTTATTGCAAACTGGTCTACACCAAAAACTTCCATCTCATCGGTTACCATTGCAACAAGTTTTCCACCATACAAAGAGGCATCCCAATATCCATCTGGTGTAAAACAAAACCATTGTTCTTTTTCAGAAACAAGACTTACCAAATCACCTGTATTTAGATTTATAATATTAACAGTGCCATCCATAGAACCTACAATAACATTTTTACAATCATCTGTAAGTTTGATAGAATAAGCTATTGACGACAAAATCGGGTAATTTTTAATTAAATTATCGGTAAAATCAACTGTTTTAATACCAGGAATGCTTCCACCCTTATTATCTGGTGTATAACTTGCCTCAACGATAAGTTTTTTATCAATACTAAAATCACCAAACCCGCCAAGACTGCGAGATTTATTTACCAAAAACACTCCTGAAAGATTGCAGACTTTAAAGGTAGAATGTGAAAATAAGCCAATAAGTTTACCTGACGAGTTAAATTTAATAGAAATCACATTTGGGTCACCTATTATAGTACTAGAACTACCGTCTGAGTAATCCCAAACTTTAATAAGTCCATCAAGCATACTATAACTTATAAAATTGGTTTTATCTGGGCTAAATATAATTTTAGTTACATATTTACTTGGATCAGTATTATGTAAACCAAATACTTTGATAAATTTCCCATCTAAAGAATACAAGTCTATTCTATTTAAATATTCTACCTGTCCTTGTATATTTAGCTTTAATCTTGTGAAAAAATAAATTAAACTATAAACTTCATCAGAATTTGCATTTTCATCGAGGATATAGAGTTTTTTATCATTATCAAATAAAAAACAGTTTTTTAGAGCCTTAGTTTCTTCTTCTGTATTTGTTTTTGTTAGTAAAGCCTTAAATTTTTTTTCGTCAAACTCATAAGGAAAAAGTTTTGTTTGTGTAATTGCACTACCTATCAAAATATTTTTATTGTCAGGTGTAAAACTTATTGCATAAAGTTGTTTACTGCCAAAATCATTCTTTGGTTTTACAGTTATTACTTTGCCAGTGAGTATATTTATGGTTTTAAAGCTCATTCCATCAGCAAGACCAAGATATTTGTTATCATAAGAAAAACAAAAACTACCACTTGCCATATTATTATCATTATTAAAAACTCTAATAAGTTTACCTGTTTTATGCCAAATCCTAACATCATTATCATAGAATGTTGTAGTGGCAAAATATTCTCCATCATCGCTAAATTCAATTTTTGCAATGCTTCCAGTATTACCACCTTGCAGTACCATTTTTAAGTTTTGAGAATTTAAATTTAACATAAAGCTAAATAAAAATAATAGAATTATAATCTTTGTTTTCATAAATATTCACCTTCCTATAACACGGATTTTCAGAGATTAAAACAAATTGACACAGATTACGCTGGTTTTAAATTTATCAAACATCTTAATTATTTCTAATAATGATTTGTATTCTTTATCATATATTGTTATGTATGTTAGTTAAATCTTTTTTCATATAAAAAATATAACTAAAATTTAGGGATTTGTCAAAAAGATTTTTTAACTCATCCATTTAAGCTGGTAGGTTTCTAAAAGCTGTCAGGTTTATCTAAAGTTTCAAGACTATACCAGTATAATATACTTCGAATTTTTAATTTAATTTGGGATTTCTTATTACAAATTTGGTACATAATACAGGCTTGAGTTATTGACTTTAAATAAATATGTTATATAATTTATTTGAAGTTTAATCTAAATTTTAAGGGAGATTTTTATGAAAATCGGCTATATTTTTTTATTTTTAGTATTGTTTATTTCTTTTTCTTTTGCACAAGAAAAGGATAGTTTATTTCCAATTTGTAACTCTTTAGGTGAATATGGATTCATTGATAAGACTGGAAAAGTAGTAATAGAACCTCAATTTGGTGGCTCTTTTTACTTTTCAGAGGGATTATGTGCCGTTAAGACTGGTTCAAAGTGGGGATATATTAATAAATCAGGTAAATATGTAATTAATCCCGCTTATGATGGAGTTGGTCCTTTTATGCAAGGAACAGCTGCTGTCTTATTAAATGGGAAATGGGGATATATTAATAAAAAGGGACAAACTATTATTAAACCTACTTTTAATTGGTGTGGTAATTTTTCAAGATTTCTTACTGCTGTTTTGGTTGGTAAAAAATGGGGATATGTAGATCAAGATGGAGTTATGATTATTAAACCACAGTATGACGAAGCTTATGAATTCACCAAGGATTTGGCTTTAGTTAAAATCGGAAATAAATGGGGATATATAGTGGATACAGGTGCTATGATAATTAGTCCTCATGGCTATGATGATGCTTTTAGTTTTTCATCTTCAGGTCTTGCCGCTATAAAACAAAAAGATAAGTGGGGATATATCAATACGATAGGAGAAATAGTTATTAAACCTCAATTTGATTGTGTAACAACATTTAATGAAGGACTTGCATTAGCTTATGTTAGTGGGAAATGTGGATACATCAATGAAGAAGGTAATTTTGTTATAAATCCTAAATATGAAGAGGCAACAAATTTTTCTGAAGGACTTGCTGCAGTTAAAATTGATGGTAAATGGGGATATATTAATAAAAAGGGAAAAATCGTAATAGAACCAAAATTTGAAAATGTTTCAGGATTTTATAATGGCCTTGCATGGTGGATATCGGAAGACTATAACTGGGGATATATTGACAAAAAAGGAACCACTATTTGGGAATTACATCCTAAAAAAGACACTGATCTTACTGCTGAAGAGATAAAAAATCAAGTACTTAAGGCATTTGAAGAACTTGAAAATGAACTAAGTCTTATAAAAGACCTTGAGGAAATTGATGTTGAAAATGGTCATGCTGTAGCTAAGTCAAATGCAGAAGACTGGAAAGAGGCAGCTTCCTCTGAATGATAATAAAAAAGAATCTCATTACTAAAATATATTGAATTAGATTATTAAATTTCTATATTAAAAAAAAATATACTCAAATTAGATTAAAAAATTTATATAACTAACGCTATATATAGTGGGTATTTCTTAATCTTAACACTATATATAGTGTATAAAAAAATCAAATTCTATTTTTCAGTAAACTCACGGACGCAAGAAATGTCGAACTTGACAATTTTTAAGCTGTCCACCCTGATTAAATAAATGTTATATAATCTATTATTTCTTTAAATATATTTTCTCTATTTATCATAAATTATATCTCTTAAAATCTTATGATATTTTAATATATTTATTTCCCAAATCAAATATATTTTAGAAATATTTAGTAATTCAAAAGCAAAATTCGTCAAGGTGGCTTTTATATGTATTTCACCCAATAATTACTTTCAATTTTAACGCTAATTCTTTCATTGTATATGGTTTTTGCAAGAAATCGTTTACGCCGAGATTGAGTATGTCCATAACACGGTCGTCTTGTTTGAAGCCAGAGCTTAGTAGGACTTTTACATTTGGTTTTATTTTTTTTAGTTCGAGATAAACTTCTTTTCCAGACATTTTTGGCATAGCCATATCAAGAATCACGATTTTTATGTCGTTTTGTTTATATTTGAATAGTTTTATTCCAGTTTCGCCGTTATCTGCATCAATAACATCGTATCCACAGTGTTTTAAAATTTTAATTGCAGTAGACCTAACCATAAAATCATCATCAATAATCAGAATCAACCCAGAGCCAGTAAAATCCTCAATTTGTTCTTTCTCTTTAGAAATAATTTCGTTTGGGTTTTCTGAGACTGGAAGATACACATTAAAAGTAGTGCCAATATTATACTCAGAGTAAACATCTATAAACCCTTTGTGTTGTTCAATAATAGAATAAGCCATTGAAAGCCCGAGTCCTGTCCCTTTACCATGTTTTGTAGTAAAAAAAGGATCAAAGATTTTTGTAATATCTTCTGAATGAATACCAACCCCATTATCAGAAATTATAATTATCCAATATATGTTTTCGGATGCTTTTGAATGATTTATCCTAAAATAATCATCTATTTCTTTTTTTTCTATTGAAATATGAAGAATACCGCCTTGTTTTTCATTTTCTTGTCTCATTATAGTCATAGCATGCATAGCATTAATACAGAGATTTAGAACGACCTGTTCGATTTGGGCGGGGTCTCCAACGCAATGAGCTTTTTCCCAGTAGTAAGAGGATTTTATTTCAACAGATTTATCAAAAGTTGTTTGACAAATTTTTATAACCCTTTTGATAGAATCATTCAAATCAATTGTAACAAATGATAATTCATATTTTTTTGATAAGGCAAGTAAATGTTTAATCATATCTGTTGATCTTTTTACAGCCTCTTCTATAAAATCAACATTTTCTTTCATTTCGTTTATATCAATTTGATCTTTTTGGAGCAAATATTTCATTAAGGTCGCAGTACCACTTATTCCACCCAAAACATTGTTAAAGTCATGTGCTAAACCACCTGCAAGAGTGCCAACAGTTTCCATTTTTTGTGCCTGCCTCAACTGATTGTCTTTTTTTTCAAGTTCGGTTACATCGTCAATTTTAATTACGCCACCTTTTACACCTCTATAATCAAGTGGATATATTGAAACATTAAAATATTTCTTCTCATTTGGGTTTAATATTTGTTTGTAAAGTTCTATTTTATCACTATTTTGTATAACTTTCTCAAAATCTTTTTTAAAATTGTTAAAAAAATCTACTATCTGCCATAAATTCTTTGAAATTGCATCATTTTTAGATATATTTGTATATTTTTCTACCGCATCATTCCATTGAGTAATAATACCATCACGATTTGCATAAACAAGCATAGAAGGGAAGGAGTCGAATATATTTTTAATTATTTCTTCGCCTTGTTCGATTTTTTCGAGGGTAATTGCAAGTTGATTTGCACCAATTGAAAGCATTTTCAGCTCATTATGAGTTAATTTATACTCATCTGTTAAAGAAATTAAACAGATAGTGCTATAAATTTTATCTTTTGTCATTACGGGCACTGCGATTATAGAATGAAAATCAAAACTAAAAATATTTTTTTCTATATTTAGAATAAGATGGCTTTCTTCAAAAGAAACAATTTTTTTTATATCATCTTTTGATAATTTTATTTTATTAGAGCTTTTCTTTTTAAAACTAATTTTCCATGACTTTTCTTGTTTTTTTATAAAGAATATCGAATCCGCAAGAAAAGAATTTTCTATTAATTTAATGACATTATCAATTAATATTTCTTTATCATAAGAATTTACAAGAATATTTTGCAAATTTGACAAAAAGTTAATATGGCTTACTCGCCTTTGAAAATCAAGTAGCCCAAGTTCGAGTTTCGCTGCATCATAAAAATATTTTAGTTTTATTTTTTTGCTTATAAAATTAAATGAAAGTTTAAATTTTTTATCTTTTAGTTTAGAATAAAGCAATTTTTGATAAAAAACTAGATTTAATTTTTTTGCATAAGCAAAGCCTTTTTTATAATTTTGTTTCGCTTTTGGAATATCTTTTTGTTCTTCATAAAATAAGCCATATTCATAATAAAACATTGGAGTAAAATAAGTTATAACATCATTTGTTTTTTGAGAAAAATAGTATGCTCTTTCAAAGTATAGTTTAGCCTTATCTAACTTGTTTTTTTCTTTTGAGATAAAGGCATTAAATAAAAAGTACAAAAAATATTCTTCATTCTTTTTGGGATAAGGTTTTAATTTTGTATTTTTAATTTTTGTATAAATTTCATAACATTTATCTAAATTTCCAGTTTTATAATAAACAATTCCAAGTAAACTATATATACGAAATAAAGAATGATAAGGAAGATTGTTGATTTTTAATAATTGCATAAGTTTTAACATATTTTCTAAAAATCTAAGTGAATCTTTGTATTGTAAAGTGAGAAAATAATTTGATGCAATGTTTAAAAAAGTATTTGTAATTTCAAGATAATTTTTTACTTTAAAAAGACAATCTAAAGCTTTTGCATAAAAAAAGTCTGATTTTTGGTATTTTCCAATTAAATAATTAAAAAAACCTAATCCATTATAAATATATGATAATTCGAGTTTGTTTTTTAATTTTAATTTAATTTCTTTACTTTTTTCAAAAAATGATAGTACTTTAGAATAATTACCTAAAACAGAATAAACTATTCCTTTTGTTTGATATGCAGATGAAAGTCTATAATAATTTTTATATTTTATTGATAGTTTTATTCCCTTATTGTGAAGAATAGAGTTAAATTTGGTGTGATTTGAATAATCACTATATAAATAGATTAATGTATTTAACATATTAAGTTTTTTGCAATAATAAATCAATTTTTTATAAAAATTATTCCATTTATTAACGTTCATTTTTTTTAATTTACTTTCGTATTGATATAAAATAAACATTGATTTAAAAATTAATGACTTTTCTTTTATTTCTTTGGCTATTTTAAAACTCAATTTTGTAATATTTAAAGCTTTTTCGTATTCTCCCTTTTCAAGGTAGAGTATGCCAATTTTTTGATAAGAAATAGAAATAACCTTCTTATTATTATATTTTTGTCCAAAATCAAGTAATTGGTAATAATATATAAAAGCAATATTATGATTGCCAAGATAATAATTTACATCACCAAATATCATTAACATTTTGATATAGTAATTATCTTCTATTTTATTATAATTATTTAAATATTGATTATATATTTTCTCAATGTATTCCTTTGCATCAAACAAAGCACAAAGATTAAAGCAATTTTGTGATAAATCGATGAGTTTCAATGGATTTTCATTGTTTCCATTTGGATATTTGCTTAATAACTTTTCTTTATGAATCTGGAATGTTAAATCCATTGACAATTTATTTTTTTCGATAAATTCTACAAAGTTAGAAAAATAGTTTTCTGTGTCTATATTAATTAATTCATCTTTATTAAAAAGAAAAAATATTAACACTTTTCCTTTAGTTTTTACTTTTAAAAACTTTTTTATTATTTCTATTGAGGAATACTTTATTTTATCAAAACATTGTATAACAATTATTTTAGGTTCATCAGATAAATTAATAAAATAAAAAAATAATTTAATAATGCTATTTATTATTTTTTGTTTTTCAAATTTTAGCTCACCAAAAATTATATCTTCAATTCTATTTGTTGTTTTTTTTGTAAAATAATCTATAAAAATGTCTTTATGAAAATGATAAACTTCGCATATATCAAAAATATTTTCTATTTCTGTAAGAGTTTTATTTTTTAAAAAATTGTCTATAATATCAAGAAATGGATAATAAGGCTCTGTAAAATAATTATCAATCGTTTTTTCTATAAGAATATTTGAAGAATTTCCAAAATAATCATAAATCAATTCTTTTAATTTAGTTATATTATTCGTATTGAAAAAAGTAAAAATTGGAGTGTTTTCACAAGTTTTTTTGTAATAATTTTCAAATAATTTATTATAATATTTAAATGTTTCCATAATATTAAAATTATATAATAAAAATGAAAAAAAGTAATTAGTTATATGAAAAATATTTGAAAATTTTAAAAAAATTACTCTTAACAAAAATAATGAAAAATCATCTACAAGAAGAATTATTCAACAGTTTAAAATCAAAAGATTGGTTTCTATCCCAAATATTTAAAATTACATCCCTCTTTTAATCAACTAAAATCTCTTTGACAAACTATGAAATTTTGGTTATATTTTTTATATGAAAAAAGAAGTGATAAATATACATAACAATTTTTTTCTGCAACTCTTATCAAATAAACAAAACGCAATTGATTTTCTAAAGATTAGTCTATCAAATCAAATAACAAAAGAATTATTTAGTGAAACTAAAGAGGAGGCAAGTATGGTAACATTTCTTGATGCAATTAAAATAGAAGGTAAAATAGAAGGTAAAATAGAAGAAAAACAAAAAACTTTAATCCGTCAATTATCAAAAAAATTTGGGGTAATAACGGAAGATGAAAAGCAATTTATTAAAGAATGTTCTGATGGAGAGAAACTTGATAATGCTTTAGATGAAATAATTTTTGCTGATAGTAAACATAAAGTTTTAGACTGGTTAAAATAAGGTAAAACCCTAAAAATCTTTAATTTTTTTATAAAATATATTTATTTGTAATTTATTTTATACTGATGAATTAATAGAGATAAGCGTTTAAGGTATAGAGACAATTTAAACAATTGTTAGTATAAAAAGTTTTTGATATAACAAATGTTTCATTAGATTATGAAAATTGTCGAATATGTTGAAGCCAATTAATTAGACCTGTTAGGTTTTAAAAATCTGACAGGTCTTATAATTTAATATATGTGGAGTGTTAAAATGAGGCTTGGTTTTGATTTTGGTTCAAAAAATATTGGTGCTGTTGTAATTGATGGGAATAAAATAGTTAAGACTTATTATATTTCTCATAATGGAGATATAGCAAAGAATTTTAGGCAAATTTCACAAGAAATATACTCAAATTATCCAATTGAGACTTTTGGTATAACTGGAAGTATAGATTTTGCTAATCTTAAAACAATTGATTCAATTTTAGCAAATGTTGAAGCAAATAAATTTTTAAATACGAATTGTAGAAATATTTTTTATGTGGGCTGTGAAACTTTTAGTTTAATTATCCTTGATGAGAGTTACAACTATATTGAACACGCGATAAATCCTTTGTGTGCCTCAGGTACTGGTAGTTTTTTAGACCAACAAGCAGAAAGAATTGGCTTAACAACCGAAAAACTCGCAGAAATTGCTTATAATTTTAATGGAAAAACTCCGTCAATTGCAACTCGATGTGCTGTTTTTGCAAAATCTGACATTATTCACTCACAAGCAGATGGATATTCTAAAGAGGCAATAGCAACAGGTCTTTGCGAAGGAATGGCTTTAAGCATTGTGTCAAATCTTGTAAAAGGAAGAGAATTAATTGGTGATGCTTCGTTTATTGGTGGGGTTAGTAAAAACAAAAAAATTGTTAAAGAAGTATCAAAAATTTTGGATAAAGACATAAAAATTATTGAAAATGGAGAAATTTTTAGTGCAATTGGTGCTTGCGTACTTGGAAAAGAAACTAATTTTGATATTGAGAATATTCTTTCTAATATGCAAAAAAATCGTGAGAGAAGAGATAAACTTGAAATAAAATTGACAAATTATCCAGATTTTACAAATGACAAGTTTTATATTGAAGATGGAGTTGAGATAACAGAATACAAAATATTCGACAAAAAAGAATATTCTATTTATATTGGTGTTGATGTTGGCTCTACAAGCACAAAAGCGATAGTTACAGATGGAAATACAGATATTCTTTTGGGGCTTTATACAAAAACTGCAGGCGAACCTGTAATTGCAACTCAAAAACTTTTTGCTAAAATAAAAAAGATCTTTGATGGCAAGGATTTAACGATTAAAGGTGTGGGGACAACTGGCTCTGGTCGTAAACTTGTTAAAGAAATTATAAATGCAGACTTAGAAATTAACGAAATTACAGCACACGCAAAGGCTGCTATTTTTATTGATCCAGAGGTTGACACGATTATAGAAATTGGTGGGCAGGATTCTAAATTTACACTACTAAAAGATGGAAATGTAATCCAGTCAACAATGAATTATGTTTGTGCTGCTGGTACTGGCTCATTTATCGAAGAACAAGCAAAAAGGCTTGGAGTAACACTCGATGAAATTTCTGAACTGGCGATTGGGCAAAAAGCACCTTACACATCTGATAGATGTACTGTTTATATGGAAAGGGATTTAAATATATTTCTTTCTGAAGGTTGGACAAAACAAGAAATTTTGTCATCTGTTTTGTATAGTGTGCGAGATAATTATTTGTCAAAAGTTGTTGGTAAAACTCCTCTTGGTGAAAAAATATTTTTTCAAGGAGCTACTGCACGAAATAAGGCTTTAGTTGCTGTTTTTGAGAATGAAGTAGAACGACCTATTTCTGTATCAAAATATTGTCATTTAACTGGTGCTTTGGGGATTTGCATTATACTTAAAGAAAAAGGTATAAATTTAACTAAATTTAGTGGAATGGACTTTAAATTTAACCAATCCACAGAAATTTGTAATCTTTGTATAAATAATTGTAATCTTACAATTTATGAAGTCAATGGCAAAAAAACAGCATGGGGACTAAAATGTGGAAGGGATTATGATGATAAAAAATTCAAGATAAAGCCAAAAAATGCAACTATTGAGTCGAAATTTAACGAAATATTTCAAAGTAATAATAATTTTGGTAAAAATAGGTTAAAAGTGGGTATTCCTGTAACGTTATATCTATCGGACTTGTATCCTTTGTTTAAAGATTTTTTTGAGAAACTTGGATTTGAAGTTATACTTGAAAAAGGAAATTCTAAAAAAATGAAAGAAGGGGCAAAATTGATTAACTCGGATTTTTGTGCTCCTATGACTTTGATGGCAGGGTTAGTTCATTCTTTAAAAGATAGAGTTGATTATATTTTTTTACCAGCAATGATAAACGGTGAGTTAGTTAGAGAAGATTTTACTGATGACCCAAAATTTTACGATAAAATTAGAGACTCGTATTATTGTTATTATTCAGAATACGCTGCAACAATTGTAAATAATTTTCATTCTCTTGACATAAAGCAAAAACTTATTAGCCCTATGTTAAAATTTAATATAAATGATAAAAGTCTAATTGCAGAAGAAATTGCTAATAGTACACAAAAGATAACAAATTTTGATAAAGAAGATATTAAAAGAATATTTTTGGAGTGTTTTGATGTTTTTAGGTCTAAAAAGCAACTTTGGCAAGATGAAGGCAAAAAAATTATTGAGCAAAATCCAGATAAAATTAAAATTATGTTTATTGGTAGACCTTATTCAATCTTTGATAATAATATTAATCTTGGAATACCTGCAAAAATTGAAGAAATGGGCTTTGATGTCGTTTATCAATCAATGTTTTCTTATAAAAATGAAGAGTTACCAGTATCAAAAAGGTTTTTACATAAAATGCACTGGTATTTTGGACAAGAAATTCTACTTGCGGGAGAATATGCTGCAAAATCAAAAAATATTTATCCAGTATTTTTAACTTGTTTTAGGTGTAGTCCAGATTCTTACCTCATAACATATTTTAAAGAAATTATGAAAGAATATCAAAAACCATATCTTGTAATCCAACTTGATGAACATGCAAGCGATGTTGGTTATCAAACTCGTATTGAAGCTGCGATAGAGACATTCTTAACAGATGCACAAAAAACAAAAAAAATTGATAAAATAGAAGAAAAATTACCAAAAAATGACAAAATTACAAAAGAAACAACAGTTTTGATTCCCTATTTGAGCCCAATTATAAGTCAGTTGCAAGAATATGCTTTTAAAGCATACAATTATAATGCGTTAGTATTGCCAATCGAGCAAAAAATGATAAATAGCGGCTATAAATATGCGTCTGGCGGCGAATGTATGCCAAATATAGCAATAATTGGTTCTTTAATCGAAACAATCAAGCAAAATAGCATTAATCCAGAAAAGGCAATTTTATATATGCCAACTGTTTGTATGGGTTGTAATTTCAATCAATATGCTGTGTTAATTGACCTCGCTTTAGAAAAGGCAGGATTTGGTAAAATTAAAATTGCAAATCCAAATACTTTAAAACAAATGGATGAGTTACCTAAAGAATTAAATGTAAATCTATTTGAAATTAATGTATTAGGTTCTATTTTATACAAATTGTTGTTTAGATATAAACCTTATGAAAAAAATGTTGGTGAAACAAAAGATGTTTTTGAAAAATCGATTAATTTAATAAAAGATTATCTATTTACAAAAAAATCTTTGATGGAAGCAGCTAGAACAATAAAATCATATTTTGAGAATATTCAAATTGATAAAACAAAAAGAAAGCCTCGAATTGGAATTTTGGGTGATCTTTATGCAAAATATAATTATATTTTAAATCAAGATATTTATAGTTTAATAGAAGAACTCGATGGTGAGATTTTAATTCCATCTTTTACAGAAACAGTGTTACATTTTCTTGATGCTGATATCCGCGAAAACGGGCTTGATGTTAAGTATAAAAAAGGTGCTATTTTGTTTGAAAGAAGGTATGAAAGGATATTTGAAGATTTGATAGGTGACAGTATTGAGCCAAATATCGATGAATGTAACGATTTAATGAAAGAATACGGCATAAATCATCTAATTGCAGGCGAAAGCTCTATGAATGTAGGTAGAATGCTTTATTATGCAAAACATAAGACTGTTGATGCAGTAGTTCATTTAAATCCAGTTTTTTGCTGTCCTGGTGTTGTTTCTTCTTCCCTTTTTAGGAAAATGCAAAAAGATTTTGATATACCTATAATAGATTTGTTTTATGATGGAACAAATAAGCCAAATAAAGTAATAATACCGCAGTTATATTATTTAAATAAGAAATAAGGTTAATTATAACAAATACTAATCAGATTGTCACTGATTACATACAATTTCACGGAAATATTTTTATTTATTTTTTTCGTGAAGTTTTTTTACTAAATGTTAATTTAAAATTTTGATTTTAGTCAGTAGTAACTATAATATTATAAAAATTATAAGTTTTATAAAAACTATATCAAAGTCTGTCCCAGAGGGACAGTCCTTGATATGGTTTTTTGCAAAGAGTATTATATTGTGTCTTCATAGTTTTAACTAATCTTAATTATCGCTAAAATCATTTAATAGTTTCTATATAATTAATCTGTGTAATAAAAAATTTGACATATTTTTGTAAATAAATTATATTATCTTCCTATTTGTAAAATTAAATATGGCAAAAAAATAAAAACTAATATTTCTTTTAATTTATTTTATAATAGCGGTCGTAAAAACTTTAATTTTTGTGACCGCATTTTTATTTGGATTTGATTTACTTAGATAAAAAGCATTTTATTTCTAGGTAAACATTTTAAGTATAGTTTTTTTTAAATATATTCAAAAGTTTTATATATTATAAATATTTTGTAATAATTTGTATAGTATTTAATTGTTATCTAAAAATAATTTTTGGGGTAGGTAATGAAAAAAAATATATCGTCTGATTTAAATTTAATTAGAAGATACTTTAATTCTGATATTTATCAAAGAGGAAAAGAATATTATAACCAATCTAGAGTTTCTAATGTAGTTGAAACCGAAGATATGGTAACAGCATTTGTTGATGGTTCACATAATAATAAATATCTTACAAGAATATCTTTTGATACTAATGGTGATATAAAAAATGCTATTTGTTCTTGCCCTTATAAGATATTTTGTAAGCATGTTGTAGCCACTTTATTATATTTTGTTAGCAATGGTGCTCATAAAGTAGAAAAACCAGAAAATCCTTTAAAATTTATAGATATTATTGAAAAAAAAGAAACCATAATTAAAATTAAAGAAAACGATGGTGATACAAATAGATTTTCATACTTAAAAGAATCTTTTGAGAAAAATATTGTTCAAAAAACTAATAAACCGACTAAAGATAGATGGAAACCTATATTTATAATTCATGAAGAAGAATCTTCTTATTTTTATGGCAATAAAGAAGATAATTTCATAGACTTTAGACTTGGTATGCAATATATAAAAAAAGATGGTAATCCTGGAAGAATAACTTATGATTTTGATGAATATAAAATTACAGAAGAAATTACTAATCAGGTTGAATTTGAACTTTATAAAAAAATTATTACTAAAATGGAACAAAAAGTTAAAATTGAAGTTGTTTTAGATAATTTAATAAAAAATGATAATATTCCAATTTATATTGAGAAACAAGGGATTATTCCTGCTAAATTGATAAATATTGATATTATTAAAGTTAATTTTATATTAGAAGGTGTTAGTTTTGATAAGAATATCACCTATTTTAGGTCTATATTCAGTGTTATTGATAATAATCAAAAAGAATATATAATGGATGAAGAATTTAACCATTATTTCTTTAATGAATACATTTTACTTATATCTAAAAATGGTAACATATTTTATAAGGAAAATTTTAAGCTTCTAACTAAATTTTTAAGTGAAATATTAAATTTTAAAAAACAACTTAATAGTACAGAAATTATTACATTAAAAGAATTAGTAAATGAAAAATTTCCAAATAAAGATATAATAATAAATTTTAACTCAAAATTAGTTAAAACTTTTTCTGGAATACCAACACCTATTATTGAAATAAGTACTGGAGTATCAGAAGGTACTAATGTTAATTTGTTATTTTCATATCAAGAAAAAGAAATATATTTTAAAAACAAAGATATACAAATTTTAATTTTACCAAATACCAATAATCAAGAAGAAATTATAACTGTAAAAAGAGATTTTTATTTGGAAGATAGGATTTTTTCGTATCTATCTTATAAATTCTCTTCAATTTTTCAAAAATTTATTTATTCTATGTATAATAAAGATTTTGATTTTTACTTAAATATTCCAACAAAAAAATTCCTTGTAGAATATGGACTTCCTTTAATTGATGAAGGTTATGAAATAAAATTTAGAGAACACAAAAATAAATTATCAAGGAATTCGGGTAGAATATCAGTATTTGTAAATTCTGGTATAGATTGGTTTGATTTAGAAACACAATTTATAGATAAAGATGGAAATAAATTAGGTTTTAAGTTTAGTAAAGAGGACATTCTGAATGGTTTAATAGAAATAGATAATAAATTTGTAATTCTTTCTAAAGAAGATATTGAAGCATTGGCAAATTTACTTGATGAAGGAATGGACAAAAATGGTAAATTAAAAGTTTCAAAGTTAAATTTTGGAATAATTGATAAATTATATAATAATATTGCTAATAAAGATGATTCTGAATTAAAAGCAGTGAAAGATATTTCAGAAAAATTAAAAAACTTCAAAAAGATTGAAAAACAGAAATTGCCAAATAAATTTATCGGAAAACTAAGAGATTATCAAAAATCTGGCTATAATTGGCTACATTTTTTAAATAAATACAATATTAACGGTTGTCTTGCCGATGATATGGGACTTGGTAAAACAGTTCAAACCCTTGCATTCTTACAAAAACTTAAAGAAGATGGTAATTTGGGAATAGTTTTGTTAGTTGTTCCTGTAACTACTATCGCAAACTGGGAGAATGAAATTGAGAAATTTTCTCCAGATTTGAGGTATAATCGTCATTTTGGACAACAAAGGCAAAAAGAAGCCGAATTATTGAAGGATTTTGATATAATTATAGTTAGTTATCATACTTTAAGGAACGATATTGAGTTATTTAATAATATTGAGTTCAATTATCTAATTCTTGATGAGGCACAATATATAAAAAACTATAATTCATTAATGTTTAAATCTGTAAAATTAATAAATACAAAACATAAACTTTCTCTTACAGGTACACCAATTGAGAATAATACTTTAGAATTATGGTCACAGATGGATTTTTTAAATCATGGGCTTTTGGGTAGTTTAAATGAGTTTAAAGCAAATTTTAGTCAAAAAATAGAAGCCGAAAAAGATAAAAAAGCAGCAGAAAGACTAAGGCGAACAATTTTTCCTTTCTTATTGAGACGAAAGAAAGAAGATGTTGCAAAAGACCTTCCAGAAAAGGAAGAAATAGTTTTATTTTGTGAAATGGAACCACCTCAAAGAAAAGTTTACGAAGAGTTAAAAGAATATTATAAAATGCAAATCACAGAACAAATAGATAAAAATGGAGTACAAAAATCAACAATACAAATTTTTGAGGCATTGTTAAGATTGAGGCAGGCTGCTTTATTTCCGTCATTAATTGATAAAAAGTATTCAGATATTGAGTCTGTTAAGTTTGAAACAATGAAAAAAATGCTTGACGAAATACTTCAAGAAGAACATAAAATTTTAATATTCTCTCAGTTTGTTCAATCATTAAAAATAATAGAAGAAGATATAAAAAAAACTAAAAGAAAATATTCTTATATTGATGGTTCTGTAAAACATAGAGATAAACAAATAAAACAATTTCAGGATGATAAAGATACAAATGTATTCTTGCTTAGCTTAAAAGCTGGTGGGGTTGGTATAAATCTAACTGCTGCTGACTATGTTTTTCTTTTTGATCCATGGTGGAATCCTGCGGTAGAAAGACAAGCGGTTGATAGAAGCCATAGAATTGGTCAAACAAAAAAAGTAATTGTTTATAAATTTATTGTTAAAAATACAGTTGAAGAAAAAATATTAAAATTGCAAGAAAGTAAAAAAGAATTAGTATCTCAACTTATAACAGAAGAGGCGAGTTTCTTTAAATCTCTTTCAAAAAGTGATATTATTAATTTGTTTAATTAGAAATTGAAAATTTCTTTATTATCAATTACCCAGTGTAGAGGATGAAATTATTATATTATTTTTTTATTTAGAATGTCCACAATCAAGTTTAACAAATTATTTTTACCAAAAACATTCTCATAATTAGATAAATTTTTTTTCATTGTTTTTATTTTATCAGTAAATAAAATTTCATCAATCGTTTTTAAAAGGCTTTCTTTTGTTAGATTATTTTCTTCTATAATAAAAGCTGCATTAATTTTTTGCATTATCATAGCATTTTTTAGTTGCTCATTATTTGTTGCTATTGCAAGAGGTATAAAAATCGAAGGGAGTCCCAAAGCCAAAAATTCGTTTACAGTTCCAGCACCACTTCTTGCTATTGCGAGGTCTGTTATTTTATAAATATCACCAATTTCTTCGTTTACAAATTCAAACAAGGCAAATTTATTTTTTTTATCAGGTGTTAAAGACTCATATAATTTTTGCATTTCGACAAAATCTTTGCCATCGTTTGCTTTACCAGTCTGGAAAATAATATTTGCTTTATCCAGTAAATTAGGTATAATTTGAAGCCCTATTTCATTTAGAATATGACAACCAAGTCCACCACCCATAAAAAGTATAACTGGCTGATTAAAATCAAAATTAAATCTTTTTTTTGCCACTTCAACATTACCTTCAAATATTTCGTCTCTTAATGGAATGCCTGTAATTAATGTCTTACTTTGTGGAAAGTATTTTTTACTTTCTGGAAAAGTTAAACAAATTTTAGTAGCAAATTTTGCTGCAATTTTATTGGCAAGCCCAGCATCAACTGTTTGTTCGTGGATTATAACTGGTATTTTTTTCATTTTACCAGCAACAACTGGAGGGACAGAGACAAATCCGCCAGTACTAAATATTAATTGAGGGCTAAATTTTTTAATGATTTTTAGACTATCAAAAAAACCTTTTAATATTCTAAAAATATCACTAAAATTTTTAAAAGAAAAATATCTTCTAAGTTTACCTGTACTTATACTTACAAAATCAATTTCATTTTTTGTTGCAATTTCTTTTTCAATACCATTATGAGAACCAACATATAAAATTTCACATTTAGTATTATTCTGTAAACAATATTTTTTTAAAGCCTGTATCATTGATATTGCTGGCATCGTGTGACCACCAGACCCACCGCCTGTAAATAAAACTCTTATTTCTTTCATTGTTTTTCTTTCAATTTTTGTCAATATTCTACTATACTGCTACAAAGCATAATCTGTTTAATTCGCTTTAATCTAAAACTAATTTCTGTTATAACTTTTTAACTAATTAAAGTCAATATGCTAGATTGTATAGAATTTTATCTGAGAGGCAATTTTATTTTGTTACAAATTAATAATTTAAAACTTTATTTTTAATCTCACTTGATTTTTTTTTATCATTTTAGTACAATAAATTTTGTATTAGATTCTAACTTTTTATCTATATCAGAAAGTCTTGGTTTGTCACAAATTCTAGAAGTAAAATATAGTTATTGTATATATTTACACGATTCAATCAGTAACAATTCGATTAATCTGTGTTATATTTTAATATTGGAGTATTTATGGAGTTTATTAAATCTAAATATATTCTTGTTGTGGATGATGATTATACTATAAGGAAAAAACTTGAAATACTTTTAAAAAAAAATGGATTTAATGTAAATTCTTTTGAATCTGGAAAAGAAGTAATTGATGAACTGAATATTAATTATGATAAGTATAGTTTGATTTTACTCGATGTTACTATGTTTGGTATGACAGGTTTTGAAACTGCTCAAGAAATTAAAAAAGATAAAAGGTTTGATGATATTCCAATTATTTTTATAACTGGAAATGCCGATGTAGAAGACAAAAAGAAAGGTTTTGAAGCGGGGTGCGTTGATTATATAACAAAACCTTTTGATAATAATGAAGTTTTAATGAGAGTAAAGCTTCATCTTGAACTTGCATATAGAAGGGAAGAAGCACTAAATTACGCAAAAACTTTAGAAAAAAAAGTTGAAGAAAGAACTCTTGAGATTAATCTAACAAGAAAGGCTTTAATTGTAAGTTTGTCATCTCTTGCTGAATCAAGAGACCCAGAAACAGGGGCTCATATATTAAGAACACAAGAATATTCAAAAATAATAGCTGCCGAACTTGTAAATTATCAAAAGTATAAAAATGTGATAGATGATCTTTTTATTGAAAGAATGCACGATTGTGCACCTCTACATGATATTGGTAAAGTTGGTATCCCAGACGATGTTTTATTGAAACCAGGCAAGCTTACAGATGAAGAATTTGCTATTATGAAAACTCATTGTTATATAGGTAAAAAGACTTTAGAATCAGGGACGAATTTACTTATTGATCTTTCCTTTTTAAAATTTGCATCAGAAATTGCTTATTCTCATCATGAAAAATTTGATGGGACTGGGTATCCAAGAATGTTAAAAGGAGAAGATATTCCTTTACAGGGTAGAATAATGGCTTTATCAGATGTATATGATGCTTTGACTTCTAAAAGGATTTACAAAAATTCGTGGTCACATCAAGAAGCAAGGAATTTAATACTTAGTGAGAGTTGTAAACATTTTGATCCATTAATAATAGAAGTTTTTTTAAAAATAGAAAATGATTTTATAAATATACAAAATAAATATAGAGATTAAATAAAAGGATAAGAAATGAATGAAAAAATCTTAGTTGTAGATGATGATTTTGGTACAGTAAAATTAATTGAAAGTATTCTTACAAAAAATAACTTAATTGCAAATTGTTTTACATCACCTTTAGATGCTCTTAAAAGTTTTGATATGAATGAATATGATTTAGTTTTATCAGATTTTTTTATGCCAGAAATTAATGGAGAAGAGTTTTTAAATATAATAAGAAGTAAAAATAAATATATTCCATTTATTGTACTAACTGTGAATAATGATATACAAAATGCTATTAATTTATTAAAAGAAGGTGCTGATGATTATATTAGTAAACCAATTGTAAAAGAAGAACTTATTTTTAGGATACAAAAAAATATAGAAGAGAAAAAAAATAGAAAAATTCTTGATAGAATTGAAAAAGAAAAAGAAATATTAAGTTTGGAAAGTAAAAGAATGGTGAACTGGAAATTGCTTTATGCTACAAAAGATGTAAAGCAAACAGACCAAATAATAAATCTATTTACAAGGACTTTAAATCAAGGTGGAGGATTTATTTGGCTTGATATTTTAAAGACTCAAACAGAAAAAATCGATGAAGAGTATTATAAAATACATTCTGCTTTAATTAATTTAATTATAAAATCAGCAGAGCAAAATCAACTTTTTTTTGATAATATAACATTCCTATCAAATCTTGATAGTATGGATGTTCAATTTAAACCTTATTCTTATACTGAAATGATAAACATATTTCATGATTATATTCAAAATGATTTGAACGATATTGCAGAAAAATACAAAAGAAAATTTATTATACAAAAAGCAAATCAAAATATTTCTGGAGATATATCATTAAATATTCCTTATTTTCAAAAAATGCTTAAAGAATTATTTATTAATGCAATAAAGTATTCTCCTGAAGACACAAATATATATTTTATGGTAGAAAAAAATACATCGAATGCCTCTAACTACGGAAAAAATATAGATATAAGTATAAAAAATACGCCCAAAAAAATGAATGCAAAAGACCTTGATGGAAATGATATAATTGGTATTCCTTATGAATATTCTGAATTAGTTTTTGATTTGTTTTATACAATAGAAGCTTTTCCTACTGGTAGTGATGATGAGGAATGGAATAATGGAACAGGTCTTTATATTGTAAGAAAAATAGTAAAAAGACATAATGGTTGGATAAAAACTGCAAATGGAATAGATTATACTAAAGGAGCTCCAGAACCTTATGTAAAATTTAGTATTACACTACCTTATAATTAGTTAAAAAATTTAAAAAAATTATATAAAAAATTTTTATTTTGTTAGAAATAATAAATCTAATTACTTTAATATCAAGTAATTAGTCGGTGTTAATCTGTGGCTTGCACTCGCTTGACGGGTGAATCTCTGACAATCTGATTAATCCGTGTTATAAAATCTTTGAAAAAATAGTTTCTTATACTATAAAAATAATATTAATATAGCCGAAAATATATAACACAGATTATAACAAATTGAGATTTTGTATAATCTGTGTTATAATAAAGAGGGAATTTATCTTAAAATACTTAGGAAAACTAAATGGCTAAAATAACTCAAAAAGAACGAGACGAATACCAAGAAAGAATTAATTTATACAAAGCGAAGATGGAAGAGTTGAATGGTAAAATTAAAGCAAATTCATTAGAGATGTTAAAAGATAAAAGTAAAGAATTTATTTTGAGATTAGAAAATGCTAACTATTATTTAAATCAAATAACTCTTTATTGCGGAATGAACGAAGTAAGCGTTTTTCTCTTGGCTGTAAAAAATACTGCTTATCTTGAAAGAGCAAGACAATTAATTTATGAAGCTGTGATGTGTATAGAAAAAATAGTAACAAATTTTTTGGATGTTCCTTTCTCTGATTATGCAGAACAATTAAATAGAATTGCAGATATTTCTGATGCTGTAAGATTGAATCTTATCAAAAAATTTGGATACTGTATTGATTTGGTGAAAGAAAATTTTGGTGAAAATACAAAATGGAAATGGTCTTTTGCTGAAATTGATGGTAGAATGGCTGTAATTACTAAAAATCTTTTTGATTTAAGAAGATTCCAAAAACTTGATGATCCAAGAGAAGAAGGTTTTCAGGATAGAAGAGCACATGTAACAATAATTCAGAGACTTTTGCTTGAAGCATCACAAAGTTACAGAGAGAAATTTGAACTTAGTACAAAGGATATCGAAGATTTAAGAAAAGCGATTGATTATCAAAAAGCACTTCTTAGGATAAATCAATTACTCGGTGATAATGAAAAAATAGAAACAGCAAAAAAACAAATTGATGTGTGGAATACTCTCTTAGAAAAACACGCAAACCAAGTAGAAGAAGAAAAGAGAAAGAAAAATTTAAAGATAACTTAATATGATTAATTTTACATATCCAAACTCATATTCTAAAAATATAATAAAACTATTTGGAAATATTAGTAATAATTTATGGAATGATTGGAATTGGCAGTTAAAAAATTCTATAAAAACTTACAAAGATTTAACAAATATTATTCCTCAATTAAAAAATAAAATATCAGAAGACGTATTTGAGAAATATCATTTTTCTATAACGCCATATTTCTTTTGTTTGATTGATTTTGATAATATTGAGGCTGATCCTATTGCTAATCAGGTAATTCCATCAAATTTTGAGTTAAAACACGATAATTTTTTATCAATAGATCCTTTTAGTGAAAAAATTAAAACCCCTGCTAAAAATCTTATTCAAAGGTATCCAGATAGAATACTTTTACTTACAACAAATTTATGTGCTTCTTATTGCAGATACTGTACAAGAAAATGGAATTGGAATACAAATCAAACTTTAAAAAAAGAAGATATTACTTATACAAAAGAATTTTTAGAAAAAAATCCGCAAATAAGAGAAGTTATTATTTCAGGAGGAGATCCATTATTACTTGACTTTGATTTTCTTGAAGAAATTATTTTTAACTTAATTAATGTAAAAACAATAGAAGTAATTAGGATAGCCTCAAGAGTTCCATCATTTTTGCCACAAAGGATAACAGATGATTTGGCAAATATTCTAAAAAAATATAAAACAATATGGCTCATAACACATTTTAATCATCCAAACGAAATTACCCCAAAAACAGAAGAAGCAATCGATAAACTTATATATTCTGGAGTTTCTTTGGCAAATCAGACCGTATTATTAAAAAATATTAACGATGATCTTAAAACTATGAAAAAACTTCTATATTCATTAGAAGCCTTACGAATTAAACCTTATTATTTATTTAATTGTGATCTTGTTGAGGGTACAGCACATTTTAGGACTTCGATTGACTCTGGATTGCAATTATTAAAAGAATTGTGGAATAATATTGGTGGTTTATGTATCCCAAATTATGTTGTTGATCTACCAGAATTGGGCAAAATACCAATTTTACCTCAGTACATTTTATCAGAAGACGAAAATTGTATAGTATTCAAAAATTCTTTTGGAAAAACATTTTCTTATCCAAAGAAATAGTATTTGAGTTGTATTTTATATAATTCCAATCAGTTTATTTATTTTTATAAAAAATTCTTCTATTTTTATTGGTTTTGATACATAATCATTCATACCAGCTTGAATACACCTATCTTTATCTCCTTTCATTGCATAAGCCGTCAATGCAATAATAGGAAGATTATTAAACTTTTCTTTAGCTCTTATTATTTTTGTAGTTTCTATTCCATCCATCTCTGGCATCTCAACATCCATTAATATTAAGTCAAAATTATCTTTTTCTAAATTTTCTATAACTTCTAAACCATTTGAAACGGCTACTACTCCAAAGCCTTTCTTCTTGAGTAAAATACTCATAAATTCTTGATTGATTGTATTATCTTCGGCAAGCAATATATTAATTTTTCTGTTTACAAGTATAATTTCTTCTTTTTTTACATCATTATTTTTGTTATCAGTAATGGTATTTTCTAAAATTAAACCAAAAATAACAGAAAAATAAAAAGTACTTCCTTTATTTTCATTACTTTCAAACCACATTCTACCACTCATCATTTCAACAAGTTTTTTTGAAATAATAAGCCCAAGTCCTGTTCCACCGTATTTTCTTGTTGAAGAGCTATCCACTTGACTAAAACTTTTAAATAATCGCTCTTTTTTTTCTTCTGGGATTCCTATTCCTGTATCCTTTACTGAGATTTGTAATTCCAAAGTATTGTTAAAACTTTTTATTTGTTTTATAGAAAGAAATATTTGTCCTTTTTCTGTGAATTTAATTGCATTTCCTATTAAATTAATTAAAATTTGTCTAAATTTAGCAGGATCGCCTTTTAATAAATCTGGAATTTTAAAATCTATACTGTATGATAGATTGATGTTTTTATCTTTTGCCTTAAAAAGAAATTCATTTATTATTATTTCAATCGTACCTCTTATATTAAATGCTATATTTTCTAATTCTAATTTTCCTGCCTCTATTTTTGAATAATCTAAAATGTCATCAACAATTTTAGCAAGATAGTCAGCAGAAGTTTTTGCCATTGTCAAATATTTATTTTGTTCAGTAGTTAAATTTGTATCAAAGGCAAGATTAAGCATTCCAATAATTCCTCCTATGGGAGTTCTTATTTCATGACTCATTGTTGCAAGAAATTCACTTTTTGTTTTATTTGCATCCTCTGCTAATTCTTTTGCTTTTTTTATTTCTTCTTCATTTTTCTTTCTATCAGTAATATCTATAAGCAATGTTAAAAATAGCATTTCATTTTCATACATAACATTCATAGAACGAGATATTACAGTCTTTTTTTCACCTGATTTAGAAAGTAAAACGAGTTCGTGGTCTTGTATAGATTCTCCTACCATTCTTTTTTTCATATTTGTTAAAACAATAGGTTTATACTCATCGTATATAAAATTGAAAATAGAATTCCCTATTACTTCTTCTGGAGAATACCCAGTGAAATTTAGACTTGATTCATTAACAAAAATAATTTTATCTTCTCTATGAATAATAATTAATTCTGGCAGTTGGGAAACGAGCCTTCTATATCTTTCTTCACTTTCTTTAAGGCTTTTTTCCATAAGTCTTTTTTGAATCAAAATAGAGGCTTGATGGACAAATGTTTCAATTATGTTAATACTTTTTTGATCTAATGGTTTATTTTTTTGAGTAAATATTATAATATTTCCAAGTAGATCATTACCTCTTGCAAAGCCCATCGCATAAATTGTGCCAATATTAAGTATTTCCTCTATTTTATTACATTTTTCTTCAGGAAATAGATTAGAAGTTATCTCATAAATACCATGTTTAACAATATATAAACTTGATTCTAATAATTTTTCTTCTAAGTTTTTATCAATAGGATAAGTCATGACAAACGGATTTTTATTTAATTCTTTTTCTATATCTGTAAAAAAATGTTCTGGAAGAAGAGAAACTTTTATATTTAATGCATTTCTTAGTTTATCATAAGAATTAAGTATCACAAAACAGTCATCAACTATTTCTTTTATTTTTTGTCCTATAAATTTATAAATATCCATCTCTATTGGCAATTGGACGAAATCTATTGCTGATTTTGAAAGAAATTTCATAATATCAGTATATTCTTTTTCTTTTTCCTCGGCATCTTCTCTTTCTTTAATTTCTTCTTTTAATTGTTGTGTAAGTCTTATATCCTGACCTACTATAACCATACTAATATCATCATTAAAATTATCATTTAAAATAGAACAGGATATATCAACAGGAATTTTATTGCCATTTTTAGCAATATATTTTACTTCAGTAGAATAATTTTTATTTTCTTTATCATTAAATAAAGTCAACATTTTTTTTTCTATAATATTTTTTTCTAATATTAAATTATCTAAATATTTACCAAGTAATTCTTTTTCATTAAAACCAAGTAAATCTTCTAATTTACGATTTGTTTTTATAATTTTACCGTCTTTATCAATTATTATAAGTAAATCCATCATTTTAGATATTATTTCTTCAAATGCAACAGAAAAAGAAGATGGTTTCATAAGTTTATATTTAATAATTGAATACCATATTCCAAAAGCCCATATAATTATAAAAATATTAGACATTGGGCGATGAAAATAGATTTTAAAAAAAGGTAAAAGAGAATCAATTACAGTTCCAAGAAAGAAAGGTATTACAGCTGACAAGAAAAGAATCATCGATTGTTTTTTTTCAATTGTTTTTGTAGTTTTTTTTCCCCATTGCCATATTAAGAAAACATAAATTATAATAAAACCAAAGTGATATATCATATAAAGAACGAGCCAAATAGAAAATGCAGGGACAAATTTTATACTAACTTTTTCTATTATAATCTCTTTTATTAACATTTCACTTGCTAATGAGTTAAATAAAAAGATTAGACCAGGCACATAAAGCAAAAAGTAAATCCAACGCTTTTTTAGTATTTTTTGTTGATTTGTGAGAATAAAAACGAAATGAATACCAAAACCTTGTAAAAAGCACCAGCCAAACGATGATATTCTAAACCAAAACCATACTTGTTCCTTATCTTTTAAAGAAAATAAAAAAGCATAGGAAAAAGCCCATATAGATAAAGTTAAACATAGAGCAAAAAATATTTTATTTAGACTAGATTTTTTGTTTAAATATAGACCATATACACCAAGATAGAGGTAAATTATAAATGCAAGAAAAGACAAAAAAGAAAAGAAAATCAAATTTTTGCTCCATTTTATAATAAAAATCTAAATTCTTTTTACACAAACAATTGTCGCATCATCACTAAATTCTTCTTTGTTTACAAATTTATATAAATCAAATATAGTTTCATCTACTATTGTTTCTGGACTTTCTTTATAAATCTTTTTTAGTTTCTCATAAAAATACTTTTCATAAAATTCACCTTCTTGATTTTGGGCTTCTATAATACCATCTGTGATAAAAATAATCATATCACCTTTTTCTATATTAGTGTCAACATTGCCCATATCAAGTTCATCAATAACGCCAAGCATCATGCCATTTATATCTACAACTTTTACCTCTCCATTGTTTTTTAGTATTATAGGTGGAGTATGACCACAGTCTAATATACTAATGTTACCATTATTAGTATCTATTCTTGCAAAAATCAAAGTAACGAATATAGTAGCATTAGATAAAATCCCATGCATATCATTTTTTACTGCTTCTAAAATATCTTCTGGTGTTTTATATTCAGCAATCCTTGTTTGTAAAGACATTTTTAACATCATAGTTATTAGTGCAGATGGAACTCCATGACCTGTAACATCAGCAATAATAAAATCAATATATCTATCTTCTGTTTTCCATACAGAAAAAAAATCACCGCTAACTATACTTGCAGCCTTTAATCTTGAATATAGAGAGAAATTATTAATAGTTTCATTTATTTCAGGAAATATACCTTTCTGAACTTCTCTTGCAAGATTGAGCTGGCGTAGCATTTCATCATCTTTTTGTTTTAATAACTTATACGCTTTCTCTTTTTCTATTATAACAGTGTCAAGTTCTATTGTTTTTGTAGTTAAACTATCATAAAGTTCTTCAAATATTTTTTTATAAGAAACAAAATCAGTAACATTTTTAAATGATAAAAAAAGATATTTATTTTCATCAATGTCTATTTTTTTTTGTGATAATAAAAAATAGAGTATAAATCCCTCTGGTTTTTTATAAGTTATTTCTCTATTTTCAAATTCAAATTCAAAATAACTTTTTATAATAGACGGATCAAATATATTTTCAGAATTAGAATTCAAAAAATTAACATTATAAAGATAATTTTTTTCTTCAATAATTTCTCCGAATATCTCTTTTATTTTTTCATTAGCCATTAGTATTTTGCCGTCATTATCAGCAATTACAGAAGCTTCAGGAGCTTTATAAAAAAATACATTATCCAAAATATTCTCCAAAAAACAATACAAATTCCTTTTTGATTTTATATGAATTATTGAAAAAAATCAAGTATTTATGCTTAGAATGTTTAAATTATTATTGACAATATTAAAAGATGTTAATTTATGGGAAAAATTTTAATATTTAATATATTTTAACTATATTTATTAACGAATAATATATTTGTCTTCTTCAGATGGAAAGAATATTTTTTGAATAGCATTAATTCTAAAAAAGAATAATAAATAAAAAAAACCAAATAAAAAACCAAAAAGATGAGTTATATGTGCTATCCCGTCATTAAAATTGGTTAATTCAGAAAATAATTCTATCCCAGTGAATAACAAAATAGCCCATTTAGCTTTAATAGGTAAAAGTGCAAAAAAATACAATTTTATATCGGGGTAATAAGTTACAAAAGCAAGTAAAACTGCATAAATAGCGCCAGATGCACCAAGTAGAGAAATTGGATTATTAGATTGCATAAAAATAAATACTGATGCAATATTTGCTAAGATGCCAGTAGTTAAATAAAAAAGCAAAAATTTAGTCCCCCCCCATTTATTTATGAGTGGCTTGCCAAATATATAAAGTGCATACATATTAAAAATAATATGAAAAATTCCACCGTGCATAAACATTGCAGATAAAATCTGCCAATAAGCCCCATCATTTATAGAATAAAAATTATTCGGATGATTTATATTTAGATTTAAAAAATTAGAAACAATAGCATACAAATATGGAATTTGAAATATTTTATAAGTTATATATGGAATAAAGAGAATTACATTAATAATTATAATTGTATTTATTACTTTAGTTTGTTTTTTTTGTTCAAAATTATTCATAAGTATAAAATAAAAAAAGATTGATAATAAGTCAAGTAAATAAATATGAAAACTTGACTTTTTTATTTTTAATATTATAATTAAATATGAGGTTATATAAAAAGTTTTAATTTAGATAGTAAGAGTTTATAAATATATTTAGAAAGTTTTTATTTTATCAAAAATTAAAAAATTTAGTTTACAAACTATTCAAAAATTGTAATCAGTATAATCTGTATCATTAGGAATTTAATTTATGAATACAAAATTTTCAATCAAAGGTAAATTAGTTGGGTTTGCTTTAGGTATCTTGATAAGTAGTAATATTTTAGGTGGACTTATAGGTTTACTGATAGGTCATATTCTATTTGATAGGTTAGCTACAAATGATAATGAAGAATATTTTATAGAAGATAGTCTTTATGTAGAGAATACAAATATTATTACATTTATTATAAAACTTTGTTATGGATTAGTAAATCAAAAAGAAGATATTTTATTAACAGAAGTAGACACAATTAAACAATTTTTAAGAAAAGAATTTGGTATTGATAAATTGTATATATCTAAAGTAGATTTAATATTTTCAAACTTAATGGATGACAAGTCTAATTTAAATGTTGATTCTGTTATTCATAGTATAAATCATTATTGTAGCTATGATGAAAAGCAGAAAATAATAGAGTTACTTTTTGTTGTTGCGGTTTCTGATAAAAACATTTCAAAGGAAGAAATAGACTATATTCACAATGTTTATCATAAACTAAAAGTTAAATTAAATGATTATTTAAAGATTAAAAATAAGTTTATAAAGGAAGAATTAGAGTATTACAAAATTCTTGGTGTAAATGAGAGTGCAACAGATGCAGAAATTAAGACTGCATATAGAAAATTAGTAAATCTACATCATCCTGATAAAGTAAAAGAAGCTGATTATGATAAAGAAAAATTTCAACAGATAGTAAAAGCTTATAACGAATTAAAAAAATTTAAAAGAATTCATTAAAAATATTGAGATATAGCATTGTTTTTTTTAAATTTAGATTAAATTTGATATTTAAATGAAATTTTTACATACTTTAAATTTTTTGTTGCAAATAGAATGAAAATAGATTAAATTTTATACAGTTTTTTTACGAAATTCTAAAAAAAAAAAATTAATAATTTTTATTTTTTATATTTTCTAAAAATTAAATTTGTAATTTTATAAAAAATATTATATTATAATGAAGGAGGAAAAATGAAGAAGTTTTTCTATAACTTTTTAGTTGCTTTATTAGTAATTTTTTCTATTGTGATGTGTAAAACCACAGATAAAAATGAGGACACTACTACTACTATTGAAATAACTACTACGACAACAGTGGTTGTAACAACAACAACTGTAAAATCTAATGGAGTGATTGATAGTAAGATAGACCAAAGAATGGTTTTTGTAATTGACAAGGATAAGATTACAGAGGATCAGTTAAAAAGTTTTATGAAAAATCTTTTCACTGCAATAGAAGAAAAAATTGCGATGGGAGATTTTGATGGGTGGTATAGTTCTATAAGTAAAGGGTATAAATTTTATATAAATGATCCTGTGATTTTAAAGAAAATGTCGGAAGATTCTGATTTTCTTTCAAATAGGAATGTAAAATTAAAAACTCCAAAAGATTATTTTGAATATGTTGTGATCCAAGCAAGACAAGGGAAATCTTTGAAATTCTTTGATTATAAATATATTGACAAATTTAATGTAAAAGTAATTTGTATACTTGACGACAGTTTGAAATTTGTATACAATTTTATATATGAAGATGGCTCTTGGAAATTAGATCGCTAATTTTTAGCGAATTAAATTTAATAGATTATAGGAAGTTAAGATGAAAAATATAAATGTTGTTTTTTGTCTAATTGCATTTTTACTTTTTTCTTCTTTTGGCATCTTTTCTGATACAATAGAAGAAGTTTTGTTAAAACAAAAAGAGGCAAAAATAAAGACCTATTTTTATCAAGCAAAAGTAGGGGATAAATCTCAAAAAGTAGAAATCTTGGATTCTGTTTTAGCCGAATTTGATAAGGCGAAATATACAAACAAGGATAAGGAACTTGTAAACCTTGTTACTTATCTTTCTGAAGAAGGTAGTACAAGAAAAGAATTTGAAAATAATAGATTAATAAATGATTATCCAGAAGTAAGAAGAAAATCAGTAATGGTTTTAGCTAAACTTGGTGGAGATCAGGCAAGAGATGCTCTCATAAATATTTTAACAAACGATCAAAATCCTAGTGTTAAGGCAGAAGCTTGTAATGCGTTAGCAGAGGTTAGAGATAATGATAATGGTGAAGCATTAAGGGCTTTAGTCTATGTTTATAGATCAACTTATAAGCCAGATCCTAATTTAATTTTTGCTATAATAAATGCTGTTAAAGAAATAGCTAATTCAAATGCTTCATCTTATGCTGATTCTATTTATATTCTTTCAGAAATACAGATGGGCAACTATAATAGAAAAATAAGAGAAGCAGCTTATGAGGCTATTCAACAATTAAGTAGTGGTAAGAAATAATTTGTTTTTTCTCTGATTACTACCATCTTAAAGGCTTTTTTGAATTTAAAAAATCTTTAAGATGGTTTTTCTTTTATATTAAGAATTGTTCAAATTCTTGGTAAAAAATCTTTAAAAAATGGATCTAATTATGGAAGATAAAGGTTTTCTTAATAAACTTTATGATAATAATAATGAGGATTCACAAAACAATCAAATTTTGACAGATGAATTAAAAAATATATTTAATATTTGTAATAAAGAAAAATTCTTAGAAATTTCTTTATATCATTCAGATTTTTATAAATTCTTTTTAGATTATTTTAAAGAAGGCAGTTTTATTTCAGATGATTCTTATGAAGCTTTACTTACTTATCATTTTACTAAAAAAGACAATAAAAAAATTAATGTTTATAATTATTCTTTTACACCAAATAAACTTAGTTCTCTAAATATAAATGAAAGTTATGATTTTGTTTTTTCATCTTATGGTTTATCTTATGAAAATATATATACAATTTTGCCTCAGTTGATAGGTTTTTTAAAAATAGATGGCATTTTGTTTATAGAGTTGCCAGCTTATTGGTTTTTTAGAGAAAATTTGAATCAATATGAAAAGGATATACTTAATTATTCTAAAACTAATGATAAGAAATGGATTTTTACAGAACCAATAGATCAAATTATAAAAGAAAGTGGTGGTAATTTACTTTATTTAAAAGAGATAAATAATAAAAAAATAGTAAATCGACATAAGCTTTCTTATTTGTCTTCATTAAATAAGCTTTATAAAGCTCATATAGAAAATAATATTGCAGTATTAGAGGTTGCAAATATTCCAGAAAATAATATAGAGTTAAGAAGTGCTATTTTAGTAGTACAAAAAGAAAAAAAGACTTTAACAAAAAATAATTTATTTAATTTTTAGGTTTTTAAAGGAGCATCTTTGGCTAATAATTTTATAGGTAAAATTTTAAATTTAATATTAATATTAAATTTAATTATTCTTGCTGTATTTTCGATATTTTTATCTTTTATACCATCATTTTTAGTTCAAAATATAATTTCATCTCCATTTTATTTAATTTTTTGGGCTATATTATGTATTCTTATAATAATTTATCCATTTATTTCTAATATTGATTCTGAAAAAACTTTAAAATTTAGTAGGATTCATATACCTTTTTTGTTTTTTGCCATATCTATTGTTTTTGTTTTTTTGACATCAAAATCAATTACTGTTAATATAGAGGAAGGAAATTTTATTTCTTTAAGTGATGTTTATAATAAAATGAACCTTAAATTAAAAAAAGACTCAATAATTAAACTTTATAGTTTTGAAGCAATAAAATATAAAAAAAATAATAAATCAATCAAATCATTTAAATCAACTCTTCTTATTGATAATGAAAAAAAAATTATAGAAGTAAATAAGCCTTTAAAAATACAAAATGTTAGAATATTTCAAAAAAGTTGGAAACTTGGGCTTAACTCATTAGTATATAATTTTAAAGATACAACTTATGATTTACTTTCTACAAAACAATTGCAAGTAGATGATAATACTTATTTTGGATTTTATCCAATAGAAATTGTAGATAAAAAAATTAATTACAAATGGGAAATAAAAAATAAAGAAAATGAGATAATACATTCTGGTATGTTTTTAAATAATGATGATATTGCAAAGTCAGAACTTACCAAATATAATTTTGCTATAGTTAAAGAGGATTACAAATTTATTAGTATTTTTGAAATAACATACAAACCGTTTAATTTTATATTTGCTTTTGTTGCAGTCTTATTTATTTTTATGCTTTTATTTGAGTTTTGGTTAAGAGATTTTATTCAAAAAGTTAGAGTAAGGAAATAAAAATGTTTACACTTATAGAATTTTTTTTAATATTTTTCGCTTTAGTCAGTTGGTGTATTTATTCGATATTTGTTTTGTTTAATTTAAGAAAAACTTTAACTGTATTTTTATATTGTGGATTATTTTTTCATTTTGCTTGGATTGTTTACAGAACAGTCTTAGTTACTCATGCTCCGTTTTCAAATGCTTATGAATCTATTTTATTTTTTAGTTTTTTGTATTTTTTGAAAATAAGTTTCTCAAAGTATTGGACTCAGAAAAGAAAAGCAATTTTAATACTGCCTGCAGAAATTTTATTGATAATAGGTTTACTTTTACCAGAAACTATGAAAATCCCTAATTTTCTAGTCCCCGCTTTGCAATCTTTTTGGATGTTTATTCATGTTCCTTCTTTTTTTATTGGTTATACATCGCTTACTTATCTTTTTGTTTTGTGCTTACTTGAATTCTTTTTAAAAAAAGATTTTAGTTTAATTATAAAAAGTGAATTAAAACAAAGTTTTTTTTTTATTACACTTGGTATAATTACAGGGGGGTTTTGGGCAGACCAATGTTGGGCATCTTTTTGGAATTGGGACCCAAAAGAAATATGGGCTTTAGTAACATTTATTTTGCTTACCGCAGCATTTCATTGTGAATCAAAAAAAATCAAATATATATTTATATATTTATCATTTTTTGCTATGCTTTTTACATATTTTGGAGTTATGTTTTTATTATCTGGTTTACATTCTTATAAATAGAGGTGTTAATGAAAATATTAAAACAAATTTTTGACTTTTTTAGAAGGTTCTTTTTAATAATTATTAAATCTTTTTCTAAATTCCACGAAGACCAAGGTTTTTTGGTATCAAGTGCTTTAGCTTATAAAACAATATTTGCTATAATACCTGTTTTTGCTGTATTTATTGGTATTTTTTCTGCTTTTCCTTCTTTTATTCAATATAAAGAAAGATTTTTTGACTTTTTATTGCATTATATGATTCCTACTTCTGTAAATGATGCAATTATATGGATAAATACATTTCTCAAAAATACAAAAACGATTGGTACAATTGGAACAATTGCTTTAATTTATGTTTCATTAGATTTATTTATTACCTTGGATAATCAGGTAAATAGAATTTGGACTTCAAATATGAGTCGTTCTATTTTACATAAAATATTAATTTATTGGGCTTTGTTATCAGTAACACCTATTTTACTTGTAGGATATTTTTATTATTCTGGTGTGCTTCATACAATTTTAACACCTTTTAGTCAGCTTGGTTTTTTGCAGGAATATTTTTATATTGGTATTTCATTTGTTTTATTAGAGGCGTTTTTCTTTTTTTTATTTTATGTTATTCCAAATACAAAAGTTAATATTATAAAAGCGTTTATTATTTCTTCTGTTGTCTCTGTAATATGGACTTTGCTTAGATATTTTTTTACTTATTATACAAAGATTTTTGTTACAAATTGGGTAATTTATGGCTCTATTGCTGCTATTTTATTCTTTATGATGTGGATATACCTAAATTGGATTATTCTTTTACTGGGAATGGAATTTTTATATGTTTGGCAAAGCAAATATTATCTTGGAATATTCAACAATGTTAAAGACTTTTATTTGTTTGATATTTGTCTTATTATTTTAATTTTAAAAGAATTTCATAAAGATTTTAAGGGAAAAGGACATGGACTTTCAGCAAGTGATATTTCGGCGAATTTGAGTTATAATAGAAAAAATACAGAAGAAATTTTACTTTTACTTGAAAAGGAAGAGCTACTTGTTACTAAATTAAAGGGTGATAAAAAATTTTATATAACAAAAGATATTAGTAATATGAAACTTTCTGAAATAGAAAAAGTTATAAATAACAAATTTTTTTATAAAAATTTTAGTAATTCTTCAGACTTTCAAAGCTTATATGATAAAATTTCAAAACTGTATTATCAAAAAAAGGATGAGTTTTATCTTGGTAAAATTTTGTATTAGGAAAACTTATGTATTATCCAAATTGTCCTTTTTGTAAAGGAACATTTACTGAAATAGCAAAGATTATTACAGAAAGTGATGATGGGATAAAAACATATCATCATAGATGGTTTCAATGTAAAAAATGCAAAAAAAAATATTATTCTTTAGCTACTGAATATGTGTTTGACGACTCGCTTGACTATTATATGTATGAAGTAGAAGAAAATATTTGGACTGAGCATGTTAAATTGATAAAAAAATGTAAACAAAAAAATAATCCTTTGTGTAATTGCGATTCACATAAATTAGCAAAAAATGTTGGATATGAAAATTTTATATGCACCGACTATACTCTTAGGTCAGAAGAATGATTTTTATACAATAAAATATTATGTACCTTTTAGAATTTTATAAAATAGGATAACGGTTTGCAAGTTGCCGAAGTTAGTCATGTTAACTTATAAAACTATATTTTTGAAAAATAAATCAACTATAATTTACAAAATCTGTGGCTAATTTGGATGGATGTGGTAATCCGCCGGAATCGGTAACTTGCTGTTGTCGGATGTGTTCGGATATTTTTTTCAAAAATTTTAACTTATATTAACTATTTTTAAAATTATTAGATTTTTTTAAAACTATTATTATTATTTTTGTAATAATCCAATACAAATTGACAATATTTTTCAATTTTAAAATCTTTTGAATATTTTTCATACCATATTCTTTCAAGATATAAATAATTTTCCTCAGATAAATTAAAACCATAATTTATTAATTCTTTCTTGTGATTAACATGATTTTCGTAATAAATATCTAACTTATCATATATATTTAATTTTTTTATTAAATCGTCAATTAATATTCGTACTACAACTTCATCAACAAAATCGGTTTCATCTTCCTTTAATTCATGTATCCATCTTGCAGATTTTGTTATAAAAGCATGCCCTGTTTCATGTAAAAATATATAAAATAATTGTTTTCTACCAATAACATAATCATTATCATCTATAGTCAAGTTTAAAATTTTTTCCATTGATTCTAATAAAACATATAAATCATCAAGAGGAGAAAATATTTTTTTTGTTATATATTTATTTTTTCTCATAAATTATTCAATTTTACACCCGAACATTTCTGATAATATGAAGAACACGAAGAAATTCTAATAAAAAATGCTATATTTTAACTTAATTTTAGCTTTCTAATGGAATGCTAATTTAAACTTGCATTATCTCCGTGTTCTAACTAGTTAATCTTAAAATTATTTAAAAAAGAGACTATTTATACTCACAAACATAAGCTGTATCTTCTTCTACTTTTAGGTGAAATTTTTTCTTTGCTTCAATTGTAAAACTTTGGTTTTTATGAAATGTTTGCCATTCATCAGAATCTGGTAATTTTACAATCAATTTTCCTGAAACAATAGTCATTATTTCTTTTGTTGATGTTCCAAACTCATATTCTCCTTTTTGCATAACGCCAACTGTTGCAGTTTCACCTTCTGCATTAAAAGCAATTGATTTAACTTTGCCATCAAAATATTCGTTTACTTTTAACATTATATTCTCCTATAAAATTATTTTTTATGCAATAAATTTTATTACATATTATTTAAAAGAAACACTATTCTTTTTTATTTCAGATAATCCTTTATTAGATAATCTTATGGTAGGATATTTACCATCTTTAATTTGTATTATATCATTTTTTAATAGAATATTCAACTCACTTTCGATTTCATTTAGATTGTAGGATTTTAAGTTTCCGCATTCATCAAACTCCCTATATTTTGGCTCTAAATCATAACTTCCTTTTAAAATTTTAATTAGTTTAAGTTTACCAACTTTACCAGAATGTTTAAGAGCAAAAAAAATTATTTCTTTTTGAATTTCATTAAATGTTACTATATTAATATTTTTATAAGTTCCCCTACAAATATCGCATTTTCCACAATTATCTTCTTTAAATTCTTCACCAAAATAATTTAGCAAATATTTTCTTCTGCAAGTACAAAGATTACCATATTGAATTACAGCGTCAAGTTTTGCTTGATCTATCTCTTTTTTATGAGTCAATTTTTGATTATACTCTTTTTCTTCTGTTGGTGGAATATTATCTTTTAATATTTTAATTGTTTTGCCAGATTTTATAATATTATATTCGATTATTTTTTTTTCTGAAAGTTCAAGCAATTTTTCTTTTAGAATACGTTCTGGTAGATCAAATCTTTTTGCAAGTTGTTTTGTTGAAATATTTAGAGTTGAACTATCATAATCTTTTAAAACTTTGAGTTCATCCAAAAAATTTATGTCATCTTCTGTTTTAGGTTTTGTTTTTCTTAAATTAATTTCAATTTTTTCTTCTGCTATAAACTCAAAATCAATACAATTAATAAAATGTAGTTGTTTTAAAATAGCATCAATTTTAAAATTACTCAGTTTTGAACTAGTAAGTAAAGAGTAGTCATCAATATATAAATTATCATTTTTAGAATATTTTTTTATATTCACTAAAACCTCTAATAAAGATTCAAAACTTGGATTTTTTGCTTCAATAAAAAATTTTTGTATATAAATATCTCTATCATATTCTAAAAGTAAACAATAACTTATTTTGCCATCCCTTCCAGCTCTTCCTGTTTCCTGATAATATGCTTCAATAGTGCCGGGTATAGAATAATGCACTACAAATCTAATATCGAGTTTGTTGACACCCATACCAAAAGCATTAGTTGCAATTAAAACATCTATTTTATTAGCCAAAAAATCATCTTGCATTTTTTTTCTTATCTGTGGCGGAAGACTGCCATGATACAAACCTACTTTTCTATTAAGATTTGATTTTAGAACATTAAAAAGTGATTCTGCTGTTTTTATAGAAGAAGTGTAGACAATTCCAGCTCCTGATATTTTGTTGATAAATTCAATCAAAGCTTTATTTTTTTCTTCTTCGGATATATGATTTTGAACACCATAAATAAGGTTGTCCCTATTGAATCCACTAACGAAAATATTTGGAGTTTTCATATCTAAGGCTTTTATTATGTCATCTCTAACTTCTTTAGTTGCTGTTGCAGTTAGAGCAAGGACTATTGGGTCACCAAGTTCTTTTATTATTGTTGAGAGCCTTCTGTATTCTGGTCTAAAATCATGCCCCCATTCAGAAATACAATGAGCCTCATCAATAGCAAAAATTGATATATCAATTGCTGAAATCCATTCCAAAAAATTACTACTTCTAAATCGTTCTGGTGTCAAATACAAAACTTTAATTTGTTTATTTTCAACCATTGACATAACATCTCTTTGTTGTTGGAATGTTATTGTTGAATTTAGCATCTCTGCAGGGTAATTTATAGAATATAAAAAATCAATTTGATCTTTCATAAGTGAAATCAAAGGCGAAATTACAATCGTCAATCCTTCAAAACATAAAGCAGGTATTTGATAACATAAACTTTTACCGCCGCCAGTAGGCATTATGCCAAGAGTGTTTTTTTTTTGTAAAACAGAGTCAATTATGAGTTCTTGCCCTTTTCTAAATTCTTTATAACCAAAGTATTTTTGTAAATAATTTTTTGCTATTTCTATCATCTTTTTTATTTAATTTTCATCCTATAATAGAGATATAACACGGATTATATAGAAATGTTTTGAGTTAGTCAGAAATCACAAATATTAATATAAAGTAATATTCAATTTTAATCTGTGGCTTATACTCGCTTACGGGTGAATCCGTAACAATCTGATTAATCTGTGTTATAAATACTGTAATTATTTTAATTTTTCTATTTCACTAATTGATAAACCTGTAACTTTTGAAATAATTACTATATTTATTCCTTCATTTAGTAAATTCTTTGGTTTCAATTTTATCTTCAATTTTGCCTTTTGTTATTAATTTTTCACCTAAAATTGGCATAGCATCCTCCTCTGATTCTTCATAATCTGAATTTATTATTAAAAATTGCTTTTGTCAAACATTTTATTTAGGCAAATTATCTATACTGAAATGTTTCAGGTTTGTCAAAAATCACAAAATTGCATAACTACTATAATATTAAGTAATTATACGATTTTAATCTGTATAATCTGAGAAAATCTGTGTCAATTTGTGTTTTATAATCTGTGCTAATCCGTGTTATAAAATTCACCAATTACTATATTTGTAAAATTAGTTGTACTTATAGTAATATTATCTTTTGTTAATATACTTTTATCAATTTTAGTTTTTATACCAAAACTTATATTTAATAGCCAGACACCTTTCTCTCCTGAGATTTTTTCTGTGATATATTTTTTTTCTTGATCTACATAGCTCAACTTCAAACTTTTTGTTTTTAGAGTTCCTTGTTTTATAGAAATCGAAGAAATATATAGAATAGAAAAAATTTTATCCACTAAAATAGTTAAATTGTAATCATTAGTTTCTTCATTTAATGCTAAATCTAATTGAGGTTCTAAATTCTCAGTTTTTACATTTAGAATGCTATTATTAAAAAATTTATTTTCTTTAATAATTTGATAAGAATAAACTTTTTTTGTTGTGTCTGTTTTGTTAATTAATCCATAAATATAAACGTTATAAGAGCCATAGATCAATTTTATATCTAAACTTTGATCTTTATTTGTCTGATTTATGCCAAAAGAATATTTTGAATTTTTAATATTCTCAAAAAATAAATGATAGCAAATATCATCTGTTGACTCGTTTATTATTTTTATATTTATAAGTTCTGTTTTCTCGCTTATATTATCAATGGCAGAGCAAGAAATTAGTAAACAAAATAATAATAGAATGTAAATTTTCATTTTTTTCCCCATAAGACGAATTAATACGGATTATTGTAGATTGACACGGATTATGTCTGTTTTCAAACAAAAAGCCTTTTTTCTTTATTTTTAGTTGTTTAATAAATAGATTAAATCGTGTTATTATACAATAACTGTACTTAACTTTTAGAATTTTAACAAACTTAAAAGTTTTTTGGTTTGTGTCTCTATATAATTAAAGGAGAAAAATTTTCAAAATTGTTACAAAAATCGTAAAATATATAAATAAAAAAAATCTAAGAAAGCCAGTTCAATAAAATCTTCGCGTCTTCTATATCACCATCCACTATTTCGAGTGTTAGAATATTTATATTTTTTTCTAATAGTTTTCTTACAACCGGTTTTAGGTTTTGCTCAGATTTTTGATATAAATGAGAATGAGTATCATAAATAAAATATTTTTCATCGGTTTTTTTTGTTAAATTATGATTTATATGAACACCAACGATATTTTTTTCTTTTATTATTTTATCTGACAAATCATAAAAGTCAAAATCATACAAAAGAGATGAACACCAAAAATGTCCTAAGTCAAACCATAAATTTTCTATTAATGTAAAAATCTCTTCTGGTCTCTGAAGTCCACTGCCAATTCCTGGAAAATCATTCTCAAGGGAAATTATAAAATCAGGATAGAGTTTTTTTAGAGTTTTAAGGTTTGATACAAATATATTTTTGTAATTATGAAAACTGTCTGTATCAAAAAATTCTGGATTCATTATTGAAGAATTGTTAAGAGAAAATTTAGGATTAATGCTATCAAGCATTGTTTTTCTATAATTTTTCATATCGTGTACAATGGGCTTATCTGTCATGAAAAAACCATGAAAGAAAAAAATATTTGTACCAATTTTTTTTAAATACTCAACATTCTCATTACAAATAGTTTTTACAATTTCAAAATTATTGGCTGCAAGATTTAGAAAATATTTTGCAAAAATAGGAGAATGAACACTCAATTTAAATCCGATCTCTTTTTGTAGGTTTAAAATTTTATCAAAAAGATTCTTACCTATCGAATTATGTATTTGTACTCCAAAATCAAAGCCATTTCTAATTATTAAATCTTTTGTTTCTATTATTTTTGTCTTATAATTTTCTTCATTAAAACACATGGTGCTGTATTCTATAATTGGCATACTGATCCCTAGTTTATTTTTTGTCTAAATATATCAGAAAAAATACAAAAGACAAAGATTTTTTTGTTATTTTTTATTAAGAAAAAGATTGACGATTTGAAAGTTTTTAAGTATAAAAATAATAAGGAATTTTTTATGGATTATGATGTAATAGTAATTGGAAGTGGACCAGCAGGTTATACAGCCGCTTGTCTTTTTGCTAAAAATAATTTAAAGACTTTAGTTGTCGAAAAAGATAAAGTAGGTGGTGTTTGTTTGAATGTTGGTTGTATTCCAACTAAAACATTGCTTACCATTGCAGAAAATTATTCTCTAATTAAAGAAAACGAAATCACTGGCGTTAGTTGCACTGATGTAAATATTGATAAAACAAAAATAAGCCAAAAAGTGTTAGAAGTTTCACAAAATATGAGTAAATCAATAGATTATTTATTCAAAAAAAATGGTGTTACAATTGTTTTAGGTGATGCTAATTTTATTGATAAAAATACAATTTCTGTAAATGGGGTTAATTACTCGGCTAAATTTATAATAATAGCGACAGGTTCGCGAAATAAAGATTATTCTAACTTTTTGGACGCAAATATACCTAAAGACAAAATAATTACGAGTACAGAAGCATTATTCTTAGAAAACATTCCAAAATCAATAACAATATTAGGTGCTGGTGCAATTGGTGTTGAATTTGCTTATATTTATAGTTCTTTTGGTAGTGAAGTGACTTTAATTGAGTATTTTCCTCATATTCTACCAAATATGGATGAAGAATGTGGCAAAACCTTAGAACGTTCATTTAAAAAGAAAAATATAAAAGTAATAACAGATGCAAAAGTATCAAAAATTAATTATGAATCCGAAAATTATGTTGTAAATTACACAAGAAAAGAAAAAGACGAAAAAATAACAAGTGAATATGTACTTTTTGCAATGGGGAGAACTCCAAATAGTAATATAAATGGTATCGAAAAGTTAAATTTAGAAATGGAGAAAACTTTTATAAAAGTTAATAAATCTATGCAAACTTCAGTTGAAAATATTTATGCGATAGGTGATATTATAGCAGCTAAACCACTTTTAGCCCATGTTGCTTATGATGAGGCGAGAGTTTGTGTTGATAATATTCTAAACATTGATGAAAAATTTGATATAAATTATAAATTTGTACCGTTTTGTATTTATACAGAGCCACAAATTGCAAGTTTTGGTTTCACAGAAAAAGAGGCTAAAGAAAAAGGATATGATTTTAAAGTATTAAAATCTTTTTTTAAGGCTTCTGGAAAAGCAATGGCTATGAATAAGCAGGACGGTTTTGTTAAAATTTTAGTTGAAAATCAGGGACAAAAAATCATTGGTGCTTCAATAGTTGGTGCAAATGCAACAGAAATTATTCATGAAATCTTAATATGTGCAAAAAATAATCTTAATATAAAAGATTTATCTCATACAATGCACGCTCATCCGACTTTATCTGAATTAATATCAGACACAGCAAAGATTTATTGGAATGGAAATTTGCATTAATATTTTATTTTAATGGGAAAAATCTTTCACTACTGTTAAATGAGTGCATGAAAATGCTCTAAGAAAATAGTTTTTGAGAGATTTTTTAGTTTTCATAATTATTTCATCAAAAATCTATCTTTTTTAGTGGATTTCTTTTAAAAGTACAGTTCAATTATAAAAATCAATATTTTATTTTTTTCATTTTTTTTCTCTATATATTTGAAAATTTAATACAAATAGATTAGAATATATTATAGTTAAAATATTAAATTTTACTAATCATAATAGATTTAAATTAAGATTCATAATTACCATATATTTCTAATTTTTGAAGGATTATTTATGGACATTTTATTAGTTGATGATGAAAAGGATTGTTTGGATGATATAGTTGCTGCGTTGGAGCCAACTGGCTATAATTGTAAATCAACGACAAATCCGATAAATGCTATTGAAATGTATAAACAACAAAAATCGGATGTTGTTATTTCTGATATAAGAATGCCAGAAATGAATGGTATTGATTTATTAAAAAAAATTAAGGAAATAGATTCTTCTTCGAGGGTTATAATAATTACTGCTTATGGTGATCTAGAAACCGCGAAAGAGGCTATAAATAATAAAGCTTATGCTTTTTTTGGTAAACCAATAAATTTTGAAGAGTTGATTTCGATATTGAGGGATATTGAAAAAGAAATAAGCAATAATTACAACGTTTTTGTTGATTACGAGAAACTAAAAGAAGAAAATAAAAAATTAAAAGAAACTTACAACGAATTAATAGAAATGATAAAGACTTTTAAAAAATAAAGGATTTATATGTCAAACGATAATATAGATAATGAAACTAAAGAAGTTATTGATTCTTTTGTGTCTGAAGGTTTTGACTTGCTTGAAAAAGCAGATTCTAAAATTATTAACCTTGACAAATCTCAAAATGAGGAAATAGTTAATACAATTTTTAGACTTTTTCATTCTTTAAAAGGGTCAGCTGGATATTTGAATTTTGAAAATATAAAAAAAGTAACTCATGAAGCAGAAACTTTACTTGATGTTTTTAGAAAAGAAAATAAAAAACCAACTCAACAACAAATAGATTTGTTGTATCAAACAAGCGATTTTATAAAACAGCTTTTAGAAAGTGTAGAAAAAAGATTGACAGATAGAGGTTTTGAAGAAGAAACAACAATTATGGTTAATGATATAAATGAATGTATTGCAAATTTAAAAGATGAAATTGAAGAAGGCTTATCAGTAAAAGAATTTAAAGACAATAAATTAGAAACAGAAAATTTGGTAACTAATGAGATGATTGAAAATTTTATTTCCGAATCAATTGATTTAATTGACTCAGTTGAACATAAAATCATTAGTTTTGAGGATGAACCAGCAAATAAAGACATTATACTTGATATATATAGAAATATTCATACATTTAAGGGAAATTCTGGTTTTTTTGGTTACGAAGATTTGGAAGAAATTAGTATGAGACTTGAGAATGTTTTTGATGACTTGAGAAATAATAAAATAACAATAAATCATAATTTAATTTCTTCTTTTTTGAAAGAAGTTGATACAATTAGAAATAGACTCATTGAAATATCAATTAAATTCTTAAACAAAGGTCTAAATTTTACAAAAAAGATAAAAGACGAAAAAAAAGAAATTTCAAAGTATCCTAAAAAAATAGGTGAAATTCTTGTTGAAATAGGAGAAGCAACAAAAGAAGTAATTGATGAAGCGATTGATTTGCAGACAAAACCAATAGGTGAAATTCTTATTGAGACAGGTAAAGTTTCAAAGGATGCTGTTGATAAGGCTTTGGATATTCAAAAAATAACCAACCAAGCTATGACTTCCACATCTCAAGCTATACAAAGAAAAGATGTTAGAGTTGATATGACAAAGCTTGACAAATTATTTGATCTTGTTGGAGAAATAATTACAGCTGGCTCAATGGTTACCAATAACCCTGATTTAAAAGGGCTAAAACTTGATAATTTTGCAAAATCAGTAAATATTTTTAATAAAATTACAAGAGAACTCCAAGAAGTTACTACCACTATAAGAATGATTCCACTTGAAGGGCTTTTTACTAAAATGGTAAGGCTTGTAAGAGATTTGAGTAGAAAATTTAATAAAAAAATTAATTTTTCTGTTTATGGTCAAGAAACAGAAATGGATAGAAATGTAATTGAAGAAATTTCCGATCCATTAGTACACCTATTAAGAAACTCTATTGATCATGGAATAGAATCTGATGAACTAAGAAAACATAGAGGAAAAGAAGAGGCTGGTAATATAGAACTTGGAGCAAAGTATGAAGGAAATGAAGTTTGGATTATTATTAAAGATGATGGGGCTGGGCTTGATAGAGATAAAATTATAAAAAAAGCCATTGAGAAAAATTTGTTGATAAAAGAAGAATCTGATAAATTATCTAATGATGAAGTATGGAAAATAATTTTTGAACCGGGTTTTTCCACGAGTGATAAGATAACAGAAATTTCTGGGCGTGGTGTAGGAATGGATGTTGTAAGAAAGAATATCGAAAAACTTAGAGGAAAAATCGATATAAAAACAGAAAAATATAGAGGAACAACTATTATTTTAAGAATACCTTTGACTTTGGCTATTCTTGAAGGTGTAACTTTTAAAGTTGGGAATAATTTTTACTCTATACCAACAGTCGATATACTTGAGTTTTTTAAAGCAAAAGATAATCAAATTGTTGTTACTGAAGGAAATAATTTGCTTTTGAAATTAAGAAACGAAATATTGCCAGTGATAAAATTGCATGAAATTTTTAAGATAAATACTGATATTAAAAATATAACTGATGGAATAATACTTGTTATTCAAGCAAACGATAAAAAGGTATGTTTGTTAATTGATGAAATAATAGGAAGCCAACAACTTGTAATAAAATCATTGTCTGGTTATCTTGGAGACATAAACGGTATCTCTGGTTGTTCTATTATGGGTAATGGTGATGTTAGTCTAATAATAGACACTCATGGGTTAATAAGCTTATTTGTCGAATGATTCTTTAACAATTAGAAATGCACCTCTATCGCCAAATTTTAGTTTTTTTGCAAGATAATCAAGTCTATTTTTAAAAAATGGGTGTATCATTCCACTTGTAAACCCACTACCAAAGCGAGTTGTGCCAACAATTTTTAAGTCATATTTTTTGAGAATGTTTTTTAATCCTTTTAAAGAGGGTAGGTGAAGGTGCTCATCTGGCATAAGAAAACGCCATTTTTTAGCAAAAAAACTTGATATAATACCAGTTATTGGTATTTCTATTATTATATTTGAGTCATTCTTTGTTATTCTTGTTATTTGTTTAAACGTATTCTCTAAATGAGGAATATGTTCAAGTATATTAAATAAATAAAGATTATCGATAGAATTTGAGTCAAAAATTGACAAATCGCCAATTAAAAACTTAATATCAGGTATTTTTATTAGATTTACAAGATTTTCTGATATATCAACTCCTATTATAGTTTTTGCTTCTTTATTCTTCAAATATTGCAAAAAATGACCATTTGCACAGCCAAGTTCTACATTTACTTTTTCTTTTATTATGGATAAATCAAAACCAATTTCAGAAAGGGTTTTATCTCTTTCGTTAAAAAAAGGAGTTAATTGTTCTTTTGACAAATAGCCGGGGTTCATGTTGCCTTTAATTTCTATATAAGATTCGTAATAATTTTTTATTTCTTCGTTTGTTGGAATAGGGTATTGATTTATCGAATTACATTTTTTACATTTATAATAAAAAACTTCCTTTTTTAGAATCTCTGAATAAACTGCTAATTTTTTATTTTTATCACTATTACAAAATGTACATGTCATAATTTATTGCTTCTTTTGAATAGCTAAATAATTACTCAATTGTGTAATAAGTTCTGTGTATTGAATAAAATTTTCTATTTCAAAAAACTCTAATATTCTACTGTCAATTTGATTATAAAAATGTTCTGTATTAGCTTCAGGATACGAAATCATATTGGCAAGATATATACAGTACATATAACTTTTGTATTTTTCATTGGTTTCCCATGGAGTATGATGGTTTTCTATTGCTGCAATAATTTTTTCTGGGAAATTCCACTTTTTTGCTATTACACCACCTATTACAGAATGATTGTAACCAGACGAAATTTCTTCAATTATTCTAATGGGAATATTTTTTTCATGACAAATATCGTTCATTTTTTCAACAAGATTAGCATTGATAGAAAATGTAAGTATTTTACCAAGATCATGAAGTATTCCACCAATATAAATATCTTCCAAGTCTTCTCTTAAAGAATATTTTTTAGCAAGGTGGAATGCAAAAAATCCAACTTTATATGAATGTTCCCAAATATCTTGCATTTTTGACATATCATATTTTTGGGAAAAAACAACCTGTGTTCCATAAGAATAAACAAGATTCTTTAAACCTCTAAAACCTATGATTTTTACAGCTTCAATTAATGAAGAGAGTTTTTTTGGTAAAGAAAAAATAGCTGAGTTAGAAAATCTTAAAATTTCGGCAGTAAGACCAGGGTCTTTTGATATAAGAATAGATATTGTTTTTATATCAGCTTTTGGATCATCAATTTTTTTCTGAACTTCTAAAATATGTTGTGGAAAACGTGGTAATTCATTTATTTCTTTTAGAAGCAAATCATTTATAATTGTTAAATGCTCTTCTGTTATTAAAGAAAGAGGAATTGTTAAAGATGATATTGTTTCATTATTCCTAAAAGAAATACTATAATTGTCTGATGTTAAACCTATTTTTTTTAGCATCAAAACAGATATTATTATACCAAGTCCAGCTCCTTCTTCGTTATTTAAGATTAATTTTAACGCTTCGTCTATGGTTTTAAACTCACGTGCCATTTTTTTTCTTTCAGTAACAATTTTAATTTCTTCATCTTGAATTTTTGAATTATTAAATACTGAAATAGTAAAAATATCATTTTCTATCTTTGATACCAATCTTATGTAAAGTCCTTCTTGTTCTTGAGATTGTAAATATTTTTCTAATTTTTCGGATGAAATAGTTTTAAAACCTTTCATTCCTTTTTTATATTCTTCTTTATTAGTTATATTGAGTCCAATATCTTCAAAATAGATTCTTTTGGTATTTGCTTTTTTTGCATTGTTTAATAATTCTCTAATGCAATAGCTTATGTAATCAAAAATATTTTCTTTGCCTATTTCGTTTAATAAAATACCCAATGATTCTATTAGATAATTTTCTTCTTCAAAAGAAAGCAAAAAGCATTCAAAAGAAATTTCTCCATTTTCATTAAAATAGTCAATTATTTCTTCTTTCTCTAAGCTTCCTGTTTTAAAATATTTCATTCTTTACTCCATCGAACAAGGGGAGTTAATCTCTGTTACCCACAGTTTTAATAAAAGGGATTTTTAACACGAAGAACACACGAAGTTTAGGAATATTTGATTGAAAGAATCTATTTTTTTATATTTTTTAGTGACCTTCGTGGTTACGTTTCTATGAGATTTAAAACCGAATAATTTGTTAGGATAACTGCCCCTTGTTTCCTTTCCATATAAATTATGTGTTTTTCTATAAAATTTTGTGGCAAATATTAATTTGAAATTCGCATTATTAAATTTATTTTCCTATATCTTTTCTATAAAATGCACCATCAAAGCTTACTTTTTGTGCTAATTTGTATGCCTGTTCTAAAGCACCTGTTTTTGATGTACCTAAAGCTACTGCATTTAAAACTCTTCCACCATTTGTGACTATGTCTTCTCCATCATATTTAGTACCAGCGTGGATGAAATCAAAAGGACTTGTTTTAAAATTAATTTTAACTCCTTTTTTATAATCACCAGGATACCCATCCATTGCAATAACAACACAAGCCGCATAGTCATTTTTCCATTTGATTTTTTGATTGTCTATTTTACCTTTTGCTGTGGCATACATTAATTCTAATAAATCACTTTCAATCAAAGGAACGATAACTTGAGTTTCTGGATCACCAAATCTACAATTAAATTCAACAACTTTAGCACCTTCATTTGTAAGCATTAATCCTACATATAAAACACCTTTGTAATCAATGCCTTCTTTTTCTAAAGCAATTTTTAATTTATGTATAATTTTAGTTTCAATTTCTTCTTGTAAGTCTTTTGTCATAGAATTATGAGGTGCGTAACAACCCATTCCTCCAGTATTTTCCCCTTTGTCATCGTCAAAAACTTTTTTATAATCTCTTGCTGGCAATAAAGGAATAAATGTTTTACCATCAGTAACATATAAAGCACTCATCTCTTCGCCAACCATAAAATCTTCTATTATAATATGTTCACTTGATGCACCAAGAGCTTTATCTACCATATAACTTTTAATAACATCAAAAGCATCTTCTCTATTTTGAACAATTTTAACACCCTTACCAGCAGCAAGCCCGTCTGCCTTAATAACAATTGGATAAGTAAGTCTCTTTTGAATGTAGTTGTATGCGGACTCATAATCATAAAAACTTTTGTAATCCGATGTAGGAATATCATATTTTGCCATTATCTCTTTTGAATAAATTTTACTACCTTCAAGTTTTGCTCCATTTTTAGAAGGACCAAAAACTGGAATTCCAGATTCTTTTGCCAAATCAGAAAGACCTTCAACTAGTGGTTGCTCAGGTCCACAAACAATTAAGTCAACTGCATTGTTTTTTGCAAAATTAACTATATTTTTTATATTTAAATCACAATTTACAACTTCTGCGATATTTTTTATACCAGGATTACCAGGTATTGCATAAAATTTGCCAAGCCTTTTTGATTCTTTTATTTTTTTGGCAATAGTATGTTCTCTTCCGCCACCGCCTATTAATAATACATTCATAACAAACCTCATTGAAAAATAAATATTTTATACCGTATAACACAGTTTAAGATAGATTGTATGGATTTTGTTGTTTAATCCATGTTATAATACAGATTTTACTTAATTTTATTAGATTAATCTATATTAAATTAGTTTTAGCCATTTAATATTTTGATTTGTATCAATCCGTGTTTTCTAAGTTACAATCTGTGTTAATCCGTGTTATAAGAATATTAGATTTTTTGTTATTTGTAAATCAGAAATTAAAAATTTTATATTATAGTAAAAATTTTATAAATTAAAACATTATTTTTAGCTTTGAATATCTAAATCTAAAAAAATTATACATAATTTTGACAACATTTTTACGATTTTATTGTAAAATTAAAAATGATGTGTTATCATATAATATAAATAGGAGGTAATTAAATGAAGTTTTCTTTTTTTAAAATTTTATCTGTTTTTTTATTTTTGTTTTTTTTAATCAGTTGTCCGATAGAACTTAGAACAACGACGACTACAACGACAACTATTGGAAGTGTGACTACTGTAACAAATGCATCAACTACAACGACAATTAACACAGATACAACAACTACAACGCTATCAAATACAACAACTACAACTCTTCCAGAATTTGTTGTTGTAGAATCTAATAGTATTACATTTAATATAAGAACAGATACATCTGTAACAGACCTTTATTTCTATGGAGATAGAGATATTTTATCGACAATACCAGATGGTTTGATTAGCAATGAATCTGGTCCTGATAAGGGTAGGACTTTTTGTAAAATGACAAAGACTGATTATGGTACTAAAAATGTATTTTCTATTACAATTCCTGCAAATAAAACACTAAGTGATGATTGGGCAACAACAAAACCTGGTGCTTGGCTTTTTCATGTTTGTAAAATAATATCAACAACATGGACTGGTATAGAAAGAATTTATCCGACAAATAAAATAGCAAATGACTATGTTTTTGATGATAATGGTGAAATTTGGCAAATTAAAGTTAATTTCAACAATCCAGACTTTAAATTTGATACACCAATAACAACAACAACTACTACTACTATTATTGCAACAACAACGACTATTTTTAGTACAACAACAACAAATTACTCTACTACAACTAGTTTACCAGTAGAGTCTACAACCACCACAACGACACTTTATAATGGAACAACGACAACAACTACCTTACCAGTAGAGTCTTCTACAACAACAACAAATTATCCAACAACAACTACTACTTCCACCACTACTACAACTTTACCTTCAGATAATGGGTCAACTACCTTTTATACTGCTTATTTTAAAATAATCGCTGATATAAATGTAAATGTATCATTAGATCCAATTTCTGGTATAGGTACAAAAGAATATACTGTTAATGGTCAATTATCAGGTACTGCTTCATTAAATCTTGCAATCGCTACCAATAATTTAACATTAACAACATCTTATACTTATTCAATGAGTAATTATTGTAACTCAAGCGGATTTGTTATAACAAGCGGTAGTTTAGCTTATTCTTATAGTGCAACGGGCGGCTCTATATCAGGAACTGTTACTTATACATATAATGGTAATACTGGAACTGTTTCATTTAATAATTGTACTGTATCATCAGCTGGTTCTATAACTGGTACATTCTCATTAACTTATGATGGTGTTACAAATAATTATAGTTATACTACTGGTCTAAAAATATAAAAATTTCGTTAATAAAATAAAGGTTGGGGTTTTGGCTTCAACCTTTATTTTTTTTTTACCAACAACTAACTGGTTTTAGCGATAACTAAGATTAGTTAAAATTTTTCCGCTGAAGATTTTTCTTTTTTCTTTATTTGTATTAACTCAAAAATTTTTGATGAAAGTTTTGTTATGATATTTAAAGCCTCAAGTTCGCTAATCGAATAATAATTTTTTTTGTTGTCTGTAAGATTTAATACAGCAACAACTTTATGTAGTCCATAAATAGGTAGAGAAATAAACGATTTTGACTCATATTTATCTTTGTATTTAAAATTATACCCTTCGTAATCCTCTATATTTGTAACAAAAATTCTTTTATTTTCTGCAGCAACTTTTCCTGCTATACCTTCGCCAATAGGGATTCTAATATCTTTTATTTTTAATTTATCTTCAATAGTCCAACCAAAAGTTTTGTAAATATACAGTTCTTTATTTTTATCAATTACCATTAAAGACCCTCTTTTTGAGTTAGAAAGTGTTGCCCCCCAAAAAAGAATTTTTTCAAAAAGTTCTGCTACATTTAAAGATTGAATAATATCATTCGTCATTTGAGAAAAACTCTGATAAATATCGTCAATTTTTTCATCTACATCTATATTAGTTTGAATTTTCATTTCATTATTTATATTTTCTTCAATTTTATCATAATTTTGCTCTTCTTCATTAATTTCTTTATGTATAGTACTAGTATCTGGTGCATTTATAGAAAAATCATCAATATTAGCAGAAGTAAGTTTTATGTTATCTTGCTTTAAAGAAATGATAATGCGAGCCATTATTGCAATGACAACAATAAAAAAAATCGATAAGACAATCAAATAAAAAATTGCAATTATTGGTTGACCAAAATCAAGCCATTTAAATTTCTCAAAAAAAGTAGATTCTTTCATAAAAAGATTTAGTATTCCCAAAAAATACATAAATCCAAAAAGTATCAAAATAATAATAAGTAAAGCAAGAAAAAATAGATTTTTAATTTTCATAATATTCTCTCCAACATCTTTGATAATCCAGTTTGATCTATAAATTTAATATTTACATATCTATGAGCCAATTCCAAAGCCTCTTTTGTAAATTTGTTTGACCCAATAAAAATCCCCTTTGTAAAATCTTTTTGTTCAAGCCAATCAACAAAATTACTAATAATAAGTTCTTCAATTTCAGTTTTAAATCTTCTTATTGTAAATAAAATTTCTCTTTTTGGCTTATCATTTGCAATTGGTACAAGTAAGAAATTTATTGCATTACCTTCTATATAATCAACATCTCCTTGAAATTTTGGTTCTGCTTTAATCTCAAACCCTAAGGATTCTACCAATTTTCTTGATAAATCTTTAAATTCTTTTGTTCCCATATTGTTAATATCGTCCATTGACATATATTTAGTTGTTTTTTGTGTATTATCAGTTTTTTTAGGGTCAGAATGAGAAGGTTTAGCGGAAATTCCTTTTTCTACTTCTTGTTCAATTCTGTCAATATCAAACCTATTTTTTATGTAAAGTAAACCGTTTCTTAATATTTTATTAGCTGGATTTTCACTTATTACACTATCAGATATTTCAAAATGCTCATCATCGTTTATGCCTTTCATTTTACCTTTTATGGCATCAATAACTTTTTGAACTTCAGCTTCTCTAAATTTGAACAAAAGTAATTTTTGGAATATTTCTAACGCATTTGCAAACTTACCTTTTTTGTATAAAAGTACACCTTCGTTAAATAAAGCATTTTTATCAATTTGTTTTATATCATCTTTTTTAGAATACATCTTTGACTGCTCAAAACTTGTTATAGCTTCGTCAATTAATCCTTTTTCTTTATAACACAAACCTATTAACTTGTGTGTGTTTGCAAAAACTTCATTTGATGCTTTTTGTTTTAAGACATTCGTAAAATTTTGCAATGCAATATTATATTTTTTTTCAGAAAAATACAAAATGCCAAGATAATAATTAACCATTCCATTATCAAGACAATTTAGTCTTAATGCTTTTTCAAGATTTTCTATTGCTTTTGGGAGAAGTCCTACATCAAGATACGCTTTTGCAAGAAAATAAAACCCCTCTCCGTCATTTTTGCTATAATTTAGATATTTTTCTATATATTGTATAGCTTTTTGCGTCTTTGCTTGTCCTCCATAAATTTTACCAAGTTCAAGGTAAACTAATGGTTCTGTAACATTTCCCTGTGCAAGCTCATATAACTCCATAAATGCTTTTTTTGCTTGACCAGTTTTTGCATAGCAATCTGCAATTAAACATTTCACAGCAGTAAGAGAAACATTTTTTGGAAGGTTATTTGTACTTTCAATTATCGATAACTCTTTTTCCGCTCTCTGAAAAATACCTAATTTTATAGCAACATTTGCGATACGCCACCTTATTTCTGGCGTGGCTTTTCCTTCACTAAGAAGTCTATCGTAAGTAAGCAATGCTTCGTTATAATCACCCATTTCTTCATTACGCAATGCTTGTTTTAAGTATTTGTTTTGCCCACCAAGCATTGATCTTACAAACAAAAGAATTGCAAAAATTATAACAACTGCGATAATTACAATTATGATTACCATTATTCATACCTTATATAAAAATATAGATTATACAATAAAAGAGAACTTTCTTTTGCATAAACTTTTAAATAATATTTGCCAACATCAAGATTTGAAAACGAAGATTGTTCGCTATTATCTTTGCCGTTGTTATTTATAGTTTTAATTAAGTTCTTTTTTTCATCATATAATTCGACAATAGGATCAACCCCTTTTACACGAGATATAGAAAAATCAACACTTATTGGTTTTTTGTATAGATCAAATTTATAAAAGTCATTATCATTTTCTGGAAAAAAACTTCCTATAAACTCACCCTGATTTATTAATTCGGTAGAATCTTGAAAGTCATCATTAAATTCTTGTTCAAAATAAGTATTTTCTTTTTCTTTTGGCATTTCTTTTATAGAAATATAATAAATCGTATCTTTTTTATTCTCTTCGTCAACTTTACCAGATACTTTTACAATATATTCACCTTTTTTAGAATTAAGTCCTTGAAATATTTCACCACTACCCCAGACTGGTTTATTTATTACTTTTGAAATTTGATTTTTTTTATTTATTAAAATAAAATTTATATCAATATTAGAAAATGTTTCTATTTCAACAGAGAAATCATAAGATAAATTATCATTAAAGACTATTTTATAATAATCAATATCATTTTGTGGTGAAAGGAATGCTTTTTTAGTTTCATTTAGATGAATTTCTATTGCATCTTTTTCGCTATTATTTGGTTCTTTTTCTTCTGTTGCATTTTCTTGTTTTTTTATAAAATTTAGTACATAAGGAACTTTTTTATTAAAACCATTTTTTGATTCTATAATAATATAAAAATAATTATTTGAGTTTCTAAACTCCCAAAGCCTTTCGCCTTCACCTTTTCCTTCTTCATCCACGCTTAAAATTAATTTTTGGTTTTCGTCAAAAAAACTCATCTTAAAATCAACACACGGTACACCGCTTACAATAATTTCATAAGAAACATTTTTTATTAAAGAACTAACTTTATAAACATCTTTATCTTTGTTTTCAACATCAAAAAAACCAACGATAGTTGTATCATTTGCCACAAGATTACAATTTTTGATTAAATTATTCGGTTCTTTATCAGTAATTTTCCCAAAAATTTTTACAACATCATTATCTTTTGCTGAACAACCAAATAAAACAATTATAAAAAACAATAAAAATTTTTTCACTTTTCATTCCTCTAAATCTAAGTCATTTTTTTGATGGATATAACATTTTTCTGGTAAAATAGTATCTTTATAAAAATAAAAATCTTTTTTCACTGGACAATTTTTTGTTGCAACAAGACCAGTTTCTGTACATATTTGAACTAATTTCATATTTTCAGGTATTTTTATAGACTCTGTAAATCCAAAAGAAAATTCTTTCATATAATCACACCAAATTAGAGTTGCATTACTTTCACTCGCCATAAGAATAGAATCATTTATATCAGAACCAACCCATGCAACAGTTACTTCTTTGTCATTAAAACCAGCAAACCATCCATCTTTAAACTCTTGACTCGTACCAGATTTACCGTAGCCAATTCCATTAAAACCAGTTTGATAGGCAGACCAATACGCTGTTCCACCTTTCTCAAAAACACCCCTCATCATCTGCACTAATTCAAAACTCGTCTCTGGTTTTATTAATTGCTGTGGTATCCTAAATTCTTTTGGATACAGATCATTAAAAAATGGATTATTTTCCCGCTCCCAGTCATAATAAACATTCCCTTTATAGTCATAGATTTTTTTTATGATTATAGGATAAAGTGTCTTTCCTTCTCGTGGAAATACAGAATAAGCAGTTGCAAGTTCTAAAGTAGAAAGTTCACAAGTACCCAATGCTAAAGATAGATATTCTGGCACTCTTTTAGTACTGTCCCCATACAAAAACGCAGCATTTCTAATAAAATCAGCAACCTCTTTTTTATCCATTTTGTCAAAAATTTCAACAGCCACTGTGTTTAACGAAGTTTTTAGTGCATCATAAAGTGTTACCATATTGCCGTACTTATGATTATAATGATAATTTCGTGGAGAATATTTTTTGCCATCTATATTATAAGTAAACACATCATCTTTAAATTTTGTGAATGGATTTATATCTTTATCGCCAATTTTTCCATCATTTAATGCCATTGCATAAATAAAAGGCTTTACAGACGACCCAATCGATCTTTTAGAATACAAAGCCCTATTTAGTTGGTTTGCAAAAGAATAGCCCGATCCACCAACTATTGATAAAATGTCACCTGTTCTATAATCAATGCTAACTAAAGTTCCTTCTATTCTATTTACTACTTCTTTTGTATAATTTTTATATTTTAATTTCTTAGCAAACTCTTCTACATCTGTTCTAATTGATTTTAGCCTATTTTTTACTATTTTTTCGGCTAAGGTCTGTTTTTCGAGATCAATTGTAGTTTCAACTGTAATCCCACCAGATGTTATCCTTTCATAACTAAGTTCTTTTTCAAGAATTTGTCTTATATATTCTGTGATGTATCCAGACCAATTTATCTCTGTTTTCCAGAATGATTGATTACCAAAAGCACCAAGATCATCAAATTTCTTCCAAAATCTGTTGATTTCATACTCTTCTTCTTTATCTGTCAAGAAATTATTCTTTACAAACTGATTTAATACTACTTTTTGTATTTTTTTTGCATTATCCCTATTTTTTATAGGAGAATACCGTTCTGGCGATCTATTCATTCCAACAATTAAAGCTGCTTCTGCTATATTCAATCTGCTTGCTTCTTTACCAAAATAAAAATTCGCAGCATTTTCTATCCCATAAACGCCATGTCCAAGATAAATTGAGTTTAAATAAATTTGAAGTATTTCACTTTTAGTAAATCTTTTTTCGAGTTCAACTGTACAAAAAAACTCGTAAACTTTTCTTTTTGTATTTCGTTCCTGTTTTGTAAATAATATCTTTGCAAGCTGTTGAGATATTGTAGAACCACCGCCACTATGCCCAAGTGTAATAATATTCCTAAGAAAAGCACTCCCTAATCTAAATAGATTTATACCACTATGATTATAAAAATCTTTGTCTTCTATTAATATAAAACCTTTTGATATAAAAAACGGTATTTCTTTTAGTGGAATAAGTTTGTGCTTGTCTGTTATATATTTTGCAATAATATTTTTATTCCTATCAAGAATAACTGTGGCAGGTTTAGCGATGTCTGTCGTTTCATCAAGACCTAAAGTAATTTCTGTCTCTTTATGCTTACCTAGTGATTTGGAAAAATCTTCTATTTTACTAAATATATGACTCTTGTTATTTAAAAACTCCAAATAAATAGTAAATATATAAATTGAAAAGATTATAAATATAACTGCAAAAACAATTCCTGCAATTATTAATATTTTTTTAATCATAAAGCAATCTCCAATTAATCTGTGTCAATCTGTGTTATAATCTTTAGTTATATATAAACTATTGTATTTTGTCAAAAAGATTGTTTAATTTGATAAAATTTATAGGAATTATAAAATTTTAAAGCATTCATTAAACTTTATATTGTGGATTTCAATATTTTTTTTAATAAAAGGCTCATTTATTGGTATTTCAAAGAAAAATGGTATTTCTTTAAGAATTATTTTTTTGTTTTCCAAAAATTCTCCATATTCACCATTATTTTTAGGAATATTCTGCATCTTATTAACAAACATCTTTTTTTCTGTTTTATTTTTGGTATCATGGGCAATTATGCAAAAAAGATTTATCTTTGTAATATCATAAATAATATTTAAAACCATCATGATTTTTACATAAGTTGCCTCGAGTTGTTGTTTAACTTTTATATAATTATCATTATTTATTGTCTTTTTTAATTCTACAAGTATTAAATTACACACATCATTTTCAGTATAAATAATTATTCCATCACAAATTTTACTTAAATTAGGCTCTTCTACACAGTCTCCGCCAGATATAAATAAATTTTGTAAATTTTTATTAAATTCCTCTGGATTTATTTTTATAAACTTGCAATTGTTATAAAATTTTAAAGTAATTTCACCTCTTCCTTGTTCTTTTCTCTCCATAACTTTAATTTCGTTAGTATTAAGTTCTATATATTCTATTATATTATTTTTTAATAATTTATTTAATATTTCTTCCATTTTTAACCTATTTCATCAAGCATTTCATCGATGTAATTTGTATCTTGTATCATTTTATCAATAATATTTTCAAAAGATGTAAAAGGTATCCCTCCCTCATCGATGATTAATTTTTCGATAGAGACAAACCCATCATCATTTTTTTTAAAATAATAAGCATTTATTTTTGCTGGGTCAAAAATACAATTTTCATTTATACCAAGTTTATTAATTGCCTCGTTAAACTTTTCAACGCTTTTTTGCTTTAAGTAGTGCAATTTTATAACATTATTAATTTGATTTAAAAAATAATCGCTATGAGTAGTAATTTGAAGCATCCCACCTTGATTAATTAAATAAGACAATAATAAAGCAACTTTTCTTTGCAACATTGGATGCAAATGAGCCTCTGGTTCTTCGATTAAAATTGACAAATCTGATAAATTATCCAATTCGATATTTTTTAAAATCAAAAATAAAGGAGATAATTCTTTTATAGAAGAAGCTGAGGCTGTTATTGGGATTTGGCTATCTTTAAATTTATAATAAACATTGTTCTCTCTAAATTTTATTTCTCCACCAAATAAATCAACTAATAATTCATTTAAAAATTCATCATCTTTTATATTTGGAGAAAATTTAGGATATAAAATTTTTTCTAAATCTTCGATAAATTCTTTATACATACCAATATTTGATAATTGTTTTTGAGTAGAAAAAGACAAGCCCATTAATGCACCTCTGGCTGGGGGGAGAATAAAAATTTTTTTAAATGATATAAATGATATGTGTAAAAGAGATTCTATTAAGAATAATATACCAGTATAAAAACGATTTTTAATAAAGTAATCAAAATCAATGGAACTAAAATTGGCTTCTGCTATTTCATTACATACAATATATTCGTTTTCTTTTTCTTGAGTTATTCTAAACTCAATATTTTTATTATTTAAAGAAGTTAATTTTATCTTACATCTAAAATCTTCATCCCCAACAAAATTACCAATAAATCGAGAAACTGTTTTATTATAAAATTCTTCTATTATAGATAAATCAAACTGAAGTTTTATTTCTTTATTTTCTTTTAAATCTTTTTCGATTTTTATCAAATCAAAAGATTCATTAATTGTTGATTTTATTATCTCTGGATTTTTAAATATATAAAAAAAATAATAAACTGCAAAACTTACGTAGCTTTTACCGACTTGACTATCACCACACATTAGCAAAAAAGAGTTTAAATCTATAACACTATTTCTAATTGGTCCCAATTCTTCTATTTCAAAACGAATATTCATAACAAATCCAATTTACACTAGAGATTATTTTCAAGGGTATTATACCAGATGTTTTTTTATATGTCAAAGTGATATTAAAAAACTAGTTTTTAACACCACTATTTATAGCCAGAACCAACTCCCTAACTTTTTCTTGTATATTTTCTGCCATAGTAATTTCTGTGACCATTGCAATATTTTTAACATTGCATTCTAAAAGGGTTGGGATATTGTTCTTTTTTATACCACCCATAACAGAGAAGGGGAGGTTTGTTTTTGCATTTTTTAGATACTCTAATCCCAAAGGATTTATTCCAAGTTCTTTTGTTGAGGTAGCAAAAATTGGACCTATGTTTATATAACTAGCACCGTCTCGTTCTGCTCTTTGTATTTCTTCTTCGTTGTGAGTAGAAACCCCAATAATTAAATTTGGTGCAAGTTTTCTTGCAACATCACAAGGTAAATCATCCTGCCCAAGATGCACCCCATCAGCCTCTACTGCCAAAGCAATATCTACATGGTCATTTATTATTAAAATTACATTATTTTGCTTTGTGATTTTTCTATATTTAAGGGCAAGTTGGTAAACTTTTTTTTTATTAGTTTTTTTTTGCCTAAGCTGAATAATTTTTGCTCCACCTTTTATTATCTCTTCCAATACAAAAATCATATCTCTACCATTACAAAACTCTTCTGTAATCACTGGATACAAACCAAAATTAAAATTCATAAAATCCCTTTATTATTGAAAATAAATATAATCTCTTACAGAGAGGACACGAAGAAAAAGGGTTTTGAAGAGAGCTTTCTTCTTCTTGCTTCTGTGTTTATCCTGTAAAATTTTGTAGTTAAAACTTCTTAAATTTTATTTAATGATTAAATATTTTTAGTAATTATTGGGTAATGATTAGTTAAAAGGTAAATTTTTCATTTTTTTTAATATCAATAAGTTCTTTCATATCATCTTTTGACAAAATTCTACATTCTCCATCAAAAATAACACCATCTTCCATATTTACAGAACATGAATAAATATTTCCAATTATTGTGCCTGTTCTTAAAACAATAACATTATCTTCTGCAAAAATATCACCTTTGAAAGTGCCACCAACTGTAACATTTTTTGCAATAATACAACCTTCTGCATTTCCTGTTTTTCCTACATAAACTTTACCAAAAGAATCTATCTTACCAATAAAACTTCCATCTACTCTAAAAGGCCCTTTTCCGTGAAATTCACCTTTAAATATTGAACCATCACCTATTAATGAATTTATTGAGAAATCATAAGTAGGAATACCAGCCATTTTCTAACCTTTTAGTAATTATTTATAAAATCCCATGGATCTTTTAAGCTGTTGCCAAGTCTTACTTCATAATGAACATGAGTTCCTGTAGAAGCTCCTGTACTTCCCATATAACCAATGATTTGCCCTTTTTTGACTTTTTCGCCAGGACTTACAATTGGTTGAGACCTAAGATGTGCATAAAGTGTAGAAAACCCAAGTTTATGATATATTTTTAAATACCAACCATAACCACCAGGATTCCATTCAACCTTTTCTACTATACCAGGTGCAGTTGATACTATTGGAGTACCAGGTTGGTAGGCTAAATCAACGCCTGTATGGTTATCCAAAACTTTAGTTATAGGGTGAATTCTTAATCCAAAACCACAAGTTACAGTATAAAAGCCATTTACAGGACTCCCAAAAGGTAAATCCTTGAGTATTTTATTGTAATCATCAGTTTTTTTATTAAGTTCGCCAAGAGCCTGAATTGCATATTGATAATCTCTTAGTAAATTATTAAATTCCATTTTTTCAGTATCAAATTCTGTTACTTCGGTAAGATCGACAGCATTTTGAGGTCCACCTTGAGCATTATTAGCGTCAGCCTCTTGCATTGCTTTTATTGTAGGTGAATTTATTCTACCAAGAAGGTTATTAAGTTTATTTTTAAAGATTTTGTGCATATCTTGTATTTCACTTAACATTTCTTCAAATTGTTTTGATTTTTTTTCATTTAATTGAGTTTTTATACTAACTTCTCTGTATTTTACTGAAGTATTATAATTATCAACAGTTAAATACACTATAACACCAACTGTTCCAAATCCAATACATAAAAGCGTTATTAATAAAAACACATTCAATCTAAAATTAAATACCTTCTTTTCTGAATGAGGTATAAACATTATTGTAATTTTTTGATTTCCAACTTTAAGAAAAAATTTAAAAAATGATAATAATATTCTTTTAATTAAAGAGAATAAATTTAATGTTCCAATAAGTAGTTTTTTTTCAAACTTTTTAAAATTATTTGTCTGATTCATAAATGATTCCTCGTCTTAGAAAAATTTACTCAATTGAAAACTAACACTAAATAATTTAAATGTCAACAATTAATTTATTTAAAAACTAATTTTGAATGTAATTTTTACTTTTTGCAAACATTTACATACTTAATATATTTATCAAATAACATTTATTTTATAAAAAAACTATACTTTTGGCATTTTTTAATAACTATTGAGTGATATATCTCTATTCTTTATGCTTTGGTTTCGCATCTGTATATGCTATTGCCAGTTTTAGGGATTTTATAAAAACCTCTTTTTCTTCATCTGTCATTTGCTTTTTATTAATTATTGATTTTTTTAATATGATATTTTCGCCTGTAATTTTTAAGTAATCTGTTTCGATAGAATTTTTTTCTTCTATTGACCTTATTATTTTATAGGTTTTTACAGATTCTTTTAGTCCTTTATAACTTAACTCTCCCATATACTCACATTGAACAATGTCCTTAACTAAAGAATAAGTTTCGTGACTCATTAAAATTGTATCGGGATCAGCAGAAGATTGTAATCTCGCAGCAAGGTTTACATTTCCACCAATTATTGTATAATCCATCTTATTTTCAGATCCAAAACTACCTATTGTACAATATCCAGTATTTATACCCATTCTAATATGAAGAGGCTTATCTATGCCTTTTTCTACCCATTCATTTCTCAAATCTATCATTTTATCTCGCATTTCTAAAGCCATTTTTACTGCTCTTACTGCGTGTTCTTTGTCATTTATAAACTCTGGGTCTCCAAAAAAAACCATTACAGCGTCACCGATAAATTTGTCAATTGTTCCGTTATATTTTAATGCTATTTTTGCCATATTATCAAGGTAGTTATTTAGTAAGTCTGATATATCTTCTGCTTCCAAAGAATCTGTTGTTGCAGTAAAACCAACAACATCAGAAAAAAATACAGTTAATTTTTTTCTAAAATGTTTTTTTGTGTCAGAATCTCTTGTGCCAACCACTATCGATGAATAAACTTGAGGAGAAAGGAATTTTTCCATTTTACTTAGAGTTGTCTCTAATTGTTGAGTTTTTTCTTTAACTTTGTTGTCAAGTTCTTCATTTATATGTTGAATTTGACCAATTTTATCATTTAAACTAACACGCATTTGGTTAAAAGCCATGCTTAAATTCCCTATTTCATCTTGTAAATTAATGATTATTTCATAAGACAGATCACCAGCGGCAATTTTGTTTGCACCAGTAAGAAGTTGATTAATCGGTATTAAAATACTTTTTGAAAGAAGAATTACCAAAAAGTATGCTATGCCAACACATAAAATCATAATAATAAAAAAAGTAGTCATAGCACTAATAAGCGTATAAACATAAGAATTTGCAGAAACATTAACTTCTAAAACGCCAATACTCTTTTTATTCATATCAAAAAGCGTCTTATATTCAGAAATTTGACCACCAAATCTCAAATCGATTATTTCAAGGCTATCTTTTTTTGTCATAAGGTCTTCATAATGTTTTGAATCTATGCTAATTATATCTGTTTTAGCAATAGGTACTGTATTGTAATAAATTGCAGATTTTACACGGAGTAATTCTTTTATTCTATTAACTAAAAAAACATTTTCATTGAGAATATATCTAACAAGAACTGCTCCAATTAGTAAATTTGCTCTTGACACAGGAAATCCAGAGGTAATAGATAAAATTTCTTTATTTTCGGTTGTTCTTATTAGTTCATTTGATATAATATTGTTTCCTTTTAGTACTTCCTTTACTATTTCATTATTTTTGAGTTCGGAAGCTTCATGATATTTTGAAATTAAAGAATTTTGTAATGCTATATTTGTTATTTCTTCACCCTTTTTATTAAGAATAATTATTTGATAATTTTTTTCTCTTTTTACTATTTCTTTAATATATTGAACTATTTTATTTTTTATATTTAAATCTAATAAAATTTGCAATGCTTTGTCATTTGACATACTCTGAGTAAAATTTTTTACTTCACTCATTTTTGAATCATACACTAATTGTGCAACTAAAATATTATTACGCATATTATTTGCAGCTTCTTCTTTCATCTTGCCAGAAAAATAAAACATAGAAAACAGTATTGTTAAAAGAGTAGAAACAAATGTAACAAAAAGGAAAGAAAATCTTAATTTCTTTTTTAGTGAAAGGTTATTTATAAATTTCATATTTTCCCCATAAGAATAATTTCTTTATTCAGCCATAATAAACTCACTAATTAATAAAATCTGTCGGTGAAGGACTCGAACCCTCACAACAGGAACCAGAATCCCGTGTGCTACCATTACACTAACCGACATTTTTTTGATTATCGTAATAATTATAGTTTTATTTTAATAGTAATTCGTTTTTTTTACAATAATTTATTAAATTTATTTTAAAATACAATCTATTTTGTTTTTTTACGAATTTATTACAAACTTTAGCTAAAAGAATATCGGTGATTAAGAAGGCAAATTTCCCCTTGACTTTTATCCACAAATTGCTATATTTTAACTATGAAAAGTTATCACGATGAAATGTTTAAAAGTAATTTCACTAAAAAAGAAAATGCTATTGATTTAATTAATAATACTTTCCCTGAAGAAATTAAAAACATAACAGATTATTTAGAAATTGGTAAAATATATTTTAAGACAGAAAAAGGTATAAAATTTATCGAAACTGTAATAGAATATCTATTTAGCGTAGTAAAAGAAGATAAAAAAGAAATAATAATCGAAAAAATAGATAAAATAATTAAAGATGGAGGCGAAACTATGACAATAGCAATGAGATTACGAAAAGATGGAAAAATTGAAGGAAAAATTGAAGGAAAAATCGAAGAAAAGCAAGAAACTTTAATCCGTTTATTATCAAAAAAATTTGGCATGAGAGATGACGAAAAACAATTTATAAATAATTGTTTTGATGCTGAAAAACTAGATAATGCTTTGGATGAGTTTGTTTTTGCTGATAATAAGATAAAAGTGTTGAATTGTTTAAAATGATAATAAATAAGATATAATTCTAACCAAAACCAGCGTAATCGGTGTCAATCTGCGATAATCTTCTTAAAATCTGTGTTATAAGATGGAGGCGAAACTATGACAATAGCAATGAGATTACGAAAAGATGGAAAAATTGAAGGGAAAATCGAAGAAAAGCAAGAAACTTTAATCCGTTTATTATCAAAAAAATTTGGCATGAGAGATGACGAAAAACAATTTATAAATAATTGTTTTGATGCTGAAAAACTTGATAATGCTTTGGATGAAATACTTTTTGCTGATAATAAGATAAAAGTATTAAATTGTTTAAAATAAATAAGATATAATTCTAACCAAAACCAGCGTAATAGGCATCAATCTGCGATAATCTTCTTAAAATATGTCTTATAAATGATAAAATTTGCATTAATTTTTTTTATTTCTTCTTGACGCTCAAGTCCTGTCTGGTTTCAAAAACCTGACAGGACTCTATTCAAACCCTACTCAATTTTTCTTTTCCAGATAATTCTTAAAGAATCTAAACGCAACCTTGCGGTTTTGATATATTTTTCCAAAATTGATATTTGATTTTGCAAATTTTCTATTTCTTCATCTTTTATGCTTTTATTTATTTTTTTTAGATAATTTAAACGAATAATTTCATTTTCACAAGAATTACGCATTTTTTTTAAACTTTCTTGTATTACATTATCGATATTAGTCTCTGATATTTGTTTACTTTTTTCTATCATTTCTGGTAAAATATTTTTTACAAGTTCTTCATTATTAATTAATCTATGGGTAAATAATTTATCGTGTTTCAATATTCTTTTAAAAAAATCTGTTGAATACTCGTTTGTGCAATCCTCAAGTTTTTGATTTATCACTACACGAATTGGGGTCGGAGGGAGATATTTATTTATGTAAATTTCTGGTGGTGCGATACATTCCAAAATATAAATCGTTTCTACAAAAATAGCCATTTCTTCATTTGAATACCAGATTCCAATACTTGCATTTCCATACTCATTACCAAGCATAAGGTCTATTGCTCTTGATATATAAGGATGATCCCAATTTAAAAATAAAATATTTTCTTTTTTGATCGCTTTTTGTCTATCATAACTTATTGTTATACCATCTTCATCAATTTTAGGAAAAGCATCTGTTTTAATATTACCCGGCGTTAATAAATAAGTTCGTAAATCAATTGGATTGTCTTTTATTCCAAAATATTCAAAAATATGGTGCATATAATCTTCAATTTCATGATCATTATCCCAGAGATTTATTTCTTCAAGCATTTTTTCAGATTTTTCTATGTTGAATGAATTTAATTCGAGTAGTCTGTCCCTCCCACTTTCCAATAGTTTCATATTTTTTGTATGGAATAATTTGGTTTCACTAATTATTTTTTCTAAATCAACAATAATTTCTTTCTTATTGTATATAATTAATTTTGCGAGATTTTTTATAGACTCACTATATTTTTCAAACATTAAATTTCCGTCTGGAATATTCGACTCAAAAGCATTCAATCCCAAATGATACCATTTTGCAAGTATTTCATCTGGACTTTGTGGAATATATGGAATATAAATGTTAATCGCTTTTTTTTGACCAATTCTATCAAGCCTTCCGATTCTTTGTTCCAAAAGTTCTGGATTGAGAGGTAAATCAAATAAAATTAGATTATTTGTAAATTGAAAATTTCTACCCTCACTACCAATTTCTGAACAAATTAATATCTGTGCTCCCTCAGAGGCTGCAAACCACGCAGCATTTCTATCCCTTTCGATTATTTTTAAGTCCTCGTGAAATACCGTAGTCTTAAAATTTCCCCTTTTTTTTAAAGAATCTTGGATAGCAATAACTTTTTCTTTTGAATGAGCAATAAGAAGAAATTTTTCATTTTTGTTATTCAACAATAACGAACTAACAAATTGAACTCTTGGATCATTTCGGTAATTATATGACGGCATTTCTTTATTTATATCGTTTTCATAATTAAACTCTTTTAAAATCTCCATTTTAATATTATTTTCTTCTTTTAACTCGTTTATTCTTGCAATTTTTTTTGGAAAGTTTTTTATTGCTTTTCGAGTATTCCTAAACATAACTCGACCTATTCCATGCCTATCAACTAAAGCGTTTACTATACTATCAATTGCTTTTTTATCACCATCTTTTGCTAAATTTAGTTTTTCTATAAAAGAACAATCCTCATCACCAAGGTATTGAAGAATTTTCTTTTCGTCTTTTTCTGTTAATTTTTTACACTTGATAATTTTTTCTGCAAGTTTAGCAACGATAGTATAATTAGCCACTTCTTTTAAAAACTCATTATAATCATAATATCTCTCTGGCTCCAAAAGTCTTAATCGAGCAAAATGATTCTCATAACCAAACTGTTCTGGGGTTGCAGTGAGCAATAAAACTCTTTTAATTTTAGTTGTTAATTTTTCTATAAATGAAAATTCTTTACTATCTTCTTTTATATTATGAACCTCATCAACCACAATCATGTCCCATTCCGCTAAAATTGCTTGTTTTTGCCAATTTTCATACTTTGATAAAAAATTAATGCTTGCTATACATAATTCTCCATCATAGAATGGATTTTCAATATTAGCCATCAATGATTTGCAATACTGAGCATTCACAATCCTAAACACGAGATTAAAACGATGTAGAAGCTCGGCAAACCACTGATATATGAGCGACTCAGGAACTAAAATAAGAACACGACTAATTTGAGCAGTAACAATCAGACGATGTATTATTAAACATGCTTCTATCGTTTTACCAAGCCCAACCTCATCTGACAAAAGAACTCGTGGAAAAAGTCTTTTAGAAACCTCTTCTGCTATAAATATCTGGTGAGGGATTAACTCAATTTTACTTCCCACAAATCCATGTATATTTGACTTTAAAATTTTATTTTTTATCAATAACGATTTATACCTCAGATCAAAAACATCCTTTGTGTCAAATTTTTTGGACAATAATCTTGTAAAAGGAGAGTTAAAACTAATTGTTCCAGATAAATTTTTTTCATCTAAAGAAATTTTATCACCATGATATATAATCAACCCATTTTTTTCTTCAATATTTGTAACACTAAATTTATCACCTTTATTGCTTGTGACAATTTCGCCTATATTAAATTTTATTCTTTTAATTGGAGCATTAATTGTAGAATACTGACGAGTAACATTAGTCTCAGGGAACAATAAAGTAATTCGACTCGGATCAATTTTAGTTACCTCACCAATCCCAAGTTCTGGCTCCATATCACTCGCCCATCTTTGACCTATGATATAATCCATTGTAACTCCTATTTCTAAATTATACAAAAAATATTCTTAAAATCAAAAAGAAAATAATATTTTTATTAGTTTTTTTATCAATTATTAATTTATTGAGTTTGTAAGTGCTTGATTATACATATATTAACTGGTTTTAGCGATAACTAAGATTATTAAAAATTCCAATAAATTTAAAAAATTATCTATTTTATTGTATTTTTTTCCAATTCATTTATCCTACTAAATTTTTAATCCATTTTTTTGAGTAGATTCTAAAAATACCTAAGCATCCTTTAACGACTTCTTCAAACATAGAGAGTAGATAAACGAGAGGAAGTGGTAATTTTAAAATAAAAGCTGCTATAAAAACGAGTGGTACACCAAAAACCCAAACAGCACCAGTATCCATAAAAAGTGAAAATTTTACATCTCCACCACTTCTTAAAATACCAACTATTGTAATCATATTAAAAATTTTTATCCAAAGGAATATACAAAGTATTATCAAAATATTTTTTGATAAATCAATGATTACTTTATCAACTTTGTAGAATGATAAAATTTTATCGGCAAAAATTATTAAAAGTATTCCAAAAAAGATAGAAAAAACAAGTCCTAACCTTATAAATCTTTTTGCATATTTATCAGCTTTAGAATTGTTATTTATTCCAAGTTGATTACCAAGCATTATAGAACAAGCGTTTGCAAGTCCAAAAAAAATACCAATGGCAATAGATTCTATTGGAGAGATAATACTAATAGCTGCAATTTCATTAGTACCCATCCTCGCATATATTATAGAATAAATTGTAATCCCTATGACCCAAAAAAACTCATTTGATATAATTGGCATTGTAGTTTTTAAAAAATTCTTAAAAAAAGAAAAATCAAATCGCATTTCTCTAATTTTTGCAGCAGCAGGGTAATTATTGAGATAAATTAGTAATATAAGAAAAAAGCATTCAAAAAACCTTGCTATATTTGTTGAAATTGCAGCCCCAGCAACACCCATTTGTGGAAAACCAAAATTGCCAAAAATCAAACAATAATTTAATAATGTATTTATGCCCAAACAAAAAATAGTTATAAACATTGGTAATTTAGTATTCCCTGTGCTTCTACAAATAAAAGCGTAAGTAAAAGTAATTGAAGTAAAAACAAAACTGATAGAATTTATTTTTAAAAAAAGACTACCATATTTTATAATCTCTGAATCTTTTGTAAAAATTGACATAACAAGGTGTGGGATTGTAAGCATAACGACCATCATAATAAAACCAACAAAAAGAGACGAAGACAATGCCATTCCCAACACTTTACGAATATTAGGTATATCTTTTTTACCCCAATACTGAGAGGTAAAAACAGTAGCCCCTGTACTTATTCCAAACAAAAGTAAAATTAAAATAAAAAATAGCCTGTTTGCAATACCAACGCTTGCAACACAGGTAGCCCCAAGACTTCCAATCATAATTGTATCAACCATATTTAAAGAAGAAGAAATTACATTTTGGATTGATATTGGGATTGCTATGTTAAACATAGTCTTGTAGAATTCTTTATCAGAGAAAAATTTTTCTTTTGTCAAAGGATTTATCATAAAACACCGCTTTTAGAATTGCCCAAGTTGTTCTGGGCTCTTGCCATACTCTTGTTGCGAATAATTTGTTTTTTTATCGTAATACTCTTTCGCTTTAGCAATAAGAATGTCTTCTTTATTTAACTCTGGATTATCAAGGACAATTTCTAATAAATAATTTAAAATTTCACCAATTAAAGGTCCTGATTTTAAATTTAGTTCTTTAATTAGAATATTACCATCAATTTCAAGGTCTGTAACTTTTAAAGCACTATCAATTTCAAGAATTTTATTTATTCTTTCTTTAAAATCAATAAAAGTTTTTGGTATTCCCTGTTTTGTGCCATTACCAATCCTATCAGCATCACGAATATTAAATAAATCAGTAAGATTCTCAAGTCCAACATTCCTAATAAACCTACGAACAGCCCCATCTGTCCACTCATCTGTATAATAAAACATGTGATGCTTTATTAAATGAGTAATTTTTTTTATATCTTCATTAGAAAATTTGAGTCTTTTTAAAATCTGGTATGCAATTTTTGCCCCTACTATTTCGTGATTGTAGAATGACCCTTCGCCATCCACCTCTTCTTTTTTTGTTTGAGGTTTTGAAATATCATGAAATAAAGATGCTATTCTAACAATGTAATTATCTTTTGGTGCAGCATCACATGTATTGAGATTGTGATAATACACATCATATTTATGAAATTTATTCTGCTCTACACCAAAACCTATTAAAAGTTCTGGTAATATAAACTGCATGAGCCCCGCAGTTCTTAGATATTCTAACGCAATAGAAGGCTTATCTGTTTGCATAATTTTAATTAACTCATCTCTTACCCTCTCATTAGAAAGTTTTTGTACTAAATGAGCAAGTTTTTGCATAGCCAAAAAAGTATTTTCTTCTATTATAAAGTTAAGTTTACTTGCAAATCGACAAGCCCTAATCATCCGCAAAGCATCTTCTGTAAATCGTTCTTCTGGGTTACCAATGGCTCTAATTATTTTATTTTTTATATCTTTTTTGCCAGAAAAGTTATCAATTAATTTTTTTTTGTTAATATCATAAGCAAAAGCATTTATTGTAAAATCTCTTCGCTTCAAGTCTTCGTCTATATTTCTAACAAAATTTACAAAGTCTGGTCTACGATTATCAGAATATCCACCCTCTACTCTAAATGTTGTAACTTCAAACTGTTCACCTTCAAACAAAACTAAAACAGTCCCATGTTCAATGCCAACTGGTATAACGCTCGGAAAAATTTTTATCACCTCTTCTGGAAGTGCATCAGTCGTAAAATCAAAGTCATTATTTTCTCTACTAAGCAACTGATCTCTTAATGCACCACCCACAAGAAAAATCTGATAATTATTGTCTTTAAAAACTTTTGCAAATTTTTTTACTACTTTTGGAATTTTCATATTAATAAGTAACTCTTTTTATGGCAATGTGTTAAATAAATTAAAAAGTATCTGAAATGTAACATAGATATTGTTTTATGTCTATCAAATTTTAGTAATTTTTGAAGAAGAGTTTCTGATTAATCCAAACAATAAACCCTTTTAAATTTATTTTCATACAAAAATATAATTAAAATTTTATTTTATCAAGAAAATCTTCGTAAAATAGATTTGAATTTAGCTCTTTTTCATTTACAATTATTTGATGTTGTTTTTTTTCAATTATACCAATTCTTCTTAGTTCTGAAAAGATGCGTGATACATGTTCTCTTGTCATGTTAAGAATATTTGCAATACTCTCAATTGTAATAGACTTATCAAGATGATATTTACCATAATTTAACTGGGATGTTTTTATGTAGTGTTTTAAAGCCATCAACACTTTGTTTAAACCAAGATAGTATTTGTTATTTAAAACTGACATTTTAACTATATTTGCAAGGTCTTGAATAATTAATTTATTAAAAAAATCTATTTTAAAAAAATGATTGTGAAAATTATATTTATTTATTCGAATAATGATTGAATCCTCTTTCACAGATGAATTAACATAATAATTATCAAAAAACATTTCTCCAACGCCAAAAGCATCCCCTTGATTTAAAGAACAGAGGTTATATGTTTTATCATCGTTAATTCCTATAAAAAGAGACACAGAGCCTTTTAAAATAAAATACACATATTCAGATTTTTCATTTTCATAGTATATAATTTGACCCTTTTTGTAATAGACTTTTTCCATATATCGCAATATCTTAGAAAAGTCCTCATCAGATGCACCATTAAAATAACTTATAGATTTTAAATCTTCTAAACTAATCATATTTTTACCCATTTATAACACAGATTAATCATATCGTCACGGATTGGCACAGATTAAATAGTGTAAGTATATAAAAAATCAAAAAAAATCAAAAATTCGTGATGTTGCTCACATACTTATTTTTTTTTTAGTGTATATTGAATATTATCTAATTTATTAAGGAAGGTCAAATGAGAAATGCAAATTTATTTTTTAGGCTAAACAATTTTTGTAGAAAAATTATTTTTATCTTTAGTTTTTTTTTGTTTCTAAACTGTAATCAACAAGTTGAACAATCAACAACTACAAGTTCAATACAATCCACAGCAACTACGACTACAACTTTAGGACAAATTAAAACAATTCAAGACTTTCAAAGTGATATTCTAAAAAACAAGAGGAATATTAGAGTTTATTTACCAAAAGGATATGACCCATCAGATGATAATAAACGATTTAAAGTTATTTATATGCACGACGGACAGAATATTTTTGCTCCAGGAGGACCTTATGGTTGTTGGTATGTAGAAAAGGCTTATGAAAATTTACAGCAAAGAGGTTTAGTTGAAGATGTAATTATAGTTGGAATAAATAACAATAGTGATAGAATCCCAGAATATACCCCAACAGCAGATAGTGGATATTCGGGTAGTGGAAATGGAGAGTTATATACTCGTTTTATAGTAGAAGAATTAGTTCCACATATAAACAATACATTCAAAACAAAAACTGGTCCTGAAAATACAGCAATTATTGGTTCATCACTTGGCGGACTAATCTCTATGTATATAGCTTGGAATCATCCTGAAATTTTTGGTATGGCAGGCTGTGTATCATCATCTTTTTGGTGGGACAATAGAAAATTACTACAATCAATAGAATCTTACAATGGAGAAAAGAAAAATATAAAATTCTGGATTGATGCTGGGACTGCTGAGGGAAATGATGGTGCAACAGATATGGTTGACGCTTCAAGTGATGGAAGATTCTACATGTTAGAAGATGCAAGAAGAATGGCAAATAAATTATTGAAACTTGGTTGGACTGAGGGTGTTGACTTAGCATACAGAGAGGGAGTAAATCAAGGGCATAATGAAGGTGCATGGGCAAATAGAATTTATGACATCCTATACTTTTTTCTTAAAAAAACACAACCAACATTACTGAGTATAAAATGCCGCCCATTTATTAATGAATTGGAATTATCTGGAACATATATAACTTCTTATGCTTCTGTTGATTTAAGTTATGATTGTTATAAAATAACACATCTTACTTATAATAAAACAACTTTATCAATATCAGATACATCAATAGCAACTATTGACAATAATAATGATGGAAAAATAACACCAAAATTTGCTGGAAAAACATCAATTATTGCTAATTATGGCGGTTTTACCGATAATTCTGACCTATTTATCTTTAATAGCATATCACCAAATGCTACAATTCATTTTAATGTAACATGCCCTGATGCAAAAGGCGTTGAAAATATATTTATGGCAGGTGATGGAGGTCCTATTCCATCAACTAAAATATGGGCTCCAAATGGACTTGCTTCTACAAGAAAAATTAGTAATACAAATTATATATTTGATTTTACAATACCTAAACACATATCTTTTTCATACAAATTCACAAGAGCTGGCGACTGGGGTAACGAAGAAATTGTTGGTGGCAATAGAACATACACATCAACGAATGACGAAACAGTAGATTTGATTATTACACAATGGAAAGGGTAGAATTGTTTTATAAAATAATATTTTAGATATTTGTTTTAACCACCTCTCTTTGCCAAAAGAGGGGTGGCTTAGTTACAGAAACGTACAAACTTTATAAAACACAAATAATTTATAAAATCTTGATAAAAAAACACAATATTTTAATTTTATTACATCTTTTTAATTAAATACTCATCCATATTAGTTTTTTTCGGTATTATTTATGATAAATTTATATTTATAGATACATAAAATTAGATAGTATTTCTTCAAATTAACCGCGGATTTTAGCATTTATATTGACTTTATAAGATTTTTTAATTAAACTTATAGTATGATGCACTCACTTTGGTAAGTTCATCAACGAGAGTTCTGTTTAAAGACGGACTCATATTGTTGATAATTTTACAAAACAAGGATTGGGGCGGTCAACAATGAAAATAAAAATATTTCTTTTAACGGTAATACTACTACTTTTTGTTATTACAGGAAGTGGTATATATTTTGTGTTTCGCCAGATGAATATACCAGTAAAGACAAACCCAATCATTCCTACTTATGATAAATATAACTACGGCAGTGCAGATACTGCAAAAATTGTAGATTTCGGCACTCAACCTAATTCAATTTTTACAAGCGAAAGTCTGTTTCATGATAGGATACTTCAAGAACAATTGGCAGCAGAAGGATGGAAATTACGTGAACACCGTTATCGCAATGGATATGACATGATTCCTTATACAGATGGTCGTCTTGATGTGATGGTACTCGGTGATATACCAGCTTTGGTTGCAATAGATAAATACAAAATTGGAATCTTTGCAGTCTGTAGACAGGGTTACAATACCATCATTGCAAATCGTAGACTCACGCCTTCAGAACTCAAGGGACTTCGTGTAGGATACTCTCCCAATACCACAGCCCATTTTACCTTAGATAGTGCACTTCAATCTGTTAATCTTACTATTAACGATATAATTTCAGTCCCCATGACGCCAGATGTGATGGAAGCAGCTTTACACAATCATAAAGTTGATGCGATTGTTTCATGGGAACCAACATCCTCTAGAATTCTTACAATTAAAAGCTATTCTGCAATATCTACCTCTTATGGATTTTCATACATAGCAATTAATCTCGATTTTGCAGCCTCTCATCCCAATCTACAGAAGGCTATCCTATCCGCTGTCGTTAGGGCTACTAAGTGGGCAAGATTAAATGAAGAAAATATCCGTACTAACCTCTTGTGGGATCGTAAAGCAGCCATCATTTTTTTTGGATATTCTCCAGTTGAAGCAAATGCAAAATGGATAAATTTATTACGCAAAGAAACCATTGATAATCCCTCCTTCCCAATGCTTCCTCTCAATTTTAACGATGAGGAAGGACTTTTACATCAACAATTTAAGTTTTTGAAAAAAAATAATATTCTTCCTATCAGTGCAGAATGGAAAAAAAATTCTGATAGATTTAATATACAATTTCTCCCTGAAGTAATTAAAGAGAGTAAAATTTGGCAGATTGATAGTTTTGATTATGCCACAGAAAAACTCTACCAAGAAAAAGAGAGCGTTCAATGAAATTTAATATATTTCCTGTTAGTTTAAGAAATCGTATCATTCTTGGATTCTGTTCCCTTATTCTTTTGTTCCTTAGTATCATGATAACAGTTGAAATTGTGGGGATACCAGGTACTGTCAACAGAGGAAAATTTGTCATGTATCGAGCTAAAACTCTAACTGACATGGAAATTGTATCTGGTCTTCTTAGTCAACGAATATCAAGTTGGTTTAAAGAACGCCGTATTGATATTGATGGATTGGTAACATCTTACTTATTGCGCAAGACAATTGAAAACAAGGGCAGCCAATCCAAAAGCGAACTCATAAATGAACTCAACTCTTTTTTAACAAGTCATGCCGATTTTGAATCTGTTGCAATCTTTGATTATAAAGATGCTTCTGTTATAGCCTCAATTGGAAATTTTGCAGGTATTAAAAATGCTACTGATATAGCCATAGGTAGTGACAAGTTTTCTAAACTTATTATACCAGGTTATCAGGAAACAATAGATATTTGCCATCCATTTGACAAAAAACCTCATCTTCGAATTATTCGGCAGGTATTTTCTCCATATACGGACAAGATTATTGCTATTCTTGTGACAGAGAGTGCTATTGAAAATGCTTTACGCGAACGAATCTGGTCAATCACCAGTAACCTTTCTAAAGACTGGCAATGTATTATTGCTACCTATTTTGGAGGGATTCTTATTCAATTTGATGAAAATATATCGAATAACAATACTAAGAACGAATTCATTCCCGAAATTGAGGTATTCTCACCTATAAATCTTGCTATTGCAGGAATTGAAGGTTCATACGATGGTCTTGATCAAAATAAACATCATGTTTTAGCCTTTCATCGACAGATTAAAATTGATCACGGCATTGCTATGGCTCTCGTCCTCAAGATAGATCGCAATATAGCACTCAAACCAGCTTGGGAAGACCTCTACCGTCAATTTACACTCTGGCTTTTCATGTTCATAGCAGGGATTGGGCTTTGTATTTTTCTTGCAAAACAAATATCTATGCCAATTAATCAATTAGTTACTGTTGCCCGCAAAATAGAATCAGGAGATCTTACAGCACGAATCTTTGTAACAGACCAGTCTGAGATAGGCAAACTTGGTACAGTTTTTAACGGAATGGTTGCGAGGCTTCAGGCTTGGCATATGGATTTGGAAAAACAAGTTTTTAACCGTACTCGCGAATTGCAAGCTCTTTCTGCTCGGCAAAATGCAATTCTTACTGCTGTCCCAGATATTATCATGGAAGTTGATACCAATAAAGTTTATACATGGTCAAACAGTGCAGGGATAGAATTTTTTGGCAAAGATGTTATTGGTAAAGAAGCATCATATTATTTTGTGGGCGAACAACAAACCTATAAAATAATTAAACCTTTATTTGAAGGTGCAGAAAAAGCAATTTATATCGAAAGCTTACAAAGACGAAAAGATGGCGAGATTAGGCTTTTGGCATGGTGGTGCAAGGCAATTATAGATGAACGAGACACTGTAATAGGCTTATTATCAACGGCTCATGACATTACAGATCGTAAAAAGGCTGAGGAAAAAATTATACAATCCCTCAACGAAAAAGAAACTCTTCTTCGTGAACTTTATCATAGAACTAAAAATACGATGCAGGTAATTCACAGTATGCTTATGCTTCAGGCTTTTAAATTTCCAACAAATTTAGAACTTCAAAAATTAGTAAAAGATACTCAAGATAGAATTCAAGTAATATCGCTTGTACATCAAATGCTTTATAAAAGTCGGGATTTATCTCAAATTTCTATTAAACAATATATAAATGAACTCTCTGTTTTAATTATTAAAAGTTTTGGGGTACCTGACGATAAAATATCGTTAAATATTAAAATTGATGATCTGTATTTTCTACTCGATACTGCAATCCCTTTAGGATTAATTTTAAATGAACTTATGACAAATTCATTAAAATACGCTTTTCCAGATGATAGAAAGGGTATAATTACTATAATTCTAAAAAAGAGTCAATCAGATAAAAATGTATTAAATTATTCCGATAATGGCATCGGTTTTCCAGATGGGTTTGATTTTGAAAATCAAAGCACATTGGGTTTAAAACTGATTTATAGTATTGGTGAGCAACAAATGATGGGAAAAGTAGAAATGAAAAATGCTAATGGTGTTAGCTGCTTAGTAGAATTTTCAAATAATTTTTATAAAATAAGGATTTAATATGGAAAATTCAATAAAATTTCTTTTAGTAGAAGATGAAGTGATAAATGCAATGCTTATGAAAATGCAATTAGAAAAAACAGGATACAAAGTCACTCATCATGTTACAACAGGTGAGAATGCGATAATAAGTTCAAAACAAAATCCACCAGATATTATTTTGATGGATATTAGATTAGCAGGTGAAATTGATGGTATTGAAGCTGCTGAGATAATTAAATCTCAATCTAATATTCCAATTATATTTATTACTGGCTATGATGATCTTACTATAAGGAAAAGAGCAGAAAAACTTAACCCATTAGAATATTTAATAAAACCACTTGTAATAGACAAATTAAAAACAATTATTGATGCTTATTTTATTAAACCAGATAATATCTTTTGTGGTTAAAAAAAATTCAACAATTTCTAACAATATGCAAATTTATTCAAATCATAAATAACCTTTAAGCCTTTTAGACTCAAAGAATAATCAATAATATCAAAAATATTATCGTATGCAAATATTCTACTAAATCCTCCAGTGCCTACTTTTAGGTAGTCTTTAAAACCAACTTCTTGAGCAAGTTTTTGAATCATTCCTGTCATTGCATAGTAGTTTGAAAAATAAACACCAGCCTCAATTGACTCTGCTGTATTATCTGTTAAAAGGTATTCTTTTTTTTGAATACTAATCGCTGGAAGTCTTGAAGCTTTTTCTGTTAGAGCCTGTGTTGCAGTAAGGATACCAGGAACTATTGCCCCTCCAATGTATTTGCCATCATTCGTTAAAACATCTAAAGTTGTCGCAGTCCCCATGTCTACTATAATAGCATTTTTTTTATACAATTTGTAAATACCAGATGCGTTTACAAGCCTATCGCTTCCAACTTCTTTTGGATTTTTGTAACAATTAACAATACCAATATCTATTTTGTCATTCACTTCGATTATATCCGAGTTAAAATAATCACAAAACATATCTTTTATTCTACCGTTTAATGGTGGAACAACAGACGAAAAAATCATACTTTTTATTTGTTTTGGGTTAATTTCTTTAATTTTTAAGAAATTTAATATAAAAAGAGCGAGTTCATCGCTTGTTATATTTAATCTTGTGAAAAACCTTATGCTGTGATTTACTTGGTAGTTTGCTGGTTCATTAAATAAAACTCCAATTTCAATATTTGTATTCCCAACATCTAAAGCTAAAATCATTCTAATTCCTTAAAAATCTATGCTTCTAAAAGTTCGTGGATAAGCAATTACATCTCTGATATTTTGCATACCACTAACAAATTGGATAACCCTTTCAAAACCAAGCCCAAAACCAGAGTGAGGGACAGTCCCAAATTTTCGTAACTCAAGATACCACCAATAATCTTTTGGCTCTAATTTTAACTCTTCGATTCTTTTAACGAGTTTAGTGTAGTTTTCTTCTCTTTGACTCCCACCTATGATTTCGCCAAGTCTTGGTACCAAAACATCCATTGCTCTAACTGTTTTATTATCATCGTTTAGTTTCATATAGAATGCTTTTATATCTTTTGGATAATCTGTTACAATCACTGGCTTTTTATAAACAATTTCTGTAATATATTTTTCGTGTTCGGCTTGAAGATTGATTCCCCATTGGACAGGGTATTCAAAATCAACTTTTGCCTTTAAAAGTTCGTTTACAGCATCTGTATAAGTAATCCGTGCAAAATCTTCTTTTATAATATTTTGTAAATTTGCAATTACAGTATTATCAATCCTTGTATTAAAAAAGTCCATATCATCAGGGCATTTTTCGAGAATGTATTTAAAAATGTATTTTAAAAATTCTTCTGCTATATCCATATTTCCTTGTAAGTCACAGAATGCTATTTCTGGCTCAACCATCCAAAACTCAGCTAAATGTCTTGTTGTGTTACTATGTTCTGCTCTAAAGGTCGGTCCAAAAGTATAGATATTTCCTAAAGCACAAGCATAAGTTTCACCTTCAAGCTGACCACTTACAGTTAGAGACGCTTTTTTACCAAAAAAATCTTTTGTGTAATCAATTTTTCCTTCGTTTGTAGGAATATTCTCTAAAGGAAGAGTTGTCACTTGAAACATTTCGCCAGCACCTTCACAATCAGATGCAGTAATTATTGGATTATGAAAATATATAAAGCCTTTTTCTTGAAAAAAACTATGTATTGCAAAACTTAGTGCATTACTCAATCTCGCAACTGCACCAAAAGTATTTGTTCTTGGTCGAAGATGAGCTATTTCTCTCAAATACTCAAAACTATGCCGTTTTTTTTGCAAAGGAAATTGATCAGGGTCTGCTTCACCAATTATTTTAATAGAAGAAACTTTCAACTCAACAGACTGGTTTTTGCCTTGAGAGCAAACTAAAACTCCTTTAAGTTCAACACTCGCACCAGTTGTCGTTTTTTGCATAATGCTTTCATAATTTGGAATGTTATTTTCTAGGACGGCTTGTAAGTTTTTAATTGTAGAACCATCATTTATCTCTAAAAAGCTAAAATTTTTTGACTCTCTTTTTGTCCTAACCCATCCATAAACTACTATTTCTTCATTAGATGGATTTTGTAAAATAATTTCTTTTATTCTTTTGTTTAACATATATTTTCCTATAACACGGATTTACACAGATTTTATTAGATTGGCACAGATGGTGTTAAAATCTGTGTAATATCTCTCTAAATCAGTGCTAATCTGTGTTATAGATAAAAGATTTTATAAAAAAAGTCAAGTTATTAAATAAATTATTAACAATTCAATTTATCATAAATAGAAACTTTATGATTTTTTTATTTTATCATTGACAAACTATCATTAGTTAATCTATACTGCAATAAACTTTTGGATATTAAGGATAAAAAGTATAAAAGTGGTTGATTTAAATTTATTTAATTATACAAAAACAGAAAATTTTTCTACTAAGCAAAAGATATTTTTTACATCTATTTACTTATTTTCTAAAAATGGCATTAATGGCGTCTCAATAAGAGAAATAACAAAAATCGTAGGTATAAAAGAAAGCTCATTTTATAATCATTTTAAGAATAAAGATGCTCTTGTGAATGAAATAATTAATCTTTTTATACATAAATTTAATAGAAATATATCCAATGAAAAAAAGATTGAAAATATTCTTTCTGAAAAATCGTTGAAAAAAATATTAATATTTTTATATGTATCTGTTTTTAACTCTTTAGACAAAAAAATGATAGAAGTAACTAAAATAATGATTATTGAAGAATTTAGAAACAAAAATGTAAAAAAAGCATTGAAATTTATATATTCAAAGAATTTCAGGATAATAAAAACAATTTTTTCTAATCTTATTGATAAAAAAATAATACCTTATTGTGATATTGATATAATTTCATTAGAATTTATCTATCCATTGACAAGTTTTATAATAGAAACTATCATTAGAGAAGAAGATGGTATTATTCATTTTGATATTGAAAAAATATCAGAATATTTATCTTTTTTTGAAGGATTGATATTAAAAGGAATAAACAATTCAAATTTAAAATTAATTAATGATAATTTAGTGAATTCTCTCATTAACGAATTAATAAAAACTGAAAATAGAAATTTAACAACAAAAGAACAAATTTTTGAAATAGCAACAGATTTATTTTACGAACATGGATTTAATGGTGTATCAATAAGAGATATAACAAAAAGCGTTGGGATAAAAGAAAGTTCTTTTTATAATCATTATACTAATAAAGAAGAATTGATTAATACTGTAATAAATTATTACAAAAATGCAAGCCTAAAAGACCTTCCTCTTTTTTCGGATGAATTTTTGCTTGTTTACATAGATAAAATTGGTCTTGAAAATTTTTTTTGGGTTGCTCATAAATATAATTATGAACTTCGAGGTGGAAAATCATTAACCAAACTAACAAGAATTTTAGTTTCCGAATGTTTAATTAATGAAAAAGCAAAAGAAGCTGGACTTGAATATTTTTATAATCTATATTATGATTTTATGGAAAGAATATTTAATCTAATGATAAAAAATAAACTTTTGAAACCAATAAGTACTAATTTAATTACAACTCAATATATTAGAACTATGTTTACTTTTATATTTGAACTAGAATTAACTAAGTGTAAAGGTTTAGATATTGAAAAAGTTAATCAAAAAATAAAAAATCATATCCAATTTTTCTGTGCAATGTTTCGTTATAGTACGGATTAAATTACAATCTTTTAGTGTCCTTTATGGTTTATTTATTGTTTGTTTCTTTAAATATAAATTTCAATTACTGTATAATTTCAAAAAACTACAAAAAATATCAATTTTCTATTTTATATTAAATCTATAATTAAATAATAAGTCAAATTTGATTGATATAGTTGAAATTTTGTAATTTTGACTTCAATAAAAGACAATGATTCTCTTTTTGATAAATAGAAATTACCTCTAATTCTTCAATTTTCATTCAAAATCCACCTAATTTTCGTAAATTAAATAATTTTTAATATTTTTTTAAAAAAATTCTTATTTTTTTTTATTTTTTTGTTGACAAACTAACATTAGTTAGTTATTATTATAACAACTAACTAATGTTAGTTCTTCTAAAAAAGAAAGGAGGTTTGCTGATATATTTAAAAGGATAAATCGTTCTACGTATTTGTAGACATGGCATTATTTATTAATAGAATGCTTAAATTAAGGAGAAATTGTATGTATAATTTCAAGGAAGAGCAAGTAAATTTATTTTCAAATTTAGTTATCAATAATATCCAAATGGTATCATCTTTGAGTAAAATGCAGTTACTTGATATTCAAAACGACGATATAAAAGAACAGATTAAATTATTTACTAGTAGAATATTAACAGCAAATCTTATCCAAAAATTTTACTGTCAAATAAATAATTACAAACAAATAGATATTTATGATTGTTTTGTAGAATTAATTAAAATAATGAGGTCTATTTATTCAATTAATATTTCTGTGAATATTGAATGTAGAATTAAGTTTATCGATGTTAATTTTTTAAATTCTATAATGATGATTACTAATGAATTATTAATAACTTCAATTTCACATCGAGAGCAAAAAGAAAATAATGAAAATATTTATATTTCTTTTTCTCAATTAGAAAATAACTACATTTTATTGTATAAGGATAATTTTGTAGATTATAAGATTTGTACAATGAAACAGGGTGGTTTAAATCTAATTGATGGTTTAATTAACCAACATTTTGGTAAAATAAAATATTTTACTGAGGATCAAGGGGTAAAATTAATAATAAACATTCCAACTATATAACAAAATTAAAAGGAAAAATTATGTCATCTAATAAGAGTATAGCAAATAAAATAATTTTAATAATAACTTCTGTAAGTGCTATAATTATTTTAATTACACTTCCTTTGTCGATGATAAGGCTATATAATAAATTAAAATTCACTGTTGGTGAAGATTGCAAGGAAGTAGCAAGAAAAACGTCTGAAAATTTAAAAGTCCCAATGTGGAACTATGATAATGAATCTACAAAAAATATTATTTTACAGGAAATAAAAAATTCATATATTTATGCAATAATAATTAAAGATAAAAATAATGTGATATTATCTGGATTATATAAAGATGATAATAAAATCAAAGATTTAACTAAGATACATTTTATAAAAGAAAAATATATTCATAAAAAAATTACTTGTAATATAGTAAAGGATGAAGACCATATTGGCGTTTTGGAAATATATATTGATAGAAATTATATCAAAAAAATTTTATTTGAGGCTATGATAGATCAATTGCTACAAACCTTATTCTTTATTATGATTGTTTGTGTCTGTGTTTATATATTTATAAAACGCTCACTTATTAAAGCTATAAATGAAGTAGTCGCTACATTCAAAAATATTTCTACTGGAAAAGGCGATTTAACAGTAAAAATACAAAATATTCATAATGACGAAATTGGAGAACTGAGTAGTTATTTTAATTGTTTTATTGAGTATCTTTCTAATATGATAAAAAAAATAAGAAATGTAACAGGACAAAATTCTTTAGTAAGTCAAAATCTTGCAAGATCATCAGAAGAAACTTTTGTATCATTAGAAGAAATAAGAAAAAACATTCAAAATATGAGAGATAAAATAAATTTACTCGATACTGAAATTGTTAATCTAAATAATAACACCAATAATGTAAATAAATTTGTACTAAATGTAAATAATATAATTTCAACACAGGCAAATTCTATTACTCAATCATCTAGTGCTATCGAAGAAATGGCATCTTCTATAAAAAATGTATCTTCTATAACAGATATAAGGATTAATCTAATAAATAAATTAGAAAAAATGTCAATAGAAGGTGAAGATACGATGATAGAAACAAAAGATGCTATCATTGATGTAGCAAAACACACGAATAGTATTCAAGAATTACTAAATGTAATAAATAATATTGCTTCTCAAACAAATCTTTTGGCAATGAATGCGGCAATTGAGTCTGCACACGCAGGAGAATATGGCAAAGGTTTTTCAGTTGTATCAGATGAAATACGAAAACTTGCAGAAAACACATCTTTTCATTCAAAAGAAATATCTAATTCTTTAAAGGATATTATTAAAAGTATTTCAATGCTTACCTCTAAGGTTGAATTGAGCGGAGATTATTTTAAAAAAATTGTTACTGATATAAAAGAAATTTCATCAAGTTTTCTTGAAGTAAAAACTGCTATGGGTGAATTAAATGTCGGTAGTAATCAAATACTAAACTCTTTAAAAAATTTAAATAAAGTATCAGGAGAATTAGAAAATTTATCTTCAAAAATGACTGACAATATTAACAATATATCTGTATCCGTTAATACAATAAGTATGATTTCTAATGACAATACAAATGGAATGGAAGAAGTTAATATTGGAATAAACGAAATATTTAAAGCGATCGGTACAATATCAGAAGAAGGCAACAAAAATGTTGAAAATACAAGTGAAATAGAAAAATTGATTTGTGAATTTAAAACGGCTTAAAAATAATAAAATCATTAATTTGTTCAAGTGAAATGTTATACTGTCCTAAAAAACAATGAGAAATAAAATAGAAGGAATTGATAAAACAATTTAAACTGTCACTCAAAGTGGCTATAAAAATTCAAAACTAACTAATATTATTTACTCATTAGTTTAGTAGATTTAAGACTATCTAAGAAACAAAAGTTTCAATTTAATATTTAGGAGGATAAATATGAGTCTAAATCATACATCAGAGACTGCATTAATAACAACATCATTACGAGCTTTATCAAATTATGAAGAAAATACAATAATAAGGTCTAATGATAATTTAGCTGAATTATTTTTACCAGATGAAAGAAAAATTCCATTAAAAAACAAAAATTCAAGAGAAATGATTAAAAATTCAATTCCTGCTGGAATGTATGAATATGTAATTGCAAGAACAAAATATTTTGATAATATTTTTATTGATTCTTTAAAAAATAATATTCCACAAATAGTTTTTTTGGGTGCTGGTTATGACACAAGACCTTATAGATTTAAAGAATTAATTAAAAATACACAAATTTTTGAATTGGATACAAAACCTACTCAAGATAATAAAATTAAGATTCTACAAAAAAACAAAGTAGACATTAACAAAAATATAAAGTTTGTACCAATAGATTTTGAAAAAGACGATCTTATACAAACATTATCAAGTAATGGTTTTGATAAATCTCAATTAACTTTATTTTTGTGGGAAGGTGTAACTTTTTACTTATCAAAAAATACTGTAATTAGTATGCTCAAATTATTACGAAATAATTCAGGAAAAAAAAGTAAAATTTGTTTTGATTTTCAAACATTGATAAATGGTAAAACTTTAATAAATACAGAGTTAGAAGATGAAACTATAAAATTTGGAATAGAGCTAACTAAAATTAAAACTTTTATCGAAGAAAATGGCTATGAAATTGTAGAATACATTACTGCTAAGGATATGGAGAAAAAATTTCTTACTTTAGAATACGGCGAATTGTTTGGAAAAATAATACCAATTATGAACTTTTTATTAATTGAGAATAGATAATAATGAGGGTATTAAAATGAAAATAATAGGTATTTATAGCAGTGCCAATGCTAAAGGCAACAGTGCAACCATTCTTCGTGAAGCATTAATAGGTGCAAAATTAGCTAAAGCTGAAGTAGATGAAATTGCATTATCTAAATCAAACATAGGTTTTTGCAAAGCTTGTATGTATTGCGTAAGAAAAGGTAAATGTCTTCAAGATGACGATTTTGAAGACATTTGTAAAAAAATCTTAGATGCAGACGGAATAATTTTTAGTTCGCCAACATTTTCGTGTGCACCAAATATAGTTATGAAAAACTTTATAGAACGATTGAAATTATTTAAATATATTGCATCTTCAACACTTGGTGGAAAATATATAATTGGGCTTTCAACAGCAAAAAGTTTTGGAGCAAATAAAACAGCCAAATATTTAGCAAGTATCGGAATTGGTAGTATATATATAAAAAGTCATATTACTGGAACATTAGGAGTTTTACTCAGGGATGGTAAAACAATTAATGATATGCCAAACTATTTAAAAAAAGCAAGGGCATTAGGAACAAAAATGGTTAAAGATTATAATAAAAAAGTACTTATTCACTAAATGCTTTTTTTTCAAAAATATTAAATCCTGTGGGATTATTAAAGAATAAGGAGGACTTAACAAATTATGAAATTAAAAACACTTATTGGTGCAGGTGACCATATAATGGGCTTTACTCTGCCATTTGCTATTATTGGGATTATTATGAATATAATCTATCCTCAATTTTTTACAATGAATATGGGGTTTTTGAGGATAATTTTAGGATTTATTTTCTTATTAACAGGCGTTCCGATTTGGCTCATATCAGTAGTTCAATTAATTATCTATATTCCTAAAAATAAACTTATTACAACAGGTCCATTTGCAATCGTATTACATCCGATCTATTCATCTGTGGCTATTTTGGTTATTCCAGGAGTTAGTTTTCTTTTTGACACATGGGTTGGATTTGGAATAGGGATAATTCTCTATATTTTTTCTCGTATCTTCTCAGTTAAGGAAGATAAAAAGCTTAATGATATTTTTTCTAATGAATATCAATTATATCGATCTAAAGTTCTGTTGCCATGGCTTTAATAAATATAGAAAATACATTGTGCTATACAAAGTAAAGAATATTAAACTAAATGTATTTATGAAGATGTAGAATATGAAATAGTTTCATTAAGTGATTATAATTTACAAACAAGTAAGAATTATAAAGGGATATGAATGTATTATATGGCATTTATAAAGGTCATATAAAATAAAAAATAAGAGGTGATAAAATGAAGATAAAATATATTGTAATAATTTTAGTGCTATTTTCAACAATAGGGCATGCTAAAACAATGAACTATATATATCATGGTCCTGAAACTCCAAATGATACCAGATTTATTTACGAATGGGAACTTTTAAAAATGGCTTTAGAAATAACTAAAGATTCCTATGGAGGTTATGTTATGAAGCCTTCAGAAAAAATAATGAACGGACCTAGACGGGATGCTGAACTAATGAAAGACTCAGGTGTTGTTACTATTGTTTTGGGAATTGGGACAGAGGAGAGAGAAAATTTATTGACCCCCGTAAGAATTCCTCTGGACAAAGGATTGCTTGGATACAGGGTCTTTTTAATCAATAAAAAAGACAAGAATAAGTTTTCGCAAATAAAATCTTTAGATGATTTAAAAAAGCTTACTCTCGGACAAGGATTGGGATGGGGAGATATAAAAGTATGGGAAGCAAATGGATTTAAAGTGATGGTCGGAACTAATTATGACGGACTATTTAATATGATCCAAACCAGTCGTTTTGATTTTTTTCCGCGAGGTATTTTGGAAATAGTCGATGAATATGAGACAAGAAAAGAATTTATTCCTGAAATGGAAATTGAAGAATCCATTCTGGTATATTATCCTTGGCCGCGTTACTTTTTTTGTGCGAACTCACCTGAGGGAAAAATGCTCGCAGAGAGAGTTGAGGTTGGTTTGTTAAAAATGATTGATAATGGAGAATATAATAAGATATTTGAAAAGCATTATGGCTATATCTCAAAGAAACTCAATCTAAAAAATCGAAACCTATTTAAAATTACGAATCCTTTGCTAAGCTCAAAGACTCCTTTGAAGAATTCAAAACTATGGTATGACATTGGACAACAATGAAAATGATACTGTTAAAAAAATAGAAAAGAAATAGGCAAGGCGTGTATCGGAATGCAAAGCGTGAGTATCGCTACGGTATTACGCCTTTGTAGATTTAAAACAAAGATATGTAGAGTTTAATTAAATTGAGAATTAAAACAATGTTGAAGTGCAATTTTTAATGGTAAATAAGTGGTTTATGTAGAATATTCAAAAAAATATTTGGAAAAGGCGTTCATTACATGGGTTGGATTTGGAATAGGAATAATTTTATATTATTTTCATCGTGTATTTGATAGTTCAAAGTAATTATTAAGGAGATATTATTCTGATTGACTTTTGAGACACAATTTGGCATATATCAAAAATTGATGAAATTGGTAATAATTTCATCAATTTTAGGTATATTAAATAATACCTCTATAAATTATAACAAAAGGCAAGGAGTTTTTAATAGATTATTAAAACTTCTTGCGTTTCTTTAGGAAATAAAATAAATTTTGTCATTTATGATAATAGAGAAATAATCTTTATTAATTCTTTAGAAATATTTAAGGAGTATGAATATGTCAGAGAAAAAAATTATCATGGTCTTAATGTTTTGTATCTTTATAGTATTAAATTGTTTAAGTCAAAATACTAGTGATATTGATGCTATTCAAAAAACGGCATTAGATTACATCGAAGGTTGGTATGATGGAGATGTAGTTAGAATGGAAAGAGCATTACATCCAAATTTAATAAAAAGAATGATTACCAATCCTAATTCAGAATACAGTTTGTTGAATGAATTAAATAAAGAAAAAATGATTAATTATACAAATGCAGGTGGGGGTAAAAGGATTCCTAAAAATAGTTATAAAATAGAAGTGAAAATTTTAGACATAAATAACAATATTGCATCAGTAATGACTAAATCTCAATATATAGATTACTTACATTTAGCAAAATTTAATAATAAATGGGTTATAATAAACGTACTTTGGGATATTAATAAAAATAAAGAATAAATAATGGTAACCTTTGGACAATAATCTAATGAGTTTTTGGCTATCACACTTTTTGGTTTGGTGTGATTTGTTTTAAAAATTCGTTAGGTTATAATTGATATAATTTTAAAGAATTAAGGAATTTTAATTTAAATGGAGATTAAACAATGCTTTTGAATAAAGAACAAATTATGGAGATAATGAAAAACGAAAAGTATCCTTTAACATTAAAATATGATCCTGAATGGATAATTGAAAATCAAATGGGATCACATTGTTTGTGGTTACAAGAATCATTAGTTCAAGTAATGGATATAAAACCAAATATGCGTATTCTTGATTTGGGATGCGGAAAGGCTATAAGTTCTATTTTCTTAGCAAAGGAATTTGGGGTTCATGTTTGGGCTAATGATTTATGGATAAGTGCCTCTGAAAATTGGGAACGTATTCGTAAAGCTGGTGTTGAGAATTTAGTTTATCCTATTCATGCAGAGTCTCACAAGTTACCGTATGCTGATAATTTTTTTGATGCGATTGTAAGTATAAACTCAATACAATTTTATGGAACAGACCAGTTATATTTAAAAAATCATCTTGTTAAATATGTTAAGTCTGGTGGACAAATAGGTATTATTGTACCAGGTCTTTACAATGAATTTGATGGTAACATACCTGAATATATAAAACCTTATTGGGAGAATGATTTTTATACATGGCACTCGCCTCAGTGGTGGAGTAATCATTGGGGAAGAACAGAACTTGTTGATATTGAAATTGCAGATACACTTCCAGATAATGAAGGTTACGAGATTTTTCGTAAATCAGAGATGATGGTAAATTCTGAACATAAGCTAGTTCTTGCTGATGAAGGTAGAAATATAAGCTTTGTAAGAATTATTGCAAGAAAAAAGTAATATTCTATAAGGAGAATATAATTTAATACTATAGATTCTTATTGACTATTTAGTAAATTATAAATAAATTTAAATGATAAAAGTTTTATTTTATTAAACTTTTGACATAATCAAAATAAATTTTAGGAGGGAAATATGAAATTAAGAATTTTATTTTTAATCATTACTTTTCTATCAACTATTATGATTTTTTCTCAAAACCAAAAACAATTGGTTATAGTATTTGAGAATTACCCACCAAATACTTTTATTGAAAACAATATTCCTGTAGGAACAGAGTTAGATATAATTAAAGAAACCCTCAGTCTTATGAATACAACTGTTGAATTTAAAGAATTTCCATGGGCAAGATGTATGGCTATGGTAAAGAATGGAGATGCGGATGGCATAACCCCTATTTTTAAAACAAAAGAAAGAGAAACATTTTTATTTTACCCTGAAGAATATACTACTTATGAAATAAACTCTCTTTTCAAACCCAAAGATAGTAAAATAGAATATAAAGGCAATCTCGAAGAAATTAAAAACTATACTATTTGTGTAAAATCAGAAACAAGTTACGGAGAAATGTTTGATAAGTTTAAATTTCTAAAAAAAGAAATTGTTTCAGATCAGATAACAATAATAAAAATGGTTGCTGGTAAAAGAACTGATTTTGGAGTTGGACCTGTACAGGTTATGACTTATATGGCTAAAAAAGATAATTATTTATCCAAAATAGAATTTGTAACTCCAGAATTGAGTAAAGACCCATTATTTGTTGCATTTTCAAAGGCAAAAGATAAAAATCACGAGTTATTAGCTAAAGAATTCTCTATAAAGTTAAAAGAATTCAAAAAAACAGATAAATATCAAAAAATACTAAAAAAGTATAATTAAGGATAAATTTTACCACAAAGATCACGAACTATACAAAAAAAATTCTAATAAAAAGTATTGTAAAATTGACATATAGTATTTTTTTGTTAAATTTTATTCCATTATTCGTGAACTTTGAGATTTATTTTATTAAATAATACTATTAATAATTGAAAATCATTTTTCATCCAATAAATTTAACCTATCAAAAAATTATCGGGTAGCCAAAAAAACTGTATGTTGAAAAAAAATAAAAAAAATGATAAATTATAACACATATTAGCACAGATTATTTCAGAGTACACTGATTATGATGGTTTTTGTTTAAATTATTTTTTCCTTCTGTATCTTTACTCATTTTATACCAACCAGCATAATCAGTACAAATCTTTTTTAATCCGTCTAAATCCGTGTTATAAGGAAGGGCTTATGTTAAAAAAAATCATGATTATTTTTATTGTTATCCAAATTTTTAATATTTTTTGTGATGAAAAAAAATATCCTATTATTTATATACCTGGTATGTTTGATAACGGCAATGATTTGACAAAAGATAATTTACTTGTAAAAGATTGCAATGATAAAGACGGTTTTTATTACCAAAATTATTTTAACGAAACTTACAATTATGAAAAAGAAGAATTATTATGCTCTTCAAATATTGTCGGTGGAAAATACCAAAGGTTTATTGTGGCAAATTCGATTGGCAATTATAGGACGAATATTGCCTTAGATTTGATGGCACAAAGATTATTTTGTCTCTTAGAAGGTAAAGCTCCAAAAAATAAAAACTACACGATACTTACCAATCATAAAGGAAACGATTATTCAGGGTTTTGTAAAAGGGATGGCAAAGAGATTTATTTTCAAGGTTTAATTGAAGAAGTTTTTGCAAAATATGGAAAAAAAGTTTATTACAAAAACGGTCAAGGCAAAAAAAGAGTCGTTTTAGAACCAAAAGAAAATGATACAAATATTTCTTTCTATGAAAACAAAGATGGTTACTTTTTAGACTATAAAGAAATTAAGTTTAATTTTATAACACATTCAAGCGGTGGCTTAGCTTTACGAGAATACATTAGGCTATTAAAAAAAGAAGGCAAAAATATTCCAATAAATTTAATTGTAAATTTATCTGTACCTCAACAAGGAGCAAGACTTACTCTAAATTTAAAACGTGGTTTTTCTCGATTGATAGAAGAAGCGATAAAAAGTTTTGCTAAAAAAGAGGATGGATTTGTAAATATAGAAAAAGATGGACAAGTTATTCAATATTCTTACAAAGACTTGATGAAAAAAACAAGAGTAGAAATGATGTTTGGGGACAATATTTCTGCAAAAATTATACGAGAAATACTTGGAGGTTATATTTATTACTTTATACCTTTTGATGGAAGAGAGAGAGTTTTGGGGACTGACCCTGCATTGTACGATTTAAATCCAACTCACAATTTTATAAAAAAATTGAATAAAGAAGAAATCCCAGAAGACATAAAAATATACAATTTTAGGGTAAAACACCCTTACGCAAAAATGTTTGCCTCAATTGGAAAATATGTAGAACTTGATCTAAACGATGGGGCTGTTGATTATAGAGATACTTCTTTGGAAAACATACCAAATTTTAGTAAACTGAAGATTAAAAATATAGATGTGGAACAAGCTAACCACATCCCTATGCCTTATATCAAACCACTTTTTGAGTTAAGAGAAACTGTAGAAAAATTTTATCCAGTTTTAAGCCTTCTACTCAAAGAAAAAGAATCAAAAGAAGACGGGGTTTCTATAGTACAAGCTTTAATTAGTTCAATCACATTAGAATTTGGTCTTGATCTAAAAAAGTTTATGAAAGAAGAAAATTATTCCGTAATCGACTATTTCGCAGAACATCCAGTGAATTTTGAGTAAAATTAAGTTGTTTTAAACAAAAGACCTGTCAGGTTTCAAAAACCCGATAGGTCTGACTTTATTTTGATAATATAACCAGATTAAATCATGTAAATATATACAGTAATAACAATTAAATTTTAGAATTTTTGACAAATCAAAAACTTTTTGGTATATCTAAAAAAATTATTGACTATTTAAGGGGAAAATTAAGAAATAAATGATATAAATGTATAGTTTGTATTTTATTATTATCTCGAATATGTTTTGATTGAAAACTCGTTTCCCAATCTGCACATTTTGTCTCTAATAGGTTATAACTATTTGTATCGAATTTAAAATCTTTTATTTTATCTTTTAATTTTAAAATTATTTTATTAATGTCTCCATCTACAACAAAACCAATCATTCCAGCAAATTGTTCATCTTTAGCATAAATTGAATTAGTAAATCTTTCAATCCCATCTTCTGTGTATTTTTTTTCTTTATCATCATATTTACCTTTTATATACCGTTCTTCTGCAGAATTCAATCTTTTACATTCAACAACAAATTTGCCATACTTTGAGACAATAAATTCAATATCAGTTCTTTTATTCTCATCATCTCTAATGATTTGATTTTCCGATGTTAAAAAAATAATTTTTGAATTTATCCATTCTTTAAGAAATTCGTTTTTATTCTCTAAATCATAAACAAATTTATTTCTTATTTTATTTTCAATAAAAGTATTAATATCTTTAATCAATTTAACCCTCTGAAAAGAGTCAATAAGAGCCATTAAATACAACTCCTCAATAAGTTGTTTTTGTGATTTATATTTCGATTCAAATCTTAAAAAATTATCACACATTGATTATTCCTTTGGTAATCTCTTAAAAAATTCTCCAATTTCTTCTTTGGCGTCTTTTATTGCTTCTGTTTTTGTCCAGTCTTTTAAATAATTACTTTTAATAATATAAAGTTTATTATTATCATATATTTTCTTTTTTTCCATCTTAAATAAAGACCAATTTAAAAACTCGTCTTTATTATTCTCTGTAACAATTTCAAAAATATTTGAATTAACTTTTTGTGGTTTTTCTTTTTTATTATTTATATCAACTATCTCAAAACATAGATAAGCCCCATAAAATTGATCAATTGAATATTCAGAATTTAAATAATAACCACTTTCTAATATTAGATTAAAAGATTCTCTAAATTTTTTAACATAATCTTCAATGTCTTCGTCATTAACAATATCATTTTTTCGAGTTTGATTTATAAGAAAAAAATCTTCTATTAAATTAATTTCATAGTTTTTTAAATTATATAAATTGTAAACAATGTAGTCTATTTGTTTTTCTATATCTATAATTTCTTTATCATAATCATAATTATCAAAAACATCTTTGTTGTATTTTTTATATTTTTGATTTTCGATTTCAGTAACAAGTTGGGTAATTTTTTTTATTTCTTCATTATCAAAATCAATAATTGGAAATGCCAATAATTTTTCTAAATCTTCATTTCTTAATATACTTCTTTTTTTTCCTTTGCCCCATTGAACAGAAATATTATACATATAATAACCTATAAATGAAGAATTTAATATTGCAAGATACGGTTTATAATCTTTTATAGTAGATATTTTTAAACAATTAAAATTTCTTTCAAAAAATATTTCTTTTTCAGTATAAGCAAAATCAATTTTTAGTCTGTGTTGTTTTGGTTCAGATTTGTATAAGAATCGGTTTCCACTATATATTTTTTCATCTGGTTTTCTTCTTAATCTTCTATTATAATTATAAATTTTAAGATTACTATAATCTATATAAAAACTTTCAAAATTATAGGAACTTAATAATTTTACATTATTCTCTGGAAAATATTCATCTTTTGAATAACATTCAAATCCAGCACTACATTTTATATCAATCTCTCTATCTCTTTCTATCCATTTTCTTTTTATCAACTGGTAATCTTCCCAATTGCCATTAACAAATATCCTCCATAATATATCTTCTTCGATTAAGTCGGATTGTTTAATTTTTTTTACATCTTTTTCACAATAAGTAATAATTTTTAAAAATTCTGCAAGTTTATCTTGATAAACAGTTATATATTTTATTTCATTTTCTGGATTGTTTTTTTTATCAAAGATTAAAATTGCTGCTGGATAATCTGCATTCTCAAATATTTTTATTTTTAATAATTCAAAATAATATAATAGATTGTAAGTTTCTAAAAAGTTTTTTCTAAATTTTTTTGCTTTTAAATTATAAAAATTTGAATTATTAACAATCATACCAATTATACTATCTTCATTAGACCAATCATTTATCTTTAATAAAAAAATCTGGGATTGCTGATAATCTGATATTTTATCTTTATAAATTTTATTTATTTTACTTCTATAATTTTTGTCTTTTTTATCTATACTTCCCCAAGGAGGATTGCCGACTATACAATCAAATTTCATGTCATTAAAAATCGATTCAGTTAAAGAATTTCCTTTAATTAAATTCTCATTAATAAGATTTGGTAATCTTATTTTATTTTCTTTAATCATATTTTTAAGAATTTCTGGGTTTTCATCCTCAAATAATGCAAGATATAAGCTAAAAGAAGCTATTTTTAAAGCATAGCTATCTTTATCAATATCAATACCAAAAATTGAATTTTTTAATATATTAATTTTTTTTATAATATCAATTTGTTCAGTCTTTTTATAATTTTCGATTATCTTTTTATAAGATTCCACAAGAAAAGAACCAGAACCGCAAGATGGGTCTAAAACCTTAATATTTTTAGAATATTTTAACTTTTCTTTAACAGTAAAACCCAAAACAAAATCAATTATAAATGTTGGAGTATAATAAACGCCTGTTTTTTTCTTAATCTCTTTATCAACAAAATTTTCATATACATTACCCAATAATTCTATTGGTATAATATCAAACTTATAAGGAAATAAATATATCTCTCCTTTTTTGTAATCAGAAGTAAAAAAAAGAAACAATTCTTTGATATGTTTTTCGTTAAGGTTTGCTAAATCAGAGTCATCTTTAAAAACATCACCATTAATTTTTTTAACATCATTAAATTTTTGTATCAATTTAGCTGTATCGTTTGTTTTTAATATATCAATCAAATCATTATCAATAAAATTTCTATCTTCCAAAAACTTAATAAATATACATTTAAAAATTAATGAAAATGAGAAATCTGAAATACTCTTTAGGTTATTATATAATGCAATGATATTTGATAATAAATCTTTATCTATTTTATCAATTTTTTTAATTTTATCTTTAATTATTTGAAAATAATAACCAGAATCAATCTTTTCTTTACTGATATTCTTTTTTAATTCTTCAATTTGAGCATTATTAATTCCATAAGAAAAATCATCAATTTTTGAGTTAAATAGTTTATTTTCTAAAGGTTTTTGTTTTGCATTAAAAACATAAATTTTATCATCAGTAAAAACAACATAAAAATTTAATAAGTTTTCATTCCAAAGTTCACTTTGTTTCTGATATAAATTATTTTCAAAATTATTAGGAGGAATATAAATATAGTCAAAAAATATTTTATTATCATTTATTGAATATCTATAATGATTTGTACTTTTTATATTTAAATTTTCATAACCTAATAATTTTAATATTGATAATAAAGATACTGATTTATCCATCATTTTTAACCTTATTCAACAATTTTTTCACCCTTTCATCCTCTTTATCGTATTTGTTGTAGAATATCCATCAACAAAATCAATTACAGCTACTTCTTTTGCAAACTCTCTACCGACAATGTCTTCAACTTTATAGTCACCACCTTTTACCAAAACATCTGGGGCAACTGCTTTTATGAGGTTATAAGGTGTTTCTTCTTCAAAAAAAACAACATAGTCAACAAAATTAAATGCTGCTAAAATTTCTGCTCTATCAAATTGATTATTTATCGGACGGCTTTCACCTTTGAGTATTTTTACAGAACTATCTGAGTTTAACCCAATAATCAAAATATCCCCAAGTTGTTTTGCTTTAACCATATAACTTATATGACCTTTATGGATTATATCAAAACATCCATTTGTAAAAACTATTCTATTATTTTTTTCTTTTAAATCTTTAAGTTTTATCAAAAGTTTGTCAAGACTAATAAGTTTGTGATTGTCCTGAATATAGAATGATTCTTCAATCTCAGTTTTTGTAACTGGCACTGTACCGAGTTTACCAACAACAATTCCACCAGCGGTATTTGCAAGTTTAATCGACTCATATTTGTCAATGCCCCTCGCAATTGATAAAGCCAAAGTCGCAATTACAGTATCCCCAGCACCAGACACATCATAAACTTCTTTTGCATTAGCAGGAAGGTGATATATTTCTTTTTTATTGATTAGGCTCATTCCTTTTTCAGAACGAGTAACTAAAAGATTTTCAAAGTCAAATTTATCAAGTACTTCAAGTCCAGTCTTAACAATGCTATCATTTTCGTTAAAAAATTCTTTACCAGAAATATCCTTTAACTCCTTTAGATTTGGAGTTACAAAATATGCACCAATATATTTATTCCAACTTGTTCCTTTTGGGTCAACAATTACTTTTTTATCTTTCGATTTTGCAACACTTATTAAGTGCTTACAAAGTTCACTTGAACAAACGCCTTTTTTATAGTCAGAGATAACAACAATATCAACTTTATCAATTGTATCTTCTATATTCTTCTTTAAAAGTTCGTAATCTTTTGTAGAATAATTTGCAATTTTATCCTCAAAATCAACTCTAACAATTTGTTGATGTTCACCAAGTACTCTCATCTTTGTAACTGTAGGACGAATGGTTTCTACTAAAAAATTATTTATTTTAGATTCGGTTAATAAACTTGATAATTTCTTATAATTATCATCATCCCCAACAAAACCAAGTAAGTATGTATTGCCACCAAGATTCACTATGTTATTACAAACATTCCCAGCACCGCCGATGTTATGCTTAACATTTTCTACCCTAACTATCGGGACAGGTGCTTCTGGAGAAATTCGTTCCACTGCACCCTTATAGTAGACATCAAGCATCACATCGCCTACAACCAAAACACTAATTTTAGAAAAATCAAACATTTCCATCATTTCCATATTTAAACCTCTTCTTTATTCAACCTATCCACAGTTTTAATAAAAAGAAATGCTAACACAAAAAACGCGAAGTTAAGAAATAAAAAAACTTTCTAAAATTCTTTTCTTCGTGGTTAATATTTTTCTTTAAAATAAAACGGCGAATTTGTTAGACTAAAAATTTTCATCCATAATTTCGCAAGCAATATGATAAATCAACATATGAGCCTCTTGGACTCGTGGAGTATCGTTTTGTTTTATAACAATTGGAAGATCAACCAAATCTTTTAGTTTACCGCCGTCTTTGCCGAGTAACCCAACTGTAAAACAACCGATACTTTTGGCTTCCTTTATACCTTCCAAAACATTAGCACTATTACCAGAAGTAGAAAGTCCAATAACCATATCGCCCTTTACTGCCAAAGCCTCAATCTGTCTTTTAAAAATATAATCAAAAGAATAATCATTCCCCAAAGCTGTTAAAATTGATGTGTCAGTTGTTAATGCTATGGCAGGAAATCCTTTGCGTTCTTTTTTATATCTACCAACAATCTCTGCTGCAATGTGTTGACAGTCAGCTGCACTTCCACCATTGCCCATGATTAACACCTTGTTTCCATTTTTTAGAGTAGAAACAAGTTTTTTACCAAATTCTTCTATTATATCTTTAATGTTTTTTAAACTCTCAATCGTTTTTAAATTTTCATTTATAGAATGTTCTATTATATCCATAAATTATCCTTTCTTAATATTGACAATTGTTCAAATTATCAATATATACCTTAAACGCGTTTAAGTATATATTTCAATACATATTAAAATATTTTTTTACTCCAATTTTCTATTATCAAATTATCTATTACTTTAAAATGTTCTTCATTGTTTGTTACTAATATAAAATCATTAAATATTGCTACTCCAGCTATTAGTATATCAATATCATCTATAGGTTTACCCACCTTTCTTAGATTAGAATAAATATCAGATGATATTTTTATTGATTCTTCTGTTAATGGCACAATAGTATTTAATTTTGCAAAATCTTCAAACATTATTAATTGTTTTTTTGCATCTCTATGTTTTAATCCACTTAAAATCTCATAATAAGTTATTATACTAATATTTATCTTTTTAAATTTTGTAATATAATCTTTAAATTTTTGTACAACGTTATCGTTATTTCTAAAAAATAAAGATAATATATCAGTATCAATTAAAGTTTGTATCATTATTTCTTCTTTCTAAGAATGCTTTTTTCCTATTATTATATACTTCATTTATTAAATCATTAAAAGAATTATCATCCATATCCTGCCAGCAACCTGCATATTTTATTGAATCATTAGAATTTATATCATTATTTTGTAAACCCAATCTGAAATAATGGATAAAATCATATATTTCAGATAATTTATTTGCAGGTAGTAAATTAATTTCATTTATTACTTTTTCGTAGAAAATAGATTTTATATCCATAAATTATCCTTTCTTAATATTGACAATTGTTCAAATTATCAATATATACCTTAAACGCGTTTAAGTATATATTTCAATATATTATATAACATTTAATAAAAAAAACAAGCCAGATTTTAGCATGGCATATAATTCTATAACAAAAAGTCTTTGATTTGTTAAAAATCATAGACTATAAATTAATGAAATTACCCCAATTTCATTAATTTTAGGTATATAATGACAATTTGAACAATTGTCATTATAAAAATTAAATACAATTATTGTCTATACTTAAACGATTTAATCTGTGTCAATCCGTGACAATCTGATTAATCTGTATTATATATACTAAAATTTTACACACCGTAATATTTCTTTATTTTCTCAGATAGGTAAATATGTTTATTATCAATGATGATAAGCCCATTTTCTGTTAGTTTTAATAAAGTTTCTAATAAAAAAACAAACATTTGCGGTTTTTCTGCACTATCTTGGTAGAGAGTATAAATTTCTACTCTTAATTTCTTTTCTTGTCTTTTATATTCTACACTCCCCTTGTTTTTGTTACATTTATAAATTATTATAAATAGTTTTTTTTCGTCTGTATCAAGAGATTCGAGGAGTTTTTTTATTTTCATATTTTCTTGAACTTGATGCTCATCTGTGTTTAGATTACTTGATTTTTTGAAAGATTCGTCTTTTTTTTGTTTTTGGTACATTTTTTTGTTAAAATCATCTGTTATTTTATCTACAAATTTATAGTATTTTCTTCTAAGGAAAAAAGTTGCCATGATTTTTAATAAAATATTAATGGCTTTTGTAAGTTTATGTTTTTTTAACTCTTCTAATTCAATTACTTTTTTTGTAATTTTGTCTTCTTCGTTTATTAACGCTTTTATTTTGTTGTATTTAACTTCTAACAACAAAAGATTATCAAAAAAATCTTCTTTATTATAAAAACCGATTTTATGTATGCTTTCTGGAAATTCTAAACTTATATCAATGAGTCTTGGATTTTTACTTATCAGTTTTAAAATATTTAGCATTAAAAATAAAATTCTTCTATTAAAAATTAATTCTCCAAATTCTAATCTTAATAGTACAATTGTTATTTTTTTTAAAGCTTCTATTGGTATTACAACTAACTCCGTCCCCACAGGATTATCATAAAATTCAACTTCTTCATTAATTTCGTTTATTTTTACATATTGAAAAAAACATAATTTATTTCTAATTTCTTTATTAAAAACTCTTAGTAATACACTATGATCTCTTTTTACATTTTTATATAATTCTTCCATAAATTTTGTATAAGAAATAATTATATTTATATCAATAGACATATTTATATTTGTTGATCTTGCTAACACTGGATATTTTTTAAAATATGCCTTAAAAGATTCTATTATTTCTGTTCTTAAACTAGAAGAATAATCATCTCCTTCTTCCATACTTATATTTTCTAAAAAATATTTATCGTTTTCTGACAAATAATGACTTAAAATAACTAATTCTTTTTTTTGTATCTCTGATATGCTAAATTTTTGTAAAGAATTGGGATCAACTAAAGTTTGAATTATCTCCTCAAAATTAGAAATAGTTATATTATTAAGATAGTATCTTTTGTCTTCTGGCAGTTCTTTCATTAAATAATCTTTTATATGGCTATTTTTTGATAAAAAATTGTTAAAATTATCAATAATCTCATCAAATAATGTATTAAACTTAGAATTAAATTTATTGTTTTGTTTTAGAAACAAAAGAGTCACATCTCTGGCTGATATTCCATAACGACTTAACTCTTCTATTTCTTTTTTATTTAAAAAATAAGACTCCTGCTCGGAAACATAAGTAAAATTTAGAGAAGGGTTTTCTTTTTTTAAAAACAAATCTTTTTCAAGGGCTTTATCAAATTCTTTAATCAAATCTTTATCTTCTGTGTCAAAAGGTATCTTTTTTAGACAAATTTTATAAATTTCCAAAAGTGGCATATCAAAAAATAAAACATCAGATAAATTTCTTCTTATTAATTCAACTGGGTAAAAATAACATTTTTCTTTAACTAATAACCTGTATAAATATGAAGGTATTACATTTTTATTGTTTTCTTCTAAATGTTTTTCTTTATTGGACAAAAGATTGTAGTACTCAGCACTTCCTTCTTTTATATATTCTTTGTTGAATGTTATTGCAATGTCAAACTCAATATTATTTTTGCTTTTAAGTGGTTCTTCATATTCTATCGAAAGTTTGTAATAAGGTAAAAAATTAAAAACCAAATTCTCTTTTATTAAATCTTTAAAAGCTTCAGATAGATTTCTATAACCATAATTAAAATAATTATCCTTAGTCAACAAACTTGACAAAAGAATAATCGTTTTACCATTGTTGAGTAAATCAGAAATTTTTTTCTTCAATTTGCATTTATCCGACAAAGCATAAGAATTTACCAGATTGATTAATTTTGCATCCAACAAATTGTCATCTATCGGTTTTATTATATTATTTTCAGTTTTCATAATTATATATTCTAATTTAGATATTTTAAAAAGTCAATAGGGATAATAATTTAGATAAAAAAACGATAAAACAAAATTCGAGTTTGTAATTTATTTTTATTTTAAATTTTTGTAATTTTCAAAAAAGTTAGAATTTTTAGCTAATTATTGTAAATATTTTTTTTATAGACTATAATAAATACAAATATTTTTTTACCAAGGAGTTTTTATGGCTAAATACGAGCTTCCGATACCTCCACATTTTAATGAGAATAAAACAGGTGAAGTTTTTAGAGTTGATTATGATTCACGAAGCAAAGAAGCCTTAGAGTGGCAAAAAAAACATGGAGTTAAACCTGCTGCAAATGACAAAACTAAAATATGTTTAATGGTTATAGATGCTCAAAATACATTCTGTATTCCGGGTTTTGAACTATATGTAATTGGTGCAGAAGAGGACAATAAAAGGTTATGTAAATTTATTTATAAAAACTTACAGATTTTAACTCAAATTGCCCCTACTTTAGATACACATACAGCGATGCAAATATTTCACCCTATATTTTTAGTTGATGATGCAGGTAATAACCCAGCACCTATGACCCAGATTTCTCTTTCTGAAATTGAGAATGGCAAGTGGAAAGTAAACCCTGCGATAGCCAATAGTGTTGCAGGTGGGAATTATTTGGCTTTACAAAACCATTTAAAGCATTATGCTAAAAAATTGAGTGATGGTGGTAAATATTTATTAACAATTTGGCCTTATCATGCAATGCTTGGTGGAATAGGTCATAGCCTCGCGTCCTCTGTTGAAGAAGCCTTATTTTTTCATAATTTGGTTCGTAGTTCACAAACTGGCTTTGAGATTAAGGGTGGCAACCCATTAACAGAAAATTATTCTGTATTAAGACCCGAAGTGCTTGAAGGTCCAGATGGAAGACCCATTGCACAAAAAAACACAAAGTTTATCAAAAAACTGCTCGACTTTGACTATGTAATAATCGCAGGTCAAGCAAAAAGTCATTGTGTTGCTTGGACAATCGATGATTTACTAAACGAAATAAATGCTTCTGACCCAAAACTTGCAAAAAAAGTTTATCTACTTGAAGATTGCACAAGCCCTGTTGTTGTACCAGGTATTGTCGATTTTACAGAAATGGCAAATAAAGCCTTCGATAGATTTGCAAACGCTGGGATGAATATCGTCAAATCAACAACGCCGATTAGTGATTGGCAAGGTGTTACGCTTTAAATAATATCAAAAAGACCTATCATGTTTCAAAAACCTGATAGGTCTTCCTCCATTTATTAATAAAAACAAAATGTTAATAAAAGATCATTATTAAATTGATTTTTATTTTTATTTATTTTATATTATATATATTAAACAATTTTACTTATTAAAAATTAAATAATAACGATATATTAAGTAGTTTTTTCAGAGATAAACTTTTTTATTTTAGTATGTGATAAAATTTTAACTAATATATTATTGTAATTGACAAGGACGCTAATAAATTGGTATAATAAAACATTATATATATTTTTTTTTACCTTAATGAGATAAAAATATTCTTTTTTTATTTAGGACAAATAATGAATTTTTTAACTATTTTTTTTATAATACAAATTATTCTTGTTGTAGTTTTTAATATTATAAAAGGTAAATTTTTTAAAAATGCTTTTTTTAAAAGATTAATTTTATTATTTTCAGTTTTTTATGGTTTTATCTTATTTGGTAAAATAATTGAACAATTTTTACCATCAGTTTCTTTTTTAATTAATTTGTTGGTATTTCTATGTTTTATTGGGTTATCTTTATACATTCTTATAGCTTATGGAAGAGATTTTGACAAAATAATAGAAGCATTCGACAATCTCGCAAAAGGTGAACCTAACACAGTTTTAAAACTAAATCTAAAACAAGAATTTAAAATTCTTGGAAGGCTTTACTTACAATTAAATATGAATTTTAATTCTTTGCTCGCAAATGTAGAAAAGTTTTCAGTTGAATTATTTGATAAGATGGAAAAAATACATGAAAAGTCGTTAAGAGTAAAAGATGCAATCAATATGCAAAAAGGAATTTCAACAAATCTTGATAATGTCTTAAATATGCAAAATGATTCTATAAACACTGGAGCAAGAGGACTTGACGATACGAGAATGATGTTTAAAAAAATGACAGAGTCCTTTACAGTTTTATTTAATCTTATAAGCAGTGTGTTTGACCAAAATCTTGCAATCCAAAACGAAAATAAAAATATGGAAAATTATTCTCTTTCTGCAATTGATTTTACGCAAGACCTAAAGAAAATTACATTAGAAGGCACAGAAAAAATTGATAATATCATTAAATTTATTGGAATACTTGATAAATCGGTCAAAAGCATAAAAGAAATGATTATAATGATAAAAAAAATTACATCTCAAACAAATCTTTTGGCAATGAACGCAAGTATAGAGGCTGCACATGCTGGGGAGTATGGTAGAGGTTTTGCTGTTGTTGCTGATGAGATTAGAGGGCTTGCAGAATCCTCTTCTAATGCAACTCAATCTATAACAAAAATAGTAGATTCTATATTTGAAGAGATGGAAAATGGTAAAAATTATTCAAAAATAGCAAAAGAAGGCATAAACGAAATAAATCAGGCTATTGAAAAAACAATTACTATAATAGGTTCTGTTTCTCATAGTATAAATCAACAAATAAAGAGTGCCGTTGATATGAAAGAAATTATAGAACAAATTCATGAACATTCAAAAGAGATAAAAGATTCATCTGAATATCAACAAAAGAAAACTCAAGAGATATACGAAACGACTGAAAATCTTAATTCTCAAGGTATAATAATAAGTGCCTTACTTATGCAACAAAAAAGCCAAATTACAGAACTTTTAAATATGATAACAGACCTTGGTAAAATAGTTTATGATTCTAATACTTATTCGTCATACCTAAATGAAATGGTAGAAAAATTTAAAAATCAACATAATACACAATAATTAAAATGTTTTTTTAGGCGAGGTTAGAATGATATTGACACTTTATACAGAAGACTATTTTGATGCTGCTCATTTTTTAAAAAATTATGATGGAAAATGTGCTAATTTACACGGGCATACTTGGAAAATTTGTGTTTGGGTTAGAGGAGATGAGAATCAAAAATTGCCTAATGGTATTTTGTGGGACTTTGGTAATATAAAAAAAATAATTTTGGAATTTGACCACAAAAATATAAATGAGGTCTTAGCCGAAAACCCGACAGCCGAAAATTTAACTCTAATAATTTACAAAAAACTCAAGTTAGATTATTCGCATCTACAATTTAAAATTAGAGTTTACGAAAAGACACACCCAAAAGAATCCTATTGTGAAACTGGTGATTTTAATGCTTGAAATAGTAGAAAAATTTATAACTATAAGTGGTGAAGCACCAACCATTGGAGAGCCTATTTTTTTGATACGACTAAGTGGTTGCAACCTTACCTGTTCATATTGCGACACAACCTACAATAACGAAGTAAATGAGTATATTTCTTCTGATAACTTAAAAAATGAAATAATAGAAAATGTCCAAGACTTCCCAGAATTAAAAGTTTTGTTTACTGGTGGAGAGCCTCTTTTGAAAGAAAGACAAGAAGATATTTTTGCGATCATAAACGATTTAAAATATATAAACTTTTATATTGAAACAAATGGGTCTGTACCAATAACAAATTTTACATTACCTAATTGTTATTTTGTTGCGGACTGGAAATCTCCCACATCAAAAAACGAAATTGATTTTTATCTTGATAACTTAAAACACTTTAGGATTGATAAAGACTGTATAAAATTTGTTGTAAGTAAAGATGACCTTCATTGGCTTAAAACAAAAATTTCACATATAAATAAAATTAATCCATTTTTGCCTTTATATGTTTCACCTCAATTCAATAAAATAACACTTGAAGAAATAGCAGATTTTATTATAAAAAATAAACTTCCTTTAAAAATGTCTTTTCAATTTCATAAAATTATTTGGCCACTAAAAGATAGAGGAGTGTAAATGATTCAATCTTATAATGACGAAGACGCATTGGTTTTAGTTAGCGGAGGACAAGACTCTGTTACCTGTCTTTTTTGGGCATTAAAAAACTTTAAAAAAGTCCATTGTATAACATTTGATTATAGTCAAAAACATTCAAAAGAAATAGAAATTGCACAAAATATATGTAAAAAACTCGGTTTAACCCAAAAAATAGTAGATATTTCCTTTTTAAAAGACTTAGTAATCTCAAACCTATTTGAAGGGCAAAATGATGTAAACGAAAAACACAAATTAAACGAAAATATCCCATCAAGCTTTGTCCCTTATAGAAATTTAATATTTTTAACTTTGGCTTCTGCTTGGGCTTCTACTATAAATGTAAAAAATATTGTTGCTGGTGTTTGCCAAACTGATTATTCTGGTTACGCTGATTGTAGGGATGTGTTTGTAAAGTCTGCACAAACCACTCTAAATCTTGCAACTGATTTTAAAGATAAAAATGTTGTAATACATACTCCTCTTATGTGGCTTACAAAGTGTGAAGAATTTAAAATGGCAGACGAATTAGGTTGCCTTGATTTTATCATAAACGAAACTTTGACTTGTTATAACGGTGTAGAAAAATTAAATGATTTTGGTAAAGGTTGTGGAGTATGTCCATCTTGTGAGCTTAGAAAAAAAGGCTTTTATGAATATAAAAAGAAATACCAAAATTCTGGAAATAATGAATAACCATAGTTAGTTTATAGCAACTATTAACTGGTTTTAGGGATAACTAAGATTAGTTGATAGTTGCCTACAAATATGGGCACATAATTTTTTTTATGACTTGTATCTTTGAGAATGATCAAAAGATTTCTATTGTTCTTTAAACCAAGCATTTCCGACGCCTTCATTGATTCTTTCTAAACTAAAACCAATAAATAAATAGCTTGCAAGATCATTTCTTGTATTAAGTAATTTTCCATCAATATTATAAGAAAGTCAATATTTAGGACAACAGGTACAAATTTTGGGTAGATTTTAAGACTTGTGCCAACAGTGAGTGCTGGGAGTAAATGAATACTATTAACATCATAAGTAAAAACATTATTATTGGGGTCAACTATTTTATTGATCGCAAGACCAAGTCCTAAATCTGTATAAAAAGTCCAATAAACTTTCCAAATTAAATCTTTTTTCATAGGTATATTAAAAAATTGGGCTGTATTTACTGTAAATAAAGGTATTCTATATTCAATATTTGTCAAAATTCCAGCAAAACCACCAAAAATCGCAAATTTTGATGCTCTATCTTCTCTAAACCAGTAATCAATATTTCTTATATCATTTGGGGTATTAGAATCTGGGGTAAAGATTTTTATGTCATTATATCTTGCAAAACCAAAAAATCGCATTTTATAAATATGTTCTTTGTAAATAGGAAGATATAAATTGTATAACAAATCAAATTGCAAAACTAAATTATTAGGAAATAGTTTAAGTTCATTTCTTTTTATGCTGTTTGTAAAAAGAAATTTGTCCACATTATTGTTATATTTAGTTGGTTCTGGAAAACCAATATTAAACAATATAGCAAAACTATTCCACATATTTACTTTACTTCTTGTAAAATCATCTATTTTTCTAGATTTTAAATAGAATTCATTTAATTTTATTGGCATTTCTAATAAAAAACTAAACCTTTTTATATAAAATTTTTGCATAACAGGAAGACTGTCTTTTAAACCATCTTTTAAACCATCTTTAGAATTTTCTATTATTTCGTTAGTTTTATTATTTATTCCCCAGCTATTTAAATAACTAATATCAAAATAAAATTCTCCTCTTGCATTTATAATTGGTATTGGAAATATTAATGTAAAATTTGATGCAAACTTCATATCATTTTTAAAATGATAATCAGTTGTACCATATCCTGTTATTGCTAAGTCTTTATCATTTTGATAATAAGTATTCCATACCGAAGAGTAAGCAAATCCTAATTCGTGTGAGATTGTTATCCCATAATTTGGAATACCAAAAACAATTTTACTTGTTATTGGATTACTAATAGGATCATCACAATTTAAAGCAACTGTTAAAGTATTGGTATAGACTTTTGCTATTTTATAAATGTAAGGTAAAACTGGACCATCTTTTTTCACTTCGTATGCTTTCATATAATCATCAACATTAAAAGTCTTTTTGTTAGTTTCTTCATAATTTCTTATATATTGATTGTCCGAAGAACTATCCCATCTTAGGCTATATCCTAAGCCAAGATTAGTATAAAACGTAGCCTTTGCTGCTGGAATAGGAATACTTATACCTAAAATTGGTTTTATTTTAAAAAAATTACTTATGTTACTTATTATATTGTTATTATCAAAGTTAGTGAAATAAGAACAAAAATATCCCACCCACAAAACACTTGTTAGGCTACCATGAATTATTGGTAAATGAATATTTGATAATGCAATACCACTAAGATATTCATCATTGGTTGGCTTTGCACCCTCTCCGTCATTTCCACTATAACTTATATTTTTTAGAGCATCATAGTTTATGTTTGATAAAGCGAACAAAAATCTTCTATAACTAAGTTTATCATTAAATTTTTCATTAGTTCTAATTTCTTTATTTATATTTCCAAACGCAAAACCAAATTTTGTTATTAAACTCATTCTTGTATTAGGTATAGGAAGAGTAAAATCAATTTTTGGATTTATAAAAACATCATTTGTAGTGTCTGTTGTATTATCTACATTTGTTATAGTATTCTTAAAATAAAAACTAAATGATGGTAAAATCGTTGCTTCTACATTAGGAATTATGTATTTAAAAGCTATATGAGTGTCTTCTAACCCAGTAATTAGATTTTTGTTTAATCTATCACCTGCTTTATAATTTCTAAAAACTGTATCATCAAATTGATATGTCAACATATAATTTATTGCAGTTGTATAGGCTTTGAAATAAAGTGTTGATGAAAGTCTTTGATCTTCTGTTAAAATAACATTTTCATATTTTGCATATAAATTTAAATTTTCTCTTTCAGAAAATTCTATGTGAGCATCCATTGGAAAATTGTATCCATTAATATAGAAAAGCCAAAATTTAAATTTAATTTTTAAAAGGGTCGTAGTCTTCCAAAAAGGCATTGGAAAAAAGAAAAAAGGAAGACTCTCGTTTAGATTAAGAGTCAACTCTACTTTATTATTGCTTATCTTTTCATCAATTTTTACAGGCTCTCCATCATCAAGAATCTTTTCGTTTTGTAATCCCCAAAAATAACTTATAACTTTTTGTTTTTCCGAAAGATTCCATACTCCACCAACTTTAATAGGAAGTTCTTTTAAAACTCTTTTTTTGGCAAAGCTAAGACCTGTAAAATTAATTTTTTCTATTATTAAGTCTTGTGCAAAAATTGGTAATGCTATAAATAAAAAAATAGTAAAATATATAATTTTTTTCATTGTTAAACCTATCAAAACATATCATTAAAAGAAACAACAAATTCTAAATTTGCTTCTTGTTTTATAATCGCTTTTAACATATCTGCCCCTACATCAAACCTTATTATAAAGGGCCAAGAATAACAGTAAATTTTTATTCCACCACCAGCCGATAATGCTGGCACAAAATAAAAATCATCCTTTATTAAATAAGCCAAACTTGATTTCTGATTTTGTTTACGATATGTTAAGTTTTCCAAAACATAATTGTAATTTTCTATGGCAAGACCAAAATCTGCAAATATATTTATATAAAGAACAAATTTTGCCTCATTTTTAAATTCTACGGCCATAGATTCTTTCATATAAACGCTTATCGCTGGCAAATACAAATCAAAATTACCAATTAGAGCGAAAAATCCAGAAAAATCATTAGATTTTATTCCTCTAACAAAAGGATCACCACTTAGATTGTAACTTATGTTGTATCCACCAAATAAAATGCTTCTAAATTTAAAAGCGAATTCTTTATAAAATTTGTAATAAAATCGTTCTTCTAGTTTTGCTTTAAATCCAAAATTTTTGTTAAAATATTCTTTTTGCCATGGTAAGAATAATTTTACCCCCAAAGATAAATAATTACCGAGAGGAATTGTTGTAGATTTCTTTAGCCTCGCAAATCTTAATTCTGATGCAATATTAAGGAAAAAATTGGATTTGTTAATAGTAATTTCTCTTGGTTTTGTATCACCATTACTCGCTGTCTCCAATCCATCATATTCTTTATCAATATATTTATAAAAAAACTCAAAATAATTTATTGTATTTATTTCTGCAAGTGGAATCCTATAATCAAAACCACTAATAAAATTAAAGCCAGATTCGCCTCTTTGTGAGAAATTTATATTTAAAGTCTTCCATATTTTATTAGAAGTATTTAATAAACTATTGTTAGAATAATCATAATTCAAAGCTGCGTTATATTGTCCAATACTGTTAAAAAAAGAAAAAGTATTAAAAATTCTAAATCTACAATTAGTAATTTGTAAAAAATTTTCTAAACTGATATTTTGGTAAAAGTAGCCATTTTGTGCAAAAGATGTAGAAAATGTAAGGTTAGCTTTTGAATCATTTATATTTTCCATTCTATATAAAAATCCCAAATCAAAACCACGATTCGTTATAAAACCGCCATAAGGAGCAAAAATATAGGGAAAATAAGGAAGTGTGTTGGTATTTTTTGTTAAATTGTAATTATCAAAGTCTAATACAAAAATTTCAATGTTTTTATTATATATTAAACTTTTAACATAGTCTTTTGAAATTTTATAATTTTTTAGATTAGCAAAAAAATCATCCGAAGGGTCTAAATAAATATAATCTTTTAAAAAGTTGTAATTATCTTTTGTTAAATCCTCTGTAAATAAAAAACTAAGGGATAATAAAGAATAAAATAACAAGAAATATTTTTTTAAATTCATAATCTATTCTGCTTCCAAAAAAATCTTTTAAGCATATCAACCTAAAATCAAACTCGAATAACTATTATACTTGAAAATTCTTAAATGGTAAATAAATTCTTCCTTATTATTACTGAAAAAAATAAGATTAAATCAATTATTCTAATTAACCATTTAAAAGTGTTGGAGTATATTTTGATTATAATGTAGTTCAATATTTAAAAAAAAACAATAAAACTTAATATGTTTTTACGGTTTTAATCTAAAAACTAAAAAAGATCAATAAGTTATTTGTATTATTTACAATAATACAACACAAATTAAGAAAGATTATCGCAAAACACAGATTAAAATCGTATAGTTACTTGATATGAAAGTACTTAAATTTTATAATCAAAGAAGTTATTCCTCCTTTCAATGATGAAATACAACTTTATAAGCATTTAAGCATATTTCCAAAAAAAGATTGACCATTTAATTCATTTTAAGTATAACACAGATTAACTTTTAGAATTTTTTTGAGAAACTAAAAATTTTTGAAATATCCATCTCACAAATTACTATGTTTAATTCTAATTGGGAATTTTAACACGAATAACATGAAGTTCACAAAGAAAATACAAATAAAATCTATTTTTTTAATTAAATCTTCATGATAAAATTTAAAAACTTGATTAGTTACAGGATATTCAATTTTAAGGTGATATTATGCAAACAATTATAAAATTTGACAATGTTAAAAAACATTATAAAGTTAAAGAAAAAATTGAAGGAAAATTTTCTGCTTTAAAGACTTTTTTTTCCAATAAATTTAGTATTGTAAAAGCTGTGGAAAATATTTCTTTTGAGATAAAAGAGGGCGAGTTTATTGGATATATAGGACCTAATGGTGCTGGAAAATCTACGACAATTAAACTTTTGACTGGTATTTTAGTACCAACAGAAGGTAATGTTGAGGTTACAGGGCTTATTCCATACAAAAATAGAGCAAAATATGTTCTAAATATAGGAGCAGTATTTGGTCAAAGAACTCAAATTTGGTGGGATTTGCCAGTATCTGACTCTTATGAGCTAAATAAAAAACTTTATAATATATCTGATTCTACTTATAAAGAAAATCTCACATTAATTAAGGATACTCTTGGCGTTGGGGATTTTTATAACAAACCTGTAAGACAATTGAGTCTTGGGCAAAAAATGAGAGCAGAAATTGGGGCGAGTTTACTCCATAATCCAAAGATTTTATTTTTGGACGAGCCCACGATTGGACTTGATGTTGTTGCAAAGGATAAAATAAGGAAATTTTTAAAATTTATAAACCAAGAAAAAAAAACAACGATTTTACTTACTACCCACGATATGGTTGACCTCGAAAAACTTTGTGAGCGAATTATAATTATTGATTTGGGTAAAGTTATTTTTGATGGAAAAATTGATGAAATTAAAAACGCTTATCAAAAAAAACGAATAATAATAGTTGACTTTGAAGAAGAAAATATTAACTTAGAATTAGAAAATGCTACATTAATTAAAGACGAAAAAAGAAGAAAATATATAGAGTTTGATAAAGATTTAATTTCACCAAAAGAAATTCTAAATCAAATAGTAAATAAATATCAAGTGAAAGATATTACAATAGAAGATGTTGAAATAGAAAAAATTATTCAAGAAATTTATGAATCAAAACAGGTAATAAGAGGCTAAATTTTATGAAAAAAGACCAAAATCGTCAAATTTATTATAAGATTTTAAAAAATATGACACCTGAACAAAAATTATTAAAATCTTTTGAGTTATCTGAGTATTCTAAACAATTATGCCTTGCTGGATTAAGACAAAAATATCCAGATTTATCGGAAACAGAAATTAAAAAAATTTATTTAAAGATAGTAGAAAAATGTCACAACAACAATTATTGATAGATATTATTAGTATATTAGAAAATCTTAATATTCAATATATGCTTACTGGCTCTACTGTTTCGAGTGTGCAAGGAGAACCACGATCAACTCATGATATAGATATTATAATTTCAATTAATAAAGAAGATATTGAAAAAATATATATGGGTTTAAAGAATGATAGTTATTACATTGATTTAGAATCGATAAAAGATGCCATAGAAAATAAATCTATGTTTAATTTAATTGATATGAATGAGGGTGATAAAGTTGATTTCTGGCTATTAACTAATACGCCTTTTGATAAAAAAAGATTTGAAAGAAAAATTAAGACTAATATTTTTAATAAAACTATGTATGTCTCAAGTTATGAAGATACAATCCTAATGAAACTTAAATGGTCAAAAGATTCTTTTGGTAGTAAGAAACAATATATCGATGCTCTAAGAGTTTATGAAATAAATAAAGATTTAATCAATAATGAATATTTACTTTATTGGTCAAAAATATTAGATATTGAAGATTTATTAGAAAAAATGTTGTCAGAAGTAGTTGTTTTTGATAAAAACTAAGGTTGTAATTCTATTTATAGGAGAAAAGATTGAAAAAATATATTGGATTAATCAGGATGGAATTTTTGGAGTCTGTTACCTATAAAGCAGATTTTTTTATGTATTTTTTTGGAATAATCCTTGAAATAGTTGTAATGTCGAGTATATGGACTGTTTTATTTAAAAATAAACCAGAAATTGGAGGTACTACTCTAAAAGGTATGATTACTTACTCGGTGCTTGTTTTTGTTTTAAACTCTTTGATGGGAAGGTTTAGGATTTATAATTTTATAGTTTCAAAAATTAGAACTGGCGATATTGCTTTAGAATTACTTAGACCGATTAATTTTCAGTTAAATATTTTTTCAAAAACTATTGGAATGTCTTTATTTCAGTTAATTTTTATTGCAACTCCTTTTACAATTATAGCATTCTTTTCGTTTGGTTTGACACCACCTAAGGATGTTTTCACACTTATTCTTTTTATTATTAGCGTTTTAATGTCTTATATGGTTAATTTTGGAATATTTTACATCTTTTCGCTTTCAATTTTCTTTACAATAGAAAATTTTGGCATAGTTGCAACATTTTATATTACGAGTTCATTTTTTTCGGGATTAATTATACCTTTATGGTTATTTCCACCATTTTTAAAGAATATTGCTTTATTTTTGCCATTTCATACTGTTTTTTATACACCAGTATCTATTTATCTTTCAAAAATAACTGGAATTGACATACTTTATAGTTTTTTATTGCAATTATTTTGGATTGTAATTTTGTATGTAGCTGGCTTCTTTTTGTGGAAACTCACAGAAAAAAAGATTATTATTCAGGGAGGTTAAACTTGTTAAAAGTATTTGTAGATTATATAAATTATTCAAAACTTTCTCTAAAAACAATAAGTAGTTATAGATTAGACTTTATTATTGGCATTATTGGCACAATACTATTTAATTTGGTTAATTTCTTAGCTTTTGGTGTTTTTATTTATAGATTTAATACAATAGCAGGTTGGACTTTTTGGGAATTGCTATTTTTATACAATATTTGGCTTTTAAGTCATAGTTTTTATGCTACCTTTTTTAGAAATATACAGAATGTACAAAACTATGTAGCAAGTGGTGAATTTGATAAATTTCTTTTAAAACCAGCAAGCCCTTTAGCACAAATTGTTGGCTCAAAATTTTATTTTATGGGTGCTGGTGATGCGATTTTAGCCTTTGTTATGCTCCTAATTTGTTCTTTCAATCTTAAAATAGACTGGAATGGTGTAAAATTTATTTATCTTTTTTTGACATTATTTTCTGCTATGTTGATAGAAGTTTCAATTTCGTTAATTTTAAGTAGTCTTTCTTTTTGGACAACAAAAACAGAAGGGATTTTTTATTTAATTATGCAGTTAAATTATTCGATTGCACAAAAATATCCGCTTGATATTTACGAAAAGTATATTCAATTTATACTAACTTTTGTAATACCTTTTTCATTTATGAATTTTTATCCTTCGATTTTCATACTTGATAAATTAGATAAAGTTCCGTTTTCGCCACTTCTTGTTTTTGCAGCACCGTTAATAGGTTTTGTGTTATTTTTTGTGGCAACTTTATTCTGGAAATTTGGAATAAAAAATTATAAGAGCACTGGCTCTTAAAGGATATGATATGTCTAACGAATTTAGTATTCAAAAAGATAATTATACTTATGATATTCAAATTAGTTTTTCGGATAAATATATAACATTTTGTAAGAAAGAAAATGATGTTTTTCTATACGAGGATAAAAGTAGCTTTTCAGACCTATTAAAAGGAAAATTAAATTACGAAATAGGATATATTTTTGGAAATAATATTCTTAGTAAAATTTTATCTTTAATCAGCGATTTAAACAACAACAGAAATCAAACAAGATCGATAAAAGTTGATAAACCAGATTTTTTAGAGAAAAACACTTTTTCTTTAAAAAATTTAGATAAAATCATTGCATATATTGACCAAATTATAAAAAATAGCAAACAAGAGAATAAAGAGTTTGATTTTATAAAAAATTTTGAACTTATCAAAAGTTCTACTCAATTTTTTAAATACCCTTTGTTTGAGTCCAGTTTAGCCTGTTATAGAGTTGGAAAATATGAGGATTCTTTAAAATTAATCGAAGAAGGGATAAGTATTTTTCCTGAAATTAGTTTTTTTTATAACATAAAAGGGCTATCTCTTTTTAATTTGGAAAGATACGAAGAATCGCTTGCTTCCTGTGATAAATGTATAAGCCTAAATCCACAAAATCCAGCCTTTTATAACAACAAAGGATTAGTATTAGAAAAATTACACAAAGATGAAGATGCTTTAAAAAATTACGATATAGCAATTTCTTTAAACCCAAAATACTCATACCCATATTACAATAAAGGCTTTATGTTATATAAAAAAGGACTAAACGACGACTCGTTAATTTTTTATAACAAAGCAAAAGAATTATCCCCAGATAAATTTTTTACAGAGTATAGTTTTACATACCAATTAAGCAGTATGGCAGATGGTATAAAAAAAATTGTAAGCTCGATTGGCATACAAAAAAAACGAATAACTCAAAAAGAACTCGAAGAAATTATAATTAATCATCAAAAATTCGCTAAATTTATTCCTATAAATAGAATATTAGAATGGAAAAGATTTGAATTTGCTGGTTTTGAATACCAAGCATTGATTTCACCGCTACAATTTCTAGAAAATATGGCTATTTTTCACAATGAGATAGCAGAAGGCTTAAAATTTTTTGATTTTAACCTGATTGGCTCTAATTTGAGTGTAGCAGAGATAGTAGAATGTTATTTTAAAAACACAAATTTAGCAATGTCTATTGCTGTTTTATCAAGTTTTACAAATTGTAAGTTTGAAAATACAAAATTTGAAAGAACTGACCTTTCTGATTCTCACATAGAGTATTGTATTTTTGAGAAAAGTAATTTTTGTTACTCTGATTTAGAAAAACTAAAAATTAAAAATACAAGTTTTACAGAATGTAACTTTAGATCAGCAAGATTTAATTATACCATAGTAGAAAATTCTACGTTTAAGAGTATTGATTTTACAAAAATAAGATTTAATTCAATGACATTTAAAAACTGCGAATTTGAAGAATGTAATTTTACTGAATCGATATTAAATTCTACAAAAATAACAAATTGTGATTTTATAAATTGTGTAAATGATATTATATTTGATAAATTTAAGAAAAAGCACTTTATAGAAGGCATTTCTGATATTAAAATCGTAACAGATGAAAACCAATTAAAAGAAAAGATAAATTTAACGATAAACAATCTCGAAACTGGAAAGTTTTTTGATATTTCAAATAGTTGGTATATAACAAAAGGTAATATTTATAAATGGATAGGTTTTTGTTTAAATAAAAAAAATGAAATATCTGGTTTTAATTTGTGGAATGAAAAAATCACTTCTCATAAAATAAAAGATTCTTTATCACAAAATTTTAATCGTAACATACAAAATTTTGATGAAGAAACTAAAATTAAAGTTTTGAATTTTGAAAAAAAAGTTTTTGGTTATATCGATACAATAATGAGTTGCAAGTATGCTTTACAAATTGAAGAAAACCAACTTATTATTTTTAAAGAAGGCAATTTTTTTACTATAAATATTAAAAATGATAATATAATAGATTATTTTATCAGATACAACCAACAAATGTTCGATGATATTATAAAAAAACTCCTAAAAAAGCATGAAATAGCGGTTTTGGAGTTAAATGATTCTATTAAACAAGAAATTAAATCAAAAGTAGAAGTAAAAGACGAGCAAATGCTTAAATATAACGAAGAATTTCAAACAAATTTTATAAATTTCGCAGGCAAAGGCGTGGAATGTTAGAAAAAAATGGAGGGAATATGAAATATTATAATGCGGGATGTAAAGTATTAATGACTATTGCTATATTATTTTTCTTTATCGGTCTTTTTATAGTCTTTTTTAACAATACGCCATTGTTTTCAATTATTAACAAATTAATCGATCCGATATTCTGGACTAATGAAATAATCTCAAATGGAACATTGCGTTACAAATCATTTTCTTGGGGATATATTGGGATGTTAAATGCTATTTGGGGTCTATATCTATATTTTATCGTCAAATTTGCTTTAATGAAAAGAGAAAAATGGGCATGGATGTGTATTGCCGTGTCAATAATAATATGGTTTATATTAGATACATGGTTTTCAATTTCAAATGATTTGTATTTTAATGTAATAGTAAATATTCTTTTTATGGTATCATTTATAATACCATTGATTTTGACAAGAAAAATTTTGAATAATTAAAATCAAAATATAATTCTGTGATTATATCCCCCATCATTTCCTCCTCACCGCCATTATCGTTAAGTCGTCATACTGCTCTAAGTTACCTCTAAATTTATTTTCTGTTGTTACTAAATCTGTGATTATTTCTTTTGGGGTTTTGCCAAAGGAGTTGTCCAATACCTCTTTGATTCTTTTTTCGCCAAATTCTTCAAAGTGTTCTTCGCCTTTTTCATCGACTGTTTTTTCGCCGTTTCTTGACTCTTCAAAACCGTCAGTAAAAAGAAAAACCGAGTCGCCTTTATTTATTTTAATTTTTTCTTGTTGAAAGGGCTGAGGTAACATATATGAAGGAAATACACCTGCTGCTGCTGATGAAAATAAAGGTATCCATTCGGATTGTTTTTTTGCTTCTCTAAAAACCAAAATTTTTGTGTAACCTGCGTTAGTTAAATGACATTCGCCTGTTTTAACATTTAAAATCATAACTAAAGTTGCAGCAAATCGTCCTTGAAATCCTCGCTCTTCTACGGTGTCATTGATTTGAGTTACAACTTCTACCGTGTTAATTTTATTTTTTTGTATTTTATAGGTCGAAAAGTATGAGTGGAAAATTGTAGAAACCTGAACCATAATTAAAGCAGCGGGTACAGCTTTTCCAGACACATCACTAATAATAAAAGCAAAATGATCTGCATCAATTTTTCGATACTCAAAATAGTCACCTGATACACCTTTTGCTCCTTCATAAAAACCAAAAATATCAATAAAATCATCTTCGTAGGGTGCTAAAGTAATAAATTTTCGCTGAATTTCTTTACCAAGCAGAAGCTGCTTATCTGCTTTTGCTTTTTCTATGAGTTTATGAGTCATTTCGTTTATCGCATCTGCAAGAATACCAATCTCATCACGAGAACGAATTATAATTTTATCTTTACCTTCAGCAATAAGTTCTTCATAATCTTCTTTTGTGGTAATTAACTCAACATACTTTGAAATTTTTCTTATAGGTCTAATTGTTGTTGTAGCAAGAAATATAGCACCTATTATACTTACAAGAATAGCGATACCTGTTACAACTAAAGCTATTCTAAACAAAACATAAGACCCTTCTTCAATAAGTTTTAAAATTCTTTGGAAAGAATAGCCTATTGCGATTACACCAATGTATTTTTTCTTTCCATCTTTTTGGATTATTATAGGTTGTGCGAATATGTAACTATTTTTCAATTCTTTTGGGTTAAATTCTGGGTAGATTTTTGTTTCTACTTCAAGTTTTGTTTTGAATATATTTATATCTTTTATAAAATTATCTGTAAAAACTTCTTTGATAATGATCTTATTCTTATCCTGTTCTGTAAGATTTTTTTCTTTTATAAAAACATCTTGTTTACTTCCATATTTAATGATAGGAATATCATCTTCATCTACTTTAAAAGATACAAAAGCAACATCTTGGAAAGTTGAGGTAATATTTGAGGCATCAACTGCTTCTGTAAAACCTTTTTCTAGAGTATAAATATCAACAAGACTTGCCTCATAGTTTCTTGCAACGATCAATGCTTTTTCTTTCATTTCCTGTGCAAGGTTTCTCTTTTCGTTTTGGATCGCCAAAAAACTAATGCTAAGTGATGTTGAAACAACAATTATAATAACAAGAAGTAAAATTAACAGGGTATATTTGATTGTAAGACCAAGCCCTTTTTTCTTCATCTCTTCCCTCCTCATGTGAAATTCTTCCGACGACATTTCTTCTTTTACTCTTTCGAGTTTAACCATCAAATGTTTTAAATAAAGTTTTTCTCTTCCTACCTGAATTATAGAAGACATTAAAATTAAAACTATTAAAATCCAAAATATTATAATAGAAATTAAAATAAATTGAGTAAGATTTATCTCTTTTAGATAAACTTTAATGTCTTTTAGGCTAAAATAATTGACTTTTTCATATTTAAATGCCCATTTAGACGAAAAAACGCTTCTACCATTGTCAAATTTCAAACCTCTCGTTGGATGACTCAAACCTATATAATAAGTTCCATCTTCTATATAAATATCTTTTGTTTGCCTAATAAACAGATCAGAAAAAATTCTAAAATCTTTAGCAGTAAGTTCATAATCAAAAGGTTCTTGTTTATCTTTATCAATTATTATTTTATCAATTTTTCCATCAATTAAAAAGCCTCTTCCATAAATATTTAAAAACCGCTCTCCTGTTGGTTGAACATTTAGATAAATTGATGCGATAAGAGTCTTTGGAGTATAATGAGTCAAATTGTACACAGTCCAATTAATTTCTGATTTATTGCCTACTTTATCAAAACCTTGAATACCAACGAGTAATTGACCATTATCGAGTTCTCTTTCAAATTTAAAGCGTTTTTCTCTTGTTATTAACACTTTATCAGCATTTTTATTTTTTTTTGCAACTTCTATTATATCTGGATTTTTATTATTTGCAAATAATTTATAATAAAACCTAAAATCAATCACTTCATCCGACGGATCATCCCATTGAATCTCTGGTATATTTGTAGCAAGGTCGCCTGTTTGGTCAAATTGTGGTTCAATAAAAATAGGTGGCTCTGGTGGAATAGTATCTACGATAAATTTATAGGTTGCAACCCTACTTTCATTACCTGCATAATCATAAGCTTGAAGTTTAAAAAGCCATTCTCCTTCCAAAAGATTTTTTGCTTCATAAAATGTATCGCCATAAAACATAAGTCTCGAATCTTTTGATATTTTTTCATCTGGGTCTTTTGTTAATAAAACTTTATAACCGCTAATCCCAGAAATATCGTTTTCTTTACTCCACGAAAAATTAAGATAATTTCTATCAATATAATTTGCACCTTCTATATTTCTTACATCACTTGCATAAATTTTTGGCGTTACAACATCGCGATCTGTTTTTAAATAATAAACAATATTTGCTTGCTCTTGTTGCTGAAGCCAAAAAAAGACTGGCTTTGATTTGAACAATGTTGGGACACAAAAAAGACTTCTACCAGATTTTTGTTTTAACATTTTTGGAGGTGACGCTTCATCTTTTTTTATAAAAGAAAAGTAATTTTGAAAACTTCCTCTCTCATTATCATACCAAAAAATATTTATAAAATTATTATATTTCAACAAATATGGAAGGTGGGACTCTGAGACACTATTCGAGACATTTATTTTTAGTTCTTCTTCTAAAGTATCTATTGAAAAAATTTTGTAGGCTATATGACTTGTAAGATTTTCATCATCTTTTTCCCATACAATATGTAAATTATTATTATCTATTAAAATTGTAGGTCTTTGATTATTTTCACCTTTTGAAGGAATTAAGTTTTTGTACTCCCAAGTTTCTCCAAAATCCTTAGAAATTGCCAAAACAATGTTGTAATAATACACATCATTAAAAGGAGCATCTTTTGTCTGAAAAACTAAATACAATATTCCTTTATCTTCTCTAATAAATGGATTTATAGAGTTTTTAAAATTATCACCAATTATATTATCAGCCCAAATTTCTTTTGTTGGCTTTATTTTTTTTTGCTTTATTTTAACATCTTTACTCGTATTTTCTGAGTACACAATGTGAATATTATTCTTACTATCTATAAAAATTATAGGCAAATAAATTGAGTTTTCGGATTCTATTTCTACTATTTTTTCTTGTGTAGAATATCCAGAGTCATATAAAAGTTTAATTACACCAAGTTTATTTTGATTTACCCTATAACATAGGATAATATCATTATCTTTATTTATAGTTGCTGTAAAATCGACGGCATTCTGGTTATTACTATAAAAATTACTTATTAATAACTTACTTTCACTCCATGACATCCCATCTTTAGAATATTTTAGAAAAAGTTTGAAATTTGATGAGGTTTCAGAAAAGATAAAACCAAGAATTTCATTATTATTAAAAACTTCTATCTTTCCAACTTTCCCTGAAGCAAGAACATCTTCATTGTCCCAGTAAAAATTGTTTTGTTGTGAGTAAATTAAACTATTTATAAAAATAAAACATATTATAAAAATAAATCTAAAACTTTTCATTTTGCCCTTTTCAAAATATACTCATACTATTACTATCGGAAACAAGGAATAGATAGCCCTTGTTTCCGATAGAATCATTGTTTCCTCTTAATATCGGCTTTTTTATTTAATGATACAACTTTATCTAAATCTTGCCCTTTTTGTGCTAATATTTCGCTTGTAAGTTTATAAGCAGTCTCGAAATCATCTGTTGCATAAGCTTTTTCTGCTTTTCTGTATTTTAACTCATTATCGACAGTAAGAGTTTGTTTATCAACAATATCAAGGTATCTAATACAAGCCTGTCTTGTGCTTCTTCCTTCTGGTACTTCATCCCAAATTTTAAATGCCTCATTTACAGTATCATAAGCCTCTCTAAATTTACTTTTCGCATATAAACCTTGTGCTTTTGTAATAAGACTTTTTGCATAATTTTTATCTTCTTCTGTTAATTCTTTTTTCTTAAATTCTAATGCTCTTTTACATTCAAGTATATACTTATTTATTTGAGTAAGGTCTTTTTCAAATTTTAGAACCTGTTGAAATTCGAGTAAAGCATCTGCATAATCGGCATTGGATTTTGTTTCTCTTGCCTTAGAAAGTTTTGCTTTTGCTTTATCATAATATGATTGAAATCTTGATTCAAAGTTTTTTGGGTCTGTTTCTTTTAATATTTTAGTTTCCAAAAATCTTGCTTTTTCATTATATGGCTTTTCGATTAAAATCTGACCAATATAGTTTATTGCATCAACAAAAAGATTTTTCTCCTTAGTTTTTTGCCCAATTTCATAAGAATTATTAGCATTTTGAAATAATTCTGTTATATAATCATAAGCTGGGTCATCTGGTTTTACAGTTGTTCCAGATTTTATTTTAATCGCAGTTGCAATTCTTTCTCTATAATAACTTATAGACTCACTTTCTTCGTTATATTTTTTGTAAATCGCTTCAGCTATATCCAAAGACCTTTTTGCCTTATCGTACTCTTCGTTATAAAAACTTTTTTTTGCATTATCAATTTGATTGTCAGCTAATTCTTTATCTATTTTGTAGAATCTATCTTTTATCTCTTGAATATATTTTTCTGATTGTTCAATCTTTTTTTCTAAATCTTTATCTATAACTTTATCCAGAACTTCAAAAAATTTATCTTTTGCATCCTCAAAATTAGTTTTTGCATTTTCAAAATCTGATTTTTTATATAAAGATAAGGCATTGTTAAATTTATCATTTCCTTCAGCAACAAGTCTTTTAATTTGATAATACGCCTCTTCAACTTCTTTCATACCAACTTGAATATTGTTGTTTAATTCTATAACACTTTTATTTAGATTTCTGTATTTTAAATATGTATCTTTATAGTACTTTGTATCAAGTATTGTTTCATAAGGAAAAAAAAGTTTAACTATATTGTTTTTGCCTTCATTAAGCTTAGTAGAATAAGAATTTGCCTTAATTAACATCTCTTCAGCAAGCCTTAACTCTCTTTCTGATAATTTTGTTTTATATATTTCATAATAAGATTTTGACTCGTTTAGAATTGTTTGAACTTTTATTATTTTATATCTAATCAAAATGTTGTTCTTTTTTGTAACATAATATATAAAAGCATGTATATTATTAGAGCTTCTCTTTAAATACAAATCTTTTCTGTAATTTATCAAGAAATTATAAAAAGAATAGTATTCAACCTTTTGATTTTCCAAAATATTAACCAAATTATCAAAAATAATGTCATTTGATGTGTTTCCATTTTCTATTTGAGACAAAATATTTTGCATCAAATTAAAAATATTATCAAGTATTAAAGAATAGTTCTTTTTTACACCATTTCTTATTATTTCTGTGTAACTTAAAACTATCGCATCATAAGCTTGGTACTCAAGATTTTTTGTTGAAGCCTCAGGAAAAACCGAAAGTTCTTTTTTTAAAGATAAGAACTCGTCTTCGATTTTGAGCCAACCATTTATTCTATTATTTAAAATTTTGTAATCATCAAGGATTTTATTAAAATTTATGCTACTACTATCTTGTATCCACTTAGATTCTATTCCACTATCGAGAAGTTGACTCTCTATATTATTGAATTTTTCAGAAAAATTAAGCATATATCTATCATTAGAATTAGTTTTATCTATTCTAAACTGATCTATTGCATTTTTATAACTCTTTAAAGCATTATCAATATCCTTTTGTAAAATTGCTCGTTCTCCATCTTCAAGATATTTATAAAAATTGTTCATTTTTGTTACTTGGATATTTACAATTTTAGTAGTTTTAATTATTTCTTTTACTTTTTCGTTAAAATCACCTTTTATCTTATCCAATTCATTTAAAAATTCACCAGCCTTTTTTGTATCATTTTGTAGAAGGCTTTCTGTTACGGCTTGAGTTTTTTGTCCAATTTTTGCTTCTTCATCCTCTATTTTATTTATAAGAGTTATTATTAATTCTTCATTTTCACTATCCAAAGCATATTCATTTGCTAAGATTTCTTTAGCTTCTTTAAATTTCCTCTGCTTAATTAATTGCTCAGCCTTTATGATATTAGGATTTCGCTTTTTAGGAAAGACCAAAGTATTTGAAAAGGTCAGAAATAATAATATAAAAAAAACAAAAATTCTTAGTTTAATCATATTCATATATATATTTTACTACTAAATAGTCTTATCGACAAGAATTTATTATTAATTAGCGATTGTGGTAAAACAAAGATATGTTATTTAATAAAAAAATTATTATAGAATAAGAGTTTTTTTGAACTATCCCTTAGTGTAGTAATTAGAAATGATAAATTATGAATAATGAATTATATACTCACAATTCATAATAGATTTTGAGTGAATATCTAATTAATCCAAACAATGAAATACTTTATATTTACTATCAGCAAAAAGAATTTCATCCAAAGCATTGTCAAGTTTTTCACCATCAGAACAATTATTTATTATTTCTTTTTCTTCTTCTGTTATGCCAAATTTTTTTGATAATTGACGGATTAAGGTTTGCCGTTGTTTTTCCATTTTTCCTTCAATTTTTCCTTCGATTTTTCCTTCAATTTTTCCTTTTGTTTTAATTGCATCCAAAAATGTTACCATACTCGCCTCCTCATTGCCTTCATCTAATAAATGTTTTGTTATTTCTTTAAATTTATTCTCATCTATGTTTTTTACTAATGATATATAATAAATTATTATTTCTAATTCTTCTCGATTTTTAAACTGGTTAAATAGTCTAATTATTTCTAATAATGATTTATATTCTTCGTCATATATTGTTTTTAAAGCAATAAGTCCAGAATATAGATGAATATTCTTAATAACTTCTTTATTTATATTAGGGTTATCTTTTGTATTAAATAATATGTAATTAAAATCTATTATATGTTGTTTTAGGAAATTATCAATATTAAAAATATCACTAAAATTAGTAGGAATTTTCCATTCATTTTTACCGTGATAAAAAACTAATGGTATTACAACTCTCAACTCTTTTTTCTTCTTGTAGTCTTCAAAAATTATATTAAAAATATATTTAAAAATTTGAATAAATAAATCTTTTGGATTACTGTTATCAATACTTGATTTGTGCTCAATCAAAAGATAAAAATCCAATTCTTTTTTGCTTTTTAATTTTGTCTTTATTACTAAGTCTTTTATAGTCGATTTTAGATTTGGCAAAACATGACTTTGCATATCAAAATCCAAAAAATCAAAGTCTATTTGATCAAAAACTTCTTTTGGGATACTAATTTTTAGAAAATCAATAGCATTCTGTTTTTTAGAAAGAAGATGTAAGAAAAAATTGTTGTGTATGTTAGTTAAATCTTTTTTCATATAAAAAATATAACTAAAATTTAGAGATTTGTCAAAAGGATTTTTTATACCATCTTTTTAGTTTAGTAATAATGTGAATGTCGAATTATATTTAATATAAATTTTATTCCATTCTTCATGTGATTCGTTGTTTATCTGAGATTTATTTTATTAAATCGAAATTTGGGTTAATAAATCTCTCAATACTAAAAAATTGTGGACTATAATAAAATTCCAATAAGTTTTTTGGAATATCAAAGATTTTTGTATTAGTTTTATCTATTATTGTAGAGTCCGAAGTTGAACATATTCCATCAGTCAAATTTTTTAAATTATAATCAGGAGAATGCACTGTTTCACAAAAACCATTTATTTTTTCTTCATTGAAATATTTATTAATCCTTTGCGATAAAATACCACTAAAACTCACTGGTTTATCAAGATAAATGTAAGTTTCTTTAATTTTATTCTTATCTAAGTAATCAAAAATTAAAAATAATGCCTTTAAAAGCAAATCTTCGTTTCGTATAATCCCATGAGATTCGCAAACATCTCTCAAAACACCATCGTTTCCTACAAAGGTAAAATTTCCTTCTAAATAACTTGCGATTGTGATTAAAACATTGTATCCATCAATAAAAATAGTTTGATTTTTTAAATCGTTTATATTAGCAATTTTTTGTTTTCTTTTATTTGCGATATATTTTTTAGTAATCCCTCTAAATAAAATCGTTCTTTCAACTCCTGATAGCCCATATCTATCACAAATTATTTTTAAAACTGATTTTTCAGAATAATCTTTCTCAATAAAATAAATATAATCCAAAATTGCATCTTTAAAAAACTCAGAAAAAATCATAATTTATTCCTTAAATCTACAATAAATTCGAGTTTCAACTTAAAATTAGTGTTATTAAAAATATAATAATAACTTATAAATTAGTCAATTTATAACACAGATTTTTCAGATTGTCACAGATTACACTGATTGAATTCATGTAATTACTTGATATTAAACTAATTAATTTTTATAGCCTCTGACAAACTAAAAACTTTTTGGTATAATCAAATAATTTTACATAAAAAACAAATAATAACCAGAAAATGGATTTTGGGTTTGTCCCAAGGGACAAACCTATAGTTTTTATCGTTAGCTATTTAAAAATTTATCTATAAAATTTTTATTATAGTCAAAAAAATATGCAATCAAATTTTAAGATTAAAAAATATTTTCCGAATTTAAAACAAAGAAGGATTAGTTATGGCAGCAAGAAAAAATAAAAATAGGTCTGGCGTTGTATTTATCTTAATAATATTAGTTTTACTTGGGATAATTTGTTACGCTTACAAAGAAAAATTTATTGTGTTTTTTAATACTTTTTATAATTCGGGTAAAGAATTTGTTTCTCAAAAAATAAATAAAGAAAATGGAAACATCTTTGATAAGATAAATTTTATAGAAGAAAAAAACAAATATAATAATAAAGTAGAAACAAAAAAAGATGATAAAATTATCGAAGAAGATAAAACCAAAGAAGAAATTCAACCTCAAAAAGAAAATATAAAAGAAGAAAATAAAGTAATAGAAAAACAAAAAGAAGAAAAAGTTGTAAAAGAAGATATAAAACAAGAGAACTATCAAAAAGAAAAAATAAAAGATAAATATAACAATAAAAAGACAAATTATTCTAAAAATGATAGTAAAAAACAAGAAAAAACAACAAATAAAACCAAACAAACTTATGTAAAAAGCACAGAAAGAACAAAATTAAGTTATGAAAGAGAAGATAAAAAAGAACAAAAAGATAACATTCAAAAAGAAAAAAATATTAATTTAAAAACAACAAGAATATATTTTACTAAAATAGATGAAAATGACAATCTTATTTTACAATCTGTATCAAGAAGCGTTAAATATACTGATAGTCCTTTAACAGAAACCCTAAAGACTTTGCTGGCAGGACCAATTGATAAAGAAAAAAAATCTAATATAATAACAAATATACCAGACGATACAAAAATTATATCTATTGTTGTAAAAAACAATACTGCATATATAAATTTATCAAAAGAGTTTGAATTTAACCAATATGGACGAGAATCAACTCTAAATCAATTAAAACAAATAGTTTTTACAGCAACAGAATTTAATTCTATCAAAAAGGTACAATTTTTAATTGATGGCAAATTAAAAACCTATCTAGGTGGCGAAGGTGTTATTATAAACAAACCACTTTCGAGGGATGATTTTTCCTAAATTGAGACTGTAAAAAAGTTTGTGTAAATCTCAAAATACCTTTGAAAAAAATCAGAGGTATTTTTTTATTCTTTCCTCAAATAATACACTAAATTGTGCAAAAATCAACCCCCAATCTTTAATTTTCATT
>Ga0209518_1000068_pt1 | contig 142456 bp, 126 predicted proteins | sample RifGroB1_FD_183993 | JGI IMG/M metagenome (GOLD analysis project Ga0209518, IMG submission 183993) | Groundwater microbial communities from Rifle, Colorado, USA - Groundwater B1 (SPAdes) (version 2) | ecosystem: Environmental > Aquatic > Deep subsurface > Groundwater | place: Rifle, Colorado...
TCGAAGAACAACCTACAATCGAAGAACAACCTACAATCGAAGAACAACCTACAATCGAAGAACAACCTACAATCGAAGAACAACCTACAATCGAAGAAGAACCAACAATTGAAGAACAACCTACAATCGAAGAACAACCTACAATCGAAGAACAACCTACAATCGAAGAAGAACCAACAATTGAAGAAGAACCTACAATCGAAGAAGAACCAACAATTGAAGAACAACCTATAATTGAAGAACAACCTATAATTGAAGAACAACCAACAATTGAAGAACAACCAACAATTGAAGAACAACCTATAATTGAAGAACAACCTATAATTGAAGAAGAACCAACAATTGAAGAAGAACCAGTAACTGTAATAGATTTTGGTTATATAAAATTTCCAATTAAGGAAGAACCAACGATTGAAGAGTTTCCAACGGTTGAGGAAGAATTGCCAGAAATTATTGAAGAAGTTGAGGAAATTGAAGATTTAGAACCAGTTGAAGAAGAAAAAAAGATTAAAGAAGATTTTAAAGAACCAAAAATGATTGAAATGGAAGAAAATATTCCAGAAATAATAGAAATTGGTGAAAATGACGAAGAAAACAAAAACTATTTAGAAAATATTTTTGAAAATGTAGAAAAAGTAGAAATATTAAAGGTAACAAATAAGGATATTATAGAATCCATTCTAGATAAAAATTATAACAAAAAATTTCTCTCAAAAAAAGAAGATAATGAACAAATTTTAGAAGAAATAGAAGAAGCCGGATCTCTTGAAGAGTTAGAGGAGTTTGACGAATTAGAAGAGTTGGAAGAGGTTTCTTCCGAAAATTATGAAAATGATTTAGAAGGTGAAGATATGAGAGGTTTAATTTTACCTTTGGACAACTTTCCTGCATTGGACTTAGACGATGAAAATCTTATTCCTTTAGAAGAAGAGGAAATTTCAGAAAGTCTAGAAGAAAACGTGTCAATAGAAAATATTGAAGATCTTTTTGAAATGAAAGAGGAAAATTTCAAAGCAGAAAACTATGAAAAACACGAAGAAATTCATGAGGAAATCCCAAGATTGCCAGACGAATTTTATAAAGATAATGTAATAAAAGATGAACTTTATCTTAAAATAAAAAATATAGAAAGTAAAAAAACCAATTTAAAAGATTTTCTTGAAAGATCATTTGAAGAAATAGGGGCGGATAAATTAGCACTTCTTATAAATCTTTCTGGAAAAAATAATTTTATGCAAACTTTCCAACTTGGATTTTCTGAAACAAATGTTGAAAAAATAGAGCTTGATGAAAATAATGTTATAGTTCAGCATATATTTCTTACAGAAAGACTTGTTTATGTGTCAGATATGGAGAAAACTAAACATTTATTCCATAATGACAAATTTGAATTCTATTATCAAGATATAAAATCGCTCTTTATTTATCCAGTAAAAATTTTTGGTAAAATAAGAAGTTTAATTTTAGTTGGCTTTAAAACAGATGCAAAAGACAAACTTGAAAAACTAATAACTATTCTTGAAGAAAATAAAAAAGAATTAAGAAAAAATATAATAAAATTGATATAAATATAAAAAATATTGTAATTAAAATTTGTTTTTCTTTTTTTTAATCTTATTTTGTGATAGAATTAATATCAGGAGACAAAAAGATGTTTAAAATTATAAAATTTACTTGCTTATTTTTATTTCTTTTTATATCCTTTTTATTTAGTGATAGCACTGATGATTTTGATGGAATAATTAAACAAGAAGAAAAAATATATTCTTTCTATAAAACAACTCCATCTATTTTTTTAAATAAAGTTATTGATAACCCAAGCAAATATAGAAAAGCAACTAATTTAATTGCAAAACTTGGCTTAGATATTATGAGTAGTAAAGATAAGGGTAACAGATATTTACTTTATTCTGCATTGCTTTCAATTGAAGGTTATATGAATGAAGATGATGTTAAAAAAGCAAGGGATATTTGTATATATTTAATGGATTATGAATTTAGAAATTTTAATGATACTTCTTCTTCATTGATGATAGAATTTTTAGCAAACGTTGGCAATGAAAAAGATGGATCAAAAGTTGTTGTAAATGTTTCTGAAAAATTAAGAGCATTCATTCAACATTATAATATCCAAAATCTTATGGCTATAAAAACGATAAATGCAATAATTTATTCTTATAAAAAATTTATAAGAGACCCAGATGCTGAAGAATATATAAAAAAAATAATTGAATTTAGTGCAAAATGGGGAACAAGAGAACAAAGAAAACTTTTTGAATAAGGAAAATAAAATGGAACAACCAAAAGAATTAAAATTAAAAATCAACGACGAGCAATTGAAAGGCTCTTATGCAAATCAAGTTGCTATAATGCACTCTCAGTATGACTTCGTTTTAGATTTTATAAATATGTTTCCACCAGAGGCTATTGTAAGCTCAAGAGTTATAACAAACCCAGCTTCTCTAAAAAGAATGTGGAATGCAATAGGGGTAAATTTAAAAAAATATGAAGACGAATTTGGCATTATTGAAGTAGAAGATGGCAATGCAAATATAACAGAAAAGGTCAACTGATGAGAAAAATCGGTATTTTTTTTTTTATACTTTTAGTTTTAGCATGTGGAAATAACAATGCGTTTCTTTTTTATAATCAGAAATATGTAGTTATTTTTCCAGAAATTGATAAAATTTTATACAAAACTAAAGAACGACTTGATAGAGATTTTTATAAAATTTATAAAGTAAAAAATGACTCTTTTATAACGATAAATACAGATGTAGATAAAATTACTGCAAAGTATAAAAATGGTCTACTCGTTCTTCCAGACTTTCTTGCAACTGCTGTTATAAAAAATGACAACTTTGCAAGCACAACAAAAGGAAAGAATTTTAAACTTTTAACTAACAACATTCCAGAAGACTACAAATTCCCTGTGCAACTTCCTATATTTAATATTCTTGTAGAACCAAAAGTTATCATAAAAGAACTCGTTAGTATTCTAAAAAAACATTCAAAAACAAAAAATTTTTCTGATTGTGGAATAGTAATAGACTCAAATTTTACTTTGGTCGATAAAACTATACTTGAATTTAACAAAAAAAATTATAATATAAAAATATTCAATATACTCACAGATGGTCCTGATGTAAAAACTTGGATTGAAAAAAATACAGACTTCAAAATAGTAATATTTTTTGCTTATAAGTATAATAATAAAATTTTGGAAATGGAAAATTTTGATAAAAAAAAGCTTGTTTTTGCAGAAGTCTTTACTGATTATGGAAATATTATTGAAAATGTTAAATATAAGATAAATATTGACTGGGGAGAAGTTTTTTATTATGGAATTAATAGTGTTGATTTTAAAAAATTCATTAATTCAAAAAAAAGTGAAAATAAGATATATAATTATCTTGTAAAAAATCAAAATGTCGTTTATACTAAAATATACAATATAAAAAAAATAAAACCGTAATATAGTAAAATTTATGGAGAAAGTAATTGCCAGAGCTTAAACCACAATGGATTAGAAAAAAACTTTTTAATAACACAAAAGAAAACTATGTAAAAACAGTAATAAATGAAAACAACATTCATACTGTTTGTCAAGAGTCCCGTTGTCCAAATCAAGGAGAATGTTTTTCTAATAAAGTTGCAACTTTTTTGCTTCTTGGTAATATTTGTACGAGAAATTGTAAATTTTGTAATATTCAAAAAACAGAAGAAAAATTAAATTTAGACCTAACTGAACCAAAACGAGTTAGTGATGCAATATCAAAGATGAATTTAAAATATGTGGTTTTAACTTCTGTCACAAGAGATGATTTAGCAGATGGTGGGGCATCTATTTTTGTTGAGACTATAAAAGAAATTAAAAAAAATACCCCAAACGTTTTGATAGAAGTTTTAACGCCTGATTTTCAAGGGAATGAAGAGTCAATAATGTCGGTTTTAGCCGAAGATATTGTAGTTTTTAATCATAACCTTGAAACTGTAGAAAAATTATATAAAAATGTGAGAGAACAAGCAAATTATCAAAGAAGTCTTAAAGTTTTAGAATACGCCAAACGAAAAAGTAATAGCAGTATTTTAATTAAAAGCGGCATAATGGTTGGTCTTGGAGAAACTAAAGAAGAAGTTTTAAAATTAATCAATGACTTTTATAGTATTGGAGGAGATATTCTAACAATAGGTCAATACCTTCAACCGAGTAAAAATCACTATCCAGTAGTGGAATATGTGACCCCAGAAACATTCGATTATTATGAAAAAACAGGTAAATCGATGGGTATTAAAGAGATAATTTCTGGACCATTTGTAAGAAGTTCATATTTTGCAGAAAAATATTTTTTTAAAGAAATTTAGTTTGACAATTTTCAACCATTAAATTATAATTTTTATGTGGTATTTTAGTATTGGTTTCGATACTATGAAAATAGAATATTTTGATTTAATAATAATCTTGAAAGGAGATAGAGGATGTCATTAAAAAAAATGGTTTTAGTTTTTGTGGTGTGCTTGGTTTTTTTTAATGTAAGTTCTTTCTATGGTACTGAATATACAAGTAATATTCAGTCTCTTATTTTGGAAGATTTCGAACTTGGAACAGATGGAAATCCTGCAAGAGTTTGGGCTTTAATTCCAGATAGATTTGGAAGAAAAGGAAGTTTAGACTCAGGAGAAAGCTTACAAAAAATTAGTTGGGTAAAAGCATGGCCTGAAGCTTATTTTGGTAAAGAAGTAGCAGATAAAGGCAAAGGTGAATTTTTCTATGGTCCTTCTGAAACAGAAAACGACAGAAAAAGATATACTGATGTTTCTGGTACATGTCTTGGTCTTTACCTTGCATTTAACAGACAGGGTTATAATATGGTAGAATTATACCCTCTAGCAAAGACAGATGATGGTAAATTTGAGAAAAGTCCTTTACGATTCAAAGGAAAAGTAAAACAAATTGATATGTGGATGTGGGGAGCAAATTTTAACTACTATGTTGAAATGGTATTACTTGATTACAGAGGAGTTGAACATAGACTCGATGTTGGAAGTATCAGACATATAGGTTGGAAAAATTTTGTTGTTCAAATTCCAAATTATATTCCGCAATCAATTGATTATATTCCAAGTTCAAAGGTTCTTTCTCTTTTAAAGTTGGTTATATGGACTACACCAAACGAAAAAGTAAGTGGTGCTTACATGTATGTTGACCAAATTAAATATTTAGCTGATGTTTACACAGAATTATATGATGGTTATCAACTTGGCGATCCTTCAAAAATCAAATCTGTTTGGGAAAAAGGGTCTAATGGTCCAAAAGAAAGTGATATAAAACCATAAGATTGGTTTTAAATAAATGGAGGGAATAAATGAAAAAACATATTCTTATATTACTTTTAATATTATGTTGCTTTGTTTTTGCTTATGGCGTTGATCCAGACCCAGATAGTGTAACAACAGCAAATTCGCAAATCACAGAAGTTAGATTAAATGGCTTTGAAGATGCTTCTTTCTGGCTTGTTTCTATGCCTATTGACCAAGGTATTATATCAAAACAATCAAGAAGAGGTTTTCCTAAAGACCTTTCTGCAGATAACTCAAATATTGCAAGAAGAGATGATAAATATGGAATACCAAAATCTTATTCAAAAGAAAAAGTTCTTGGAGTTAAAGTAGAATACATCTCAAGAGGTTATAACTGGTTTTCTATCAGACCTGTAAAACCAATTGTGATTGAAGGTATATGTCAAAGTATATCTGTTTGGGTTGCAGGAAGAAATTATAAACACTGGTTAAAAGGTATTATTCAAGACTTTTATGGCAATGAAAGACTTCTATACATTGATAGATTAAATTTTATCGGTTGGAAAGAACTTTCTTTCTCTATACCTGAAGTTGTTACACAAAGAGATTTTCACTTTGTTGACAAACAGGGTATTAAATTTAATGGTTTTGTTGTAGAATGTGATCCTATGGAAACATTTGGTGTTTATTATCTTTACTTAGATGAACTTAGATCAGTAACAGATATTTTCAATGAAAAAATCAGAGATATTGATGATATGAGGGATGATTGGTAAAAAAAACAAACCTCACTTAATGCTATTCAAAAGTCCACAAGAGACTTCTGAATAGCATTTTTTTTTGCTGTATGTAATTGATATTCATCCTAAACTAACTTTTGAGACGCCCTATCTAAATAATTTTTGTAAAATTTTAGCTTTTCATAAGAAATTTGATTTAAATAATTAGTTTGTCGTTAAATTTTGACAAAATCCATTCAATTTGATATAATCAGAACAAAAGTTGTATTTTAAATTAATAAGGTAAAAAATGAATTCTTTTTCTTTAGATATTTATAATAAAATAGCATCACAGTTTTTCTATGAATTGGAAATCAAAAACCAAATTTATAGAGAGCAAGACGAAGTTAAACTAATTAATATAACAAAGGATAATAAAAAAGTTATATTTGAAATAGAGTCTTATTTTAAAGATTTATCTTTATATTCGTCTTTTGAGTCTTATGATTCTATCACAATGATTATTATTAAGTTAAGTTATTTTGAGATGGTTTTTAATAATAATATTATTTCTAATAAGGAAATTGTTACTGATGAAATAATGCTTATTTTCTTGAAAATGTTAGGCTTTCAATGTATTGCCAACTCTTATTCGCTTGAAAATATAATAAATATTAATTTTTATCTTGATTATATAGAAAAAATTATTAAATTGGTTAATCAAAATAAATATTCTTTAGAAAAAGACCAAAAAGAAATATTGCAATTTGTTAAAAGATGTTATTATCTTTCATTTCATGAAGTAAATTTTAAGCCTCAAGAAAAAATCTTAAATTTATATCATAATTTAATAGTAGAAGATTTAGAATTTTTAAAAGAAACAAAAAGTTATGAATATTATAATGTGTTGTATAGTTATTTATATATTTTGATTGACCATAAATTTTTTACTATAAACGAGTTAGAAGATTATGTAGATGATGATATATTCAATAATGTATTATCAGATGTTAAAAAAAATATAGGTTTAGTAAAAAATGATAAGTTACAGTTTAAATATTATTCACTTTTTTTTAAATTTGATATTTACAATCTTAAATTGAAATTAAAAAAACACAAAGAAATAGATGAAATTACCAAAAAAAATCTTATAGTTAAATGTGCAAAACTCATAGAACTATTTTATAAAGACAAACATAATGTAGAGTTGTTTTTTGATTCAAATCATCCAATTTTTAGTGTTGATTATAAAGAATCATTGACTCTATTCTCAAAACAAATTGTAAAAATACTAAATGATTCAGAAAATAATGTAAATGATGTACTTTTTATCCTTTTTTTGTTTCTTTCAAATTTCACAGAATATCTTAAACTCAATATTAATATATATAATAGAATAAATTTTATACTAAAAAAGAATTTTAATAGACGAATTAGTGTTATATCAACAATTTTATATTTTAAAACAATAACAGATGCAGAACAACTTAAAACAGAAATAGCAAAATTAAAAAGAAGTATAGAAAAATCTCCAATTTCCTCGCTAATATATCTTTATAATGCAGAAATTGGTTATTTTCCATTGTTATCAGACCAATTAAAGTTTATTCTAAAAATAAACTCGATTATCATAGAAATTAACGAAAAAATATATTATGTCCATAAAATGATTTTGCAAAATATATCAAAATTTAAAAATGATTATAGGTCTTCTCCTGATTACAATATTAAGCTTGAATATTTATTGATATTCTATAATGAGATGAAAAATGTATTTAAAGTAGTGTCTGACCCTTACTTAGTGACAGATGTTGGTAAATTATATGGATATTTTATAGATAATTATATTGAGTCTAAGAGTATGGATTATAGACAAGATTTTGTTGATAAGTCACGATTAGTTAAAATGTCCATATTTGATATAAATCCTATGACTTTTGCAATATCTCTACTTTTTTCTAAACTTGGGAAACTATCTTTGTTTTTAAATCATCAAGACCCAAAAAGATTAAGTATAAAGAAAAAATTTCTTACAACAGCAGAAAAAGAACAATTTGCTCCATTTGTTGACCTTTCTATTGATTTTCTACCAAAAGAAGAGTCTGGGTACGACTGGTTAAAAGTAGAAAATATAATTAAAGAAATTAGAAATAAAGCTTTATCTTCTAAAAATATGACTCCTCCTGAAGCAAGGATAATAAAAGTACTCTGTGCATTTTTTAATAAAGTTACTCGCAATGAAGAAAAAACAACGAGCGTTTTTAATAATTTGTATGACGAATCTTTTGTTAAACTTTATAATTATTGGGACCTCGATCCTATATTTATTTATTATCTCAATATTTATTTCTCAAAAAGAGGAAAACAAGAGTTTGTTGAAGAATATACAGGCGAAAAATTTGATATAACCTTTGGTAGGATTAATAATTCTGTTATATTAGACCAAATATATAATTATGTTGAAGATCTTCTCGAATATACAGATTTAAATAATAATGAGATTTTTGGAATGCTTGACGATGTTTCTAAAGCAGACCAAGAGTTTTTAATAGACCAAAATTTACAAAGAAAAAGAAAATCTGTGATTGAATTGTCTCGTGATATTAAACAAAATAGACTATTAATTTATGAATTAAATAATTTTGATTTAATAGACAAAATGTATCTTTCTGATATACTTAAAAATATCCTTATTATATGTGGAAAATCAAGTATAATTAATCCATTGATCTTTATACTTAATGAATTAATTGAGTTTTTTCAACAAGCTAATATTAAACGAATTTATTTTGAAAAAAGAAACCTTGATATAGAATTAAAATATTCGATAGGAATTATAAGTTTTAATGAGATGATCAAAGAAAATTATCATCAGTACAAAGAATTGATGAAAGAAATAAAATCTAAAATAAGAGTTACATTTCAAATATATAATGAAGAATTTATTATTGCTATATCTAATAACTATCGACTTCATAAAGAAGAAATTAAACAAATTAACGACCAAATACAAGCAGGACGAAAAGCAAGTAATTTGAAAGACGTTTATAAATCATTAGAATTTTCAAAAAATAAAAATAATTATGGCTTAATTATGATACTCCTTTTTTTAAAGAAATTTGGAATTGAAAAATCTTTAAAATTAAATATATTGGATGAAGAATCAAAATTTATTATAACAATTCCACTAAATATAATATCAGAAAATGATCAACAAAAATTAGCCGAAGAAATAGTAAAAGAAATAGATAGAATCCCCAAAATTCCTGAACATATATCCGAACTTAAAAAGAAACTCGATGATCCTGAGTCTTCTATAGATGAAATAGAAAGATTAATTTTGAAAGACCCTTCTTTAACAGGTGACATATTAAAAACGGCAAATTCTTCTTATTATGCCATATCAAAAGAAATTTCATCAATTCACGAGGCTATAACATTTATTGGAGTAAAAGCGATAAGTAATATATTGATTTTTGCAAGTAGTTATAAACTATTAAATAATAAAATTGCAAAAGATAAAATGGAAGGGATTATAAAACATTCAGAACAAACTGCTTTTTTTGCAAAAGAACTTTTGAAATATAAAAAAATTCAAACCAATGCAGATGATATATATCTGGGTGCTTTACTTCACGATTTTGGAAAAATTGTTGTCGAAGGATTAAACCCTGGTGTGTATGAAAAAATTCAGGATACACTTGAAAACAGCAGTTTGTCCATCGAAGATATTGAAGATATTGCGGGCGGATTAAGTCATGCTATGGTTGGAGGGCTTATTTCAGTAAAATGGAATTTTCCAGACATTGTTACAGAAATAATTAGATGTCATCATAGCCCAAGAAGTGTAAATAAATATCCTGACGCTGTTTTTATAGTGTATTTGGCAAATGTACTCACTCATTTTCTTGACAATAAAATAGTGTATGAAAATATAGACCAAAATGTCTTAGAATTCCTTGAAATAGAATCTTCTGAAAAATTAAATAAAATAGCGAATGATATTGATATTTTGTTTAAAAAACATAAAAAAATATAATATCCTTAAATTTTTTGTTTAACTTTTTTGACAAATTTAAAAATTTTGGTTATATTATATAGATAAACAATTAGTAATAGCCCTGACAAATTATTCGATTTTGGTAAAATTTTGCCACAGAGAGTTTTGGAGAACTTTTCCTTATTATATCAACAGTCTCCGTAGCTTTGTGAATGATTTTTTATCTATAAATTGGAATTTGTTAGAAGAATATCTATTGTTTTCACAGTAAAGGGTTATAATAAATAGATTTTTTTAAAATAAGCTAAAAATTGGAGGAAAAATGCCTTTATTAAACGAAATCTTATCGCCTGAAAGAATTATGGTATTAGAAGAGTCAAATCAAAAAGAAATGGTTGAAAAATTGTTAACTATGATAAAAGGGTCTCCTTTAATTAAAAATTTTGATACTATTAAAGATGCTATATGGGAACGAGAAAAAATTATTTCTACTGGTATTGGTCTTGAGCTTGCTATTCCTCATACAAGAAGAGAAGACATAAAGGGTTTTATTGCGTCTGCTGTCTTGGTGAAAAAAGGAGTTGATTGGAAGGCAATAGATGATAAACTTGTTAAATTTGCAATATTGGTTTGTTCTCCATCTGATTCTCATAAACAATATTTAAAATTGCTTGCTCAAACCGTTTTACTTTGGAAAGATGATTATAAGAGAAAAAAAATTCTTGAATCAAATGACCCTTTTCAAATTTACAATATTTTAAAAGAGTTAAATTTTTAGATTTTTTTTATTTTAAAATATACTATCATAGAGACAGATATTGAGAGCATTATAAACATAATTAAAAAACTTGATATTTTTAAGTCAGCGAATGGTAATTTAATATTCATACCGTAAAAACTTGTAATTAAATTTAATGGCAGCATTATTACAGAAAATATTGTTAGTGTTTTAATGCTGTTATTTGTTCTAAATGTTAAAAGTGTATCTATCGATGATGAAAGACCCTGTATTAATTCTTGAAAATCTTCTGCCGTATCAATAAGTTTTGCTATATAATCACCAACATCACCCCAGTATATATCCATATCTTGCACTTCTGCGTTTCTTGTTTGATTTTCTAAAACTAAAAATATTCCTTTTTGTGGTTTAATCGAGGTTTGGAGGAATATTATATTTCTTCTTAATGCAGAAATCTTTTCTACTATTCTAGATGGTTTCATTGTATCAATATTAGAATCAATTAAGTCAATTTCATAGCCTATTTGATTCATTATAGGGAAAACAGTATGAACTAGTTCACTTATTATCTTATAAAGCAAATAATCAGCACCTTTTGAGAAATAACTAGTCTGTATATGCTCGTTTGTTTTTACAAGATTAAAAATATCATATAATTTTGTTAGTTTATTAGAATACAGCGTTATTATATAATCTTTGCCCCAAAGAATATCAAGTTCTTCAATTTTTAATCTTAGGCTTTTTTTGTACCAAATTGGAAAATGTAAAACTATAAATTTATAATCAGGATATGTTTCAATTTTTGATCTTTGTACTTTTGATAAACAATCTTCTATATCAAGATCATGAAATTTGTATTGCTTTGATAAGTACTCAGCGTCTTCTGTTGTTGGGTTTATTATATTTAACCACTTGATGTTGTTGCTTTCGATTGTTTCAATCATAAAAAACCTTATATATATAATATGTTGCCACTTAAAGCAGGTAAAGTTAAATTACCGCTACAATATTCTTCTGTCTCAGTATAATACGAATCTCCTATGAGTAATTTTTTCCAATCATCCTTTAAATTTATGGTTACTTCTTCATTGTAAGGATTAATTAAAATTAAAATTTTTTCGTAAATATTATCAGAACTATCTTTCTTCTTAAGAATATAGGAAATCCCATTTTTAAAATGATTTGGAAAAATATCGTAATCAAACTTAATTGCTTCTCTTAAATTATGTTCTTTTGTTATTTTAAATAGAGAATGTTTGCTTCTAATGTCAATTAAATTTTTGTAATATAAAAACACATCATAAAATTCTTTTTTCCTATTCCAGTCTATTTTATTTATAATATCACCTGCATTATAGCTATTTTCAACGCCAAATTTAGTCCGTAAAAAATCTTGTCCAAGATGTAATATTGGGATACCTTGACTTGTCAATAATAAAAAACCACAAAGTTTGTGCATAGCTTTAATCTGTTCTTTTGTTTCATTATTTGGCAGATCATATTCTTCTCGCTCTGTTATCGTAAAGTAGAGTTTATCAAAAAGTGTATTGTTATCATGAACTTCTACATAATTAATTGTCTCAATTGGAGATGCTGCAAATGTATTTATACTTCCAAGTATTCCTTGAATAATTTTGTCGTAATTATATTGCCCTTTTGTTTGGACATAACCTTTATCTTTTTTATCAAATACACCACCCTTAATTGCATCCCTAAACTCATCATTAAACACCATGAAACCTTTATTCTTTTGAGTACCTTTGTATGTTGGTTGAATAGGGGTTGTGCCGCCAGTCCAAGGTTCTCCATAAATAATTATATCTTCTTTTACTTTTTTTAATTCTTCTATTAAAATAGAGATCGTATCAATGTCTATTAAACCCATTAAATCAAATCTATAACCATCAAACCCATAAAATTCTGTCCAAAACTTGAGGCTATCTATAATAAATTTTCTACCCATTGGTGATTCGCTTCTAAACTCATTGCCACAACCAGACCCATTTGACACATATCCATGTCCACCAAAACGATAGTAATAATAAGGAACTGCCCCATTAAAAGAAAAAACCCCATCGCCTTTAAACCCTTCAGCCGTATGATTGTAAACAACATCGAGTATAACCTTAAAGCCTTCTTTATGTAAAAAATTTATTGCTTCTTTTACTTCTCTAATTTTTATGTCGGTTTTCCAGTTAGTTGCATAAGCACCATCAACTGTATTAAAAAAATTCGGCATATAACCCCAAGCGTAAAAATCAGGGTCATGTTCTTCATTATCAAAATCCTGTATCGGCATAATTTGTATTGTATTTACACCAAGTTCTTTAAAATGGCTAACTAAAGTTTTTATGTTAGTAGAAGCATCTCCATTTAAATATGTGTCCTTTTCTCCCAACGCCAAATACTTACCATTATTTTTACTACCAGAACTTTTGTCTATCGATATATCTCTAACATGAATTTCATAAATAACAGAATCTTCTATATTTTCTCGTAAATCTCCATTATAAGTAGTAGGATAATCTTTTAAGTCTACAATCAATGATTTTCTTGATTTACCGATTATACAAGTAGCATAAGGGTCTGCTACTTCTCTTTTTGGGTCAAATATTGATAAGTTTCCTTCAAACCTGTAAGAATAATATTTACCTTTTAAATCTTCATCAATTGTGATTTCCCATACACCAAAGTTATTTTCTTTTAGATTGTAAGTTTTGTAAAGAGAACCTTCGATTGTGTTAAATACATTTAAAATAACTTTAGTGGATATAGGAGCAAATATTTTAAAAACTGATTTTTCTTTTGAATATGTAAGACCAAGATCATTGTCTTGATAGTAGAATGTTTTTGAGTCCAATACTTTGTGAGGTATTACTTCAATTTTGTTTTTTTCAAAGCCTATTTTGTATAAGTTTTTTACGTCTAATCTTTCTGTATTTATTATAACCTGATTATCAAAAATTGATTTTATAGAATAATCTGCTAATTTATTTTCTTTAAAAAAAGAAATTTTACTTGCAATGTCTAAATTAACAACTGAAGAAAAATAAATTGTTATTGTATTAAAATCATCCATTAAAGCATTGACAAGTTTAATTTTATAATGCTCTTCTTTATGCACTTTAATCCCCTTTTTTTGATTTTTTTTCCATTATCTGGTGATAACAAAGCCCACCTGTGAGAGTTCCAAACAAAATACCGATTATATAAAAAATAACATTATCAAACTTTAGGTTGTATATAGAAGGTACAATTATTCTAATTATATTTAGACCACTACCCGTAATGTTATAAAAGATTAATACTAATATAAATATTATTCCACCTATATACAAAGCCCCAACTTTTTTGTTATTTATAGAATATTTATAAGTAAACATAACAATAAAAGAACCAATAAATTCTACTATTATTATAAAAAAATAGGATGGAATATCACTTTGTGAAATTAGATACTGATTTATCGTTACTAATGTATAAGACATTGATTTACCAAAAAGCATTGTTAAAAGAAGCCCTGCAAGCATTCCACCAATAAATTGTGAAACTATGTAAACTGCAAGTTCTTTAATATTTATTTCACCCATAATAAACATAGTAAAACTTATGGCAGGATTAAAATGACTTTTTGATATTCTCAAAAATATAGCAAACATAATTAGCGTAGAAAAACCAAACACTAATGCTATACCCAAAGTACCAATAGTCGAGTTTAACACATTAAGTTCAATAGCCGAAAGACTAAGAAAAATAATAAAAAATGTACCAAACAATTCACAAATAGCTTTTTTTAACATAGATTATATTATATTACAATTTTAATAAATTTTCTATTCTTTTTTGTGAGAATTTTTTGAAATTTTAAATCTAAACACAAAAGAATATTTTGTATTTAAAAAAAATAATACATATCGCTAAAAATGGTTAATAACACGAATTTCGATTTAATAAAATAAATCTTAGATAAAACACGAAGTTCACGAAGAATGGAATAAAATCTTAATAAAAAACACTTTATGTTATACCAAATCGTTTCTAAAAGGGCACTCAGAATAATATCGCATCAAAAATTAATTTAAACCACGAATGGCATAAAAAAAATACGATAAAGAAAATATTCTGATTAAAAACTTCAATAAATTTAAAAAATAATATTTTTTATCGCTAAAATCAGTTAATAGTTGGTATAAAAAAACAAAACAAAATTATGGAGTGATTTTTATAAAATAAAAACAATAGGGAAAATTGACACTATATTATTTTACTCTTTGTAGTAAAATATCTCACGAAGTCACAAGGAACACAAAAAAAAGAATGAAAAAAAAATCCAAAATTCTTTTTCTTTATACCTTTGCATCCTCCGTGAGATATTTTCTCAGTTAAATTAATCCATCCAAGTAATTTATCTGACTATCATTCTATCTTCTTAAAGCCTCAACAGGTTCGATAAATGCTGACTTTAATGATGGAAATATAGTACATAATGCTGATAAACCAAGTCCATAAAAAAAACCAAAAAGAATTATAGACATATCAAATTTAATAAACAATGTATTCGCCATAGGCATTTCCATTCCACCACCTGTAAATGTATTTAAGTCCATAGGAAAGATAGAGCCTATTCCAGTGGCAATACCACCTACTAAAGCACCAATAAAAGCACCAAAAAGACTCAAAAAGAGAGCTTCAAAAAAGAATACTTTGACAATTTCAGTTCTTTGCATCCCTAAAGCACCCATCATACCAATTTCTTTAATTCGTTCGTGAATTATCATTATTATAGTATTTATTATTAAAAATGAGGCAATTATTACAAAAACTGAAAATGTAATTGCATAAATAAATTTAAATTGTTCTATCATATTAACAAAGTAATTTGATTTCCAATCTTTAACTATAATATCACTATCTTTATATCTTTCTCTCAATATTTGCATAATAGAGTTAGTTTCTTTCTTGTTTTTTAAATATATATATATATTTTGAGTTTTATCTTGCAAAGTTGTAATTCTTTGCAATTTTTCAAAAGGAACTACAATAAAATTATCATTCATTTGTTTGTAATCAAAATCAATTAGTCCAACAATTTTAGGACTATAAAATTTATCCGAAAATTGGCTTGAAATTATTTTCATATAAATTTTGTCACCTATTTTTACACCCATCTTTTTTGCAAGATTAATACCTATTGCACACTCATTTTTTCCACCATCTTCTGGGAATCTTCCTTCTTGCAAACCACTACTTTTTTTGGTTTTATTAAAATTTTGGAAGTTAATTTCTTCTTGAATATTTATACCCCATATTACGGCATGTTTTGCCATACTGTTAGTTAATGTTGCAAAAGCACTAATTCGAGGAAAAACTTTATTAACACCTTCGATTGATTTTATGTATTGAATTTCTTCTTCTATTGATCTATCTTGAAATTCGACTGGGTATTGTACTGGATAAAAGTCCTTTTTTGCATCAAAATCTTTTGTTGTTACTACAATATGAGATGTCTCAAAAGTTTGAACAACATCAACTATACTATCAACCATTCCAGCAGAAAAACCCAACATAAATATTATAAAAAACACAGCTAAAGCTGAGGCGACCATACATAATATAGAACGTCTTCTATTTCTATAAATATTTCTATAAGCTATCATAACAAGATACAATAGCCCACCTTTTTTTTTCTCTATCATAATATTCTCCTATTCAAACCTTAATGTCTCAACAACTGACATTTTTACAGCTTTTAAAGCTGGTAAAAAAGCCATTGCAGCACTTACTATTGTACAAATTATTACAGAAGCAATCATTGTATGAAAGTTCCATGCTGATCTAAATATCGCTGTTATCCTATAACCAAAATTACCATTCATCTGTTTTGCCATTTCGCTATAATCTATTCCATAGGTAACCATAAAATAATTTAGTGGGATAGAAGCTATATTGCCAATTAGCGAACCTATAAACCCAATTAAACCAGCCTCAAACAAAAATAATATTATAACAGAATGGTCTAAAAGCCCCATAGATCGAAGCATTCCAATTTCTTTAGTTCGTTCGATTACAGCCATAAGCATAGTATTTGCAATACCCATAAACACAATTATAAATAAAAATATTAACATTACTCTATTTGAAACATTATCTCCATTGGAAGCAGCTATATAATCTTTGGCATCAGTTGCCCAGTCTACAATAGTAAGTTCTGGTCTTAGTGTATCTCCTAAGATTTGTTTTACTTTCAAAACAGACTCTGTGTTATTTGGTAAAGCACTCTCAGAAACATCTGCTTTTCTAATACAAATTTGGATTATATGACCTTCTAACAAAAGCCCCATTTCATCTTGTAAAATATCAAGTGGAAGATAGCCAATATTTCCATTTGTCTTTGGGTTTGGGGAATTTACTATTCCACCAACTATTAACTCTATCAATTGATTTATATGTTTAATTTTGCCATTTTCGTCTTTTTTATCAATTACAGTACTGAGTCTAACACTGTCACCTACTTTAACGCCAAGATTTTCTGCTCCACGTTCCCCAATAAGTATTTTAAATTGACCTTTTTCTACAAAGGTTCCCTCTTTAACAAACTTGTAATAACTTAAAGTTTTCTTTTCAAGTTCTGGATCAAGTCCTATAAACAAAAATGGTACTTCTTGTTTTGGACTCAAAAGACTCCCGCCAAATACAAAGTTTGGAGATGCATTAAAACCATTGTCATTAAGTTTTTTTATAATATCTTGATAATTAGTAAAACTTTCATACATAGGAAGTTCATCTTTTTTGTTAAAATAAGCTTTTGCGTAAATTTTAGAAGAACCAGTCTCGTAATTTATTAAATTTCTTTTAGAATCAATATTCATACCTAAAAGCCAAGCATCCATCCAAACATACGCTAAAACACCAACAGCAACTGCTATTAATGTTATTATAGTCTTGACTTTATGCCTTCCAAGATTACGAAGTGATAAGCCAAAATAATCTATTTTTACTTTTTCTTTCATTTTCTTTGCTCCTCCGTTATTTTACCATCCCTAATAAAAATTAATCTTCTTGCATAATCCATAACCATTTTATCATGTGTAGAAAATACAAATGTTGTTTTTTCTTCTTGATTTAATTTAAGCATAAGTTCTAATATCTCTGCACCTATCTTAGAATCAAGGTTTGCTGTTGGTTCGTCTGCAAGGATTAATTTTGGTTTTTTTATTAATGCTCTTGCGATTGCAATTCTTTGTTGTTGACCACCAGACAATTCTTTTGGTCTCCTGTTTTCCATACCTTCAAGTCCAACTTCTTTTAGTGCAAAGTAAGATAGGTCTCTAACTTTTTTTGGGCTATGTCCTAAAAGAGTTAATGGAAAAGAAACATTTTCTAATGCAGTTAATACTGGTATCAAGTTATAAGCTTGGAATATAAAACCAATTTTTTCTCTTCGTAAGTATGCTAATTCGTTTTTGCTAAGGTTAGCAATACTATCTCCATCAACAACCACATCGCCTTTTGTTGGTTTATCAAGGCAACCTATTAAATGCAAGAGTGTAGATTTTCCACTACCAGATGGTCCTACAATTGCAGTAAATTCTCCTTGAGTAAAGTCAATTGTTACACCTCTAAGTGCATTTACAACAATTTTATTTACCTCATAATCCTTAAATAAATCCTTAGTTTGAATGATGCTCATTTTTCTCTCCTCTATAAAAAAATATAAAATAATTACCTAATTTAGTTCTGTTTAATTTTTATCTTCAACGCTTTTTTGATCCCTTTTTAGTTTTGAAACTTCGGTCACTGCATTTAAACCAAAAACATCTGAGCCGTCAATTTTTTCTACAATATTTGTTGGTAATATCAGTGTAGAGTTTCCATTTTTTAAGCCTTCTGATAAAACGCTTAAGCTTTTTAGTTTCATGGCAATTTCATTATCTTTATAATATTTTGATGCCTCACTAAGTTTTTTTGCAACTTCTATTTCTGCTTCTGCTATCTCAATTTTTGCATTTTTTTCTCTTTCTGCTTGAGCAAGCCTACTCATACTATCTTGTAACTCTTTTGGGATTTGAATATCAGTAATTTCTATGTGAGAAATTGTAATTCCCCATTCAGTTGTTTTTTTATCAACTTCTTTTCTAACAATTTCTTCTATATTATCTCCTTGTTCGAGTAAGACAGAAAGCGTATTCATGCTAATAGCATTTCTTAGGGCAGTTTGGCTTGATAAAACTACTGCTTCGATATAATTTTCTACTTCTAATATAGCCTTCTCTGCATCCCAAACAAGCCAAAAACACAAAGCATCGACAGTAACAGTGACACTATCTTTTGTAAGCGTTGTTTCTGCCACAAAATCAGTAACTCTAATCCTTAAATCCACAATTTTAGTAACAGAATCTATAAATGGTATTAAAATAAAAGGTCCAGGTCCTTTTACTTTTCTGAATTTACCAAATCTTAAAACAATTGCTCGTTCCCATTCTTTTGCTATTTGTATCATAGGCGATATTAACGCTCCTATACATATAAAGATTGAGTAGTATAAAGAACTTACTCCATTAAACCAAAACAATACAAAAATAGTCAAAAAACAAAATTTAATTATAGCCTCCCACCTTGGTAGAAAGATAATTATAAGCATAAAAATATAAGGAAAACAGACTAAGATGACGAAATCCTTAAGATTAACCTTGTTATTCATAAAGAACATAACAAACCCAATTAAAGCAAAAGATATAAAAATCAGCGTGTTTATTGGATTTATAGCTAAATCTTTCTCAAATTGTTTCTTAATAACATTCTTAATTAAGTAATTTTTATCGTTTTTAAAACTAAACACTACTCATCCTCCTTAAAATTTTTGAGTATATTAATTGCCTCATTTTTATCTATACCCAAACTACTAATCTCTTGCAAGAATTTTCCGCAAATTTCGTCTGCCTTCTTTTTTAGCTCAATTTCGCTTACATCTATTTTTTTATAAGAAATAAAAGTTCCGCTTCCTACCTGTGTTATCACAAGTCCTCTAATTTCGAGTTCATTATAAGCTTTAGCAATTGTATTAGGATTTATCTTTAAATCAATTGCAAGTTGTCTAATAGTAGGAAGTTTGTCGCCAGGCTTTAGCTTGCCAACGCTTATATTAAACTCGATTAGCTGAATAATCTGTCGATAAAACGGAACTCCGCTTTTTGTATCCAATATAAAGTTAATACCTAACTCCTTTAAATATGGAATTTTTTCTTTGTAAAACAAAACTTCCTTTTTATCCATAAAAACATACTCTCACTACTTGTATTATTGTACTACTATACTAATACAAGTATAATTATAATAATACAATATGTCAAGCTGAAAATGAATTTTTATTAAAGAAAATATTTTATTGATTTGTGATTAATATGGATTTAATTTGAAAAAATAAGTTGTGTGAGAGAAAAAAATCTTTCTTTGAATTGTTTTATTGCAATAAATTCATTCCAATAACACAGATTTAAGAATATTACCGCAGATTGACACCGATTACGCTGGTTTTGGTTAGAATTATATCTTATTTATTATTATTTTAAACAATTCAACACTTTTATTTTATTATCAGCAAAAAGTATTTCATCCAAAGCATTATCTAGTTTTTCACTATCAAAACAATTATTTATAAATTGTTTTTCGTCATCTCTCATGCCAAATTTTTTTGATAATAAACGGATTAAAGTTTCTTGTTGTTTTTCAATTTTGCCTTCAATTTTGCCATCTTTTCGTAATCTCATAGCAATTGTCATAGTTTCGCCTCCATCTTATAACACAGATTTTAAGAAGATTATCACAGATTGACACCGATTACGCTGGTTTTGGTTAGAATTATATTTTATTTCTTATTTATTTTAAACAATTCAATACTTTTAGCTTGTTATCAGCAAAAACAAACTCATCCAAAGCATTATCGAGTTTTTCAACATCAAAACAATTATTTATAAATTGTTTTTCGTCATCTCTCATGCCAAATTTTTTTGATAATAAACGGATTAAAGTTTCTTGTTGTTTTTCAATTTTTCCATCTTTTCGTAATCTCATAGCAATTGTCATAGTTTCGCCTCCATCTTTAATTATTTTGTCTATTTTTTCGATTATTATTTCTTTTTTGTCTTCTTTTACTACGCTAAATAGATATTCTATTACAGTTTCGATAAATTTTATACCTTTTTCTGTCTTAAAATATATTTTACCAATTTCTAAATAATCTGTTATGTTTTTAATAAATTTCTTTTTGTCTAATATGTTTTTCATTATGGATAGCAATATTTTATTCTCAATTGAGTCAAACAATTTATCTTTTATCTCTTGATCTGTGTATCCAGACAAATCTATAAGTAAATAATCAAATATTGGTATAAATTTTATTAAATTACTATCAATTTCTGTAAAATACTCATTCAATCTACTATATTTCCATGTTTCTAACCCATGATAGAATATTATTGGTATTACAACTTTCATTTCTTCTTTAGATTTAATCTGTTGTTCCCAGATTCTTAGGATATATTTTAGCAATTGTAAATGTGGTCTATCAGTAAAATAACTTTTATGTTCAAATAATAATGCTATTTTAATCTCTACGTTTTTATAATTACAAGTATAAACCAAGTCGCTAAAATATTTTTTTAACTTACTGTCTGTATAACTATTATTATCAAGAGCTAGAGATTCCAATAATAGATTATTCTTGATTTCTTCTGGAAAAGTATTATTAATCAAATCAATAGCATTTTCTTTTTTAGTGAAATTGGATTTAAACATTTCGTCGTGATAACTTTTCATAGTTAAAATATAGCAATTTGTTATTAAAAGTCAAGGGAAAATTTACCCTCTTAATCACTGATATTCAATTTGCTGATAAACGAGACCTGACAGATATTGAAAGTAAAAAAAAATCTTAATATTCTAAATTTATTCCATTTTAAGATTTTCTATATTTTCCCTTGACGGGAAGTCTAAAATCTCCTATCATTAAAAGTATTGATTTATTATACAAATTAAAGGTTTTTTATGAAAGTATTAGTTGTTGATGATAGTACAACTATTAGATTCACTTTAAAAGCAATTTTATCTGGAATGGATTATGAAGTCTTAGAAGCCGCATCAGGTGAAGAATCAATAGAATTATTTAAAAAAAATTCTATTGACCTAATTACGATGGATATTGAAATGGATGGGATTGATGGTTATGAGGCTTGCTCGATTATACGACAACTTGAACATGAAAGAGATAGTAAATCATTTATACCTATAATATTTGTTACAAATGTAGATACTCTTGAAGGGCGTGTAAAAGGATTTGAGTCTGGAGCCACAAGTTTTATTACAAAACCATTCAATAAACAGGATATTGTAAACATTTTAGAGATGATTAAAAATCCTAAGAATATTTTTGCTGGTGTAAATATATTAATCGTAGACGATAATGTTCAATCATCCAATTTAGTATCAAGTATTATAAAAGAGCATGGGGCAAACGTTCTAACGACTTCAGATGGAAATAATGCTATTGATTTTATAAGACTTTACCCAGACAAGGTGGATTTAATTATAACAAATTATAGTTTGCCTAAAATGAATGGAAATGAGGTCTGTGCTAAAATAAAAAATCAACTTGGATTAAAAAAAATTCCTATAATAATGATGTTAAAAAAAGAAGAACAAGATAAAATTCTTGATGTTTTTAAGGTTGGTTGTAGTGATTATATTACAAAACCTTTTATTAAAGAAGAATTTATTGCAAGACTAAATACTCATCTTGAATATTTTATATTAAATAAAGCTTTAGAACATAAGATTGTAGAATTAAAACGCTTAAATAAATTAAAAGATGACTTTTTAGCAGTTTGTTCACATGATTTAAAATCCCCTTTGACTGGAATTATTGGTTTTTCAAATATTCTACTTAAGAAAGATTATATTCAAGAGCATGATAAAGAATTTATAAAATTGATTGGTACCGCAGGAGAATTTCTCAAATCTGTTATAAATAATTTATTGGATATTGCAAAAATTCAATTTGAACAAACTCTCGAATTTAGTAGTATAAATATTATAAACACTATTGAAGATGCTGCTAAACCAATGACAATTATTGCTAATTCAAAACAAATAAACCTTTCAATAATTAATAGAGCAAATACCCAATTAAATGTTATGGGCAATAACAATGCTTTGCTTAGAGTTTTCAATAATCTATTATCAAATGCGATAAAATTTACACAAAAAGATGGTGTGATAGAAGTTGTAATTGATAAAATTAATGATAATTCAAAAGATTTCGTTGCAATTTCTGTTAAAGATAATGGAATAGGAATTTCAAAAGAAAAATTAAATCATTTATTTGACAAATTTTCTAAAACATCAAGACCTGGTACTGAAGGCGAAACTGGCACAGGACTTGGGTTATCAATAGTGAGAGAAATAATAGAAAAGCATTTTGGTAAAATTGAAGTTACAAGCGAAATAAATAATGGTTCAAATTTTAAAATAACACTGCCAATGACAAGTTAAAAAAGCTATTTCCGATAAAATTTCTGCAAAATTCTTTGTTATTCTGTTGCTAAAATCTCTAAAAATTTTAATTCGACATTTGGGTTGATAGATAAATTTTTAAATAATCCAACAATAGAAATGTAGATTCGTCCCTAGTGATAGACCCAAATCCATTTTTAATAAACAATAATTAAAAAAACATTAAAATTTTTGTATTTTTTTATTTTTTTTTAAAAATAAGTATTGACTTTTTAATAAAATAATTATATATTACACTTAATAAGAAACACTAATTTAGGTTGTAAAAGCTCATACAATTTTAATTAGATTTTTAGAAAACTTTGAATATGATTTTTGAACAAAAAAAACTTACTCCTTTATAAAAGCACTTCGTTGTCAACGGAGTGTTTTTTTTTAAACATCTCTTTTTAAATTTATTTTATTGCAAAAAAATTTGACAAAATATGTTCCTTTAATTATAATCCCAACTCTATGAGTGAAAAACATTTTTTTAGGGCTACGTTACTTATTGCAATATTTTCTTTTTTATCACGAGTTTTGGGGTTACTTCGTTCAACTTTACTTGCTGCTTTTTATGGAGCTACGCAAAGTTCTGGGTTGAATGATTGTTATACAGCGGCTTTTAAGTTACCAGATATTATTTTTAATCTTGTAGCAGCAGGCTCCATTTCTATCGTATTAATACCATATTTTACTGGATTACTCAAAAAAGAAGACAAAGAAGAACTTAATAAAGCGTGTTCGCAATTTTTAAACTTTTTCTTTATATTAATGAGTTTTTTCTTACTAATAGCCTTCTTTTTTGCACCTATTTTTGTAAAAAACTTTTTAGTTACAGGTTGGGAAAACAATCAAAATATTCTACTTACAATCAAATTGACTCGTATTTTATTACTACAAGTCTTATTTATTACACTTTCGGGTATTTTTGGTTCTTATCTTAATGCAATACAGAGATTTGCATTTTATTCATTTGCTATGCTTTCTTATAATGTAGGTATTATCATAGGTGTTGTTTTTTTTGCAAATTTTTTGAGTATAGAAGGTGTTGTTTGGGGCGTAGTTTTGGGTGGAATACTACACTTTTTAATACAAATGATAGGTGGTGCTATAAATGGGTTTAAATATTATTTTAGCCTTCCAAAATTTGATAAGGATGTGAAAGAATTATTTTTGGTTGCAATACCTCGAATTATCGCTATTAGTGGAGATCAGATAATTAGGTTTTTTTTGGTGAATTTTGCATCTTTTATATTTATAGGCTCAATTTTTATTTTTGATAATGTAGAAAATATTGGAATGATTTTTTATGGAATAATAGCTGTGAGCATATCGACTACCGCATTCCCCATTTTTGTTAAACTTTATAATGAGTGCGAATTTGATAAACTCCTTGAGTCTTTATTTGAAAAACTACGAGGACTTTTATTTTTTATTTTACCATTGACTATTTTAATGATAATTTTTAAGAAAGAAATAGTAGAAATCTTACTCGGATATAACAAATTTGGTCAAAATGATATTTTAATTACTGCCGATGCTCTAATGTATTACTTAATTGGAATACCTTTTTTATCAATAACAATAATTGTAGTAAAATTTTATTATTCTCAAAAAAAATCTTTAGTCCCTATGATTATTGCATTAATTTCGATATTTATTACAATTACACTTTCTTATTACATGTCAAAAAAACTTGCAGTATCTGGACTTTCCTTTGGAAGAAGCATTGGATTTATAGTTCAGGCTATACTACTTTTGATTTTTATTAAGATTCTAAACATAAAAGAGAAAAAATTTAGCCAATTTCCAAAAAAAATAATTTTTGATATTGTAAAAATTGTTTTAATTTCTACTATTATACTTATAATTGGACTTATTCTACATTCAAATATACAATTTAGCCAAAATGTAAAACTTAATTCGCTTCTAAATATTTTTGTATTTGGCTCTATTTTGGGTGGAATCTACTTTTTATTTTCATTTTTACTAAAAATACCAGAAATTAAATTTATTACTAAGAAAATTTTTAAAAAAAATTGAAATTTTACTATTATAAAAGTATAATTATTATATAAGGCTATAAATAGACCTGTCAGATTTTTGAAACATAACAGGTCTTGGTGGTTATAATTTTGGAGAATGCTATGAAAAAATTTATTTTGTTTTATATTTTTGTTTTTTGTTTTGCTATTTATTCTCAAGAGCTTCCTATAAAAGTTATTGAAAAAAAAGGAAATGTTGATATTAAATTTAGAGATGATAAATGGGGAAGTGTTGCGGTCGAGGATGTTTTGATTGGTGGCACAGAAATTTTCACAGGTTTTAATTCACAACTCAGCTTAGAACTTGGAGAAGGGACTTATGTTACTATAAATCAGTTATCTAAAGTTATAATTGATAACATAAGAGTTAAAAAAAGTGAAGCAAGTATGGAATTGTACTTGGCAAATGGTTTTTTGGTAGTTATGGCAAAAAAAGCAAATGATATAAACAATAAAATTATAGTTACATTTATGGAAGGTAATGTCCAATTTGAAAATTCGGGTGGTGAAATTTATTTAAGAAAAGAACAAGGAGCGATTATTAAATGTTTTTTAGGAAAAATAAAAATCAACCCTAAAATAAAAACTTTTTATTGGATAAATAAGAATGAAATGTGCGGAATAACCACTGGTGGCTTACTTGTAGAAAACGATATTTTTTTACGAAAAAGGTCTAACACTCTGCCAAATGATATAAAAAATCCAAATGAAATTGATTACTATTTCAATGTAATTTGCCAACCCTATACAAGCGATATTGGCACAAACGATTACAAGGGAGCAAATTCTCCGTAAGATGTGAATTTCTAAAGATATGGATGAAAATAATTAAAGAAATTTCAGAAAAGGGAGGTAGTAAATCTATGACTATTGCTATGAAATTAAAAGAAGAAAGTAAAACTGAGGGTAAGATTGAAGATACTATTAATCTTTTTAAAGAAGGTGTTTTCTTATAAATAACATATAAATACAGGTTTAAATAAAAACGAATTAGAAAAGGTAATAAGGATTCAAAAAAGAAATAAATGAAACTCTGTGAGAGAATAATATATTACCCAAATATTTTACCAAGTAATGGTGTTTTTACAGAAATTGCCTTGTGAGGGCAAACTTCTTGACAGCAATAGCACCTAATACATTTTTTGTAATCATAAATAGGTGATTTTTGGTTATCATCATTTTTAAAGAATACTGCTTTTGGTTCAACAGGGCAGGCTTTAACACAGATTCCACACTTAACACATTTGTTATTTTTTATTACAGGTCGTGGGGTAATTAAATTTTTGAGAGGTAGTAAAAATTTAAACACTGCATTATCTTTTACAGGTTTATGTGGTATATCAAAGTCTTTCTTTACAAAAGTTTCTATATCATCACCAACTAACTCAATTTCAGAAAAATCACAATTCCCAAGCCCTATTTCGTTACCGTAAACATTTGTAGGTATGTACTCAGGTGGAAGATTCACCATTCTACAAAAAACACTGTCAACTGCAACTGGATCAGCAGATACTATGATACAGTTCATATTAACAGGTTCACCACTTGCAGGTCCATTTCCTTGCATTGCAATAACACCATCCATAATATATAATCTTGGTTTTAAGAATTTGGTTAATTCAACAAGCATTTTAGAGAAATTTGTTGCATTTGGTATTTTTACATGGAAACGTGCCTTATTTAAGCCATAAATACAACCAAATTGATTTTTTACAGCACCTGTAATTCGAGTAAGTTGATGTGATTTCATTTTTGAAAGGCTTATAATCCCATCTGCTTCCAAAACGCCAAAAGCTATATCAAATTGTTTACCATAATAGCCATCAGGATAATCAACTTTTTTTCCTCTTTCAAAGTCGGCTAGCTTCACGTTATATTTTTCTGCAATATCAGTAATGCCAGATTTTTTTAAAGCGACAATAGGAGGATCAAACCCTGGCGAATCCCCGTAACTCACCTCAACCCCTTCTTCTTTCAAAAGTCTTACTGTTGCTTCAAAAATTGCAGGATGTGTAGTTGTTACTAATTCTGGGTTTCTTCCTGCGAGTATGTTTGGTTTGAGAAGGATTTTTTCACCTTTTTTTACGAAGGATGACATTTCACCAATTAAACTCAACGCTTTTTTAATTGAAATATAAACTGTTTCTGGTTCATAATTTTTACATCTAATTATTGCAACTTTTGACTTTGCCATGATCATTCCTCATTAAAAAAATCTAAATGTTTTGTTAAATTGATTATTTGTGGGCTTATGATCTCTTGTTCTTTAGTTAAATCTTTTTGATAATAATTAATTCCAGATTTTGTCAAAAAGTTGAAAAAAGATAATTTTTCTTCTTCTGGAATTAAAAATATTTCATTTTTCTTTACTTCGTAAGCTTTTATAACTTTATTTTCTATAATTGTTTTTATTATTCGTGCTTTTTCTTCTGTTTCACAAAAAAATAAAGTACCAGTAATATAAAAAAAAGAATTGTATTTATCAAACCATTGTTTTATTGTTGCTTCTACATTTGCTGACAAATTTATATTTATCTGTTTTAAATAATTAATAAAAAAATCAAAACTAAAACCAAAAAGAATTCCTCTTTTAATTGAGCTTTCTGTAATTTCGTATTCTACAATTTTATTATATTTTATCATATCAGCAAACAAAGCTGGTATATAAAAATCTTTGTCATTAGAATTCGCGTTTATATAAAGGTTAAAATTTGAAGTAACTCTAACATCCATTTTTTCGTAAATCGAATCTTTTGTAAAATAATTTATTATTATTGTATTATTATCAATTTGTACAAGGTTTAATTCTTTTAAAAAATGTAGAATGTTATTAATATCTAATTTTAATGGCGTTGTAACATAATTAGTTAAAAGAAAAGAAGTTAGCCATAATTTTTTTAATTCTTCCATATCAATTCTTATATCTTTTTCAAAAGAATAAAAATGAGTTAATATAGCATAAGCTTCTGGAAATGTAAATCTTACAAAAAATAAAGATTTTTCTACTTCTGGTAAGTTGAAATAAGACTTTATATTATCTAAATTTATATTTCCAGTTTTATCTCTAAAAGCAGCACAAAAAAAATGGCTTATATAATTATACTCCAACCTTTTTAATGAAGAATAGTTTAAAAAAATATCCTCAATTGTAACTCCATCTTTTTTGTAAACAGCGTTTGCATTTGAAAAAGTCAAATCTTTTGAAATAAAATAATTTATTAAATTATTAATATCAATCAATGTTTTTGAATGATAATTTTTAAGTTCTGACTCAGAAATAAGAGAATATTTAATTGTTTTTTCTTCTTGTGGAAAATAAATATGTGGTATTACAAGAGTAGTATTATTTCTTAAAAATATTATTTTTTTTAGTAATAAATTTGATATTGCCTTATTTATAATATTTGTTGGAATTTTCAAAATTATATGTAGTTTTTCTGCAATAAAATCATAAGGAACAAAAATATTCGCAGATAATTCTTTTAATACATCAATTTCTTGTGGAGTTAATTTTTCGATTACCGATTTAACAAAACTCTCTTTTGTAAGCGATGATGTAAGATTATTAATATAAGAAAAATCTGGTTTTTTAATTAAGATTTTTCCAAAAAATAATTCGTAAAGTTCAATTACTTCATTTTCTTCTAAATAATTCAATTTCATTAATCCTTGTTGTCCCATATAATTTCCTCTTGCTTCCAAAAATCAATTTCATAACTATAACCTTGCTCAGCCAAAAACCTTTGTCTTTTATGAGCATATTCTTCTTCAATAGAATCCCTTGTCGTTAAAGAATAAAAATAAGAAACATTATTTTCTTTTGGTCGTAAAATTCTACCAAGTCTTTGTGCTTCTTCTTGTCTTGAACCATAAGTTCCACTTAATTGTATTAAAACAGATGCTTCTGGTAAATCAATAGAAAAATTTGCAACCTTACTTACAACCAAAACTTTATGTTCTCCATTTCTAAACTTTTTGTACAACTGATCTCTAATCGAATTTACAGTTTTACCTGTTATAAGAGGTGCTTTAATTTCTTCTGAAATTTCTTTTAATTGGTCAATAAAATGCCCTATGACCAAAATAGAAAGCCCATAATGTCTTAATAAAATATCTTTTACAACTTGATACTTTAATGTGTTCTTTGCAGCTATATTAAATTTTACTTTCTGATCTGCAATTAAATATTCCATAAGTTGTTCTTTTGGAAGAGGAAGTTTTATTTCAAAACATTTTGCTTCCGAAATCCATCCTTGTTTTTCTAAAACTTTCCAAGGGGTGTCAAATTTTTTTGGACCAATTAAACAAAAAACATCTTTTTCGTGCTCGTCTTCTCTTACCAAAGTTGCAGTAAGCCCAAGCCGTCTTGTACTCTGAATCTCTCCAGTAATTTTAAAAATTGGGGCTGGTAATAAATGAACTTCATCATAAATTATAAATCCCCATTTATTACTCTGAAAAACAGAAAAATGAGTAAAATCATCTTCTTTACTCTTCCTATAAATTAAAATCTGGTATGTACAAACTGTAACTGACTTAATTTCTTTTTTATCTCCTGTATATTCACCAACTTCATTTTCTGTTAAATGAGTTTTATCGAGTATTTCTCTAATCCATTGATGAACAGCAGAAACACTTGTACACAAAATTAACGTATTTGTTTTAATTTTTGACATTATGTCTATACCGACAATAGTTTTACCTGCACCACAAGGTAAAACTATTGTCCCATGTCCTCCCATATTTGTTCCAGACATATAAAACGCATCAGCTGCCATAAGTTGATAGTCTCTCAATTTAAAGCGATGTCCAGATAAAGCAACATCTCTTATTTTTATATCCAAAGGCTCTCCATCTGTGTAGCCTGCGATGTCATAAACTGGAATATTATAATTAAAACAGGCTATTTTTAGATCGCCTCTTTCAAGAAGGTTTATCAGATATTTTTGGGGCTCAATTTTTTCAATTAAAAATTTCTTTAATTTTGGATTAGATATTATTTCCTTTTCTACATTAGAATCTTTTATATTTAATATTAACTTTGTAGGGTTTTGTTCATACTTAACAATTTCTACAATGCCAAACCTATTATAAATAGTTTTTATTTCTATCATTACATTTTGAGGTAAATCAAATTTTGAATGCGTATTAAGAAAATCTAAAATTCCATTTAGAGTAACCCCAGCTGCTGCTGCATTCCATAAACTTAATGCAGAAATTTTATAAGTATGAATATGCTCTGGTGATTTTATTAATTCTGCAAATTTAGTAAGCTCATTTCTTACAATTTCGAATTTCTCATTATAAACCTCAAGCAATAAAGAAGAATCGCTTTGAATTATAAGGGGATTAGATGGATTTGCCACTATTCCTCCAGAATTTTTACAAATACTTTTAAGATTTGCAGAAATATACATTTTACCCGTAAACGAATATAGGTAAATGATAAAAAAATTATATATAAAAAACATCGTAATAAATTACTGTTTTTTAGTAACCCCTTATTATAAAGCATTTTTTGATTATTTTCAACTAAAATTTTTAAAACAATTTTTTTTGTAGAGTAATTTTGAAACAAACCTCTCTCATAAGGATTCTATTAGTAAATAATTTCACAAAATTAGAATTCTTTTATTGAGAAAAAGGTAATTTTCTTTATTCTCATTATGTGAAGTTTTATAATTAAATAATAATTCAATATTTGAGTTAATGATTATTATTTGTTAAATTATATATAAAAAACATAGAAATATTGCATTTTATTTATATTTTGTTTATAATTGATATTAATAAAGAAATATACATAAACAAATTAAAGATTTAGTTGTTTTTTATTTTAATATATAAATTCAATATTTTATATAAAAAGTAAAAAAACATTTTTTGGTAATATTTAAAAAAAGAAGTTATAATTAATATATATAGAATATTCTAATTTTTTTAAAGAAATAAGTCGATTCTTTGGGATATTCTATTATCAACTATATATATAAAAGTATTAATTTAGTAAATAAACTTAAATTATTTTATAATCAAACGAGTTGAGTTTGTCAAAATTTCTATAATAAAATGGATTGTAAATAATAATTATAATTCATTATATAATAAGTAGTTATACGAGTTTGATTATATACTATAAATTGATGAAATTGGTGACAATTTCATCAATTTATAGTATATTTAAATATATGTTTGTTTTTTTCAAATAATTTATTAAATTTATTTTAAGGGAAACCTTAGTAAGAGAGGTATTTATGTCTGCAAAAAAATCAATAACAGTTCAAGTAATATTACGATTATTTATAATAATTATATTTCTCATGGGGCTCTTTATAACTCTTTCGATAAAAGCCGAAACAGACAAGGTAAATAATTCTATGAGAAAACAGGCTGATATTATATTAAATAGGGCTTCTAATAGTCTAATTCAACCATTATGGAATTTTGATGAAGATCAGGTATTAAAAATTTTATCTTTAGAAATGGAAGAACAAAACCTTTTTGCTATTATTATTTATGATACAAAACAAAATTTTTATAGAGGTAAAATTAAAAATGATAAATGGGAAATAATAAATATTGAAGATTTTGAAAAACAAAAAACTCTAATCAAAGGTGATATGATAAAAAAATCAATAAATTTATTAAAAGATGGTGATAACTTGGGTAATATTGATATATATTTAACAAAAGAGTTTTTTAATAAAGATATACAAAGATTTGCTTTATCTTTTATTATACAATTTGCTATTCTTTTTTCTATCATAGCAGGAGTAATATTTTTTATTTTTAAGAATATGATTTTGGATAATATTAAAATAATACAGGGAGTTTTAAATGATATTTCAAAAGGTGAAGGCGATTTAACAAAAAGAATAGATGTTAAAAGAGATGATGAAATTGGTTATCTTTCACAAAATTTTAATACATTTGTAGAAAAATTAAATTCTATGGTTTTAGAGTTAAAAGAAGTTGTTTGCAAAAGTATAGAAAATGGGAATTTACTTTCTGCAAATTCGTCCGAAGTTTCTGCTACACTTGAACAAATGGCTGCTATAATGACTTCAATAGAAAAAAGACTTGAGAGTTTAAATATAGAAATTTCAAAATCAAATGCTTCAATAAGTGAAATAAATGATTTCTTAAAAAAAGTCGATGGGTTAATTAACAATCAATCTTTTGTTATAACTTCCTCTTCTTCTTTAGTAAAAAAAATAATTGAATCAATTAAAAACATAGCATTTTTCACAGACCAAAATAAAAAACTTTCAGAAAAACTCGTTGGAGCAACAAGACTTGGTGAAGATAATATGAAAAATTCTTTATTAGCAATTGAGGATATTTCAAAATCAACAGGGGTTATCCTTGATATGATTAAAATAATAAAGAATGTTGCAGGACAAACTAACCTTTTGGCTATGAATGCAAGCATAGAAGCAGCTCATGCAGGTGAATACGGTAAAGGTTTTGCTGTTGTTGCTGATGAAATTAGAAATCTTGCCGAAGTAACTTCTGATAACTCAAAAAATATTTCTGCTCAATTAAAAGATATTATGGAAAAAATAAATAAAGCAACAAATATAACAAAAACTACTGGCACTTCTATTAACGAAATCGTTGTAGATATAACAAATCTTGAAGGTTCTACCACAGAAATAATAACAGGTATAGAACAATTATCTTTTAATAGTCAAAATGTAATAAATTCTTTAGATGATCTTTTGAACATAACAGAAGATGTAAAAATATCTTCTAAAGAAATGACTCAAGAAATGAGTGTAATAAAAAATTCTGTCGGTAGTATTACAGATATGTCCGAAGAGACAAGCTCTGGTATTAAAGAAATAACTGTGGGTATAAATGAAATCGCTAATTCTGTGAATGCGTTATCAATACTTAGTATTTCTAATTCGGAAAATATAAATATGCTACAATCTTTAACATCAAAATTTAAAACAAAATAAAATTTAAGACCTGACAGGCTTCAAAAATCTGTCAGGTCTCTATATCACAGTGGCTAAATATTTTATTATTACTTCAAATATTTATCAAGAAATTCTGAAACTGTATTTATATAACTTTCTTTATCACTTTGCATCATACCAAGACAATGGTTAGAATTTTCAAAAATTTTAAACTCTTTTGGGTCTTTTGCTTTCTCAAAAATTGACTCGCTTACAAAAGTAGGGACAAAGCTATCTTTTCCACCGTGTAGAATAAGTAGTGGGCGTGGTGATATTTTTTCAACTTGAGCTAAAACGTCAAATTCTTCGGCTGTTGGATCTTCTCCTGTTTTGTCTTTAATTGCTTTTAATATATCTGGATTAGAATCAAACCAGTATCTATTAGCAGGTCCAGCATCAACCATTACTACTTTAAAATCAGAATATTTTGCAGCAGAAAGGTATGTTTTAAAACCACCTTGAGAAAAACCAAAAATTCCAATTTTTGTAGGGTCTACATCTTTTCTTGTCTTAACGTAATCTAAAACATCTCCAACATCGCTTATTTCTTTGGTTATAGAAAAAACAAATTTTTCTGGCTTTTTTGAATATTGCCAAAATCTTGCATTATAAACGAGTATTTGGTAACCTTTTTCTAACAAAAATTTTGATTGACTCAAGCCAAAAGACATGTCAGAGCTATAACCATGTAAAACTATGATAGTTCCTTTTGCGTTTTCAACTGGTATAAACCATCCATCAAGTTTTAATTTATCTTTTGTTTTAATTTTAACATATTCATATTTTGCTATCTTATATTTTTTTTCAATATCTTGTTTAATATAGTTAAAATCATTTGCTGGTGCAAAACCTTCAAACCTGTAATACTCAAAAGCAGACCCTGCTTCTTTAGATAATTTTGATTTTGTTTTTGAAATATATTTTTTCCAGTTCTCATTTTTTTTGAATCTTTGGTCATCGGCAAAAGTTTGTCCAAAAAAAATATTTGATGAAAAAATAAAAATAATTAAGAAAATAAAAAATCTCATATATGTCTCCAATATTTAATTTAATTTAATATATCAAAAAAAATTATTTTGTACTATTAATATTGCTGATAATTATGAAAAAAAATTGTATAAAATAAAATTTTCACCCATATTAAAGGAGATATTGTAATAATCACTTTCTATACTAAATTTATTGTGATATATTACGGTATCCTATACCCAAATTTAAAGAAAACTATTATTATAATTATAATAATTTAAAATTAAGAAAATAAAGAGGAAGTTTATGGTAACAATATGGACTCTTAATGAATCACAAAAGTTAGTTTTTAATTCTGATCTTGATAATATATTTGGAAAAGGCAATTGGCAACTCGGAGATAGAAAAAAATACGATATTCCAGATATTAAAAAAAGTGATGAAAAACACAATCTTATGCCAAGCCAAGAATATTTTGTCCCAATAGCTGCAAAATGTCTTGGTGAAAAAATTAATCAATTGGATGATATAAAAAAATATTTTTATGATAGATGGAAATATTCAAAATTAGATGATAGAAAAAACTATGAGTATGATAATTTATGGAGAAGTTTTTGGGATATTCATTGTGGTTCTGAGGAGTATTCCAAAATGATAACAAAAAATTATCTAAGTTATTATGATATATTAAAGGACAATCCGAATAATATTTTAATTGCATATAGCCAGGGTGGGCTTGTTGCCAGATACCTTGCCTATTTAAGTGAATATGTTTTTAATGAAGAAAATAAGGTAATTAAAGCCGTTATTACTCTAAATTCGTCTAATTTTGGCTCTCCATTGGCAAATACAAATAATGCAGAGACTATTATAGATAGTGCAATAACTTCTTTTAACACTTTAATTTCTCTATATCCTCAAGATTTTAAGCATTTTAATAAATATTTACAAAATAAAATAGATTTTAAAGATATTTATGGTATTTTTCAAAATTTAAATAAAGACCTCGAAAATTTTGATGGAAATAACCAAACAGAGAGTATTAAAAATATGAAAAGCTTTGTTAGTTCATTAAAAAAATGGCTTAGTGGGCTTCATAATGACAAAGATACAGCTTTTTCTGATTTGAATATTTTTGATATTGATAATAAAAATTCGATTTTGGAGACAGTAAACAATAATTTGCCAAAAAAAATTTATTATGGTGGAGTTGCTTCTACTGATAATGATTTTAAGAATGTTTTCTATTCATTATTAAGAGGTGTAAATTTTATTCTACCAGGTTTTGTGAGGCTCTTTATAAAGAATATGAAAATCCTTGATAAGCCCCTTGCTGAAAATGTAATCAAATTTAACCAGATTTTTAAAGATGTTGTTATGAAAGAATGTGATTATGATGTAAATAACGCTAAAAATAAATTTATAAAAGATATTATTGGTTATTATCAAAACGGAGTTTCTTTAAAAACTTTCAAGTTAAATAAATCTGAACTGCCAGCCAAATCTCATGATTTTGTTATGCCGACAGCTTACCAACTTCTTCCAAATAATGGTCAATCTAATTTTTTGGGAAATAAAATAAACGATAAGGCAAACCACAATACAGGCAAAGATATTAATTTTGAAGGTGGAAGAATAAATAGAAAATATATAATTGAGTATTTAAAACAAGTAAAAAATTATATAATATAATCAGAAAACTTGATCTTGTCAAAGTTTTTAGAATAGGATAAATCTTAGATAAACCACGAAAGACACGGAGAATTAAAGAGTATTTTCAATAAAAAAGATAATTTTTTTAATTTATTGGAGTTTTTAATCATAATTTCTTTTCTATTGTATTTTATTTGTGTTATTCGTGGTTTTAACTAATCTTAATTAGGGCTAAAACCAGTTAATAGTTGGAATAAAACACTTCTAATGATATAAAAAATTAAGTTTTCTTAAAATCGTATTTTTCCATATATTTTCTATATTTTTTTACAATTTTGGCTGGTAAAATGAAATTTAATGCTTGCGGTATAATTTGTATATTTAATGGCAAATTTTCGTATAAATCACCATCGATTTGAGTTATAACCTTCTCTTTTGAGGAAATAATTATACTTTTTGACCTATAAAATGCTTCTTTTCTCAAAAAAATAGTGTTTCTTTTTTTTGGGTCTCTAACAAAAGCAGAGATAATGAGTTGTCCCAAAAGTTTAAAAAAATTAAATTTTCCAGTTTCTTTAAAAATATATACATCCAAAAGACCATCAAATGGTATAGCATAAGGAGTAATACTAAAATAAATCGCATATTTACTTGTATTTGACACCAAAACATAAGTTCCCTTATCTTTTATTCCATTATCAAGTTCTACTTCTATTTCTGGGAATTTATATCTGGCAAATGCTTTCAAACCACCAATAATATATGAAATTTTACCAAAAATTTTTTTTATTTTTAATTCTTCTGTATGTTTTATTGAATATGCGTCAAAACCACAGCTACACATAAGAAAAAAATAATTATTGTTACATTTTGCTATATCAATTTTAATACTTTTATTTTTTAATATAAGTTTACAAGCTTTTTTTGGATTAAAAGGAATATTCATCTCTCTTGCAAATACATTCCCTGTCCCCCAAGGTAATATAGCCATAGTTTTATTACTATCTATCATACCAGTTAAAACTTCATTTATAGTTCCATCTCCACCAGCACCAATTATAACAGAATATTTATCAGAGCAACTTGCTTCTTTTGCTATCTCAGTTGCATGTCCCTTATACTCTGTGAAGCATATATCTAGATTAACATTATTTCTTAAAAAATATTTTTTTATTATCTCAAGATGTTTTTTATATTTTCCCTGACCAGAATTAGGATTGATGATTAATAAATATGTTTTTAAAGGTTTTTTTATTTTATTAAAAAAATACATCTAAAGCTATCCTCTGATTATTTACAAATTTTGGTAATAATTTTTTACTCATTCTAATATATAACACAGATTAATCGGATTGTCACGTATTAACACAGACTAAATTATGTAATTAACTGATATTAAAGTAATTAGATTTTATGATTTTTGATAAATCTAAAACATTTCAGTATAATAAAATAAATATCTCGATAAATTTATACTTAGATTTTATTCTAAATAAAATTATTAGATTAATTATCTTATTATGAGAAATATTTATTTAAAAAAAAATGATTTAAAAAAAATATTTTTTGACAAATTCAATACTTTTAGATATATAATTAGTTTGTAGTTTTAATATAATTCTGGGGGTGTAAATTGGAATATCAAAATGGTGAGGTAGTCGTTACTCCGCACACAATATATTGGGTACAAATGCCAGTGAATATAACAGAAAATGATAAAATAGAATTACTAAAAAGAGATATTTTAATAATTGATTGTAGTTATGTAATAGAAGATTTTCCTAAGTTGATAGAAAAATTAGATAAAAATGTTGCTTTTTTTTATAATCTTGATAGAATACTTGGAAAAAGTAAAATAGATAACGAAATTGTTATGAGTTCGAAAATAGCAAAATTCATTTCCAAATTTGCTCCAGAAAAATCAATTATCCATACGAGTTTATTAAATGAAACTATAAGAGATTTATTTAGATCAGAAGGTTTAATTTATCTTGAAAAGAATCTAAATGATAAAGTAGGGGCTGTTAATATAGTTTTAGAATTAATTAAGCCAATTTTTTCTGAAGAAAATACAGTAAGAAGAGCATTTTTGAGAGTAAATTTATATCCTGCAATTAAATATAAAGTTGAAATAGTATCTAATGCTTCTGGTGTACCAATTACTCATTGTTATTTAAAAGATATAAGTCTAAATGGAATTGGAGTTTTGCTTTTAGATAAAAAAGAAATTATGTATTTTAGTTTAAAAGAATCTGTTCAGGTAAAAATTTATACTCCAACATCTATTTTAAAAATACCAGGTGCTTTTATTACAAGAAGAGATGAAGATAAAGGAGAACTTGGCTTTAATTATAATATCAATGACAGAGGGATGATTAAAGAAGAAACAGCCGCTTTTCTTACAAAAATAGTATATAAATGGACACAGGATATTATAAATCAACACGGCAGGCTCGGATAAGGAATTTTTGTGATAAAAAAAGAAGATTTATTGATAAAATTTAATAATTTACTTTCAACATACCCAGAAGAAGACAAAAATTTGATACTAAATGCTTATCAATTTGCTAATTTGCATCACACTGGTCAAAAAAGAGCTTCTGGTGAAGAATATATAATTCATCCTTTATCTGTTGCTATGATACTTGCAGAAATGAATGTTGATAAAGAAATGGTTATAACTGGCTTACTTCATGATGTTGTCGAAGATACAGGGATTACATTAGAAGAACTTGGTAAACATTTTGGAGAAGGAGTTGCAAGTCTTGTTGATGGAGTTACAAAAATCAGCAAGCTCAAATCTTCAAATAAAAGAGAGCAAAAAGCAGAAACAATTAGAAAAATGCTTCTTGCAATGACAAAGGATGTTAGAGTAATCGTAATTAAATTTGCAGATAAACTTCATAATATGAGCACCCTACATTTTTTACCAACTAATAAAATTAAAAGAATAGCAACAGAAACACTCGAAATTTATGCTCCACTTGCTGGTAAAATGGGTATGAATGTAATAAAAAATGAGTTAGAAAATCTTGCAATGAAGTATCTATATCCAGAAACATTTCAGATAATAAATGATTTTATTGAGAGTAATGAATTAGATACAGAGGCTTTAAGGTCTAAAATAACTCGTAAGATTTCAGAAAAACTCGAGAAACTCAAAATACCATTCGCTATAAAGTCAAGAACAAAGCATTATTATTCTATATTTAGAAAAATGAAGAAATATGACAAAAAGATAGATGAAATTTTTGATCTGTATGGAATCAGGATTGTTACAGATACAATAGAAAATTGCTATCAAATTTTTGGTATAACTCACAGTCTTTGGCAACCAATACCGGGTAGATTTAAAGATTATATTGCAAACCCCAAAAAAAACGGTTATAAATCTTTACATACAACAGTATTAATCGAAAAAAGAAAAGCAGTAGAAATCCAAATCCGAACAGAAGAGATGGACGAATTTAACGAGTATGGAATTGCTGCTCACTGGTATTACAAAAAAGGGACAGCCCCAAAACCTGAAGAACTCGACTGGCTTAAAACTTTAATGGAAGTCCACAGCGAAAAACTTTCAACAGAAGAATATTATCAAACTATTAGGGATGATATTCTCAAAGATGAAATTTATGTTTTTACACCGAATGGTGACACGATAGAGCTCCCAAAGAATGCAACACCATTAGACTTTGCTTATAAAATTCATACTGAAATAGGTCATAGATGTAGAGGTGCAAAGGCGAATGGTTTAATAATTCCTCTTAGTTATCAGTTAAAAAATGGAATGGTTGTAGAAATTCTTACAGCAAAAGAGCCTAATCCAAAACCTGCATGGCTTTCTATTGTAAAAACAGTACATGCTCGCAAAAAAATTAAACATTATTTAACTTCTAAACAACAAGAAGATTTAAAAGAAGATGAAAGTCAAAAAAAAGAAGATTTAAAATTACAAGAAAAAAAAGAAGAAAGATTATTAAGAAAAATAAGTAGTAAAAAATCTTCTTCTAATCCAAAAATTACTATTGAAGTAAATGGAGAAAAAAACCTTTTGTTTAGTTTTGCAAAGTGTTGTAATCCTACACCTCAAGATAAAATTGTAGGATTTATTTCGAGAGGAAGAGGAATTATAATTCATAGAACTGACTGTAAAAATATTGCTGGTATTAAAGATTTTGAAGAGCGGGCAATAGATGTAAATTGGTCGTATTCAAATATAGCCAAAAATAATATTTATTCTTTTTTTATAAAAACTTTAAAAAACGCTCAACCTTTTTCTGAAATTGGAAATGTTGTACAAAAATATAAAGGTGGAATACTCGAAAGTTCTTTTGACACTGGTTCTGCTTCATCTGATAAAATAGATGGCTTTTTCTCGATTGAATTACCTCCTGAAATTAATATACAAACTGTTTTAAAAGAAATAAAAAAAATTCCTTCTATTTTGTTTATTGATAAAAGGTAAAACTTTTTGACAATCAAGAAATCTTTTAATCTATCAAAATCTATGCTATAATTAGTGAAATTGGAACTAATTCATTAATTTATGCTATATATCGCTAATATGTGTTATGTGAGGAATAAAAATGGAAAAAATATCTAATACAAAAAAAAATATTTTTAATTTATTTTTTATTTTGTTTATCGTTGTAATCTTTATTCTTTTAGAAGTGTTTTTAAGAATAATTAACTTTGGGATTAATACAGAACCTTTTGTAAAATCCAATAATATTGGTAATTATATAGATAATGTTTATTTTGTAAATAAATATTATCCTTACACAAAAAACATAATAACTTCAGAGGGTAAAAATTTTTTTACAGAAAAAAAAGAAAAAGATACTTTGAGAGGTTTTGTTGTTGGTGGATCAACTGCTCAAGGTTTTCCTTATTTTACAAATCAGTCTTTTTCTAAAATAACAGAGATTTCTTTGAAAAAAGCTGGTAAGAATGTTGAGATAATAAATCTTGGCTTTAGTGCTATGAGTAGTTATTATGTAGCCGATGTTTCTAAAAAAATTTTGAAGTATGAGCCAGATTTCTTGGTTATTTACTCAGGGCATAACGAATATTACGGTACTATAAGTAAAACAACAGGTGGTAATTATTTCACAAAAAAAATGTATCTATTCTTAAAAGAATTTAAACTTACTCAATTGATATTAGGTTTTTTTGTAAAAAATAAGACTTATGAAAAATCTTTAATGCAACATCAATTTGCTAATAGAAAAATTGCAAAAAATGATAAATTTGATAGTGAAATAGCAACTGATTTTATTAAAAATATAGAAAGTATTGTAAAATTATACAATAAAAAGAATATTCCTGTAATAATAATAGAACCAATATCAAATTTAAATGATATGCCTCCTTTTAGTGGAGAAAATGATGATTTATTCAAAGATTTTATTAAGGAATATGCTAAAGTATTAAAATCTAATAATTTGGCAGGAATCAAAGCATTCTACCAAAAAAGGCTTGAAAATAAAGATTATGACAAAAATGCAAATATTCGTTTCCTTGATATATTTACAAAAGTTCTTCTAAAAGAAAATGTCGATATAAAAGAAGTAATGGAAACTAAAGATTTGGATACGATCCCTTTTAGGGCAAGAAATATCTTGGTAGAAAAACTACGAAATTTTGGTACTTCTAATAAGTATAAAAATCTCCATTATCTAAATCTTTTTGATGCTTTATTTAAAGAATACGGAATCAATATTTTTTCGCAGAACATATTTATTGATCATCTTCATTTTAATATGAATGGTCAGATGCTCGTTGCCAAAAATCTTTCAAAGGAAATTGCAAAAGTTTTTAATATACAAAATATTTCACCTATTGATGAATATTTTGCAACTAAAGAAACTGTTTATCAATCAATATATTTTTTGGATTTATATAAAACTTATATTGATTTAAGAATATCTGATTTGGTGTCTGCCCCCCCTTATTCTGAAATGATTTTACCATTTAAAAAACCAACTTTTGAAGATAGTGAGATTCTAAAAATAGAATCAATAACAAAGTCTTCTTATGAAAATTTTAATGAATTGTTCAATGTTTTACTAGATTATTATATGAAAAATAGCAATTATGATATGTTATCACAATATCTTCTTGCATATAGTTTTATAAATCCTGCTGATTATCATGGATTTTTGAATTTGGGAAGATTTTATAAAATGATTGATAAGAATCAGATTTGTTTTAATTATTATCTTGTTTCTTATTTGCTTTCAGATAGAAATTATGATATTTATAATGAGATAATAGAATTTTTAAAATCTCAACAAAAAGATGATATAATAAAAGATTTTACAAAAAAATATGGAAAACCAAAAAAAAGAGGTAATAAATGAAAAAAATATTCTTAATACTAATTTCTTCTTTTATTTTATTTGCTTGCTCTGATAATAGCAGCGATGGGAAGATTGATACACCAAAAAAAGTACTCATAAAAATTTACAATTTAAGTAAAGCAAAAAATTATGACGAATTAAAAAAACATATCTATAATTTAACTTACAAAAGTCAAAGTAATTTTTTTAATTCAGAGGATAAAATCATAGAAGGAATAAAAAACTATATACCTTATGGGTCTTTTAGTTACTCTGACTTAGCAATTTTAGCACATTCTCAAATTATAAATGATTATGCAATACCTTTAAATCAATTTCTTTTTGAAAAATACAAAGGCATTTTAACAATCGATGAATCTTTAGCTAAACTTGCAAAAGAAAAACCAAAAAATATTTTAGTTTATATGAATAGCGATACAACTCTTATGTTTGTAAAAATTAATGACGAATTAAAATTACTTTATACAAGCTACTTAACAACAGTTAGTCAATACGATCCAAAAAATCAACAAATTGATTACACTGAAGAAGAAAAGAAAAAATTAAACGAAAAGAATTAGTATTCATTGGGGTATTTAGAAGGCGTTTTAAATACCCCATAATTCTTTTTTACTATTTTTTCTAATTCGTTTTTTGATACCCTATTTTTTATGTCAATATCTTCTTCTTCAATCTTACACCATAATACAAGATTTTATTATACCCAAAATCTGATAGTCTTTTTTCATATTTATTATTATTACACAGTTTTTTTATTTTCATTGATCTTTTAACAAATTTCAAGTATAGTTTATACAGTATTTATAAATTTTAAATATAAATGAAAGGATGTGTCAAGTGGTTATAATATCAAATTCTTCGTAATCATGTTGATTGGTAAAGAATTTCGATATAACCTATTTTGTTAAAAATATGTTATTAAATTTTATTGTTATTTACAGGAGGATTTATTATGAGTAGAATGAATTTTATTTTTTTTCTTTGCTTATTTATTATTACAAATTTGTATTTAAATAGTCAAAATCCAGAAGTAAAAATGGTAGTTGCTTTTGAGGATAATACTGACTATCCATGGATAATAGACAATGGCACAGGGATCGATTTTGAATTATTAAATTTAATTGCAAAAAAATTAAATATACAAATAGAATATAAAAAATATCCATGGAAAAGATGTCTTGATCTATTAAAAGAGAATTCTGTTGATGGATTACTAAATGCAAGTTTTAAAATAGAAAGATTGGAAAATGGAGTTTATCCTATACAATCCGACGGAAAAAATCCAGATGAAACAAAATCATTTCATACGGGGGGATATTCTTTATATAAATTAAAAGGAGCAAAGTTAGAATGGGATGGAAAAACAATTAAAAATGTAGAAGGAAAAATAGGAGCTCAATTAGGGTTTTCGATCATAGATTTTTTAAAAAATGCTAATATTGAAGTAGATGATAGTAGTAAAACTATAAATACAAATATAGAAAAATTACTTAAAAATAGAATCTGTGGTGCTGCCTTACCAACAACATCGACTGATTTTATTATAAGTAAAACTGAAAATTATAATCAGATAGAAAAAATTTCTCCTCCATTACAATCAAAACCTTATTATTTTATGCTTTCATATAGTTTTTTTAAACGATATCCAGATATATCAAAAGAAATCTGGGAACAAGCAAAGAAACTAAAGAATTCAAAAGAATATAATAAAATTATGTCAGATTTTTTTGCAAAAAATGAATAATCCACCAAATGCTTCTAAAAAGTCAATTAGAACAAAGGATTTAAACCCTGACATATCACGATGTTTTAAAAAAGGATATTTTTAACACGAATAACGCTAAGAAGATACGAAGTTTCACGAAGATTTAATTAAAAAATGGATTTTTTTGTATTTCTTCGTAAACTTCGTGTTAAAAATATCTGCTAAAATTAAAAGTGTGAATTTGTAAAGGCTCAAATCTCTTTGTTTTCAAAAGTTATAAAAATATTTTAATTTTATATCAATAATTTGTTTAATAGAAATGAATTAATAGATATAAGTGTTTAAGGTGTATATTGACAATTAGAACAATTGTCAATATAAATAATAAAAAAATCTAAATTTTTGACAAAATTTAAATTTTAGACTATACTATTTACACAAATATTAAATTTTACTTTCGATTTCATCAATTGAGATAGGGAATATTATCTAGTTTATTCTTAGCTAAATAGGAAAGTTACTATGTTTTTAAACGAATATTTAATTAAAAAATCAGACTGTTCTTTTTCTGAGAAAAATAGTTGTATTCCAATTATAGAGGAATTATTAAATTGGTATTTAAAGTATCGTAAGGAAGGGCTTTTTGTTTTTGAACCTTTTTTAAAAGAAGATCATTCTGAACAAAAATATGTTTTTGATGATATATATTTATTTGAAAACGGACTTCCTTTATTTGTAAATGGCTTTGATAAACACCTTATTATTAATTATTGTCAGAATGTTTTATATACAATTGATAAAAAAGGGGTCAATTTTCTTAAAGAATTAATAGTTGCTCAGTGGCTTTATTTACTTAACGATACTCCACATATTTCTATTGTAAAAAAATTATTGCTTTCTCTTTTGGGTAGTCAGTTTTATGATTATCAAATAGATATAAAAAAGTATGAATACACAGCAAGTGATTATTCTAATAACGAGTCTTTAGATGAAAAAAAATATTCTACCACAGAAAAAGTAAATATACTTAGCTCAGAAGAAATAGACGCTTTGTTACAAGAAATTAACAAAGACAGAAAAATAATGATAGATGAAATAGAGAAAATACTCATACATTCAGAAATTCTTACATTTAAAGGAAGTAAATCAGAGCTAAGAATAGAGAAAAAAGATGATGTATTTTTATTGTATTTTGAACAATATGCAGGTTATAACAGTGATATATTTGAACTTATTTTAGATGGCGTTTTAGTTGACTCTGATTTAATTTGTGATTTTGTACAAGCAGTCAATGAAAAACCATTAAATAATATAGATTTTGAGTCTTTTTATTTAAATGAAGCGTTTTTTAGAGAAAATGCAACAAATTTAATATTAAAATATAATAAAGAATCAATTTTTAATGAAATCCCACAAGAAAAAATAGAAGCAGCTGTAAAGATGCTTTACAATACAGACCTTGTTAAACAATTAGTTTTTCATCATTATAGTTCGTACTGGACTGATGATTATCCTTACATAAAAATCGAAATAATATATAAAAATGGATATTCCACAATAGTAGAATCAAAATCTCAACATTATTATATGATACCATGGATAATAAATAATTTGGATGAAAAAAATTTTAATCTTAATATAAGTCGTACATTAAATAAGATTATTCCAGATCAATTTGTAAATAAAAAACGAATTAGTGGTGATTATTTAATTTTTGATATTATAACAAATATTAAAGAAAGAATAGATTTTTTAAATTAGAGTGACAAAAAATAATTTTTATTATAATATAAATTATAAATACTAAACAAGGATGTCAAAATGAGAAGTTGGGGGATTTTTTTAATCGTAATAGGCGGAGGATCTTTTATTTTACCATTTTTTAAATTACAATTTAAGATTCTTTCGATTTTTGGTGATTATCAAATGTTAGTGGCTATACTTGCACTTATTGTTGGTGTTATTCTAACTATTTTGAGTTTTGTTCTTAAGAAGAAAGAAATTGTACAACCAGATAATTCTTCTCAAGAATCTAATTCTAATGATAATCAATAATTTTTTAATTCAAAACAAGAGGGCTGAAAGATAGGGTAAGTGATGTAATCATTGTTTATTCTATCAATAAAGTCCTTTTTTTGTTTAATAAATCTAAGGAGAAAATTAATTATGGCTAATAAAATTATATTCTTTTCTGTATTATGTATATTTATTTTTACTGGGTGTAGTGATAAAAATGTTATTCATATAAATAAATTAGTTAGCAAAGGTAAACAATTAAATAGAAATATTAATAACCAATATACTATTTTTGAAACTTCTATAAGATTATTAATAGATTCAAAAGATGAAGATTCTTATCTTAAAAGGGGTTATGCGTATTATGAGGATGGGAATTACAAAAGAGCGTTATCTGATTTTGATACTCTTTTAAAATTAAACCCAAAAAATCACCTTGCTTATAATTATAGAGCAAATGTTTATAGTCAATTACAAAAAATTGAAGAAGCATTCAACGATTATAATAAAGTAGTAGAACTCGCTCCAAATGAGGAGTTTGCTTATACAAATAGAGCGTGGGCTTATTATTTAAAAGGAATGTACGATGAAGCTTTAAAAGATTATGATGAGGCTATAAAAATTTTTCCAGATAAATATCAGGTTTATTATGATAGAGGTTGGGTTTTATATTACACACAAAAATATGATGAGGCAATCTCTGATTTTACAAAATCAATTTCTTTAGAAGAAAATCATTCTAATTCTTATTATGAAAGAGGACTTTGTTACATTAAAAAAGAAAATTATGAGACTGCTATAAAAGATTTTGACAAAGCAATTAGCTTAAACGCTAGCGAAAAGTATTATTATTACTGGCGAGGTATATCTTATTACAACCTAAACAAATATGAAGAAGCTATAACTGATTTAGTTTTAACAAATAAGTTAGACCCAAAATTTAGAGATTCTTATTATGATAAAGGATTTATTTATTATAAAATGAACCAAATTGATAAATCAGTTGTAGAATACACCAATATAATAGAATTAGACCCAAGTGATTATTATCCATATTATGAAAGAGGAAGAATTTATAATTTATTAGATGATTATGATAAAGCAATATCAGATTTGAGTAAAAGCTTAGAACTAGGTAACAAAAATATAGAAGTTTATTATGAAAGGTCTTATTCTTATTCTAAAAAACTCGATTTTTTAAAATCAAATGAGGACTTAAATAAAGTAATTGAGTTAAATGCTAATTATCCAGACGCTTATACAGATAGAGGATGGAATTATTTTAACTTGAATGATTTTACAAAAGCAATGAATGATATGAAAAAAGCGATAGAAATAAACCCAAAATATTATTATTCTTATTATACTATTGGAAAGTTATATCTTAAATCAAAAAATTATGCTGAAGCAAATAAAAACTATGAAAAATCGATGGCTTTAAATCCTTCATTTATTTGGCATTACCCTTATTATCTTGTCAGCTCATTTAAAATATCAAAAAAAGAATATGAAAAAGCGTTTAATGTTTTTACAAGTAATATTAAGAATATAAAAGAAAAAATGCAAAAAGACAAAGATTTTCAATATAATAACCAAATATTAGATTTTTTAGTTGGAAGTTCTGATATTAACAAAGTTTTAGAAGTAGCAAAAGATGATAAAGAAAAACTATGCGAAATTTACGCTTATGCAGGTTACAAGTTTTTATTTCAAAATAATAATAAAGAAGCAAAAGATTATTTTGCCAAGAGTATTCAAACTGGAAGAAAAGACTTATTTATTTATAAATTAGTAGAAAATGAGATTGAATAATACCGATACTGAGGCAGCCTCAAAACTCTGCCTCTTTTAAATTTTATTGTAGTTTTTAATCAGAATTTTTTTATTGTATTTCCTTCGTGATTTTAACTAATTTTTGTGGTAATTTATTACTCTTTATTTAAAAATTTTAAATTTTTAAATAAAAAAAACACAAATTATATTGATTTTTTTGGAAATTCCATTATTATAAAGTTTGTGGTATTGTTATACTCTAAATTTTAGTTTAATATTAAATTTTATAGAGACTTAAAAAATATAGGAGAAATTTATGGGTTTTTTTGGTGCTATTGGTAGATTCTTTTCAAGGCTATTTGGAATTGGAGAAGGTGCTTTAAATAATGCAAGCGATAAGATGCTTACTGCAAATGAGGCTACTATTAGAGCTCAATTTAGAAAAGTAAGAGATCAGCTTATTCAAAATCATTCTACTGTAAGAAATGCTGTTGCAAATCTTATGGCTATAAATGAAGAAAAGAAAACAGAAACTGAGGATTTAACAAAAAAAGTAAAAGAACTTGAAACAAAAAAACTTGGTGCTGTTAGGAAATTTAAAGAGACAAATGATGTTAAATATCAAGACCTTTTTAAAGAATTTAGTCTTCAACTGCAAAAGGCTCAAGAAAAAATTGAACAAAATAATGCTTTTATAGCAACTAATACTGAGAATATAGAAAAATATAAAAGACAACTCATTATTTTACAAAATAAAATAGAAGAATTAAAAGTTCAAGAAGATCAAGCAGTTGCAGATATAACATCTTCAAGACAAGTTACAAAACTCAACGAACTTTTGTCAGGGCTTTCAACAGATGTTAATATGCAAGGTGTTGAAGCAATTGAAGAAGCACGCAAAAAGTCTATTGCTAATGCTAAACTTTCAACAGAATTATCAGGAACAAGCAAAACTGAAATTGATGAAGAACTTTTATCCGCAGGAAGTAGTGCCGATGAAGAGTTTGCAAAAATGCTTGCTCAAGAAGAATCTAAAATGACAAAAGATTCTGGTGAAAGAAATTTATAATAGATTGTAAATCACTTTGAGTTTTTATTATTTCAATATTTTTTATCGTGATAATCGTTTTGATTATCACGATAAAAAGCAACATCCTCAAATGTCACTTTTGTGATTGTAAAATTAAAATAATAATTTTTTACCCTAAGGCTTTATTCTACAAAAACCTTGAGATAGAATTTTTAAATCTTTCCTCAAGTTGTTTTTTATATCCTTCTTTTGATTCATAGGGTTTTCTTGCAACACCAGTTTTAATCGCTGCCTCTGCAACTGCCATTGATACCTCGATAAATACTCGGCTGTCAAATGGCTTTGGGATAATATAGTCTTTGCCAAAAGACAATTCTTTAATGTTGTATGCTTTTTTTACTTCGTCTGTCACTGGCTCTTTTGCAATTTTTGAGAGTGCAAAACTTGCGGCGAGTTTCATTTCATCGTTTATCTCTTTTGCCAAAACATCCAAAGCTCCTCTGAAAATAAAAGGAAATCCCAAAACATTATTTACTTGATTTGGATAATCACTTCGACCAGTTGCCATAATTAAATCACTTCGTGTTGCAATTGCTTTTTCGTATTTAATCTCTGGGTCTGGGTTTGCCATTGCAAAAACGATTGGATTTGCTGCCATTGATAAAACCATTTCTTCTGTCAAAACATCTTTAGAGCTCACGCCAACAAAAGCATCAGCACCTTTAATAGCGTCAGCCAAAGTTCTATCTTTTGTATCAACAGCAAAAAATTCTTTGTGGTCGTTCATTCCGTCTACTCTGCCTTTGTAAACAACACCTTTTGTGTCACAAAGTACTAAATTTTCTTTTTTAACGCCAAGTTTTAGATAAAGTTTAGCACATGAAATACCAGCAGCACCAGCACCGTTAAAAACAACTTTAACTTGATCGATTTTTTTGCCAGCAACTTCTAAAGCATTCACAAACGCAGCACCAGAGATTATCGCAGTCCCATGTTGGTCGTCGTGAAATACTGGGATATTCATCAATTTTTTTAGTTTTTCTTCTATATAAAAGCATTCTGGGGCTTTTATATCTTCGAGATTTATTCCACCAAAAGTAGGCTCTAAAGACTTAACAATTTCAACAATTTTTTCAGGGTCTTTTTCGTCAATTTCTATATCAAAAACGTCAATATCGGCAAATCTTTTGAATAAAATCCCCTTACCCTCCATAACTGGTTTTGATGCATCAGCACCAATATTCCCAAGTCCCAAAACTGCTGTCCCATTAGAAATTACAGCAACGAGATTACCTTTTGATGTGTACTTGTAAACATCATCTTTATTTTTTGCAATCTCAAGACAAGGATTTGCAACACCCGGCGTATAAGCCAAAGACAAATCTTTTTGTGTCTTACACATTTTCTTAGGTAAAACCTCAATTTTACCTGCAGTCGGCTCACTATGATATAAAAGACTCTCTGTTTTTAAATCCATTTTTTTATCCTTTTGTTTTAAATTTATCTATTTAAAAAAAATATAAATACCAAAATTCAACAATTACTTATATCATACAATCATTTGTTTTTGTAGATGCTTTTTTTTAAATCTTCATAAAAAATAACATTCCATATAATTAATGTTACCTTTTTCTTCTTGAATTTAAAATAAATTGGATTAGACATCTATGATAAAAAAGAAAATTGTATGCTTGGAGTTTTTGTTATTGCTAAAACAAGTCTTGTCAAAAGATATGTGAAGAATTTTTTTCTGATAAAAATTTATTTGTCAATAATTTTAAAATTTGTACTTCTTCTTATATTAATATCTTCATTCTCATTAGCCTGCTCTGACCCCATACCTTTTGAAGATACGATAAAATCTTTAGGTAATATTTTTAATATTTCATTTTTTATTTTTTCTGCTCTTTCAATACTCAGTTTTTTTTCTAAGTCATTATTGCCTGTTGGTGCAGAGTGTCCCAAAACTTCGACTATAAAATTTTTATTTAAATATAATTTTTTTAAAGCGATTATATCTTTACACAATAGAGATACTTTACTAAGTTCTACATCACTTAATTCAGACGAATTACTATAAAACATAATTATTGTTGATTCTATTTTAGTTTTAAGTTTTTTGAGTTCGCCAGTATCAATTTTTGTATTAAAATATTCCCAATGAAAAACGAGTTTTTGTGTATTTATAGAAAATTTTTTAACAAAATCAGTATCAAGTGGATCAAAATCAGGATTACAAATTCCATAAATGAAATACTTATCATTTTTTTTGAATTGTTTAGTAACACAAACACCATTTAAATCATCAATAGCATTAGCAAATTTTTTATATTTATTATCCTCTACTGAGTTATAAGTAATAAAACTTCCAAAAATGGTTAATAATATTCCAAAAATAGCAATAAATAAGATAGGTGGTTTGTTTTTCTTCTTTTTTTCTGTAATAAGACATTCTTTAATCAGTTCTTGGCTATTGTTAAATTCTTCAATATCACCAGTAAAATTTTGGAATTGTTTACCAAATTTTAGGTGAATTTCTTCGATTGTATTTTGTAGTTTATTCCTAAAATTTATATCTGGTATTCCTTTAACAACAGCAGCGATTATAGCATAAGGACCGTCTTCTATCAAAATTGTATATTCACCGACATTTATAGAGTTCATAGAGTCTTCGTCTTTTATATTAAACGAATCTTTTGCAAAATCTTTTATAGCAGTAAGCATTCCAGAAACCATATCAGCATCTTTAGTTTGGATATTATCATTAACAGTATGTTGGAGTAATATCCCTGAGTCTTTATGTATCAAAAAAACTTGTTCTACCCTAAATGCTAAAGTGTGTAACATTACTATTTCCGCATAAGGCGTTTTTGTTCTTATGGATTCTATTTTCCATCTTAGAGATTGAAAAGTTAGTCCTTTTTCAAGGTTTTCATTCATAGATTGAACAGTGTCATTAAGAAATTTTTGTAATGCTTTTCTTATAACTGAGCCTATGATTGGATATAAAATATTTGATAGAATGGTAAAATCTCTTTCGATTGAATACTCGATTGCTTTTTCTGTTGAATCAACAAGAGATTTGGGAAGTTGACTATCTTTTCTATTTCTCAAAGCAATTGCTTGGGGTAAAACATTACTTACAGATTCTATATCTGGAGTAGAAGAAGATTCTTTAATTAATGATTGCAATTGTTTAATTTGGTATTTTTCTTTATCATCGAGTTGTTTAATTAAACTATCAATCACATCATTTTTCATAACAACCTCTATTTGTAATTACATTTTTTTTGTCGCCCATACAACAAATTTTTTTGAGTTTTTATTTAGCTTAAAGAATACAAATATTAACAAAAAGGAAATCCCTAGCCCCAAAAAAGAAAATAATGTTGCAATTCCTTCACTTTTGAAAAGAGTAAACCCTAAAAAATAAAAAGCGAAAAGAAAAGCAACGGGTATTAAAAAAACAATTATTGATGTTAAAATACGCAGTTGTGGTTTTATATCAATATTTACTTCATCGCCTTCTTTTAGGTCATCGTTAAATTTAACTTCTATTTCACCAGTTGGATTACTTACTCCATCACAACAAGTTTTTTGTGCCTTACAATTAGAACATTCACCTCTTATAACAATAGAAACCAAAGCCGTATTAGTATCTATAATTTTTTGTACAATCCCTGTTTCCATAAAGTCTCCTTTCACTATTAACATTTTAATAATACTTACAAATTAGATAAATGTCAATAAAAAACATTTTTTGCCTTGAAGATAAGATGATTTAATGTTATCCTATAACACAGATAAATCAGATTGTCGCAAATGAACACAGATTTTACTTAAGTTTGGGATTTTTTGATTTAAAAAATTTTTTTATAGCGAGGTAGAAAATGAAAAAGAATATTAAAACAAATAACGCACCACAAGCAATAGGTCCTTATAGTCAAGGTATTATTTGTGGAAATCTGGTTTTTGTGTCAGGGCAAAGTTCACTCACAAAAGAAGGAACTTTAATTTCTGGTGACATAAAAGAACAAACATTGCTGACTCTAAAAAACATTGAAGAAATTTTAAAAGAAGCAGGGACTGACAAAACAAAAATAGTAAAAGTAACAATATTTTTGAAAGATATGAATGATTTTTCACAAGTAAACGAAGTTTATGCCAAATTTTTTGAGAATACTATTTTTCCAGCTCGCTCAACAGTAGAAGTAGCAAGACTCCCAAAAGATTTAAAAATAGAAATTGAAGCTATCGCAGAAATGTAATTAGTTTTTTACATTTAGTTTTATTATTATTTGAAAAGTTACAAACAAACAAAAAGGAGAATTATTTTTATGTTATCAGTTATTATTGTAATTGCTATTTTTATCACTATGTTATGGTACACTGTTTTTTATATCCTAAGCGTAGGACCTGCTCAACTTGAAAAAAAAATTGGCGAACGCTCATACAAGGTTTGTGCTATTTTGCGTAAAATATCTTTTGTTGGAATGGCTTTATCTATGATTGGTGAAATTTTATATTTCTTTTTTCCTATGAATATTGGAATAAAAGAACGGATTATGGATGGAGTTTTAGGATGGGTAATAAGTATTTTAATAGGGTTATTATTATGTTTATTTGCAACTCTAATTATTGTAAAAGTTTCCAAAATAGCTAAAGATTCTTTTGTTCCGCAAAAAAGCAATGAAATGTTTGGTGGAATTTATAATAAAATTCGTCATCCTCAGGCTATTGCTGATGTAACTTATTGGTTTGCTCTGGCTTTTTTATTAAATTCATTATTCTTACTTTTGATTGCGATTCTTTGGATACCACTTAATTTAATAATAGTTGTATTTGAAGAGCGAGATTTAAAAATTAGATATGGTTCAGCTTACTTAGATTATATGTCACGAACAGGTCGTTTTTTTCCACGACGAGCAAAATATGTTTCTTCTAAATAATAAGCAAACATGGGCGTAATAAATATGTAGAAAAAATATTTTATATTTTACATAAAAATAGGTTTTTATAATTTTTGCTTAAAATATTTAAAATTATTAAATAATTATTCATTTATACCAAATTTATCAAATATTTTGCTATTGATATTGACTTTTTACGTTCTTTTGATTAAAATTTAGACATTATTCAATCAACTTTTATTTTTAGTTGAAATTGCTTGTCTTAAATAAATTACAAGGTGGAATATTATGTTAAAAAAATTAATTTTGCTTTTTGTCATTTTTTTGTCTTTTAGTTTGAATGCTCAAATCAAAGTTATTTATCCAAAAGTTCAGGAAAGAGCCACTGATGATTATGGTTACAGAATACTATACTTGGCATTAACTAAGTCTGGTGTACCATTTGAGATTTCTATATCCAAAGAGATTGTCAATTTTGACAGAGCAAGAACACAGATTAAATCAGGAGAAGTTTCAGTGGTGGATTTTGGCACAAGTGCTGAGTTTGAGTCAGATTTTGACGCTGTATATTTTCCGATAGATATGGGAATTAGTGGCTATCGATTATTTATTATTAATAAAACAAAAGCAGACGTTTTTTCTAAAGTAAAAAATATAGAAGATTTAAAGAAATTAAAAGCTGGGCAAGGTCAGGGATGGTCAGATGTAAAAATAATTGAAAATGCAGGAGTTGAAGTTGTTACTACTCCATTGTTTGAAAGTTTATTTAAAATGGTCAATGGCATGCGATTTGATTTTTTTCCTTTGGGTATGGAAGAAGTTTACGGATTTCTAGAAAAATATAAAGACATTGCTCCAAATTGTATTGTAGAAGAAAAAATAATTTTTCAATATCCATTTGCACGATTATTTTTTGTTAAAAAAGGTAATATCGAATTGCGAGACGCAATAATGAAAGGATTGGAAACTGCTTATGCTGATGGAAGTTTTCAAGATTTAGTTAATAAAAATTTCAAATCTTCCATTGAGAAAGCGAAATTAAAAAATAGAATCATAATAAAAGTTAGTAATCCTAATCTAACAGAAAGATTTAAAAAAATCCCAGAAAAGTATTTTTACAAAATGTAGAAATAAAATCATTGAACCAAATTTATTTATAGGAAACAAGGGGTAAACACCTCTTGTCTCCTATATAACATCCTTTAATCCAAAGAATTTCTTTATAATAGGTAGAATTATTCCTTCAAACTGATCTTTTGAGTTTATATTAAAATTTTTTAGTACTTTAAAGTTTATATCTTCGTATTTAAATTTGCTGTCTTTATAATAACTTATTAGGTCAGCCAAATATATTAGCGATACCAATTTGATATTTTCATCCTTTGCTTCAAGAGGAATATGATGAAATTTAATAGTTTCAATCAAAAAGTCTGGAAAATTCCATTTTTCTGCGAGTTTTGCACCAATTATAGAATGATTATATCCATCTGTAAGAGATTCTACCATAAAATTATTAATGCCTTTTGCTTGACAGAGTTTTTGAATTTTATCAACCAAGTCTGGTTTTATCCCTCTAACTATAATTTTTCCTAAATCATGTAACATCGCACTGGCAAACACATTATCCATAATTGTCTTTAAATTAAACACCCTTGCAAGTTCTTGAGCAAAAAACGCAACTTCGCTTGCATGCTTCATCATAATTTTTATTTCAGAAAGATTATATTTATTCATTAAGACATTATTTGTAGAATATGTTAAGACAAAGTTTTTTATACCTCTAATACCTATCAGTCTTACAGCTTCTGTTGTATTTTCAACTTTTTTTGGGAGAGCATAAATTGGAGAGTTTGCAATTTTAATTAATTCTGCGATAAAGGCAGGGTCTTTTTTTATAACATCTCCAATTTTATCAAAAGTACTATTTGGATTATTTAGCACATTAATTACTTCCATAAGATGTTTAGGAAACTGTGGAACTTCATTTACTTCATTTATAATATCCGCTGCAATTATATCACCTTTTTGAGAACTAATCAAATCTAATGGGATATTAACTTGAGATATTGTAGAATTACTCTTATTTAAAATATTAAAAACTTTTTCGTCAAGCCCAAGTTTCCTAAGTATCAATATCGTTAAGATTATTCCAAAACCAGCACCTTCTGTCTGATCCAAAACTGAATCTATCACTTCTTCCATAGAATTAAATCTTGATGCTAACTTAAATTTTTCATTTATTCTTGTAAGTTCTATTGGTAGAATATTAACGCTATTTAAAACAGAAAGATTAATTTTATTATCATCTAAATTAAGACATATTTCAAGCATATAACCTAATTCATCTGCTAATTCTATGTATTCGTCATAATGGAATAACATATTTTCTCTAAAACTTTTCATTCCCTTCTCATAATCAGAAGATTTATTTATATCAAGGTTGTTTTTTTTGAAGAAAATCCTTTTTAAGTTAGCTTTTTCTCCATTAGTTGCCAATTCTTTTAAAATATAATTAAGTTTATCAAAATAATCTTGTTTTTTAATCGAATTAAGATAATTTGATAAAAGAGTTTCAACATTAATCCTTTCTTTATCATAACTAACAAATGAGTATCTTTCTTCTAATTGTGCCATAATATCTCCCATAAGTTTATTTTAGCTACAAAATTTTATTGTAATAAACTAATATTTTTAGTTTAAATAATAAAAATATTTAAAAGAAAAGTCAATGTTTTTTTGAGAAAAATAAAAAAAACAAATAAAATTTGTTGTTTAATTTAAATAATAAGATATATAGTCAAAAATTTATCTTAATAAGCCAAATTCGTCTATATATGATATATTTTGATTTAAAGAAAAATTAAAGAACTATAATTTAGATTTATCAATTATTTAAACTATATTTGAGTTAATACGAAATTCAAAATCCCGTAATGAGAATGTAATTTTTCATTTTGGGCATAACAATTTTAGGTTAATTTTATAAAAATAAATCTAATGTATTATAATATTCTATGTAATTGAAATAACTCTTTTAACTATTCCTTCAACTGCGAAAAACTCATTATTTGCTTCAAATTCTTCAAAAACTGGATTTAAAGAGACTAAATAAATCTTATTTTCTCTGAACGAGATTTTTTTTATCAAAGCCTCTCCATTGTTTACGCAGACTACTATATCATTGTTTTGCGGATTATTATTTTTTACAGCAACAACCAAATCTCCATCATTTATTTTTGGTATCATAGAGTCTCCTCTGGCTTTAACCAAAAACGCGTCTTTTAAAGAAATGCCGAGTAATTTTGCTGATACTGGTATTTTATCCTCAACATTTCCATCAAGAATTATACCGTTAGGTCCACATTCTGCAAGCCCATAAAGATTTAAAAAAATAGTTTCATTTTCTTCTGGCATAACAACAACATAGTCATTAGGATTATTAGGATTTTTTTTAAGCAAACCTTTTTTTTCTAGCTCTTTTATATGATGATGAACAACGCTTGTTGAAGAAATATTTAGTTCTTCTTGCAATTCCCTAATTGTGAGTGGGTTTGAAAGATTGTTCTTTAATAAATCTAATAATTTTTGTTGGGTCGGATGAAGTCTTTTCATAAAATATTCCTTAATAATAAAGCGGCATTCGTGAATGTTATTTTTAATAAAAAGTAGTCATTCACATTACTATATAATATTAAAAAAAAAATTAAAAAAAGTCAAACTTTTTTGTTGACTTTGTTCTAAATATGTTCTATATTGTTATTATAGAACGAAAGCAGAACAAATATATGTCTTTCTCAAGTCCCTCTCCCCCCAAAAAACTTGAGAAAGACTTTTTTATATAAAGTTTTAATTTGTGTCAATATGTATAATCAGTGAAAATCTGTGTTATGGAGTCTTTTATGGATATAAATGAAAAGATTCAAATTTTGTCTGGTGCGGCAAAATATGACGTATCGTGTTCATCGAGTGGTAGTGATAGACTTAACACCAAAGATGGAATTGGAAGTGGTGCAAAAGCTGGGATATGTCATACATGGAGCGATGATGGAAGATGTGTTTCTTTATTGAAGATACTTTTTACGAATTATTGCATCTATGATTGTGCTTATTGCATCAATAGAAAAAGCAATGACATACAAAGGACTTCTTTTACGGTTGATGAGGTTGTCAATTTAACGATAAATTTTTATAAGAGAAATTATATAGAAGGGCTATTTTTAAGTTCTGGGGTAATAAAAAGCCCTGATTTTACAATGGAAAAACTTTTAGAGGTAGCAAAAAGATTAAGACTTGTAGAAAATTATAATGGCTATATCCATCTAAAAGCAATACCTGGTGCAAGTGTTGATTTAATTAGACAAGCTGGGTTTTATGCTGATAGGTTGAGTGTAAATATAGAAATTCCTTCCGAAGAAAATTTAAAACTTCTTGCACCTGATAAAAACAAAGACTCTATTTTAAAACCAATGTCTTTTATTGGACAAAGTATTCTTGCAAATAAAGAAGAAAAAAGGCGAAAAAAACTTAGTTTTGTGCCAGCAGGGCAAAGTACTCAGTTAATAGTTGGTGCAAGCCCTGAAAGTGATTTTCAAATTGTAAAATTAGCAGAAAATTTATATAAAAAATTTAATTTAAAAAGAGTTTATTATTCTGCTTATGTGCCAGTAGTTGCTAATGACAAAAGACTACCTGCATTAATAAAACCTCCTTTAAGAAGAGAAAATAGGCTTTATCAGGCTGATTGGCTTTTAAGATTTTATAAATTTAAAGCATCAGAGATTATTTCAGAAGACCACCCATTTTTAGATACAGATGTAGACCCAAAAATGTTTTGGGCATTAAAAAACCTTCATTTATTCCCAATAGATATAAATAAGGCAAGTTATGAAGAAATTTTGCGAATACCAGGCATTGGTTTAAAATCAGCACAAAGAATCATTACTTCAAGAAAATACTCTGTATTAAATTTTGATGATCTAAAAAAAATAGGAGTTGTATTAAAAAGAGCAAAATTTTTTATTACTTGTAATGGAAAATACATCGAAAAAAAAGATTATGATGAAGTTGCAATAAAGAATAAGATATTGTTTGATTATGATAATAATGGGCAAAAAGGACTTTTTGATAATATTATGTTATCTTAAAAATTCTTTTTATTTTCTACTTTCTTTATATTAACATTTCACACCCAATAATTTGCAATACATTTTTTCGTAATCTTTTGATATTTTTTCCCAGCTAAAATTTTCTAACCACGAGTTAAAACCAGACTTTTTTAATTTGTTAAGTATTTCTTTATTGTAATAAATATTTGTTAAGATTTTAGATGCTTTATTTATATCTACTTTTGAGTAGCCTTTTTTATCTATTTTTGTTGGAAGTAGCATTCCACCTTGTGACCAATCAATAATTTCTTTACTATTGCCAACATCTGTTACTAAAAAAGGAGTTTGCGATGCCATTGCTTCAAACAAAACAATTGGAGAGCATTCAATATTTGATGGGAATAAAAATAAATCGGATTGCTGATAAAGACAAACAGTTTCTTCTCGTGTAAAAGAACTAACGATTAATCTTTTGTCATCAGTTTTTCGTTTTTTTGACGAATTAAATTTTTGCATATTATCAATGCAAATTTGAGAACATCCAGTTGATATTTTTTTATTTAGAATGAAAAATATAATTTTTTTGAGTATTTGTTTGAGTTTTAATTTATTTTTTGTGGTTTCAAGTGTATTTCCAGCAATAACAAATGTACAATCTTTTATTTTTGCCTTTTCAAAGATTTTAATTGCTTCGATATGACCTTTCAAACCAGTATGCGAACTAACATTCAAAATTAGAAAATGATTTTGCGATATATTGAGTTTTTTTCTAATATCAATTTTGTAGTTTTTTAAAAATTCCTCTTTATTTGCCCCATTTGGGATAACGATATTTTTTGTAATATTATTTTGTTTTGCAAAATTTATATCTCTATAATCATAAGATAAAAAAACATTCATATCATAATTTTTCATCCATTGTTTCATATTCTCAAAATATTCTCTAAATTGTGGAATATAGAAACCAGAAAAACCAGTTGGGACAAAAACCTTTTTTGCTTTAATTTGAGGAAGAATAGGAAGCAAAATATCAGTAGCCCATTGTTGGGCAGCAAAATTTGTGACAATATCAAAATCTGATCTTAACACAAAGTTTTTATATTCTTCTATTTCACCCTTCAAACCAGACGAAAAATTGCCAGAAATATCAAAATCAACTATTTTAACCCCATTTATAATATTTTCTTTTCGCAATGTATTTTTTTTAGTTGCAATTGTTACATTATGCCCTAATTTAACCAAATTCTCAGAAATTTGCTTCACAACCTCCTGCATTCCATTTACTGTTGGTGTATAAGATTCTACTGTATGTAATATTTTCATTTTACCTCTATATAATTAGCCAAAAAATTTCACAGAAAAAACAAAGATAAGTAGGGAATAGATTGAACCTATTCCCTACAAAAATAATTTTGTGTAAATCTGTATTTTATAGACACATAAAATTATATTCTATCAAATATTCATAATTAAATTGGATTTACGCTCCTTTTTTTATCTGTTTTCTTGCTTCCGAAAGTTTTTGTAAGAAATTGCTTTTTTTGAAGTTTTTAGACCATTTTTTGAAAACAAGGTGTCCACCGAATCTAACTAAATAATTTCTAAAAAATTTCCTATACCAAAGTTTGAATGCCTCTGTAATAATTTTGACTCTACCAGCAAAAATTGTAACAGATGAAGTCATTACAATTCCTGGAAAAGAAATTAAGATATTTTTAGCCATATTTAAAAAGTTTTTAAAATGATAAAATTTACCCATTATTTTACTAACAGCACTTTGAAGTTCTTCCGGTGTCGTTCCATCATCTGGTTCAAATAGTGGGAATTGACCATCGTAAAATTCCCAACCAATTAGATTTAATGGATAAAGCCTATTTTCTTTTTCTAACCTTTCTCTAAGCTCAGTCCCAACCATTGGTATTGTTAAAAGAATTTGTACTGTATCAATTTTTGCTTTATAGATGAAGTCTTTAAATCTTTTCACTTTTTCGTTTAAAGAAATGCTAGATTGTCCTTCATTTTTCTTTGGATAACCAAAAATAAACATTCCGTGAATATAGAAGTTATGTTTATGAAAAGTATTTGTCCATTCAACCAAATCTTTTGAATTATATCCTTTTTTCATTGCTAAAAGTTCTTCATCAATAGGAGATTCGTAGCCAATAAAAATTGTGTCAACATTTGCTTCTTTCATTGCATTTAGTAAATCTGGATATTTTGCGTCTGTAATACGAGTTTGTATTGCTAATTTAATTTTTTTATTTATCTTTTTTTGGTATTCTGCGAATAATTTGCAAAATATGATTGCTTCTTCTCTATTTGAGGCAAAATGATCGCTTGTTTCAAAGAAGTATTGAGCATTCATTGTTTCAACAAGATGTTTGATTTGCTCTAAAAGTAATTCGGGACGACAAAATCTGGCTTCTTCTTTTACACTACAAAATTCGCACTTAGAGTTACAGCCACGTGATCTATTTATTGGATAAAATTTTATTTTTGCATATCTTAGTAAACTAAAATCAGGAGGCGGTAATTTATCAAAATCTCTAATCAATTCTCTTTCTGGCGTAATAAAAGTTTTTCCATCTTTTTTAAAAGCAATTCCTTTTATATCTTCTAAAGAAAGATTGTTTTCAAAAGCAAGCAATAGTTCTCTGATCGTGTATTCTGCCTCGTGAAATACTGCAACATCTATATTGTTATCTAAAGCCTCATTAGGAAGGCTTTCTATATGTTTACCACCAGCAATTGTAATACAACCCATTTCTTTATAAAGTTTTGCAATATCATATAAATGTGGAACAGTAGAAGAAATAGAGCCGTAAAAACCAATAACATCGGCAACTCGTTCTTTTTGTAGTGCGATGTGATCAAGTTTTTTATCTTTTGTTTGTGGGTAGAATTTTCCGTGTAGATTATTTTCGTCGATAATCTCAACATCCCAATTTTCAAGTTTATTTGCACAACTTGCAACAATTATAGGACCAATTGAAGTTGTCTGAGATGCAGCAAAAGTATAAATATTAAAATTTGGAAACGCAGGAACAATGATTCTTAATCTAAATCTTTTTTTATTTAACATAAAATCCACCTAAAATCGAAATTTATTTTTTTGTACATATAAAAATTATATCCTCTCATTATTAATATTAAGAAAGGTTTTGATATTTTGCAAATAAAAAATATCTTTTTTACAATTTGTTTGTTTATACTCAATCGTTTTCAAAAGGTCAATTAGAATAATATATATAAATGATTAGTTTAAACTATAAAGAAAATTCAAGAAAAAAATATAATTCTGATTAAAAACTATAATAAATTTAAAAATTTATATTTTTTAATCTAAATTTTGTCTAAATATAGCTTATATTAGCATATTTTGTATTACAATTTTGATTTATAGTATAATTTATTTAATATAAAGGAATTATATTCAAATTTAAAATAATTTCTCTAAATTCTAAATTATTAATAACACATCAATATTCTTGATTAATTCTTAAAAATAAATTAGAATTACCTCATATTTTTTTTAGATAAATATTTTGTATAACTTAATAGATTTAACCTAATTTGACGCAAGGAGAATATTTTGAAAAAATATTTAAAAAATCCTTTAACAAGACAAATTGTTCTTTTTTGTTATTTAAGTATAATGATTGCAACAACAATTTACTCAATAATTTTACCATTTGTACTAAATTATGATAGTGAAACTATTGTCGAATTTTGGAAAAAAATGGCTTTTATTATAGTTATACTTGGACTTTTTGCATCTCTAATTTTTTATTTATATTATAAGCCAATAGAAAATACTATTACTATTATTGAAGATGGAGGTATTCCAGATATTGAATCTCTTACAAAGGCAAAACAAGCAATCGTTAATATATCTACTTTTCTTTTTGTCTTAGGTGCAATTTTTTATCCTCTTGGTAGTGGAATTAATTTTTTAGTTGATTTTATTCGACACAAACCAATAGAAACTGACCACGTTATCACAAGATTAATTTGTTCGATATCTTGGGGTTTTGTTAATGGTATGATAACAGCAAGACTTGTTAATACAGTTCTTATAAAAGCAAAATTAAAGTTACATATATATTCGCTTGATATTTTTGGTAAAGATAAGAGTTATGAGACTACAACAAGAAAACTTTTTCTTCCAATTTTTTTGTTGCTATTGCTTTTGAGTGCTTATAGTAGTGTTGTTTTTTATCATTACAACAAAGAGAGTCTAAAATTTCAAAATGAAAAATTTAATGAAATATTAACAAAAATGCAAGATAAACAAGATGTAAATATTATAAAAGCAAAAGAATCAATAATAGAAAACAATAATTATATTATGAAAAAAAGTATTTTTATTATGGTAACAATTTCTTTATATTTGATTGCTGTTGCAACTATTCTTTTGATTATTGCTCTAATTGAGAATCAATCACATCTAAACAATTTAAAAAATCAAATAGAAAGTCTTTCTGGTGGAAAAATGGATTTGTCAAAACGAATAAATGTAATAAGTTTTGATGATATAGGAAAAATGACAAGTGGAATAAATAATATTATCTCTAATCTATCTGAAACTTTTAAATCTATAAAAAAATTAGTTACAGAAGTTTTTGATTCGAGTAAAATCATGCAAAATAAAGTTAGCGAATCAAAAAATCAAGTTGGAAATATAAATAACATTATTAACAATGTTGAAAATATAACAAATAATCAATTTGTCGTTATAAATAACACTGTTACAGTTTTTAATAATATGCTTCCAAAGATGGAAAATTCTATAAAAAAAATAGAAGAACAATCAGTCGTTGTTGAAGAAACTACTGGCTCTATAAAAAAAATGATAGATTCTTTTTATACTGTTACAAATAAAACTTTGGAGGCTGATAATCTTTTTAAAGAATTGTTAAAAGTAATAGAATCAGGAAATGATAATATTGTAAATTTTTTTAACTCTATTATAGAAATAAATGAAACAAATAAAAAAGTTAGTGAAATTGTTGATATTATCTCAAATGTCGCATCACAAACAGATTTACTTGCAATGAATGCAGCAATTGAAGCAGCACACGCAGGAGATGCAGGCAAGGGATTTGCAGTTGTTGCTGACGAAATTAGAAAATTAGCAGAAAACACATCTGACTCAACAAAAAATATTACTAGTTTAATAAAGAATATGACAGATAAAATAAATACAGGCACTAAATTTTTTGAAGAACTCCAAAAAATATTTAATGTTATGAATAAAAATACTAAAGATACTGGTATTATTATCTCAGACATTGCAAAATCTTCAAGTGAACAAACAAATAATGCTTTAAAAAACCTGTCTCAGATAGAAAACTTGGTTAAAATTACAAATTTACTAAAAGATGATACGCAATTAGTAAAAAATGACAATGATTTACTCAAAACATCTATTTTAAGCCTAAATAAAGCTTCAGAAGAGATAAAAAATTCTAATAGTATTCTCACACAAGAGCTAAAAAATATTATTAATTTCTTTGAAATACTTAATGATAATTTTAAAACAACATTTACAAGTGTTAATCAGTTAGATAGTAGAATTTCTTCTTATAAGATAGAATAATATTAGTATTTGATCCTCTGGTTAATTAGAATTTTTGAATCTTAGTCTTTTTTATGGCTTATTTTATTAAATTGAATTATAGTTTTATAACTTTTACATTTTTTTTAGTGCTAGTCCTAATTATGCCTTGACTTTAGTTTTTTAATATGTTATACACAACTGTAAATTTTTAAATAAATCAGCGGGAGATTGTAAAAATGGTTGCTATTTTTGAAGATAGAGGCAAGCAGTATAAAGTAAAAAAAGACGATGTTCTTGTAATTGATAAAATCGAAAAAAATGAAAATGACACTATTGAATTTGATAAGGTTTTATTGCTAACAGAAGACAATGATACTAAAATCGGTACACCTTACTTAAAAGATGCTAAGGTAACAGCAACAGTTGTAAAAGCTGTTAGAGATAAAAAGATAATTGTTTTTAAGTTTAAAAGAAGAAAAAATTACAAAAGAACAAAAGGTCATAAACAACCTTATACTTTGATTAAAATAGAAGGAATCACAGCTTAATTTGATCGAAATAAAACTAGTATTAAATTCTAATGGAATACTTAAAAATATTTTTGTCACAGGGCATAGTGGTTTCGCTAAAATAGGTAAAGATATTGTTTGTGCTGGGGTTTCTACCTTAATACAAACATTAAATTTAACCTTAAAACTTATACCTGATGTCGAATTTAAATGTATATCTAAAAAAGATTACTATTTAGAGATACTTAAATTTGATGAGAGTATAATTGGGGAGCTTAGAGGCATTACAGTTTTTTTAATAACTGGTTTAGATGCTATTTTTCTTAAATATAAGAATAATCTAAAATTTGAAATATCAAGGAGTTAATCATGGCACATCATAAAGGTGGTGGTAGTTCTAAAAACGGAAGAGACAGTCAGTCGAAAAGACTTGGCGTTAAAAGATTTGGTGGAATGGTAGTTAAATCTGGAAGTATTCTTGTTAGACAAAGAGGAACAAAATTTCACCCTGGTAAAAATGTTGGATGTGGGACTGACTATACTTTATTTGCTTTAATAGATGGCGTTGTCAAATTTGAAAAAGTTTGTGGCGGCAAAAAAAGAGCAATTAGCGTATATCCAGCACAAGCGTAATTTTATGCAGCATTTCGTAGATGAAGCCTTCATCAAAATAAGATCCGGTAAAGGTGGCGCCGGTTGTGTAAGTTTTAGAAGAGAAAAATTTATCCCTTATGGCGGACCTGACGGTGGCGATGGTGGCGATGGAGGCTCTGTTGTTTTTCACATCAAACAAAATGTAAGAACTTTATACAAATTAAAACTTCATAGAGATTTTTTTGCTGATAATGGACATCCTGGTATGGGTACTCAAAAAAGTGGAAAAAAAGGTGCTGATGCTATTGTAGAAGTTCCTCCAGGTACACTTTTATATGATGCCGATACAAATGAATTAATTAAAGACCTTACTATTGATGATGAAGAATTTGTTTTACTAAAAGGTGGTAAGGGCGGTAGAGGTAATATGCACTTTGCGACTTCTACAAATCAAGTTCCACGTTATGCTCAACCTGGTTTACCGGGACAAGAGTTAAATCTTAGGGTAGAACTTAAATTAATTGCAGATGTTGGGCTTGTTGGGTTTCCAAATGCTGGTAAGTCAACTCTTTTAAGTGTTGTAACAAAAGCAAAGCCAAAAATAGCAAATTATCCTTTTACAACATTAGTACCAAACCTTGGTGTTTTTGAAGTTGATAATGAACACTTTGTTATGGCTGATATTCCCGGTATTATTGAGGGAGCATCACATGGGGCAGGACTTGGCATTGAGTTTCTCAAACACATAGAACGAACTAAAATTTTACTTTTTATGATAAATCTCGAAGATGAAGAATATCTTGATCAATATGACAAGTTACGAGTTGAATTAAAAACATATTCTAAACATCTTGCAAAAAAACCTTTTATGGTAGTTGCTTCTAAAATGGATATTGAAGATAGCGATGAAAAGTATAGGTTATTACAAGAAAAATTAGGTATTGATATTATACCAATTTCCAGTGTTACACATAAAGGTCTTGAAAAACTTTTATATTTATTAAAGGATAAAACTAAAAGTATAGAATCCAATGAAAGAATTAAATAATTTATCTAATAAAAAAATTGCTATTTATGGTGGAAGTTTTAATCCTATTCATATTGGGCATTTACTTACTGGTTTTGACATAATCGAAAAACTTGGCTATGAGCATATAATTTATATTCCTGCAAATATACCTGTTCATAAAGACTCGTCTGGGTTTCCAGAGCCGAGTCACAGGTTAAAAATGCTAAATCTTTCTATAAAATACACTAAATTTTTTTTGTCATCTGATATTGAAATTAAAAGAGGTGGACTCACATACACTTATGACACTGTAGAAGAACTCACAAAACTTTTAAATTATAAGGCTAAATTTGGCGTGGTTTTTGGGGATGATCTTTTGGCAGGGCTTAATAAATGGAAAAACATCGATTCGCTGCAAAATATTTGTGAGTTAATATGTTTAAAAAGAGATTTATCCACTAAAGAAAATATTCCATACAAAATTACATATCTTAAGAATAGGGTTTTTAGCATAAGTTCAACAGAAATTAGAGAAAGAGTAAAATCTAATTTATCGATAGATTATATGGTGACAAAAGAAGTAAAAAATTATATAGTGAGAAAAAAACTTTATAGGGTATAATATGGCATCTAATACTGATAAAACAAAAAGTGAATTAAGTGGTTGGCTTGTTATAGGATTAATTTTTGTTCTTATTGCCTCTGTAATAATAGCAGGACGATTTTTTAAATCAGAAGATAAATTAAAAATTGCTTTTAAAAATGGGCAAACAATTTCTTTTTTTATTGCCATTTATAATGAAGATAAATTAGTTAAAGGTGCAGAAGTTTTATTTTTTAATCCTATAAGTAATAGATTTTCGATTATTTCTATTTTGCCAAAAACTTACATTTCTTTTGGAAAACCCGGATATTTTACGATAGAAGAAGCATTCAATAAAAAAATTACTAATGATGACTTTAAAGAAGCAATTGCAAGGCTACTTGGCACAAAAATAGATTATTATATTTTTTTAGAGAAAGAAAACTTGATTAGATTTATTGATATGATTGGTGGAGTAGAAATTTATACTGAAAGTATAAAAGATGTTGATGCAAAGGTGAATATTCCACAAGGGTTAATTACTATGGATGGTGATAAATCAATCGAATATCTATCTTATATAGCATCTGTCGAAAAACGAGAAGATGAATATGCTCCGTTAAAAAGAATACAAAATTATATTAGAAGTTTTTTAAGATTAAAAGAAGATTTTTTGGAAACATTTAACGAAGATGCAATAATAAATCATCTTTATAAGACGATAATAACAAATATTACAATTAATGAGTGTAAAATCTTTTATAATCAGATAAAAAATAGGTTTAACAATAAGTTATTGGATTATTCTAAGGGTGCTGATACAATAATTCTTTATTGTGATAAAAAAAATATAGAAGGTTATGATTATATTCTTCATCCAAAAAAAGCTGGTGAATGGATACGAAATGAAATAAAAGAAAGCCTTACAAATCTTCCTAAGAAAATAGGAGGTGATTTTGCCAATAAAATTACAGTTGAAATTAAAAATGGTACGGATATAGTTGGGCTTGCACTAAGAGGAAAAAGATATTTGGAAACTTATGGTTTTGATATTATCGAGATTGGAAATGCAGAAAGTGATAATTATCAAAATACCGTTGTAATAATAAGAACTTCTGAACAAAAAGGCAATAAACTTGCTGATTTAATTAGATGTAGAAAAATTGTTAAAGGCGAGGAATATGCCGAAAAAAAAGTCGATGTTACAGTAATACTTGGAAAAGATTTTGATGGGAATGTAGTAAAATGAATTTAGATGAAAAAATTATTTTTGATACAATATTAAAATCAAATGTATGCCTTGTCGAACTTTCGAGGTCTTTAAATGTCTCAGTATTAGACTTAGAAGTGTTTCTAAAACAAAAGACAGGTTGTATAGAAAATTCTGAACCGGATATTTTTTCAAAAGAGAAAACTGATAATAAAGTTAAAATATTTATAGACGGTGGTTCAAGAGGAAATCCTGGAGAGTCGGGGAGTGGAGTTGTAATTGTTGACAATTGTAAAAAAGGGTATTATTTTTATAATGGAATCACAACAAATAATGAAGCTGAATATATTGGATTAATCAAGGCTTTGAGTTTATCAAAAGAACTAGGTTTTTCTAAACTTGAAATTTTTTCTGACTCTGAGTTAATGTGCAAGCAAATAAATGGGCATTACAAAGTTAATAGCGACAAATTGTTAAAATTTTATAGTAAAGCAAAAGATATGATAGTTGATTTTAATAGTGTATTATTAAAACATATTCCAAGAGAGCAAAACAAAGATGCTGATAAAATGGCAAATCTTGCAATGGATTTAAAAAAAGACGGAAAGGTAGAACTTACAGTCGTTAGATAATTTTATTATCTAGAGGAAAGTCCGGGCTTCATAGGGTATGATGCCGGATAACATCCGGAAGTTTTTTAAAAACTATGGAAAGTGCAACAGAAAACAAACCGCTAATCTAATTAGTAAGGGTGAAAAGGTGAGGTAAGAGCTTACCGCTATTGATGGCAACATCGTAGGCACTGCAAACCCCATCAGAAGCAATATCAAGCAGAGGACTGGGTGACCCGCTCATTAAATCCTCGGGTAGATAGCGAAAGAAATATAGCAATATATTTCGTAGATAGATGACTGTTTTAAACAGAACCCGGCTTACTCGTTCTACCTTTCTGTGTTTTTTTAATATATAAAAAATAATAATTTTGCTTTAAATATAATTAATTGATTATTATGTTTGTATCTAAGGTTTCTATTGGCTCAATTCTTCATTTGTAAATAAACAATATTTTTTAAAAAAAAACTTTTTATTTTTCTAAAAATGTGGTTATATTATACAAAGATTTTGAAAAAATTTATTTAAATTATTCAATAAATAATTACATATCAAATACTATACCGCAAATAATTTCTGGTATAATAAAAAATTAAGAGGTTTATGTATGACAAGAAAAAATTTAATAGTTATTTTTACTTTAAGTATTGTTTTATCTTTAGCGTTGGCTAATTTTGGTTGTACTACTGGAAGTAATGGTGATGATATTTCAAATGTATCTTATGATTATTTAACAGATTTGTCTCCAGACACTAAATATACAATGTATCCATCTTTTAGTAAGCAGACTTATTTTTATTCTATTTCGGCTAAAAGCACAGATAATATTTGTAATATAAAATTTACAAAAGAAAAATCGGATTCTACTATAACTTTAAGAAGTTATCACATAACAAATATAGAAAATAGTACTGATACATATAAATTTAGAAGTATATCGGAGATAAATGATATTATTTATAATCCTGAATATAAAATAGTTTCTGATACTTCTACTGATAATTATCAGTCTTTAAACTATAACTTTTCTTCATTAAACAATATGACTAATATGTTAGAGATAATAGTTGTATCAAAATCTGGTGGTAAAGTAAGATATTTAGTAAGTATTTGTAAAACAGTTGCTCCTGAGATGGTGTCTGTTAGTGGTGGAACATTTAATATTGATTCGACAATTGATACAACTTTAAGCAATTTTAAGATAGGTAAGTATGAAGTAACTTTAGAACAATGGGATTCTGTTTATTTGTGGGCTATAAATAATGGTTATAGTTTTTCTAATTATAGAATAGCATATAAAGATGGTTTACAAAATCCTGTAGTTAATGTAAGTTGGTATGATGCTACCAAATGGTGTAATGCACTTTCTCAAAAAGAAGGATTAACTCCATTCTTTTATCAAAAAACATTTTTAAATACAATAGATAGTAGTCCAGATATTTATAAAGTTGGCAGCCTTAATATTAAGCATGAATATGTTGACTGGAATGCTACTGGTTATAGATTACCAACAGAAACAGAATGGGAGTTTGCGGCAAGAAGTAGAGGTATTCGACCTGCTAATGATTATAGTGGTGATACTAATATAAATAATGTTGGTTGGTATTCTCTAAATTCTAACAACAAAATAAGTATTGTTGGTAAAAAAGCTGCTAATGAACTTGGTTTATATGATATGACTGGAAATGCTTATGAGTGGTGTTACGATTGGTTTGATAATTATAGAAATACTTCTTCTTATACAAGTCCAAATCCAAAAGGACCTTCATTTACAGATGATGTAGTAGGAAGTAAGATTTATAGAGGAGGAAGTTTTAAAACGACTTCTGATTTTTGTACAAATGGCAAAAGAAATAAGTATGGGCCTGCTTTTATATCTAATGACATTGGTTTTAGGATAGTAAAAAATTAATAAACTAAACTAATCTAATTTAGTAGACCTGTCTGGTTTTAAAAATCTGACAGGTCTTTAATTATTTTTTAATGGAGAAAATTATGACTTTTTTTGAAATAAAAGACGAAATTACTACTCAGTTATTAGAATTTCTTTCTGAAGAAGAACAAATTGATTTGGAAATTGAAAAATCAGTGCTTGAAATGGCTAGTAATATTCGTAAAAATGGTTTTGCATCTGTTGCAGAATATTCAAAAAAATTTGATAAATTTGATCTAACAGAAGATAATTTTAGGGTTTCAAAAAAAGAAATAGAGATTTTATCAAATAAAGTAAGTCCTAAGTTATCAAAATCTTTGGAAGTGGCAATCGAAAGAGTAAAAACATTCCACGAAAAGCAAAAACTTGAAGGCTTTAGTTTTAAAGATAATTTTGATAATACTCTTGGTCAGAAAATTATTCCACTTGATGCAGTGGCTATTTATAGTCCTGGAGGGCGTGCTTTATATCCTTCTACTATTTATATGAGTGCAATACCTGCAAAAATCGCTGGAGTTAAGAGGATTGTGTTAGCAAGTCCTCCACGAACTTTTGCTGAGTCTGCTGAGGTTGCAAGGCTTATTGAGATTTTAGAAATCGATGAGGTTTATAGGATAGGTGGGGCTCAAGCGATTTTGTCTTGTGCTTATGGACTTCATAATTTAGCACCTGTTGATAAAATTGCAGGACCTGGCAATATTTTTGTGGCAAAGGCAAAACAACTTGTTTATGGCAAGGTTGATATTGATATGATAGCAGGACCTTCTGAGATTCTAATTATTGCTGACTCTGATAAAGAAGAAGATATTCCTCTAATTGCTGCGGATTTATTGAGTCAAGCAGAACATGATCCTATGGCGAGATCAATTTTAGTTGGTGTTAATAAAGATTTTCTACTAAAAATTGAAAAAGAATTATATAGACAGGCAAATACTCTACCAGAAAATTTAAAAAATAATGCTTTGGAGTCTCTTAATAATCGAGGGTTAATAGTATGTTGTGATAAACTCGATAATTGTATCGAAGTCTCAAATAAATTAGCACCAGAACACTTAGAAATTTTTTCTTATAATTCACAACCTATTTTTGATAAAATAAAAAATGCTGGCTCTGTTTTTATTGGAAGATTTACGCCAGAGAGTGTTGGGGATTATATAGGTGGTCCAAATCATATTCTACCTACTGGACGGACTGCAAGGTTTTTTTCACCGCTTGGAGTTTATTCGTTCCAAAAAAGACTTAGTTTTATTGAATTTTCTCAAAAATCGCTTGCAAATTATTGTAATGATATTGCTCAAATTGCAAGAGCAGAAAATCTTGAGGCTCATGCTCGTAGTGCTGAGATTAGAATAACACAGATTAGCACAGATTATTAAATTATTACATATTAACACAGATTAAAATACAACTTGCGATAAATAATTTAATTTTTAGAATTTTTTTAAAAAAATTTGGTATAGTAAATGAGTAATGAAAAATATTCTACAACAGATGCAATAATCTTAAAATATCAAACCTTTAGAGAGATAGATAGAAATTTTACATTTATTTCTCCAACAATTGGGATACAACAAGCAACAGCATTTGGTGCAGAAAAATTAAAAAGTAGATTTTGTTCTGTCGTCCAACCATTTGTAAAAACAAAACTTTTTTTAAGTTTAAGTCAAAAAAAAAATCTTTACAAACTTGACGATGTTGCAGAAGTTGACACAAACGATTTTTTGAGAAAAGATTTACATTTTATATATTTATCAAGTTTTTATGTTGATGTTTTTTTGAATACTTTCATGAGTAGTGAAGAGTATAAAAGTTTTTACCATCTCTTGCTTTACAGTTTTGAAGTTTTGAAAGAAAAAAAAGACTTAAAAAAATCATTTCTTTTTTTTGTTACTAAATTTTTGATTTTATCTGGCTATGGTTTTCATTTATCAAATTGTAGAAAATGTGGAGAATTAGCAGAAAATTATTTTTTTGATTTAAAAAAAGGTGGTATTTTTTGTTATTCTTGTGCAGAATCAAAAAATATAACAATATCAAGTAAAACATCTTTATTATGGAAAGATTTTTTTGAAAAGAGATTTATTTTTCTAAAAGAAGATGTTGTTGATAAAGAAGATTTTTTTGAATTGTTCCCTATAATTTTAGAAATTTTTAAAAATATTTTTGAAAAAGAATTAAAAACCATTCCAATCTTAAAAGAAATTTTTTAATTTAGTAAACCAAAAGTAAAAAATCGTAAATTTTTTCTAACTTCCTTTTCTTTAAACCATAAATAAATTATATTATATCTAAATGTCAAAATTTAAATTGTGACAAAAAGACCTGTCAGGTTTTTGAAACCTGACAGGTCTCTAAAGAATAAGGAGTTTGCAATGAATCAGAAATTTAAAATTAATTTTTTACTTTTCTTGTTAGTATTTTCAATTTTTTCTTGTAAAACGACTTTTAGTCAAACAACATCTACGACTAATAATGATGTAAAACCAGTAATTGACAGTTCTAAATTTAAACAAGTTGCGGATTTACAAGGAAGTCTTCATAGTATTGCACAAAATGAGACACCATCTGTTGTTTTTATAGGTACAGAAAAAAATGTAACAGTACCTTATGGTGATCCTTTTGATTTTTTCTTTAATAATCCTTTTGGTAATGAACCAAAAAATAAGAAAAAACAACAACAACAGCAATTTAAGCAATCTGGGCTTGGTTCTGGAGTAATTTATCAGAAAAAAGATAATAATTATTTCATAATGACTAATAATCATGTTATTGAAGGTGCTGATTCTATAAAAGTGACAATTGACCAAAAAAAATTTTATGAGGGTAAAGTAATTGGTGCTGATCCAGAAATCGATATTGCAATTGTAAAAATCGAAAGTAAAGAAGATTTGATTGTTGCTAAGTTTGGTGACTCTGATAAAATGCAGGTTGGAGATTTTGTTATTGCAATAGGTAATCCATTTGGTCTTTATGGAACGATGACTTTTGGTATAGTTAGTGCAATTGGTAGAAGTGATGTTTCTACTGGCAAGGCTAATTTAACAAATTTTATTCAAACTGATGCTGCGATAAATCCTGGTAACTCTGGTGGACCTTTGATTAATATTGATGGAGAGGTTATAGGTATAAATACTATGATTTATTCTCAAAGTGGTGGAAACGTTGGAATAGGTTTTGCAATACCAATAAATATAGCAAATAAAATTGCTGATGAGGTTATAAATAATGGCAAATCAAAAATAGATCACGGATACCTTGGTGTATTTTTTGAAGAATTAAAAGAAGAAACAATTAAAACTCTTGGTTTAAAAACAGAATATGGAATGCTTGTTAGTAAAGTAATCGAAGGAAGCCCAGCAGAAAAATTTGGAATTAAAGTAGGTGATGTAATTTTAGAAGCAAATGGTAAAAAATTATACAAATCATCTGAGTTGACAATGACAGTTGCAAACTCAAAACCTGGTGAAAAACTCAGTTTTAAAATTTTAAGAGATGGAAACACAATTACAAAAGAAGTTACGCTTGGTAACAGAAATGATATGAACTTAACAGAAACAAAGGATGTAAAATCTTTAGAAAATTATGGAATTGATGTTGCAGAACTTACGCCAAATATAAAAGATAAAGCTAAAATTCCTGCTGATTTAGATGGAGTAATTATTACAAATGTACAACAACAAAGTAGAGCAGCAGGTGTTGGTATTGAAGAAGGTGATATAATTTTTAAAGTAAATAACAGAAGAATAAAAAATATAGGTGATCTAACTAAAATTTTGGAAGAAAATAAAGATAGGCAAAATTATTTCTTTATATTTAGACAAGGTAAAGAGTTTATAGTTATAATGTAGAATTTTTTACAGTGCTACCATAGAATTTTATTATACAATTTTAATTAATGTACTATGGTAGCATATATATTTATATGTATTTTAAAACTTCATAAACCAAGAAGAACACGAAAATATTGAATAAATTAGAAATTAAATCATATTTTTATTAAATATTCGTAAAACTCCATGTCTTCTTGGCGTTTTTTTGTAATAAAACTCCTAATTTTATGAAAACTGATGATAAGTAATGAGGTCGCTTTATTACAAATAAATTATAAAATTTATGAATTAAAATTCATCCTCAATCGTAATTTATGTTGATAAATTAGTCTAATTTATTGATTCTCTTTAGGAAATTTTTAAAAACCAATCAAATAATTTACAAATTTTAAAAATTATTGTATAGTTAAATTATTATATGCTTAAACGCTTTTAAAAGGTTAATAAATAATAGAATTGACATTGCTTGTAATTTATTTGATACAGATGAATTAATAGAAATAAGTGTTTAAGGTATATAGACAATTTGGACAATTGTCAGTATAAAAACAAAAAACATTATTTGGCAATGATTTAAAGTTTAAAAAAACTTACAAAAGGCTATTCTATATCAAAATTGAAATATATTAAATAGGAAGCATTTCGTCTTATTTTAGAATCAGTAACAAAAAATTTGTTATTTGATTATGTAGTATAAAAAAGTTTTTGATTTGACAAAAAAAACAAAAAAAATGAGGTGTAATAAAAATTGAATGTGAAAAAAATAATTTATATTTTTGTAGTTTTAATAATTTTTGTTTCCTGTAAAGATAAAGAAATTATTACTAAAAATTGGGAAATATCTTTGCCTTTGACAAATACTCCGCTTGATTTAAATCAGTGGGGGGTAACAAAGTATTCTTCTTTAAAATTAAGAAATTCTCCGATAGAAGAATCTACAATTGTGAATCATTTGCCTCTTGGTGCAGTGGTTGAAGTAATAAAAAAGGAAAAAGAAATTAAGAATTTTGAAAATACACTTGACTATTGGTATTTTATTGATTATGAAGGAGAGAACGGCTGGATATTTGGGTCTTATCTGGAAATTTTTAATACTTATGATGAGGCTATAAAAAGAAGTGAAGAGATTCTATTTGGAAAATAAAGGATTTTATGGAAAAAAAACAAAACAATAATTTTTTGAAAAGATTTTATATTCCTGTAATAATTATAACAATTGGAATATTAGTCGAACTTGGAATTGCTTTTTTATCTTATTTTTTTAAAAAATAATTTTTTATATTGAAAAAAGTTTTTTTATATTCTATACTAAAAAACATCTTAAACTATTTTATTCGTGGAGAAAATAATGGCAGAACAAAAACGAAAGGATTTAACTTTAGTTATTGTTGAGTCTCCAGCTAAAGCAAAAACTATTAATAAATATCTTGGCAAAAATTATAAAGTCACAGCTTCTATGGGGCATATAATCGATTTACCTAAATCAAGAATTGGTGTCGATGTAAAAAATAATTTTACTCCCGAATACATAACAGTAAGAGGTAAAGGTAAGATTCTAAATGAATTAAAAAAACTAGCTTCTCAATCAAAATTTGTATTGCTAGCAAGTGATAATGATAGAGAGGGTGAAGCAATCGCATATCACATAAGCGAGTCGTTAAAAGAAAAATATCCACAAGTCCCAATTAAAAGGATTGTTTTTAATGAAATAACAAAACCTGCTATACTTGAAGCTATAAAGTCTCCACGCGATATTGAGTTTCCAAAGGTAAATGCTCAAAAAACTCGTAGAATTCTTGATAGACTTGTAGGTTATAACATTTCTCCTATTCTTTGGGCAAAAGTTAAAAATGGGCTTTCTGCTGGTAGAGTTCAATCTGTTACATTAAGAGTTATTTGTGAAAGAGAGGACGAAATAGAAAAATTTATACCAGAAGAATATTGGACTTTGGAAGCTATTTTTGCTAAAAGTAAAAAAGAATTTACTGCCGAACTATTTAAAGTTGATAATAAAAAACCAGAGTTTAGAAATCAAGATGATGTTAATAAATTATTAAAATCTTTGGATGAAAAAAATTTTAGTGTGACTGCTATACAAACTTCGTCCAAATCAATTAGACCTACTCCACCTTTTACAACATCAAAATTACAACAAGTTGCCGCAAATAGATTTGGCTTTACTTCAAAAAAGACTATGAGTATTGCTCAACAACTCTATGAAGGTATTGATATTGGTAGAGAGACTGTTGGTTTTATTACATATATGAGAACAGATTCGACTCGTATATCTCCTCAAGCAATTGGAGAAGTACGAAATTTCATCGAAGAAAATTTTAAAGAATCTTTACCCGAATCCCCAAATTATTATTCTAAATCCGAAACAGCACAAGATGCTCATGAGGCTATTAGACCAACATCTGTTCATAGAACGCCTGATCTAGTAAAAAAATATTTAACACCAGACCAATTTAAAATATATTCTATAATTTGGGAAAAATTTGTATCAAGCCAGATGACCCCTTCTGAATATTCTACAGAAACAATTTTAATAGATAATAATAATGCTACTTTTAAAATATCAAAATCCACTTTATTAAAAGAAGGTTATAATGCAGTGCTAAACCTTCTAAAATCAAAAGATGGTGAAGAAAAATATGTTAAAATTCCTCCTTTAAAAGAAGGCGATAAACTTGATTTAAAAAAATATTTACCAGAACAACATTTTACACAACCACCTCCTCGATATACAGATGCTACAATTGTAAAATTTTTGGAGGAGAATGGCATTGGGCGTCCTTCTACATATGCTCCAACAATTTCGACTTTGCAAGAAAGATATTATGTTGAAAGAAAGCAAAGACAATTAGTACCAACTGTTTTGGGGAAACTCGTAAATCAACTTATAGTAAAAAGTTTTCCTGATATTGTTGATATTGGTTTTACAGCAAAAATGGAAGACAATCTTGATAATATTGAAAAGTCAAATCTTGATGGAACAAACATTTTAAAGAATTTTTATGTACCGTTTATTGAAGAAATCGAAGAGGCATCAAAAAATCTTTCTGATCATAAAAAATCTTTTGATGAGCAAACTGGCGAACTTTGCGAAAAATGCGGCAAGCCAATGGTCAAAAAACTTGGTAAATTTGGTTTTTTCATAGCATGCTCTGGATTTCCTAGCTGCAAAAATTCAAAACCTATTCCACTTGCTGATTGCCCAAAAGATGGCTGCAACGGCAAAATAATCGAACGTAAAAAAGCCAAAAGAGGCAAAAAATTTTACGGCTGTACAAATTATCCAACCTGTGACTTTGTAAGCTGGTTTAAACCAACAGAATTTAGCTGTCCTAAATGTGGTAAATTCTTAATAGAAAAAAACGATAAAATTCATGGCTCTTACAAAACTTGTATCGACGAAAAGTGCGGATATAAACAGGTCGAAGAGCATTAGGGAGAATATTTTCTCATGAGAAACTGAGTTAAGAAAATATTTTTGTTTTTTTCGGTTAAATTTTTTGGCTAAATAATAAATCAAATTTCGGATTAATAATATAAAAACGGTTGAGATATATGGAAAATAATATTGATAATTTAGTTAATAATAAAAATGATAGTAAAAAAATCGCTGAGTATAACAAATCTCTTGAGGATTTGAGAAAATATGAGAAAAAAGAGATAGAAAATAATAATATTTATCTTGAAAAATTAATAAATACAGCAAAAAAAGCAGAAAATATACATAAATTTGATATTGCTTTAGAATTATATAATAAAGCTTTATCTATATCTCAAAAAATAGGTAATGCCAATGAAATTGCAAATAATTATGGTAATATAGGAATAATATATCAAAAAAAAGGAGATTTAGATAGTTCTTTATTTTACTACCAACAAGCATTAGAAATTGCTAAAAAAATTGGTGATGATAAGATAATTGTTTCTGCTATTACGAATATAGGATTAGTATATCAATATAAGAAAGAACCGGACAAATCTTTAGAATATTTTAATGAAGCATTAGAAATTAGTAAAAAAATAAATGATAATGAGTTGATTGTCACTAATCTTACCAATATAGGTACAATATATCTAAATAAAGATAAATTAGACAAATCTTTAGAATATCATAATAAAGCATTAGAAATTGCTATAAAAATAAATAATAATGACTTAATTGCTCATAATCTTAATTTTATAGGAATAATTTATCAAAAGAAAAAAGAATTTGATAAATCTTTACAATATTATCAAAATTCTTTAGAATTTGGAAAGAACAATAAAGAAATAGTGATAAATAACTTTCTTCATATAGGTAATATTTATATAGAGAAAAATCAAAGAGAAGAAGCTTTAAATTATTTTTATCAAGCCTTTGACTTATCTAAAACTTTGGATTTTAAATACCTTACCGAAAAATCCCAAAAATCTATTTTAGAAATAGAATCCTCTTATATAAAATCTATCGAAATCAAAAATTATTTTTTTATAAAAGATTTACAAATCGATAATCTTAGTGATAAAAAAGAAATATATTTTGTTGGTGAGAATGGAGATGGTAAAACGATATTATTACAATCAATCGCACTAGGATTGGCTGGTAGTAAGAAAAACCCTGATATTGCTTATTTTATAGAAAAAAACCAATTAAATAATTTTTATATTGATATTATAGATAAAAATGATTTAAAATATACTTTCATTTATAATTATGAGAATAAAAATATTGCAAATAATGTTTTTGGTTATGGAGTTTATAGGGGCAGAAATGATTCTGACAAAAAAGATAAGTATGGATTTTTAAGTTTATTTAGAGATGACATTTATTTAAATAGTCCAGAAAAATGGCTTTTAAAATTGGATTATAGTCAATCAAAGGGAATTGCAAATCAAATAACTATTGATACCGCCAAAAATATGATAAACTCAATACTTGATAAAAATGTAGAAATTGAAATAATTGCACCAGAAACAGTAAATTTTATTGAAAGAGGAAGTAAACTTAATTTTTCTCAACTTTCTGATGGTTATAAGAGTGTAATTGTCTGGATTTGTGATTTATTGGAAAGATTGTCAACCAATCAGCCTTGGGTAGAAACTACAAAAGATTTTGTTGGCGTAGTTTTAATTGATGAGGTGGAATTATTTTTACATCCAAAATGGAAATATACAATAGTTAGAGAGTTAAGAAAATGGTTTCCAAATATCCAATTTTTTATTACAACTCATAGTTCGACTGTTATTTTGGGTGCTTCAAAAGATGCTGTTTTTTATAGGCTTTATAAGGATGAATCTGGATTTACTCAAGTATCAAAACCAATTTCAAAAATATCAAATTTAATGCTTAATGAAATAATAACTTCACCACTATTTAACCTTGAGTCAGCAGAATCAGCAGCTTTTGACGAGGATATTCCAAAAGAAATATCGATAGAACAATTTGAAAATAATATTATGAATAGCAAAGAGAAAAAATTTATTAATTCTATTTACAACAAAAAAGAAGATAAATATATTTTGAAAGACAATTTGACAGAAGAAGAATTACAAAAATTAAATAGCATTCTCATAAAAATTGGGTATAAAGAAGACCTTAGTATAAGTGATGATTATTTGTACTCAAAAATTCATAGAGAAATATCAAAAAGAGTTAAAGAAATCAATAATATTACTGATGAAGATATAATAAAAATGATAAATGAAGAGCTTGATAAAGAACAAAGGCTTATAAATGATAAAAATAAATAAAAATTTGTCAGATATACCAATTTCGTTAAAATCTCAACAAATTCAAGATAAAAGAAAAGAGTTAATATCAAAAGGAGAATATCCTAAGGATAAAAAAGAAAAAGTAAAATTTGACCCATTCTACAAAAAAGAGGATATAAAAGAAAAACTTGAAAAAATTTACAATCGTAAATGTGGATATTGTGAAAAAGATGTTGAAGATACAGAATATCATATAGAACATTACAGACCAAAAAGTATTTATTATTGGCTTACTTATTCGTATGATAATCTTTTGTTGTCTTGTTCAAGGTGCAATAAAAATAAACTTGATAAATTTGAGGTTGAATATTCGCTGGTTAAATTTGATAGTAATGATTTGAAAAATATTCATAATCTAACAGAAAAATATAATAAGATAGAAATTCCAAAAATTGTAAATCCAGAGTTGGAAGATGTCGAAGATAAACTTATATTTGATTTAAATACCGGGAGTATTGATTCAGATGATCCTCGATGTAAACACACAATTAAAATTTGCAAATTATCAAGAAAAGAAGCAAGTAATAGAAGAAAAAAAATCTGGAATGATTTTATAAAAAAATATAATGATTACAAATTAAAGTTGTCGATGGGTGATAAAAATTGTATAATTTCTATAAGAGATAAAATTAATGAGTTTATTAAAGAGTCAAAAGATGTAACAAAAGAATATCTTGCTTTTAGAAGATATATAGTAAGAAATGAAGAATTTATTAAAAATTACAACAAACAAAAGGAAAAATAATGGAACCAGTAAGAAAAATGCGAAAAGCGACTAATATAAATGAATTTACTAATAATTTTTTATCAGTGAATGTAATTGATAAAACTAATGCAGAGTTTTATGTACCGATTTATGATGAGATAATAGACGATATTAGAAGTAAAATTTTATACGATGAACTTGATAATCAAACATTGTTTATTGCAGGGCAGGCTGGGACTGGTAAAACTACTGCACTAAATTTTTTTGAGAATGATGAGATTGCTGAAAAATATGATGTGAAAATAATAAGAGGTAGGGATTTATTTGATCCAAATGATATTGATATTATTGATATTCTTCTTATGTTTGGTTTTACCCTTGTAAAAGACAATAAAAATTTAAAAAATAAATATCTTGAAAGACTTCAGAAAATTCAAAAAATTCAAGATGGGATAATGGAAGAGGTTTCAAGTAAAACTAGTGGAGTTGGTTTTAATGCTGGTGCTGGTATAGGTGGAAAAATTGGTTTTAATTTTTTAAAATTTTTTGAAACTGAGTCAGAACTTTCTTTTAGTTTTAAAGCAGATAAAGAATTTCGTAAAGAAATAAGAGAAATTTTTAAATTAAAGAAGAATGATTTACTTAAAATGATAAATGAAATGATTAATGCTTATTATGAGGAAAAGGATTCTACAAAAAGGAAACTTTTGTTTATAATTGATGATCTGGAAAAACTTAGGGAACAATCTCAAATAAACTCTATTTTTATAGAAAATAAATTTTTTATTTATAGTATAAAATGTAAAAAAATTGTTGCAATACCTATACATCTTATCAATAACCCAGCAATTTTTGGGTCAAATGATATTGGTAATGAAGTTAATAAATTTATTATAAAATTGAAACAAAATCCAATAAAAGATGAATCTGTTGATGATAAAGAAGAATTGGTAAATATCGAAAAAAATAAACAATTAATGAGAAAAATTGTTTATAAACGGATAGAAAATAACGAATTGATAGAAAAAGAAGCAATTGACGAAGCGATCGAAAAATCTGGTGGCGTTTTGAGACAGTTTAGTCAAATTTTATATAATGCTGGTGCTGATGTAAGAAGGCTAAAAGGTCAAAAAATATCAAAAAACGATGCTGTAAAAGGTTGGGAAAGAATAAAATCAATAATGGATGGCACTATAATTAGTGGTGAGCGAATCAAATTGTTAGAAAGCATAGTTGATAACCACAAACCTACTGATTTGGACTCAGATACTTTTATTGACTGTATCCTAAACCTCCAGATAATCGTAAACCAAAACGGCTCTGTGTGGTATGAAGTTAATCCAATAATCGAAAAAACAGTTAAAATATATGCAAATAAATAATTTTTTGTCTGTTAAAGAAAAATTAACACTTTCTAATTTTAAAGAAGAACTTGAATATATCTCAGATGTTCCATTTCTGGCTATAATTGGTATTGACTCCAAAAGATTGGAAGAGTCTTTTATTGATTTTATTAAAAAGAATAGCAATATTGAGGTAGAAGATGTTTTTGTTCAAAAAAGCTTTTCTTTTAGTGGGATAATCAAAAAAAATAACCAAAAACTATATATTTTGTCATTTTTTGATATTGCGAATGATATTAATGTGATAAAAGAATTGATTTTTCATAGGGATTATATAACTCAATATTGTCTAAAAATAGTTATTTTGGGAAATATTGATTTTGTTGAAAATATAATAAAAAATGCCTACGACTTTTACTCAATTGCAAGTTTTACGAGTATTTTTAACGATAGGAAAAATGTTGTCCAAAAAGACTTGGAACGACCACATAGCGATGGGAAAAAAGTCGTGGAGTATAAAAAAGCCCGTAAAGATTTAGAAAAATACGAAAAAAAAAGGATAAAAGACGAAGGTGTTTATGCTATAAAACTTGTAAATACGGCTAAAAATGCAGAAAAAATAGCAAAATTTGATAAGGCATTGGATTTATATAAAAAAGCGTTAGAAATTGTTAGAAAACATAGAGATAACAATAATATAGTTGTAATATTAAATCAAATAGGGATAATATATCAAAATAAAGGTGAGTTAGACAATTCTTTATTATATTATAAAGAATCGTTAGAAATCGCTAAAAAAATCGGTGATAATAGTTTAATTGCAAGTATTCTTTGTAATATTGGAGTAATATATCAAAATAAAGGCGAATTAGATAATTCTTTATTATATTATAAAGAATCGTTAGAAATCGCTAAAAAAATTGGTGATAATAGTTTAATTGCAACTAATCTTGGTAATATTGGAGTAATATATCAAAATAAAGGCGAATTAGATAATTCTTTATTATATTATAAAGAAGCATTAGAAATTGCTAAAAAAATTGGTAATAATAGTACAATTGCAACTAATCTTTCTAATATTGGAGTAATATATCGAAATAAAGGCGAATTAGATAATTCTTTATTATATTATAAAGAAGCATTAGAAATTGCTAAAAAAATTGGTGATAATAGTTTAATTGCAACTAATCTTGGTAATATTGGAGTAATATATCAAATTAAAGGCGAATTAGATAATTCTTTATTATATTATAAAGAAGCATTAGAAATTGCTAAAAAAATTGGTGATAATAGTACAATTGCAACTAATCTTGGTAATATTGGAGTAATATATCGAAATAAAGGCGAATTAGATAATTCTTTATTATATTATAAAGAAGCATTAGAAATTGCTAAAAAAATTGGTGATAATAGTAAAATTGCAACTAATCTTTCTAATATAGGAAATATTTATGGGATTAAAGGTGAATTAGATAATTCTTTATTATATTACAATGAATCGTTAGAAATTGCTAAAAAAATTGGTGATAATAGTTTAATTGCAACTAATCTTGGTAATATTGGGAATATTTATCAAATTAAAGGCGAATTAGATAATTCTTTATTATATTACAATGAAGCATTAGAAATTGCTAAAAAAATTGGTGATAATATAACAATTGCAACTAATCTTACCAATATTGGAAATATTTATCAAAATAAAGGTGAATTAGATAATTCTTTATTATATTACAAAGAATCGTTAGAAATTGCTAAAAAAATAGAAGATAATAATATAATTGCGAATAATTTTCTTAATATTGGCAATATATATGCTAATAAAAATCAAATTGACGAAGCCTTAAAGTATTATAGAGAGGCTTTGGAGTTGGCTCGGATTTGTGGGTTTAAAGATATTGTTGAAAAAGCACAAAATGCTATATCAAAAGTAGAAAATCTTAATTAGCATTGATTTTTATAAAAAAACTTTTGAAAGTTAAAAAAGAATTGTAAATAAAAAAACATTTTATTATTTTTATTTAATTTTTGTGTTATACTAATAATTAATAATCTAATTATTAGGAATTAAAAATGAAAACTAAATTTGTATTATTTTTTATACTTATAAGTATGATGTTATTTTGTCAAGATATGACGAATGATGCAACTAATGATTTACTTGTTAAATTATTTTCTAAAGAACAGATTTCATCATTAAAAAATGGTGATATTATTAGCAGAATGTTTGTTAAGTATGATGCTTTAGGCGAAAATACTCATTTATCAATTGATATTCCAAAAACAGATTACACAAACGAAGATTTTTCGGTTTATGAAATATTAACAGATGAAAAAGTTTTTATCCCTTATGTTTTAAATGACGGGTCAAAATTAGACTTTTACAATTTATTAGCATCTTTTTCAAAACTTAATGGAATGAATTATTATTCGCGAAGTAGTTCTAAAGTAGAAAAATTAATATTAAACTGTTTTAAGATAGAATCTCCAAAAAACAAAAAAAATATCAATGACACAACTTATGACAAAATAGAGCCAAAAATAACAAATTATTTTTTACAACAAGACAACAAATTTGGTAAAATTACATTTAAAAGTGAACTAATGAATGATTCTAACAATTTTATTCTAATAAATACCTGTGTTGAGCCAATTTCGAGTATTATAAACATAAATAACGGAGGCGAATATAAAATAATCTCATTTTTTATTTATGATAAGAACTCTGAAGGCTTTTATTATTATTCTATAAATGCGATGAGAGTTAGGGTCAATTTTTTATTGAAGAATGGACTTTTAAGACCAACAACATTCTCAAATAGACTTCGTGCTGCTACTGTTCATTTTGCAAAACTCTTGGGGCTTGATTGGTCAGAAAAATTAAACCCATGGGATGAAACAAAACTTAAAAATGGAGAATACAAAACTTATTAATTCTTTTTTAAGAATTTATAACACAGATTTATCAGATTGTCACAGGTTACAGAGATTAAAATCATGTAATTAATATTAAAGTAATTAGCTTTTGTGATTTCTTACAAACTAAAAACTTTTGAGTATAAACAAAATTATTTTAAATTTAGCTTTTTAAAAGTTAATTTATATATATTATGAGGTGGTTAATAATGAAAAAAATAATTCTGTCAATTGTAGTCTTTTTACTTACTTTTCAATTATTTTGTAACGATTTTGTATCATTAAATGATATTTTTACTACGTCTGACATAGAAAAACTCAAAAAAGGAGACTTAATCGCGAGGATGTACCTAAAATACAACCCTAGCAATGTTAATACAGACTTAGAAATTAAAATTCCAAAAACTAAATTTACAAGTGAGGATTATTCTGTCTATGAAATGATTGTTGATGACAAGGCTTTTATTCCATACAATCTTACAGATGAATCTAAGTTAAAATTATACAACTCATTAACGAGCTATTCAAAATTGAAAGGTATGCAATATTTTTCAAGAAGAATAGGACAGACTCAAACATTAATATTAAATAGTTTTAGAATAGACTCTTCTAATAATAGGTCTCAAAAAGATGACATAACTTATTCTAAAATAGAGCCAATGACAACAAATTATTTTTTACAAGAAGATAATAAATTTGGAAAATTGGTATTTAAAAGTGAACTTTACAATAATGACAATGATTTTGTTTTAGTAAATACTTGTGCTCAAGCAATATTTCCATTCAGCAATAAAGGCGACTACAAAATAATATCGTTTTTTATTTATGATAGTGAGGCTCAAGGATATTTTTATTATAGCGTAAACTTGATGAGAATTAGGATCGGTTTAGAAATCCTTGTTAAAAAGACAGACGCAACATTGTTTTCTAACAGAATTAGAGCAGGAACTGTACACATTGCAAAATTACTTGGTTTAGATTTGTCAGCAAAAATAACTCCATGGGAAAACGAAAAACTTGACAAAGGCTTTTACAAAAATTATTAATTTGTATATATAAAACAAATTACTCAAAATTTAATACGAAGTTCATGAAGAAATACAGGTAAAAATTCCTTTTTTAATTAAATCTTCGTGTTCTTCGTGTTAAAATCCCATTGTTTCCTATAAAAAATTTTGTGGCTAATAGAATACTCAACTCAAATACTTTGAAATAAAGCGATCTAAGTTGTTTTCTGATAAAAATTGATTAAAATTAATATCTAACTTGTAAAGTCTAAGAATATCATTACTAAACATTATTTTTAAAGAGTTTTCTTTTATTATATCTTTGTTTTTTAATAAGATTTTTTTTATTTCATTGCCTGTTCTTTCACATATTTTATCCCAATAATTATCAGAAGTAATAAAATTAATGTATTCCATAGAAGAAGATTCAAAAAAAATCAAATCATTTGGTTTGATATTAATTGCCCAATCTAAAAATAAATTTGCCTCGTGAATATTTAATGGAGTAACGAGGTATTTTAATGAAAGTCTTACTATTTTTCGTCTATTTAATTCTTCTACAAAATTTAGTGTTTTATTAAAATCCAACCCCATAATCCGTTTGTAAGTCTCTGGCTGAAAACCAACAAAAGATACCTTGATTAAACTAAAAAGGCTTTCAACTTTTTCGAGTATATCAATATTAACAGAAGCATTTGTTACAATAGTAAAATTTATATTATAATTTTTTTTCACATATTCTATCCACTCTAAAGATTTTTTTTGAACTAAAATTTCTCCGCCCTGCACAGTAATTTCTTTTGGGTGAAATTGTTCTATCAAAAAAGTCAATTTATCATAATAATCATAATTGGCATTATATGAAGGAGCATCAACGCAACACATCGAACAGTGAGCCTGACAGAGCAAAGACATCTCGAGATTAAAATCAAAAATTGTAATTTTATCATCTTTGGTTGGTTTTTGTAATTCAAATTTCTCACAAGTACAAGGGTGATAAAAATTTTTAATATCATCAATCAAATTGTCATCTTTTAGATTTGCAACCTTCATATTTTTATCCATCCATTTAAGACAACAAGGGAAAATATCCCCATCATGATTTATAAACAAATGGTTGTAATGGCAAAGTCTTTTTTGCAAGTTTGGCTTTATTTGATTATTTTTATTATCTAAATTAGATTTTGCATTGTTTTCTAATGATAATAACAATTTTTTTGTTTTTTTAAATACAAACCTAACTAAACCTATAAATTTTATATAAATAAAACTAATTATTCGTTTCATAAATAATTTCCTTTTAAGCATAATACTTTTTTTTATAATTTTATCAAGAATATTTTCAATTTTTTTTATAATCTTGTAATGGATTTAAATTTTTTAACTCTTTAATTATATGTAGGGCAAAAATTAATATAATATAGGAGTTTAAAATGACAAGTACACTAAATGTAAGTTTGATTGAAGGGCGTCTTACTAAAGACCCAGAGTTACATTACACAAAAAACGGATTGGCGTTATGCAAATTTAATGTTGCAATAAACAAGTCAACAAAGGTCGGTGATAAACTTACCCAAGATGTAACTTATATTGCTATCAATGTGTGGAATAAGGTTGCAGAAAGCTGTGCAAAGTACTTAAAAAAAGGTACACTTATTAGAGCAAAAGGTCGATTGAAACAAAATAGTTGGCAGGATAAAGAAGGCGTTAAAAGAAGTAAAATTTCTTTAGAAGCTGCTGGGGTTGATTTTTTAAGTTATCCTTCTTATAACAAAAAAAATGGAGGTGAAAAAGTTGCTTTATAGTATCTAAAAAATGGTTTTTCTCATAATTGGTTAGTCTCGTAAATTAGAAGTTAGTTAAAAGTTTTTTAGCTAGCTTCTTTTTTATTTTTTTTGAATGAAAATAATACTATTATATAACATGGATTTATCATATTGTCGCAGATTGACACAGATTAAATTGTGTAATTATAGATAATAACTGTATTTAATTTTTTAAATTTGTGACAAATCAAAAACTTTTTGGTATATAGTAAAAGGCTTTTAATTGATAAATTTTTTATATAACACAAAAAAAGGTAAATAAATGCAAATAACAAAAGATTCTAAAGATAATATTCTAAAAGCCATTCAAATCATTGTAAACTCAGTAAATTCAGATAAAATAATTCTATTTGGTTCAAGAGCGAGAAACGATTTCAAGGAAGAAAGTGATTATGATTTATTAATTATAAAAGATGAAATACACAATAAAAGAAAGATTATACAACAAGTATATAAAAAATTACTTGGTTTAAAAATAGGAATCGATTTAATAATAGAAACTTCACAAGAGTTTAATGAAAAAAAATCAAATAAATTCTCTTGATTTATCACACAATCGATAAAGAAGGTACAATTTTATATGAACGACAATGAAGTTTGGCAATGGTTAATCTATGCCAAACTTCAATTTTATCTTTTAAATCACATATAGCATATAAATTTAGTTAAAATATAACAAAAAACCAGACATTTAGAATTTATCACAATGTTTCAGCAAAAAATATATTATTATTCGTGTTTTTTCAGTTAAATCAATCATTAACACAAATATATCATCTCATTCTTAGATATTATAACCTATTTCCTAAAAAATATTCAAAAAAAATAATTTTTTTTTAAATTTCTGTAATGGATTTGAATTTTTTAAGTCTTTAATTATATGTAGGGTAAAAAAAAATTAATATATAGGAGATTAAAATGACAAATGCACTAAATTTAAGTTTGATTGAAGGTCGTCTTACTAGAGACCCTGAGTTACTTTACACAAAAGACGGGGTGGCTTTATGTAAGTTTGATCTTGCTGTAAACAATTCAACAAAGGTTGGGGATAAGCTTATCCAAGACGTAGTTTACATCGGTATCAATGTGTGGAATAAAGTTGCCGAAAGTTGTGCAAAGTATTTAAAAAAAGGTGCACTTATTAGAGCAAGAGGTCGATTGAAACAAAATAGTTGGCAAGACAAAGAAGGAGTTAAGAGAACCAAAATTTCTTTGGAAGCCTCTGGGGTTGATTTTTTAAGTACCCCTTCTAACAATAAAAATGGAGGTGAGAAAGTTCCTTTTTAGTATCTAAATATTGGTTAGTTTCGTAAATTGGAAGCTATCTAAAAGTTTTTTAGTTAGCTTCTTTATTCATTAAAAAAAATAAATAATATTTGATTTCAAGGTAAAAGTAGAGTAAAATATTAGAATTGGAGAGAAAAATGACTTTGGAACAAGCTTTACAAGACTTTATTGTTGAAACAAGAAAAAGCTCTTTAGAAACAAATAAAATAGTTCAAGAAGTAAGTAAGCAAATCAAAAAAACAGAAAAATTGTTAAATGAAAAATTTCAAGAAACTGAAAAAAAATTTCAAGAGACAAAGATGATGTTTCAAGAAACTGATAAGAAATTTCAAGAAACAGATAAACAAATTAAAAACTTATTAAAAAAATCAAGTGAATTCGACTCTAATTGGGGTAAGTTAATTGAGGCTTTAGTTGAGCCAGCGGTTTTAGATTTATTTAAAGAACGAGATATTAATGTTTTAGGTACTGCAAATAATTATATTATTGAAAGAAATGGCAAAAAAATAATGGAGATTGATCTTCTAATGAAAAATGGCGATTGTTTAGTATTAATTGAGGTTAAAACAAGTCTAAGAATAGAAGATGTTAATGAACATATAGAAAGTAGATTAACTAAATTTAAAAAATTTTTCCCAGAATATAAAGATAAAAAAATATATGGAGCTGTGGCTTATCTAAAATGTTTGGAAAAAGCAGACATTTATGCAATGAAAAAAGGATTTTTTGTTCTTACTTTCTCTGGAAAACATCTTATTCACATAAAAAACAAAAAAGATTATAAACCAAGAGATTTTGGTTAAATATAACACAGATTAATCAGATTGTCGTGGATTTACACAGACTTTTTTACAACCTCTCTTATAATCTTCAAATTTTATTTTCATACTAAAGGTTATATCTTCCATTTCATCTCCTAAATAAAATTTAGTCTTAACTTGCTTCTGTTTTAACCTTATCGATTTCTTTATCAATATATTCTATGTGTTTTATGTTTTCTTTACCGATTTCATTTATGTTTTTTGACTCTATCATAATTTTATTAAATCCAATAACAATGCTATTGACCTTATTTGATATATCAGAAGACATTTCAGATATATTTAAAATTGATTTTTCACTTTTTTGGATCATTGATTCTACATTTTTAATAGAATCACTTATTGAATTGGACATTTCTACAAGGTCAGCAACACTTTTTACTATTACATTTGAAGCAGAAGAAAGTTCGTCAGTCCCTATTATTATTTCTGACATAGAATTTTCTACCACTACTATACCTTCATTTATTTTATGAAAATAATCTGCAGCTTTTTTATTTATATTTGAAGCTGTTTGTATATCAGCCATATTTTTCTTCAAGGTGGTTGTTATTATTTTAATATTTTCGTTTGTTTGCTCTGCAAGTTTTCTAATTTCATCAGCAACAACAGAAAAACCCTTACCTGATTCACCAGCATGTGCTGCTTCAATTGCAGCATTCATAGCAAGAAGGTCTGTTTGGGATGCGACATTCACAATTACATCAATTATTTCAAAAATATTATTTGCTTGCTTAGATATTTCGTTTATTGAATCCGCTGCATTATTCATTTCTTCTTCTCCATCATTTGCAGTAGATACTAATCTATCTATCGAAGATTTTTTTGATTTCGTGAGATTTGAAATATTAGTTATTGAAGCACTCATTTCTTCAATTGATGAAGATGATTCTGATATAGAAAAAGATTCTTTTTCAACATTTTTGTTTACAATATTTGCTAATTCTATCATTTTTTTATTTGCATTTACTATTTCTACCATATCATTATTTAATGTTTTTATTTGATTTTGTATTTCTACCAGATTAGAACTTATAAGATTGATTTCATTTAAACTAGCATTAGTTGAAGATACAAGTTTTTCTCCTATTCCTATACCTCTTTTTGAAGAAGAAAAAAGAGTTTCTATCTTTTCGTATCTTTCTTTATTTTTTAAGTTTTCAACATCTGTTAGTTTGATCCTTTGTTCTATAAGAGCTATAGAGAATGTTGCGAAAAAGATTGATGATAATGTGAATAAAAGAGATGTCATCAAAACAGAAATTGCATCAGTATTAAATTCTAATTTGTAATTATATATATAGAAGAAAAAAACTACCAAAGAACTTAATGTAGCAAGTATTCCATAAAATGTAATTTGTTTTTTACTATAACTAATTAATATTATGAGTAGAAAAACAACACCGAGAGTACTAAGATGTCTGTAAACTGCTGTTATATCTTTTGGCTCAATTACACAACTCATCATAGTTATAAAAAGTGCAACTAAAAAACTAAATAGCGTATTGGCAAGGTTGTATTTTTTTTTTCTTAGTAGAAAGAGAAATATAGTGCATAAAGCTGCTGCTACAAATCCTAAAATTGCGTTGAAATAATTTGGTTTCCCTACAAAACTTAAAGGTACTCCCAAAAAATTAATTATCCCAGTTGCTATTAATCCCCCAAAAAATGCCTTTGCTTTCTTTTGCATTTCTATTGAGTCATTGTCATAAGCAGACAAAAAATATTTACTTATCTTTTTAAGCATAAGCCCCTCATTTATTAATTTTAGTTTTAATCTAAATATATCAGTCAAGATTGTATAGTATTATTATAATTTATTTTGTTTTTTTTTAATAGATTAAAATTATTTTTTTTAAATATTTTAATTATTTTTGCCACTAATCCAATGTTGAATTATATATCCAATCGTTTTTAAAAGGGTAGTCAAAATAATATCATCCAAGAATTAATTTAAACTATGGAAAAGAATTTAACACAAAGGACACAGTCTGAAAGTTCGCGAAGAAATGCAAGAAAAAAATAAAATCTTTGTGAATCTTCGTATTTTTTATACTAAAAATATCCTTTTTCAAAAACTGAAGATATACAGGACAGGAGGTGTTGTTGTTAATGATTTAAATCTTGTAAAAATAATCCAAAAATTTATCTATAATTGAGACCTGTCTGGCTTTTAAATCAGACAGGTTTTTTTTAAATTTTAATTATATATTGGTATTACAAATTGTTTAATATATCATTGTCTTTAGCAACATTAATATTATTTTCAGTTAAGATTTTCATAGCCTTGTCTTTTTCTTCTATTCTAAAAATAACAAATGCTTTATCATGTTTTTTTTCTACTGTTGCATACATATATTCTACATTTACATCGTTTTTATCTAATATTTCTAAAACTTTAAAAAGTCCACCAGGTTTATCTTGAACCTCTATTGCAATAACTTCTGTTTCTTGAGCAACAAAATTATTTTGTTTTAAAATTTTTAGACAATCATCAGGTTTATTAACAATAATCCTTAAAACGCCAAAATCTCGTGTATCAGCCAAAGATAATGCTTTTATATCAATATTTGACTTAAACATAATATTTGTGACTTCAGCAAGTCTGCCTTTTTTGTTTTCGAGAAAAATTGAAATCTGTTTCATAAATTCTCCTATGATTAATTGTTTATATAATATTTTTTATACCCAAATTTCGATTTAATAAAATAAATCATAAAGGTCTGATGTAAAATTTAGGTTAAAATTTTAATTCCATATTTTAATTATATAATATTTTATTTAATCAATCAATAACTATTTTTTTCTTGATAAAAGTATAGTTAAAGAGATATAAAATGTCAATAAATAATAGAGTTTCTTCTATAATTATAAAATTATTCAATATTTTTTAAAAGTTTTTATTTTTTAAAAAAGACCTGTCCTCTTTTAGCGGAGAAGTTTTAGTTAGTCGTTATTTTTTTATGAATATATCGCTCCATTCTTTTTTCATATCTCAAAGAGTCTCCTTATTAATGGAGCGTTTTTAAAGAAGAAAGAAGCAAAAAAGAAAGAGAAAAAAGCTTTACATTTTTTTATTACTTTGATATTTTTCAATATTCATAATTTTGGAGATATAGAATGAAAGATTGTTTAAATATACTAAAACAAAGAGGTTTTTTTCAACAATGCACCGACGAAGCAAATCTTGCAAAACTTTTGGACGAAAAAGAAATTATTTTTTATGCAGGTTTTGACCCAACAAATGTTAGTTTACACCTTGGACATTTAGTTCCCATTATGGCAATGGCATTCCTACAAAGAATGGGACACAAACCAATAGCATTAGTTGGTGGTGGGACTGCTATGATTGGAGACCCTTCTGGTAAAACAGAGGCAAGAAAAATGCTCACAGTTGAAGATATTGATAGCAATGTCCTAAAAATAAAAGAACAGTTGGAAAAATTTTTGATTTTGGATGATAAAAAGGGTTTTTTACTCAATAACGCTGATTGGTTAAGAAATATAAATTATTTGAACTTTTTGCGAGACATAGGTAAACATTTTAGCGTGAATAGAATGTTATCATTTGAAACATACAAAGAAAAAATGAAACATGGGCTTTCTTTTTTAGAATTTAACTATATTCTCCTACAATCTTATGACTTTTTGGAACTTTTTAAAAGAAATAATTGTATTTTACAAGTCGGAGGCGATGATCAATGGGCAAATATGGTATCTGGTGTTGAGTTAATCAGGAGAGTTGCCCAATCAACAGAGGTAGAATGCTTAACATTCCCACTAATCTTAACTTCAGATGGCAAAAAAATGGGTAAAACAGAAAAAGGTGCTGTGTTTTTATCAACTGATTTGACAAGCCCTTATGATTTTTATCAATATTGGATCAATGTTACTGACGATGATACTGTTAGATTCTTAAAATTATATACATTCTTACCTTTAGAAGAAATTAAAAAATATGAGACTCTAAAAGGTGAAGAGTTAAAATCAGTTAAAGAATTACTTGCCTTTGAAGTAACAAAAACCGTCCACGGTGAAGAAGAGGCTATTAAAGCAAGAGATGGAGCAAAAGCGGCTTTTGGTGGTGGAGATAACATTGATTTTATACCAAAAACTGCAATTTCAAAAGATAGATTGGAAGCAGGGATTCCTGTACTCGATTTATTTGTTGAATGTGGACTTTCAGAGTCAAAAGGTGAAGTTAGAAGACTTATCCAACAAGGTGGTTGTAAAATTAATGAAGAAAAAGTTGATAATGAAAAAATAATAATTAATTTATCTTTTTTAACAGACAAAGGGATTATTTTAAAGTCTGGTAAGAAAAAAATACATAGAATAGAAATTATTTAAGGAAAATTTATGTGGCATAAACAAATTAATGCAAGTATCTCTGTTTGTGATAAAAACGGAGTTATTTTAGAATTAAATGATAAAGCAATTGAAATGTTTAAAAAGTACGGTGGAGCAGATTTGATTGGAAAAAATTTAATTGATTGTCACCCAGAACCATCTAAAACAAAGGTAAAATCAATGCTTTTAGAGCAAACAGAAAATTGTTATACAACAGAAAAAAATGGAATAAAAAAAATGGTTGTACAAAAACCATTCTACCAAAACGGCGAATATGCTGGCTTTGTTGAAATGGTTTTTGAAATACCTTTTGATATGCCTCATTTTGTAAGAAAATAGATTAATATTTGTCAAAAAAGAAGTTGTCTTTTAAAATCACAAATTCTAAAAAAAGGTGAAACAATGTATTGGGAAGAGTCAATTGAAACAATTAAAAGAGATGATTTAGATAAATATCAGATCAAAATGTTAAATATTCTGATAAATCAAGCTAAAAATTCTACTTTCTATAAAAAAAGACTATTTAATTATGAAAAGATAAATTCTTTTTCTGATTTTCAAAAAATACCATTTACAACAAAACAAGATTTGAGAGACGGTTTTCCTTATGATTTTTTAACTATCGATATAAAAGATGTTGTTAGGCTGCATTCGTCGTCTGGCACTACTGGCAATCCTACCGTAATATTCCACACAAAAAATGATTTGGATGAATGGTCTAATTTAATAGCAAGATGTATGTATATGGCTGGTGTACGAAAAGAGGATATTTTCCAAAACATAATGAGTTATGGACTTTTCACAGGTGGAATAGGTTTTCATTATGGAGCAGAAAAACTTGGAGCAATGACAATACCAATAGGGCCTGGCAATAGCAAAAGACAAATTTGGTTTATGGAAAAATTTAAGACAACAGTTGTACATATTCTGCCAAGTTATGCTTTACGACTCTACACTCACTTACAAGAAGAAGGTATTGATCCAAAAAAAGATTTGAGTTTAAAAATTGCTTTTGTTGGAGCAGAGCCACATACAGAAGAAACTCGTAGAAAAATTGAAGAACTTTATGGAATAAAAGTTTATAATTCGTATGGATTGTCTGAAATGAATGGACCTGGTGTTGCTTTTGAGTGTGAGTATCAAAATGGGATGCACTTATGGGAAGATAATTATTATGCAGAAATAATAAATCCAGAAACAGGAGAAGTATTACCTGATGGAGAAGAAGGTGAATTGGTATTAACCACACTAAAGCGGACTGCAATGCCAATAATTAGGTATCGAACGAGAGATTTGACTCGTATTATTTTGGGAAAATGTAGTTGTGGTAGAACGCACAGAAAAATTGATAGGATTAAGGGACGTTCTGATGATATGTTAATTATAAATGGGGTAAACATTTTTCCTATGCAAATAGAACAAATTCTTATGAAAGCCAAAGAACTTGGTGCAAATTACATAATAGAAGTACAAAAAGAAAATTTTATGGATAAACTCTACATAAAAGTAGAAATCAATAATCAATTTTTTAATGGAACACTCGAAGAACTCGAAAGACTCCAGAAGCATATAATAGAAGAATTAAAAAATGAAATCGGAGTTAATCCAATTGTAAAACTTGTAGAATCAGGAAGCCTTCCACAAAATGAAGGAAAAGCAGTTAGAGTTATTGATCATAGAAAATAATTTAAATTTGAATTTTAAAATAGGAGATTTTATGGCACATCAATTATCGATTTTTGTAGAGAATAAACCTGGTAAATTTGAAAAGATTACAAAAATATTGGGCGAAAAAGACCTTAATATTAGAGGTTTTTCTGTTGCAAGCAGTGGGGATTTTGGTGTTTTAAAAATAATTGTGAACAATCCAGAAAAGGCTTTTGAAATATTAAAAGAAAACAATATTACAGTGTCGATACGAAATATTCTTGCTGTACAAATTGATGATAACTCAGGAAGTCTTCATAACTTATTAAATATTCTTTCTACAAATAATATCAATTTAGAGGATTGTTATGGAATATCAGTCGCTTATAATAAAAGTGCTGTAATAATTATCGAGGTTGAAAAATATCCAGAAGCAGAAAAAATATTACTTGCTAATAATATAAGAATATTAAATGATAGCGAAATTTATTCTTTGTAGAATACTATTACGAGTAAATTAGTAAAGATTAATAAGAAAATAAATTGACTTTTTAATAAATATTTAATAATCTAAATTTATTTTTTTATAAAAGAGGTAATAGTTTATGGATATTCGACAAAAAAAAGAATCGTTAGAAAAGAAACTACAAGGTTTTGAAAATATAGTAGTTGCTTACTCAGGTGGAATAGATAGTAGTTTGTTACTTAAAATCTCTCATAGACTCAAAAAAGATAAGGTTATTGCACTTATTGTTAAATCTCCTTTTGTTGCAAATTTTGAGTATGAAAATGCAATCAGTTTTTGTAAGGAAATAGGTGTTAATTACAAAGTTATAAATGTTAATATGCACGATCTCGCACCAGTAAAACACAACCCAGAGGATAGGTGTTATATTTGTAAAACGCTTGTTTTCACAGAGATTATAAATGAGGCAAAAAAACTTGGATTTAATACAATAGTTGATGGGTCTAATGCAAGTGATACGGGTGATTATAGACCTGGTAAAAAGGCTTTGAAAGAACTTGGGATAATTTCTCCTTTTTTAGAATGTGATATAACAAAAGATGAAATTAGGATTTTTTCAAAGGAAGAGAAAATATCATTTTATAATAAACCATCGAATAGTTGTCTTGCTACAAGGATTCCTTATAATAACGAAATTACAGAGCAAAAATTAAACCAAATTGAATTATCAGAAGATTATATAAGGAAATTTGGTATTAATGTTGTCAGATTGAGACATTATGATCATATTGCTATAATAGAGGTTGGTAGAGACGAGAGAGAAAAATTATTTGATATTGAAAAAATGGATAAAATAGAAGAATTTATCTTAAAACTTGGATTTAAATTTGTTACAATAAATATAGCTGGTTATAAGACTGGTAATTTAAATAAACTAATTAATATAGAAGAGAACAATGGATAACAATAAATTAACTGAAATTTTAAATTCTGTAAAAGAAAACAAAATGTCAACAGAAGACGCATTAAAAGTATTAAAAGACTTACCATTTAAAGACTTGGATTTTGTTAAACTTGATCACCATAGAGAATTACGAAGAGGTTTTGGTGAAGTAATCTATTGCAAGAGTAAAACAGAGGCTCAACTTGCCGTTATAGCAGAAGAACTAAAACATAAAGAGAATATTCTTTATACTCGTGTTTCTAAAAAGAAAGCAGACCTTTTGTTAAAAATAGACTCTAATTTAAAATTTAACGAGACATCAAAAATAGTTTATAAAACAAACAAAAAAACTAAAAATGATGATATTGTTATGGTTGTGGCTGCAGGGACATCTGATATTTTTGTTGCAGAAGAGGCTGCTATTACTGCTGAGGTTATGGGAAATGTAGTTGAAAGACATTATGATGTTGGGGTTGCTGGTATTCATAGGCTTTTTGCTATTTATGATAATTTACAAAAAGCATCTGTTATAATTGCTGTTGCTGGTATGGAAGGTGCTTTACCGTCGGTTGTCTCAGGTCTTGTGAATTGTCCAGTAATTGCTGTGCCTACATCTGTTGGGTATGGAGCAAATTTTGGTGGACTATCGAGTCTTTTGACAATGCTAAACTCATGTAGCCCTGGCATTGCTGTTGTAAATATTGATAATGGTTTTGGTGCTGGTTATCTTGCTTCAATGATAAATCAAAAACAATCAAAATCTTAAAGACAAGACCTGTCATATTTTAAAAATCTGACAGGTCTAAAGAAAATAAAAGGTAAAAATGATTGAAAATATAAAAAAAATAGCAAGAAATTACTTTTTTACAATTATAAAAATATTCTTTGTTTTATTATGGGTAGCAGTTTTTAATATAATTGGTAGATTTACATGGGGTTTTGGTTTTCAAACATTTATCTTGATAATTTTAATCTCTGCTGTAATTATTTCTATTCCATTTATAAAGAAGAAATATTTTCCAGATATAAAGAATGAAAATAAAATTGTTCTTATTGGATTAATTGTAATCTTATCTTTCTTTTTAGTTGGTTTAACAATCAAAACATCAGTAGGTATTTATAAAACATTCAAAGCAAACCCAGGTGTTATTGATATAGCAGGAAATACTTCTATGGCAGGAACTATTTTTCTAAATGGGAAAAATCCCTATAAACACAAATCACAACTTTGGCATAATTTAGAATCTGGTAAAAATATAACAGTTGTAAATAAACAAGTTAAATTATATGGAATAAATTATTATCATGGTTTCCCTTATTTTCCTTTTATGTTTTTATTTTATTTACCATTTAAATTTTTGGCGAATGGTGACAACTCTTTAAGACTTGCTAATTTAATTTTGATGATTTTGAATATAATTGGTTTTGGTATTCTATGTTTTAGGTCTAAGGATATTATAAACGCTTTTGTTAATTTTTTGATGATTGTTCTTTTATATCTATCTATAAATGTTTATGTTACAGAAGTTTTTGCCTTTGGTATAGTAGATATACTTATCTCTACTCTCGCTTTGTATGCTTTTATTGCCCTTCATTTTAAAAAGTATATTCTTTTTGGAGTGCTTATGGGGCTAGCTCAGGCTTGTAAATTACTTCCTGCACCACTTTTAATATTACCTGTTTTAGTATTTTTATTTTTTAACAATCAAAAGAATATTCTTTTAAAAATAATAATTTCTTATTGTATAACAAGTTTTTTATTTATATTTCCATTTTTTATTGCAGACCCACAGGCTTTTATATCAGCTACTGTTCTTTTTTATCTTGTAAATCATTCTGCTGGCGACAATACTGCAATGTGGTTTTTTCTTGCTAATGAAGTTAAACCTTATTTTTATGTGTCTGGATTTTTACTTTCTATATTAATACCATTTATTTTTGCAAGGCGAATAAATTCTTTGCCTTATTTAATAGCAATATCTTTTGTATCGTATTTAATTTTTATTGGTTTTGCTAAAATGAGTCATCTAAATTACTTATGGGGAATTTATACCATTGGTTGTGTATCTTTTGGATTACTCTTAAATAACGAACAACCAAAAGATGAGATAGTTTAATAAATCAATATGTTTTTAAAATATGTAAAAATTTCTCAAAAAAAAATAAAAAAATAAAAAAATTCTTGTAAATATAAAAAAAATATATATAATTTATGTAACATTGATTTTCACCCGTCAAGCGAGTGTGGGTCAGATTGTCAGATATTATACGGATTAATTTTTGACAAACTACAATTCTAAATTCTAAAAAAAGGATATAAATATGGAAGTTCTAAAAAAATTTTTTAGTTATTATTTTGGGTCTATTTTCACCCCGCAAAAAACATTTACTAAATTAATGGATGAACCCAAAAAGATTCTTTATTTCTTTTTAATACTATTACCTTTCACAGCCCTTGATGGAGCTGTTGGTATAATATTTATTGTAAAAGATTGGTATCCCTTTATTCCATTGATGATTAATATTCCTAAAGAATATTATTATATTGCTGAAATGTTTTTCTTTGGACCTGTTACTTACCTTAATATAATTTTAGCAGCTGGTATTATACAAGTAATGCTTTATGCTTTTAAAGCACAACAAGGAGTTGCCGCAAAGTTTGAAAATACTTTAATGATTGCAACTTACGGTCTTTTAGGACCATTATTTATATGGAATGTGTATGATTTAGCATTTACACTTCTTATGGTTTTTAATATAATGCCACATGACTGGTTTTATAAACATTATCAAGAAATGGGGATTCCTTTTTTTGTTAATCTTGTAATAGTTATTATTGGCGAAACATTCCATTTTATAAGTATAAATACTGCATTAACAAAGGTTTATAATTTATCTAAAATTAAGTCTATTTTTATAACACTTTTTGTTATGGTAGTTTTCTTTGTTGGCTGGCTTGTTTTATTCATAAGATAAGAGGTTTTAGTTTTGAGAAGTATAGATGTAGAAATAGTTGCTAAAGAAGTAGAGCGACTATTTATTGAAGCAAATTACATTCTTCCTGATGATGTAAAAAATAAATTGGAAGAGGCATTAGTTTATGAAACTAATCCTCTTTCAAAAGACATTCTAAATATTCTAAAAATAAATTATAAGAAATCTGAAGAAATGATCTATCCTTTGTGTCAAGATACTGGGATGGCAGTCGTATTTTTGGAGATAGGTCAAGAAATCCATTTTGAAAATGGGTTTATAGGTGATGCTATTTGTAAAGGTGTCGAAAATGCCTATAACAAAGGGTATCTTCGCAAATCAGTTGTCGCTGATCCTCTCAAAAACAGGGCTAACACAAAAACAAATTTGCCTCCAGTGATTCATACTGAAATAACAAAAGGTGATAAACTAAAAATAACAGTTATACCAAAAGGCTTTGGTGCAGAAAATCAATCTGCAATAAAAATGCTTACACCATCAGATGGAAGGGAAGGGATAATTGATTTTATTGTTAGTGGGGTAATAAAATCTGGCGGTAAGGGGTGTCCTCCTTCTGTAATTGGCGTTGGCATTGGTGGGACTTTTGAATACGCTGCCATTCTTGCTAAAAAAGCATTGCTTATCAGTTTAGACAAGCCAAACGAAGACCCATTCTACAAAGATATGGAAGAAGAAATTTTAACAAAAATAAACCAAAGTGGCGTTGGCTCTCAAGGAATTGGTGGTAATATAAGCTGTCTTTCTATAAAAATCCTAACTTACCCAACTCATATCGCAGGACTCCCAGTTGCTTACAATTACTGTTGTCATTCTACAAGACATAAAAGTTGTGTTATTTAGTTTTATTTAATAATAAAGATATATGATTTTAAATATATTTTTATTGAAATTTTAGTTAAAAAAAATTAGAATAATAATTATTTTTTTATAGGGTTAATTATTAAGAGATTCTAACAAAAGAAATAAAATTCTTTTTGATAAGTTAAAAATATAATTATTAGCATTGTTTTTATTTGAAAGTAATTGTATGATTTTAATCTACGGCAATCAAAAAATCTGTGTTATAAATAAATTACTATTTACTAAATAGTTGAAATAATTTATAATTAAATGAGTTAGTTTGTCGAGATTTTTAGGATAGAATGATTATTATACGCTTATAACATTTTAGTATATAATATTTCTGTAAATAAAAAACTTATTGAGGTTAAAAAATGGATTTTCATATTTTAGATTTATTTAAAAAAAATGGCAAGATAATATTTATTGTTATATTTTTTTCTATTATAGCAATTATTTATTCGGGTGGAGCATTTTTTGAAAATATAAACACCGCTATTCCTTCAGGATTTAAAAATGGTCAAGTAACTTTTATGACAACAGGAGATCATTTTACACAATTTTATAAATATAGCGTTGTAAAAAATAATATTTTGAGGGGGCATTCTCCTTATTATTATGGATACCAATTTAATGTTTCTAAAGATTCAAAAGAATATACAGAAGGTCTAATGTATTTTCCTTTTTCTTTTATATCAGCAATACTTGGCTTTGCTTTTGGCGATATATTAGCCTTTAATCTTATGATTTTGCTTTCCTATATCTTTACTGGGCTTGCAATGTTTTATTTTGTAAAATACATTACCAAAAGTGATGCTATTTCATTTGTTACATCTGTTTTGTTTATAACAATTCCTTTTAGGTTTGGTTTTTTGTATGGTGAAATGATTTTTGGTATAGATTGGGTTCTTTTACCTCTATTATTGGTGTTTTTTGAAAAATTTATTGAAACAAACAAATTTAAATACATAGGGCTATTTTCTTTAATATTATTCTTTTTTACAGGTTCAAATTTTGTTGTTTTGTATTTCCTTATACTATTTGGGTTTCCTTATTTTTTATTTAGATTTATTCAATATATAATTGATAAGAATATAAATTTTAAAGAAAAATTTGTTAAATTAATTGTATTGATTTTATCTGTAATACCATCTCTTATAAATTTAGCTTATTTTTTCAGTCTAATTAGTTCTTCTGCTTTAAAATCGGGTCAGTATTACGATGAGTTAAAAAACTATGCACCTTCAGTAAAAGATATTTTTGCACCTATTGGGTGGAATGAAAAGAATATTTATCTTGGATTTGCATTATTACTCGTTGTATTAATTTTATTTATTTTTGGTTTAAAAAGGATTAAAGACTTAATTTCTAAAAATGAATGGTTTATTCTTTTGTTTTTTTTACCATCTTTTGTTATAAGTTATTTTTTCTGTCTTGGTAGTAATCTTGATGAAACAATTGGAATTAATGTTTTTAAATGGGCTTTTGATCATATACCTGGCTTTGCTTCTTCTCGTACTTCAGGTAGAATTATGGTAGTATCAGCTTTCTTTTTTAGTGTCATTTTTGGTGTATTATTAAACTATTTTATTAATTTTATTTCAAAAAAGACAATTCTTTCTAATAAAAGAAAAATTATAATTTTTACTATATATACTTTAATAACTTTAATAATAGTAATAAATTTTAAAGTAACAAACCCTTCTATGGTTACACTTGATCCAAAAAATACTTCTTATGAAAAAATACAAAATTCAAAAGAAAAAGTGATTTGTTTACCACTTACAGAAAGCGGAGGGCATCATTATAATGGAACTTATGTATATTATGCTTTAAAATACAATCTTCGTATTTTCAATGGACATTCTTCTATGTATCCTCAAAAATATACAGACTTAATGCCTATACTTTATCTTTTAAATGAAGGTATTGTCACAGAAAAAATTTACAACTATTTAAAAGATAATGATCTTAAATACATCGTTGTTCATAAAACTGGTTTTGAACCATCAGTTAATGATTTGACAATTAATCTTTTAAAAACTTCTGATTTTGTTAATTTTATAAATGAAGATAAAGGTATTTTTCTTTTTGAAGTTACTAAAAACAATCAGATTTTAAAAGAATTTAATGCCACAAAAATTGTTGAACTTATAAATAGTGGTATAATTAAAAAAGATGATCTAACTTATCTTTACGGATGGTACAACGAAGAAAAATATGAAGGACAAAAGAGTTTTAGATGGATGGCAAGAAATTATTCTAATATTATTTATGTTTCTGATAAACAAAAGCCTAATCTATTAAAATTTGAATATGCATCACCATTAACTGACTTAGTAATAAAAATTAATGGGGTAGAAAATATTGAAAAGAAAATAACAAATATAGATGGTTATCATAAATCTTTTGAACTAGATTTATCCCAAATAAAAGAAAATTATATTTTTGTAGAATTTTCGACTGAAAAAATATTTAAAGTTGACACAGACCCAAGAGAATTTGGTTGTCAGATTTTTGATTTATCTATAAAATAGGAGGAAAATATGAAAGGTATTATTTTAGCAGGTGGGAGTGGGACAAGATTGTTTCCTGTTACAAAGGTTATTTGTAAGCAGCTTCTTCCAATTTATGATAAGCCAATGATTTATTATCCTTTGTCAGTTTTGATGCTTGCTGGCATTAGAGATATTCTTATTATATCAACACCTCAAGATACACCAAAATTTCAACAATTACTTGGCGATGGCAATGAACTTGGGTTAAATTTAAGTTATGCAGTGCAACCAGCACCTAATGGTATAGCAGAAGCTTTTGTTATTGGCAAAGATTTTATTGGGAATGATAGTGTATCTTTAGTACTTGGGGATAATATATTTTTTGGTCAAGGATTTTCTCCTATACTCGAAGATTGTAGTACAATTAAAGATGGTGCCACTATTTTTGCATATTATGTTACAGACCCAGAAAGATTTGGCATTGTTGACTTTGACAAAAATTTTAAAGTATTAAGTATAGAAGAAAAACCAAAAGCACCAAAGTCTCACTATGCTATTACAGGTCTTTATTTTTATGATAACAATGTTATTAATATGGTTAAAGAAATAAAACCTTCTCCACGTGGCGAACTTGAAATTACAGATTTAAATAAACTTTATTTAAGTAAAAATAAACTTAATGTTAAATTACTCGGTCGTGGTTTTGCATGGCTTGATACTGGAACTCACGACTCTTTACTTGAGGCATCTCATTTTATAGAAACAATTGAAAAAAGACAAGGCTTAAAAATTGCCTGTATAGAAGAAATTGCTTATAGAAAAGGTTACATTGATAAAGAACAATTAAATAAGCTTTCCGAATCATTAATTAAAACAGAATATGGTAAATATTTAAAAAGGATAATGGAGGAATAATGAAATCAATTCTAATTACTGGCGGTTGTGGTTTTATTGGTTCTAATTTTATTAGATATGTTTTAGAAAAAACAAATTATAAAGGAAATATAATTAATCTTGATAAACTTACTTATGCTGGAAATCCCAAAAATCTTACTGATATTTCTAAAAAATACGAAAATAGATATTTTTTTGAAAAAGCAGATATTTGTAATTTTCAACAAGTTAAAGATATTATGATAAAATATGATATAGATACAATAATTAATTTTGCTGCTGAGTCTCATGTTGATAGATCTATTTTTGGTCCAAAAGATTTTATTGAAACAAATATTTTTGGTACTTTTAATTTATTGGAAGTTGCAAGAGAGTTATGGAAAGATAGAGATGGGGTTTTATTTCATCATATTTCTACTGATGAAGTTTTTGGTTCTTTGGGAGATACTGGATATTTTTATGAAACAACTCCTTATGACCCTCGTAGTCCATATTCTGCATCAAAGGCAAGTTCTGACCATCTTGTGAACTCATATTATCATACTTATCATCTACCAGTAAAATTGTCAAATTGTTCAAACAATTATGGACCTTATCACTTTCCAGAAAAACTTATTCCACTTATGATAATGAATATCTTAAACGAAAAACCACTCCCTGTGTATGGTGATGGCAAAAATGTGAGAGATTGGCTTTTTGTTGAAGATCATGCATCTGCTATATGGTTAATAGTTACAAAAGGTAGAGTTGGAGAAAGTTATAATGTTGGTGGCGAAAATGAGTGGGAAAATATACAATTAGTAAATTATTTGTGTGAAAGAATGGCATTCTACCTTGGAAAAGAAAAAGATTATTACAAAAAGCTTATTAATTTTGTTAAAGATAGACCCGGTCACGATAGAAGGTATGCAATAAATTGTGATAAGATAAAGAATGAACTTGGTTGGAAACAAAGTGTTAATTTTGAGCAAGGACTTGATTTAACGATAAAATGGTATCTTGACAATCAAGAGTGGGTAAAAGAGATTCAATCTGGTGAATATAAAAATTGGATTGACAAAAATTATCAAAAAAGATAAACTTATTGAAAAGAGAAATATAGAATTAAAAATTTTACAACAATAAACACGAAGTAATTTAGTTAAGAAGGTTAAACTCAGTATTTTTTTTGTAGTATAACTTTTTGATCTAAAATCGTGTTAAAATAAGTTTTAAATAATTGAGGTTTCTATGAAAATATCAATAGTTACACCAGCTTATAGATGTTCTAAATGTATTGAAGAGTTATATAATAGATTAGTAATAAGTTTAGAAAAGATTGCAGATGATTTTGAAATTATTTTTGTTAATGACTCAAGTCCAGAAAATGACTGGGAAATAATATCAACTATTGCTCAAAAAGACAGTAGAGTTAAAGGTATAAATCTTTCAAGAAATTTTGGACAACATAATGCTTTGACAGCGGGGCTTGATTTTACGACAGGTGATTGGGTTGTTGTAATGGATTGTGATTTGCAAGACCAGCCAGAAGAAATTGTAAAACTTTTCAATAAGACAAAAGAAGGTTACGATGTTGTTTTTGGCAGAAGATACGAAAGAAAAGATAATTTTTTAAAGAAAATGTCTTCTACTTTATTTTATAAGGTTTTTGATTATTTCACAGAGTCAAAATTTGATAATACAATTGCGAATTTTAGCATATCAAAAAAGAATGTTATAGAAAATTTTAGAAGATTAAGAGAAAAAAATAGAGCATTCCCATTGTTTATCTTATGGATGGGGTTTAAAGTCGGTTATCAAGATGTTGAGCATGCGGAAAGAAAAAAAGGAAAGTCTTCTTATAATATAAAAAAATTGATTAATCTTGCGATTAATAGTATAGTATCACAATCTAATAAACCTCTAAAAATATCTATATTCTTTGGATTTGTGATTTCATTTTTTTCGTTGTTGATAGGCTCTTTTTTACTTTTTAGACATTTTATTTTAAGAATACATGTTGAAGGCTGGACAAGTGTTATGCTTTCTATTTGGTTTTTAGGTGGTTTAGTCTTTGCAAATATGGGACTAATGGGGCTTTATATTGGTAAGGTTTTTGATGAAGCAAAGGATAGACCTATTTATATAATAAAAGATAGAATAGGATTATAAATGCAAATTTTAGTTTGTTATTATTCTAAAACTGGTAAAACAAAAAAACTTGCCCTTGCAATAGAAGACGGTGCAAACTCAGTAGAAGGAATAACCGTTTTATGTAAAGATGTTAATTCTGTTACATCAGATGATTTTGTGAATTCTTCTGGATTAATTGTTGGCTCTCCTGTTTATTTTGGTAGTATGGCATCAGATGTAAAAAAAATGCTTGATAAGTTTGTTGGTTTTAGAAAAATGATGGAAAATAAAATTGGAGCAGCTTTTGCAACAAGTGGTGATATGTCTGGTGGTAAAGAAACAACGATGCTTTCGATAATTCAAGCATTTTTGATATATGGAATGATAGTTGTAGGAGACCCACTTTCTGCAACAGGGCATTATGGAGTTTCTTGCGTAGGAGAGCCTTCTCAAAAAGACTTAGAGAATGGTTTTAAACTTGGCAAAAGAGTTGCTGAATTAGTTAAAAGATTATTTTTAGGAAAGGATTGATTTTATGCCAAAAGTTAAATTTAACAAAGCAAAAATTTCTGCTATATATACTGTTGTTCCACCTATTTGTAAAAGTATAGATGATGAAGTAGAAAATTATGGTGGTGATCTAGCCCAAATAGAAAGAATAAAAACTACAATAGGTTTAAATAAAAGATATGTTACTGATGAAAAAACAACAACTTTGGATTTGTGCGAAAAAGCAAGTAATTATTTATTAGAAGAAACCAAATTTGATAAAAGTAAAATTAATGCTTTAATATTTGTTACCCAAACACCTGATCATTTTCAACCCTCAAATGCAGCTATTACTCATGGAAGATTGGATTTATCAAAGGATTGTGCATCTTTTGATGTTAATCTTGGGTGCTCTGGTTTTGTTTATGGTCTGTGGCTTTCTTATATGATGATTGAAACAGGAAGTTGTGAGAATGTTTTACTACTTGCAGGCGATACGATGAGTAAATGTGTTAATCCTAAAGATAGGGCAACAGCACCTTTATTTGGTGATGCAGGAACAGCGACTTTGATCCAAAAAAGTGAGATTGATAATCCATCTTACTTTTCATTACATACGAATGGTAAGGGATTTAGCAATATTATTATACCTTCTGGTGCTTTTAGAAATAGACCAGATGATAATTCAAAAATTGAAACAACAGATGAAAGTGGAAATACAAGAAATCAAGAAAATTTATTTATGAATGGGTCTGAAATATTTAATTTTTCTATAAAAGAAGAACCTGTTGCTATTAATGAAATATTAGAATTTTCAGGCAAAACTAAAGATGATATTGATTATATTATATTTCACCAAGCAAATAAATATATAATTAGTAATATAACAAGAAGATTAAAATTTCCTTTAGAAAAATCACCTTGTGGAACAGTAGAAAAATTTGGAAATCAAAGTTCTGCTTCAATTCCTGCTACTATTTGTGATTCTATTAGTGATGAGATAAAAAATGGCTCAAAAACAGTTATTTTTTCTGGATTTGGCGTTGGTTTATCGTGGGCTTCTTGTTTGTTAAATTTATCAAATGTGTCGTCTGATAAAATAAAAATATTATACTAAATTATTAATATATAAGGAGATATAAATGAAAAGAGCAGAATTACTTGAAAATATTAAAGAGGCAATGCAAAGAGATAAAGATTTAGTTGAATCTATGAATTTAAGAACTGATGTTGAAGAATGGAGTTCGTTATCAATATTGACTTTAATAGCATTATATGACGAATTATTTAACATTGAGTTAAAATCAACAGATTTTGAAAAAATTATTACTATAAAAGATTTGGTTGATATAGCCAAAGATAAACTTGAAGGGTAATCTATGGTAAAATTTAATAACGATGATTTTTTTATAGTAACAGGAGCAAATTCTGGCATTGGAAAATCTATTGCCTTAAAAATAAGTGAACTTGGCGGAACTGTCATTGCAGTTGGTAGAAATATCGAAAATCTAAATAAATTAAAAGAAGATTCTAATTATGGCAAAAATATTCATATAGAAGTTAAAGATTTGGTTGAAGATGTAGAAAGTATAGATAAATGGTTTACAGAATTAAAAAATAGATTTGGTAAATTTAGAGGAATGGTTTTATCTGCGGGTTTATTAGATATTATTCCTATTAATGCACTTTCTTTAAAAAAAGCGAAATCGTTATTTGATATAAATTATTTTGTCAATTTGTATATGTGCAAATATTTTTCTGATAATAGAAATAATGTTGGAGAAGGAGCATCGATAGTTGTTTTATCATCAATAGCAAGTATCAAAGGAGATGTTGGTATAATTAACTATTCTGCTTCAAAAGGTGCTATTAATTCTATGGTTAAATCTATGGCAGTGGAATTTTCTAAAAAGAAAATAAGAGTTAATTCTGTGTTACCAGGTTTTGTTTTAACAGAAATGATAGATAAATGGAAAAATGTTTATACAGATGAATATATTGAGTCTATGAATACTAAATATCCTTTGGGTATTGGAAAACCAGAATACATAGCAGATACAGTTTGTTTTTTACTTTCTGATAGTGCAAAATGGATAACGGGGCAAAATATCTCTGTTGATGGTGGAGCAAGTATTGCATAAGGGAAATATTTATGATAATAAAAAAATATGATATAGAATTGCATAGATTAACAGCAGATGATATAGAAATGGTTAGAAATTGGAGAAATGACCCTAAGGTTTCTCAATTTATGAATTTTAGAGATCATATAACTGAAGAAATGCAAAAAAAATGGTTTCAATCTATAAATAATGATAATAATTATTATTTTATAATTGTTATTGATAACAAAAAGGTTGGATTAACTGAAATTAAAAAGATTGACTATGAAAATAAATCAGGAGAATCAGGTATTTTTATTTATGATGATTCTTATCAAAATTCAGTCTATCCATTTAAGATAATATTTTCACTTTTTGACTTTGCATTCTATGAATTAAAATTGGAAAAGATTTACGCTTATATATTACCAGAAAATGTTAGAGCAGTAAAATTTAATGAATCTTTAGGTTTTTCTTTTATTGAGAAAGAATCTTCTATGGGAAAATATATATTAACAACTGATAATTATGAAAAAAGCGTTAGTAAATTTAAGAAAATAATTAATAAAATATAATTACGAGGAATAACTATGAATGAAAATTTACAAAATTTAATTATTGATACTACAAAATCAATAGCATCTCAATTAAAAAAAACTCAATCAAAAGAAATTACTTTAGATACAAGACTTTATGGACAGGATGGGCTTTTTGACAGTCTTGGTTTGGTGACTTTAATTGCTGAGTTAGAGGCAAGAATTTCAGAAGAATTTGATAAAGATGTTGTTTTAGCTGATGAAAAAGCAATGAGTCAAGTAAGGTCTCCTTTTAGAGATATTAAAACTTTAAGTGAATATATTGAAAAACTTCTTGAGGGAGAATAAATGAGTAGAATAATTTTAATTACTGGTACACGAAAAGGTATTGGTAAAGAATTAAGCGAGTATTATCTTGGTAAAGGATTTACTGTAATAGGTTGTAGTAGACAAGAAAAGAGTATCGAACATCCAAATTATCATCATTATAATACAGATGTGTCTGATGAAAAAGGCGTTGTTGCTATGGTTTCTGATATAAGAAAGAAATTTAAAAGAATTGATTATCTTTTAAACAATGCTGGTGTTGCTTCAATGAACCATTTGATTCTTACACCTTTAGAAACAGCAAGAAGGGTTTTTGATACAAATTTTTTTGGTACTTTTTTATGTTTAAGAGAAGTATCAAAATTGATGATGAAACAAAAATTTGGTAGAATAGTAAATTATTCTACTGTTGCAGTTCCTTTAGTATTAGAAGGAGAGGCTATTTATTCTGCAAGTAAAATGGCAGTTGAACAACTAACAAAAATAGCAGCTAAAGAATTGGCTGATTTTAATATAACAATAAATGCAATAGGTCCTACGCCTGTAAAAACAGATTTAATCAAAAATGTTCCAGAAAACAAAATTCAGGATTTGTTAAATAGACAAGCAATAAAAAGATTTGGCGAATTTGATGATCTTAAAAATGTTATTGATTTTTTTCTTGATGACAAGAGTGATTTTATTACAGGGCAAGTTATATATCTTGGCGGCGTAAATTAAAAATTTGGAGTTTTAAATGGGTTTTGAATTTTATTTTGACCTTATTAAGTCTTTTGGTGATAAAATTGCGGTAGTTTACAAGGATAATAAATATTCTTATAACAATTTATTAGAAGAAATAAATTCTATGAAGAAATTTTTACTTGCAAATAATGTAAAAAATAATGAAATTGTTTCTATTTTATCTGATTATTCATTTAGAAGCATTGCTTTGTTTTTTGCTTTGATAGAAAATAGAAATATAATTGTTCCTATTACAAGTAAAATAGATAATGAAATAACAGAAAGAATTATAGAATCTTATTCTGATAGAAAAATAATTTTAACAGAAGAATCTATACAAATAGAAACTGTTAGTGATGGAAGAGAAAAGCACAAATTATTAAAAGAAGTTCAAGATAAAAACAATGCTGGTCTTATACTTTTTAGTAGCGGAAGTACTGGTAAACCTAAGGCTATGGTTCATAATCTTGATAACTTGGTAGAAAGTTATAAAGATAAGAAGCCAAAAGATCAAATAATGCTTGTGTTTTTAATGTTTGACCATATTGGAGGACTTAATACATTATTTAATGCTTTAAGTATGGGGTCTACGATAGTAATTCCTGAAAATAGAGACGCAAAATATATATGTACTATGATAGCAAAACATAAGATTGGGATTTTACCTGCATCTCCAACATTTTTGAATTTAATTTTAATGAGTGAGGCACACAAAGACTTAGACTTATCATCACTTTCTTTAATTACTTATGGAACAGAACCAATGCCAGAGTCTTTACTTACAAAATTACAAGTGGTTTTTCCAAATGTTAAGTTTTTACAGACATTTGGTACGAGTGAAACTGGTATTACAAAAACATCGAGTAAATCTTCGACAAGTACTTTGATTAAAATAAATGACCCAAATACAGAGTATAAAATAGTAGAAGGTGAATTATGGCTAAAAAGTAAAACTCAAGTATTGGGCTATTTAAATGCAACAATGGATAATTTTACTGAAGATGGTTGGTATAAGACAGGCGACTTGGTAGAACTTGCTGACGATGGGTATCTAAGAATAGTTGGAAGAATAAAAGAATTGATAAATGTTGGTGGACAAAAAGTTTTACCAGAAGAAGTAGAAAAAATTTTACTTGATATGCCAGAAATTGCAGACTGTATGGTTTTTGGTGAAAAAAATGCTATAACTGGTCAATGTGTTGCTGCTGATGTTGTTTTAAAAGAAGGTATAGAACCAAAAAGCATAAGATCATTAGTTAGAAATTTTTGTATGGATAAACTTGATTCTTATAAAATACCAGCAAAGATAACAGTTGTAGATAAAACAAATTTTAACGATAGATTCAAAAAAATTAGAAGAAAATAATTTATAACACTGATTCTTTTAGATTTCATAGATCATACTTATTATAATCTGTGTAATTTTTTTTAAATCAGTGTTAATCTGTGTTATAATATCTGGAGTTATATAGTATGGGAAAAGAAAGAATATTATGGCTTGATACTGCTAAAGGTATTGGGATTTTTTTGGTAGTTTTGGGGCATGTATTTATAGTTGGCAATTTTAATAAATGGATTTATTCTTTTCATATGCCTTTATTCTTTTTTTTGTCTGGCTTTCTTTTTGAAGGTTTTATCTATGATATAAAAACTTTTTTTACTAAAAGAACTTTTTCTTTATTAGTACCATATTTTGTTTTTGCCATATTTTCTTTTTTATTTTATCTTGCAGGTTATATAGTAGTAAATAATTATTTAGGCATAAAATTGGACTATTTTAAATATGGTGTTTTACATCAGTTAATAGGAATATTTTATTCTAAAATAGGTTCTGGATATTTGTTTATAAATCCAGCCTTATGGTTTATGACTTGTATATTTATTACTCAAATGATTTCGTGGTTTTTACATAGATTTATAAAACAAAAATTTATTATTTTAATTATAAGTTTATTTATGTTTGCATTTGCCTTAGTGTTAAATTTTATTAAACCTAATTTACTTTTACCATGGGGTATTGATACTGCATTAGTGGGTATTTTATTTTTTGAATTTGGCTTTTTGTTTAAAGAATTTAAATTTTTTGATAAAATTAATAATATTCTCAAAATTATTATTTCTATAATTATGCTTGTGCTAACAATAGTTTTTTCGATGTTAAATACTGATGTTTCTATTGGTGCAAATATTTATGGTAATTATTTTTATTTTATAATTACAAGTTTTGCTGGTCTTTTTTTGGTTTCTTTAGTTTCAATCTTAATAGAAAAAATTGGTTTTTTTGATTATTTTGGTAAAAATTCTATAATTATTTTATTAACTCATTATTTGATAGTTTTTTCTTTGAAGGCTTTATTTATTGTTTTGTTTAAATTTGATATTAAATATTTAAATGAATCAGTATTTCCATTAATTATTATATTTATTTTAACTATTTTGATACAAATTCCAATAATTATTTTATTAAACAAATATTTTCCTATGTTAATTGGCAAAAAAGTAAAAAAAGATAAGATTACAGCATAATTTTAAATAAAATTAGGTATTATATGTTAAATTATTCAATAGATTTTGATTATGAAAAAAAATATCTTGAAATATTGAAAAATATAATTCTTTTTAAGTGTAAAGATACTAACTGTAAAATATTTTTATTTGGATCAAGGGCAAGACAAAAATACAGAAGAGATTCTGATTATGATATTGGTTTTGAAAATATTGATAAAAAAACTTTTTTAAAGTTGAAGTGGGATATTGAAATAGAAATAGAAGAAAGTATCGTTCCTCATAGTATTGACTTGATTAATTTTGATGAAGCTGATAATAATTTTAAAAAATATGCTTTAAAGGATATTATTGTATGGAAGAATTAACAAAAGTCAAAATTAATATGTTTACTAAAGCCGTTAATAATTTTACAGAGTCATTAAAATTAGATTTAGACAAATATTCAGAAATGGAAAGAGACTTAATTAAAAATGGGCAAATTCAGAAGTTTGAATTTTCGATAGAATTGATGTGGAAGACAATTAAAGATTATATTAACGAAAAATATGGCTTGGATATTTCAAGTCCTAAAATTGTTATAAAAATTTATTTTGAAAAAGGTCATATAGATTATGATTTTTATGAAAAAGCTATAAAAGCTATAGACGATAGGAATAAACTTAGTCATATATATAAGGAAGAAATGTTTAAGGAAGTTTATAGTAATTTAAAAGAATATGATATATTATTTAAAAAAATTATTGAGAATATGGTTTAATTGGATAAAAGGTTTTATATGAAAATTAAGTATTTTGTATTTATATTGCTTTCATTATTTTTTCAATCAACTTCTATGATTTTGGCTAAATATGCAGCTTTATCTTTGAACGAGAAAGAATTTTTAAAAATATTATTAAATCCATATTATATTTTATCTTTTGTTTGCCTTGGTTTTCAAGCTATAACATGGCAAATTGCTCTAAAACATTTCAACTTATCATTTGCTTATATGTTTATGAGTTTAATTTATAGTATAATACTATTTGCAAGTCATTTTTTATTTAATGAACCTATAACAACATGGAATATAATTGGTACAATCATAATAACATCAGGAGTAATATTAGTAATGATAAAAGGAAATAAAGAAAATGCTTAAATATTATATATTTTTATTAATTGCTATAATATTAACTTCTATTTCACAAATTTTATTGAAAATTGGAGCAAAAAAATCTAAAAATAAGAAATTTATATATCTTTATCTTAATTTTTTTACAATATTTGGATATTTTCTTTTGTTTTTATCTACTATTTTTAGTTTGTTTTCTTTAAAATATGTTGATTTAAAAGTTTTGATATTTTTTTTACCGTTAACTTATATATTTATAGGAATTTCTTCTTTTATAATTTTAAAAGAGCGTATTAATAAATTTCAGATAATAGGTTTTATAATAATCATTACTGGATTAGTAATTTTTAATATAAGGTGGTAACATGAAAAGAATAGGTAATCTAAAAATGTTTATTTTTTCAACATATTCTTTTATATTCAATTTAATATTTTTGTTTATGGAAATCTGCCCTCAATTTGTTAGAAATATATTCTTTAAAATATTATTTAAAAAATATGGAAAACGAAACAATCTCGATTACAAAACATATTTTAGGTATCCCAAAAAAATTATAATAGGTGATGATGTTACCATTAATAGAGGTTGTAATTTTTATGCTTCGTTTTTTGAAAAAGATGCTTATATAATATTGGGTAATCGTATTGCATTAGGTCCAGAAGTTTCTATTTTTGGAGCAGGGCATGATCATAATTATCTTAATTTACCTGATAATGCTAAAACTGTTAAGATTGGAGATTATGTTTGGATTGGTGGAAAGTCTATTATATTACAAGGTGTTGAGATAGGAGAAGGAGCTGTAATTGGTGCTGGCTCTGTTGTGACTAAAGATATTCCTCCTTATTCTATTGCAGTAGGAAATCCAGCAAAAGTAATAAAAAAAAGAGAAATACAAACTAAAATGGCTATAAATACTGATAAATAATCCAAATCAAATATTTTTATTTTTTATCACATAATTTCACATAAATTCACAGAAATATATGATACTTCTATGATAAAAAAACATTAAATTCTAAAAATTAGACCACAACTACAATTTTTTTATAATTTTTTTTGACATTCACATTCTTTATTATTATATTATAGCACATATTAATCAGATTGTCGTAGATTAACACGGATTAAATCATATTTAAAAGGATTAGCTATGGATTACAATAAATTAACATTAATGGTACAACAAGCTATACAGCAGGCATCAACTATCACTATGGAAAAAAATCACAGTGAGATTGATGTTGAACATTTGATTTTGGCTTTACTCGAACAAAAAGAAGGAATTGTTACTCCGCTTTTTGATTCTATTGGCGTAGGAGCTACGAGGGTAAAAAGAGAAATCGAGAGTCTTTTGACACAAAAACCGACTATTGTTGGTGAACAAAACCGCAATCCATATTTATCGGGTGAGTTAAATAGACTTATTATTCAAGCAGAAAAAGAGATGAATAAACTCAATGATGAGTTTATATCAGCAGAACATTTGATACTCGGGACTTTACAACTCAAAAATAAATTAAGTGATTTATTTAAAAAACTTGGTATTAATGAACAAAACATTCTACTGGCACTAAAAAATATAAGAGGTAACCAACGAGTAACTGACCAAGACCCAGAATCAAAATATAGAGTGTTGCAAAAATATACTAAAGACTTAACAGACCTTGCTCGCAAAAACAAACTCGATCCAGTAATCGGTCGTGATGAGGAAATTAGGCGGGTAATGCAAGTTTTATCTCGAAGGAGTAAAAATAACCCAGTACTAATCGGAGAGCCGGGCGTTGGAAAAACTGCCATTGCTGAAGGACTTGCTAAACGGATTGTAGAAGGAGATGTTCCACAGAGCCTAAAGGAGAAAAAGATTTTAGCATTAGACTTAGCGATGCTTGTTGCAGGGGCTAAGTTTAGAGGTGAGTTTGAGGAACGACTAAAAGCTGTAATAAATGAGGTGCAAAAATCAGAGGGGCAATTTATACTTTTTATTGACGAACTTCATACTCTTGTTGGGGCTGGACAGGCAGAAGGTTCGATGGATGCTTCAAATATTCTCAAGCCATCACTTGCAAGAGGTGAAATACATTGCATTGGGGCTACAACACTCGATGAGTACAAGCATATAGAAAAAGATGCGGCATTGGAAAGAAGGTTTCAACCTGTATATGTAAAAGAGCCTACTGTTGAAGATACAATTGCAATTTTGCGTGGGCTAAAAGAAAGATACGAAGTTCATCATAAGGTTAGAATTCAAGATAGTGCAATAGTAAGTGCTGCGGTTTTGTCAAATCGTTATATTACGAGTAGATTTTTACCAGACAAGGCGATTGATCTAATCGATGAGGCTGCAAGTAGACTAAAAATGCAAATTGAGAGTCAACCAGAAGAGATTGATAAAATCGAAAGAAAAATCCTTCAACTTGAGATGGAAAAACAAGCGTTACTTCGAGAAACAGACGAAGTATCAAAAGATAGATTGCAAAAACTTGATATTGAGCTAAACGACTTTAAAGATAAAGCAAATGCTATGAAACTCCAATGGACTAACGAAAAGAAAGTCATTGAAGAAATTGGGCAGGCTAAAGCACAACTTGAAGAATTGCGAGGAAAAGAGGAAGAATACATAAGACAAGGAAACCTTACTGAGGCAAGTAAAATTAAATATGGTGAAAAAATTAACCTCGAAAAAAAACTCTCCGAACTTTCTGAAAAACTCGAAGACCTCCACCAAAACACGAGTCTTTTAAGAGAAGAAGTTACAGAGGAAGACATTGCTTTTGTTATTTCTAACTGGACTGGAATTCCTGTCAAAAAAATGCTTGAAAGCGAGAAAGAAAAACTTTTACAGCTCGAAACTCACCTTCACCAATCAATCGTTGGTCAGGATGAAGCTATTTCTGCTGTAAGTGATGCAATAAGAAGAAATAAAGCAGGTATTTCTGACCTGAACCGCCCAATAGGGTCATTTATATTTGCAGGACCTACTGGTGTTGGTAAAACAGAACTTGCCAAATCGCTTGCCAAATTTTTGTTTGATGATGTGAAGGCTATGACTCGTATTGATATGTCAGAATATATGGAAAAACATAGTGTTGCAAAATTAATTGGTGCTCCTCCTGGGTATGTTGGATACGAAGAGGGCGGGCAACTTACTGAGACTGTTAGAAGACGACCTTATTCTGTAATACTTTTTGATGAGATAGAAAAAGCACATCAGGATGTTTTTAATATTTTGCTTCAGCTACTCGATGATGGAAGACTTACTGATGGGCAAGGGCGAATAATTGATTTTAAGAATACAATTGTAATCATGACAAGTAATATTGGTTCTCTGTATATTAAAGAAGCTGTAAATTTGGAAGAAGTGAAAGATTTAATTTTTAAAGAAATTCACAGTTTTTTTAAACCAGAATTTTTAAATAGAATTGATGATATTATTTTATTTCATAAATTAGATAAAACACATATTGCTGATATTGTTAAAATTCAACTAAAGCATTTGGCAGAAAGACTTTTAGAGAAACAAATTGAGTTAAAATTTAGTGATAAATTAATTAATTTTATCACAGAGATTGGTTTTGACCCACAATTTGGTGCAAGACCACTAAAAAGGGCAATTCAGAGTTATATTGAAAATCAACTTGCAAAAGAGATGATTTCTGGTAATTTTAAAGAAAAAGATGTAATAAAAGTCGATTTTAATGAAAATACCCTTCTTTTTAATAAAGAATAAATGTTTTCCATAGATGTAGAAACAAAGAATAAAAAATATGTTTTTTACATAGAATTGGAGATTTTAGACCTGTCTAGTTTCAAAAACCTGATAGGTCTTTTATTTGTACCAACTATTAACTTTTTTTAGCAATAATTAATATTAGTTAAAATCATAAAAGATGCGAATAACGTTCAGAGTGTATGAGATGTTTTCGGCGTATATCACAGTAAAACTTACATACTTAATCAAAATCTATAATAATCACCGAAAATCGACGAAAATATCCTCTTTATGGCGTAATAAGCGATAGTGAATGAAGTCATACGCTTTGTTGTCTGTCATTTTTTGGGCTGTATAAATAAGCCAAGTATGGCGTTATGTTATGAATTTGGTTTTATTAAACAAATATCTAATAAGGATTTATCTATCCCATATTTTTTTAAAAACATTTCAACTGCCACTGTAAAACGTATATACTTTTCTGGATAGATAATGTCGAAAAAAGCTAATCCATTATGATGAGTACTTAATTCTATTGTCTTTTTAGTTTCTCCTATCTTTGCTGGAGGCAGAATAACCTTAGATTCAAGTATATCTTTGCTGTTGATAAGATTAAAAAAACATTCTGCGTTATAAATTATAGAATTCATGCTGATTTTTTTAATAATTCATAATTTATTGGTTTTGCTATAAAACAATTTTGATTTTCAGGAGAATCTTTTTGTTTTTTACTAACTATTTTTGCTAATTCTAATAAAGATTCATAATAAGAAATTGTATTTTTTAATTCTCTCATTTGCTCAATTAGTTTTGTTGTTATATCTGTACTTACTCCAGATAAACCTAAAGAGAAACTAATTTTTCTATACTCAGCCCAGTACTCCGAGTTTGTCGTATCAGAAACAACATTTAATAAAATGTCTTTGGCTTTTTCACCTTTACTAAAAATATTTTCAATAAAATCTGAAATTTGTAAAGATAAATCGTTTACTGCAATTTTATCTTCACTCCCAAATGAGGATAAATTAAGTTCAAGGCAATAAGCTTCAAAACCATCGTCATATTGAAAAACCATAAAATGTAATGATGGTAATAAAATAGGTGTGGATTTGTGAATATTTTCAATTATCATTTTACCTATACCATAAACTTTTCTGTCAATCATTTTAGTTATTCCTCCATATAAAGTATATAACATTTTTATAAGAAAGCAAATTATAATTTAAATTTATAAATATGTCTATGTATTTACAATAAAATAATTAAAAAATCTTAATCCTAAAAACAATTTTCCAGCTATCAGGGATGCAGGCTTTTCTGTTTTAACTATTAAATTATAGCCCGAAAAATAATAGATAACATGAAATAAATATAATAAAAAAGAAAATTTGTGTTAAAATTTTTCAGTAAGATTAAAACTGAGTAATTTGTCAGAAGAGTTAGTTTTTGTTTCATTTATAGGGGCGTAATACCAATTGTCATAATTAAATAGGTTATATTTTGGGGTATTCTTATTGTGAAAATAGTAAAATATTGCTATAATAAAAAAAATTAGGGAATAATTTTTCTAATCAAATAACAAAATTTTGTGACAAAATGAATTTCTTTTGGTATATTGTTACAAATTATCAAATTGGAGAATATGAATGGCAAAAGAAAAAGAGAATGAAAATAATTTAATGGATAAAATAGTTTCTTTAGCAAAAAGAAGAGGATTTGTTTTTCAATCATCAGAAGTCTATGGTGGGTTAAACTCTTGCTGGGACTATGGCCCTATTGGTGTTGAATTAAAAAGAAATGTAAAAAACGCATGGTGGGAAGCAATGGTTCACCGTAGAAATGATATAGTTGGCGTTGATTGTGCAATTTTGATGTCACCAAAAGTTTGGGAAGCATCTGGACACCTAAAAAATTTTACTGATCCTCTTGTTGACTGTAAAGAATGTAAAAAAAGATGGAGACAAGATAAACTTACAGACCCAAAACATTGTCCTGAATGTAATGGAGAGCTAACTGAGGCAAGAAATTTCAACCTCATGTTTAAAACTTTTATGGGACCAGTTGAAGATTCGTCTGCTGTTGTTTATATGAGACCAGAGACTGCACAGGGGATTTTTGTAAATTTTAAGAATGTTCAAACATCTTCGAGGATGAAACCTCCTTTTGGTATTGCTCAAGTTGGTAAATCTTTTAGAAATGAAATAACACCGGGTAATTTTACTTTTAGAACTCGTGAATTCGAACAAATGGAAATGGAATTTTTTGTAAAACCTGGCGAAGATGAACAATGGTATAAATATTGGGTTGAAGAAAGACGAAAATGGTATAGCCAATTTGGTATTAAAGAAGAAAACATTAGGATAAGAGAACATGCTAAAAACGAACTAGCTCACTATGCAAAAGGTTGTGCAGATGTGGAATACCTCTACCCATGGGGCTGGGACGAACTTGAAGGCATTGCAAATAGAACAGATTTTGATCTAAAGACACACCAAGAACATAGTGGTAAAGACTTGAGTTATTTTGATGACCAAACAAAAGAAAAATATTTACCTTATGTAATAGAGCCAGCAGCAGGGGCTGATAGAGCGACTTTAGCATTCTTACTCGATGCTTATGATGAAGAAGTTAAAGAAAATGGTGAGTCAAGAGTCGTACTACATTTCCATCCAAAAATAGCTCCTATTAAAGTTGCTATTTTACCACTTGTTAAAAAAGATGGACTTCCTGACATCGCAGAAAAAATCGAGTCTGAGTTAAGAGAATTTTATACAACATTCTATGATGAATCTGGCTCTATTGGTAAAAGATACGCAAGACAGGATGAAATTGGGACTCCTTTTGGGGTAACAATCGATTATCAAACAAAAGATGACGACACTGTAACATTAAGATTTAGAGACTCAATGGAACAAAGAAGAGTTAGTATTAAAGATTTGGTTTCTATCATAAGAGAAGAAATCAAAAATTACAAGAGAAAATAGTTTAAAAAAAGAACGCTCTCACAGAGGACGTAAAGACACAGAGTAAGAAATATTCTACCCTTTGTGTTCTTCGTGCCTTTGTGAGAAATTTCATTCCATCATTATCAAAAAAACCAATCATATATTTTTATAAAACAAGATTTTTTAATTCATTAAAGTTTCTCTTGAATACAAATAGATTTAATAGTATAATTTTTGCAGTTTGTAAATTTACCTAAATTAAAGAGGAAAAAATGGCAGTTATAGCAAAATTTGAAAATGTAACAAAATCTTATCACATAAACGAAATTCAAATACCTGTTTTAAAAAATATTAATTTTGAAATCGAAAGCGAAGACATGGTTGCATTTGTTGGACCATCAGGCTCTGGTAAAACAACGATTTTGAATTTATTAGGATGCCTTGACAAACCAGAAAAAGGAAATATTTACATCGAAAAAGAACTAATAAACAATTATAATAAAAATACGCTTGCAGACTTAAGAAACCAAAAGATTGGCTTTATTTTCCAGAGTTTTAATTTGATACCTGTTTTGAGTGCCTATGAAAATGTCGAGTTTCCACTGTTACTTGAGAATATCAAAAACAAAAAACAACGAGAAGATATGGTTAGAGAAATCTTAAGAAAAGTCGGTATAGAACAATTAAAAGACAGACTCCCAACTCATATGTCTGGTGGACAACAACAACGAGTTGCTATTGCAAGGGCTTTGGTTAAAAAACCGATAATTATTTTAGCAGATGAACCTACTGCAAACCTTGACTCAAAAACTGCTGGCGAAATATTAGACTTAATGAGACATATGAATGAGTCTTTAAAAACAACTTTTGTTTTTTCTACACACGACCCAAAAATTATGTCATTTGCCAAAAGGTTAGTTACTCTCGAAGACGGAAATATTGTTAAGGATGAAAGAAAATGATTAGTTTAATTAAACTTTCTTATAGAAATGTGCTAAGGAATAAAAAACGAACTTTTTTAACATTTTTGGCTATTACTATCGGCATTTTGGCATTTTTACTTTCTACAACTATCATAAATGGGATAGAAAAGACAACAATTCGTAATTTGTTTGATACAACAACACCAGCAATTAAAATTTATAATAAAGAGTATTTTATAGATAGAAACGAGATTCCTTTAGAAAACTTGATTGTAAACCCAGATTCTACGATAAAACAACTCAAAAAAGAAAATCCAAACTTAAAAGTAGCAAAAAGGCTAAAATACAGAGCTAGACTTATAATCAGTATAAATGAAACTATGTGTAATGTTACTGGGCTTGATTTAACAAATGATATTGGAGTTTTTAAGGTTTTGAATGGAATTTTTACGCCAGATAACAATAAAAAAGAAATTCTTACACAATTAAAAGAAGAGCCTTACACTTGTCTTGTCGGTAAAACTCTTTTGTCTGATTTGGAGTTAAATATTGGTGATGAAATTTCTTTATACACAAGAACAAAAAATAATGTACATAATGCGTTAGTTTACAAAATAATTGGTGTTGTAAATACAGAAAATCCAGAAATCGACGCATTCTCTGTAATAATGAAAATAGAGGATGCTATATCTCTTGGTGATACGGAAGGCGATGTGTCAGAAATAAATATTTTTTACCATAACACGAACGAAAAAGAATTACAAGCAATAAAAGCCAAAATAGCCCAAAATCTTGATAATAACCTTCAAATTTACACTTTTACAGAGCAAATTTCAGATTTACTTACATTTTTTGGGATAAGACAAAAAGCACAGCAATTGATAATTATTTTTTTACTGATTCTTGCAATTGCTGGTATTACAAATACTATGCTTATGGCTGTTTTTGAACGAACTAAAGAGATTGGGACACTTGCTGCAATTGGAATGAAAGATAGAAAAATTATTTTAGTTTTTCTTTTTGAAGGAATGATTATTGGATTTATAGGAGGTGTTTTTGCAATAGTAATTAGCATTCTACCTATAACAATTTTATCAAATTTTGGTATAAATATTTCTAACTCAGATTTAATTTCAAATGCTCCAAGTAAAATTTATGGATATATTGATTGGTATTTTTTCCCACTTGCTGTAATAATTGGTATGATAACATCTGCTTTGGCAACTTTATATCCTTCTATAAAAGCAACAAAATTAAATATAGCGTTAATCTTAAGAGGTAACAAATAATGTACTATTTAGTTAATTATTCTATAAAAAATTTAACACGAAACAAAAGACGAACATTTTTAACTTTATTTGCGATTTTTTTTGCTGTAGCTATTCTAATCATAGGAAATGCTTATTTTAGTGGGGTAGTAAACGATATTATTTCACTTTCTGTTAGAGAATCAGGACACATTGTTATCCAAAAAAAATCTTTTACCAAAAAAGAAAGAATGAATCCTTTGGATGAAAATATAGAAAATTTAGATACTCTTATTTCTATTTTAATACAATATAAAGAAATAAAAATTGCAACTCCAAGAATTAATGTTAGTGGTCTTTTTATTAAAAATGACAAGTCTTACACTTCACGAGGCTATGCTTTTGACGAAATTGCAGAAAAAGAAACTCTTAAATTAGAAGATAGTATTGTTTTAGGTTCTTATTTTGCAAGCGTAGAAAAAGAAATAATTATTGGGCTTGAGATAGCAAAAGAATTAAATGTTAAAGTTGGAGAAGTGATTACATTTTTGAGTAGGGATGTGCACGGTGCTTTTACTGGAGGCAAGTTTAAAATTATGGGTATTGCAGATTTTAAGACAAATCAAGCTAACAGAATATTCTACATAAGACTTGAAAATGCTTATAAAATGCTGAAAAATCGTGATAATCCACAAAAAGTAATTTGTGTTTTGAATAATTTTAATGATATTAAAGAAATTAAAGCAAAACTCTTAAAGAATCAGTTTATTAAAGAAAATTCGCTTGATGTTTTTGGTGTAAATGAAATAGGTTTTTTTCAGAGTATTTTTAAAGTGATTGGTTTTATAGTCCCATTAATTTTTACTTTTTTTCTGTTAATTGCAACTGTGGCAATAGCAAATACTATGATGATGACTGTCTTAGAACGAACTAAAGAAATAGGTGTTTTGCAAGCGATTGGACTTAAAGCAAAATTTGTTGCTCTTACTTTTATTTTTGAATCTCTTACCATTGGGATAATAGGTAGTCTAATCGGTGCTGCAATTGGTACTCCAATAGCATTATTTTTTCAAAAATATGGAGTAAATATTGGCGAAAGTGTAACAAATGGAATGCCAGTACCTATGAAATCTATCATTTATCCATTATTAAGAATAGAAGATGTGATTTTATTTGTTTTTATAGGTATTTTTATTTCATTTATCGCTGGTGTCATACCAGCGGTTAGGGCATTAAGACTAAACCCAGCAATTGCTATAAGGGAATGAATTAATGAAAAAATAATTTAATTTTTTTCTTGATTTTTTCACAATATTTAAATACATTTTATATATAACATAGATTTTTTAGATTGTCACAGATTGAATTTATCTAATTACTTGATGTTAAAGTAATTAACTTTTATAGTTTCTGACAAACTAAAAACTGTTCACTATATAAATAAATGGAGAAATTTAATGAACTATACAGCGGTTATTATAAAGCAAGATGAATGGTTTGCTGGATTTGTAAAGGAAATTCCTGGAGTAAACTCTCAAGGAAAAACATTAGATGAGGTAACCGAAAATCTAAAAGAGGCAATTCAGTTGATATTAGAATCAAATTTGAAACATAATTTAAATGAATATGATAAAAAAGAATATTTTGAAAGGATTATTGCTATATAAAAATGAAAAGAGAACAACTTTTAAAATATTTGTTTAAGAATGGTTGTATTGTAGAAAGAGAAGGAAAAAATCATACAATAATTTACAATCCAAATACCAATCTTAGCTCAACATTGCCAAGACATAATGAAATAAACACTTTTACAGGTAGAAAGATTTGTAAAGATTTAGGAATAAAAATAATAAATATAAAATAGGCTTTTAAAATATATTATTTATATTAGACCTGACAGGTTTCAAAAACCTGTCAGGTTTGTTATTCCTCTTTTTTTCCATAAAATAGTAGGGTATTCAACCCATAAGCTCTAAAATCGTACATATAAAGATCGCCTATTTCTTCGCTTATTTTGTACTTTCTTGGGAGTTGCATTACTAAAACTCCATCATCTTTTAATAAATTTCTTTTTGATATGATTTCAATCAACTCTTCTTTTTTGTCCCAGATGTAAGGAGGGTCGATCATAATAAAATCATATTTTTCAGTTGTCCTCTCACAAAAAGAAATCGCATCCGAATAATGAAATTTTCCATTTGTAAAACCAGCGTGGGCAAGGTTTTTTTCTGTAATTTCTTTTTTGTCTCTATCAAAGTCTACCAAATCAGAACTTTCCATTCCTCTTGAGAATGCTTCTATACTTATAGAACCAGACCCACAAAATAGATCAAGCATTTTCATACCAGTACAATCACCCATTATATTAAATAAAGCGGCTCTGACTTTAGCAGTCATTGGTCTAATTATACCGGGTGGACATTCTATTTTTCTACCTTTAATTTTACCGGCAATAACTCTTAATGCTGGAAGGTTTTCTCTATTACCTTTTCTGGCTAAATTTTCTTGTTTCATATTACCCCTAAATTATTCATTTAACTTTTTCATTATATATTTTATTAAGCTATCATAAGAATTATGATGAAAACTTGTAAATTTTACTGTAAAAAACCTTAGTTTCTTATGGATTATTTTTGCATCAACATCTATTTCTTTATTGCCAGCCTCAAAAATTATATTATTTATAACGCTTTCATCTTCCAACTCAGGAGACTCATAATTTGTATAAAGCTCAGCTGCAAGCCCACCCAAAGAAATATCGATTACTTTTGCAGTAATTAGTTTGTTATTTTTTAATTGAAAGCTAATTCGCATTAGCTCATCATCAAGAGGTCTTACTCTTATATGTTTTCTTTCTGGAAAATGGTCTTTAAATTTATTTATAAGGTTTTGAATTTTTGTTTTTAGAATATCCATAGATATTGGTTTTAAGATAAAACCCGCAAGATTATACAGTTGAAATTGTTTAATAAATTTTTCTGTGGAATTAAACGAAGTTCCAATTATATAAATAGATGTATAATCTTCCAAAGTCTTTAATTTATCAAGAAATTCAAAACTTACATTATTAGCAAAGTCTAAGTCTATAAAAATAAATGTAGTTTTAATATTTTTAATAGAATCCAAAGCATTCTCTGGGGTATCAACTGCATAACAAGTTATACCCATATTTAATAGAAGATTTGATACTGCTTTTGTTGTATTTTGGCTTGATAGAATAAGACAAAAATTTAATTCATTAACCATAAAACCCACCTACCAATTTTTAGTAGAAATTTGATAAAAAGTCAATTGGAATATTTAAAATCTATGTGATAAATTACAATTTTTATTTTTTGCAAAAATAGTATTAACAAATTTCTTTTACCCTTAATATCTTCAGTTTTATCAAAATAGACATGATATTCTAAAAACATACATAAAAATTTTATAAAATATATTTTTTATGAGATTTTTGTTGAATTTATATTATTTTTAGATATAATAGTTATATAAACAACATTTTTATAAACTTTATAGAAAGGAGGCTAAAATAATTTGTATCAAATGAAAATGTTTTTCTAAATTAAAGTAATTAAAAAATCTAAGGAGAATTTCAATGAATTTTAAAAGTAATATTTTTTTTATTAACCTATTCGTGATTTTATTTTTTGTTTTTGGTTGTTCAAACCCTAATATTGGAACTAATGATGTAAATGACGAAACAAGCGTTACAATTGATAATCCAAATAGCGATGCAGCACCAAGCTGGCCTGTTGTACAAACTGGTGATAATTCATTAAATACTAAAGCAATTCAATACTTTTTAAAACATAGAGGTTATTCAATCACAGTTGACGGGGCTTTTGGTTCTGGTACAGCAACTGTTGTAAAATCATTTCAAAGTGCAAATGGTTTAACTGCTGATGGAATTGTTGGTTCTGCAACATGGACAAAACTTATAGTTCAAGTTCAGTCTGGTAGTAGTGGAGAGGCTGTAAAAGCAGTGCAAGATTTATTGAAAAATAAATTTGGATATTCTTTAACAGTTGATGGAGCTTTTGGCTCTGGTACAACAACTGCTGTAAAATCATTTCAAAGTTCAAATGGATTGGGTGCGGATGGCATTGTAGGTCCTACAACATGGCAATATATAATCGGAAAAACAACAACAGATTTTTGGGCTGCAAGAAAATCAAGCTGGGTTTTTCCTGTTAAAGGTGGCAATGTATTGGACCCTAATGGAGCTTCAAGATATTTTGGTGCATCAAGAGATGGTGGAGCAAGAGCACATGCTGGTGCAGACTTAGTGCCTGTAAATGGACCTGGTACTCAAGTAATTGCTATGACATCAGGTACAGTACTAAATTACTATTTATTTTATGCTGGTACTTATGCGTTAGAAGTTAAAAATGATGATGGTACAATAGCAAGATATACAGAAATATCTTCATCATTAAGAGCTGGTGCAAGAGTAGCAAAAGCACAAGTTATAGGTACCATAATCAGAAATACTTCCGCAGAACGATCATATATGTTACATCTTGAAGTATATATGGGAACATCAACAGGTGGTTTAACTAACACAAGTAATTATACTTATAACTATGTTCCTTACAAAAATTACCAAAGAAGGTCTGATTTATTAAATCCTATGGGTGTAATGCAATTACCAATTTCTTATTAATTTTTTAATAGAAATTAAAATAACTGGTGCAGCAATTGCTCGTAATTACTGCACCACCTAATAATCTGTAAAATAATGTTAAATAATTTTGACTTATATTTATATACTATTATACTATTTTTATTTAAATAGGATATGTATATGAATAAACTTTTTTTTATTTTTCTGGTAATTTTTATTTCTGTTAGTCTATATTCAGTTGAAGAAATAAATATATCAACATTTTTTTCAAAAGAAGATATAAGCAAATTGGATAATGGGGAACTTATATCAAGAATGTATGTTAAATTTAATGCAAAAAAAGAAAACACTGATGAAAACATTCCAATCCCACAAACTAAATATAATAACGAAGATTTTTCTATCTATGAAGTAGTAACTGATGAAAAAGTATTTATTCCATTTGAACTTACAGACCAATCAAAATTACAATTTTATAACACGCTAACTTCTTATTCAAAATTAAAAGGAATGGTCTATTATTCGAGAAGAGCAGGAAAAGTAGAAGAATTAATAAAAAAGTGTTATAGAGTTGAGTCACTATCTGAAACTTCTTATCCTGATATAAATTACAATCAGATTTTACCAAAAGTATCCAATATGTTTTTACAAAAAGATAATAAACTTGGTACATTGACTTTTAGAAGTGAAATATATAATGAAGCCGATAATTTTGTAATGGTAAATACTTGTATAGAGCCAATAACAGTAGGTTTACTGACAATAAATAATAGTGAAGAATATAAAATTTATAGTTTTTTCTTTTATGATAAAGAGAAAAAAGGATTTTATTACTATACTTTTCAAGCTTTAAGAGTAAATGATAATTTTATATTAAAACTTGGAGTTTTAGCCCCTACGACTTTCTCAAATAGACTTAGAGCATCGACTGTTCATCTTGCAAAATTATTAGGAATTGACTGGACTAATAAATTAAATCCATGGGTCAATAAATACGACAAATATTAATTTATTATTAAAAACAGAAAAAAATCCACCCTTTATTCAAAGGGTGGATAAGACTATTTGTTATAATAATTGTATTCAACTGTGGGATTTATTCCACCAATTTATTTATTGTCCAGTAACTTTTACTGTAAAGTCTCCGCCGAGGTAGTTAAAATCTTTAAAATAAAAAGGATGTACTGCAATAATAATATAAACTTTTTCTGATGCAGTAACTGTTATAGTTTGTTCTTTTCCTGTATAAGTAGAAGTAGGATAATGAGTCACAGAAAAATATGCAGATGTAGCATCTTGAGGTTGTTTATATGCTGATATAGTTGTAAAAATAGCAGAAGAAGAGAATGCACCATTGCCATCCCAGCTAATTTTATATGATTTGTTAGCCTCTCCATTAAAAACAAATACATTATAGCCTTTTGTTGTTCCAAAATCTATGCTTTGACTTATTCCAGTACTTGCAATTGTTACCTCTTCAGATGTAAGAATTTTTTTATACCCATAAGATGAAATGCTCATTGCACTATACCTTCCTGTATCAGATACAGCTATAACACTATAAGCGACTTGAGATAAAGGAATCATAGAACTATTATCTGTATAAGTTGTAGCAGTTGTTTCTCCAATATAGTCATAAGACATAAAACTACCTCTATAAACTAAATATTTGGTAGCATTAGACACACTATCCCAAGTTATGACAACTTTATCATCATAAGTTCCCTTAGTTGCAGAAACATTCGTTGGCTCTGCTAATGGATTATTTTCTTCAATTTTTATTGCAAAAGTTTTGCCTGTATTATAATAAGGAGAAATATTAACAAATATTTTTGATGATTTTGCATTGACAGTAGTTGGTGTTTTGTATCCTTTATAGATAGAAGCTGATAACATATCATAATAAATTCCTGTGTAATAATAAGGAGTCAAACTAACATTAGCAGTAGTACCAGAGCCTTCTTTTACATTGTCTAAATAAATATTATAATATTTACCTTCAGTAACATCAAATTCGTACCATAAAGATTGTCCATCTTCCTCTGATAAACTCATAGAACCTGCAATCCATACACCGAGATTTGACAAAGTTGGATTTGCAAGACTACCCTTTTGTACAGTAGAATAATTACTCTCTTCATTCGTTTGAGTATTTACAATTTTACCTCTATAATAATAAGTTTTGCCTTTTTCTGTTGATTTATCTTGATAAAAAGAATTAGATGTATTTTCTGATACCTTTGTAAAATTACCATTTTCGGTATCGGCTCTTTCAATTATATATTTAGTATTTGCAAACTCGTCACTATTATTAAAAGATATATAAATACAATCCATGTATTTATTTTTACTAACAGTAAGAGATGGAGTTGATAGTGTAGAATCTCCTGTAATCATATAATAAAAATAAGGGGTACATTTGCTACCATCTGTTCCCTTATGTGTATCAGGTAAATCTATAACGATCTTAGAATTTTTAGGAAAATCTACAGTTGGTATATAACTTAAAACTTTGCCTTCTATATCCCAAGTTCCTTGTACTTTTTGATTATTAATATACAAGTCTGTTATGTTTTTATCCATAGAGCTTCCACTATTCCAACCCATACCTTTATAGAAATAGAACTTAATTTCTTTTTTTATAGATGTTAAAAGATCAGATGTTATGTTAGATGATACATAAATAGAAGAACTATCATCTTTACTAAAAAGAGTTTTTGATGATATTTTTATATTCTTTATTTTTACATTAGATGCTGTATTGCCAGCAGTTTTTATTCCAGATATTTCATTTGCATAAACATAATTAAAATCATCTCCTTTAGATAAAGATGGTAGTAAAACAGAAGGGCTTAAACTTATAATTCCAAAAACATTAAAACCATTTATTTTATCATCTGGATTTTTGTAAACACTAAAATTAATAGTTTTAGTATCAAGACGCATATCAACAATTATATATCCGTCAGATGTAACATCTTTAGTAAATGATGCTTTAACTTCATATTCTCTCAAAGCGACATTATTTAAATAATTTGTACTACCACCAAAAGGTCCTTCATAAGTACCTTTTAATGTATTATAATAATTTTTTGCATAGTCCGAAGATGGAAAATTGTTTGAATAAAAATAACTTGCAGTATATTTTACCCCATCAATCTCTGCCGAAATTTCATAAGTTGTTATACCTGTATCATTTTTTATATAACCTGTATAGATTTGTGATTCTCCGCTAAAACCTTGTGTTGTAGAATAAGATTTAACTTTGTAATAATAAGTAATTCCTTTAGTTGCATTTGTATCAAAAAAAGAAGTTGTTGTCACATTTCCTATTTCAGAATAAGCAGCATCTTGGGAATCAGATCTATAAATATAATATTTTTCTGCACTAGTAACGCCAGTCCAAGCGATCTGAACTTTGTCTATAAAAGAACCTTGAGTTACAGTTATGTTTGCTGGAGGTAAAAATACGGTAGTTGTTGTAGTCGTTACTACCTCCTTAATTGTAGTGGTGGTGGTAGTAGAAGATGTTGTTTCAGTTGGAATTTGACATCCAACAAACATAAATATCAACATAAAAGAAGATATTAAAAATAAATAGAATTTCTTTAAATTAGATAAAGACATTTTTTCTCCTAAGTAAAAATATAAATTTATTAAGTAACAATTAAATTGAACTAATTTATTATATTATATCTCTCTTAGTTAAATTTCCCATAAAATTTAAAAAAATAACAACAAATAAAGATAGAAAAAAAATCCCCCTTTGGTATAAAGGGGGATAACACTTGATGTTATAATGAAATAGATTGTATTATTGTGGTAGTATTATTTCTCAAGATTTCTTAAACTAAATGTATTTTCTGGGATATTAACATCAATTTCAATTTTATTCATCTTAAAAGTTGTTTGAGAATTTTTTCTTAACAAATCTTTCATAATAACTATGGTTGGAAAATATCTTTCGCCAATTTTTTTAACTTCTGTTACAGTTTGTTCTTTTAATTTTGCACCAGACAAAGCGAATAATTCAACTTTAATTGCATTAAAAGTATCTTTTGTAACCCACATTTTTTGTTTTGGATATGACTCTGTCTTTTTCTTTGCGATTAATTCTAAAACCCATACATCTTTACCATCCATTTTAGTTTCTTCAACAATTGTAGGTGTATATCGACTCTCAAGTGTGTCATTGCTAATTGTGTCTTCATAACTCATGTCTGATCCCATCATTGATTCTTTTAGCATGTGACCAGTAATTGGAATAACTTCCTCTGTGTCTGGAGAATAAACATAAAGGTTTCCATCTTTTTTTAGATACTTTGTTCCAGCATCGTCTTGATTGATAAACTCTGCAAAAAAGTTTTTTGTACCCTTTGAGTAAGAATAGAATGTTTTAACATATTTTTTGCCAGAAAGTTCGATTATCATTTCCCCTTCATATTTTATTGAGTCATAAATTTCGTTTCTATCTACTTTCCTAACAATAGAAACAGCGTCTTGTCCATAAAAATACATTGATAAAAAACTAAGCATTAAAAAAACTGTGAATAATTTTTTCATAATTTTTTTTCCTTTCTTATTACTAAAATTTATTTTCTAAGGCAATTTATTGGATTTATAAAAGCAACCTTCAACGAAGGTAAAATTATACATAAAGTTGAAATAAGAATTGAATAAAACCCACTATAAAGTATATCAATTGGGCTGAATTTAACAAAAATAGTATTGCTTGCAAATGAAACCCCGCCAATCATTTTTTCAAGATCAACTGGAAAAAAAGAAAGAACAAAAGTAGATATTCCACCTATAAGCATACCCAAAAAACCACCAATTAAACTCAATACCAATCCTTCAAAAAAGAACAAAAATACAATTTCTTTAGATGTCATTCCAAGAGAGCCAATAATTCCAATTTCTCTTATCCTTTCGTAAATAGCCATTAAAACAGTATTTATTATAAGTAGAGAAGCAATAACAATGAAAACAATATATATAATTTGCATAAGAATCCTATTAGTTTTCACATTAGCTAGATACTCTGGACTTTCTTCCCAATTTCTTACTATAATATTAGGATTATTTATTAGTTTTTGAACTATTTCTTTTATTTTATACGAATTTTTGGGGTTTTTTGTAAAAATATACAATGTTTGAGTTTTATTTAACAAAACTCCAATTTTTTGTAATCTACTAAAAGGCATAATTATATAGTTTGAATCAATATGCCCACAATCAAAATCAAATATTCCAGTGATTTTAAGTTCAAAAAATTTATCAGAAAACTGACTTGAAATAATTTTGGATATTATTTTGTCACCAATTTTCAGATTCATCTTTTTTGCAAGCCTAACGCCAATTAAACATTCATTTTTATTAGAATCTGGAATATTTCCTTCAATTAAACCATTAGATTTTGTTTTTAAATTAAAATTCTTATTTTTAGTTTCATTTTCAAAGTCTATACCCCAAATAATTATATGTTTTACAAAATTATTTGTAACAGATGAATGTGTTAAAATGCGAGGAAAAACATCACTAACACCATCTATTTTTTTTATATCTTCTATTATATCAGTCAAATTTTTGTTTTCAAACTCGATTGGGTATTGTAAAGGCAATAAGACCTTTTTTTTCTCAAAATCTTTGTGATATATAGCAATATCTCCAACTTCAAAATTTTTAATTATTGTTTCAAAATTGCCGTACATTCCTTCTGTCATACCTTTAATAAAGACAATAAAAGAAACAGCGACAAATATAGCTGCAATACAAAATAGGCTTCTTCTTTTATTTCTAAAAATATTTCTTATGGCAATTTTAATTAATTCAGTCATAGTCATTCCTTTAAATAATCTTTAATCAAAATTTAGTGCATCTATGATAGAAGTTTTTAAAGCTCTAATTGTTGGGGGTATTGCAACCAAACTACTTATTAAAGAAGCAACAATTCCTGCTAAAATGATATTAGGAAAATTCCACATAGATTTAAAAATCACTGTTCTTATATTATCAAAATTACCTTGTTCTAATATATAAGAAAAATCAAAACCATAGTTTACCATATAAATATTAATTAATATTCCAAAAAATATTCCTATTAAAGAACCTATAAAGCCAATTAATCCTGCTTCCATACCAAATAATATTAAAATATCTTTTTCTATTAAACCTAATGCTCTAAGCATCCCAATTTCTGTTGTTCTTTGCATAGTTGCGATTAAAATAGTATTTGAAATCCCAAATATAGCAAGTAAAGACAAAAATAACACAACAACATTATAAAAAGTATTATTTGCATTATTAATTGCAGACGCTTCTTTAGCATCTTCTTCATAACTAATTAAAACTAAATCATCTCTCACTGACTTACCAAGAATGTTTTTTATATTAGAAACACTTTCTTCTTTGGTTATCCAGTCACTTTCTTTAGCATCTTTTTTTCTTATTACAATTTCGGTTATTTTTTCTTCAAGCAGTAAACCTGTATCATCTTGTAAAATATCTAATGGTAAAAATCCCATATAACTATTAATAACAAAATCATTAGATTTTATAAGTCCACAAACTTTCAAAGAAATTAATTGATTTATGTGCTTAACATTGCCAACATCATCTTTTTTATCAATCACAGTAGATAAGTAAACAGTGTCACCAACATTAACATCCAATTTTTTTGCTCCAGTATAACCTAAGACTATATTATACTTGCCATTTTCTATAAAAGTCCCTTCTTTTATATAATTGTGATATTTTAAAACTTTTTTTTCTATTTCTGGATTTACCCCAACAAAAACAAAGGGAAATTCTTCATTATTGTTAATTAATGAGCCTTTAAAAACAACTCTTGGAGACCCAACAAAATTTTTAGACTCAAGTTTTTTTAGAATATCATCATAATTACCAAAATTTTCGTATAAAGGTAAATCATCCTTTTTTTCGTAGAATTTTTTTGAATAAATTTTTGCAACACCAGTTTCATAATTGATTAAATTTCTAATTGTTTCAAAACTTACACCTTTTGCATATCCATCAACAAAAATATAAAGCATAACAGAGATAGATATTGCAAGGACAGTAAGAATAGTTTTAATCTTATGCCTTCCAAGATTACGAAAAGCAATTTTTAAAAAATTTATTAAATTCATCTATTTTACCTTAAAATCAAATTATATACTGAAATGTTTCAGTTTTGTCTTAAATTCAATAATAATTTCTTATCTAAGTCATTTTAAGTAAACAAGTTATAAAAAAAATTTCAGGTATATAGGCTAAAAAACTCGAAAAAGAACTCGTTTTTTTAGGCATATAATCTTATAATGACAATCTGTACTATTGTCATTATAATTTGGATTTATCTTATCAAATAACTAAATAAATTGCAAAATATTTTTTTTATCACTTGTACTACTTTACTAATACAAGTATAATTATAATAATACAATATGTCAAGATAAAAATAAGGATTTTTTTGACAAATAAAAAACTTTTTGTTATACAATTAAATTCTAACAAACATTAAAATTAAGAGAGAAAACTTTGTTTACATTAATAAAAAAAGATTCGCAAACTAATGCAAGAGCAGGCGTTTTAAAGTTATTTCATGGGGAAGTAGAGACACCTGTTTTTATGCCAGTAGGGACAAACGGAACTGTTAAAACATTCTTACCTTATGAACTCAATCAAATGGATGTCCAAATAATTTTATCAAATGCTTACCATCTTTATTTACGACCCGGAATGGATGTCATAGAAAAACTCGGCGGGCTTCATTCTTTCTCTGGGTGGGACAAAAATATTCTAACTGACTCTGGCGGGTTTCAAATTTTTTCGTTAAGTAGTCTTTCTAAGATAAAAAAAGATGGGCTTGAGTTTAACTCTCACATTGACGGTAGCAAACATTTTTTGACCCCAGAAGATGTTGTAAAAGTACAAACTATAATTGGTTCTGATATAATGATGGTTTTAGACCACTGCACACCTCCAAAAACTGACCATAAAGAAGCTAGTAAAGCTTTGGATACAACCACTCGTTGGGCTTTGCAATCAAAAGAATATTTTGACAAATTTGCAAACAAAGAAAAGCAAAATATTTTTGGTATTATCCAAGGTAATTTTTTTAAAGATTTACGAGCCCAAAGTGTTGCTGAAATTACTGCAATTGATTTTGATGGTTTTGCAATCGGTGGGCTTTCTGTTGGTGAGTCAAAAGAAGTCTTTACTGACATTCTATCTTTTACAGCACCTCTTTTGCCAGAAAATAAGGCTCGTTATCTAATGGGCGTTGGAACACCTGAGGATTTATTTACAGGCGTTGAGAATGGCATTGATATGTTTGACTGCGTTTTCCCAACTCGTGTAGCAAGGAATGCTTTAGGCTTAACAACTTTTGGTAGAATAAATATTAGAAATGAGAAATACAAATATGATTCTAAATCACTTGACCCAGAATGCGACTGTTATGTATGTAAAAACTTCACAAAATCATATATTAGGCACTTATTTAAAGCAAATGAAATTACTGCTTGTAGAATGATGAGTTTTCATAATATCTATTTTATGAAAAAACTTATGACTAACATGAGAAACGCTATCTTACAAAACAATTTTTTGGACTACAAAAAAGAATTTATGGATAAATATAATATGGATGGGCGTAGATTGTAAAAAAACATTTCTACGGAAACAAGGGGTAGATACCCCTTGTTTCCACTCACATTTAATTAAAGAATACCCAATTGTTTTTTAATTATTTTACAAAGACTTTCTTTTATCTCTGGATGCCGTGGTATGGGGGCAACTTTTTTAGTATTTATATTTTCATAAATGTCATGGTTAGCTCCATGTCTTTTTAGATAACAACCTTTCGATATTAATTCTCTTATGAAATTATTCCTATTCAAATTGAAATCCTTAATTCTTTTTCATAATGAATTGATGATGGGGATGGATATATTTTGTTTTCTTCTTGTATTAAACTAAAAACTTCTCTTATATTATTTTCTAATTCTTCAAGTGTTTCTCCCTGACTAAATACGCCAGGAACTTCTTTTATTCTTCCAACATACCATCCATCATCAATCCAATATTCTAATGAAAAATATCTTTCCATGTTTAATTCTCCTCATTGATTATAGAATAATAATAAAAAAAACATTTGTCAATAATATCCCAAACTTTCTATTTGTAAAAACCCAAACAATAATATATAATTAATCCACTGCTTAAAACCAAAGGAGCAACTTATGGGAGATAGATATTTAATTGAAGAATTGGAGAGGGAGATTGGGGGGAGGTTTAGACTTGTAGAAATAGAAAATTTATATAATTACAATCTATCATATACAATAGATAAAGATGAAAATATAATTGGTCTTGTAATTAAAAATAGAAAATTAAAAAAAATTAGCGAAACTATTTCAAAAATGAAATATTTAGAAGAATTGGATTTATCTGATAATCAATTAACAAATTTACCAGAAAGTATTGGAAATTTAACTAATTTACAACAATTAGATTTACAAAATAATCAACTAAGAAATTTACCAGAAAGTATTGGGAAATTAACTAATTTACAACAATTAGATTTATATAATAATCAATTGAGTAATCTACCAGAAAGCATTGGAAATTTAACTAATTTACAAGAGTTCTCTTTATTTGCCAATCAACTAAGAAATTTACCAGAAAGTATAGGAAAATTAACTAATTTAAAACAATTATCTTTATATAACAATCAACTAAGAAATTTACCAGAAAGTATTGGAAATTTAACTAATTTACCTGAATTAGATTTGTCAGAAAATCGACTAACTAATTTACCAAAAAGTATTGGAAATTTGACTAATTTGCAAGAATTGTTTTTCTTTGCTAATCAATTAAATAATTTACCAGAAACTATAGGAAATTTGACTAATTTAAAAAAGATATATTTAAATAATAATCAACTAAGAAACTTGCCAGAAAGTATTGAAAAATTAAATAATTTAAAAGGGTTATATTTATATGGAAATCTACTAAGTGAGTTACCAGAAAACATAAAACAATTAATAAATTTAGAATATTTGGATTTAAGAAATAATAATCTTTCAATACCAAAAAGAATTCTTGAAAAAAAAGAAAATCCTTTAAAAATAATTAATTATTATTTCAATTATATAATAAAACATTTAGCAAGAGATAGATATTTAATTAATGAACTAGAAAAAGAGATTGGTGGGTTGTTGGAAGAATTGGAACTTGTAGAGATAGAGAATTTATATAATTACCCTATATCCTATGCAATAGATAAAGATGGAAATATAATTGGTCTTGTGATTAGAAATAGAAAACTAAGAAAATTTAGCGAAACTATTTCAAAAATGAAATATTTGCAACAATTAGATTTATCTAACAATCAATTAAATAATTTACCAGAAAATATTGAAAAATTAACTAATTTACAACAATTAGATTTATCTAACAATCAATTAAATAACTTATCAAAAAGTATAGAAAATTTAACTAATTTAGAAGTGTTATTTTTATCTAACAATCAACTAAATAATTTACCAGAAAATATTGAAAAATTAACTAATTTACAACAATTAGATTTATCTAACAATCAGCTAAGTAATTTACCAAAAAGCATTGGAAATTTGACTAATTTAAAAGAATTATGTTTGTACAACAATCAACTAAGTAATTTACCAGAAAATATTGGAAATTTAACAAATTTACAAAAATTAGATTTATTTGATAATCAACTAAGCAATTTACCAGAAAGTATAAAACAATTAACAAATTTAGAATATTTAGATTTAAGAAATAATGCTTTTTCAATACCAGATGAAATTCTTGAAAAATATAGAGACCCTTTTGAAATACTCAATTATTGTTTTACCTATGAAAACTATGAAAAGAAAAAAATTAATGAGGTAAAAGTTTTATTGGTTGGTGATGGGGGAGCAGGGAAAACTTCTGTAATTAATAGGTTAATATATGATAAATATAATCCAGAGGAAAATAAAACCGATGGTATAAAAATTGATAAATGGACGATAAATATAAATAACGAAAACACTAGGCTTAATGTTTGGGATTTTGGTGGGCAGGAGATGTATCATTCTACACATCAATTTTTTTTGACAAAGAGGAGTGTTTATATATTAGTCCATGACTCAAGATCAGAGGATACCAAAGGTCGTATAGAATACTGGTTAAAATTGATTACAAGTTATGGAGAAGACTCACCAATTATAGTTGTGTTAAATAAGATTGACCAACATCATTTTGATGTAAACGAAAGTTTTTTAAAAAATAAATACAAACAAATTAAACACATTGTAAGAGTTTCTTGTAAAACTAATCAATGTGTAAATATTTTAAGAGATTATATAGACGATGTTGTAAAAAATATTCCACACATAAACGAACAATGGATAAAAGATTGGTTTGATGTAAAAGAAATACTCGAAAATACCCAAAAAGACTATATATCCTATGATGAATATTTAAATATCTGTAATACTAAGAAAATCTACGAAATTAGTTGTAAAACATTGATTGGATTCTTACATGACTTAGGAGTGGTTTTAAACTATCAGGATGACAATAGATTAAAGGATATGAATATTTTAAATCCAGAATGGGTAACAAAAGCTGTTTATAATATACAAAATGATAATGTTTTATTTCAAAATAGAGGTATTTTAGATATAAATGAGCTTAATCGGATACTTGACTCAAAAATATACCCAGATAACAAACATTATTTTATAGTAGATATGATGAAAAAGTTTGAATTATGCTTTGCACTGGATGGGACTAATGAGACACAATTTTTGATACCTAGATTACTTCAGGTAGAAGAATCTTTTGTTGTTAATAAGTGGGACTATAAAAATAGCCTAAATTTTCAGTATCATTACGATTTTTTGCCAGATAGTGTCATATCAAGATTTATAGTTAGGATAAATAATTTTGTAAAAGACAAAACTTATTGGCAGACTGGAGTTGTTTTGGCTTATCAAGGCTCTGAAGCATTGGTTAAAGCAGATATAGTTGATAAAAAAATCTACATTTATATAACTGGCATTGTAGCAGATAGAAGGACTTTTTTACACATAATCCGCTCGCATTTTGACCATATTCATAAAACAATATCAAGAATAAAAGCAGAAGAAAAAATCGGAGTCTATGGCTTTGATAAAGTAATTGATTTTAATCACTTAGTCAAACTCGAATCTTTAGGCGAAAAAACTTATATCCCAGAAGGTTTTAGCGAACCAATAAATATAAAAGACATTCTTGATGGGGTAGAAACAGAAAGAGATACCCAAACTCTCTTTGAAAAACTTGAGGAATATAGAGATAAAGAGTATAATCTATCAAAAAAAACCGAAAATTTGTTACAATTAATCCGTAATAGCGATAATAAAGACTACAAAGAGCACGAGAAACAATACAGGGAAACAGGTAAGGAATTAGAGAATATAAAACTCGAAATAACCACAATTGAAACAAAACTAAAAAATCGTGGCATTGATGATACAAAAATGCGACCAGATATAACTAGATTTGCTAAAGCTAAAATTCTCCAACGCGAAGAAGAACTTAAAAGACTCCAAGAGTTAAAAGACGAAAAGCCAAAAGTAGAAAAAGAATTGAATGATCGCCAAAAACGAAAGAATTCTATTGATAAAGAATCAAAATCTAAATTTTGGGTTATTTTATGGATACCAGTAATTTTTTCTCTTTTATTATATTTTATTTTTTTTGTTATATATATAATTTTTGGGTGGAATGCAACAGAACCTCTTACTTTTTTTATTCCTTTTATTCCATCAATGATGTTATCTTATATATATCTTGCGATAACTGGTAAAGAATTTTCTATCAAAAAGATATATAAAAATAGAGTAAATTCAAATAAATCAAATCTTTATATAAAATATGGGTTTAATAAAGCTGAATATGATGAATTAACCTTAAAATTAGAAGAAATAGATGGGAAAATTGCAAATTTAGAAAAAAATTAAATACTAAATATCGCAATAAATTTTATTAATAATAATTGACTTTTTTAATAGAAATGAATATTTTTTATGATAAAAGAGGTTATATTTATGTCTAAAACTATAACTATAAAATTAGAAGATTCCACTTATGAATTATTTAAAAAAGCAGCTGATGGAGAAATGAGGAGTATTTCTAATTTTATTGAATATGCAACATTAAATTATTTAACAAATGAAAATTATGTTTCGGATGAAGAGATGAAAGAAATATATTCTTTTAGTAATGAATTAAAAAAAGGACTAGATGATATAGAAAAAGGAAAATATACATTTGTTGAATAATTTTAAAATTGCCGAAACTAATTTTTACAAAGAAAAAATAAATAAAACTCAATTTAAACGATTTTATACAAAAATTAAAGATTATGTATATCCTATCTTAAAAAATAATCCATATTTTGGTAAAAATGTAAAAAAGTTAAAGGGAGAATTTGAAGGAATATATCGATATATACCCAAAAGTTTTTAGTTTGTCAAAATATTTAAAAGTTAATTAGTTTAATATCAACTAATTAAATGAATTTAATCCGTGTAATCTGTGACAATCTGATTAATCTGTGTTATAGAATAGGAGATGTAAGAATATTCTATAAAATAGACGATAAAAATATAATAGTATTTATGATTGATATTGAATGGAGAAAAGATTCGTATAAATAAATCAAAATTATACAAAAAACGGATTAAATTTAGATAAATACAACCGATTAAGCGTAGAATTAAAAAAAACAAATGAAAGACTCACAATTTTAGATAAAAATTTAATAAAATTCCAATCTCTGTAATTCGCGACAATCTGTGTTATGCTAATTTTAACATTTCCTTTGATTTTCTTTAACTTTTTTGATATATTTTATTTATGGCAAATGATAATGATAAAAGATACAAAAAAATATTTTCTAATCCCTTTGTTGTTGAAGAACTACTTTTATACTTTGTACATGAGGATTTTGTTAAAGATTTGGATTTTTCGACACTCGAAAGGCTTGATAAGTCTTTTGTTACCGAGAAATTTCAAGAAAAAGAATCAGATATAATTTACAAAGTTAATTTTAAA